>ENA-OVGE01000001-OVGE01000001.1-human-gut-metagenome-genome-assembly--contig:-NODE-1-length-556700-cov-20.453539_pt1 | contig 556700 bp, 520 predicted proteins | sample MGYA00237769_ERZ505417 | MGnify/ENA primary metagenome ERZ505417 (study PRJEB26158, sample SAMN06016403) | human gut metagenome | biome: human gut; feature: ankylosing spondylitis patient; material... | reverse complement strand
TCGCATCAACCGGATACTCACGCTTATCGGTTCGTTGATCAATTTTTAAAGAACATTTCGTTGCTCTTTCGAGCTGACGAGTTTGAGAATTATAAGACTCAAATTCGTCTTGTCAAGTCCTTTCGAAAATATTTTTTATTTTCTTTTTCACTTGACTTGCTTGAGCTCTTGCTCAAACAGGGAGTGGAATCTTACTCGAAGAATTTTCCACCGTCAAGAGCCTTGTAGGAAAATTTTTTAACTCCACAAGATCTGGACTTTCGTCGCTCATTGAGCAACGGGTTGCGTATTTTAACCCCAAAATCGACTTTGTCAAGACCTCTACTCGAAAAAAATTTGGGGGCCTGAGCCCCCAAGATTTTGCCTGAATTGTTAATGCCTAAAAAGCTTTTCTAATCCTTGAATGATTTTCTTAGGATCTTTGGTGGCTTCCTTAATGACATCCTTGACCCCGGCTTTCAGTGCAGCTTCTAAATCAATCCCATAACTGGGAGCTTGAATTGTTCCGCCCAGCTTAATAGGCACGCTGATTCTGCGACCATCAACACTTGTGGCCAACTTCGCCGTTATGAGTCCAGACAATGATTCGTCTATTAATCCCACTGTAACATTGCCTTTGACTTCAGCCACTGAAGTCTTTCCGTCTAACGAATGAATATTCAGAACTCCATTCGATATGTTGGCCGATGCACTCAAAATACTGAATCGAGTCTGATCCTCATCTTTCATGATTAAACCCGTGACCTTCTTGGCTTTCACCGCATTACCCACTTTCTCTAGCGATAGTCCTTTGAGAACTGCGTTGTTGGCTGATACCGATATCTGACCATTGGCACTCTTTAAAAGAGCGGTCTTTTCCAAACCTAGACCAGCCAATTTCACCGTAGCATTTGCTTTGCCATAAAGCTTTGCTTCACTACCCAAAGCTTGCATTAAAGCTTGTGTATCAACCCCTTTAGCATTGAGATCAAATGACCATTTTTCCGCAGTGTTTATTTGACCCTTACCGCTAAAGGTGCCTGAGCAAGCATTAGCCAAAAGGTTATTAAAGCTCAACACCCCTTTTGACAAACTCAGGGTCGTATCAAAGTTAGACACGGTCAACCCTTGATACTTCAACGTATTGACGTGAATACCAAAGCGTCCGTTTGCTCGATTCAGTACGTCCAGGTTTGATGTTGATGCAGCATAAGCTTGCGAAATAACCGAGACCGTACTACTGGAGACTTTTTTCGTCTCTTGTCCAGAAACCTTAAGCCACTTGTCTGCTGCAAAAGAATCCAGTGTGAAATACCCGTTGATTGTCGGGACATTGAATCCGACTAATTCAACTTCGCTTTCCCAAGGAGAGTTATCAAGTTTCCCTTTTAGCTTCAAATCAACTTTCTCTCCAGGAGTCATTGAAACTTGACCATTAAAGGGAACCTGTAAAACCGCATGCCCAAGATTGGCCTGAACATTTCCTCCCAGCTTTTTACTCTGCAAACTAAAGGCTTCAATTTCACCGGCAAAATCACCGTTGATGTTCGCTTTAACTGTGTCTGCCTGGGAAACGTTTACATTTAATCCCTCTAAGCTCCACGTCTGCATTTGTTTTGTTTCGGCGGAATTAAATATTCCCATCACGCTGACATCATTTACTTTAGCGGTGATATTGGCTCCTTGGGCAAGCACATCTTTAGAAGCATATTTCAGAAGATTCGCTTTAACTTCCGCCGATATTGATTGTTCCTTTTGATTGGCCGACACAGTAATGGACGGCTTTTCCATACTCACTGACATCGTTTTTATGTCGTATGCCACCGTTGAATTAAAAGCAACCTGACCACTTAATCCCTGTGTTTTCTCTGCAAAACGGGTACTGAATTTAACCGGTGTTGTTCCGCTGAGTCCAAGCTTACCTGTTGAGAGGTTTAATGAATCAACGGCGTATACCTTTTGACTTTGCAATCCATAGGCCGTCAGAGCCGCATTTCTGATTTCTAAACTGGCTACTTCGAGATTTTTGATAAATGACGAGTCTTGATTAGCATTATTCTTTTCTGACTCATTAATAGTCACAGTCTGAGAGTCCGCCTCTTGTGTGGGGCGTTCGTGAATTTTCTTCAAAAACCGAGATACATTGACTTGACCCTTCAAACCATCAATAACCACGGCATCAAATTGCACGTCCCCCTTAAGCAAGGGTAAAACGGCAACACCGACCTCTGCCCCATTTAATGTGAACTGCGGCTTATCGCTTCCCTCAAAAGACAGGGTTGTCGGTGGTAAAACAATCTGAATTTTTGGGAAAAACTTTGTTTGCAGCTCTCCCTGAAAAACGAGTGTGCGGTTAAACCGTTGAGCCGTCTCTTTTTTCAATTGCTCTGCAATAGTTGCATTATCTAGAAAATACGTTGCAGCCGCCCACATCGCACCGGTAACAACAACGCCGACACCAACAACACCTATCACAATTTTTCGCAACATGACGCTTCCTCCGTCAGCTACCATCGGATAAGTTCAGTGTAGTACAACTTCTCTGTGACAGGATGGGCAAATTGTTGAAAATTGCAAACAAAAAAGGAAGCCACCGAAGCAACTTCCTTTTGTGCGTTAAAGTAAGAGTGAACAATTAGGGGCGAAGGGAGGCAACCGGACCTGTTTGCGTTTTGCGCCACTTAGCCACAGCGTCCACACAGTCAGGGACCAACACCGGACCGTTATAGATGAAGCCCGTAAACAATTGCACCAACTTAGCACCAGCCTGCATCTTCTCGACAGCATCTTCTCCCGTCATCACGCCGCCGCTGGCAATAATCGGCATCGTTTCCTGCAAGTGTTGATACAAAAGGTGAACAACCTCGGTAGAACGAGCGCGCAAGGGCTTGCCGGAAAGACCTCCCGTTTCATTGCAGTTGGGCATGCCGGGAATAGCATCACGAGAAATTGTTGTGTTGGTAGCAATGATGGCATCAATACCGAAGCTGACCAACTGATCAGAAATTCTCAAAATGTCATCGTTTTCCAAATCCGGCGCAATCTTGAGTGCGATAGGAACATACTTGCCTTCGTTTTCATCGACTAAGCGCTTGCGCTCAGTTGTGATCGCCGTCAGCAACTTATTGAGTTCATCATCGGCTTGGAGACTGCGCAGATTTTTCGTATTGGGCGAGGAAATATTGATCGCGATGTAATCGGCATGGTTGTAGACCTTGCGCAAACAAATCAAATAGTCATCCACAGCTCGTTCAATCGGTGTGACTGCATTTTTACCGATATTGATCCCAAGAATACCGCCACGGCTTCTGAAAGCAGCAGCGCTGCGCAAATGTTCCAAAACTTCATCAACACCGTGGTTATTAAATCCCATACGATTAATGACCCCTTCAGCGGGAATCACACGGAAAAGACGCGGTTTCGGGTTGCCGGGCTGAGCTTTCGGTGTAATCGTGCCCACTTCAACGTGACCAAATCCAAGACCACCGAAGGCGCTCACTCGCTCGCCATTTTTGTCCATACCGGCCGCTAAACCGACCACATTGGGAAAACGTAACCCCATCACTTCAATCGGATCTTCCACCGGATCACGGGTTACCAGTTTCGTCAATCCCAAATTCACCGCCCAGTCCAAATTAGACATAATCACGGAGTGAGCCGTTTCAGGATCCATGGAAAACAGAATCTTACGAGCAATGGAGTAAAGCATATTGAGTCTCTTATTATCGAAAAATCAGTTCGGAGAGCCGAAATTCGGCTTGATCATCGAATTGATTATTGTACCCGATTAAGGCGCAAATCGCTTTTCAGATATAGCGAATGGATAGCAGAAAAAGATCGTTATAGGACTACTCGTCCAATCGATACATGTGAAGGCGAAACTCTCCTTTTCGCCTGTCATTGAAATAATGTTCAAGAGTGGTTTTGACGGTTGTAAAACTGATATCGTCCCAAGGAATTTCACTTTCTGAAAATAGACGCTGTTCCATGGTTTCCGGCCCGGGAGCCAATGGAAGAGCATCTAGTTCGGACAAAAAGAAAAAGTGCACTTGACTTGCGTAGGGAACATCAATCACAGTTAAAAGCATACCGGCACGTGCATGCGCCCCCGTCTCTTCCCAAGTCTCTCTCAAGGCTCCTTGCTGCAGTGTCTCGTGGGCTTCCATAAAGCCGGCCGGCAGTGTCCATTTTCCTTTACGAGGTTCAATGGCACGCCGACACAGTAAAACACGACCACCGAAAACTGGCAGTGTTCCAACCACCGGTGTCGGGTTTACATAATGAACAAAACCGCACGCCTCGCATACCTCTCGTACTCGAACATCATCTAAAGGACGCTTAGTCACAAGAGGATGACCGCACATCGGGCAGAACTTATAGCGAGGAGCGTCTAATGGTTTCATTATCGTTCCTTCGGATATGGACGCCATTCGCCACCTTTTTGACGAATGTAATCATTATCACGATACGTCAAAACCACGGACTGACCATTTTCCGAAACCGGGTTGGTTTCCGGCAGATCCCGCACCAATTCTTCCAGAGGTACGCTGCCACCATCGGCACCAAAATAGTTCAATGCCAAAGCGCGGCCAATCAAAGTACTCATCGCCATGTAACTCGTATGTCCCGTTACATGAATAGGTTCAGCCGGCAGATCCTTGATGCCAAAAAACTTTACCATAAGCGGCACTTCTGTGATTCGCATGCTTGGAATATCACGCAAACGCGGAGCTTGAATTCGATCACCACGTACAGCGGCACCGTGCTCAGGAACAACGATCAGCATCACTTTACGCCCAGAGCGTTCCAGCTCATGCATAAAGGTTTGCAGATCATCGAGGAAGCGAATCGCACGGGGCTTAAATTCTTCCCAACGGCTGTGACGGGGCAAACGGTTGCCGTCATGCAAAGCGATAAAGTTAAAAAGCGTGACGTGTCTTTCGGACGTTTTATCTTTAGCCGTCTTGCGTTGCCAATCACGCAACACCGCTAAATCATCTGCAATTTCTTCATCGTCAAAAGCCATGTAGCGAACGGGATATTTTGCCGTACTTTCAAGCGGAGCCATTAAACCGGCCTTATCTCGAAGCGTTTGCAGGTAGTTGTCATATTGTCCCTTGTGGTCCAGGTACAAGTGCTGACGGTATCCCAATTGATCGAGACGATTCATGATTTCGCACTCTGGACGGCGGCCATCATAAAGGGCGTCATGATTGACTTGTCCGCAAACGGCGTTAAGCAACCGCAATGTAGCTGGACCTGAGTACGATGTTGCCGAATTAAAGTGGTCAAATCGGATGTTGAATTCCGACAAAACCGGATGATTCATCAAATCTGACGCAATCAAATCATCATTAGAAAGCGAGCAGATATTCATGAGAATAATTTCAAACGGCGTGTCGTTAGCTGAAAGCCCTTGGGGAAACTCCGCCCGACGATCTTTTTCATAGTCCAAAAAGGCGGTGTACCAGCGATCAATCGTCTCCGAAGTAATGGCGGATGGATCCGCAGGAGTGACCTGTTGAGGTGCAGCGGCCTGACTATTATCGGCAACCTGAACAGCCGCCGGTGCAACAGGCTGGGTCCTCCAAGCCACATAGTAGGGTTGAAAAACCAAACACAAAAAATAAACCAGGGTGAAAACTGAAATTCTTACCCAATCTTTAACCAAACAGTAAAGCAAGACAACGGCAGCACCCCAGGCCAACATCTTGATGTTGACAAAATCAACGGCCAACTGAGCAATATAAGCGGCCGAGAAGCCGGCAATGTTTTGTGCATTACTGATGATGCTATCCGGTCCGGGAAGCCAGCTTTCCGAATAAACCAAAGCAAAGGCTGCCACGATAGCGACACCGGTTTGAAGCAGACTCAACACCCGATTTCTAAACGGCAACAAGATGAACAATAAAAGCAAGCCGTTATATAAAAGGTTGAGTGTCAGGTATTCGTAATGGGCGAGCGCAAACTTCAGTATGAAGTACACGTTCCATAGGCCGAGTCCTTTAAAAAAGAATTTCCCGACCGAGCCCTGGTTAACATTATCCATGGTTTATCCGTTTTTATTGTTTGCGTTGGTTAGGGAAATAGACCCGACCATCCTCATCAAATGCAAAATAACCTTGATCAAAACCTAAACCGAAAAGAGTTAATACATTTCTGTAGTAATTTTCCTTTTCGATAGGAGCGCTCGACAATACCGTACGAATCAAGTCAGCCGATTTATCCTGACCAAGCAATTCCAAAAGGCAAGCGCCAAAACCGTCCCATCCGGGCTGATTAATCTGAAGCGTATTCACATCAATTTTTTCCGGCGGCATATTGAGTTCGCGCGTAATTTTAATCATGGGCTCAAAATGAGCTTTCAATTCCCTGTAGACAGGATCCTTCGGCGACATCATGCCCGCCCATAAATAAACGCGAATGGAATTGTAACTACCGATCGTGTTATCCACAGAATCCACGGGGACAAGTTCTCCACGACTGGAGAAAGTTGCCCAATCTGGGGAAATGCCCGCTGGCGCACTGCGGATCAACACACGCGCAGAACCTTCGAAAACATCCTGCCAATATTGATCCTCCAGGGCGAAACGTTTTAAAAGGAAAAGCGGGTAGTAGCTTGGATTCAACTTAACCTGACCGTCATGTTCAAAACCAATACGGCCGGGTAAAAGAACCTTACCCAAATTATCGATATCACGAACCTGAGTCTTTAACAATTCCAACATCGCCCGAGCTTTTTCTGTGTAGTCCGGACGATCCCAAAGGCGGCCGGCTTCCAATAAGCAGTAGGCGATCCACATATCTGAGTCAACCGCATTGTTGGTGTCCAAAATCGTCCATTGAGAACCGTCTTTGCCCCAAAGCCATGCTGCGAAATTTTTAGTGATGTCGCCGGCGGACAAATTATTTTCTGTCCACTTCAACATCTCCTCAAAGGTTTCTCGATCGTTGTCCACCAATGCAAAGAACATGGCATAGGATTGGCCTTCGGATGTCGTAACCGCCCGAGCATCGCTGTAATCAACCACTCGAGCTCCTTCCATGCCAACGGCCTTAAATTGATCCCACATCGGCCAAGCGGCTAAAACCGATGAACTCATTGTCATCGCTAAAGTCAACGCTAAAATCAGTTTTCTCATCTTGCACGTCCCCTCACCCACAGGCGCATAAAGTAGAAAATGCCCGTGCCTACTAAGACGGCACAAACCAAAGCGCATAAAACCAGAAGCAACGGATAATTACTCATGGTTTGCCAAATCTTGTGATACCAAGGTAAGTCACCAATGGTGTAAGAGTCTCCCACTTTAAAATCGGACATGGATTGCTCGTTGATGATGACAACCGATCCGCTCACCGTTGCCATGGACGATGGACTCTTTAATTGTTCATTGAGTAAATAGCTACCCGCCTGTCCCTCACTCAATAAGGCCACCACTGTACGATCCGAATCAAAGGGCGATTGAAGCGAAACAATAGCTCCAACGCCGCCATCCGGACTAAAGAGAATTTCTTCGGGTTGAAGAACTTCTTCACCCTGCAGGGTATCGGCAATGGCCTGCTGAAGCTGTTCGGCATTATCTTTCTTAAAGTCCGGCAACGTGATTGGCATCTCACCAATCAAAAGCACATCTTTGCCATCAAGCTGAGCTTCAGTAGTTTGATCAACCACAGAGAGTTTTGTGGCAACGGCACCAGTTACCGCGGCAATACGAGCCGTTGTATTCAACAGCGTAGTCACCTTCTCAGCAGAAGCTTCTTTTGGAATCACGGCGACAGTTCGGGATAAGTCTGCAAAAACCGAATACGGATAAGCGCTTTGTGTAAAAAGCGTCAAATTCGGCATCTCTGCATAGTGGAATAGTCCATTGAGCGTCAATGTGGAGGTCGGATCAATTTCCATCTGATGAGGCAGCAAAACAACGGATTTACAGTTGTCGGGCGAACCTTCGGAAAGCTCTCGACGATACACCACCTCAAAACTTAAATCATTTTGAGCCGCCAAGGCCAATGCTTCAGAGGGACTGGTCGCCAGAGGTCCGTTGAAGGAAGGTAAGCGCATTTCACGCTCACCGCTACTGGATTGTTGGGACAGATTTACCGAATCAACCAAATAATTGTTGATCCGCATACGCAACTGGGCCTGATCCCCGCCTTCGGGTTTCGTATAACGATACTTCAGATTGACATCCAATCCGCCCGTACCGACCATATACAAGTCGGGAGCAATGCTCATTGGCATATGAACGGCAGGCGGCGCGTACCCTCTTGATGTTAACTGTCCGGGATACTGCATGATCTGCGAGAATGCAATCGTCTCGTCAATCGGCACCCAATTGGGCGCATCATAGGCCTGACGATCCGGTGCTTCCTTAAAGTCCTTAATCGGAAGCTTGTCACCGATTAAAACATGATCACCTGAAGCGAGCGCTTTAACCGCAACGATCAAATCCGACTCATCACGACCGGAAATAACCAGCATTTTGTCGCTTCGGCTTTCAGGAGCGTCCATCATATAAATTTGAGGACCGTCTGCCAGGGGCAAATCACTTAAAAAACTCGGTCTGCTGGAATTGGTAGCAAAAACAAAGAAATGTCCATTTGTCGGAAGCCGATCGTAGTAAACAGGAAAATCCGCTCCGCGCCATTGCGTGTATTTACCCACCAAGGAAGACAAAATAGCGGCTGCTTTTTTCGTCTCATTATCCGGTGCCTTGGCAAACACAAAAGGAATCACCGATTCATTGTTGGTAAAGGTATCAATAAAAGGAGCCGGCCAACGCGCTAAATCATTAGCGATCTTGACTTTTTGCTTAACTAAAGACAACAAGCTCTTTGCATCAACATCAAGCCACAACGTTTCACTTGAAGGTCTTTCACAAATGTTCTGATAATGACCGACAAATTCAAGAGTGATCTGATTATTCGATTTGATTTGTTTCGGATCCAAGGTAACTTTTGTGCGGTAAAGCTTACCTAAAGCTTCCGGCGTTACCGGAACAGATTGTTGCAACTGACTATTCAGGTAGACATTGATTTGAGAGCGAACCGGAATCAGCGCAGGCGAAGCTGTAAAAGCCAAATCCATGGTTGCTGAGGATACGATTTCATCGGCACGCACACCAAAGTCTAAATACTGAGTGTTATTGATACCCGTAAGACGAATATTTTTGGCTTGTCCGCCGGGGACTAACTTTAACAATGAACTTTGTTGGGTAAAAGAACCCGTCACATCAGTGCGCCAGACAGGTGCGACACTTGATGCATCATTCGGAGTCTCTTGGGCAAATGATGAGACTGAGGCAAACGCCACCAATGCCGTGCTCATCACCAAGGCTGACAGTTTGGACAATTTCACTTTAGACTCTCTTTCAACTTTATAACGTATTTGAGTTTAGCGCACGAGCCGGTTTTCTCGGTGCAAACGTTAAGCACCAGCTCAACACTTTAGGAACAATTTGTAACTTGCCGGGCAAAAATTCGATCATCGATTTGTAGCCGTACCAAGATAAAGATCCAAGCTTTAAGAAACCGGTCAACATGCGATCATCCACATTGACTTTCTCAGGAACCCACATTCCCTCACGAGAAAATGTGCACCGATTAAAGGCTTTTTCCGTTTCGTAATCATCAAAACACAGGCTTAATTCCAAGACATTGCCCGGCTCCGCGGATAAAACCGTCGTCTTAAAGCAGTAATACTTTTCTTTGTAAATCATCAAAAGGCGAATGGACTCACCCTTCTTCCACACCTTCTCACATCCTGACAAACTCAGTCTCACTTCACTTTGTGAGTATTGTGTCATCGTCGCTTTGTAGTTGGCATCCTCTTCATCACAAATATTTACATCAATCTTGCAATGAATCCGAGGGAATTGATGTTTTTGGACTTCTTCTACAGCCACTGCCATTGAGGCTCCCAAAATCATCAAGTTGTAGGCAATCCATCCCATATTAATAGCCAACGTTAAATATTCCGGATTGGGATCAAAAAATGCCTTATAAAAACCGATGAGCAGACCGATCATGTTTAAACCGATCAAAATCAGATACGGTCTTGAGACGGGCCAATCCAAATATTTTTCACCAATGGTTCCCCCTTTGGCGGTCACATTGAATTTGCCCTTATGAGGGAAAATAAGTGCCACAGTCGTCGGCAGCAAAATATACCAAGACAATACGGTTTCATAGACTCCGCTTAAGAAGGGATATCGATACCCACGCTGAAGAATCTGATTGGTCAGAGCCGAGTGAATCATGTGCGGAAGCACATAGGCAAAAATAGCCGCAGCGGTCGCATAAATGACATAGACATTAGCAAACATGTAGGGAAGCGGCGCCACTAAAAAAATCAAACGGGGCAAGCCATGGAAGAAATGGAACATGGCATTAAAAAAGCACAGCCGTTGGGGAAGCGAAAGACCTTTACCCAAAAACGGATTATCCAGGCGGAAAATTTGGATCATGCCTCTTGCCCAACGAATACGCTGACCGATATGCGCGGCCAATGTTTCCGTTGACAGACCGGAAGCAAGCGGCAAATCGATAAAGGCTGATGACCACCCCTTACGATTAAGTTTTAATGATGTGTGCGCATCTTCGGTCACCGTTTCAACAGCAATACCGCCGACTTCTTCCAAGGCCTTTCGTCTCATCACAGCGCTGGATCCGCAAAACATCGTGGCATTCCACGTATCGTTACCTTTCTGGATGAAATCGTGGAAAAGCGAATTCTCAATCGGCATTGTCCGATCCAAATGAAGGTTCTTTTCAAATGGATCCGGAGAGTAAAAATGATGCGGTGTTTGAACAAGGGCAATATTAGGATCCTTGATCAACCACCCCATTGTTTTGACCAAAAAATCCGAAGAGGGCACGTGGTCACAGTCAAAAATGGTCACAAACTCTCCGTTTGTGACAGTCATGGCGTGATTAATGTTTCCCGCCTTGGCATGATTGTGCTCTTCACGCTTGATGTAACCGGCACCGACTTGTTTGGCGAACTCCTCAAAAAGCGGACGGCTGCCGTCATCGAGAATATAGACATGGAGTTTATCGGCAGGCCACTGCAAATTTAAGGCAGCAAAAACCGTGGGCTTTACCACGTCAAGCGATTCGTTGTATGTCGGAATAAAAATATCAACATGTGGCCAAAGCGCTTGATCATTAGGCATCGGATAGGGTTTGCGATCAAGCACCCAACAGACCTGAAAGTAGCCGAGAACCATCACCACAAATGCGTAAAGTTCAGCGGCAAGCAATAGACAACTTAAAAAGATGCCCATGGCGGAATCAGTGTTCAAGGTTGAGGTACAACGCCACCAAAGATAGCGCCCGGACACAACCATTGAAATCACAAAAAGAAGCATCAGCGTTAGTCGGGCTTTAATTTTTCGAAGGGCCAATGCCGACAAAAGCATCACCGAAAGAAATACAACCTGTCCCTGAATATTAAAAGGCTGAGTGATACATAAAACCGCCAGTGCAGCAGCCAAGCCACCCAAAATCCATAAAAGCGTCAACTTAATCGGACGAGATAACTCTTCACCCTTTTTGTCAATCGTTTCAAAACTTTTGTGATTACCATCCAAAGCTAAAGCACCATAATGCCCCACCCAATCACCCAGGCGAGTCAAAGCTGCTACTATTTTATTAACAGCCCAGGAGATAGATAAGCGAAGCCATCCTTTGCGTGCCGAAGTCCGGAAACAAATTAAAAACAAAGTTTGGGAAAGCCAGCGCACACAATCCAAAGTTTTTGGTGCATGAGGATTAATCTGGGGATAAAACTCTTGAAATGCTGCGCGATAGGCAGTAAATGGTTTTGATTCCAATGGAAGAAACAACCATGCAAGGGCCAGCCAAAAAATATTGACAGCCACGCTTACTTTGGTGGATCCATTTGCGCGCCAAAGACGAGCTTTATTGACGAGATAATTCAGTATAGTTGCCGAAGGCATGTTTCATATTCAGGGCCCCACACTGGGAAGACCCCGCTTCAACCGTATCGGTAATCGCTTTATGTGAAATGAAAGATTATAGACAACTCCCCAAATAAAGCCTTAACAAATTGTTATTGACCTACTCATAACTCACATAAAATTAGGCAAAAATAATCTTTAATCGGGAGAAAATTTCATCAAACTTACCACTAAGATTAAAGCTAATTCTTTAAAGCAACGAGTAATCATGAAGCGTCGTACAGCTTTCGTTTTATCGGGTATCGGTTTAGCTGTCGCAACCTGCTTTACAGGTGTTTTCCGGTTTTTGCAGCAACCTAAATTTGGAGCAGTTCCCAATTCGTTTGAGAGTTTTAAAAACTGTTCTCATTTTTATGGCGGCATTTTTCATAATACTCTGCCAACACCCGTTTTGACTGATAACAGTACTTTTATTGAAGCTTTTGCACGCTCCTTAGTAACGGACAAAATTGATCCGGCTCCGTCTACTGCGTTACCCTCTGCGAAAGTGGATTTAAAACAATTGCGTCTGGATATTGACACAATCATTTGGCTAGGTCACTCATCTTTTTACATACAACTAGCCGGAAAACGAATTTTGATTGATCCCGTTTTAAGTCCCTACGCATCGCCCGTTTCGTTTAGCACAAAAGCATTTGAAGGAACCTCTCCTTATCGTCCGGAAGATTTTCCTTCCATCGATCTATTGATGATTTCACACGACCATTGGGATCATTTGGATTACCCAACCGTTATGGCACTCAAAGGAAAAATCCATCATATTGTCTGTCCGCTTGGCACCGACTCACACTTTTTACGATGGGGCTTTAAAAAAGAAACTCTTCATGCGCTTGATTGGAATGAAACTTTAAAACTATCGAATAATTTGGTTATACATGCACTGGAAGCGCGTCATTATTCCGGTCGCAATCTCAATCAAAATAAGAGTTTTTGGGCCTCTTATTTATTGCAGTCAAAGGATTACAAAATATTCTTTAGCGGTGACTCGGGCTACAGTCCGCACTTTAAGGAAATCGGCAATCGATTTGCACCGATTGATTTGGCACTCCTTGATAGCGGACAATACAACGATCGCTGGCGCTATATTCATATGAATCCTGATGAAGCTTTGCAAGCGGCCCAAGATTTAAAAGCACTAAACTTTTTGCCGGCTCATATCGGAAAGTTTTCGCTATCCATGCATCCTTGGTACGAACCTTTTGTTTGGCTGACTCAAAAAGCAACTCAGGCAAATGTTCGTTTAAACACACCTGAAATCGGTCAACCGCTTCAACTTTCTAAACGCATCCATGCACAAACTCAATGGTGGACAGTGGCAATGCAAAAACAAAAAAACGAACAAAGTGAAAATTTTCACTCAAAAACTTGACATATCTATCCTGAAAGGAATACAATGCAGTCCTTCGTTAGATGATCGCGGGGTGGAGCAGTCTGGTAGCTCGTCGGGCTCATAACCCGAAGGTCGTTGGTTCAAATCCAGCCCCCGCAACCAATTCAATGTCTCAGCAGTCGAAAAGCTTCTGAGATTTTTTATTTCAATTAAAGCCGATCCAACTTTTCCATCAATAAAGCTTCTGCACGTTGTGTGTGCTTTGTCGATTGTGAAGAAATTTTTGTCAGCCAAATCCCATCCGCACAGAACCGCAAAAATTCCGCCTTTTCGGTACGATCAGTAGAGTCTGCACCCAAAAGAATTTCTGTTATCCGCTCCTGCCACCGTGCACTTAAATCAACCGATGTGAGGCTAAGCTTCAACAATGTCGTAAACTCATCACTTCCCCGAAGAGCTGTTTCCACATATACCTTGGTAAACAAATACTTTTTATTCGTAGCCTGTTTCAGTTTTTCTTCATAAGTTTTTTCAATGCTGTCAATGGCTATTTCTACAACCGCCTCAAGCAGCGCATTTTTATTAGGAAAATGGTGAATAACCGCTCCCGTTGAAATTCCCACCAAGTTGGCAATTTTGGCAAAACTCACCGAATCCTCACCGCCCTCACTCGCTAATTTTTCAGCTGTCTGCAAAATTAACTTTCTAACCTTTTCCGGTTCTTTAGGTCTCTTATGAGGGTTTAACTTTTCTGATTCTTTTAACACTTTTGACATCTTTGACCTCACGAATTAATGGGAAACTCCAAAAAACTGCAAAACCAGAACGCCGAGAACAATCAAAGAAATGCCTGCGATTGTCCCCAGTGACGGCATTTGACTAAAAAGCATCCAAGCTAACAAAACCGTCAAAACATTCCCCAACCCTGCCCAAATGGCGTACGCTACAGCTATCGGCATCGCTGTTATCACTTTTGATAAAAACCAAAACGATAATCCATACAAAATTAAAGCTACCAAACCCCAACCGATATGTTGGAACCCTGAAGATTTTCCTAAACTCATTGTTCCGAACACTTCCGCACAAATTGAAATGATTAAAAGGAAAAACGGAGAAAAAGTAATTGTTGTCATTATTACCTCAGACAAACCGAACATTCGTTATGTTTAATATTACACTTTTACTTCTACCTGTGTAAAAGTCATTGTTTTGACCGAGCGACTGACCTTTTAAACAACAAAACTATCTTATTCATAAGAGGTAATAAACCGAGAGGCGAAAATATCAATGTCTCTCTGGGAGAGTTTCATACATTTAGCTACCCTTTCCCACTCTTTCATGGCAGTTATGACTTCTGACAGTATGGTGTCAACAGTTTCCTGCGAGAGAAAATAATCTTTGGCACTTTTTCGAAGAACATCAATACTGGAACTTGCTGAGTAGTCATTGATCAATAGACTTTGATACCGGTTAGTTGTTGGATTCAGATCATAGGCAGGAGATAAGGTCCAGCCCTTTTTCATCAATAAAAATCCGTGGTTTTTAAAGTGGTCATCTGTGTTTCCAATACAGATATTGAAAGCCACACGCCTAAAAAGTTCTTCCAAATTACGCTCAACTTCTACACAATTTTCAACGATCGTTCCCGCTATATCCAAATAGCCATACCCTGTTGCCGCTCCATCACCATCCTTCAATCCTAACAATGTCATCGAAGAGGCAAAGTGCGTGCGTTTACTTCCTTTTCGGTCAAAGCGTTTGATTAACAAAATATGGCTTAGTTCATTGATATCCAGAAGCTTAGTTTCAGCAGTTGTGATCCCTGCCTTTCGAGCCATTAAATAGGCAAATTGTTCCCATGCCTCAAGATCGTGATCATCGCTTCTTGACGGAAACTTGGCTATCCAAAGATCTCCATTTTCGTCTCTTACTGTTGCTTTGGGTCTGGCTCCCCCCAAAAAATGAACCCGGCTTAAGTAGCTGCAGCAACCATTTTTCTTCAGGCAGGCAATTATTTAGTTCACTATCTTCAATTGCTTGAGCCGATTGCATCAGCACTCTGATATCCGCAAGCGGAGGAACTGAAAGAATTCCTTCCTCATTCAAGAAAGACCCATCAGGATCAGTTTTAAAACGGAACCCCCCAATTCTTGAATAGTCGTCAACTCCGCTTAACAGATCAAAAGCCGTAAGAGTTTTAGGCGGCCGATTCTGTTTTTGGGCATCAAGTTGCTCTCTTCGATTCAGTAAGGGGCGACCCCAACGATCAGGCATAGCATCAGAAAAACAGCCGAACATATCCGCATCTCTAGGCACGTACTGTCGTCCAGAGAAGTTTTCTAAGTCTGCGGAAAGCCTGATATTGGTGTGATCTTTTAACCATTGCTTATCGAATTCGAATGCGTACTTAGGCACGCCTCGCAGTACCTCTCGGTAGAGTTGGCCGAGAAATTGCGGAGTGTCTGATAGCGAGCAATCCAAATACACGTAGAGAGTTTGAGTTTACGGTTTCATCTTGAAGCTCTTTTACGTTCTTTTAAGTCCTGTAAATCCCTGCCGATTGGGTCATTTTTAGCAATCATCTCAATATCATCTGCTAACTGCAATGCAAACAAGATGCGTAAATAAGTTCCCATGGATACTGTCGGGTCGCCTTTTTCCACTTTTGCTGCCGTAATACGAGAGCACTGTGCACGCTCTGCAACAAGCTCCAGAGATATATTTCTTCTCAGTCGTGCTAAACGAATCTGCTCTCCGACAGTTCTTAGTTTTTCAGCCAATTTTTTTGGTAGAAGAATTGAACGAGTTGATTTTGACATTTATGAACAATAAAAAATACACATTTATTATTAATGTATATTTTATTTATCGTTTTCTTATTTCGCAATTAACCCATGCTACCTTGACTACTAATTGAAATTGATCTTGTCGCAAGATTAAGGACAGATACTTTTGAATTTTGGTGAACTACTTTTTTCGATAGGTAATTTTTCGTTAGTGTCCAAAATGTGCCAAAAAATGAGGGGTAAAAAATGAACCTGCGTAAAAACGGGATGTCAAATTCCAACCCCCGCAGTCTCAGCAGTCGAAAGGCTTCTGAGATTTTTTGTTATTAAGCTTAATTTTTAGATCATTCACTCAGAATTTATAACTAACTTTTTTAAAGAATTCAGTACTTTTGCTTTGAGGGAATCACTCCTCTCACACCGCCCTTTGGATTATCAACATCACCCAAAAAACGAGGAATCAGATGCATATGAACATGAAAAACAGATTGTCCTGCAGCAGCATTAACATTCACACCTATGTTGTAGCCATCCGGATGAAAACGTTCTTCAACTTTGGTTTGCACCACTTTTAATAGAGCTTGCATCGCTGTGCACTCATCCATGCTCAAATCAAAGTAGCTCGCAACATGGCGTTTGGGAATTATCAGCGCATGCCCAGGATTCACAGGAAAACCATCGTAAAAGGCAATAGCGAGTTCATTCTCGGCAATGATCTCTTTATCTTTACCTAAGTTGCAAAAAATACATTGACTATCTTTCATCACATTTCCTTCTTCAGATTTAGTTTTTTTGGTGCCAAGTTTCAAAACCCATATTGACAGCAATTTGCCACATTGGAACAAAGGTATTGTTGTATAAATTTAAGAACTCCTGATCATTTAACGAAAGCAATGTTTGTGTGTCAATTCCCAAATCACAAAAGTCTTCAAGCGCCTTTACCTTTCCGCCAAAATCAACATATGTGTGTATGGCTTGTCTCTGAATTACAGCCATCTTAGGCAATAGCCTCAACTCAGGTAATCGATCGTTTTTACTACGATTAATATTTTTTTCAACAGGAATAAGATTCCAGAGTTGGTTATGAGCCACAAAACTCCAAGGAAGAAAATGATCAAGATCACAATCTTTCATCTCAAAAAGGATCTCTCCTGTATAAAGACTCTCCACACCTTGTTGCTTTTGCATCACAAATGACCAAAATTGACGCTGATCGGTCATGCTAGGCCGCAGATCAATAGCAATCAGTTTATCGGCAATATTGGGAACATTAGGATTACGTTGCTGCAAAAATCTAAGTAAGTGCCATTTAGTAAAGTCCGACAAAACTTTATAGTGTTTTCTTAGGTACCCCAACCAGCGTGGATTGACTTCGTAAATCCATCCGCTTCGACTTTTGAGTATGGCGTAAAGGCATTGATCACAAGATTGGGAAAGTACTCTGATTTCTAAATCACTTTTTTTATGAAACCAGGGATTTAAGAAACGAGTGGGAACATGACGAGTCAGACTCTTGCACATCTGCGGTGTTAAATATTCGCTCTCCAAAAGAAAGTTTGCTATTGCTCCTGAATGTTTATCGATTTGCTTCTTAATCCCTAATCCATAAAGCTCGTCAATTACAGAGGCGAGTGCCTCTTGGAAACCAAAAGATAGTCGAAAATACACTCGGGGGTACCAAGCATTCGCCACCATTTGAGCCACAATTTCACGATCGGAAAAACGCGAAAGGTTATGCTCACAAACCAAATCTAACAATGACAAAAACCAATAAAACTTGTAGGTACCAGTGGTATTGTTGAAAACAGTACTCAAGGTACGTACATCGATTTCTGTATCCGCAACCGGAAGAACATAATCCGAGTCAAACATACTGTGATTTTGAAGAGGTCGTTTGTTAAATAATAAACTGAAGAAATTTGTTTTTTCACTATTCCAACACTTTAATACCAGTATTTTGAATACAAAATTTTTAATATATATTTATTCGCGCTAGTGCAACTAATGAGGAACTCCTATGTCAGATTCTGACCGCCCTATTGTCGCTGTTTTGGAAGGCATTTCGGCCGGACGTTATTTTGCCGATGCCGCTCTTAAAAGAGGACTCAAACCTGTTGTCATTTTTCCCAAAATAGAGACTTCCGATGTTTATAAGGTCATGCGGCAATCAGCCGTTGATTTTTGGACAAAAAAGGGCTGCCGAGTCATTGAGCCTGAAGATGACTCGAAAGAGACAATGGTCAGAATTGTCAAAAGTCTCAATCCAGTCGCCATTGTCAGCGGCAGTGAACTGGGGGTTCCTTGGACCGATTTTTTGACGCAAGCGCTCAACCTTGCAGGTAACGACCCCGCTACAAGCTTAATGCGCCGCAATAAATACGAAATGCAGCAAAAGCTGCAACAAGCCTTGATTCCCTCACTTCGCAGTCTAAAGTGCCACTCTCTCGATGAGTGCGTTGAAATAGCCTCCAAATGGAATACCTGGCCTGTCGTTGTCAAACCCTTAGCCGGAGCGGGATCGCTTGGAGTTCATTTTTGTCATAACTTAAAGAATTTATCTCAAATTTGTCAGCAACTCTTTAAAGAACAAGACCTTTTCGGAACGGCCAACACTGAAATACTTCTGCAGGAGTTTGCCCACGGTACAGAATATATTGTTAACACAATGAGTTGCGCGGGACAACACATTGTCACCGATGTCTGGCGTTACGACAAAGTTCCGGTCGGCAGTAAAGGCAACGCTTACAATTACGCTGCGCTTGTTCGTCAGCCTAACGAAACTGAAAAAACGCTTTTAAGTTACACACTGAAAGTACTCGACGCTTTGGGTTTCCGTTACGGTCCCTCTCACACAGAATTAATGCTGACACCCAAAGGACCTCGCTTGATCGAAACGGCAGCGCGCCCCATGGGAGGATTTTTCCCTGATGATTTGATGCGACAAATCTTTGGCTTTGATCACGCCTCTCTGACTCTTGATGCGGTATTGGATCCAAAAGCATTTAAACGCGTCGCGGCGAAGCCCTACGCCCCCAATACTTCCGCTCTCTTAAAAATTGTCATCTCCCACGCCCATCATCCGGTAAAGACGCTCTACTACGAAGCCATTGCTTACGAAGCACCCGTTGTTAAACGCTGGGAATTTGACCTGGTTAAACGTAGCGGAGAAATTGTTGAAACTGTTGATTTGGAAACCGCGGGTGGAGAACTCTTTATTGCAGATGAACGAGCAGAAATCGTTTGGCTTGCCTATGAAGCCATGAGACGCCTTGAAACCGATTGCCAAGAGTGGTTATACGGTTCTGAAGACCTTCAAATCACTACACCGATCATGCATGCCGTGGGCTCCGTCCCGTTTACAGAACATAGTGTCTTGCCGTGGCTTAACGTCATTCGACACACTGGGGCATTTTCAAGAAACGCTCAAAGCGGTACCAGCTTGATGGTGGAAACAGACGGGATGACAACAAAAGAAATTACAGCCTTTTCTTCGTTGCTGGGTATTTTCGGCTGGCGGCAAATTGAATACGGAACCTACTACAAACTTTAGCTGACTATATTGAATTACCAATCGGCTCTCAGCTTCATCGAAGAAGCTGAGAGCATTTTTTCAGTTAATCAACACTGAAACAGCGTTTATTTGGCCAATGCCTCCAGACGTTTAATTGCCATATTGGCTACAACGCTGACAGCAACCGGCAAAACCTCGTCATTGAAGTCAAAGTTTGGATTGTGGAGACTGACGGTATGCTCATCATCCTTAATACCAACGCGAATAATGCAGCCGGGCACTCTTTGCAGATACTCGCTGAAGTCTTCTGAACTCATGAAAGGATCAATCACTTTAACGTGATCTTCTCCCAAAAGTTCACCGGTCACCTTCAGCGCCGCCTCTGTCTGAGCCGGGCTATTGATGACAGAACCGCATTCATGGACGTACTTCAATTCCACTTCACAACCGTTGGCTGTGGCAATGGACGGCACCATGGTCTTGACGACCTCTTCGATTTGAACGCGTGTTTGCGGCAAGAACGTGCGAATGGTGCCGCTTAACGTACATTCTGCGGGTACAACATTCATGGCTTCAAAACGACCAGCATTGATCGAGCAAATGGAAAGAACCGCCGTATCAATCGGATTGACCTTACGGGAAACAATCGTTTGCAAAGCCGTTACGATTTGGGCTGCTACCGGAATGGGGTCCACGCCTAAATGAGGACGGCCACCATGAGTTCCCTTCCCCTTCACCGTGATGTAGAGACTGTCTGAGGCAGCCTGCAAAGGACCTGGTTTGAAACCGATCGTTCCCTTGGGCAACATCGGTTCTGTATGGCCACCATAAATTTCTTCAATACCATACTTTTCCAGCAAGCCAGCTTCAATGAGGGTACGCGCACCCTGGCTAATCTCTTCTGCAGGTTGGAACACCAAAACGACTTTACCCGGGAAGTCACGATGGGAAGCTAAATAACGAGCCACGCCCAAAAGCCAAGTTGTGTGGCCGTCATGTCCGCAAGCGTGCGCATAACCTTCATTTTGACTGACCCAATCCTTGCCGCAACGATCGTTCATCGGCAGGCAATCCATATCGGCACGAACACCGATCGTGTGTCCCGGGCGATTACCCTCAATAACAGCAATAACTGCTCCCTTGACAAAATCGGTATTGATATCCGTGACACCCCATTGACGAAGGTGATCACAAATGACACCAACTGTGCGCTCGGTATTAAAACCGTACTCGGGATGACTATGAAGATCGTGACGAATTGCTGTTAATTCATCTGCCCACTGAGCCACGTCAGGCAACAAACGGTCTGCTAGCAGTACTGCCATTGTTATTTCTCCTAAAGAAGGGATCAAACGCTACATCACAATAATTAATATCGTTAGTCGTTTGAATAAAAAAAGTCATGAGAAACTTTAGCACTAATGCAGTGATTTCTTCTAAACGAAAGTGGCTAAAGAAGCGAAATATTCTCCGAGCCGTATAATTGCGCCATCTCTTCTTTGTTCTCAACAAGATAGCCTTTGGATTAGGTTCTACCTATCTATTTTCAGAGCTATTTTGTTGGACTGGCAGGTACTCACTGAAATTCTTTACTGAAAGGAGACGGCGTACCGGATCCAACAGGATATCGTCGGGCGCCGAAAATACTATGAAAGCACTCAAAGAGCGCATTCTTCGAGACGGAAAATGTCTTGACGGCGGCATCCTTAAAGTCGATAACTTCATCAACCATCAAATGGATCCCATTTTGATGAAATCCATGGCTGTCGAATTCGTCCGCCGCTTCGCCAGCACCAAGATCAACAAAATTCTAACCATTGAAGCAAGCGGCATCGCTCCTGCCATCATGGTGGGTTACTTGCTCGAGTTACCCGTTGTCTTTGCGAAAAAGAAAGTCCCGAGCACAATGGACAATATGCTTGCAACAAAGGTATTTTCCTTTACCAAAAACCGTACTTATGACGTTTGCGTCAGTAAAGATTATCTCTGCCCCGGTGATAAGGTTTTGTTCATTGATGACTTCTTAGCCAATGGCAATGCTGCCAAGGGCATTATGGACCTCGTCAATCAAGCCGGTGCAGAACTCGTCGGCATGGGCTTTTTGATTGAAAAAGGCTTTCAAGCCGGTGGCAACGAACTTCGTAAACTGGGCATTCATGTTGAATCCCTTGCCATTATTGATAGCTTAGACAACAACAAGATCACACTTCGCTAAAGGAAAAAACGTGGCCGAATTAAATCTTGAAGAGCACTCTTACAACTCTAAATCTTCTGAGTTAATTTACGGACTCGAAGATCGTCCTCCCTTAAAAGAGACCCTTTTTGCAGCACTGCAACATATGCTAGCCATCTTTGTGGCCATCGTAACGCCTCCCTTGATCATTGCGGGAGCTTTGCAATTGGATCTTGAAACGACGGGCTATCTGGTTTCCATGTCTTTGATGGTTTCCGGCATTGCCACGTTTATTCAATGCCGCACCGTAGGTCCCATCGGCTGTGGTTTGTTGTGTATTCAGGGAACCAGTTTTTCCTTTATCGGCCCCATCATCTCCGCGGGCCTCACCGGAGGACTGTCGGCGATTTTCGGCGCCACTATTGTCGCTTCCACTGTGGAAATGTTTGTTAGCCGAATTCTGAAATACACACGCCGCGTGATCACTCCGCTTGTTTCTGGCATTGTGGTGACCTTAATTGGCATGAGCTTAATTAAAGTCGGCATCATTGCTTGCGGTGGCGGCTACGCTGCCAAGGCGGCCGGCACTTTCGGCAATTTTCAAAATTTAGGCATCGCCGCTTTGGTTCTTTTTTCCATCATTTTCTTTAATCGCAGTTCCAACCGTTATCTTCGGATGAGTTCAATTGTCATCGGTTTAGCGATCGGCTACGTTGTCTCCTGGTTCTGCGGAATGGTGGACTTTTCTTCTGTCAAAAGCTACAGCGGCTTCAATGTTCCCATCCCGTTTAAATACGGTGTGTCATTTGACTGGGGCGCCATTATCGGTCTCGGTCTTGTTTACCTCATCACAGCCATTGAGGCCTACGGGGATGTCACCGCAAACTCCATGATTTCCGGTCAGCCTTTCCGTGGCGATCAATTCATGAAACGCGCGCAAGGCGGCATTCTCGCCGATGGTTTTAATTCCATGTTGGCCGGTATGCTCAATTCTTTCCCCAATTCCATCTTTGCTCAAAACAACGGCATGATCCAATTGACCGGCGTAGCCAGCCGTTATGTCGGCTACTTCATTGCCGGCTTTTTGATTTTATTGGGACTCTTTCCTGCCATCGGTTTAGTGTTTTCTTTAATGCCTGACCCGGTCTTAGGTGGAGCGACATTGCTTATGTTCGGTACGGTTGCCGCCGCAGGCATGCGAATCATTGCCAGCCAACGCATTGACCGTAAAGCCATTTTGGTCATTGCCTTAAGTTTCTCGTTTGGGTTAAGTGTTGAACTTGTTCCGGAAATTCTTTCCCAATTCCCTGAGACGCTTCGCAATATTTTTGCCTCAGGCATCACCACCGGCGGTTTAACGGCCATTATTGCCAACACGCTGATTCATATTGAAGAATATCAAGACAACAAAGACGAGCAATAAGCGCATCAAAGCTCCCGAAAGTTCTCGGGAGCTTTTTTCAAAATACTGCATAGGGTATTTCGCTTACCGCAAACTCTCTAAAAGACCGAACAAAACCGTTATACTTTTCAAATTCGCTTAATTAACTGTGATTGGATAGCACTATGCGTGAAACCTACTCTCCGCAAACTGTTGAAGCAGAGGTGCAGGCAGCTTGGAAAAAAGCTGATGTCTACCATGCTCACGAACATGCTAAAGACAAGAACGGCAAAGAAAAACCCAAGTTCTATGTTTTGTCCATGTTGCCTTACCCGAGCGGTAAGTTGCACATGGGTCACGTCCGCAACTACACATTAAACGACGTGATGTATCGCTACCTTCGTATGAAGGGCTACAACGTGATGACCCCGATGGGATGGGATGCCTTCGGTTTACCGGCAGAAAACGCCGCCATTAACCATGGCATTGCTCCGGCCAAGTGGACTTTTGACAACATTGCAGAAATGAAAAACCAAATGCAACCGTTGGGTCTTGCATTTGACTGGAATCGTGAAGTAGCCACATGTACGCCTGAGTACTACCGCTGGAACCAGTGGATGTTCCTGAAAATGTTGGAAAAGGGCATCTGCTACCGAAAGACCCAAATCGTTAACTGGGACCCGGTTGATAAGACCGTCTTGGCCAACGAACAGGTTGTCGATGGTCGCGGTTGGCGCTCCGGTGCTGTTGTTGAAAAACGTGAAATTCCCGGCTATTACCTCGGTATCACTCAGTACGCTGACGAACTCCTAAAAGACCTTGACACGCTCAAAGGTTGGCCAGAACAAGTCCGCAGCATGCAGGAACACTGGATCGGCAAATCGGTTGGTGTGAAGCTTGCTTTCCCCTACACGATTGACGGTAAAGACGAAAAACTGCAGGTTTTCACCACTCGTGCGGACACTTTAATGGGGGTGACATTTGTTGCTATCGCCGCTGAACACCCCTTGGCCAAGCGTCTGGCTCAAGACAATCCTCAGGTTGAAGCCTTTATTCAGGAATGCGCCAAGGGCGGCGTCAGTGAAGCTGATTTGGCCACCCGTGAAAAAGAAGGCGTTCCGACAGGCTTTTGCGTCAAACATCCGCTCACCGGTGCAGACGTTCCGGTTTGGGTCGGCAATTATGTGTTAATGAGCTACGGCGAAGGCGCCGTTATGGGCGTTCCGGCTCATGATGAACGTGATTTTGCTTTTGCTAAGAAATACAACTTGCCGATTAAGCAGGTTGTCGGCATGCCCGGCAAGACTTACAGTACGGACGCTTGGGAAGAATGGTACGCCGATAAGAGTGATGCCACTGAGCTGGTTAACTCCGGCGAGTTTGATGGCCTGACCGTTCACCAAGGCATTGACAAAATCGCTGATGCTCTTCAAGCCAAGGGCTTGGGTGAAAAACAAACCCAATTCCGTATTCGTGACTGGGGTATCAGTCGCCAACGCTATTGGGGTACACCGATTCCTATCATCAATTGCCCGCATTGCGGCCCTGTTCCGGTTCCGGAAAAAGACCTCCCAGTGGTTCTGCCCACTGACTTGGTGCCTGACGGTTCCGGCAATCCGTTAAATAAGTGTGAATCGTTCCTAAAGTGCAAGTGCCCGAAGTGCGGCGGTGACGCAACCCGTGAAACCGACACAATGGACACGTTCGTTGATTCTTCGTGGTACTTCATGCGCTACTGCTCACACGATTGCGACACAGCAATGGTTGATGAACGCAATGATTACTGGGCTCCGGTGGATCAATACATCGGCGGTATTGAACACGCCGTATTGCATTTGCTCTATGCACGCTTCTGGACCAAGGTCATGCGTGACTTGGGACTCGTGAAGTTTGACGAACCGTTTACACGGCTTTTCACTCAAGGGATGTTGACTGCCGAATGCTATTACCGCGAAATGCCCGATGGTAAGAAGCGTTGGTACTACCCGGATGAAATTGAGATCTTCTACGATGAAAAAGCCCGTCCGGTTAAAGCTATTGCTAAGGACGATGGTCTGCCCGTCACCATGGGCGGCGTCGAAAAGATGAGTAAGTCAAAAAACAATGTGGTTGAACCGAAGACCATCATTGACAAGTTCGGTGCCGACACGGCCCGCAGCTTCGTGATGTTTGCAGGACCTCCCGATCAATCGGCCGCTTGGAGCAATTCCGGTGCGGAAGGGACGTTCCGCTTCCTGCGCAGACTTTGGAACTGGTGCTTCAAGAATAAGGAAGCGATTGAAAAGGCGGGTGCTGTTGAAGTCTCTGCCCTTACGGCCGAACTGAAGAATTTGCGTCGTGACATTTATCAGTCGCTCAAGCAGGCAACGGCCGACATTGACCGCATGCAGTACAACACCGTTGTCTCTGCGACGATGAAGATGCTCAATTCGCTCGAAGGCGTGAAATCATGTCAAGATGCCGCCACCGCGTCCGTATTCAAGGAATGCGCCAGTATCTTGATTCGCACCCTTTATCCGATTGCGCCTCATATTACAACGCAGCTTTGGCAAGACCTGGGCTTTGAGTCCGCCATGGGATCTATCCTTGACGCCCCCTGGCCAGAAGTGGATGAAAAAGCGTTGGTAGCCGATGACATGACTTTGGTTGTACAGGTCAACGGTAAATTGCGCGGCTCAGTGACGGTGTCCGCACAGGCCGATAAAGAAAGCATTGAAAAAGCCGCCCTTGAAAACGAGAATGTGAAGAAATTCACTGAAGGCAAAGTGATCCGCAAGATCATTATCGTGCCGAAGAAACTCGTCAATATCGTCGCGGCATAATCAATCTAAGTCACCTCCTGCAACGAGTCCCGAAGCCAACCAAGCTTCGGGACTTTTTGCCTATAATGAGCCTATTGCCTACTGGACATACTTTTGGGAATTCAATTATGGCTTTGGCCCGACGTTCATTTCTTTTTTCTGCTCTGGCTTGCACACTGTTGGCAAGCGGTTGCGGTTTTCATCTCCGCGGACAAGTGACTTTGCCCTTTCAGACGCTCTACGTCAACATGCCGGTCAATGACAAAGTCGCTGCAGATATCAGGCGAATGATTGCGGCCTCAACCAATGTGACAATCGTCTCTCAAGCCAATAGGGCTGATGCTATTTTGGAATTGCTCTCTTCCGGCCGTCACCGTGAAGTGATTTCCGTCAATATGCAGGGTGAGGATCGCGACTACGAATTGACCCTGAATATGACTTTCCGACTGGCAACTCCCGACGGTGAAGAATTTTTCCCGCCGACAACATTTACCGCTTCGCGCACCATGTACTACAACGATGACGAGTACCTGTCTCGTGCGTCTGAAGAAAATGTTCTCTACAACGAAATGCAACAGGATCTGATTTCTCAGTTGCTCAGTCGTCTCACAACCGTCGAATCCATCCCGCATGAATATTAAAAGCGAAGAACTGGGGAGAATCCTTGATCGAGAACGCGCTCAAGGGCAACTCTCTCCCCTTTGGATTATCGTTGGAGAAGAGCCCCTTTTGGCGATGGAAGCAGGCGATGCGTTGCGCTTCACAGCAAAAGAATTGGGTTATTCTGAGCGCGTCGTTCTGGCCATGAGTTCAGTGAGCGACTGGTCACCGCTTCTGGATGCGGTGACTTCTGTATCGCTTTTTGATGATAAAAAAATTATTGAATTAAGATTTTTATCTTCAGGTCCCGGTGTTAAAGGCGCTAAAGTATTGGCTCAATTTGCCGAATTAGTCCCGCAAATTGATTCCACCGTTACCGTTATTCACTTAACACAAACCGACTATTCAACACAAAAAACAACCTGGTTTAAAAATCTTGCCGCGAGTGGCCATGTCATCTCCTGTCAACCGGTTTCCCGAGCACAGTACCCTGCCTGGATTAAAGAACGTTTACACAAACAGGGGCAAAGCATGCAGGAGCAGGCCTTGAACTTTTTTGCCGAGCAAACCGAAGGAAATCTGATGGCTGCCAAACAAGAGCTCATGAAACTGGATTTACTGTATCCAGGAAAAGAGCTCACGTTGCGCGAAGTCGAAGACTGTGTGATGAATGTGTCTCGGTATAGCATTGAAGACCTTCTGGAAGCTATCGCTCAAGCCGATGTCGCTCGCACGACTCGAACTGTCAATGGCATGCAATCCGAAGACGAACCCATGCCTTTTGTTTTAATGCGAGTGAGCAGCTTCCTCAGAGACACGCTTGCCCTCACCGTGGATCGACAAGCTCCCGTTATGCCCTCTGTCCGCGCGTTAGCCGGTCAACTCGCCAGACGCTCAACGCCAGCCAAAATTGCCAATATGCTTGCCCGTTGCGCGGATTTAGACCGTTTGGCCAAGGGGCTTACTGTTCAAAATAAAGATGATGTGTGGTCGGAATTAAAAACACTGTGTGTATTTCTTGCCCACGCTGCTAATAGGAAATAATCGTTATGGCTGCCTATCACTTTTTTGCGGTTTGCCCGCGTACTCTTGAGCCGATCTTGGCTCAGGAACTTCAATCATTGGGCGCGCAAAATATCAAAGTTAATGCCGGTGGCGTTCTTTTCGAGGGACCTCTGTCCTTGGCGATGAACGTATGCTTGAGAAGCCGCTATGCCAGCCGGATATTGCTTCGTATTGCTACCAGACAGTACTACGACAGCCACGATATCTACGATATGGCCCACGTTTTGCCCTGGGAACGTTTCTTCGATGTTGATGCCAAAATTCGTGTAGACATTACAGCGCATCGTTCACCGCTTGAAAGTCTGGATTTCACCACCTTACGCATTAAAGACGGCATTTGTGATCGGTTCCGAGAAGGCTGCGGAAAACGACCCAGTATTGAAAAAAACAATCCCGATGTTCGTATCCATGCCTTTATCAATGAGCGTTACTGCACGTTCTATTTAAATTTATCCGGAGAGCCTTTGTTTAAACGAGGCTGGCGCGTTGAAAAAGGTGAGGCGCCCCTTAAGGAAAACATGGCCGCAGGCCTTTTGGCGCTTTCCGGTTGGACACCGGATCAACCCCTGTTGGATCCCTTCTGCGGCTCAGGCACCATTGCTATCGAAGCAGCACAAATTGCCTGCAATATGGCTCCGGGCCTAAATCGTTCCTTTGCCTTCGAAAAACTGAACATTTTTGATTTGCAAGAGTGGCAAGAAATGAAAGAGGACGCAAAGGCAGAGATTAATCTTCATGCCCCTGTGCAAATTCGTGGCAGCGATATCTCTTCCATTGTCGTATCAAAAGCCCAAGCCAACGCTCAGCGAGCGGGTTTACAGGCTCTTTTAGATGATGGCCGCTTAGTGTTGACACAAGGCGATGCCCGACAAGTTAGCGCTTTCTCTGACAAAGGGTTCATCGTCACCAATCCCCCATACGGTGAACAGTCCAATCCGAAGAGTGCAACAGTTGCATCCATGATGAAAAATGTTGCCGACAATCTCAAGAAATCTTTCTCGGGCTGGACAGCTTGGATGCTCACTAGTGACAGAAAGTTGCCTTCCCAAATGAGACTATCGGAATCAAGAAAAGTTGTGATCTTCAATGGTCCCTTGGAATGTCGTTTCTTTAAATTTGAAATGGTCAAGGGGTCATTTCGCAATAAAAAAGCAGACTCTGAAAGGTTTTAACGAAAAACAAACACTTTCGTTAAAACAAAACCCAACACCAGGCTGGTCGCAGATGAAAGAACTAGGGTGATAAGAGGATACCAATTGCTTTGATCTGCGCACCAACCGATACCCCAAGAGATACCGGCCATAATGATAGTCATCTTGATGTAGCCGGCAAAATTTCTTTGCTTCTGAAAAGTAAATTTTGCGTTCATGACGTAGGAGAACGTTACTGCAATCAAAAATCCCAACAAATTGGATAAGCTCTGAGACAAGGAACCGAACTCGTAAAAGCAGCCAAAGGCTCCCCAATGGATCCCTGTGTTGAGTACCCCAATAGCTGCGTAGGTTAGAAATTGCCGGAACCGATCGTCAACTCTGAACATTGTCTAAACCTTTAGCGACAATTTCAGACAGCTCTTCAATATCCATCCCAGAGAGTACTTTATCCTCGCTCATGGCACTTTCAAACATCGTCAAACAATGCGGACAGCCAACGGCCACTGTTGAAGCTGAACGACGCAAGTCCGTTAAACGAATAAAGTTAATTTTTTTCGTTGAACTTTCCATCCACATTTGCCCGCCGCCGGCGCCACAGCACATTGCCGTTTTTCCTCGTTGCAGATTCTCAACACGGGTAATGCCGCCCACAGCATCCAAAATTTTTCTGGGTGTTCCCACACTGTTGTTATACCTGGCCATGTAACACGGATCATGGAAAACAACCTTTTCGGCTTGCTTAAGTTGCGGCTTAATACGCCCAGACTCAATCAAACCCAAAATGAGCTGGGTGTGACTTACCACATCAAATTGTCCGCCTTCAAACTGCGGATACTCGTTCTTTAATGTATTGAAGCAATGCGGACAGTGGGCCAAGATATGTTTGAATTGGTACTTACGCAAATTCTCAATATTTTCCTGAGCCGCCAGCTGGAATGTGTATTCTTCCCCGCTTCGTCTGGCGAAGTCACCATGACAACGTTCCTCTTGCATAACAGCAAAAGAAACGCCGGCAGCATGCAAAATCTTAACCATAGCTCGCGCAATTTTTTGTGCACGACGGTCATAAGAGGCTGAGCATCCGACCCAATAGAGATAATCAACGGGCTTGCCTTCAGTTGCAATTGGAACATCCAACCCTTTTGCCCAATCCAAACGCGAAGCCGGATCCATCCCCCAAGGATTTCCGACACTTTGAGTATTTTGTAGTGCTTTGGCTAAACCGGCAGGAAATTCCCCCATCTCAAGCGCCAAGTGTCTGCGCATATCGACAATGGTTGAGGGTAAATCCAATCGTGCCGGACAGGCTTGCATACATGCCCCGCACGTTGTGCAACTCCAAAGCGCTTCTTTGCTGACAATGTCTCCGACAAGTTCCTTGTCATTGGGGTGATGCAAACGCTTCTTTAAGGATAAAACCAAAGCTTTAGGATCCAAAGGAGCTCCTGCACGCAAGGCCGGACAAACTTCCGAGCAACGGCCGCACTCAGTGCAAGCATCAAAATCCAAGCGTTGCTTCCAACTAAATTGATCAAAATTGGAAATACCGAAAGATTCCTGTTCCTCAATATCTTCAATCTTTGCCAGTTGTCCTTTCGGAGCAAGTTTTCGCCAATAAATATTGGTCGGCGCTTTAAACATATGGCCAAAAAAGGTGAACGGAATGAGCGCAACAAAAATCAAAGCCCCAGCCCCATGGACCAACCACCAGGTAAAGTGTGCCCCCTGAAGCTGATCAGGCGTGAACATTTTGAGGAAAACTAATGAAAAGGCATACCCGACCGGAGAGTAAATAGCCCATTCGGGTTGTTGAGCCGCCAAACGCAGTCCTTCAACAACAAATCCGGTCAACACAATAATGGCCAACGAGGTCAAAATCCAAGCAAAGCGCCAAGAGCGCTCTAATTTTTTCCCTTTAACCGCAAAACGTCTCCATGCTGCGACAGCCAAACCAATTAATGTCAGAAGACCTGCTAAGTCCAAAATAAATTTGTAGGCAAGATACAGGTTACCCTTCAGTAAGCGCGCATCGAACAAATAATGAGCGATATCCCAATCGAGAACCGCGGTCGCAGTACCAAAAAAGAGAAAAACGAATCCCCAAAAGATAAAGAAGTGAATTAAGCCGCTTGGCGTTTTCAATAAACGCCGATGCATGAAGGCATCACGCCAAACTCCCATCCACCGATCTTTCTTATGCTCGGGAAGGTTCAGGGGACGCCCAGCGCGCCAAAGGCGTACACATTGGCAAATGCCGATGATGCAGGCGATCACCGCAACAAGCCCAACGACATATACACCAATCTCGGCCCAAAACGGAATATTCCAAAATGCTGGACGAATCGGCATTGATTCCATAACTTTATTTTCCTGTTAGTACTTAATGGAAGACCACACCTTATCGAGCCTTTTAACACTGACGGGCATCGGCGTCCTTAACTTCTGCGCAAATAACGACACCCTCAGCTCTTCGATCATCCATCTGAATTCTTCTAATCGATTATCCGCAACCCCTTTTCGCGAAGCCAATTCTCTTTCATACATCGTGACAAAGCGAGAAATATCACGCATTTTTTGAGCATCTTTTTCAGGCTCATCACGTCTTTTTTCCAGACGTACCAGAATAGCTTGAAGGTAGCGCGGATAATGCGACAAATGCAGGTAGCCAATTTTAAGCAAAAAATCCTTAAAAAACAGACTCTTTAATTGATGTTCAATATCCTCTAACACCCACTTGTCAGAACAAGACTTCAATTTTTTAATGACCAATGCCGTGTCGGAAATAATTTGGCTCAGAAGTCTTGAAATGTCCTGGGCAATTAAATTCAACTTTCCTTTTGCCTCTTGACGTCTTGTCTCAAATTGCTCGGCATTGAACGGTAAAGGTTCGGTCATTGCGCACTGATTCAAAGAAGCATCAATAACGGCCTCCCGCATCGCCTCGAAACTATCAAAAACGTCCGCCATGGGTTCAAGCATCGCCGCTTGCATTTGAACCGATTGCAATGGCTTTAAACTTTTTTCCAAGTAACGTATTTGTTCACGAAGTTGTAATTTGAAAAGACGCAACAAGCCTTTTTGATGTTGACGCGCGGCTTCATCAGGATTATCAAAAACTTCCAGTGAACAGTAACTGTCATGATCCACCAGTGCCGGATGCCCAATAAGAGACTGTCCCTTTCGTTTGATTTCCATGATGTCAGGCAACTCACCAAAGTCCCATTGAGTGATTTCCTGATCACATTCATGAGAAACTTCACTGTCTTGAGCCGCCACCTGTTGGAAGGACTTTTGAGCTTGTCCTCCTAATTCGGATTTCAGAACAGCTAAATTTCTCCCCATTTCAATTTGTCTGCCGTACTCATCGAGGACTTTAAAATTCATCGTTAAATGCGCGGGCAACTGCTCAAGTTTAAAGTCCTCTTGTCTCGGACGAATAGCGCACTGAGACTCAATATCATCACAAAGAACTTGCAATAAAGGTTTATTGCCGAGAACATCGGCCGCTCTTTGAGCAAAGCCTTTGGCATATTCGGCTAAAGGCACACAATGACGTCGATAGCGCTGCGGCAAACTCTTTAACAAAAGCTGAACTTTCTCTTTAAGCATTCCCGGCACAAGCCACTGCGTTTTAACCTCATCGACCAAATTAAGCGCATAAAGAGGAACAGCAAGTGTCACCCCATCTCTCGGGCTGCCAGGTTCAAAGTGATACGTCAGCGCCATGGATACTCCCTTCATATCCATTGCCTTCGGAAAATACTCCGTTGTGATGCCGCTTGCTTCATGACGCATCAGCTCATCACGGGACAAATAAAGCAATCGAGGATTGTCTTTTTCCGCCTTGCGTCTCCACTGTTCAAAAGTCACAGCACTGACGACTTCGGCAGGAATGTGTGAATCATAGAATTGAACAATGAGTTCATCATCAACCAAAACATCCAAACGTCTGGCTTTATGTTCTAGATTTCGAATTTCACGGACAAGCTGCTGGTTATGTTTGAAAAACGGCGCTTGTGTTTCAAATTCTCCATTTACCAAGGCCTCTCGGATAAAAAGCTCTCGGCAAAGCGCAGGATCCTTATCGGTGTAGGTGACTTTTCTTTGACCATAAACGGTCAGCCCGTAAACGGTTCCTTTTTCCATCGCCATAACCGCTCCGGCTTTTTTCTCCCAGTGCGGCTCTGAGTAGCTTTTCTTTATCAGATGGGCGCCAACTTTTTCTATCCACTGTGGATCTACATCGGCAACGGTTCGAGCAAAAAGTCTTGACGTTTCCACTAATTCCGCAGCCATTATCCAACGGCCGCATTTCTTTACTCTGGGTGAGCCGGGCCAGATATAGAACTTAATACCCCGAGCTCCCAAAAAAGGCGCTGCTTTAGGCTCGGCATCCGGAATTTTGTACCCTAAATTCCCTAATAATCCGGACAGCAACGCCGTGTGAACTTGTTCATAGGTTGCCTCTTTATCGTTAAGCTGCCAACCTAATTCAGCGGTTAATTCCTTAAGTTGTCGATAAACGTCACGCCATTCTCTCAGACGTCTAGGGCTTAAAAATTTGCGCCGGAACTCTTCGGTGAGTTTTCGATTGCTCTCCTTATGATCCATGGCATTTTGTACGTAGCGCCATAATTTCACAAATGTTGAAAAATCGCTTTTGTCATCAGCCATTGAGCGATGAACATTGTCGGCGGCTTCCTGCCGATCCAACGGACGTTCTCGAGGATCTTGTACGGAGAGAGCGCTCGCAATGATGAGCACTTCAGCCAGTGATCCATTTTCTTTTGCAGCCAAAAGCATTCGAGCAACTTTAGGGTCAACGGGAAGCTTGGCCAATGCTCGTCCGATATCCGTTAAACGCTCACGCTCGTCTAAAGCATTTAATTCTTTCAGCAGTGAAATTCCATCGACGATAGCCCGATTGGGCGGAGCTTGCACAAAGGGAAACGCACGCACGTCACCTAATCTCAAGGCCTTCATTCGTAAAATAGCCGCCGCCAGATTCGTTCGCATGATTTCCGAATCTGTAAAGGCAGGACGACGCGCGAAATCTTCTTCACTATACAAACGTATACAAATCCCGTTGGCCACGCGGCCACAACGGCCGGAACGCTGATTGGCTGATGCTTGACTGACCGGTTCAACCAGCAACTGATCGACTTTGTTGCGATAGGAGTAGCGTTTAACTCGGGCCAATCCCGTATCAACCACATAGTGAATGCCAGGGACAGTAATGGAGGTTTCTGCCACATTGGTCGAAAGAACTATGCGACGCTTTTCACTGGTTTTAAAAACTTTTTCTTGCTCTGCGGCTGACAGTCTCGCATAAAGCGGAAGAATTTCCGTCGTTGGCGGTTGCGAGCGAGTCAATGTTTCGGCAGCCTCTCGAATTTCGCGTTCACCCGGCAAAAATACCAAAATGTCTCCGGGACCTTCTCGCGTCAATTCATCGCACGCATCCGAAATCGCATTCATCAAACTTTTATCATCCGTTTCGTCTTCATCTTCCGGCGCGCGATAACGGATTTCGACCGGATAGGTACGACCGGAAACCGTCAAAACAGGTGCCGGCTGACCTTTTTCGTCCGAGAAATGCTTGGCAAAACGCTCACTGTCAATCGTAGCTGACGTGACGATCACTTTAAGATCGGGTCGTTTTTTTAATAAACCTTTCAGATAGCCGAGCAAAAAGTCAATATTGATACTTCGTTCATGCGCCTCATCAATAATGATCGTATCGTAAGCTTTTAAAAGAGGATCTCCCTGAGTTTCGGCAAGCAAAATGCCATCAGTCATGAGTTTAACTTTAGCGCCTGGATCCGTACGATCTGTAAAACGAATCTTAAAACCCACCCATTGCCCCAGATCGGTACCGGTTTCTTCGGCCAAACGTTTGGCAATAGAGGAAGCCGCGATACGCCGAGGCTGCGTATGTGCAATTTTTCCCTTTCTTCCACGACCGGCTAACACACAAAGTTTTGGCAACTGAGTGGTTTTTCCGGATCCCGTTTCACCACAAAGGATCAGTACCCGATTTTTCTTAATGGCTTCAATAATCTCTTTAGCTCTTTGAGAGACAGGAAGACCCGGCGCAGGCGTCAGACGAGCATGTACCCCGGCTTTGGCGTTTGCCTTATTTGATGCAGAATTTTCATCGGCTTCTTTTTTCTCGGTACTTTTATTTTTTTCTTTTGTTATACGTGCTGCTTTCTTTTTTTCTGCCTCAAGCGCCTGGGCTTGAGCTTGATGCTTTCGCGCCTGCATCAAACCACTCAATTGATCTCGTAAACTATTTCCACTCACTCTTTCTTCCTTAAGATTCTTTTCTCACTTAAAGCAAGACAAATTCAAAGCGAATTCTTACAATAAACGACAGTTTTATTTAACTTTTGGGGAGACATTCAGTATGACTCGTATGGTCCACTGTCTCAAACTTAAAAAAGAAGCCGAAGGCTTAGACTTCGCACCGCTGCCCGGTCCTCTCGGTCAGAAGGTTTATGAAAACATTTCCAAAGAGGCTTGGAATGAGTGGATTCGTCTGCAAACCATGATGGTAAACGAATACCAACTCAACCTGGCCGACCCTGAGGCAAGAAAGCATCTTCTGACTCAGATGCAAAAATACTTATTCGGCGACGGTGTTGAAGCTGTTCCCAACTACACGCCTCCGAAATAACGTTCTTCGGGCACCAAACGGTGCCCGAATTATTAGGGTGTCAAGGTCTTAACGCCGTCTTTTGTTCCTAAAAGCAAAACATCGGCGCCTCGTTTAGCAAATAAGCCTACCGTCACAACACCGACAATTTGATTGAGTTTTTCTTCCCAGTGAACCGGATCGTCAATTGCCCATCCGTGAACATCGAGGATTTTGTTTCCGTTATCCGTTGTGAAATCTCGGAGCACTGGACGACCGCCCAATTTTTCAATCTCTCTGGCAACCGCATTGACAGCCATCGGAATCACTTCAATCGGCAGCGGAAACTTGCCCAAAACATCAACCTTTTTCGATTCATCGGCAATGCAGACAAAGCGCTCCGATACCATGGCGACAATCTTTTCCCTGGTCAGCGCTCCACCGCCTCCCTTGATCATGGCAAAATGCGGATCAATTTCATCGGCCCCGTCGACATAAACACTAATTTTTTCCACCTCATTGAGGTCAAGGACCTTAAAACCATAGGCCTGAAGTTTATTGGTTGAGCGCACACTGCTGGAGACGCAAGCAGGCACCGAGATACCGCTTTCTTTGAGCGCGTCAATAAAACAATCTACGGTCGATCCCGTTCCAACCCCCAGAATTTCGCCGGGTTTTACATATTGCAAGGCAGCCTGTCCGACGGCTTTTTTAAGTTCCTGCTGATCCATAACGACCTCTTGTGAATCAATATTTCAACAACACAGATTTTAAATGACGGCTATCATTCGGTGTTAGAACTTTTTTTGTTTTGAATACTGTGGAAAGAGCGACCCCTATTTTTGCCGTCGAGACTTTCAAAAGTCTAGGCGACAAGACATTTCGAGGACAGAGCATGTTCGGCGTCATCATGACGTGGATCATGCTCATTTGCGTGATTATCGGAATGATTTTCATCGGCCGCGTTATTCAATCAGAAGACCAAAAATCACAACTGTCTCAGTTACACCAAACAACAGAACTGTGGGCTGAATCTTTTTCCATTCGTCTAAATTCCGATTTAGACCGTCTCGGTCAGTTACACAACGCACTGCCTCAAAATCTAAGCTTCCGAGACAATCTATCCAGATTAGAGCAGCAGACTAGGGAGCTGATGCAGCAGCGAGCCGAAATTCTCGAAATTAATTACCTCGATGGAAACAATCGCGTTGTTGCTTCTTTTGCTTCACCGCATCCTTTCGGCGACATTACGTTACGAACCGGGGAGCGCTATCAAAGACCCAGCACAATGGGCGCCATTCTTCGTTCCAGACGAACCGGATCTTCTTCATTTTCAGAACCCTACTCGTTGCCTATTGAAGGATCGCCATTTATCGATCTGGTGTCCCCAAGCATCGTAGGGGGCGAGCGCTATTTGCAAATTTCTCGTTTGTCTATTTGGTCACTTTTGCGTCAAGCAACTCAGAGCCGTCGGGATGCTTCTTTTCGAATTAGTCTGCTCTACAACAGTGAACCGATTGTTGCCGCCAGTACAGACTCACGCAGACAAACGATCACTTACAAAATGCACCTTTCCCCTCTTCCTGCGGGCTTTGAGTTGCAAGTTTCAAGTTATGCTCAAGGTCTATTAACCCAGAACACTCTTTTCTGGGTGATCAGCGCACTGGGAATCTTTTTGGTCGTCGCTCTCTTGGGATTGATCCGCTTCAATTGGAGACAAAACAGCACAGAAACCGCACTACGCGCAGAATCTGCGCTTAGAAAAACCATCGCTGACAGTCAATTGTCCGGTCTGCAGGTAACCGACAGAAACGGTCGTATTGTTTACACAAACCGCACGTTTACCGATTTACTGGGTTTGAGCGCCAATGAGCATCTAATCGGGCAGTTACCTCCCTATTCTTACTGGCCTAAAGGCGATGCAGGCTTTCGTTTAATGGAGTTATTTGACACGATTAAACGCGGGCAAATGACAACAACCAGTTATGAATTTCATCCTCTGAGACCCGATGGTTCCACTTTCAGTGCGTTTATCCACATCTCTCCCATGATTACCGTTGAAGGTACCCATTTAGGATGGCTGTGGACACTGACCGATATTTCCGAAATTCGTCAGGCGCAGGAAAGAGTCACTGCAGCGCATGAACGATTCACTCGCGTTCTCGAGTCTATGCAGGATGCTATCAGCGTGGTTGACCCCCAAAGCAACGTGCTACTTTTTTCCAATACTGTCTACGATTCTCTCTTTGGAGAAACCAGTCAAGGTCATCTTCAAGCCCACATGGAACTCATTAACCAAATGGGTGAAAAGAAAGTCAAAGAAGCTTCGGATATGTCTTCCGATATTTACCTAGAAGATCTTGACCGCTGGTTTGATTTGCACGAGCGCACCATCACATGGACAGATCGTACGGCTGTTCGGTTGCAGATTTTGTCTGACATCACAGAAAGACGTAAAAATGAAAACCTGCTTGTTGAACAACAAGCGCGCTCGGAATTGAATTCGCGACTGGTGACAATGGGTGAAATGGCGAGCTCACTTGCTCACGAGCTAAATCAACCTCTGACAGCTATCTCTAATTACGCCTTTATTGTTTCGAGCTTAATGAAAAAGGCGGGCGTGCCTGAAGAGCATGAAATGTTTTATTCCATCTCGCGTATTGAGGCACAAGCCCAAAGAGCCGCGGCAATTATTCAAAGAATTCGTTCATTTACTAAACGAAGTGAACCGAAAATGGAGTCTATTCCTGTCATGAATCTGATTAAGGAAGTGATGGAGTTGGCCTCTATTCAAGCCAGAAGACACAATGCGAAGGTTCAGTACTACGTTGCCCCTGACATCACCAATGTCTGGTGTGATGAAATTATGATCGAACAGGTTCTCTTGAATTTGATCAAAAATGGCATTGAAGCCAGTGTTGGGATCGAGGGACAAAAACCGGAAGTCACCCTGACAGTCTATAGCGGCATTGATCACCACATTATTTTTGAAGTTGCCGATAACGGCGTTGGCATTGATGATGAACATAAAGCTCAACTGTTTGATCCGTTCTTTACGACCAAGTCCACGGGGATGGGAATGGGCTTAAACATCTGCCGAACCATCGTTGAATTGCACCATGGTCGCCTAACGATATCGGACAATATCGGAAGAGGAACAATTTTTACATTAACGCTTCCATCCGAAAACAAACAAACAGGTTAAAATGCTTTTTCGTTAACAAAACTCACGGCTTATTGCCTACATTGAAATTATGTCTTTTCCCGCATTCAATTTTGACAATATCCGCAAAGAACCTCTGGGAACTGTCTATCTTGTAGACGACGATGCAGATGTGCGTGATTCACTGCGCAGATTGTTGGAATCACAGGACTATCGGGTTGAAGCTTATGACAGCGGTGAAGCATTCATCGCCAAGTATGATCCGAACGCCATTGCTGTGCTCTTACTCGATCAACGTATGCCCGGAATGCCCGGCACTGAAGTCCAAGATCACCTCATTGCAAGAAAAGCGACTATTCCTATTGTCTTTTTAACTGGACACGGTGACGTCCCGATGGCTGTGAGTGCCCTAAAAAAGGGAGCGGCCGATTTCTTGCAAAAGCCGGTAAAGATTGAAATCTTATTACCCTTGATTTCTCGACTTTTGTCTGAGGCTCGTGAGCAGCGTGTTAAAAGTGAGCGTCAATCTCTCAATGAAGCGATGCTCTCCAAACTCACGCCGCGTGAACAACAGGTGCTTGAACGCATCGTTGCCGGTCGGCTTAATAAACAAATCGCCGATGACTTGGGTATTTCTATTAAAACAGTTGAAGCCCACCGTGCTTCAATTATGGATAAAACCAATTCGGGAACAGTCGCCGATTTGATGCGTGTTGTCATGAGTGCCAACAAGCAAATTTAATCTGCGGGAAATTACCTCAAAAGTCCGCTTCCTCAAAAGCGGACTTTCTTTCATATAGGCCATTGATCGTTATGTCAGCTCAACTCATTGACGGAAAAGCCATTGCTCAGGCTATTAGAGCGCATACAAAGCAAGCGGCTACAAAGCTGCGCCGTGCACCTGCTTTGGCAGTTGTGATGGTTGGAGAAAATCCTGCCAGTGCTGTTTATGTTCGCAATAAAGTCAAGGCTTGCAACGAAGTCGGAATTACCTCCATTGAGCATCGTCTTCCGAGCGATTGTTCTGACGAAAGATTATTGGAGGTTATTCGCGCTCTCAATGAAGATGCTTGCATTGACGGCATTTTGGTTCAATTGCCGCTGCCTGAACATATGCATGCCGGTCTTATCCTGGAAACCATTGACCCCAATAAAGATGTTGACGGTTTTCACATCTATAACACCGGCAAATTAGTAACGACCGGTGGTGGCTTTAAGCCCTGTACACCTGCCGGTATCATCGAACTGCTCAAAGCCATTGACTATCCGATTGAAGGTAAACACGCTGTTATTCTCGGACGATCCAATATTGTCGGGAAACCGTTGGCTATGCTCATGCTACAGGAAAATGCGACGGTGACAATGACTCATAGCCACACACCCAATCTCAAACATTACACCCAAGATGCCGATATTTTGGTTGCCGCCATTGGCAAAGCGAAATATGTCACGGCTGACATGGTCAAACCGGGCGCTGTTGTTATTGACGTGGGAACAAACCGTGATGAAAACGGTAAGCTCTGCGGAGACGTGGACACGGAACACGTTAAGGAAGTTGCCGGATGGATCACCCCCGTGCCGGGCGGCGTCGGTCCCATGACAATCGCTATGCTGATGTATAACACACTGCTATCAGCACAAAAGCGTCAAAATATCATCTAATCGGATAGGAGGTAGGCAGTTATTCTGTCTACCGTCCTTCCACACCACCCATCGTACGGTTCCGTAATGGGCGGTTATTAATAACTTCCTTGAGTACGTTTCTTATAAACATCCCCAAGACAGACCCATCCTTTTCGATGAAGAAAGCCATTGGTAAGCGTCGTTGCCAGTATCCAGCTGTGTGCAGTACGCCAGTATGACTTGCGAGTGTTCGCATGTTGCCATACTAGCGAGGGTGACACCCCCAGTCTCATCAGCGCTTCGTACTTCGTACTGATCTTTTTCCACTGCTTCCAGTAGATCTGCCTTATTCGACGCCTCAACCATTTGTCCGTGTCTCGGACAAAAATCGCCATATCACTTCTCAAAAAGTAATTCACCCAGCCTCTCACAAACTCTGAAAGCTGTTTTCTGAAGGCGTCCAGGCTTTGCCCTCGGCTTCGGCTCGTTATCTCTCTGAGCCGTTTGACACATTTGTCCTTGGATTTCTGATGCGGTTTGTCTTTGATTTTTCCACCCTTTTCGGCGTAAAAACCAAATCCCAAAAACTTCACATCGCTACTTCCAATGTAACGGATCTTCGTTTTCTCCTCGTTGAGTTTCAGGAAAAGTTTCTTTTCAATGAAAGGCTTGATATTCGCTAGCGTCCTTTCTGCTGACTTCCTACTTTTGCAGAAGATCATCATATCGTCCGCGTAACGAACAAACGGGTGACCTCTTTCTTCCAGTTTCTTGTCCAACTCATTGAGCATGATGTTGGCTAGGATTGGAGATATCGGTCCTCCCTGTGGGGTCCCTATCGTATTGGGGCTGCTTTTACCGTCCTCCAATACCGGGGCTCGTAAAAACTTGTGAATCAGCGAGATAACTCGGCCGTCCTTGATTCTCTCTGACAATAGTTGCAGGAGCTTCGAGTGATTGACCGTATCAAAAAACTTCACCAAGTCCAAATCCACGACCCATACATATCCTTCATTGGCTAGTTTCAGACACTGTTCAACCGCTGTTTGACAGCTTCGATTCGGTCTAAAGCCGTGACTGCTCTCGGAGAATACCTTTTCGTACTCTTCGCTTAGCTTTTGTTGCACCGCTTGTTGGACCCATCGGTCAATCGCTGTCGGGATGCCCAGTGGTCTGAATTTCCCTTTTTCCTCCTTCGGAATGAGTACTCGTAGTACGGGTTGGGGTTTGTATTTCCCCGCTTTTATGGACTGCACCAGTTCGGGGCCTTGCTCGAATAAGTGGGCTCGAAGGTCTCCAACCTCCATTCCGTCGACTCCTGCACTTCCCTTGTTGGCGACCACTCTCTTCCAGGCTTGGTTGAGATTTGCACTTTCCAATATGGCTTCCAGTGTAACCATCCGTTCTACTCTGTTACGTGGTGGCATTCATCCTTGGTTGCTCCGTGCTCGGTTCGATGTGGGAGCACGTCTGAGAGCCCTCCCCGGGTAAGGACTTAATCTTTCCCTTCATGTGTCCGCTTCGTTTACACCACAAGTTCTGGGTAGCTTTGGGACTTCAGCTTGTAGTGCAGCCTTATCCACTTGCAAATGCCTAACGAAGTTTCTGTTCGTCGAACCAAAGGTTTGCCTCGGGCTTCTTTCAGATTCCACCTCGCGATGGACACCCTTGCCGTCAGCTATGGGCTTGTCGCTACCAACCGCCCTCGGGACTTTCACCCGTTAGATTAAGTGCCATGCCGGGCACACACTTATTGGAAGCCGAACTTATTCGGCTTCCATAAAATAATCCTCAAAATCGTCCGACTGAATAACTCGACGGGCGACATCCATTGAAAAGCCTCGCGCTAAAAGGTAGCGCATCTGTTTACCCCGTTCTTTGAAGTCCTGCGGTGCCACACCAAAACGCTTCTGCCATAAAGCCCGTGCTCTTTCATATTCGCTTTGCCCTAAATCCTGCAGCGTCTTTTCAATAATGCCGGCTGACACGCCGTCGGCTTTTAATTCATAGGCCAAACGAGCATTACCATACCGAGCCGAACGAAGTCTCACCCTAGAACGCGCAAAACGCTCGTCAGACAAATAGCCGCGTTGTTCAAGCTCATCCAACAAAGCCTCCAGCGTTGTCTCATTCTCCGACTCTTGTAAGTAAGGCCGCAGCTTTTGTCGCAATTCCTGACGACTGTACTCACGCCTAGCTAAGTACCGAATAGCCCGAGTTTTTATGCTCGGGCTTTCGCGTTTACTTTGCTTTAGGGCAACAGTCGAATTCTCTTCATTAGATTTCAACATCAGCGTCTTCAGCTTCAGCCTTCTTCAAGGTTTTAACGCCTTTGAGTTCACGAATCTTATCTTCGATTTCCGTCAGTACTTCAGGATTATTCTTCAAAAACTCTCTGGCATTATCGCGGCCTTGACCGATCTTATTGCCCTGATAGCTGTACCATGCACCCGATTTTTGCATCAGATTCAATTCCACAGCCATGTCAATGACCTCTCCTTCATGCGAAATGCCGTCACCATAAAGGATGTCAAATTGAGCCGTTTTAAAGGGAGGCGCCACCTTATTTTTAACCACTTTCACTTTTGTATCGGAACCGATGACTTCATCACCCTTTTTAATGGCACCGACACGGCGGATATCCAAACGCACCGAGCTGTAAAACTTCAAAGCGTTACCACCGGTCGTGGTTTCCGGGTTTCCGTAACTGACACCGATCTTCATACGAATTTGGTTAATGAAAACAACCAACGTATTGGTCCGTTTAATGGATGAAGTCAGTTTTCTGAGAGCCTGACTCATCAGACGAGCCTGCAAGCCCGGCAACGCTTCGCCCATCTCCCCTTCAATTTCAGCTTGCGGCGTTAAAGCGGCCACCGAATCAATAACGACCATGTCAACCGAGCCGGAACGAACCAAGGCGTCACAAATCTCAAGCGCTTGCTCACCGGTATCTGGTTGAGAGATCAGCAACTCGGAGAGATTAACACCAAGGCGTTGTGCATATTGGATATCTAAAGCGTGTTCAGCGTCAATATAAGCACAGGTTCCACCGGTTTTTTGCATTTGAGCCACCACATGCAAAGCCAATGTGGTCTTACCTGAAGATTCCGGACCATAAATTTCGATAATACGGCCACGGGGCAAACCGCCGACTCCCAAAGCGAGATCAAGACCGAGCGAACCGGTGGAGACCACATCAATGTCTTCGCTCATCCCTTTATCGCCCATGCGCATGATCGAACCCTTGCCAAATTGTTTTTCAATTTGAGCCAGTGCTGCACTCAGTGCCTTCTTTCGTTCTTCACCCTCTACACGCTCGACACGCGGTAACGTTTTCTTTTCAGCCATTTTCTTTCCTTAAACGGTTATCGTGCACCCTAGCTCATCGAACTGACACCTATTTAATATATTTTTACAGGAGTATTTAAAAAATATATCAATCGGCGTCTTTGTCTTTAAATTCGGGCAACTTGTTTTCTGTACAAGACGAATTATTCACAATAAAAGATCATTTGTCGAGACTTTAATTGGTTATTTTTATTATCGTTTACCCTAATATTTGTATCAAACAATGATCTTTATCAAATAAAGTAAAACCATCAGCAAAATGCCCTCCCCAAAAAATTATTTGACAAAAGCTTTTAAATGCGGCATCATTTCGCACTCGGTTGGACACGTTACCAGTGGGCTTGTCCCGCTCGTTAAAGCAAACGGGTCGTTAGCTCAGTCGGTAGAGCAGCGGACTTTTAATCCGTTGGTCGAGAGTTCGAGTCTCTCACGACCCACCACCATCCGAAAATGTTGAAGGTTTGGGAGCGTAGCTCAGTTGGTAGAGCAGCGGACTCTTAATCCGTCGGTCCAGAGTTCGAGTCTCTGCGCTCCCACCATCGCCATCTTCTCCCCCACACCTTTTCAGCTCCCATTATTACTTGTTTGTTTTCTCATTTTTCTTCGTAACAACTTGAAAATTTCCGTCCAATTTCGCTCTTTTCTCTCCAAAAAACAACACTTAACGCTACAATAAATTTCTTGTTAAGTCTGTAGATACTGCCTTTTCAGAAATGTTGTTTTTACCTACTCCTGAAGATACTGATCGACTGGGTTTATTGCTTGCTCAAAGCCTATTGGCTAACCGTCAAGCGATTACTCAATTAGGCCTCAATATTCGTCTAGAGGGTGATCTCGGCGCAGGTAAAACCAGTCTGACGCGTGCCACATTACGCGCCTTAGGCGTGAGCGGCCGAATCAAAAGTCCAACTTTCACATTGCTCGAGACTTACCCAATCGATTCGGAAATTGAAGTTTTCCACTTTGACTTTTATCGATTTGAAAGTCCTGAAGAATTTTTGGACGCAGGATTTCGCGAAAACTTTGCTCCCGGCCATATCACTTTTTGTGAGTGGAGCGAAAAAGCAGGAAACTGCTTGCCTAACGCCGATTTAACGATCAGCTTAAAACCTCACGACGAAGGTAGGCAGGCCTTTTTGACAGCCTCTACAGAAATAGGATTAAACGTACTGAAAGCAATAAACGAAGCATGGACATCTCACGCAGAACACTGATCGGTACCACAACGGGTACACTGGCGCTCACCTTACTTCCCGTGCGGGTTGCTCATGCCGCACAGATGGTTGATGTCCGCATGTGGCCAGCAGAGGAATACACGCGTGTCACGCTTGAACACGATGAACCGATTAAATTCAAGTATTTTCTTGTCCGCTCCCCCATGCCCTACCGCCTGGTGGTAGACATTGAAGGGTTAAAACTCACTGCGAAACTTCAGAAAATGATCTCCGACGTTTCGCCTAAAGATCCCTATATTCAAGCGGTTCGAATCGGCCAATTTACACCGACTGTTGTCCGCCTGGTGATGGATCTCAAAAGCGAGGTCAGACCTGAAGTTTTCTCTTTAAAGCCCGTTGCCAATTACAAATATCGCTTAATTTTCGATATTTACCCGGTTCAGTCGGAGGATCCGATTGCTGGTGTTATTGCCGGTCTTAACAATAAAGGCCAACAAAAAGATCCTTTGGGTGATTTAATCGCTCAAAATCGTCAGTCAGCTAAACAAAACGAGAGCTCAAAAGAAACAAAAACAGAGCCTCAGAAGCCTGCTCAAACGGCTAAAAACACAAACGCCGAAAAAAATAAAGCTCAAGCTTCAACATCAAAGTCTAAAACTGCAGCTGAAACTAAAAAACAAACGCAACCCAAAGCGCTTCCCAAGAAAACAAAGGATATCGTCATTGTGGTTGACGCCGGACATGGCGGTGAAGACCCGGGCGCGGTCGGTAAAGGTAAAACTTATGAAAAACACATCACGCTTTCCATCGCTAAACGTCTGGAACGTTTGATCAAACGAGAAAAGGGAATGAAGGTTGTGATGACACGCTCATCCGATCACTTTGTGAGTTTAAGTCAGCGAGTGATGATTGCTCAAAAAGCTAAAGCACACCTTTTTGTCAGTATTCATGCTGATGCTTGGACAAAGCCATCGGCCAAAGGATCTTCCGTTTATGCATTGGCCGAACGGGGTGCGACAAGTTCTGCAGCACGATGGTTGGCTAAAAATCAAAACGATGCTGACTTAATCGGTGGGGCCAACTTTAAAGAAGTTGACAGACGTCTGCAGTCCGTTCTGGTTGATATGACCACTTCGTGGAAAATCAACTACAGTCTTGAACTCGGTCATAGCGTTTTGCAATATCTCAGCCACATTAATACATTGCATCGCAGACAGGTCGAACAGGCTGGTTTTTTAGTCTTAAAAGCGCCTGGTATTCCCTCCATTCTTGTGGAAACGGCTTTCATCAGCAATCCTCAAGAAGAGCGCAAGCTCAAAACAGCGGCTTACCAGCAAAAAGTAGCCGATGCTATCCTGAAAGGAATTAAAGCCCAAGTCAAGAAAAATGACTCCATTATGCAAAGTTAGAAAGACGCTTTGAAAACTTTTGCAACGCATCTTTTCGACGATTTTGACGCTTTACGGCTAAAATAGTTAAATCGTATTGTTTTTTATTCAAGGACATCGCAATCATGGCTATCGTCTCTTTACGTCAATTACTGGATCATGCCGCAGAAAATGGTTATGGCGTTCCGGCATTCAACGTGAATAATATGGAACAAGTTCAGGCCATTATGTCTGCAGCTAGCGAAGTTGGAGCACCGGTTATCATGCAGGCTTCTGCCGGAGCACGCCGCTACACCGGAGAGCTTTTCTTGAAAAATTTGATTCAGGCTGCTGTTGAAACATATCCAGATGTCCCTGTCTGTATGCACCAAGATCACGGTCAAAACCCGGCCGTCTGCCAAGGCGCCATCCGTATGGGGTTCTCTTCAGTCATGATGGACGGTTCTCTTCAAGCCGACGGTAAGACTATTGCCAGCTATGACTACAATGTCAACGTTACTCGCCAAGTTGTGGATATGGCTCACTGTATCGGTGTTAGCGTTGAAGGCGAATTGGGATGTCTTGGCTCCCTCGAAACCATGAAGGGAGACAAAGAAGACGGTCACGGAACTGATGCAAAGATGACTCGTGATCAACTCCTGACCGATCCGGATCAGGCTGCCGACTTTGTTGAAAAGACTCAGCTTGACGCGCTGGCTATTGCTATCGGTACAAGCCATGGCGCCTACAAATTCAGTCGCAAACCGACCGGTGATATTCTGTCTATTGAGCGCGTGAAAGAAATCCACCGTCGTTTACCGAACACCCATTTGGTTATGCACGGTTCTTCTTCCGTCCCACAAGAATATTTAGCTGAAATCCGAGAATTTGGCGGACAAATGCGAGAAACGTATGGCGTGCCGGTTGAAGAAATTCAAGAAGCCATCAAGCACGGTGTCCGCAAGGTTAACATCGACACCGACATTCGTTTGGCCATGACGGCGGCTGTTCGTCGCTTCTTGGTTGAAAATCCGACGAAGTTCGATCCGCGTGAATATTTAAAGGCAGCCCGTAAGGCAGCTTATGAATTGTGCAAACAACGTTATTTGGACTTCGGCTGTGAAGGCCAAGGTGCCAAAATCAAACCGATCGATCTCTTTACGATGGCTAAACGTTATTCCAACGGTGAATTAAAACAAAACGTCATCTAATCAAACGGTTCCTTATCACAGAGGGGAGCAAGCTCCCCTCTTAGCTTTCTAAAAAATGCCTGATGCAAAAGACCTCAAAGGTAAAACTGGACTAAAAAGACTAGCTAACGCGTTTCTTTATTCCAAAGATGGATTCGCTGCAGCATATCGTTCTGAAGAAGCTTTCCGCCAAGAATTCTGGTTATTAGTGGTGGGCTCAGTCATTGCTATTTTGTTGCCCGTCAGCCTTATGCAAACCGTTGCGCTGATTGCGGCCTTACTGTTTCTACTCATCGTTGAAATTCTTAATTCTGCTATCGAAGCTGCAATCGACCGTATTGGCGTCGAGATTCACCCTCTGTCCAAACGTGCTAAAGACATGGGAAGTTGTGCCGTTCTTATGGCTTGTGCCATGGCTGCCTTAGTATGGATAAGCATTTTGGCTGATTGTATTTTTAACCGATAGCCCATCTGTCAACAATTGTTTTTCAGCAAGACAATTGGAGATAGAAAATTCTCGCACTGCGTACAAAAACCGCTAGAATGTATCCGTTAAAACGTTGGCAATGGGCCAACCCAATTTTCACAACGGAATCAAACGATCATGCCCATTCTTGATACTTCTTTGCACTCCTTAAAGCGCATCTATCGCGGCAAAGTTCGCGACAGCTATGAGCTCGATGATGACAAGCTCTTGATTATTGCCACGGACCGTATCTCTGCGTTTGACGTCATTCTCGACGATCCCATTCCCTACAAAGGCATGGTGTTGCAGGCACTGACGGATTTTTGGTTTGAGAAACTCAAAGGCATCGTTCCGAATCATCTAACGGGTATTGATCCCACGACGGTCGTTGCCGAAGATGAAGTCGATCAAGTGAAGGGACGCTCAGTGGTCGCCATGAAACTGAAACCGATTCCGATTGAATGCGTGGTTCGCGGTTATATCGCCGGCGGCGGCTGGAAAGATTACCAGGCAACGGGCAAAGTCTGCGGAGTTGAATTGCCCGCCGGTCTCAAACAAGCCCAAAAACTGCCGCAACCGATTTTCACACCGGCTGCCAAGATGGAAGTTGGCACCCACGATGAAAATATTTCTTTTGAACAGGCAGTGCAATTAGTCGGTGAAGATGTCGCTCGACAAATCCGCGACTACTCTATCGAGCTTTACACACGTGCCGCAGAATATGCACTGACAAAGGGCATTATCATCGCTGACACCAAATTTGAATTTGGTCTGGACAAAGACGGAGTTGTTCGCCTGATGGACGAAGTGTTGACGCCTGACTCATCACGCTTCTGGCCTGCTGATCAGTATAACGAAGGCATTTCTCCGCCTTCATTTGATAAACAGTTTGTCCGTGATTGGCTCGAAACTCAGCCTTGGAACAAAACAGCCCCCGCCCCTCGCGCTCCGCAAGAAATTCTGGAAAAAACGTCCCAGAAGTACCGCGAAGCGTTGCGCCGCTTGGCTGGCCGTGATGTGGCTTAATGTGATATTGAGTTAAACCCTATGGCGCGGAATGGCTTTATCGCTCCGCGCCCTTCTTGTTTTTAAGGTTAAAAAATTATGCAAAATTCTCCTCTTGTCGGTGTTGTCATGGGGTCAAATTCTGACTGGGACATCATGAAAAATGCCTGCGACATTCTCAAAGAATTTGGTGTTCCTTTCGAAGCACAAGTGGTTTCAGCTCACCGTATGCCCGATGAAATGTTTCGCTATGCCGAGACCGCTCAAGAGCGCGGATTAAAAGTGATTATCGCCGGTGCCGGCGGTGCCGCTCATCTGCCCGGCATGCTAGCCGCTAAAACCGTTGTCCCGGTCTTGGGTGTTCCAATTCCTTCGCGTTATCTAAGAGGCGAGGATTCATTGCTTTCCATTGTTCAAATGCCCAAAGGTGTACCTGTGGCTACATTTGCCATCGGTGAAGCCGGTGCCGGCAATGCCGCCCTTTTTGCAATTGAAATGTTAGCCGCTGCCGGATGCGAGGAAATGAAAGATAAAATCTCGGCTTTCCGACGTGCACAAAATGAAAAAGCACGAAATATGGTTTTACCTCTCTAAAGAATGCGAATCGAGTTATGAACAAAAAATTGCCACTTAACCCCGGAGAGATGTTGGGGATGATGGGCGGCGGTCAATTGGGTCGTATGTTTGCCATTGAAGCCGCTTATATGGGTTATCACGTAACGGTGCTTGAACCGGGTGAAATGCCGCCGGCAGCAGAGGTATCTTTAAAACACATTGCGGAACCTTATTTAAGTGAAAGCGGTCTGGATCGCCTTGCCCGTGAAAGCAGCGCGGTGAGTACTGAATTTGAAAACGTTCCCGCTCAAGCTCTTAACCGCTTGGCAAAAGAAACCTTTGTTGCTCCGCCGGGCAATGCCGTTGCAGTGGCCCAAGATAGAAATGCTGAAAAACATTTCATCGAAACAAGTGCTCACGTCCCTGTTGCCCCTCATTGTCAAATCAGCTCTGAGCAAGACATTGAAGCCGCTGACGAATCGCTCTTTCCTGCCATCCTTAAAACCGCTCGATTAGGCTACGATGGGAAAGGACAGGTTCTCGTTGATGATCGAGAACAGTTGCGAGAAGCGTTCACTACGTTGAACAAAGTTGACTGTATTCTTGAAAAGCGTCTTAAGCTATTTAAAGAAGTTTCAGTCATTGTGGCCCGATCCTACAACGGTCAAACAGCGACGTTCCCCGTCTGCGAGAATCGTCATCGTAACGGTATCTTGGCTGTTACTGTTATGCCCGCGCGCATCAGCGAAACGATTTCCGATCAAGCCCGTCAATACGCCACACAAATTGTGGATGCTCTGAACTACGTCGGTGTACTTTGCGTGGAGTTTTTCGTTCTTGAGGATGGAACTTTAGTGGCCAATGAAATGGCCCCTCGTCCACACAATTCAGGTCACGCAACCATTGATGCCTGTTGGAGCAACCAATTCGAGCAACAACTTCGCTGCATGACCGGTCAACCATTAGCCGATACCACTCAGCATTCGGCCGCTGTCATGCTCAACCTGTTGGGTGACATTTGGTTTGATGGGGAAAATCACAGAGAACCGGACTGGTCCTCTGTACTGGCCATCCCCGGAGTCAAACTTCACCTTTATGGGAAAGCTCAAGCCAGAAAAGCCCGTAAAATGGGACACGTGACCTGTTTGGGTAAGACAATTCAAGAAGCCTTGCAACGTGCTCAAGACGTTGCCAAGGTACTTGGTTTACCGGAGCCGCAATAATATGCAAGCAGTTGATAAAAGAGCTATCCGAGCGGCAGTAGATGTCTTGGAGTGTTCCGGTTTGGTCGCCATGCCGACTGAAACCGTTTATGGCTTAGCCGCCAATGCTGAAGACGAAAAAGCTGTCAAAAAAATTTTTGAAGCTAAAAACAGACCGACAACGCATCCGTTGATCGTTCACATTACCGGTGAGGAAGCTTTGGATCATTGGGCTAAAGAGATTCCTCAAAGCGCATACGTATTGGCTAGGCGCTTTTGGCCCGGACCGCTGACCATGATTTTGAAAAAATCGGATGCCGTTGGCGATTGGATTACCGGAGGTCAGGATTCCGTTGGCCTGCGTTGTCCATCTCACCCTTGGGCTATGGCGCTGATTAAAGCGTTTGCAGGTAAGCATCATCGCGGTCTAGCTGCACCGTCAGCCAACACTTTCGGAAGAATTTCTCCCACCACGGCGCAGCACGTTCGTGATGATTTGGGCGAAAAACCCAAAGGAAAGGTTGACTTTATTCTCGATGGCGGCGAGTGCGATGTCGGGGTTGAATCGACAATTATCAACTTAAGCGGTGAGCATCCTGAAATTTTGCGGCACGGTGCCATCACACGCAATATGCTTGAAGAAGCCCTGGGCTGCGCTGTTCCTGACGGCGGCCAAGACTCTCCTCGAGTCTCAGGCTCCCTAAAGAGCCACTATGCTCCTAAAACCAAAGTGATTCTTTCATCGGATATCGCCGGCGATTTAAAACGATATCAAGATAAGAAAGTCGCCATTATGGCTTCAAAAACGTTGTCGGAGCAAACGCCGCCCCATGTCATTAAGTGGTTTGTCGCCCCAGAAAGCGCGACAGAATATATGCACGACCTCTACGTGAGACTGCATGAGTTGGATCAAGCCGGCGCCGATCTGATATTGATCGAGACACCGCCCACTGGCGATGCATGGAACGCTGTACAGGACCGACTCGCCCGAGCCTCTGCATAGTTGGGAATCTTATGCCAGAAGAATTGGTGAGACTGTCAAAGCGCATCAGCGAATTAGGCATCGCCTCGCGACGCGAGGCCGATGCCTGGATTGAAAAAGGTTGGGTTAAGGTTAACGGTGAAATAGCCGTCTTAGGCACGAAAGTTCGATCAAGCGATCGGATTCAAATTTCATCGAAAGCCAAAGCCCAGCAAGATAAGCTGGTGACCGTTGTTCTGAATAAACCGATTGGTTATGTAAGCGGGCAAGCCGAGGACGGTTATGAACCGGCCAAGGTGCTGGTTACGGCTCAAAACCGCTGGGAAAAAGATGACTCCCCTTTACGGTTTCATCCTTCACAATTGGCGCATTTAGTGCCGGCCGGCCGCCTTGACATTGATTCCGTTGGCCTTCTTGTCCTCACTCAAGACGGTCGTGTTGCCAAAAGCATCATCGGTGAGAACAGTGAGATTGAAAAAGAATACATTGTTCGTGTGACACGATTCGACGGCTGCGAGCCGAAACTGACCACTGAACAGCTTCAACTTTTAAATTACGGTTTATCTTTGGATGGGAAACCCTTGCAAAGAGCCAAAGTCACTTGGCTTAACGAAGATGAACTGCGCTTCATCCTTAAAGAAGGGAAAAAGCGACAGATCCGCAGAATGTGTGAAGCCGTCGGACTCAAAGTTCTTCGACTTAAACGTGTCCGAGTAGGCAATATTGTTCTAGGCCAATTACCTCTCGGTCAATGGCGCTACATCAAACCAACAGAACACTTTTAATTTTCATGAAAAATCGAGCTCTCCTGGCCCAATTTTTATTGGTATTTGTCACCCTTTTGTGGGGCTCGACTTTTTTGACGCTGCAAATTGCCCTTCAATGGGCTGATCCCATTGTTATTGTTGCTCTACGCTTTATCCTCGCCTCTCTCATCGTTTTTTGTTTACTCAAGGGAAAGCTTTCAGCCATCACAAGATATGAGTGGAGAGGCGGATTTTTCATCGGATGCTGTATTTTCGGAGTCTATACCTTACAAACCATCGGATTAGATTCCATTCCGAGCAGTACATCTGCGTTTTTAACAGGGCTTTACGTCGCTTTTGTTCCCCTGTTGCAGTGGATTGTTTTTAAAAATGTCCCACAACCTATCACGATAGTGACTATTGTTTTAGCCTTTGTCGGCATGACCCTATTTGCCAACCCATTTTCAGTCAGTTTTTCCGGCCAAATCGGTGAATGGGTAACGGTTTTAAGCGCTCTGATCTGTGCGGCTGAGATTCTCTCAATCAGCTACTTTGCCAAGGGATGCCGTCCGCTTCAACTCAGCTTTACACAGCTCATCACGGTTGCCGCCCTTGCCTCAGCAACACTGTTGTGGCACGAACCGATCCGACCTACACAATGGTGTTCTGGCTTACTTATTTGCATAACGGCGTTGGCAGCGATCGTCAGTTTTGTCCAATTCGGAATTGGTTGGGCTCTAAAATACGTCTCAGCACTTCGTGCAACCTTAATTTATGCCCTAGAACCCGTTTTCGCTGGCATTATCGGTTGGTTAGCCGGGGAATATTTCGGTGTCACCGAAATTACCGGAGCTATACTCATCGTTCTTGCCGTGTTAGTCAGTGCCTGGCGTCCCAATAAACGGAAAAAGACGGAGGGAACAACCCTATGACAGAAGAGTATGCAGTCGGTTTTTTTGATTCCGGCTGGGGAGGTCTGTCCATTTTAAAGACAGCCCGACAGACATTGCCGCATGAAAATTTTATCTATGTAGCCGACTGTGGCTTCGCTCCCTATGGTGATCGCTCCCACGACTTCATCGTAGAGCGGGCCCAAAAAATTGCTGATTTTTTATTTAACCAAAAGCATGTCAAGGCGTTGGTTATCGCCTGTAATACCGCCACGGCAGAAGCCATTGACACGCTCAGAAAAGAACGCCCTGAAGCTGTGATTATCGGAGTGGAACCAGCCATTAAGCCAGCAGTCCTATCTTCTCAGAACAAACGCATCGGGATGATTTCCACAACAAGAACGGCTCGGTCGGCTCGCTATAAAAATCTCGTAGAACGTTTTGGTCAAAACGCGAGCATATTTTCCTGCGGCTGTCCCGGTCTGATGGATTGTGTGGAAGCCGGAGAATTTGACTCCGAAAGTACCATGGGTCTCTTACAACGCTACCTCGAGCCAATGATTCATGAACATATCGACTCCTTGGTTTTAGGCTGTACTCATTACCCATTTTTATTGACAAGCATTCGAAAAATTGTTGGCCCCGACGTTCAAATTTATGAACCGAGCCTAGCCGTCTCACTGCATTTAAAAGAGTGCTTGAGAAAAATCGGCCGTCTAAATACTCAGGGAACGGGGCATGAACGCTTTTATGTCAGTAAGCTCAATGAGCAAAGAAAAAGCGTGGCTTGCCGACTTTGGGGGCAACCCACGCCTTTTGAAGAATTAGGAATCAATTAAGGTTCGATTAGAAATTCCTGCATCTTCTCGCGAAGGGTAGATGGAATTGGCGTGGACTTTCGATTTTCGGAATCGATACAAACCATCACTTCACGACACTTCACATGCAGAGCATCACCTTTATAAAACTCGATTTCTACAGTAAAAGAACTGTTGCCAATGTGACTAACCCATAAACGAAGTTCACCAACATCACCAATATGAAACGGTTTAAAAAAGTCCGATTGCACCGAAACGACCGGAATCAGAACATTTTTTGTTGACATATCTTCCCAGGGCAATTGCATCCCTTCGCGAAACCAATCTTCTGTCAAGCCGTTAAACAATACAAAAAAGTTCGGATGAAAAACAATTCCTGCCGGATCACAATGGGCAAAGCGGATCATGCAGCTTTTCTTAAAAACTTTCCCCATTTCAACTCTCCTCTTTTTCGATCAACACAGCTCGAACGGGGCTGGCTTCCAATCCTTTAATTTTCAAAGGCAAAGCAATCAATTCATAGTCTCCAGCTCGAACCGCCGACAGCTCCAGATTCTCCAAGATGATGGCTCCGCCGTCAATAGCTAAAACATGGGATGTGAGTTTCTCATCACCGGCGCAATCAATGCTGGGTGTATCAATGCCAATAACCGTTACCCCTTGATCTAACAAACGGCAAATGGCTTCTGCACATAAATAAGCAAACGAATCCGACCACTGCGCAGGTATTTTAAATCCTGTTTTTATCAAAACTCGGCAGCTGTGAACACCAACAAGTTGATCGGCCGTAATTTCACCTGAAGTTTTAATTTCAATAACTTGGCACGGCCCAATCAGCCTTTCAGGAGCAATTGTTGAAACATCACCGGCTCGATTCAAATGCTTGGGAGCATCCACATGAGCCCCCAGATGAGCACTCATCGTAAAGGTGCCGACACAAAGTTTTTCGGATTGAAGAAAATCAAGCGACAAAGGCGCATCGCCCGGATAAACGGGCGATGCTGTCGTCAATAATGGAGTGATATCGATGATCTTCACAAGGTTCTGGGATCTAATTGAGCGTCTTTTTCACTTGAAAGCTTATTGACCACATCTCGAGCAATTTCGATCATCGTCAACGGCGCGCAACCTTCAGCCTTGTTGTTGGTAATCACAAAACTCTTCTGATTGGACTTCTGTGCGATATCCAACAAATGAACAATTCCAGAACGCGTGGCAGGATCAGGATGCACAATCTTATTGAAGGGGGCGTACGTCATTTTTGCCACACCGTGACGCTGAATCGGATTCAAAGACCAACGAACAACTAGCGGTCCCTTCATTTTCCAATCCTCTCCTTGAGCATCCGGGTCTTCGTAGTAACGCAGAGCTGCTGTTTGGCGAATGACATCCGGCATTGAAGGATGCACACCCACAACCAGACGCACTCCGCTTGGACGCAAGGCGTTTAAAAGGCGTTTTGTATAAATGGAAAGTGTACGGACTTCAACGGCATAAATGGGTTGTTCACCCTCAACTTCTTTCGGTAGATCTGCAAAGAACTGGGCGATTCGATCAATGTAGCTGTAGCACTCTGCCTGGGTGGGCAACAAAGGTCTGGGAATAGGAGACAGTTGGAAAACCAAGGGGCCTGCATTTTCTCCCAATCCATTGATGACAGGGTACACAAATTCGTGCATAGCTGCGTGCAAATCAAGGAAGTCTTGATTGAGAGAACGGAACCGTCCCTTAGGATCACGCTTGACGGCATCGGTTACGCTTTGAGGGGCTTTGATCAAGAAACGGAAATTCTCATCTACTTGATTGGCCATTGCTGCATAAGACATTTCATTGAGTGTTCCGAAAAACGACCAATCAATACCAACCGCTCTTAACACCGGATGCTTACAGTAGGCGGTTAAACCTCGTTTGGTTAAATCTTCCACTCCACTTGTTTCGCCCCAAACAATCCCTTTCCAACCCGGAAAATTCCAACTGGCGCAACCCAGATAAATAGAACGAGGCAACAAACGACCTAAACGCAAAACGTCTTGAGAAGGCGTAACCGGAGTAATCGGCGAAGAGGTAACTTCATCAAAACTGTAGGGATCTGTCGTAAATTGATCAAACATATCACTAGCCCAATCTGTATATCAACAAAAATAAAAAAAAACGAAATTCTCAATCAAATGAGTGCCTTACCCTGAGTATACGACCGATTGAATCAGGCTATACGGTCGCAAATGAGTAATTTTGCTCAGAAGGACAAAAAATACCAAAAAAAAGTGACTACTTCAAAGTCTGACGCTATCTGAATACAACAATTTGATTTCTTTGAAACTATTTTTTTGTCTTAACAAACAAAAAAATACCCGGGAAAATCCCGGGCGGGTTAAACGATCATGGACGTGGCGCCTTAGCAGGGCGAGGAACCTTGGGTGGAGCGGGCGGCTCCAAGAGACTACCGGTGTTAACAATGTGGTCAAATTCGACCATCTTTTCCTCACCCATCACTTTTTGCAATTCTGCTCTGGCTTTCACATACGCATCGAAAGCTTTCGCATGTTCATTCATGAAGACGCTTCGAGCTTCGAGCCGGGCCTGCCGGGTCATACCGGGTTCAATAGCGGCACGATGACTAAGACGAACCTGCGCTAAATCCCCGTAAGCTTTTTGCATCTGCTGCCAGGCTTTTTGCTGAGTCGCAGACACTCCCAACACGGCTCCCACTTCATTAATAAAATCGAGAGCTTCCTCACGATCCATACCAAAAGTATGAACACCCTGTTGCTCGAGTAAACGCGCCGGAGCTCTGTGATGCGGACCTCTTCGAGGGGCGTCCGCCCAATAAGCGCAATGGGGACCGTCATAACGATGATGCCATCCCGGACCGGGTTGTCCATCCCAACACGGAGCACCGTGCCAGGCAAAACTACTCAATGGGATTAAACCGACTGATAAAACGGCAGCGATGATGAGTGGTTTTCTTGTCATATTGTTCTCCCCTATCTGAAAAAGATCCCCCGCCTAATCTTCGCTTTGCCGGGGGATGTAAGACTTTAGCTTTGCTTGCAATTGCAGTGTACGTGAGTCACTCGCAACAATCCTTTGGTAACTGTGTGATTTTGTTATGTACATTAATCATTTTGTAATCTTTAGGCGCAAAAAGCTGACTCTAAGAACAATTCTCGTCACAAAATAACCCCTGTCGCGCATTTGATACAATGATGCCGTTGTGTTTTTTACATTTTTTCAGGACGTTACAAATGGAACTCTCCGCTTTGACTGCTCTTTCCCCGCTCGATGGCCGCTATGCGCGCCAAACTGAATCGTTAAGGGATATTTTCTCTGAATCTGCTTTTATGCGAGCCCGTGTCCGCGTTGAAGTGGAATGGCTGATTGCGCTGTCTGAAGCCGGCCTGCCTGAACTCAATCACCTGTCTGACCACGGTAAGGCCTACCTGCGCGGACTTGTGGAAAATTTCACCGTTCAGTCCTGCCAAGAAATCAAGGATATTGAAAAAACCACCAACCACGATGTGAAAGCGGTTGAGTACTGGATTAAGGAACAAGTTTCCCACGATGAAGAATTGGCCCGAGCCAGTGAATTCGTGCACTTTGGCTGTACCAGTGAAGACATCAACAATACGTCGCACGCTTTGATGCTCACCGAGGGCCGCAAGGAATTGGTGACTTTCTTGCGTTCAATTCATCAAACGTTGGCTGAAAATGCCCACCGTTGGGCAGAAGTTCCCATGCTTTCTCGCACCCACGGTCAAACAGCCTCTCCGACGACTGTTGGCAAAGAATGGGCCAACGTGGCCATGCGCTTAAAACGCGCAATCGAATCCATTGAAGCGGTGACTATTCTTGCAAAAATGAACGGTGCTGTCGGTAACTACAACGCCCATACCATCGCTTATCCGGAAAAAGATTGGGAAGCGTTTGCCAAGAAGGTTGTTGAAGAACGCTTGGGGTTAACGTTTAATACGCATACCATCCAAATTGAACCCCATGACTACATGGCTCAACTTTTTGATGCCATCGTTCGTGCCAATACGATTTTGCTCGATTTGGATCGCGACATCTGGGGTTACATCTCCTTGGGCTTTTATAAGCAAAAACTCAAAGAAGGTGAAGTCGGTTCTTCAACGATGCCTCACAAGGTCAATCCCATTGACTTTGAAAACTCTGAAGGCAACCTTGGGATTGCCAATGCCCTTTTGACACACCTTGCACAAAAATTGCCGATTTCCCGTTGGCAGCGCGACTTAACGGATTCCACGGTTCTTCGCAATTTAGGGGTTGCATTCGGTTATTGCTTTGTGGGCTACAACGCCTTGACCCGCGGTTTGGGCAAACTGCAACTCAATGAACATCGTCTAGCAGAAGACTTGGACCATGCTTGGGAAGTGCTCGCTGAGGCCATTCAAACCGTGATGCGCCGCTACGGTGTACCGCACCCCTACGAACAATTAAAGGCTCTTACCCGAGGCAAGGGTATTACACCGGAAACTATCCATGAATTCGTTTCTCAATTGGATATTCCTGCAGAAGCCAAGGAACGCTTGATGCAGTTGACGCCTGCCACCTACATCGGTAAAGCGATCGAATTGGCTAAGAGAGCTTAAAGCACGCATTACTTAATGCTTTTAGGCCCAAACGTTTTCAATTTGATTCGTTTGGGCCTTTTTTATTTACTCGGCTGTTGCTGCAATTTTTGTTCGAAGTCTTCCAAACACCGAACAACAACTTTGTGCAAGCACAACAGAGCAATCAAGTTAGGGATGACCATCAAACCGTTGAAAAGGTCTGCCAATGCCCAAACCAGATCTACCTTTAAAACAGCTCCGAACCCGATAAATAAACAGACAATCAATCGATAGGGAAACAAGCCCTTAGGGCCAAATAGGAATCGAACATTTTGTGAGCCAAAAAAGTACCATCCGATAATGGTTGAGTAAGCAAAAAAGAATAAACAGATGGCGACAAACGCTCTGCCATAATCTCCCAAACCGACATCGTAGGCTCTCTGCGTTAGCTCAATACCCGTGCTTTGATAATCCAACACACCGGTCACCAAAATGACAATGCCCGTAAAAGTAACAATCAGAACCGTTGCAAAGACTCCGAAGATAGCCACTAGTCCTTGCTCTGCTGGATGCTCTACTTTGGCGATAGCGTGAGCGTGGGGTGTTGATCCCATACCGGCTTCATTAGAAAAAAGACCACGGGCCACCCCAAACTGCATGGCTTTTGCCACCGTGAAACCCAGCGCTCCGCCACCAACGGCTTGAGGATTAAAAGCCGCAGTAAAAATTAATTCAAACGCAGGCAGTATTTGATCCCAATGACAAAGAATGACAAAAGAGCCACCGATCAAATACGTGGCTGCCATCAGAGGAACCAGTTTTTCCGTAACAGAGGCTAGACGACCGATTCCTCCGAAAAACACAGAACCGGCCAACACAGCCGTTGCCACTCCGGAAACCCAAAGTGGGATATCGAAAGCAGATTGCATTGCCAACGATATGGAGTTTGACTGAACCATATTGCCGATACAGCCCAAAGCAATAATGATGGCTACGGCAAAAAAGTAAGAAAGGAAGCGATACTTTTTCCCCATACCCAATGTGATGTAATAAGCCGGTCCACCGACAATATGGCCTGAAGCATCACGAGTACGGAATGTCAGTGCTAAAACAGCCTCTGCAAAAATAGTGGCCATCCCGAAAAAAGCTGCCAACCACAACCAAAAAAGTGCGCCAGGTCCACCGGAAACAATAGCAGTAGCGGTTCCGGCTACATTTCCGGTTCCAACCTGTGCAGCAACCGCGGTTGCCAACGCTTGAAAGGAACTCATGCCGGATTGATCCGCCTTTTTTCCAAAGAGTGAAGCACCACCGAACAGATAGCGCGCAGCCCAACCGAAGTAACGAACTTGAACAAAACGAAGGCGGATCGTGTAAAAAATGCCTGTCCCGCACAACAACGGAATTAGGAAAAACACGCCCCAGAGATAACGATTGATATCGTGAACACAGGTGTTTAGAAGCTCCATTTCGCTTTCCTCTATCTAAACATCAAAAGAGAAAGGAGCTCTTTATTTTATGAAGATAAGCAAAAGAAAAAGTCAATGATTTTCTTAAATCTACTCATTTTCCTCTAAATTCGTTCAATAACCCTGAGGATATGTTCTTAGGCACATTCTGTTAGACAGAGCGTTCGCTTCTTGTTAAAAAATAAGTCACCGGAAAGCAGAAAAATCTCTGTTAAATGCTTACAATGTTTGGGTTGAAGTACTCAAGAAACGTCCTGATTTTCAGAGGTTTTAAGCATGGCGTCGGCTACCGTTTTCCGCAAAGATTACATTCCCCCCACACACTGGGTTGATTCAGTTTATCTAGAGTTTGACCTTCACCCTCAGCAAACACATGTCCACAGTACTTTGATGATTCGCCCCAATGAAGATCGAATCAATAATGATCTGGTACTGAATGGACGAGATTTAGATTTAATTCGCATCGCCATTGACGGTCGTGAATTGGACAGATCCGAATACACGATATTACCCACCGGAGACATTGTGCTTCGCGGTATTACCGAAAACATTAAGCTTGAAATCGAAAATGTTATTAATCCTCAAGCTAATTCTTCGTTGATGGGGTTGTACCTGTCAAACGGGAACTTTATGACACAGTGTGAGGCAGAAGGTTTCCGTCGGATAACCTACTACCCTGACAGACCGGATGTTTCAGCCAAATTCACTGTCAGAATCAATGCTCCGAAATCAGTCTGTCCTGTTTTGCTTTCTAACGGTAATTTGATTGAAGAAGGTGAATTGGACGGTAATTGGCACTACACCTGTTGGGAAGATCCGTTTCCCAAACCCAGCTACCTCTTTGCACTAGTGGCCGGCAATTTGAAATGCCGCGAAGAAAAATTCCAACTGAAGAACGGAAAAAAGGCACTTTTACAGATTTGGGTTGAACCCCGCAATTTGGATAAAACGGAATTCGCTTTAGAAAGTTTAAAGCGCGCGATTGCTTGGGATGAAGAACGGTTTGGCCTGGAGCTTGATTTGGAACGCTTCATGATTGTCGCCACCGATGACTTCACCATGGGCGCCATGGAAAATAAGGGACTGAACATTTTTAATTCTCGCTGTGTGTTGGCAACACCGCAGGTAGCAACGGACCGTGATTTTGCTCGGATTGAAAGTGTTATCGGACACGAATATTTCCACAATTGGACGGGTGACCGTGTCACTTGTCGCGATTGGTTCCAACTCACTTTAAAGGAAGGCTTAACGGTTTTCCGCGAACAGGAATTCGCAGCTGATATGCTGGGGGATTCCACCGCCCGAGCAGTCAAACGCATTGAAGATGTTCGTTATCTGCGCGACAGACAATTCCCGGAAGACGCCGGCCCCATGGCCCATCCGATTCGTCCGGAATCTTATGAAGAAATCAACAATTTCTATACCACCACGGTATACGAAAAAGGCGCTGAAGTTATCCGTATGCTTCAGACACTTTTAGGCAAGGACGGATTCAAGAGAGGACTAGATCTCTATATCAGAGAGCACGACGGCAGCTGCGCCACCTGCGAAGATTTTCTTAATGCAATGGCTGAAGCCAATATGCGCAATTTGAATCAATTTAAGCGTTGGTATTCGCAAGCCGGAACCCCCCATGTACGCGTTCGCACACACTGGGATGCTCAAAGCGCAACCTATGCCGTTACATTGACCCAATTTTGTCCGCCTTCTCCGGGACAGGACAAGAAGGAACCTTTCTTTATTCCTTTTGATATTGCTTTATTCAACAGCAAGGGCACGCCCATCGCATTGCAGTTGCAAGAAGAAACAACCGCCAAGGGGACTTCTCGCGTATTAGAACTAACCGATGAAGAGCATACTTGGGTATTTGTTGGCGTTAAAGAACAACCCATCCCCTCTTTAGCTCGAAATTTCTCTGCTCCGATCATCGTTGATTACAACTACACACCCGAAGAGCTTGTCTTTTTAAGTCAATGTGACAACGATGCCTTTAATCGCGCGCAAGCGATGGAGGAACTATCGCTTCTTTGCATCAACGAAATGGTGGCTGACTTTGAACGCGGCACGCGTATGGTCATCAATCCGCACTACAGAAACGCCTTTGAATCCATGTTGACCGACAAGAGCGTTTCGCCGGCATTTAAAGCCATTGCGCTGACACTACCCAGCGAAACCCGTATTGCCGAATCCCAGCCGATGATTAACCCGATTGCGATTCGTGCCGCTATTCGTTCACTGAGAGAACAACTTGGAAGACAGTTCTCACACGTTATCATGCGTGTCTTTGATGACAATGCACCCAATCCCGTTTACTCGCCGAGCGCTGCTGAGGCTGGGAAGCGGGCCATGCGTGCTTTCTGCTTTGAATTACTGTTGGCAGGCGGCAATGCCAAGTCGCTGTTGCGGGCTCGTCAAATTTTTGAAACCAGCAAAAACCTGACCGAGCGTCTGGATGCATTAAGAATTATCGTAAACAGCGCATCGCCAACGAAATTTACCCTATTGGAAGCGGCAGAAGCTGAATGGCGCAAAGAGCCGTTATTGATTAATAAATGGTTCACGCTCCAAGCAACCGCTACTGTTCCGATGGACGAATGCCCAATCGTTGACGTAGTCCAAAATCTGATTGAGCGTTATCCCGGCTACAACGTACACAACCCCAACAACGTCTATTCGCTCGTGTTGGCATTCTGCCAAAACAATCTGGCAGAGTTCCATAGACCGGATGGCGCCGGGTACAAACTCTGGGTTGAGCAAGTACTTAAACTCGACAGAATTAATCCACAAGTTTCGAGTCGCTTAGCCCGCTGCCTAGACAATTGGCGCCGATACACCCCGGAATGCTCTAAGCTGATGTTCAGTGCGCTCAAATATGTTTATTCGCAACCCAATTTGTCTTCTGATCTCAAAGAGGTCGTTGGCAAAGCGCTCAATAATGCAACCCATTAATTTTGAGAAGGATTTTTAAGATGGCAAAAACTTTAGACCTCTACCTCCATGATTTGGAAACGCATCATGGAGTTGATCCTCGGTTGACTGCTTTGATCAATCACTTGGCTTGTACTTGCAAAGAAATCAGCTTTAAAGTCAGTCAAGGGGCATTGGCCGGCGTGTTGGGTTCAGCCGGCAGCGAAAATGTTCAAGGTGAAACGCAGAAAAAACTCGACATTATTGCCAACGACATCATGTGTCGAGCCTGCACTGAGAGCGGTTTTGTCAGTGGTGTGGCTAGCGAAGAAATGGATCATGCGCTTCAAGTACCAGCAAATTGTGATGTTGGACCTTATCTGGTGCTCTTTGATCCGCTCGATGGTTCGAGCAATATCGACATTAACGTCTCAATTGGCACCATCTTTTCTATCCTTCCGGCAGGCACACCTCACCGTGACGTCAAAGATGAAGAGTTCCTTCAACCCGGAAGAAAACAACTGGCCGCAGGTTACGTCATTTACGGTCCGCAAACCCAATTGGTCTTTACTCTCGGTTTTGGAACAACGCTTTTCACTCTCGATTTAGGTACCGGTAATTTCTACCAAACCATCGAAAAACTTGAAATTGCTCCGCAAGCTAAAGAGTTTGCCATTAACTGCTCCAATATGCGTCATTGGGAAGCTCCTGTGCAACGCTACATCACCGAGTTACTGGCAGGCACAACCGGACCGCGTGGCAAAGACTTCAACATGCGATGGGTTGCTGCAATGGTTGCTGAGGTTCACCGCATCCTCAATCGAGGCGGTATTTTCATGTACCCGCGCGATGACCGCGATCCTTCTAAACCCGGGAAATTGCGTCTGATGTATGAAGCCAACCCGATGAGTTGGTTGGTGGAACAAGCCGGCGGTCGCTCCACCAACGGGAAAGAGGATATTTTGGATATCACTCCGGAAGGACTGCACCAGCGCGTAGCTGTTTTCTTAGGCGCAAAAGAGGAAGTGGACTTAGTCACCTCTTACCATCGTTAAGAGATTTTCATGGATTGGTTGGATTTCCTGCTCAACTGGATACTTTTGCCTCTTATCATCATCTATGGTTTTGTCAGTTGGTGCAGAGAAAACCCTGACACAAAGTTTTGGAACAGTCCATACGAACACGATGATAAAAAAGAGGAAAAAGAGAATCATTCCTTGAAAGACAAATGATCTCTTCTGAAGGCGTTTTTGATTGTTTTTATCTATCAAAAACGCCTTTTTCATAGATAAAAACTATTGCTCAATCGGACAACTTGAATTGTTTTTTGTTGACAGCATTCTTATACTCACAGCAAACCCCTTTACACCCATTGGCCTATCTTGAGTTTGGGAGATTCTATGTCTAAGCATGAATCATTGGATGTTCGTGTCGCTGTCGAACCGGATAATCCCGCATTGATTCGTAATGAGTCTTTATGTGTTAACTGTTCCATGTGCCGCCAAGTATGCGAAGACTATATCGGCGTACACGGTCATTACGATTTAACAAAAACCGGCGATAAAGCCATCTGTATTCACTGTGGCCAGTGCATCAACGTCTGTCCTACCGGAAGCCTTTTAGGTCGCAATGAGTATTCTCAAGTACAAGAAGCTATTGATGATCCGGAACGTATTGTCGTCATTTCCACTTCTCCTGCTGTCCGCGTGGCTCTTGCAGAAGCTTTCGGCCTTGAGGCAGGTCGCTTTGAAGAAGAAAAAATGGTGGGCCTTTTGCGTCAACTCGGCGCTGACTATGTGCTTGATACCAACTTTGCTGCAGACCTCACGATCATGGAAGAGGCTTCTGAATTAGTGCAAAGAATCACGAAAAAGAGTGCTCCCCTGCCGCAATTTACGAGTTGTTGTCCCGCCTGGGTTAAATATGCCGAAACGTTCCACCCGGAAATAATTGCCAATATTTCCAGCGCAAAAAGTCCGATTGGTATGCAAGGGGCCACGGTTAAAACCTATTTTGCACGTGAAAATGCACTGGATGCCAAAAAAATCGTCCACGTTGCTTTAGCTCCCTGTACTGCTAAAAAGTTTGAAGTCCGACGCGAGGAGTTCAATAGCAGCGGCCGCTATCACGCAGATGAATCCATCCGTGACACAGATTTCGTTATTACAACAACAGAGTTAGCCGAGTGGGCTCAATCTAAGGGAATTGGTTTTGATGACATCACTCCTTCCCACTATGACCGCTTAATGGGAGAAGGGTCCGGTGCAGGCGTTATTTTTGGAAACACCGGTGGAGTCATGGAAGCGGCCTTACGTACCGCACACTTTCTGGTGACGGGCCACGCGGCCCCTGCCGAATTCTATGATCTTCAACCAGTCAGAGGTTTGACAGACGTAAAAGAAGCCTGTGTTCGGATTGCTGACTTGACTCTAAACGTAGCCGTAGTTTACGGTACCGCCAACGCCGGAAAACTTATCGATCAAATCAATAAGGGTGAGAAAACTTATCACTTCATCGAAGTGATGACCTGCCCTGGTGGTTGTATCTCGGGCGGCGGTCAGCCCAAATTAAATTGGGGACAAGAAGACCTCACTCGTCAGCAGCGAATCGATGCTTTGTACGCTCGTGACAGCAGCTTTGACAGGGCACACCGTACAAGCTACGAAAACGAAGAAATCAAGCGTATCTACGAACAATTTTATGGTCATCCATTATCGGAATTGGCCGAAAAACTTTTACACACGCACTACACGGACCGTAGTGCATCTTTAGGAGAAAAGAAAATGAAATACCGTTGCAAAGTATGCGGTTATATCCACGAATGCGAAGGTGAATTGCCCGCTGATTACATTTGCCCTATCTGCAAGAAGGGAATTGAATTTTTCGAACCTGTCGAAGAATCCAAAAAAGCCTGCGGACAATTGGCTGGCACCAAGACTGAAAAGAATTTGATGACCGCTTTTGCTGGTGAGTCACAAGCTCGTAACAAGTACACCTACTTTGCTGAAGTAGCTAAACGCGAAGGCTATGAACAAATCGCCGCTATCTTCTTGCAAACGGCTCGTAATGAACAAGAACATGCCCGCTTGTGGTGCGATGCCTTGGGTTGGATTCAAGATACGGCCAAGAATCTCGGCGCTGCTGCAGAAGGTGAAAATTACGAATGGACCGATATGTACGACGGCTTCGCAAAAGACGCAGAGGAAGAAGGCTTTAGCGAATTAGCTGCTAAGTTCCGCGCTGTTGCCGCTATTGAAAAGGCCCATGAAGAACGCTATCGCAAACTTCTCAAAAACGTTGAGATGAAGCAAGTTTTTGAAAAGGCCGGTCAGGCAATGTGGGAATGCCGCATTTGCGGTCACCTTGTAATGGGCGTTAAGGCTCCTGAGGCTTGCCCGGTTTGCGGCTATGCTCAAAGCTATTTTGAAGTACGAGCCGAAAACTACTAATCACTAACAATGTGATCACTAAAGGGGCGACTCGCCCCTTTTTTCTTATTTTTCAGACTGCTGTTTGAGCAAATCACGGATTTCCTGTAACAGAACAATATCAGCTGGAATAGGAGCAGGAGCGGCCTTAGCGGCTTGCTCCTCTTCCTTTTTCTTAGCCATTAACTTAGCCTCAGCAGCCGTACGAACTTTATTGACAACACGAACTAAACAGAAAACCACCAAAGCCATCAAGAGGAAATGAAAGACGGCGGTGAAAAAAGCACCGTAACCAAAAACGGCGGCACCGGCCTTCGTTAATGCGTCATAGGACATGGGGCCGGTGTAATTTTCCGGCATGGAAAGCACAAAGAAAAAATTCGAGAAATCTTGTGAACCGATTAAAACGCCGAGAATGGGATTGATCACATCTTTAACCAAAGAATTCACAATAGCCGTAAATGCCGCGCCGACGATCACACCGACAGCCATATCAACAACATTGCCACGGCTGATAAACGCCTGGAAATCAGAAATAAATTGCTTCATATTGATCCTAAAATGAAAAAAGCCTTGCGATTATATAGACATAGGCCGTTTTAGTGATTTATCGCCATTTTTTCTGAAATTTCAGTAAAATAGCAAGCCTGTTTTTGCGGATGTAGCTCAATGGTAGAGCAGAGGCTTCCCAAGCCTATGACGGGGGTTCGATTCCCCTCATCCGCTCCAATTTTCTTATTGCAACGGACCCAAGAGTCCGTTTTTTTCTAGTATGACCGAAAGAAGAGTCCTGAGCGCCGAAGAAATTGAGGCGTTCAAGAAAAAACATATCCGCAGTTTTACCCTGCGCCGCGGCCATATCAGCCAAGCTCAAAAGCGCGCGCTCGAAGAGTTGCTTCCCCGATACGCGGTTGAATATGAACAAAAACTCATTAATCCGACAGAACTTTTCGGACGCGAGGCACCATGGGTGTTAGAGATTGGCTGCGGTATGGGAGAGACAACGGCCCTTATTGCGCAGATGCACCCGGAAGTTAATTTTTTAGGTTGTGAAGTTTTTTCCGCCGGAGTCGGTGCGTTGGCTAAGCGGCTCGATGAAATGGCCCTCACTAACGTAAGAATTATTCAACATGACGCAGTTGAAGTCGTCAAAGACATGATTGCTCTTGACAGTCTTCAGGGCGTTCATATTTACTTCCCTGATCCGTGGAGAAAAGCCAGACATCATAAGCGTCGTCTCGTCGCACAACCGTTTATCCACGAACTTGTCCAACGAATTAAACCGGGTGGATATATTCACTGCGCGACAGACTGGGAAAACTACGCCGAGCAAATGCTGGAGGTTTTACAAAATGAACCTCTTTTAAGCAATCTGTACGATGGGTACTCCCCCGTTATGGCCAATCCCATCACCGAGCGACCGATGACAAAATTCCACGCTCGCGGTGAACGTTTGGGCCATGGTGTTTGGGACCTTGTTTTTAAACGGAAATAATCGGTTTAAGTATGGATCTCATTTATCAAATCAAAGCGTTCATTCTTGGTATCGTGGAAGGCTTGACAGAATTTCTGCCCATTTCTTCCACTGGCCACTTAATCATTGCCGGAGACTTGCTCAATTTCGATGGCCCTGAAGTCAACACTTTCAGTATCGCCATTCAAGCCGGCGCTATTTTTGCAGTTTGCTGGTTCTATCGGGTCAAACTTTGGAATATTCTCACCCATTTGTTTAAACCCGGAAAAGAGCAACAATTAGCAATCAATATTGTTGTTGCATTTTTGCCGGCTGCCGTATTAGGGGTCATTTTCGCCGATATGATTGAACGGCTGTTATTTAATGCGGTGACTGTCGCAACGGCTCTTGTTGTGGGTGGTTTGATCATTTTCTGGATTGAAAACCTGCATGCAAAACGTTCATACGCCCCTCGTGTCCAAACGATGGACGACATGACCATTAAAGATGCATTCCTGGTCGGTTGTATGCAATGCATTGCTATGATTCCGGGCACAAGCCGTTCCGGCTCAACGATTATCGGTGGCTTGGTCTTAGGCCTATCCAGAAAGGCCGCTACGGAATTTTCATTCTTTTTAGCCATTCCTACTATTTTCGGCGCCACTGTTTACTCGTTAGGGAAAACTTTTTTACGAGTCTCCAATGAACACAGTTTTGTCTGGACATCTGACATGACTTGGGGCTTTAGCATCGGTTTTGTTGTGTCCTTTGTTAGCGCATTGATCGTTGTTAAATGGCTTTTGCGTTATGTTTCCAGCAACGATTTCAAGCCCTTTGGATGGTACCGGATTATTTTTGGCGTAGTCATTTTAGGTACACACTTTAGCGGCCTTGTCCAGTGGTAATTTTGACCGACGGCAGATCAGGTTAATATTTTTTGATTTGCCGTTTTTTTGTTTGTATTTTTAGTCAATCTGTACGACAATTATCTTGTTCCCGGTAGGCGGATAGTGCTTTAAGATTCCTTGTTCCAATGCTTATCCAAACCGGTTGCTGGACTTGGGGCCGGCTGTGCGGAGGCACGTGTTGCTTCCCCGAAACCCGTCTCAGAGGCGACCAATCTTGACTCTTCGGACTCAGGATGCAAGGCAACCCTTATCGGGAACTTTTCTTTTGCTCTTGCCTTGTCTTACCCCGATGAAAAAATATTGGCTGATGAAGTCCGAACCCTCAGAGTGCTCATTTGAAAGTGTGCTGGAAATGCCTCAGCAGACTGTGCCCTGGTTCGGTGTTCGTAATTACCAAGCTCGCAACTTCATGCGAGATCAGATGACTGTCGGCGATTCCGTACTTTTCTATCATTCCTCATGTGCTTACCCCGGTATTGCTGGCTTAGCTCATGTTGCCAGCAGTGCTCATCCGGATGAAACACAATTTGATCAAAACAGTGTTTACTTTGATCCAAAATCTTCCCGTCAAAACCCACGCTGGGTTTGTGTGGACGTTCGCGCTGATGAGGCTATAGAACTGATCAGCATCTCTGAACTTCGCAAGTATCCTGAACTCGCTCAAATGCGGGTATTACAAAAAGGGAATCGTTTGTCGATTACGCCAGTAACGGAAGAAGAATACCGTTTCATTGTCAAAAGGTTGGTCAAAAAAATTTAGACTTTCCTTTAGCCCTTTTTGAGGGAGATTTGGGTCATTTGCAAAATAAAAAAAACTACGGCATAATTCTGCTTCTCCCAAAACGGGAGGCTGAAAATGGGAAGCCGGTTTAGCTCAGTTGGTAGAGCAGCGCATTCGTAATGCGAAGGTCGGGAGTTCAAGTCTTCTAACCGGCACCATCTCTTAAACTCGTTCCTTTGGACGAGTTTTTTTGTATCTGCACCTTTTTTCTGTGTTAGGCTTAGCGCTTCATTCTTCTTGGGTTTAATACGATGATTGACATCGACCACCTCTCTCAAGCCTTTAGTACCCCTGACGGCAAAACAGTTCACGCTGTCAAAGATGTAACCCTTCACATCAATAAAGGGGAAATTTTCGGCATTATCGGCCGCTCCGGTGCCGGTAAATCAACTCTTGTCAGAACAATCAATTTTCTGAATAAACCCACGCAAGGATGCGTTCGAGTCAATGGTGAATCTCTCAATGACATGAATGCTGATCAGCTGCGCACAATTCGCTCAAAAATCGGCATGATTTTTCAGCACTTCAACCTGCTGAGTTCTCGCACCGTATTCGACAACATCGCTCTGCCACTTGAGCTGCATAACGTCCCCAAAGAAGAAATTGACCGCAAAGTTAATCATTTAATTGACCTTGTTGGTTTGTCTGAACACAAAAACAAATATCCTCGTCAATTGTCCGGTGGTCAAAAACAACGTGTCGGTATTGCCCGAGCTCTGGCCAATGACCCTATTGTGTTGCTTTCAGACGAAGCTACCAGTGCTTTGGATCCGGAAACAACACGCTCAACATTGGATCTGTTATTAAAAATCAATCAGACCTTAGGTGTCACAATCGTCCTGATTACCCACGAAATGGAAGTGGTCAAACAGATATGCGACCGAGTGGTTGTCATGGACAAAGGCGAAATTGTGGAAAGCGGAACGGTACTTGAGGTATTTCGCCATCCTAAACACCCGACAACACGCGCCATGCTTGCCGACGTCGTTGTTCACGACATGCCGCAGCGAATCTATAACACCGTTCGCGATCGTATAGAAACCGCCGTGAATAATGGCCGCTTCGCCAAACTTCTCCGATTGACCTTTGTAGGCTCAGAAGTCACGTTGCCTGTTTTGTCTATCATCACCCGTCGATTTGAAATTGATTTCAATATCTTGCAGGGACAAGTTGAGGAGTTGAAAGGAACCAGTTTCGGTATGCTCACGATTTTGGCCGAAAGCCCCAACTATGAAAATTACCGGGCTGCATTACAGTTTTTGAATGACAACCAAGTTGAGTATGAAGAGGTAGCCTTAGTATGAATGCAGACATTGTCGCCCTTTTAGGGGAAGGTTTTATTGAAACCGTCATTATGGTGATTGGAAGCGGTGTCCTTGGCAGCATCATTGGCATCCCGTTAGGCGTCCTTTTACATGTAACCGATAAGGGCGGCTTAATGCCCAAACTGGCTACAAATGCCATTGTGGGCGTCATTGTAAATGCCGTGCGTTCAACCCCCTTCATTATTTTGCTGGTTGCTATTTACCCGCTCACCCGCTTGATTGTCGGAACAACAATTGGTACCACAGCAACATTAGTGCCGCTCGTGATTGGGGTCGCTCCCTTTATCGCTCGTTTGGTTGAAACAAGCCTTCGTGAGGTTGATCGTGGTCTCATTGAAGCGGCCCAATCCATGGGGGCAACCAACATGCAAATCATCAACAAGGTGCTTATTCCTGAAGCCATGCCCGGCATTGTTGCCGGCGTGACGATCGCTATCGTTACCTTAGTGGGTTACTCTGCTATGGCAGGAGCAATCGGCGGAGGCGGATTAGGCGACATCGGTATTCGTTATGGTCACAATCGATATATGCCTGACGTCATGTGGACTGTTGTTTTAATTCTTGTTGTGTTTGTCCAAGTGATACAGAGTTTCGGCGATTGGTGCGTTAGAAAGGTCTCAAAACGATGAACTACCGCCCACTTACGTGAGCGGTTTCTTGGGAACGTGTTCCCAATTCTAGTCATTGACGGAAATTCTCACTTGCGTGCAGATTTCGTACAACAGCGGGCGTGTCCACTAAGACGCCCCCATCGAGTTCGAGTAACTGTTTCAGCCACTCATCCCCGAGTTCTTTTCGGCCAATATTGGCCGCAGCATTGATGTCCGCATTGATCAATTGGCCCTTTGCCGAACGATATAACCCACGCTTGATTCGCCTGCCGGAAAATACCGGTTTGGCACCGGATTCCTTCTTATCAAATGTGGGCATTTCGTCAAAATCCAAGGCGCTCGCTTTCGACGTGTAGCTTTCTTCCCGTACCGTTACACGGATGCCATAGTCTTCAGCCTTATAGCGAATCATCTCTACGAATTTTCTATGCGGCAACATCACGAAGTTCTGGTTATTGCGCTTGCCCAGATTGACTTCCTGTTTCCACTCTTGATTGACTCCAATGACAATGTGCCCCACGTCATAAGCCAAACAATGATTGATGACCAGGCGACTGGCCTTGTGCAACAGATCATGAAGTCTCCAATAGCGCTTTACTCCTTTCGTGCAAATATGCGCGCGGTGTCCCTTGCTGCGAAGTTCAGCAACTTGTTTGTTGTAGTTTTGATTCAGACTCTTTAACACTTTGCCCTTGATCAAAAACGGTCTTACACCGGGTTTGGTCGAAACGAAAGTTGCAAAATTATCGATCCCTAAATCACAAAACAAGGCTTCACTCGAATCCAAAGAAACACTCTTGGATAAATCTTTTTCCTCCCTTCTGACCCGATAGGTCAATTCCACAATGAATGTATTGCCCATCGGAACAATTCTCAAGTCGCCAATAACCGCCTCATTGGCTTTGGCATTGAACGCCTGGTGTTCGCAACACAAAATCCTCATCGGCGAAAAGCCTATGGCCTCGCCTCCCGTGATGATCAGTTGATGGTTTTGTATTTGGTAGCCGTTGCGTCCAACGTAAAAAGTTCGATACTTTCGCTTGTAGCCGGGCAGCTTGGGTTTGCCACGGAATTTTTCCGGATGTTTGTAGTATTCAGACGTCGCCTTTGTAAAAGCTTTGAATTGTTTAGCAATCACTTGGCCCTGTCTCTGAGCAGAAGCAGCCGAGGACATGGCTTGATAGTCGCTGACATATTGAAGCTTGAGGGCCACATCAAGCTCTTTTCGACTAAAAACCGGTTGCTTTTCAAAGTGTCGATGGCGCAACAAGTAGACTGCGCAGTTACCGAGTTTGCGAGACAACGAGCAAAGCTTATGGCATGCTTGCCAATTCTTATCGCTTTTTCGAATAATGTGTCGCTCAACTCTTTGAATCATATGCAATTTTCAACCGATGCCCACTGTGTCTACAATCTCAAGGCTCACTTGATCTTTGTCGTAGCTTATCGACGAAAGGCAATTTCTTCAAGGATTTTGCAAAGACTGATAGAAAATTTTTCACATGTCTATCAATGTGAGCAATCGGAGTTATTGGAATGCTCCGGAGAAAGAGATCACGTTCATCGACTGATTTCATACCCGCCAAAGCTTTGCCTATCGGAGCTCATCAGAAAACTCAAAGCGATCTCATCACTAAAAATCCGTCGAGAATTTAATTGTGAGATTCGTCATCTACTGTTGGCAAACGCTTCTAGACCAAAAGTTACTGCGTCATTTCTGTCGGCGACGGTGTTACAACTGAAATCATCGGACAATACATCAGGAATCAACGACCGAACTAACATTCGGTCGGCCACTATCCATCCCCGCGCTCACGCACGGGGAATTCCGCGGCATCCGTTAAAAAAATGGCGGGATTCTCCGCCATTTTTTTAGGTTTTATTTTTCCTTCGTTGTATCCTCTATTTTCTTTTCCCCAATACTAATGTCTTTACCGGCAGCCATTTCAACCAGCTGGGATAGACGGTCTTCCACTTCCCCCACACTGGCGGAAAGCGAATTCACCGTTTCCTGCGCACTCTCATCCACCGCCGATTGCAATCCATTGACTGCTGCCATTAAAGAAGAATGGCGAGATGCACTTTGATTTTGCAACTCCAAAATCTGCTTTTGCATCTCATTTTTCAATTCCACAAAACGAGATTGCTCGGCTTTTTGAGCCAGATCTCGTGCCTGCTGAAGCTGTTTATTAACACGACGCAATTCCATTGAAAGCGCCGCTTGTTGAACAAAGCCGTAAACCAAGCAAATCAAAATCACCAAACCGGGTCCTAACAATAGTATGAGTCCCAAGGGAGCCTGTATCTCCGTGTAAAGCAAATTCACATTGACATTTGCCATGACGCCTTCCCAGTTAACCACAAGGAAAACAGAACAAAGGACAAACAACAACAGTAGGAAAACGGTTCTCAAATGCATGGCTGTTCTCGATTTTTTTGCGTTAATGAACTTCATAACTGTATCACGAGCAACGCCTCATCGTAACGAATTTTTGAAAAATTACTTTTCCACCCCTTCGAAAACGACTAAGATGGTGAAGAATTTTCAGAAGGAGTACTTTTCATGCAACATGATCCTCGTTTTCCCCATTTACACATTGTTGATCACCCTCTGATTCAACACAAACTCAGCATCATGCGCGATAAGAACACCTGTACAAAGGATTTCCGTGCCCTACTTCGAGAAATCGCTTTGCTAATGGGTTACGAAGTCACGAGGAATTTACCGCTCACTACTCACAGCATTGAAACGCCCCTTTGCCGTTTTGATGCGCCATTCCTAGCCGACAAGAAGCCGGTTATTGTTCCTATCTTGCGTGCCGGCCTAGGTATGGCCGACGGATTTTTGGAGCTAATGCCTTCTGCACGCGTCGGTCACATCGGCATGTACCGAGACGAAAATAAGCGTCCGGTCGAGTACCTGGTTAAATTGCCGGATTTAGAAGGTCGCACATTTTTCTTAGTGGATCCGATGTTAGCAACGGGATATTCTGCTGCACACGGTGTTGAAGTACTGAAAAAGCGTGGCGTTAAAGGCGAAAACATTATTTTCATGTCTTTGCTTTGTGCACCTGAAGGCGTAGAAACCTTCCAAAAGCTTCATCCCGATGTCGAGGTCTATACCGCAAGTTTGGATGATCACTTAAATGAAAAGGCATACATTGTTCCTGGTTTGGGTGATGCCGGTGACCGCTTGTACGGCACTCTCTAAAAAATTATCCAAACAATAAAATTAAGGGTTAACCCTAGTATTTTTGGATAAACTTACAGTTTAGAAATACTTTTATAAGGGTTAACCCTATATTTTTGATTATAAAAACTTAAATTAATCTGAAAAAAGCTAAAAACATCTGATCTAACTCAAACCTTTTTACTGAAAAAGAGAGGATGATACGCATGTCGGAACGCAGAAGCGTTCTGTCTGTTTGTGTTTTTAAACGTCATCAAAGCGCTTGGACCGCGTTTTGAATTTAGGACATAACTTCTTAATAAAAGGTTAAATTTCATCATGTCGATGTATACCTCTGATCAAGAAAAGTATTCCAACACCCCGACGTCTGAAGAAGTCATCGCTGGTGTGGAATTGCGCAATGCCAAGCGCAAGAGCAGATGGCCGGCTTACTGCGACGTTGCCCAATCCGTTACGGGCTTGTTGCTCGGCTTGTTCCTGTTCTGCCACATGGCTTTCACGAGCTCTATTCAATTGGGCAAGGATGTGTTCTGGAACTTGGTCGCTTTCTCCGGCGGCTATCCGATCGATGGCGAAGAACATGCTTGGATGCACGTCGTTTTGATCGGCGCCATCACCCTCTTGGTGATCATCCACGCTTTGATGGCTTTGCGTCGCTTCCCGACGAGCTATCGTATGTTCCATAACATCAAGAGCCAATACCAATTCATCGCTCACCGCGACACCACGCTTTGGATCGTTCAAATCGTGACCGCTGTGATCTTGACCGGTATGGTCTTCCCGCACGTCACCCCGATGTTGCTCGACCCGCACGCCATTGGCCCGAACCTTTCTTCCGTTCACACCTATCACAATGGTTTGCTCTGGACGTTCGTCTTCTTGGTGGCCACTGAATTGCACGGCATGATCGGTTTGTATCGTCTGTGCGTCAAGTGGGACGTCTTCGCTGGTAACCGTGAAGCCCTCCGTAAGATCATGTACTGCGTGGTCGTTTTGATGATCGCCTGCGGTTCCATGACGATGTGGACGTACTACAGCAACGGTAAGGCCCTTGTTGAAAGCGGCGAACCGATCGTTAAGTACGAACCGGTTAACAACTGGTGGAAGTAATCCTCAGTTTTGACTGAATGACATCAAACGCGACCTTCGGGTCGCGTTTGTTTTTTGGGTATTCAATTTTGAATTCGGTACACTATTCGGAAAACTAGATTAAAAGGAATAAAAAATGCGTTTTCGTTTTTTAGCAATGGCCGCCTGTACGATTGCTCTTCTGACAGGATGCATGGCCAATTCTGTAACCCCGCAGGGACAAAAAGTCGTCATTGTTCAAAGTTTGCCTACCCAATATCAATGCACTTACAAAGGAGAAGTCGCTGGCTCTCAAGGAAACTGGCTTACGGGAAGCTGGACATCTAATAGCAATTTAGCGTTGGGAGCCAGAAATGATTTAAGAAATGAGGCTGCTGAATTAGGCGCTAATGTTGTTGTGATCACAGAAACCATCAACGCCACGGACGAAGATAACTCTTTAGAAAATATCACACACGTTGGCCGTGCTTATCTTTGTCGCTGATCTAAATAGTGACGCCGCGATCACGAGCCCACAGTGCTGCCTGTGTACGTGAAGCAAAGCCCATTTTCTTCAGAATGTGCTTCACGTGCACTTTGACGGTACCTAACTGAATCGAAAGATACTCCCCTGTTTGCTGGTTACTCATTCCAATAGACAAGCACTTCAATACATCCTTTTCCCGACTAGTCAAACAATTGAGATCCCGATCAACTTCTCCAGTATCATCCCTGAATGCACGAGTCAAGGCCGCCATCAAACGATTGCTGACAACGACCTTTCCATTACAAACCCTTTTGATTTGAGACAAAAGCTCCTGAACCTCAATCAATTTGGATAAATACCCTTCGGCTTGAAGCTGGACCGTAGCCATCAATTCTTCACTGTCATCACGATCGGTCATCATAATGACTCGGGCTGGATTATGAAGAGCTTTTGCATAACGAAGCAATTCAATAGCAGCTCCTTTTTTCATATGCATATCAACGATGACTAAATCGGGCTGAAGTCTGTCGATATAAAACATCCCCAACTGCTTGTCACCCGTTTCAGCGACATTTCCAAAGTCATCATCCGCATGTAAAAGACGCGCTAGAGCTTCCCGAAATAACGGGGAGCCATCCACAATCACTACGCAGCTTTTTCTGCTATTTTCCTCTGCTTGCGTCATACATATCCTTAAAGGGAGTGCGCCGCACTCCCTTACTTTAGCTCCTATTTTTCATCAAAATGAGACACTGCGGCCCACAAGATGTCTGTACCCTGCATGAAGTCTTCCATCTTCATGGCTTCATGAGGATTGTGAGAACCCAGTTGGTTAGCGACAAAAATCATTGCAACCGGTATACCGTTGTTACCCAACACGGCCGAGTCGTGACCAGCCCCGGAAGCCAAGCGCATACATGGAATTCCCTCAGCCTTGGCGCTCGTTTCCAATCTGTCACTTAATGCTGCATCCACGCCGGAAGGTGCTGTCACCAAAGCGGGATCGTACTCAATCTTGACGCCTCTTTCAGAAGCCACTTCTTCGCCGTATTTTTGCATCAAGTCGTGGAAGCGTTTAACCGTATCTGCACTTAAACTACGAATATCCACCGAGAAGGTCACTTCTCCGGGAATAACGGAAATGGCCGCACTTGAAGCCATTTTCAAGACACCCACGGTAAACACCAAGTCTTCACCTTGAATCAGCCACCGATCCCAGGCTCGGTCAACGCGTTGCATCCAGTCAGTAAAGGCCATCAGCGCATCATGTCGATAAGGTTTATCCGTTGCTCCTGAGTGAGCGGCTTCCCCTAAAATGCGAACAGCCTTGTGTCGAATGTTGCCTCGAATACCCGTCACAATACCGGCACGGGCTTCTTTTTGAGCGTCCAGGGTCGGGCCTTGTTCAATATGCAGTTCCACAAACGCCGCAATACGATCAATATCAACCAATGGTTTTCCACCGGAAACAGCTCCCGTATCAATACCGCAAGATTGCATCGCTTCGGCCAATGTGCAGGAACCGTCGCGAATCTTTAAAGCGAGATCTTTGGCAGTCAGTTTGCCCAACATACCCAAAGACCCCATATAGGCTTTACCGAAGAAGGAACTCTCTTCACCGCGCATCATCAAAACGGTGTAGTCACGAACAGGCTGAAACCCCGTTTGTCTCATCCACCATGCCACTGTCAGAGCCGCTGTTACACCAGCCAAACCGTCATAGTTTCCGCCTTGCGGAACGCTGTCGACGTGAGAACCGGCGACAAAAGCCGGCAAGGAACGATCTTTACCCGGCAGAGTCATCCACACGTTACCCGCTCGATCCGGGGTAATTTCCAACTGTAAAGACTGACCAATCTTCGTTAAATAATCGAGAACTTCAGTTTCTTTGGCTGAAAAAGCCTGACGCGTAACACCTTGGACGTCCGCACTCATAGCACGAATATCGTCAAAGATTTTTTTAGCGAATTCCAATCCTTTTTGTTGCAACTCTGACATAGCGAATCTCCAAGAAAGAAAACAAACAGTCTAATTGTAGGGATTTTACGAATCGAAAAACAATCTTAAATTTACATTAAGTCATTTAATATCAATCAATTAGAAGATCTGCCCTAATCATGCCATCATCCTTTGTTGTTCTGAATCAAACAAGTCTGCAAATTTACAAACTTCTGCACAGAAAGCGCTTCGTTACAGGGATTTCCCTGTGGGCAGAATCGCGAAAGTGTAGGATACTTAACGCAGTGAGAAAACCGCCGTTAAGAGCGGCAATTTCTCGTGTTTTTAACCTTTTACAGGGAATTTCTCATGTCGTTGCTTGAATGGTTGGCAATTGCCGTTACGATTTTGACGGTGTATGCCTTGATCAAACGATTGGAAACGCGTCTCGTGCTCTTTACGGCCGGTTTCGTGCTCTGCTTGGTATCCATGGATCCGTTGAGTGCGTTGAATTCGTTTGCTAAGTCCATGACCAATAACTCCTTGGTGATGGCAATCTGTTCGTCAATGGGTTTTGCATTCATTGCAAATTACACCCAATGTGACCGCAGTCTCGTTCACTATTTGGCCGCTCCGATCCGCGGTTTGGGCGTCTTCTTGATCCCGATCTGCACGGCTGTGACCTTCTTCATTAACATCGCTATTCCGTCTGCAGCCGGTTGTGCTGCTGCCGTGGGTTCTACGTTGATCCCTGTGATGTTGCGTGCCGGTATCAAACCCGCCGCTGCCGCTGCTGCAGTGATGGGTGGTACGATCGGTTCTTATCTCTCTCCGGGTACGTCCCACAACCCGTTCGTTGCTGAAATGGCCGGCATCGACGTGATGGATTTCATCGCCTTCCACGCCATGTGGTCCATTCTTTGCGGTGTGATCTTAGTTGTTGGTTTGCTCGTTGTCTGCATGTTCTTGGGCGACCACAAGGGTGAAAAGGTTGACGTTGAAGCTCAAAAAAACGACAACTTCAAGCCTAATCCCATTAAGGCTATCATGCCGCTCGTTCCGATCACGATCCTCGTTGTCGGTAACGTTTGGTTGCCTGTGATCAAGATGGGTGTGGCCCAAGCCATGGTCTTGGGTGCTGTTATCACCTTATTGGTTGGTTTTGCCTTTGACCGCACGAACCCGCAAGAATTCTCCAAGCAATTCTTCAATGGTATGGGTAAGGGTTACGCTGACGTGATGGGTATCATCATCGCCGCTGGTGTGTTCGCTGCTGGCTTGCGTGCTACCGGTTTGATCGATACGTTCGTTGACGTCTTGAAGCACTCCAATGACATCGCTCGTTGGGGCGGTTCCCTCGGTCCGTGGATCATGGGTACCATCACCGGTTCTGGCGACGCTGCTACCATGGCCTTTAACGAAGCTGTGACGCCGCACGCTCCTGAATTCGGAATGGAAATTAAAGCTTTGGGTGCCTTGGCCTTCTTGACCGGTGCATTGGGTCGTACGATGAGCCCGATCGCTGGCGCTATGGTTGTTGTGGCCGGTATCGCTATGGCTAACCCGATGGACGTTGCAAAGCGTACAGCTCTGCCTTGCACGGTCGCTGTGTTCGTTTTGGCATTGTTCATGGTCTAGTCCGAACTAGTCGAACTTAACTAAACGCAAAAGAGGGGAAGATTCAAATCTTCCCCTCTTTTTTCAGGACTACAATTTTTCTTATCAGAGAGCGTGAACTCTCTGTCGCAGTTCAAATTGGAGAAAAACTATGACTCAATGTGCTTATCACGATCAACTTATCAGTATCCGCCGTGAGCTCCACCAATTTCCCGAAGAAGGTTGGACGGAGTTCTGTACAACGGCTTTTATTGTCCAACACTTACGCGAATTAGGCTATGAAGTGTTGATGGGAGAAAAGGTTATCTCTCGTAAGGATTGTTTGGGACGTGATCCTAAACTTGTTGCTCAGGCCATTGAAACAGCGAAAGCTCGCGGCGTAAGCCAAGAATTGCTCGATGAAATGCAGGAATTAACAGGCTGCGTTGCCGTATTGGATACGGGGCGTCCCGGTCCAACAGTTGCCTTACGCTTTGATATTGACTGCAATAACGTCACAGAAAATCCCTCTGACGAACATCGCGCTAGCAAGGAAGGCTGGGCCTCTAAACGTCCTGGATTAATGCACGCTTGCGGCCATGACTCTCACATCTCCTCTGGCTTGGCTATTGCTCGTTGGGCCATGGAACATAAAAACCAGTTAAACGGAAAACTTAAAATCGTGTTCCAACCGGCAGAAGAAGGCGTACGCGGAGCTGCCGCTGTTGCCGCTAGCGGCATTGTGGACGATTGCGACTACTTCCTCTCAAGCCACATCGCCATGATGGCTAAGTCCGGAGAAATCATTACAAGCCCGGTCGGATTCCTCTGCACAACCAAGTATGACATCACCTTTAAGGGCCGTCCTGCACACGCCGGTATTGAACCGAATGCTGGACGAAATGCACTGGCCGCTGCTTGCCACTGTGTCACACAGCTTCTCGGCATTCCGCGTCACGGTGCCGGCATGACACGTGTGAATGTTGGCAAGATTACCGCCGGTGAAGGCCGCAATGTTATTCCTGTTAACGCCAAACTTGTCATGGAAGTTCGTGGTGAAACCGGTGAAATTAACCAATTTATGGCAAGCGAAACCGAAAACATTGTTGAAGGCGTTGCCAAGAGCTTCTCTGTTGAGTACCACATCGAAAAAATGGGTGAAGCCGTTGACCTCTTTAATGATAAGGAATTGGTCGATATGCTCGATGACGTCTGTGCTCATACCGAAGGCGTTAATAAGGTGCTGCACGAAGTCAATTTCGGCGGCTCCGAAGACGCTACTATTTTGGCTCGCCGCGTGCAGGCTCACGGCGGCAAGGCTGCTTACTTTGTGTTAGGTTCCGATCGTACGGGCGGCCATCACACTTCGGACTTTGACATTGACGAAAATTCTTTGGACATCGGTGTCAATATCTACTCTCAAATGCTTACGCGCTTGATGAAGTAGCGCCGACTGATCGGTAAGGTCTTACTAGCCCGCAACGCGTTTGGTGTTGCGGGCTTTTTTTGAAATATTGGCAAGTGTTGATCGGCATGGCGATAATGAAGTCTGAGGAGAATTGGCAAAATGGTTGATTGCATCAAAGTTCGCGGCGCTCGAGTTCACAATTTAAAAAATATTGATGTCGATATTCCACTCAACAAAATTGTGGGTATTGCTGGCGTCTCAGGCTCCGGGAAATCGTCTCTTGCACTGGGAGTCTTGTATTCAGAGGGATCCAGACGGTATTTGGAGGCTCTTTCAACCTATACTAGAAGGCGCATGACCCAGGCTGCTAAAGCTCAGGTCGACGAGGTGCTCTATATCCCTGCCTCTCTTGCGCTTCATCAAAGACCGGCAGTTCCAGGAATCAGGAGTACATTTGGAACAGGCTCCGAGTTGCTCAACAGTCTGCGTTTAATGTTTTCTCGTTTAGCCCACCACCGCTGCCCCAACGGTCACTATGTTGCTCCGTCCTTAGCAGTTGCTGCAGGAGAAAAACTTCATTGTCCGATTTGCGGAGCTGATTTTTTTGCCCCATCGGCCGAAGAACTCGCTTTCAATAGCCTTGGAGCTTGCCGAACCTGTTCTGGTACGGGCATTGTACAAACTGTCGATCGTTCAACGCTTGTGCCCGATGAAACGCTTACCATCGATCAGGGGGCTGTTGCTCCATGGAATTCACTCATGTGGTCTCTTATGACTGATGTCTGTCGAGCAATGGGCGTTAGGACAAATATTCCTTTTAAAGATTTAACCGATAAAGAAAAAGACATCGTCTATAACGGTCCGGCCATTAAAAAACATATCCTTTATAAATCGAAAACCACTCAACAAGCCGGAGAATTGGATTTTACGTATTACAACGCGGTCTATACGGTCGAAAACGCCCTGGCTAAAGTCAAAGACGAAAAGGGAATGAAACGCGTTGAGAAATTCCTTAAACAAAGTGTTTGTCCGGATTGCCACGGCTCGCGCATAAACGAGATGGCAAGAGCTCCCAAACTCAAAGGGCTGTCTTTAGATGAAGCCTGCCACATGACGCTTTCGCAATTAAGTCAATGGGTTAACGACATTCCAGATTCACTTCCTGAACCAATGCGTCCCATGGCACTCAATATCATTGAGTCATTTCAAAATGTCGCCAAGCGCTTACTTGATTTGGGATTAGGTTATCTGTCTCTTGACCGTGCCTCAAGCACTTTATCGACTGGAGAACGGCAACGAATGCAATTGGCACGTGCCGTCAGAAACCGTACGACCGGTGTTTTGTACGTTCTCGACGAACCCTCGATCGGCTTACACCCAAGCAATATCACCGGACTTATTGGCGTTATGCGGGATTTAATCGCTGATGGCAATTCTGTTGTGTTGGTTGATCACGATACGCAGATCCTGAAGTCTGCCGACTGGTTAATCGAAATGGGGCCAACGGCAGGGGCTGACGGCGGCAAAATAATCTCTCAAGGCACCGTCGGCGAACTCGCGCGTAATCCAAATTCCCAAATTGGCCCTTTTATCGCCCCTGAGGCCAAACAGCTGATCCGAAAACGGTGCTCCAAAGAAAATCTTTTTGATTTAGGAACGATTGATCTTCAAACGAAGAGCATTCACACCGTCAAACCTCTTCGAGTCAAAATCCCTAAAGGAAAGTTAACCGTTGTCACCGGGGTCTCGGGCTCCGGAAAAACCACTTTGGTTTTGGAAAGTTTAATCCCCGCTTTAAATGCTGCCGTTAACCGAGAAAAGTTGCCTCAACACATAAAAAGTATCTCTGCCCCTGGTATTACGAATATCAAACTGATTGACGCAACGCCTATTGGTATCAACATTCGATCAACCGTGGCCACCTATGCCAATGTGCACGATGAGTTGAGGAAAATTTATGCGAAAATGCCTGCGGCGAAAGACGCTCTGCTAAAAGCCGGCGACTTCTCGTACAACACAGGCAAATTGCGTTGTCCTCTGTGTGACGGTACGGGCGTCATTAGTCTGGACGTCCAGTTTCTACCAGACGTTGAGATACCGTGTCCAGCATGTAAAGGCAGCCGTTACAGTGATGAAGCAAAGAAAATTTGTTCAGAAAGTCACTTCAAAGGGCATTCTTTACCCGAATTGATGTCGATGGACATTAACCATGTTTTAGAAATCGTTAGCCAAGAAAAAACTATTTCTCAGCGCCTGCAGATATTACAAAACTTAGGGTTAGGCTATTTGACATTAGGAGAAGAAACGCCAAGCCTATCAGGTGGAGAGGCTCAGCGACTGAAATTAGCAAGCGAGATGGGCAAGCCCCAATCACAAACTGTTTTCGTGTTTGATGAGCCCACTATCGGTCTGCATCCTTTAGACGTACAGGTTTTAATGAAAGTTTTTGATCAACTGATTCATAACCAGGCTACCGTTATTGTTATCGAGCATGATCTCGACATTATCCGTAATGCGGATTATCTGATTGATATGGGACCCGGCGGAGGAGACGCTGGGGGACGTATCGTTGCAATGGGAACACCTGAGGATATTCGAAGCAACCCAAACAGCCTGACAGGCCGTTTTCTGTGAAGAAAAAACTACAAATCAAAGAGATAGTTTTGCAGACAAAGAAACGTTTGACGAGTAAAATATTTGAGTTTTACATCTGCCTGCCGCAGGGGCAGGCTTGTTAACCTGATTGATTGTTTTTGAAAGGAAATTTTCCATGTCCGGACACTCTAAATGGGCAAATATTCAACACCGTAAAGGCCGTCAAGACGCCAAGCGCTCCAACTTGTGGACTAAACTGGTCCGCGAAATCATGGTTGCCGCGCGCAACGGCGCTGACCCCGACAGCAACTCCCGTCTGCGTCTTGCTCTTTTAAAGGCCCGTGCCGGCAATGTGCCCAAGGACACCATTAAAAACGCCATCTTGAAGGGCTCCGGCCAGTTGGAAGGCGTGAAATTTGAAGAAGCCCGCTACGAAGGTTACGGCGTGGGCGGCGCGGCTTTGATCATTGATGCCGCAACAGATAACCGCACCCGTACGGTAGCTGATGTCCGCCACATCCTGAGTAAAAATGGCGGCAACCTCGGCGCAGAAGGTTCTGTTTCCTTCATGTTTAAACACTGCGGTCAATTCCTCTTCGCTCCGGGCACTGCCACTGAAGATGAAGTGATGACCGTTGCGCTTGACGCCGGAGCCGATGACGTTATCGTTGATGAAGAAGGCGGCATTGAAGTGGTTTGTGATCCCCAAGCTTTCGAAGCCGTTAACGATGCTTTCGAAAAAGCCGGGATGAAGCCTGAAATGGCTGAAGTCACAATGAAGGCTTTAAATGAAACGTCTTTAAGCGGCGAAGATGCCGAACGTATGCAACGTTTGATTGATGCTTTGGAAGACTTGGACGACGTTCAACAAGTCTACACAACAGCTGTTTTTGAAGACTAAAACTTCCCCCTTGGAGGAGCTCCCATGAAGATTCTCGTTGTCGGCAGCGGCGGTCGCGAACATGCGATTGCCTGGCGTTTGGCTCAAGACGACCGTGTGGAAACGGTTTATGTAGCCCCTGGTAATGCTGGTACAGCTTTAACGAAAAAGCTGATCAATGTACCGGAATCCGACATTGCTCGTTTGGCAGAATTTGTCAAAACCAATGACGTACGCTTCACGGTGGTTGGCCCGGAAGCTCCTCTGGCGGCAGGGATTGTCGATTATTTCAGAGCCAATGGCCTGAAGATTTTCGGACCGACAAAGGCCGCCGCTCAATTGGAAAGTTCCAAAGATTTTGCCAAGGCATTTATGAAACGTCATGGAGTGCCTACAGCAGACTACGAAACGTTTACCGATGCCGATGCTGCCCATGCCTATGTTGAAAAAAAGGGAGCACCGATCGTAATCAAAGCCGATGGCTTGGCTGCTGGCAAGGGCGTCATTGTCGCCATGGATCTCGCACAAGCCCACGAAGCGATTGACAGCATGCTTGAGGGCAACGCTTTCGGAGCGGCTGGGGCTCGAGTCGTTATCGAAGATTTCTTAAAGGGCGAAGAAGCCAGTTTTATCGTCATGGTTGACGGTCAACACATCTTACCGATGGCTTCCAGCCAAGACCATAAACGCCTGCTTGACCACGACATGGGGCCGAACACAGGCGGTATGGGAGCTTACTCCCCCGCTCCGATCGTGACACCGCAAATTCATGAACAAGTCATGCGGGAAATCATTCGACCGACAGTAGACGGCATGGCTGCCGATGGCATCCCCTTTACCGGATTTCTTTATGCCGGTTTAATGATCGATCATGACAGCGAAGGCAACAGCGTCGTAAAGACTCTTGAATTCAACTGTCGCATGGGAGATCCTGAAACGCAACCCATCATGAGTCGTCTCGCATCGTCTTTCGTTGACTTAATTGAAGCGGCTATTGACGGTCGTTTGGACACCGTTGAAGCTCAATGGGATAACCGGGTGGCTTTAGGTGTTGTCTGTGCCGCCAAGGGTTATCCGGAAAAGCCAGAAAAAGGCGCCCAGATCACCATGCTTCCTGCCGATGGCGACAGCCTTCATGTTTTCCATGCCGGCACGAAAAAGCAAGGTGGATTGACCGTTGTTTCCGGCGGCCGCGTCCTTTGCGTCGTTGGGTTGGGACTGACCGTCAAGGAAGCCGCTCGCGTGGCCTATGATGGCGTTAAAAAAGTCCATTTTGACGGAATGCAATATCGCTCCGATATCGGTTATCGGGCAATGAAGTAACATTTCAATGGCGGGAAAGTGTTCCTTTCCCGCTTTTTCTTTATGCGGCTAGGTTTTTTCGGCGGAACCTTTAATCCTGTTCATGAGGGCCACTTGGCTTTGGCCAAAGAGGCTTTCCGGACACTTCATCTTGACCACCTCTGGTGGTTGCCTGCCAACCCTTGGCAAAAGGATAGCCGTGACCTGATGCCATCCGAAGTCAGAATCAAGCTACTTCGTCTTGCCTTAACTGACTGCAACAGAATGTCTGTGGATACCAGGGAACTGGATCGAAAAACTCTTTCTTATTCCATTGACACCGTGCGAGAATTGGCTGCTGAATACCCCGATGATGAGCGCTTTTACCTGATCGGTTCCGATCAATGGAATAATTTCCATACATGGAAGGATTGGCAAAAAATTTTTGACTACGTCTCTTTGGTTGTTTTCAACCGAAATGGACAGCTCACCCATCCAGCTGAGGAAGTAGAACGCTTCATTGAGGATCGAAAAATATCTGTCACAATGCTCCCTATGCCGGCACTTGATATTGATTCAAGTCGCATTCGTCAACTCATCGCTCAGCATGATTGGTTCGCCCCTTTTTTAAAGACTGCATTGCCTGAAAAAGTATTTCAATTCCTTTGCTTAAATGAGAAAACGAAAGACTGATACAATTTCTTTTATTAGTTAAACCAATTTGAGATTTTTTATGGACATTCGTAAATTACAACGCGTTATTGTCAATGCGCTTGATGATGTCAAAGCGCAGGATATCGTTGTCTACAACACAAAACACCTCACCTCTGAATTTGAACGAGTAATCATCGCAACCGGTTCTTCAAACCGTCAGACCCGTGCGTTAGGTTATAACGTAAGCCATGAAGTCAAAGAAGCGGGCGGCGAAGTCATTGGGATGGAAGGAACCGATACTGGTGAATGGGTACTGGTTGATTGCGGCCAAGCCATTGTGCATATTTTGCAACCGGCCATGCGTGAGTACTACAACCTCGAAGAGGTTTGGGGCGGCAAAAAGGTTAACGTCAAACTGAATTCTGAAAAGAAGGAAAAGGATGAAGAAAAACCGACTACTGCCCGCAGACGAGTTGTGCGCGGAAAGACCATTAAAATCGTCGAAGACTAAACACGCATTAATGGGTAGCAGGCTGCGTGTGCAGCCTGCTCTTTTTGTATCATGAAAATTACCATTGTTGCTGTCGGACTGCGTCAACCTGCCTGGGCGGATAGCGCTGTTGAAGATTACCTCGGACGCTTCCCCAAAGATTGGGCCGTGAGCGTAAAAGCCGTCAAACCTGAACTGCGTTCCGGTCAGAGCACCGCCAATATCATGAAAACCGAAGCCGAACGCATCCGCGCGGCCATTCCTCACAATAGTCTGATTATTGCGATGGACGAACGCGGTAAAGATCTGACAACCGTTGACTTCGCAAAGAAAATCCGAACCTGGAGAGATGCGGGCGAGTCGCTTTGTTTTCTCATCGGAGGCGCAGATGGTCTCGATCCAGAACTCAAGGCTCAGGCCCGAATGCTCATGAGACTGTCATCCATGACTCTGCCTCACGCGATGGCGCGAGTGATGTTGGCCGAACAAATTTATCGCGCTTTCAGCATCCTAACCAACCACCCCTACCACAGAGCTTGATACTTTAACCATGTCAGCCAATCTCTCCCTGTATCTGGCCTCGAAAAGCCCCAGACGAAAAGAAATCTTAGAGCAACTCGGCTTTAGCCCCATTGTTATTGCCAGCAATGACCATACTCTTCGCAATTTTAAAGGTGACGAGGAGCAACTGCCCGGAGAGTCTCCGGAAGATTATGTTGTACGGATAGCCCATGAAAAGGCTTTGATCGCCTTTGAAAAAATCCGTTGCGAAAACCGACCTATGCTGCCGCTTTTGTCGGCCGATACAACCGTTATTGTTGATCGGGATATCTTAGGCAAACCCGATAATGAACAAGAGGCCTACTCGTTTTTGGAACGTCTTTCCGGACGTGTACATGAAGTCCGCACGGCCATCTGTGTCGGAACCAGTGAAAACAATCTCAAGCAAGCTGTCAGCATCTCTGAAGTGCGCTTTAAGACCCTCAGTCACGAGGAGATTTCCGCTTACGTTCAAACCGCTCAACCCTATGACAAAGCGGGTGGCTACGGTATTCAAGGACTAGCCGGAGCGTTTATCTCGGAAATAAAAGGTTCCTACAGCGGCATTATGGGATTGCCGGTTTTCGAAACCTGTGAACTCTTAAAATCATTCGGACTTGATCTTTTTAAGCGGTAAGTTCGCTAGAATTATTAGATTAACCCAAGAGGCCACTTATGCTAGATCAAAAAGCCGGTCGTTTGTTTTTAGTCACCGCTCCTTCTGGAGCCGGAAAATCATCGCTTGTCGCAGCGCTTTTGAAAGCTGACCCGACAGTTCACTTGTCTATTTCACACACAACGCGAGCGCCACGTCCCGGAGAGGAAAACGGCAGAGAATATCACTTTGTGTCTGTGGAAGCTTTCGAAAAACTCAAAGAGGACAATGCATTTCTGGAATGGGCCTATGTTCATGGTAACTACTACGGAACCTCAAAGAAATGGATTGCCGAAGAGCTTGAAAAAGGGCACGATGTATTGCTAGAGATCGATTGGCAAGGGGCGCTGCAAGTTAAGCGGCTTTTTCCGGATGTTGTCGGTATTTTTATTTTGCCGCCTTCGGTTGACGCACTCCGAGCTCGCCTGAATAAAAGAGGAACGGATTCCGATGAGGTCATTGCCAGACGTTTGGCAGGGGCCGGTGCCGAAATGGTGCATGCGGGAGAGTTCGACTACGTTATAATTAACGATGATTTTGATCGTGCAACGGGTGACTTGATCGCTATTGTGCGTGCATCGCGTTTAAGTTTTAAGACTCAGGCGGTGCGGGAACGTGAAACGTTCAAACATTTGGGTATTCCGCTTTTAAATTAAGTGGAATACTTGGTTATTTTCTTTTTATTGAAAAAAATATGGCTCGTGTAACTGTTGAAGATTGCTTGAAAAAGATCACCAATCGCTTTGAATTGGTTTTAGCCGCTGCTCAGCGTGCTCGCCAATTGTCCTCCGGTGCGGTTGCCCGCGTGGACGCGAAGGATAAGCCCACGGTGCTCGCCTTGCGTGAGATTGCCGCCGGTGAAATCTCCAAGGATGAAATGTTCAAGCGCATTTCTTAATCCAAGAAAGAAAGCGAAGTAAAGGTTAGGGCCTGACTTCGCTTTTTTGTTTTCTATACTTCTGCTTATCGCGTTTAACTAATTACTGAAGTACGAATGCAAGCAGAGGCGAGTCAATAAAAAAAGAGGTGCTGTATGGTACCGAAATACTTACAAACCGGGTCAACCGATATTCTCGCCTCGATTCGTCAGTCCATTTTAAGGGGCGAATCGAACTCTTCTCCGTCGCCCGCTCACAAAGAAGAGCAAACAGAGCTTCCGCTTGTCACAACGACAAAAAAAGCCGGCATTGCCACGGCGGCCTCCCTCATCGAACTGTGTTCAAAGTACATGAGTCCGTCGGATCTGGAAAAAATCAAAGAAGCTTACCGATATGCCGATGACGCCCACCTGGGTCAATTCCGAAAGTCGGGCGAACCTTACATCACTCATCCGATCTCGGTCGCTTGTATTCTTGCCGAATGGCATTTGGACTGCGCGGCCATTCAGGCCGGTTTAATGCACGATGTTCTCGAAGACACTGGTCACTCAAAAAATGAAATGGCTAAAAAATTCGGCACGGTTACGGCCGAAATTGTTGACGGTGTCTCAAAACTCGATAAGCTTAAGTTTTCATCCAATGAAATTGCTCAGGCCGAAAGCTTTAAGAAGATGCTCTTGGCTATGAGCAAAGACGTGCGCGTTATTCTGGTTAAACTGGCTGACCGTCTGCACAATCTCAGAACCCTTGGAGTCATGCGCCCGGAAAAACGCCGTCGCATTGCCAAGGAAACGCTCGACATCTATGTTCCGATGGCCCATCATTTGGGCATCAATCACGCTTTTCGTGAATTGCAGGAGTTGTGCCTGCAAAACTATTATCCCCGTCGCTATGAAGTTCTCTATAAAGAGCTGATTGCCGCTCGTAAGAATCGTCGGCCCGCCTTGGAAGAAATTCTGAATGACACCAAGCGCATGTTGGAGCGCGCCAACATCAAAGGCCGCGTTTTAGGGCGAGAAAAAACGTGCTACGGAATTTACAACCAGATGCGCATCAAAAAGCTTTCCTTCTCGGAAGTTTTTGATATCTACGGTTTCAGAGTCATCGTGAGTACCCGTGAAGATTGTTATCGGACATTGGGTGCTTTACACATGATGTACAAGCCTGTTCAGTCACGCTTTAAGGACTTTATTGCCATTCCGAAAAGTAATGGATACCAAGGTTTGCACACCACTGTGATCGGCCCTCAGGGCACGCCGGTTGAATTTCAGATCCGCACCGAGAAGATGAATGACATCGCCGAGCAAGGGATCCTCACTCACTGGCTCAACCGCGGTAGCGAAAGCGATATCCAGACGCTCACCCACGCTTGGTTGCAGTCTCTGTTGGATTTGCAACAAAAGTCTTCCGACACAAGCGAGTTTTACGAAAATATTAAAGCCGATCTTTTCCCCGATCGCATTTATGTATTCACTCCGAAAGGCAAAATTATCTCTTTGCCGCAAGACTGCACACCGATTGACTTTGCCTACCAGATTCACTCGGACGTGGGCAGTCATGTTCGCGAGTGCCGAATTAACGGTCAAGTAAGAGATATCGATACAAAATTGTCCAATGGTGACATGGTGGAAATCGCAACAAGCTCGCTTTCTCACCCGGATCCCCGTTGGCTCGGATTTGTCCGAAGCGGCAAAGCTCGCGCAGAAGTCCGTCAATACCTTCGTTCACTGGATTTTGACAGTGCTGTCAAGATTGGACGCAAAGTCCTTGAAGAAGAGGCAGAAGTTGCCCATTTTTCTCTTGACAGTGTTTCCGATGAGATTTGGAACACTGTGATGAAAGAGCACGATGTTGACTCTCGCGCATCGCTCTATTCCCTTGTGGGCTCCGGCAAAGCCAGTTTCGTTGTCGTGCTGCACCGTCTGCAAGCCCTGTCCGATGAAGAACGAGAACCGGCTAAAACTGAAGATGGTATTGAAGTCATGGTTAACGGCAAACGGCAAAGCGCTCAAATTGCTCGATGCTGTCATCCGGTCTGGGGCGATGACATTTGTGCGTTTGAACGCGCCGGACACGGCATCACGGTTCACCGGGCCTCCTGTATTCATGCTCAACAAGGCCGCAACAATAACGCGGAACGTTGGGAAGAGGCCTCTTGGACTGAAGCGACTAACCACCACTTCACGGTACCGATTGATATTAAAGTCAACGATATTCGCCCGGCCATCTTGCAGGCCACGCAAGCCGTTGCACAAGAAGGCTCGTCTATTGTCGGGATGAATATTCCGGACGACTTAAATGATCCTGAATTGCAACTTCTTGTTCAGGTAGACAATCGTATTCAACTGATGCGTGTGATGCGAAGCCTACGACAGGTCAGCAATGTCAAAGACGTTAAACGTCGTTTTGAATCCTCCTTCTAATCATTTCAAGGGCGATGGACGTAAACGTTCATCGCCTTTTTCTGACCAATCCTATCCGTTGCTTTTCGTTGAACTGAAAACAAAATCAGTCTAGTAAAAAGCGCCTAGATGAAATTCGTTTTCATCTGACCACTCCACTAAAATGGGTGATCTGCGATCAGTCCCTCAGAAATCAGATTGAGAAAAAAAAGGAAAAACGATGGCATCAGACAACAGCATTGCCGACACCGTTTGGAGTTCCCGTCTCGGGTTCATTCTTGCCTCTGCCAGTTCCGCCATTGGCTTAGGCGCCATATGGAAATTCCCTTTTTGGGCCGGCACTAACGGCGGAGCTGCTTTTATTGTCCCCTTTTTAGTTTTCACCTTTACGATCGGCATCGTTTTGGTCATGGCCGAATGTGCCATGGGGCGAGCAGGCAGAGGTTCTGCCGTTCATGCGTTAAAGAAAGTAGGCGGTCCCTTTTTTGGCATTGTCGGCGGTATCGCTGTCTTAAATGCCTACATTATTTTGACCTATTACTCCGTCATCGGCGGCTGGTGCGTTTCCTATTTATTTGATTCTTTTGCCGGCAATGTTGTCAATGGCGACCCGAAAATTCTCTCTGATCATTTCAAAGCATTGGTAGGCAACGGAACGGTAAACGTTTTTTTCATGTTCCTATACCTGACGGCAACTTGTGCCGTGGTCGCCTTGGGGGTTGAAAAAGGTATTGAAAAAATTGCTAAATACCTTATGCCACTTTTGTTTATCCTGATGATTTTCATCATCATCCGATCCTTAATGATGCCTGGCTCTTGGGAGGGCATGCAGTTCCTATTTTCGTTTAACTGGGAACAAGTCAGCGGAGCCACGATCCTAAACGCCATGGGATTTACCTTCTTTTCGCTGTCTCTGGGCGCAGGCATCATGGTGACTTACGGTTCCTACCTGAGTTCTCATACTGACATCCCGGGCTCTTCCGTATGGGTAGCGTTTTTATCCACCCAAGCCGCACTTTTAGCTGGTGTCATGATTATTCCCGCGGTTTTTGCCTTCGGCATGGATCCGGCCGCCGGAACCGGTTTGGTATTTATCACGATTCCGATGATTTTTGAGCATATGCCAATGCCTGATGTGCTGGCGGCTGCTTTTTATGTCTGCCTCTTCATTGCAGCTATTACAAGCTCCGTGTCCTTGCTGGAAGTTGTTGTTGCTTACCTTATCAACGAATGGGGCATGCGCAGGCGGGCGGCAACGGCGTTATGCTGGATCACACTTTTCATTTTCGCAAGCCTTCAAGCGCTTTCATTTAGCTCTTTCTCATGGATTGAAATCAATGGAATGTCTCTTTTTGATTTCTCCGACTACGTCTGCTCCAACATTCTGATGCCGCTCGGTGGTCTCAGTATTGCAGCTTTAGCCGGATGGAAGGCTTGGCCCGTTATGAAGCAACAAATGCTTGCCATTCGTCATCATTCGGTTCTGACAATCGGCTGGATACGACTGACGATTTCTTTGTTGGCTCCGGCACTTGTTGTCATTGTTTTGATTTCGGGCATTTAGACTACAATTAAAGCATCATTCTGAAGCGCCCGAGCCGAGGAAGGCCGGGCGCGTTTTTATAGGTTCATGTGTCATGAGTGATCGTTCTACGTGGGGTTCTCGATTAGGTTTTGTGCTTGCTAGCGCCGGAGCGGCCGTAGGGTTGGGAGCAATTTGGAAATTTCCCTATCTCGTAGGCTCTAATGGTGGCTCCGCTTTCTTATTCCCCTTTATTGTGCTGACATTCACAATCGGTCTGGTGCTGCTGATTGCGGAATTGACCGTTGGTCGTGCCGGGGCTGGTTGTATTGTCACGGCTTTCAGAAAATTAGGTGGCAAAAATTGGGGGCGTGCCGGTTATTTAGGCGTCATTACAGGCTTTTTGATTCTTAGTTTTTATTCTGCCATCGGCGGTTGGACAATCGCGTATTTCGTCAACGCTTGTTTGGGTGCCGGACTCGTTGCCGATCAAGCTCAACTGGGGGCTCACTTTGCCTCAATATCAGGTGATCCGGAATTGGCCATCGGCTATCAGGCACTCTTTTTAATTATTACAGCTTGGGTGGTCGCCTATGGTGTGAGCAGCGGTATTGAGCGGCTATCTAAAGTTCTCATGCCACTGTTATTCATTTTGATGTTGATCATTATCGTGCGCTCGCTTTTTTTACCGGGCGCATTCCAAGGCATTGAGTATCTTTTCAGTTGGAATCCTCAAGCCTTCACCTTCGATGCCCTGCTTTCGACCATGGGCTTTACTTTCTTCTCTTTGTGCTTGGGCAGCGGCTGCATGCTTACTTACGGCAGTTATTTGGACAGTAAAGTCGATCTGATTGGCTCGTCCGCTTGGATTGCTTTTTTAACCATCATCAGCTCCTTACTTGGTGCCCTGATGGTTATGCCGGCGGTTTTTGCTTTCGGATTGGATCCCAGTGCAGGTCCCGGTCTGACCTTTGTCACCATGCCGGCTATTTTTGCTCAGATGCCCTTTGGTAATTTCTTTGCCATCACTTTTTATGCCTGCTTATTAGTGGCAGCCATCACCAGTTCCGTTTCAATGCTCGAAATTGATGTAGCCTTCCTGCATGACGAGTGGAAATGGAGCCGTCCTAAAGCCGTGGTCGTCACAACAGTAGGCCTGATGATTGTCGGCTCTTTCAGCGCCCTTTCATTTGGTCCGCTCGCTGATACCAAGTGGCTGGGAAAGACGTTTTTTGACTGGATCGATTATTTGACGAGCAACATCAGCTTACCGATTGGCGGCTTAATGATCGCTGTGCTTTCCAGTTGGATCGCATGGTCTCAAATCAAGCCTTTCATTTCTGGGGATAAGTCACATCTGCACAGCGAAGCGACCTACTCAATTTTGCGCTGGAGCATCGCTATTTTTGCACCTATCCTCGTCATCACGGTTCTTATTTCCGGAATTTAGCTTTGCCTTCATTGGCCGGTGGGAAAAATACCGGCCAATGAAACGCCTCTTTTATTTCAACTCTACGGTGCCAATTCCGTTTTCAATCTTTATTTTTGTTCCTAGTTTTTCACTCAACAGCCTGATTTTTTCCAAAATAAATAAACATCCTTAGGTCTTTCGTATTCAAAAACAGATTCAGAACACAATCGTGATAACATGACCTGAAGCGGTCACCTTACAAAGGGTGGTAGGCCGCGCCTAAAGCCGATTAAATAAAACCGTCGGCTTACCGAAGAAATCGGACTGCGCTCCCTTTACTGTCTGACTATTTTTCGCGCAGGACCGAACCTAAAACAAAGGATAGGCTATGAAAATCAGGAAAGTTGCCCTTGCCGCCGTTATCACGGCAAGTCTTATCGCTTTATCGGGTTGCGGAGAAGAAAAAAGTGCTCCGGCTGACCAGTCAAAAACTTCCACGACCGTGGGTCTTGTTCAGTTAGTTGAACACCCCGCTCTTGATGAAGCCAATCGCGGAATTGTTGATGCCGTTAAAGCTCGCGGATTAAATGTGGAATTTGACCAACAAAACGCTCAAGCTGATCAATCCAACCTCGGCAATATCGCCCAGCGTTTTGTCACTCAAAAATATCCCCTGATTTTTGCCATCGCTACCCCCGCTGCTCAAGTCGTCGCCAATGCTACGGATAAAACGCCGATTGTCGCGACAGCGGTTACTGATTTTGAGGTAGCTAAACTCGTTAAATCTAACCAAAAGCCCGATACGAATGTGACAGGTTCTTCTGATTTGAACCCCGTGGCTGCACAAGTCAAACTGATGCTTGAATTGGTTCCCGATGCCAAGCGTATCGGCACAATCTACAACAGCTCGGAAATTAACTCTCAATTTCAGGCAAAAATTCTAAAAGAAGAGGTCCAAAAGCGTGGCCTTACGTTGGTGGAATTGACTGTTTCCTCCGTGAATGATGTCCAGCAAACAGCCCAGAGCATGCTCGACAAAGTCGATGTCATTTATGTGCCGACTGACAACATTATTGCTTCGGCCATGCCCGTTCTCACCAAAATCACAACGCCTGCCGGTATCGGCATCATCACGGGTGAAGAAGGTATGCTAAAGGGTGGCGGCCTGGCAACGGTCGGCGTGGATTACTACAATCTCGGCCGCATTGCGGGCGATATGGGTGCTGACATATTGCAAGGCAAGGCTCAGCCGCAAAACATGGCCATTCGTTTCCAAACAGAATTTAAGGCCAAAATCAACGCATCTGTAGCAGAAAAACTCGGCGTCAAAATTCCGGACTCTCTCGCGAAGAACGCAGAGTTGGTTCGCTACTAATTCGATTGAATATTTATATCCCCGTTGCTCTTTGTAGAACAACGGGGTGTTTGACACAGAGAAAATGATTGATATTTTGATACCTACCGTCGCGCAAGGTCTTTTGTGGGCGCTCTTGGCTCTAGGTGTATACATAACCTTTCGCGTTCTTGATATTGCAGATTTGTCGGTTGAAGGGAGCTTTCCGCTCGGAGCTGCCGTTGCAGCGACTGCACTTGTCAACGGCTATGGCATGCTCATTGCCTTTTTTCTAGCTGCCATCGCGGGAGCACTGGCCGGTATCGTAACGGGCTTTTTCACAACGCGACTGAAAATCCCCGCCCTTTTAGCCGGGATTCTTACCATGATTGGCCTTTACTCCGTCAACCTGCACGTAATGGGGAAGGCCAATGTTGCGCTGCTGCGCGTCGATACCATCTTCTCCTATGCAGAATCTTTCGGAATGAGCGCAACGGTTGCCATGCTGACCGTGGGCGTTGTTGCTGCTGTGTTCATTGGTTGTCTTATGTACTGGTTTTTTGGTACAGAAATTGGCACAGCAATCCGTGCGACAGGGTGCAATTCCCAGATGGCCCGCGCACAGGGTGTCAACACCAATCGAATGATTGTTTTAGGCTTATTAATCAGTAACGCTTTAGTCGCGCTCTCCGGGGCTCTCGTCGCGCAATCCAACGGTTTTGCCGATGTCGGCATGGGTACTGGCACCATCGTTATTGGTTTAGCCTCTGTCATTATTGGGGAAGTGCTTTTCGGGACAAAGAGCTTTAAGAATTGTCTCATCTCCGTTATTTTAGGCTCCATTGTTTACCGCCTAGTCATCGCTGTCGTCTTGCAACTGGGGATGCCGCCCAATGATCTGAAACTTTTTACTGCACTGCTTGTGGCTTTAGCTCTGTCCATGCCTTTAATTCGAGAAAAATGGCGCGAACGGCAACGCCGTGCCTAACACCACTTGGAGAGGTTCATGCTTACGATCGACAACATTCACAAAACGTTTTTTCCAGGCAGTGTTAATGAAAAACGCGCTTTGCAGGGAGTTTCTCTAACTCTACAAGACGGCGATTTTGCCACAGTCATCGGATCAAACGGCGCTGGGAAATCAACGTTATTAAACGCTATTGCCGGTGCTTTTTATATTGATCAGGGACAAATTCGAATTGATGACATTGATGTCACCCGGATGCCCGAACATGAGCGGGCCCAATATATCGGCCGAGTTTTCCAAGACCCCATGAAAGGCACCGCCAGCAAAATGATGATTGAGGAGAATTTGGCGCTTGCATCATGGAGAGGGAAAAAACTCGGACTTCGGTGGAGTTTTCAAACTCAAAGAACAGCTCAATTTAAAGAAGCACTCAAGGAGCTGGGATTGGGCCTGGAAGATCGCATGAGTGCCCATGTCGGCTTGCTCTCCGGCGGTCAAAGACAGGCTCTGACGCTTTTGATGGCAACGCTTGTCAAACCCAGACTTTTGCTGCTGGATGAACATACGGCAGCGCTTGACCCCAAAACGGCAGAAAAAGTACTCCAATTGACAGAACGATTGGTGAAGGCAGACCACCTCACCACCCTCATGATCACGCACAATATGCGTGATGCCCTTCGTTTTGGCAACCGTCTGATCATGATGCATCAAGGCCGCATTGTGGTGGATGTGAAAGAAGAAGAAAAATCAAAGTTAACGGTTCCAGATCTACTGGCCCTTTTTGAAAAGGGTGCCGGTGTCGTAACGGACGAGATGTTATTGTCTTAACTGGGTTCAGAAGCCGAAAAAACAAATGAGTTTTTTCGGCTTTTTCGCAAAAATAGCCTTTTGTACCAAGTTTTCTTTCGCTCTTTGTCCTAGAATAGCCAACTGATTATTTAAAAAAGCTTGATGGCTCATTTTTAACTGACGGGATACCGACACTTGCCATCTCATGCTACTTACAAGGAACAAAGCGATGACGACTTCTTCAGAGCGTTCCGTTTGGGGGACGCGTTTAGGATTTATTTTAGCCAGTGCCGGTTCAGCTGTCGGATTGGGAGCCATTTGGAAATTTCCTTATATGGCCGGTACTAACGGCGGATCCGCATTTATTCTTCCCTACATTGTTTTGACCATTGCCATCGGTTTTATTGTTTTAATGATCGAAATGGCTTTAGGTCGTGCATCTCGTGGCGGTGCCGCCCATGCATTAAGACTCTTCGGCGGTCCCTTCTGGGGAGGCGTTGGAAAAATCAGCGTATTGACCGGTTTTTTAATCCTATCCTTTTATCAAGTGATTGGCGGTTGGTGTCTAAACTATCTCTTTGATGCCTGTATCGGTCAAGGACTCATAACCGACACCGCCATGCTGGGTAGCCACTTTGATAACTTTGTCACCGATGGCCCGCGGGCTGTTTTCATGCAGCTGGCCTTTTTGACACTAACGGCTGGCGTCATCGTCTTTGGGGTTGAAAAAGGTATTGAACGCATCTCTAAACTTTTAATGCCGACCCTCTTCATTCTTATGCTTTGCCTGATTGTGAGAGGACTGACGTTGCCTCACGCTTGGGACGGGGTCGAATTTATGTTCAAGTTTGATCCCGAAGCGTTCAACGGTTCCTCCCTTTTAAATGCCATGGGCTTTGCCTTTTTCTCCCTTTCATTGGGTTCAGGCTCCATGATGAATTACGGTTCCTACTTGTCCGACAAAGTCAACCTTCCGACTTCGGTTGCCTGGATCTCCTTTTTAGCGGTTCTCGCCTCTATATTGGGAGGATTGATGATCATGCCGGCTGTTTTTGCGTTCAGTTTGGACCCGGCGGCTGGCCCAGGTTTGACTTTTGTCACGATGCCTGCGGTGTTTGCCCAATTGCCCTTTGGTCAAGGCTTTGCTATCCTCTTTTACATCTGCTTGGTGGTGGCGGCACTCACAAGTGCAATCAGCATCCTGGAGATGAGCGTGCAGTTTCTTGTTGATGAATACCACGTCTCGAGAAGAAACAGCATTATGCTCAATACGATTGCCTTGTCCGTTTTAGGCGTTGTCTGTGCGTTAAGTTTCGGAGCATTGTCCGGTTACAAATTGGCAGGCAAAACATTCTTTGATCTGCTTGACTTTCTGACCAGCAACGTCGGTATGCCGATCGGAGCAATGGGTATCGCAATCGTTGGGGGCTATCTGGTATGGCCGGTGATGAAGAAACAACTCACTCTCACCTCTCCCATGAATGACAAAGTTTTAGTAACGACACATTTCTTGATTCGATTTATCGTGCCCTGCGTCATTGTTGTGATCGCGGGCGCAGGGCTTTTCAGTTAAATTCCTCATCTTGCCAGGGAGGATGGTTTTTACTGTCCTCCTAACAGAGGAAGATCAATAAATCCTGTTTCCGTTAGTTTCAGAAAGCATTGCGGAAAAAGAATTTCTAAAAAAAATAAGCTTTCTTATACAAAGCAAAAGGTATATGACTATGTCTTCTCGTGATTTATGGACTTCACGCTTGGGTTTTATTCTTGCCAGTGCTGGTGCTGCGGTCGGCTTAGGTGCTATTTGGAAATTCCCTTATATGGCAGGCACCAACGGCGGCTCGGCCTTCATCATTCCTTACATTCTGTTTTGCTTTACGCTCGGGATGTTCTTACTGCTAGCTGAAATGGTTGTCGGACGTGCCGGTCGAGCTGCTTCCATCAATAGCATGATTCGTGTCGGCAAATCCAAATTTTGGGGTATTTTCGGTACAGTCGGTATTGCCACCGGTTTTCTAATTTTGACTTTTTATTCAACAATCGGTGGTTGGTGCGTAGCCTATGCCGTTGATGCCGCCATGGGCAATGGCATTATCACTGACCTGTCTCAATTGGGTACTCACTTTAACAATTTTGCCAGTGACCCCGTTCTCGGCATCTTCTACCAAATCGTCTTTATGATCATGACCGCCGGTGTCGTTATTTTCGGCGTTCAAGCCGGTATTGAACGTTTGGCTAAATATCTGATGCCGACTCTTTTTATCCTGATGATCGTATTGATTATCCGTGGTCTCACATTACCCGGCGCTTGGCAAGGCGTGGAATTCATGTTCAGCTTCAACTGGGATGAGTTCAATGCCGACTCCCTATTCAACGCAATGGGTTTCTGCTTCTTCTCCCTGTCTGTGGGTGCCGGTACTTTGATTGTTTATGCCTCGTATCTTTCAGAAGACGCCAATCTTCCTCATTCAACAGCGTGGGTAGCCTTCCTGGGTATTTTGGCTGCACTTTTAGGCGGCTTGATGGTTATGCCGCCGGTATTTGCTTTTGGTCTTGAACCCACCGCGGGCCCCGGTCTGACCTTTGTCACCATGCCCGCTGTTTTTGCCCATATGCCTTTTGGTACATTCTTTGCCGTTCTCTTTTATATCTGCTTGATTGTGGCAGCGATCACCAGCTCTGTGAGTATTTTTGAAGCTGTCGTTGCAGCAATGGGAGATCTGCACGTTTCCCGTCGTACAGCCGTTCCCGTTGCTTTTATTTCGATTATGATCATCGGGGTGTTCTGCACAATGTCTTTCGGCCCTCTTGCAGACTTTAAGATTTTCGGCAAAACGGTCTTTGACTTGCTCGACTACCTCACCAGTAACGTTGGTATGCCGTTAACGGCGTTGGGATTGGCTATTGTTGCCGCTTGGGTTAACTGGCCGGAAACCCGCAAACAGCTAACCGCTTCCTGCCCACTATCTTCGGCAACACTGACAGCCATTCGATTAGGCATCGGCATTATTTCACCGATTGTGATTATTACTGTCGTTGCCAGAAGTATCTAATCTTTGTTTTTTCGGGCCGCCATCAAGGCGGCCTTTTTTAGGCAACAAAAAAGCAACCCAGAAGGTTGCTCATTGGAAAAGTGGCGTCCCCACGGGGATTCGAACCCCGGTACCGACCGTGAAAGGGTCGTGTCCTAGGCCTCTAGACGATGGAGACGCTATCTAACTGTGGTGGAGGTAAGCGGATTCGAACCGCTGACCCCTTGCATGCCATGCAAGTGCTCTACCAACTGAGCTATACCCCCGAAGAGAAAACGCATTGTATAGAGCACTTATCAAAAAATCAAGGCTTTTACGATTTTTTTTCGTTTTAGCAGTATTTAACTTCTACAATTTCAAGATGTTGTACACCGGAGGGGGTCGGCAAAGTAACGGTATCGCCTTCGTGGGCCTTCAAGAACACTCTGGCAATCGGACTGATCCAACTCACATCACCCACGCTGGCATCGGCTTCGTCAATACCAACAATACGAATGGTGTGCTCTTGCCCTTCTTCATCTTCATAAGTAACCGTTGCACCGAAAAACACTTGATCGGTTGCAGGCCGCGTGGCAGGATCAACCACTTCGGCCATATCAATACGCTTACTTAAAAAACGAATACGGCGATCAATTTCTCTTAAACGACGCTTACCATATAGGTAATCCCCATTTTCGCTTCTATCCCCGTTACTGGCTGCCCAAGCCACCACATTTGCCATTTCCGGCCGCTCTACGCGAACCAAATGTTCACGCTCGTCAAGCATTCGCCGATAGCATTGAGGCGTCATGTAATTTTTTGTGCCGTGAGGCAATGCGGGCAACCCTACTTCTTCGTCGTCCTCATCGCTTGTATTGATAGATACGTTCTGCATGGTCCTTTCCGTAAAAAGGTCGTTACATTTTTTTCTAACCGTTGTATTTTAGTCCAGCTAAATTATGCAGTCGAAATTAAATTGCGCTAAAGTGAAATCGTAATAAATAAATCTATTTTTTGGGTGAATCTATGAAAAAAATCGCTCTTGCCGCCGCAGTCGCTGCTTTAGTACTTTCAGGATGTGCTAACGATGGTCGTTACTACCGTTCGGACACGTACGCCGCAACTTCTGTCAACCAAGCTCAACAAGTTCGAACCGTTGAAATTTTGTCAATCGGTACCGCTCAGGTCGCTGTATCCAACACAGATAATCGCTCTGATGCAAAGACCATTGGCACAATTCTCGGAGCTATCGCAGGAGCTGCAATCGGTAGCCACAACAACCACGACACGGCTTCCAGAGTCTTGGGCGGTTTAGCCGGCGGTGCGGTTGGCAATATTGCCGGCGGAGCAGTTGGCGGCGATCGTACAAGTTATGTTGACGGCGTCCAGTTAACTTTCCGCTACAACAACAAACTTTACAATTCTGCCCAAGTCGGACGTGTGTGCGAATTTAAACCCGGACTTGCCGTGATGATTTCCACCACCCCGACGGAAACGCGTATTCAGCCGAACAATCCCGGTGGTTGCGGTCAATAATAGAAAGGGAGAAGTAGTGATATGTTGAAGTATTCTTTGATTGCCGCCTCTGTAATGGCTCTTCTTATTCCCACCGCGCAAGCCCAAGTTGGCGGAATGTCAATGGACGAGCAAATCGCAAGGATTCATCAGGCCGAGCTTGAAATTCAGGCCTTGGATGCGGCAAAAGAACAAGAGCGTCAAGCGGCTCAAAAAAAGGCCGCCGACATCCAACGCAGAGCAGATCAAGCCCGAGCAAAAGCTCAGGCAGCTGCACAAAAAGCCAAGGCTGATCGTGAAAAGAAACTGCAAGCCTATGATGATCAAGCTCGGGAGATGGAGCTTGAATCCAAACGCCTTGATATTGAATTGAAAAAAGCTCAGTTAGAGTTACAAAAGAAAATGATTGAAGCTAAAGCCAATCGCGCAGATGAATTCGTTCAAGCCGATTTGGACGCAGCACGGGCTAAAGTTCAGACACTGAAAGAGCAATCTGAAGCCCTACAAACTCCGGTTCAGTAACATTCCGGCATTTAGACTTCCAACACCCGATGGATTATTTGTCCATCGGGTTCATTTTTTGCGTGCCACTCTTCGCTACAATGTAAAGACCGCTTATTAATTTTTCTCACTTATGTCGGCAGCTCATTCTTTTTTAACGATTTCGCTTGCAACAGTGCTTTTCTCTGTTGCACCGTTGTCGTGCGCATCAACTGCTGACATTATTTCCAGACTCAAAATTGCGCCGGTTATTGAGGGACGTTTTATTCAAAAAGAAAAATTGGTTTCAGTCCCCAAACCTTTTGAATGTGAGGGTTTCTTTATTTTTTGGAAGGATGACGTTCTCCTTTGGAAGGCTACCAAACCAATTCTGACAACTTCTCTTTATACCGATCAGAATTTCAAAACCTATATCCATTTAAATGGGAAACGGATCGAAAATACGTCACCCTCGGCCACCAATATTGTCAACAGAATACTATGGGGATTGCTTTCGGCTGACATGACTGCCTTGGAACTAGACTTCCAAATTTTTAGTCAAAATAAACCGGAAAGCTGGAAAATGGATTTCTATCCCAAAAGCAACATGACCGGCAGTATTGTCAAGCACGTTTCGGTAACCGGTAAGGACACTCCAGAAAAAATAGTGGTCGAAAATTTTTCCAGTGACATCACGACACTCATCATTGATGAGATAAAACTGTCCGAGATTTCGTCAACCCAACAGGAGAATGAACTTGCCAATCCGTAAAATCATTCTCGCCTCTTGGCAAGCTCTGGCTCTTACTTGGGCATTGTCGTTGCTTCTCGCGCTAGGTTTTTGCACCCATTTTCTGCTCAAAAACGGGATTGATTACGACCAAGCTCATTTATATCCCGTCACTCAAGTTGATGACTCGCGAAGTGCGGCGCAAAAGAATTTAGCGCCCTTTGCTAACTACCGTCTTATTTTCATGGTCGGTTTCCCTGAACACACGGCAGCCTCTTTCGATGATAATGTTCTGAAAATCAAGGGCCTATGGGAAGTTCCTTCGTCACTAAAAAAGGTTAATTGGGAAGGATTGGAAATCAACGAATACTTTTCCTTCTATCGTTTAATTTCCAACCGTTTGATGAATCTGGTCGATCAGCACACAATTGCGGCTTCATCGGACGATGAACTTCTGGCGCGCGCCTTAGAAAGTCTTACAGGCATCGGGCAAGCCAGTTTAATTCCCAAGGCTGACGACCCCTTAGGCTTTTTTGATCGCTGGGCTAAGAAGCGCCTACCGAGAAGTACAGTCGTTTCCAGCGGTGACACGTTAAAGCTATATGCAGATAACCGCGTGTGGGCCATTTTTGTTTACGAAGCTCCTGATGACTTGACCGGACTTTCTGCCTTTAAATTAAACCGCTCAATTGATGAATTAAAACGCATCAGCCAATCTGTTGTTCCTGATACAACGGTTTTAGTGCATGGCAAGCCTTATGTCAGTGCCAACGTGGCTCACACCCATTTATTAGAACTATCGGGTATTGCCACATTCATCATTATCTTTCTAGGCGGTCTGATTCGTAAATGGTCACCATCTAACCGTTTTTTGTTACTCGTCTTATTCAGTATTATCTCGAGCTACATATGCGGATTTTTCGGTGTAATCGTGTGGTTTGGCAGCATATCACTCTGGGCCCTTGTCTGCTCTTCTGCGTTAATCGGTCTGGTTGTAATGCTCGTTGGCTATTTCCTTTTAGTGCAGCGCCATTATCCGCACCTTTCTCCGATCAAAGTTTTTGACAAAATTTTTACCCCCTTACTTTGGATCGTTTTTATTGAATGCGCGGCTCTGGCACTTTTGTATCTTGCGCCGCTCCCTGCCGTTCGGCAAATCGCCCTATTTATGTGCTGCGGCCTTCTAGGCTGTGCGATAACGCTGATTTTAATTTTCCCCAGTTTCAATCCTGGACCGATTGCTGACAGTGACTTCAGCAAAAAAATGCTTAATTTCAGCCGATTTTTCCCTCGGTTTTCTTTGAAGCATTGGCAACATAAACCAACTGATTACACGGCCATTGGCATTACTCTCATTGTGATTTTATCGGCCGGATTTTTGCAACTGAATTTCACGCAAAACATCCAAAACTTAACCTTTATACCCCCAGAGCTTGAAAGTGAAGAAAAAACGGTAGACCGTTTACTGAGCCTACCCAATACCGATAAGTTTTTTATTGTGACCGCATCCAGTCCTCAAGATGTTCTGATGGGCGAAGAGGCTTTACGGCTTAGTTTCGTGCAGAGGGGAATGAATAAGACCGATATGACAACCACTTGCATTTCAAAGTGGTTCCCCTCTTATACGCGGCAAAAAGATATTGAAAAACTTAGGTTGGATATGTTTAATCGGGTCCGTGAGCCGCTTTCTGCTGTTCTCGGTTACTCACTGAAAGCACCCAATCCCATTCAGCTTGATGTCCGTTTTGAAGACTGGCTCGATTCGCCGAGCGCTCAATCCGTGCGCCATCTCTGGCTTGAAGTCCCTCAAGGGTACAGTTCGATCGTACAGGTAGCCGGTATTCAAGACGCTCAAATCCGAAATCTCTACGACTTAGCGGAACATTTAGCTGGTGTCACATTCGTGGATATGGTCGGAGATGCCGATACATTTCTTGCTCAATACCGATACATCTTTATTGGAATTTTCGTTTTGGCTGTTGTTTGCTCTTTTACTGTCAGCTTGTTTCACTACGGCATAAGATCTTGGCGCATCGTTGTTCCGTCTCTTCTTGGCGTCGCATTCGCCATTTCTCTTTCTTCCTGGTTTGGCATGCCTTTCACAATGTTCAGCGCCATGTCCATGGTAGTTATTTACGGGCTTGGCATTGCCATTTCATTGCTCTTCTACACTAATGAAAACAATGAAGACCTCAGTTTTAGCCTGACGACGTTCGCCTTCCTAGCCACTAGTTTCGCGTTTTGCTTCATCGGGCTAAGCTCTACACCCGCCATTCAAACATTTGGGCTTACTACCGCTTTAGGCGTCCTTTCAACAGGCATCATTATTTTGCTCGTCAGACCTCGATCTAAAGCGACCTCTTGATAGCCCGAACCTTATGAAGGACATTCTCGATTATTCAGAAAATGGATTTCATGGATTCCGTGATCAGACAACATCAGGAATAGTCTTTTTTGGCTAAATGCATATTCACAATCTGTATGACGCATTCTGTGGTTCTGTTTGTCTCTCTATAACAGCGTCTTTGCTTTAAAGACGCATCAACATCTATTTAAGTTAAAAATTTTGAACCACTTAGACAATGATTTTGCTTTCCCAGAACTCTCGCCAAGATGTGGAAGACAGTCACTGTTATTTGTTAGGCTGCAATAGAAAACGGTAAGCTACCGAAGCAACTTACCGTTTTTAAATCTTATCGGATGTTAGACATCCGATTTAGTTTTCAGCAAAAGTTCTGATTAGAACACTGCGCAGGCAGCGAAACCGAACACAACGCTGAAGACGATGGCCAACACGCCAGGGAGGAAGAAGGCGTGGTTGAACACGAACTTACCGATGCGGGTTGTACCCGTGTCGTCCATCTGAACAGCGCCCAACAACGTCGGGTACGTCGGGAGAACGAACAAAGCGGACACAGCAGCGAACGTAGCGACCAACATGTAGGAGTCGCCCGGGTTAGCAGCGGTGATGCCCAAAGCCGTCACAACAGCAGGCGTAATGGCCTTAGCCGTAGCAGCTTGGCTGTACAACAACATAGCGGCGAAGAAGAAGATCACAGCCAACAGAGCCGGGTATTGAGCCACGGTCGTAGCGGAGAAGTCCGTGATTTCCTTCGTGTGACCAGCAACGAACGTGTTACCGAGCCATGCAACACCCAACACGCAAACGCAAGCAACCATACCGCTCTTGAAAACGGAGCAGGAAGCGATGTCGTCAACGTGGATCTTGCACATAACGGTGATCAACGTACCGATCGTCAACATGATGCCCATAATAGCGGCGTCACGACCAACGATAACCGGGTCAACGATACCAACAGCCGGAGAAATGGCGGAAGCGTACAACACAACAGCGATAACGCCAATCAAGAAGATCCAAACAGACTTCTTAGCAGAGGCGGAGATTTCATGGTGCGTAGCGCCTTGCGGAGCCTTAACCAAGCCCTTAGCCAAACGATCCTTGTAAACCGGGTCGCTGTTCAAATCCATATTTTGGATCAAGGTCATAACAAAAGCCGTGACCATGCAGCCAGCGAACGTCGTCACAATCCAGATACCGAGCAAGGCAGGATAGCTCCAGCCGAACGGTTCGAGAACGCCGGTCATGTAAATAACAGCGGCGGACACCGGAGAAGCCGTAATAGCGATTTGAGAAGAAACCACGGCGATAGACAACGGGCACACAGGCTTAATGTTTTGTTCCTTAGCCACTTCAACGATAACCGGGATCATCGAGAAAGCGGTGTGACCGGTACCAGCGAAGATCGTCAACACATAGGTAACGATCGGGGCCAAGTAGTTAATGTGCTTCGGATTGCTACGAAGAATGTTTTCAGCGATTTGAACCAAGTAGTCGAGACCGCCAGCCAATTGCATAGCAGAAATAGCAGCGATCACGGACATGATGATCAAGATCACATCCCAGGGAATCGCACCCGGCGTCATGCCGCAAACGAGACCCAAGACCAGCACGCCGATACCGCCGGCGTAGCCGATACCAATGCCGCCCAAACGGACGCCAAAGAAGATGGCGGCCAAAAGGACGATAATTTGAAGAATTAACATCAGATCCATATTACCCCCAAAACCGGAGTAGTTATTATCTTTCTTATTTTCCTAGAACAGAGAAGGTTTAAGCCCTGACCGATCTAGAACCCATTCGCATCGGCGGCGGATTTCTCCGCCGCCTTTGCGACTGTGAGAACTTTACCCCGTCTCAAAAAATTTTGATACGAGGTTTTCCCTAGGTTCAAAAATTACATTTCGAACTTCGGAGCGATCAAGTTTTGCAGATTGAAAACCTTATCCCATTCTTCTTGGGTCATCAACTTACGTTCTTCAACGATGAGTTGATGCAAGGTCTTACCAGTGTGGTAACCTTCGTGGGCGATTTCAGAGCAGGTCTTGTAACCGAAGTGCGGCTTCAAGATCGTGATAATGCCCAAGGAACCCATCACCAAGTCCTTGCAGCGTTCGACGTTGGCGGTGATACCGTCAATGCACTTCGTACGCATGCCGTTCATGGCGTTGGTCATGACCTTCATACCGAAGAACAAAGCCCACGTGATCGGGGGTTCCATCACGTTCAATTCGAGTTGGCCAGCAGAGGCAGCCAACATGACCGTGGTGTCCAAACCGATAGCGATAAAGCTTGCTTGGTTCATGGCTTCCAATTCAACAGGGTTGACCTTACCCGGCATGATGGAAGAACCAGGTTGCATTTGCGGGAGGTTCACTTCTTGGAAGCCGCAACGCGGACCAGAAGCCAACAAGCGCAAGTCGTTGCAAACCTTCGTCAACTTAACGGCCAAGCTCTTCATAGCGCTAGAGATGGCGACGTAACCACCGCAGTCAGAGGTAGCGGCGATCAAGTCTTCACTGTTGCGCATCGGCAAGCCAGTCAATTCAGCCAAGTACTTGACAGCCAAGGCCGGATAATCCGGGTGAGCCGTCACGGTCGTACCAATAGCCGTACCACCGAGGTTCACGACATAAAGATGTTCTTGAGCATCCTTAATCGTCTTGATTTCGTCGGCGATCGTGAAGCCCCAGCCGTGGAATTCTTGACCCAAGGTCATCGGCACAGCGTCTTGCAAGTGCGTACGACCCATCTTCAAAACGGTCTTGAATTCGTCAGCCTTCTTGTAGAAGGAAGCGACGAGGTCTTCAACAGCCTTCAACATCACATTGCTGCGGAGCAACAAGGCAACGTGGAAAGCGGTCGGATACGTGTCGTTGGTGGATTGACCGAAGTTAGCATGGTCGTTCGGAGAAACCAAAGCGTAGTCACCCTTCTTGGAACCCAACTTTTCAGCGGCCAAGTTGCAGATGACTTCATTGCAGTTCATGTTCGTGGACGTACCGGCACCACCTTGGACCCAGTCGGTCACGAATTGATCATGGTATTTGCCAGCGATCAATTGGTCGCAAGCCCAGATCAAAGCGTCAGCGACGTTGGCCGGGATCGTACCGAGTTCCTTGTTGGCCATGGCGGCAGCCTTCTTCACATAAGCGAAAGCGATGATGAAGAACGGTTCTTGAGCCATGGACATTTCCGTCACATGGAAGTTTTCCTTGCCACGAAGGGTTTGCACACCATAGTAGCAATCATCAGGAATTTCCTTGCCACCAAGGAAGTCATATTCAATACGAGACATGTTTTTTTGCTCCTCGTTAAATCATATTAAGAAGGCGTCTTTTGAGGCGTCTCCGTTTTATAAACTACGCGACGTCAATCGATGACTCCGGTTTCGAGCATCGTCGGTCCATTGACCTCTCGTAGGGTTTCAAAACCTTTAAGTCGGTGTGAAGCACCATTTCTGATCCTTCACACCTTCTCTCCGGTTCTGAGAATTACTTCACGACCTTGATAGGAATAGCCTTCTTCGGGGTCGGCAAAACCTTATCGTAGCCGCGGATACCTTGTTCAGCCATCTTACGACGGATGAAAGCGATTTGCGTCTTCAACGGCAATTGCTTCGGGCAGAAGTCGTGGCAAGCCAACAAAGACATGCAACCGAACACGCCGCTATCGTCACCGATCACTTCATAGTAGTCGGCGTCGTTACGGTGGTCACGCGGGTCCAAACGGAAGCGAGCAATCTTGTTGATTGCGACGCCGCCGGCGAAGTCCGGGCGCATACGAACCGTACCGCAACCAGCGATACAGCAACCGCATTCCACGCAACGGTCCAAGAGGTAAATATCTTCGGCCAATTGCGGATCCATCGGTTCTTCCTTGCGGCAGATATCGACTTCTTCTTCCTTCAAGTGAACCCATGTTTCCATGCGTTCGCTCATGTTGCGCATCCACTTACCGGTGTTAACGGACAAGTCACCGATCAATTCGAAGGCCGGCAACGGAGCCAACGTGAATTCCGTCGGCAAGTCGCGGGTCAACGTACGGCAGGCCAAGCCAGGCTTACCGTTGATCATCATGGCGCAAGAACCGCAAATACCGGCACGGCACACGAAGTCAAATTGCAAAGAAGGATCTTGCTTATCGCGAATTTCATTCAAAGCGATGAACAAGGTCATCGAATCGGATTCTTCCAATTCGAACGTCTGCATGTGAGGCACGCTAGCCGGATCAGCAGGGTTGTAACGCAAGATGCTGATCTTGAGCAGACGATGTTGCTTTTGGGTATTGTTTTCACTCATTTTTCGTCAGCTCCTTAGGCCAAAGGTTCATCAATACGTTCATTCTTACCTTGCAAGCGCTTCGGCAAGAGGTGAGCGTACGGCATCAAAGCGTTTTGAATAGCGAAACGATCGGCGCCTTCGGCTTCCATCTTAGCGCGGATTTCATCGACTTCAGCTTGACGCTTGGCCGTATCCGGGTGATCGATGTAGTTCTTAGCACCGTAGCCACGCCAACCCGGAGGCAATTCCATCTTGTTGACGTCGAGATCTTCGTAAGAGAGCGTCGGCAACGTGTCGTTTTCGTCCTTCCATGCAGCCAACGTGCGCTTGAGCCACTTGCTGTCGTCACGAACCGGGTAGTCTTCACGGAAGTGAGCACCACGAGATTCCGTACGAGCAGAAGCGCCGCAAGCAATCGTCAAAGCCAAGCGCAACATCTTTTGCGTACGATAAGCATACGTCAATTCGGTGTTGGCGCCGAGATGCGGTTTGCAAGACACATTGAAGGAACGCTTGTACAAGTCTTCCAATTCGCTGACAGCGCTTTCCATATCGGCGCCGCGACGGAAAATACCGATCTTGGAAGTCATGATATCTTGCATGCGAGCACGCAACTTGGCCGGGTCTTCAGAACCATGACCATCGCAGAAGCGATCAAGCTTAGCTTGTTCACGCTTGATGAAGTCATAGACGATAGACGTCGGGATATCGATAACGTTTTCAGGCTTTTCGCAGAAGTCAGCGATGTATTCGCCAACCAACATACCAGCCACAACCGTTTCAGCCACAGAGTTACCACCCAAGCGGTTGAAACCGTGCATATCCCAGCAGGCGCATTCGCCGGCAGCGAACAAGCCCTTCAATTGACGGCTTTCACCCGTGTAGTTCGTGCGGATACCGCCCATCGTGTAGTGCTGAGCAGGACGCACAGGGATCCATTCCTTCACCGGGTCAACACCCAAGAAGTAGTGGCAGATTTCATACACTTCACGGAGGTTGTGCTTAATGTGGTGTTCGCCCAACAAGGTGATGTCCAACCAGATGTGTTCACCGAAACGGCTCTTCACACCCTTGCCTTGAGCGATACGTTCTTCCATACGACGGCTCACCACGTCACGGGAAGCCAATTCTTTCTTTTCAGGTTCCACATCGGGCATGAAGCGGTGACCATCAACGTCACGCAACAAGCCACCGTCACCACGGCAACCTTCCGTCACCAAAATACCGGCCGGGAAAATACCGGTCGGGTGGAACTGAACAGCTTCCATGTTACCCAAAGTGGCAACACCCGTTTCCAAAGCCAAAGAGTGGCCCGTACCTTCGCAGATCACGGCGTTCGTGGTCACGCGGAACAGACGACCAGCGCCGCCAGCGGCGATAGCCGTGGCCTTAGAAACATAAGCCATCAATTCGCCCGTGATCAAATCACGAACAACAGAACCGTAGCAGCGCTTGCCATCATGAATCAAAGCGATAGCTTCAACACGTTCCACAACCGGGATGTGTTCAGCGATCACGCGGTCGCTCACGGCGTTCAACATAGCATGGCCCGTGCCGTCAGACACGAAGCAAGTACGCCATTTCTTCGTACCGCCGAAGTCACGTTGACCGATAAGGCCAGCGGCTTCTTTACGTTCGGTAATCGTTACGCGTTCACCGTTGATGATCACTTGACGATCACCCGGGGTGATACGGCTCCAGGGCACACCCCAGGCAGCCAATTCACGCACAGCCTTCGGGGAGGTGTTCACGAAAAGACGGGCGACATCTTGGTCGCAGCCCCAGTCGGAACCCTTAACCGTATCGGCAAAGTGGACGTCTTCGTTATCGCCCAAACCTTTAATCACGTTACCCAAAGAAGCTTGCATACCACCTTGAGCGGCCTTCGAGTGAGAGCGCTTGGGCGGCACCAGCGACAAGATGATGGTGTCCTGACCGCGACGCTTGGCAGCAACTGCCATACGCAAACCAGCCAAGCCGGCACCAACCACCAGCACGTCGGTGTAGATGATTTTCATAATTACTTGGTCTCCTTGATCCAAGAGGGCCACCGGTTAAGGATTACCATCCCTTACCGGCAGGGGTCTTTTTAAAAAGGTTCCCCTCGTTCGTCTCGACCGCTGTTACCGAATCACCCACCTCGGGAAACCCAAGAGAATGCTCATTCTCTCTTGCCTAAGGCAACCACTTTCGCAGCTTCCTTATCGCATTTGAAGGGGATGTATTCTCACGTGTCAAGCACGGACAAATACTCTGCCAAGCCCGTCTGCCGCAAGTTGTCAATTCGCAACAGAATCCGTTGTGGACCCAGCCGTTTCAAAAATAAGTCAAGTCTTTAAGCACGACAGAACGTCTCGGTCGTCATAAGAAGCCCGAAACGAAAATGCTTAAAGACAAAACATATCTTTCTCCATTCGTGCCATCGACAAACTCACGTCTGACACTACCGAATTGGCGTGCAGTTTAGAGAGCCTGAAGTCAGACACCCATTGGGAATAACCCGAAGTTTACACCAAACTGTTCAAACACGTAGAAAAGGCATAACGATCAAAGTCAAATTCCACTCACTTTTTTGACAAAAAACAGTACCCTTTTTTCTTACTTAACAGTCCGTTCAAACGTTAGAATTAGTGTTGCTGTTTCAAAAAACTAATTTTTAACTTCCAGTAATAGGAGAGCGTCATGGCTCACGAAATCATCCACACCGATAAAGCTCCCGCAGCCATTGGTCCTTATTCTCAAGCAACCAAAGGAGCTGCCAATCTTTTCACCTCCGGTCAATTGGGAATTAATCCCGCAACCGGTGAATTACCGCAAGACTTTACCGCTCAAGCCCGTCAAGCCTTTGAAAATGTCAAGGCAATCGTTGAAGCTGCTGGCGGCTCTATGCAAAACGTTATGAAAATCACCATTTTCTTAACTGACATGGCGAACTTCCCCGCTGTTAACGCTGTTATGCAAGAGTATTGCAGCGCCCCATTCCCCGCCCGAAGCTGTTTTGCTGTCGCAGCCTTACCTAAGGGCGGCGCGGTTGAAGTCGAAGCAATCGCCCTTATCTAATTAAGGTACTGCCATGCCGTTGGCGTCTTATCCTCGCAAAAAAGGTGAAAAACTCGCTCCTTTATCGGAACGGTTAGCTCGACTCGGTCTTAACAAAGACTGGGATTATGTTTTGCATTTGCCAATTCGCTACGAGGACGAAACCAGCCTTACTCCGATTGGCCGCTTAGAACCCGGTCAAACACAACAATGCGAAGGCAGTGTTGTGCGATCCGAGCGAATCCGCCGCCCTTCCGGAGAGCAACTTCAGGCTATTGTCGCCGACGGCAGTGGAACTGTTACCGTTAGACTGCTTCATTTTTACCCCTCTCAATGCAAGCAGCTTGCGGTCGGACAAAAGGTCAGACTTTACGGCCCTGTGCGCGAAGGTTTTTTGGGGTTAGAAATGCTTCACCCAAAAATCCGCAACGCTTTAAACGGCCTTTCGTTGCCAACAACACTCACGCCTGTCTATCCGGCCGGTGAGGGTATCACTCAGACGTGGCTCAGAAAGCGAATTTCCCGTGCCATGCTGGATGTGGAAATTAAAGACCTGATTCCTCTTGAAATACTAAAAGAGCTAAAACTGCCGCCCTTGGCTGAAGCTCTCCGCTACATTCACCACCCGCCGGTAGGAGCGAGTCTTTCGGCTTTGGATGAAAGAACAGATCCCGCTTGGCTTCGACTCAAATTTGACGAGCTGGTCGCCCAACAAATCGCTCTTCGGCATTCACGTGCACTGAAAGCCCTTTATCGGGCTCCGCAAGTAGCACCCAGCCAACATCCTGTCACGGATAAACTTTTTGAAGAACTACCTTTCTCTCTCACCCGAGCACAAGCGAGAGTGTTTGAAGAAATTCGCAAGGATCTTGGAAAAATTGTTCCCATGAACCGATTGGTTCAAGGGGATGTCGGAAGCGGGAAAACTGTTATTGCAGCGTTGGCTGCCACACTTTGTATTGATGCGGGATTTCAAGCCGCATTAATGGCTCCGACAGAAATTCTTGCCGAGCAACACTTTGAAAAAATTGCTCAATGGTTAACACCACTTGGCATTAAGATTGTTTGGCTTGCCGGGAAACAAAAAACAAAAGAACGAAATGACAGTCTTCAGACAATCCGCTCCGGAGAAGCTCAACTGATAGTCGGAACACACGCCCTCATTCAAGAAAGTGTGCAATTTTCCAACTTGGGGCTTGCCATCGTTGATGAACAGCATCGCTTCGGCGTCCAACAACGTTTAGCACTCCGACAAACCAAGGACAACCGATTACCGCACCTGCTCATGCTATCTGCAACGCCAATCCCCAGAACATTGGCCATGAGCTATCTGGCCGATCTCGATGTTTCCGTTATTGACGAATTACCGGCCGGTAGGCAACCCATCACCACAAAATTAGTCAACCTTAATCGCAAGCACGAAGTCATGTCGGTGATTAACCAGCAGGTCGCGCAAGGCAGACAAGTCTATTGGGTCTGTCCGCTCATTGAAGAAAGTGAAAAAATCGATTTAACCGCCGCCACTCAAACATACGAGGAAATCACCACTCAACTGCCCAATCTTAGAGTCGGTCTGGTCCACGGCGCCCTGCCCGCAGAGGACAAACAAAAAATCATGCAGTCCTTTAAAGAGGGCAAGTTAGACGTACTAGTGGCTACTACTGTTATTGAGGTAGGAGTGGATGTACCCAATGCCACATTAATGGTCATTGAACATGCGGAACGTTTCGGCTTGGCTCAGCTTCACCAATTAAGGGGACGGGTCGGACGGGGTGCCCAGAAAAGTTTTTGTGTGTTACTCTACGGAGAACTGTCCGATACCGGACGAGAGCGTCTAAAAGTTATCAGAGAAAGCAACGATGGCTTTGAAATTGCCCGCAGAGACCTGGAAATTCGAGGTCCCGGAGAATTTCTGGGAGCCAAACAATCCGGCGTTCCGCTTTTGCGTTTTGCCGATTTGGAACACGACTCGTCTCTATTGGAATCAGCCAGGGACTTTGCCACCCAGTGGCTAAAGGATGATCCTGAGAATGCCAACCGTCATGCGAAGCGTTGGTTTAGCGGATACGAAAACTATTTGGAGGCATAAGTGACTCTCACAGAACTCAAATACATTATCGCTGTTGCCAGAGAGCGACACTTTGGACGTGCGGCTGAATCCTGTTTCATTTCTCAGCCTTCATTATCTGTCGCCGTCAGAAAACTGGAAGAAGAATTGGGGGTACACATTTTTGAGCGGCGTTCTCAAGAAGTCTCTCTGACGCCAGTCGGTGAAAGTATTGTCGAACAAGCTCAAAAAGTTCTGGACGATGTCAGACGTATTGAAGAGTTGGCTGTACAGGGGAAAGACCCTCTTTGTGGCCCATTGCGTCTGGGGGCAATCTTTACCATCAGCCCTTATCTGATGCCGGGCTTAGTTCACAAAATGCTCCATCTGGCCCCCAAAATGCCGTTGATTTTGTCTGAAAATTACACGGCTAATCTACTCGAACAACTACGAGCCGGAGAAATTGACGTTGCCATTATGGCACTTCCGATCAGTGAGCCGGGCCTTATGTTTATGCCTCTGTACGATGAGGAATTTGTTGTTGCCGTTCCCCATGATCATCCGTGGGCGCAACGCTCTGAAATTCATCGCGATGAGGTTCGTTCGGGGAAACTTTTGCTTTTAGGTAAAGGACACTGCTTGCGAGACCAAATTCTTGAAGCCTGTCCGGAGTCAACACCCCGTAAAAACGGCATTACCGCCATACAAAAAACTGTTGAAGGCTCCTCGCTTTTGACGATTCATCATATGGTCGCACAAGGATTGGGAATTACGGTATTACCCAGTTCAGCGCTGAAAGAAACATGCGGCGACGACCTTGTCAAGGCGGTTAGCTTTGAAAAACCTGTTCCCACTCGTCGAGTCATTATTGCTTGGAGAAAAAGCTTTAATCGAATGCCGGCTATTGAAGCCATTAAAACTGCAGTTAATAGTCTAAATCTCGAGGGCTGTAAAACGCTGAATCTGCCACCAGTCAGTTCAGTCTCCGCCGTTAATTAAACGGAATTCTATGGCGGGCATCGTTGCCCGCCATTTTTTGTTATGATTTTCCTAATTCATCAGCCAGGACTTGGCTTCTGTCGTAGGCGGCCTGGACAGCTTCATCCATCATTTCCATGAATTGATGCTCATCCATAACTCTTAATGCCTCTGCGGTTGTTCCGCCCTTACTGGTGACATTTATCCGAAGCTGAGCCGGCGAATCGTTACTGGCGACAGCCAACTTGGCCGCCCCCAAAACCGTAAGGATCGCCATTTCACGAGCTTTTTCTGGATCAAAGCCGCGCTTGATCGCTGCCGCTTCCAATGCCTCAATAAAGCGAAACACGTAGGCAGGGCCAGAACCGGAAACCGTCGACAACAAATCCAATTGCTCTTCGCTCTGAACAGTAATAATTTCACCCATCGCACAAAGGATGCTTTGGGCGATTTCTTTTTGAGCGAGCGCAGCATCGGGCACATACAAACCGACAACACCGGCTTTGACCAATGCAGGCGTATTCGGCATGGCGCGAACAAGGTTAAAGCTACCTAGCCACCTGGCAATATCACTGACTCGAATGCCCGCCGCAATCGAGATATAAAGCGCCCCTTCGCTAAAAAATTCTTTGCATTGTGAAATCGTTTGAGAAAGTCCCTGAGGTTTGACGGCTAAGACAACAACTTCGGCAGCTTTCAACCATTCTCCTGCTTTTAGGTGTGTATTGACGCCATAGTCCTTCTGCAACCGATCGCATTTGGCCTGGTTACGATCCATAACATCAATCAAATCAGCCGGATAACCTGCAGCCACCAATCCTGCCACCAAGGCACCAGCCATATTTCCGCCTCCGATCATTGCGACTCTTTTTTCCATGACATCCTCCTAACTTTTAGAATAATTTCTGGCTCCGAAAATGGCCGAGCCCACCCGAACCAATGTACTGCCCTCTTCAATAGCGACTTCGTAGTCTGCACTCATTCCCATCGATAAGGTATCAAATGCATACCCTTTAGCTCGGCAGTCTTCGAAAATTTTTTTCATTCTTGCAAAGGTTTGTCTTTTTTCCGTCTCATCGGCATCCGCCTTCGGAATACACATCAAGCCTCGCAACTGAATGTTGGGCAATAACGACACCGAAGCTAAAAAATCAGAAAGCGCCTCCGGAGCAATTCCGCTTTTACTTTCTTCATCATCGATATTGATTTCGACAAGAGCATTGATTGCCGACATGTGAGCGGGCCGCTGTTCATTGAGCCTTTGAGCAATTTTCAGGCGACTGAGACTTTCTATCCACTGGAAATGTTCGGCTACCAAACGAGTCTTATTGGCTTGAAGGGGACCTATAAAATGCCACTCAAGCTCAATGTCCGGATAGTTTTGTTTGAAAAACTCAACTTTAGCCACGCCTTCTTGCGCATAGTTTTCCCCAAAACATCGCTGACCGGCTCGAACGGCTTCCGCAATCGATTCAACAGGAAACGTTTTGCTGACAGCTAACAGTTTCACCTCACGACCGTTGGAGGCCGCTTGAATGTGCTTTTTAACGCCGGCAATATTTTCCGAAATAGTTGTCATATGAAAATATCCTCAACCAATCCGTGCAGTATACAATTGCCGCAAAGAAACCGTAACAATCTGATTTTATGACTGACGTATTACTGCACTGTTGTTGCGCCCCATGCTCATCAGCGATCTTGGAATGGCTGATGCAAAATGACTATAAACCAACGCTGTTTTACTTTAACCCCAATATTTTTCCCGATTCTGAATACATCATCCGCAAAAACGAACTCAAACGCTACGCGCAAGCGTTAGGTTTACGGGTGATTGACGGCGACTACGATCATGCCAAGTGGAGGCTAGAAATAAAAGGGCTGGAAATGGAACCTGAAAGAGGCAAACGTTGTCAGGTTTGCTTCAACTGTCGCCTACGAGAAACCGCCAGGGTTGCCAGCGAGGAAAAAATAGGACTTTTTACAACTACGCTTGCTTCCAGCCGCTGGAAGGATCTCGAACAAATTAACCGAGCCGGACAAGCGGCCGAAAAACTTTATCCTGGGACACGATTTTGGGATAAAAACTGGCGCAAAGGCGGATTGCAACAACGTCGGGGCGAACTGCTTAAGTTAAACGGTTTTTACAACCAGCTCTATTGCGGGTGCGAGTTCTCAATGAAACGGCTCCCACCTGAATCCTGCGAATTCATCTTAAAACAGGAAAAACCTCTCGAGATTTAAGGCTTATTGGACTTTTGCGACCACCCCCAAACTAGGGCACCTATTACGATCAGGGGCAAGGAGAGCCATTGTCCTTGACTTAGCCCTAATGCTTGAAGTCCCAGAAATGAGTCTGGTTCCCTGAAGAACTCAACAACAAATCGGCAAATCCCGTATCCGAGACAAAAAAGAGCGGCCACCTTGCCACGTGATCTTGGACGGTTTGAATAAATCCATAAAACAACAAAAAGCAACAGACCTTCTAATGCCGCTTCGTAGAGCTGAGAGGGGTGCCTGGGTAACCCGTCTGCAGCTTGTGGAAAAATCATTGCCAACATAAACTCCGGCGAGCAAACGCGTCCCCACAATTCACCATTAATAAAGTTGCCTATTCTTCCAAAGAGTAAGCCTAACGGCACAAGCGGCACTACAAAATCAGCCAGGGTGAAAAAGTTAATTGATCTTGTTTTTGCAAAATAAAGCATAGCAATGATCACACCAAGTATTCCGCCATGTGCACTCATGCCGCCGTCCCAAATTCGAATAATTTGAGACGGGTACGTCAAATAAAAATCCGGTTGATAAAACAGGCAATAACCCAATCGACCACCGATAATTACACCTAAAACTCCAAAAAATAATAAATCTTCAACTTTTTCAGCATCCATTTGACGCCACGAGTCTTTTTTAGCTCGATAGGTTCCAAGCCACCAAAAAAGAGCAAAGCCGACTAAATACATTAAGCCGTACCAGTGGACCGAGACGGGACCGACAGAAAAAGCGATGGGATCAAATTGAGGATGAACGAGCATAAGTGTTTTTTTGTTTCAAATTTCTTTCGCTTGCATTGTACCGACCCGATACTGTTGTGGTATCGTCAAGGCGTTTAAATTTTAGAGTTTTATCATGTCTACGATTGAACCGTTTGAGAAAAGTTTTTTTGACCAATACTGCTCGCACTTGGTACACACTCACCCGCTAGTGCACTGCATGACTAATGACGTTGTTCAGGAAATCACAGCCGATGTATTGCTAGCTGCCGGCGCCTCGCCCGCCATGATTATCGATGAACATGAAAGTGCTGATTTTGCTGCCATCGCCGACTGCTTGCTCATTAATGTAGGAACGTTGACGGATTGCCGCAATCTTGCCATGACACTAGCCATTAAAGCAGCCAAGAGCTGTGGCAAGCCTTGGGTGCTCGACCCTGTTGCTTCCGGCCTTTTACCATGGCGAGATGAAAAAATTGCTCACTTTTTAAGTCTCGGACCAACCGTAGTACGGGGCAACGCCAGTGAAATTCTAAATTTGGCCGGTCTAGGAGCCGGAGGACACGGCGTCGATAGCAAAGACGACAGCCGTCAAGCCGTAGAAGGCGCCAAAGAGCTCGCCTTGAAATACAAAACAATTGTTGCGATCACGGGAGAAACTGATTTTGTCACTGACGGACAAAAAGTTTTCAGCATCGCCGGCGGCGATATCATGACCACTCTTGTGGTCGGCACCGGATGCTCACTGTCGGCTCTGGTGGCGGCATTTTGTGCCAAAAGCGACAATTACCTAATGGCAGCTGCCGCTGCACTCACCATGGCTAAACGAGCCTCAGAAACCGCGGCCGCCCAATGTCAGGGACCAGGCAGTTTCCATCCCGCCTATCTTGACGCCCTTTATTCAATCGCGCGAAAACACTTTTAAGACGGCTCTCATGTTAAAGAAAAACTGTAATTACTCCGTCTACCTGGTTCTTGATCCTGTGCTGACGGAAAAAATGGGAATGGTAAAAACAGCTGAACTGGCTATTGAAGGCGGAGCCACTATTGTTCAGCTTCGAGCACCTCAATGGAAAAAACGCCGTCGCTACGAATGTGCTTTAGCTCTAAAGGATGTCCTTCATGCCTATCATGTGCCGCTCATTATTGACGACGATCTTGACATTGCCTTAGCTTGCAACGCCGATGGTGTTCACGTTGGCCAAAAAGATTTACCTGTTCATATCGTTCGGGAATTTCTAGGTCCGGACAAAATTGTCGGTCTTTCCATCAACAATGAGCAACAAATGTTGGCTGTTGATCCCAACGTTGTGGATTATGTCGGTGTTGGGCCTGTATTCTCAACGACAACCAAACCGGACGCCGAAGCGGCCATTGGGATTGACGGTTTAGCAAAATTAATGAAATCGTGTCCGGTTCCCGCTGTTGCTATCGGAGGCATTAAAAACCATCATATTGCTGAAATTGCCACAACCGGTGTTCAAGGAATCGCCGTTGTCTCTGCCATTTGCGGTCAAAATGATCCTCTTGGTAGCGCTCGTGAACTTTCTGAATTATGGAAACATTTTTACAGTTAAACTAAATCAACTGATTTACTGTGCGTTTTATCTGACTCGAACCATTAAAATACAGAGGGTTAACCCCGCGGATAAATATTCATGAGTGAGGCATACAAAAACATTGAACAAGGGCGTTTTTCCCTCAGGGATGCTGAAGTCATTACTGAAGCAAAATTGCTTGAGCAAACACCAACTCTAAATTGGGAAAGCAGTGACGCCAATCGAGCCACACGACAAGCTGCACTTGCCGTTGGAGAAGACGCGAGCGCAGCTTCTTTTCTCGTTGCCAGAGCCCGTGTCGTTGAAAAAATGATTGTGGCCAAAAATCCGACCGTCAAACCCACCGCATTACGATTTACACCACCGGTCTGGATTAATGCCGCTCTCGTAGGTATTGCGTTTATCTTAGGGCTGTTAACCGACCAGTTTGCTTCTGAAAGTTCCAGAATCAACCTTCTTTCGCTGCCCTTTTTCGGTGTGTTGCTCTGGAACATTCTCGTCTATGTCATGCTCCTAATATCCGGCATTCGTCATAAGACTTCAAGGGATTTTCTTGGCTTAAGATCAGCTCTGGGTATTTTGGAAAAAGCTCTGACAATTAAGCAAGTCCGTTTGACAAAATCGATTACGACATTGCTGCAGCCTTTTGTCATGCATTACGCAACACGGGCTTTTCACTTGGCCGCGCTCTTTTTTGTTCTCGGAATGATCTGCAGCGTTTTGCTTCGAGGTGTCGGCACTGCCTACACGGTCGGTTGGGAAAGCACGTGGTTTGCCAATAGTCCGGATATTGTTTATCAAATCATTGCCCTGACTTATGGCATCTTCACGAATTTTTTAGGCCCCATGCCTAATATTCTTGATGTTGCCAATATGCGTTTTGATCGCCTATCGGTCAACACCGTGGATGTTTCGGCCGGTCTGTGGCTGATGCGAATGATTTTTATGCTAGCGGTTTTTGTGGCGGTTCCACGCTTACTTTTAGCTCTCAAACACACACTGCAAATTAATGCACTGAAAAAGAACTTCCCGTTGGATCTTTCTGAGCGTTACTATGCTGATATCCTGCGAACGTGGCGTTCCGAAGCGATGACATTGGATTTATTAGTTTCTGACCGAAGTGATAATCCTCAAAATATCGAAAGTATCTACCGTTTCGCCGAGGAACTTGGCTTTAATCTGTCTGAGGTAAAAACTCATCACTGGAATCCGGACACCGACGAAATGCCCTTGACGCTTGAAGCCCAAGGTCAATCTCAGCAAGTTTGGGTTCTGATGAACGCGACGACAACACCGGAAAACGAAGTCCAGGGTGTTGCACTTGAACAAATTAAAGCCAAATTGGGGAGTACCCCATTGGTTATTCTCGTTGACATGTCCTCGTACATGGCACGTTTTGGTGATTTTTCTGATCGGATCGATACACGCAAGGAATTGTGGAAGAATTTCTCTGAAAGCCTTGGGCTGCCTGTAGTTTTTTACCACTGCGGAATCCGCCCCGATCAACAAACTTGTGACGAATTAAAACTTGCAACCCAGCAAGCCCACTAGGACTGAACTATGTCTGATCAACAACTCATGCGTATCAATTTGAGCCTGGTGTCCCACACCAATATCGGTAAAACGACTCTTGCGCGAACTCTACTGGGAAGAGACATCGGCGAAGTGGCCGATCGCCCACACGTGACCGAAACCAACGATGATTACGTTCTGATCAGAGCCAGTGACGGATGCTCGGAATTGGTCTTGTGGGATACGCCGGGGTTCGGCGACAGTGTCCGTTTAGCCAAACGGTTAGAAGGCAGAGCCAATCCGATTGGTTGGTTCATGTCCGAAGTCTGGGACCGTATGTCTAACAAAGCACTTTGGCTCAATCAACGGGCATTAAAACATGTCAGAGATACGAGCAGTGTGGTTCTTTATTTGGTCAACGCCAGCGAATCCCCGCAAGCTTGTTCCTACATCGCGGCTGAAATGCAAATTCTCTCTTGGATTGGCAAGCCGGTCATCGTGTTGCTAAACCAAATGGGTAAGCCCCGCGAACAAGATATTGAAGAGGCCGAACTCAAGCGTTGGCAGGATTACATGGGACAGTATCCGCTCGTAAAAAATGTATTGCCAATGGATGCTTTTGCTCGTTGTTGGGTTCAGGAATTTGCTCTTTTTGATGCCATCGCAGAGGTCTTATCTGATGAACAAAAAGTGACATTTGAAGCGTTGCGTGAGGCCTGGAGCAGACAAAGACGAGCCGTTTACTCAACATCCATCGAAGCGATTGCCGATTACATGACTCAGCTCGCCGTTGATCATGAGGAGTTGTCCAACTACTCGCTTACCGAACAAGTTAAAGATTGGGGTCGACGTTTAGGGGTCGTGAAACTGCAAAGCGGGCCGATTGAAGATGCTAAAAACGCTTTGGCAGCGCGAGCGGCCGATTGCCTTTGTGCGTTGACTCAGCGTCTAATTGATGCTCATCAACTGGAAGGATCGGGCGTTAAACGTGAAATCCTTCGTCGTCTGAAAACAGACTGGACCATTAACACGGCGGCCAATCCTAAGGGGGCTGCTATTGTCGGAGCCGTCGGTGCGGGAGCTGCAACCGGTTTGGCCGCCGATATCGGAACAGGCGGATTAAGCGCGGGCCTTGGCACGCTTCTCGGTACGGTTATCGGTGCCATTGGCGGTGCAGGTGCCGCCTTAGCCTATAACCAAGTCAAGGGCGTTCATGGAACTCGAGTATCTTGGAGCAAAATCGCTTTACAAAACTTTTTGTTGGAAGCTGTTTTGCTTTACTTAGCCGTTGCTCATTTTGGCCGAGGACGCGGATACTGGGAAGAAAGTGAAGCACCGGCTTTTTGGAAGGATGTCGTGATTTCTGAAATGAAAAAACTGCCGAAAGAATACGACACAACTCCATTGACCGATCCCGATGCGATTGAATCGTTGAGTAAGCAAACCACGGATACAGTCATCCGAGGAGTGCTTTACGATTTGTATAAAAAAGCGCCTTAATGGTTTTTCTCTTTTAATCAGGCTTGCCGCAGCAAGCCTTTTTTATTACTGATTTGTGCCTATCAACACGGGAAATCCCTTAAGCCTGGCCCCTTATAGATATAAAAAAAGAGGCCTATTTGTGAAAAGCCAGCTCATAAAATAAAAACTATTCCAACATCAAAAAAAAAGGAAAACTATGAAAAATCTTTCCCGTTCTCTCCTGACTATGTCCCTTTTGAGCGCTTTGGCTCTCGGCGCCGTTTCTCCTTCTTTTGCCGGCGAGCGTTTGGACAACATTATGGAAAAGAAAGTCCTTCGCGTCGGCACGCCCGGTGATTACCGTCCGTTTTCGATGAAAGAGGACGGGAAGTTTGTCGGACACGATATTGAACTTGTTCAAAAAATGGCCGATGTGTACGGCTGGAAAGTTGAATTTGTGCACTCCAGCTGGTCGAATTTGGCCAAAGATATGGCCGCCAATAAGTTTGACGTGGCTGTAGGCGGTATTACACGCTCTCCGGCTCGCGTAGTGACCGGTGATTTCTTGCCCGCCTACGCACCCTTTGGCAAAGTGGCTTTGATTAATAAGAAAAATAAAAACAAACTGACTTCTTTGGAAAAACTCAATAACCCGAACGTAACGGTTATTAAAAATCCGGGCGGCACCAATGAACAGTTTGTCTTGCAAAATTTAACCAAAGCCAAGATCCTGACGCACGAAAAAAATTACGAGATCCCGCAGTTAATTGCCGAAGGTAAGGGTGATGTCATGATCACCGAAAACGCAGAAGCTAAGCTCTATGCTAAGAAATATCCGCAATTGCACGCTCAGTTCTTGGATAAACCGCTTACTCCAGTGAACTACATGGGCTTTTGGATGCCGACTGACGATCCAGACTACACACGTGTGATGAACTATCTGTGGAACTTGATGGATCTCCGGGGTGAATTAAAAGCCTTAGATGAAAAGTACGGCGTATAGCACCGACCTTTTCTCTGCATTAAAAACGGCGCATTACGCGCCGTTTTTAATGGGATTAGAGCGGTTTGAAACTAGGGAACCATCTCTTGAACTTGATCTTTTTTGACCGGTTTGACCAAGTCCTCACGCTTGACACCTAAGTACATGGCGATAGCTGCCGCCACGAACACTGAGGAGTAAACACCCAAACAAATACCGATCGTAAGAGCCAAGGCGAAGTAGTGTAAAGCCGGACCTCCGAAGAAGAACATGGCCAACGTCATCGCCAAGGTTGATGAGTGGGTAATCACCGTACGAGACATCGTCGCGGTAATAGCCGAATCGATCACCTCAACCGTACTCATGCGGCGCATCTTCTTGAAGTGCTCACGTACACGGTCGAAAATAATCACGGATTCGTTCACCGAGTAGCCCAACACGGCTAACAGTGCCGCCAACACCGGCAGCGAGAATTCCCATTGGAAAAATGAGAACACACCCAATACCAAAATGACGTCGTGCAAGTTAGCGATAATGGCTGCAACTGAGAACTTCCATTCAAAACGGAAAGCTAAATAAGTGACAATACCGATAATCACCAAGATCAAAGCAGTTAAACCGTCTGTCGCCAGCTCTTCACCGACTTGAGGACCGACAAATTCAACACGAGTCATCTTGGCTTCTGGCTCAGTTGTATTCAAAACAGCCATCACTTCTTTGGCTTGTTCGCCGGAACTTTCACCTTCAACAATTGGCAAGCGAATCATGACGTCACGCGCCGTTCCGAAATTTTGAACGGCCGCTTCAACACCTAATGAGGTTTTGATTTGCTCACGAATTTGTTCCGTGGGCGCCGCTTGAGGATAGGTCACCTCCATCACGGTACCACCGGTGAATTCAATCGAGAAAGCCAAACCGCGCGTACACAACAAGAAAACCGCGATCAAGAACGAAATGAACGAGATCGTATTGAAGATCTTGTCAAAGCGCATGAAGTGAATCGTGCGCCGAATTCTAAAAAACTCCATACTTCACTCCTTCCTAGTCCTCAGGTTTCCAAATTTGACCAACATGCAGCTTCTTGAGCTTCTTCTGACGACCGTAGATCAAATTAATGACAGAACGGCTTACAACCACAGAAGTGAAAATAGAGGTCAAAATACCTAAGCAGTGCACAACGGCAAACCCTCTCACAGGACCGGAGCCAAAAATCAAAAGGGCAATACCGGCAATCAAACTTGTGACGTTTGAGTCCAAAATGGTTGCAAAAGCTCTTTCAAAGCCTTCGCTAATTGCCTGCTGAGGCGATCGTCCTTCGCGCAATTCTTCACGAACACGTTCGTTAATCAGCACGTTGGCGTCAACAGCCATACCGAGCGTCAATGCGATAGCGGCAATACCCGGCAAAGTCAAAGTTGCCTGAAGCATGGAGAGCAATGCCACCAAAAGCATCACGTTGCAGCTCAAGGCAAATACTGACACCGCGCCGAAAACCTGGTAGTACAGGATCATGAAGATTGACACAACGGCAAAACCATATAGCGTTGAGCGGAAACCGGCTTCAATGTTAGCCGCACCCAAGCTCGGACCGACCAATCGTTCCTCGATGATTTCCATCGGTGCTGCCAGCGACCCGGCGCGAAGCAGCAAAGCCGTATCCGTTGCTTCCGTTGCCGTCATGCGACCAGAAATCTGAACGCGTCCTCCGCCAATTTCTTGACGAATAACCGGTGCCGTAACCACTTCGCCTTTACCCTTTTCAAAAAGGATAATAGCCATGCGTTTACCAACATTGTCACGCGTTACATCCTGGAAGATACGTGCACCGCGGCTATCCAAAGTCAAGTTCACCGTCGGTTCTTGCGTTTGTTGATCGAATCCAGGCTGAGCGTCGTTGAGGTTATCACCCGTGAGAACAACTTGACGCTTCACCAAAATCGGCACACCGGCGCGATCAAGATAACGTTCATCGCCAAACGGGACGGTCCCGGCAGCCAATTGCGCGTAAGCTTCGGGAGAGTCATCCACCAGGCGAATTTCCAAGGTCGCCGTACGACCTAGAATTTCCTTAGCTTTGGCCGTATCTTGCACACCAGGCAATTGAACCACGATACGGTTGGCTCCCTGTTGAGCGATAACAGGTTCTGCCACACCCAATTCATTAATACGATTATGTAAAGTGGAAATGTTCTGCTTTAACGCATAATCGCGGACTTCCCGCAAAGAGGCATCCGTCATGGTTGCAACTAAACGGTACATCTGACCGTCATCACGATCATCCAAGGACAAATCGTTGTGCGTATTGCGTAAAAGGTCACGAGCTTTGTCTCGTTCTTCTTGACTGCGGAAAGCGATTTCCAACGAAGTGCCGTTGCGCGTAATACCGGCGTGACGAATACGCTCTTCGCGGAATTGAGAGCGCAAGTCGCTAGCAACGGCATCTGCACGCTTATCAATGGCAGCATCCATATCCACTTCCAACAGGAAGTGAACACCGCCACGCAAGTCAAGACCCAGATACATTGGCAGAGCATGTAAGCTCAAGAGCCACTGCGGTGTGTTAGGCACCAAATTTAAAGCAACCACAAACGAGGGATCCGCTTGATCGGGATTGAGTTCACGCTCAATCACTTCTTTGGCCTGCAACTGCATTTCTGCCTGTGTCGGCTCGAAGCGAACTCGAATCGTTGATTGTTGAGCGCCTTGTTCAAAGAAGATGCCGTCCGGCGTGATGTTTGCACCGGATAAGGCTTTTTGAACCCGCTCGTATATTTGTTCATCAACCTTCACCGTTGCCTTTTGGCTTGAAATCTGAACTGCAGGCGATTCACCGAAGAAGTTCGGCGTCGTGTAAATCAGACCGATGACCAATGCGACAACAATGACGATGTATTTCCACAATGGATAACGGTTCACGTCTTATTCCCCAGAATAAACTGAAAAAGAGAACGACAGGCTGGGCTCGCTCTCTCTGCTACGGAACCGACCACAATTCAAAGATTCTGTGGCGGTTCGATGAAAACCCCAAGATGAACTGATCTTGGGGTTTTTCTAAAAATTAAAAGGTCTTAATCGTGCCCTTGGGCAAAACGGTTTGCACAGCAACGCGCTGCATCGTTAAGGTGACGGGTTCTTCCTTAACCGTAGCGATTTGCACAACCATGTAATCATCGCGGACTTCAACCACACGACCGGCAATGCCGCCGGCAGTTAACACTTCATCACCCTTGGTGAGAGCGTCAACCATCTTGGCATGTTCCTTTTGGCGCTTTTGCTGCGGACGAATCAAGAAAAACCAGAAAGCGACGAAGATCAAAATCATCGGCAACAAGCTCGTAATCAAACCGGCTGTATCTCCGCCAGCGGCGGTTTGGGCGAATGCGTCAGAAATAAAAAACATGAGTTACTCCATAAAAAACGTCCGATATCCACTCGGACAAAATAGTCCTCTAATTATACGGGGGAATTGACTGATTTTTTGCCTATTTCCCCGATTTTTTAGTCCACTCCACGGGCACGGTTTTCGTAAAATTCCGCTTTCCATTCCTCAAAACGATCCGCATCAAGCGCATCCCGAATTTCTTGCATCAGGTGCAGGTAATAATGCAGATTGTGAATGGTGTTGAGTCGGGCACCTAAGATCTCGTTTACTTTCTGCAGATGATGCAGATAAGCTCTTGAGAAATGCTTGCAGGCGTAGCAGTCACACGTCGGATCCAGCGGACGCAGGTCATCTTTGTATTTGCTGTTGCGGATCTTAATGTCGCCGTAGCGTGTAAAGAGCCAGCCGTTTCTTGCGTTTCGAGTAGGCATTACACAGTCAAACATGTCAATGCCTTGGCTTACACCTTCCACCAAATCCTCGGGCGTACCTACCCCCATTAAATAGCGAGGTTTGTCCTCGGGAAGCTGCCAGACAATTTTTTCCATAATCCGGTGCATCTCTTCCTTCGGTTCCCCGACCGACAGACCACCGACCGCATAACCATGAAAGCCGATTTCCTTGAGCCCTTCTAAGGACTCTTCACGGAGGTGTTCATACATGCCACCCTGAACAATGCCGAATAAAGCATTCGGGTTACCCAATCGAACAAATTCGTCTTTGCTGCGACGGGCCCAACGCAGTGACATACGCATGGATTTAGCCGCTTCTTCTTCGGTTGCCGGACGGTCATTGATCTTATAGGGCGTGCATTCGTCAAATACCATCACGATATCGCTATTGAGCACACGCTGAATTTGCATGGACACCTCAGGGGTGAGAAACAATTTATCCCCATTAATCGGCGAAGCAAATTTCACACCTTCTTCGGTGATCTTACGAAGACCTTTGAGTGAGAAAACCTGAAAGCCGCCCGAATCGGTCAAAATGGGTTTATCCCAACCCATAAACTGGTGCAAACCGCCATGCTTTTCGATGACATCCAACCCCGGACGAAGCCAGAGGTGAAAAGTATTGCCTAAAATAATTTGAGAACCAATTTCCTCAAGTTCATTGGGAGCCATGGCCTTTACGGTGCCGTATGTTCCCACTGGCATGAAAATCGGGGTTTGCACAACTCCGTGGTTCAGTTTCATTTCTCCACGTCGTGCTTTTCCGCTGGTTTTCTTTAATGTAAATTCAAGACTCACGATTTACTCCGGTTTCTTCTCCAACAACATTGCGTCACCGTAACTGAAGAATCGGTAATGTTCTTTGATTGCATATTGGTATGCAGAGTCAATTCGATCCTTACCGGCCAATGCAGAAACAAGCATCAACAAAGTTGATTTCGGTAAATGGAAATTGGTAATCAGCGCGTCAATGATTTTGAACTCATACCCAGGCTTAATAAAAAGTCGGGTATCCCGAGCGCCGGCTTGAAGAACACCTTTTTGCACCGCGGCGCTTTCAAGTGCTCTTAAACTGGTTGTTCCCACCGAAACAACCCGCCTGCCTTCCTTTTTAGCCTGATTGACGGCTTTTGCTGTCTCCTCGCTAATGGTGTACCACTCCGAGTGCATTACGTGCTCTGAGAGCTTTTCAACGCGAACGGGTTGAAAGGTTCCTGCCCCGACATGCAGAGTCACAAAAACAATTTGAATCCCTTTTTTCTTAAGCGCCTCGATAACCTCTTCGGTAAAGTGAAGACCGGCAGTAGGAGCGGCGACAGCCCCAGGCGTTTTCGCATAAACCGTTTGATAACGCTGCTCATCGCTTTTATCGGCGGCGTGCTCAATGTAGGGAGGAAGAGGGACTTTTCCAAAAAAGTCCAACACCTCCAAAACAGGGTGCTCAAAACGAAGCGCAAAAAACTCACCTTCTCGCCCCGTTACCTCAACTCGTTCTTCTTTGCCTTCTGCTTCAAATACCAAATAGGTACCGGCTTTGGGGCTTTTGCTTGCGCGGGCCATCGCGATAGCGGTGTTTTCTCCGGTGATTCTCTCGATAAGAACCTCAACGGCGCCACCCGTTTCTTTCTTCCCAAGCAAGCGGGCCTTAATGACTTTGGTGTTATTCATCACCAACAAGTCATCCGGTCGAAGTAAATTAACGATGTCCCTGAAATGCCAATCTTCCAAACGATCGGGCATAACGTGCAAAAGACGGCTAGCAGAACGATCTTTCAAAGGGAATTGAGCAATGCGATCTTGAGGGAGATCGAAATCAAAATCAGATAGTAATAATTCGTGTTCAGACATGGCTTTACCGGCCAAAAAAATTAAAAGAACTCGTATCTTACCGAATTTTTCGCACTTTGTTTTCCTTTCTCAAAAGTCCTCGAACAGAGACATTAGAAAATAAGAAAAATTCTTCAAAAACACTTGCAATTGAGAATCATTATCATTAATATACACATTACAAACCTTTTTACTGAATCGTAAGCTTCACGCAAGATTTCTGCGATAAAGTTCGACTCAAGTAAGAAGTTTTGAGCGATCTTCTGAACAACGAGGGCCAAAAAGGGGTGGTAACTCAAGTTTGGAAGAATCTCTCCCAGCTCAATGAGCGTTTATTTGTGTCTCCTTAACGAAAAACGTTCAAGTCCTAAAGACTTCTTTGGTCCAAGCAAAAGCCGGCGTTCTCGCCGGCTTTTGTTTTTCCTCGCCGACAATCAAATCGTTCCCAACAGTGTCAGAACTCCACCAATACTCAAAAGCGTAAAACAAACTGAAAAAACTGTTTGCGCCATCAAATCCGCCAACCATAAATATTTTTTCATTTTTATCTCAGTATCATTTTTTGATACGAATATTATTTATTATTTAAATATATTAATCAATTAACATTACTTAAATTTATTGATCTATATTAATTAGTAGCTCATTTTTTGATTCTTTTTAAGTATAAAAATGCCGCCCACCAAAGGGCGGCAAAGACTTCAAAGATAATTACTTAATGGTGTAGCGAACTTCTGCCGGAACGCCACCGGTCAATTGACCGGGTTTGACAGAACGGAAAGCATTTTCCGCATCCACGCCTTTCTTCACGGCCGCTTCCACTTTTTGCTTAAGTTGAGCCATTTCCTTCTCATCCTTAGCATTCAGAGAAACTTTGAAATGACCGTCAGCGGCAATGGCGTTAACAGAGACGCCACCGGAAAAACCGGACACCACGCACTGTTTTTGAGACGGAATTGCTTTTTCAATTTCCATGATGGCACGAGCACCCGCATGCACGGCATTCGTATTGCCGTATGCGCCATTACTGTGACCACCGGGACCTTGAATATCCACCGTCAGCACACTCGAAACATCGGCCATTGCCACCGAAGCGGCAAAAGAACCCAGCAAAGCAACAATTAATTTTCCTTTCATAATGTTCTCCCGATGTTCCCTCATTAATACATCTCTTCAGTCGTACGAGCACCGATCGGATCGGCCGTAGGTTTAACCACATCACCCGTACTTGTGTGATAACCGGCAGCCGTCAAGCCCATCAAAATCATACGGAAGATGCGCTTGCCTTCATCCTGAGCATTACCCGGAATACCCCATTCATTAAACGTATGTCCGCCGCCGCTTGCTGCAACCGTATGAACATTAAAGTTCACCGTCGGCACGCCAACTGCTGCCGGAACGTTATCGTTTAAGCTCGAAGCATTGGTCTTGAGTTCCTTAATCTTGTCAATACCAACGGTTTGAGCGGTTTGCCAATAAATCTGAGTAGCGATGTCGTTGAAATTCTTGCGTTGGTGAGCCGGACGGTCGCCAAACCACACCAATTCCATCTTCACAGCCTTCTTGTCTCCGCTCTTGAGACCGTATTTGGCATTTTCTTCATCCAAGGCAGCCTTAAATGTCGGTTCAATCTGAGCACGAATAGCACTTAACGGTCCTTGCGTCGGCGAACGCATATCCACCATCAACGTGCAGGAACGAGAGCGCTCACCGGCAGCGGCGGCATCACAGCTTGCAAGACCCACCGTATAGGTTGTTCTTTCAGCCTTTTTATCCAAATCCCAAGGTGACTTCACGTCGGCAATCTTGGCAATTGACCGAGTCATCGCCATCAAAGCGCTCGGAGCTTCGGCGCCGCCTTGCTTATAGCCTGCCGGTTCCGTGTATTTCACTTCGAAACGATAACTGCCTAAGTAGTTGAGCGTGCCGGAACCCGGACGTGTCGAGTCGGCACCGAAATTGGCCACAAAGTTCAAGGCGTTATTGCCCTTGCCTGTATCTTGGTTATAACCGTAGAGTTGCTTCATACCGCAAAGATTGCCCTTGCCTTCTTCACCGGTTGTACCGCAAACCCAAATATCGTAGACGGGCTTGATGTTGTACTTTTTCATCATGATGGCGGCGGTCATCACACCGGTCGTGTTACCCATGGCATCGGCAAAACCCGGAACATAAATACGATAGCCGCCCTTCTTTTGAGCATCTTCTAGGCTGGCATAACGTTTGTAGGCCTTCTTGTAATTTTCGTCCTGAATAATCTTGCCGTTCTTATCGAAATGCAATTCATCTTTAATCGCCGCTAATGCTTCAGGCTTAGAAACAATTGCTTCTGAAGCCTTTTGCAATTTCACCGGCATATACGGATTGCTCTTCGGAGGCAACTTGGCCGGATTCACGGTATCCGTATGGCCTTCAAGCAACACCTTCGGGAATTGGCCCTTATAGCTTTGAGCTCCTTTTTCTTGAGAATAAGTACCCGGGATTCGCACACAGACGTTGTAGACCGGCAATCCGTCTACTTTTTGAATACCTGCGCCCTTAATGATGCCTTCGGGCGTTGTCATGATGTCTTTTTTATCAAATCCCCACTCTTCAACCATTCGGCGAGCCAACTCTTCTGCACGACGCATTTCAGAACGCGATGGTGAAGCAATACGGGCCACTTCCATATGCGTATTGAAGCGGAACTGCGCGTTTTCGTCACTCGTGAGTTCCGTAAGCATCTTTTGCATCACCGGATCTTTATAAATCGTTTCAGTAGCGTTTTTCACATCGGAGCTCACCTGTGGCACCACGGCGTACGCAACACCAGCAGCCAATGCAAGTCCGACGGCAAATGCACAACGAGTTTTTCGCATAGACAACCTCCATTCGGCAATAGACTTTGATCAAACCGATCGAAATTATTCTCGTCCTCTCCTTTCCGTATTGGAATCAGGATAAACCAGACTATTTTTAAGCATTTGTAAGCAACTTTTCATAGATTTTTTTCTTTGATGGTGACAAAATTCGACCTCCCATTTTCTGGTCTGTTTTTATGTTAATTTCTATTGCCTTATTCCTAATGCTGCAGTTAATCGGCGAAGCTCTATCCTATGGATTCGGCTGGCCCATACCTGGACCTGTACTCGGCATGATTTTTCTGCTCATTGGTTTTCTAATCAAAGATGATTTGATTGAGCGGGTTCGTTTGACCGCCTCTGTACTCCTGGCGCATTTGGCTCTTTTGTTTGTGCCCGCCGGAGTAGGAATTGTCAGACACTGGGATCGAATTTCCTCTGAATGGGTTGCTATTGCAGCCATTTTGGTCATCGGTACTGCCATCACCATGGTTGTAACCGCTCTTGCCATTCAATGGAGCGCCAAATTGCTGGGAGTTGATGATGACGATTGACTTACTTTGGCAACATCTCGCCCAAAACCCCGTCCTCTGGCTCTGTCTAACGCTGGTGGCTTATCAGATTGGCATTTGGGTCTACCAAAAAAGCGGTTACATCACGCTGCTTTCACCGTTTGTAATCGCAGTAGCTATTTTGTTGGGGATTTTATTTTCCACCGATACCCACTACGAAACATTCTTTGCCGGCGCCCAATTTGTTCATTTCCTTTTGGGACCGGCTACTGTAGCGCTTGCTGTTCCACTGTTTGATCAACGCCGCCGACTTGCCAAGCTTTGGGCTCCACTTTTAATCGGGGTAGTTGTTGGCTGCATTACCGGTGTTGTGTCAACTGTTTTGCTGGGAGTTCTTTTTGACGCTTCTTTTGAGAGCATTATGTCCATGGCTCCTAAGAGCGTGACCACGCCGATTGCTATGGGGATTTCCGAAAAAATGGGAGGCATCGCTGAATTTACTGCCGGCATCGTGGTGTTAACAGGTATTGTCGGCTCATTATTAGCCTCACCTCTTTTTAAGCTCTTTCGTATTAAAAAAGATTACGTAAAAGGCTTCTCATTGGGCGTATCCGCTCACGGAATGGGCACTTCCAGAGCCTTTCAGATCAGCGACAAGGCAGGCGCATTCTCTGGGCTAGCGATGGGATTGGCAGGCATCATCACTGCTTTTGCAGCCCCTATGATCGCTCCGCCTCTTTTGAATTGGTTGATGAACTGATCCTCTGACAAAGGGCCGCAAACGCGGCCCTTTCATAGTAAGGAAACTTGCAATTTCAATCAAAGCGTATCAGCGATGGATTGTGCCAGTGTTTGAGCTAACGCCTTATCATCGGCTTCGACCATCACTCGCAAAAGCGGCTCTGTTCCCGACGGCCGAATCAAAACACGTCCGCGACCACTGAGTTTTTCTTCGGCCTTAGCTACCGCCTCTTTCATGGGTTGATGGGATTTCCAATCAAACCCCTTTTCGATTCGTTTATTGATCAATACCTGCGGCAAAAGCTTCAGATCTTCTGTCAACTCTGCAAGAGTCTTTCCTTGACGTTTCATGGCCGCCAAAATCTGCAGGCTGCTGACAATCCCATCACCTGTTGTCTGACAATCCAAGACCAACAGATGACCGGATGTTTCTCCGCCGAAAAGCCAACCATCTCGCGCTTTCAACTGTTCCAGAACGTAACGGTCACCGACCTTTGCACGAACAAAATCAACTCCCAACTCTGCGAAACGCTTCTCGAGTGCGTAGTTTGTCATTAACGTGCCAACAACACCCAACACTTTTTCATGCATCATGCGGTCACGAACCATCACATAAAGCAGTTCGTCTCCGTTGTATACATGACCGTTGGCATCGGCCATGATTAAACGATCCGCATCACCATCCAAAGCGATACCGACATCACAGCCACGTTCGAATACTTTCTTTGATAGGGATTCCGTGTGCGTTGCGCCAACGCCATCGTTGATATTAAAGCCATCCGGGCTATCACCCACCGTAAAGACATCTGCCCCCAACTCATGGTAAACCGCAGGCGCCACATGGTAGGCGGCACCGTTTGCGCAATCCACTAAAATGCGCAACCCTTTTAAATTGACTGTGCTGTCAATCGTGGATTTACAAAATTCGATGTATCGACCCGAAGCATCTTCAAGCCGCCAAGCCTTACCCAGTTCGCGGCTGTCCACACAGGAAAAGCCCTTGTCCAACTCTTCTTCGATTTCCAATTCCACTTCATCAGGAAGTTTTGTCCCCGACTCAGAAAAGAATTTAATACCGTTGTCATGGTAAGGGTTGTGGCTGGCGCTGATCACCACCCCGGCATCAGCCCTTTGAGCACGGGTCAAATAGGCAATCGCAGGGGTCGGAATCGGACCGCACAACACCACGTCAACGCCTGCACTTGAGAACCCGGCTTGAAGCGCGGCTTCCAACATGTACCCAGAAACACGCGTATCTTTGCCGATCACAACGCGAACATGACGACGACCATCAATACGACGTCTCAGAACGCGACCGGCCGCCTGTCCTAACTTCATCACAAAATCCGGCGTGATAGGCGTTTCACCGACACGACCTCTCACACCGTCGGTACCAAAATACTTACGAGTCATAACATCAATCCTTATGGCTTTGATTTTCTGTCATAAGCCAAATTTTAAACGCATCACGCGTTGCTGCCACATCGTGAACCCTAACGATGGAAGCACCGCGCTGCGCAGCCAATAAAGCGCCGGTTACCGATCCTACCAATCGGTCATGCACACCTCGCCCGGTCACAGCGCCTATGCTGGATTTTCGGGATAGGCCGACCAAAATGGGGTAAGGAAGACGAGCAAAATAATCCGTATGAGCCAATAACTCAAAATTTTGCTCTACTGTTTTCCCAAAGCCGAAACCGTAGTCCAAACAAATTCTTTCCCGAGCAATTCCGGCCTTTTCTGCCCGTAGAGCCTGTTGAATTAGAAATTGCTCGACCTCTTCAATCAAATGACGATAGTTGGGGTTATTTTGCATAGTCGCCGGTGCCCCTTGCATATGCATCAAACAGACACCTGCATCAGTCTCTGCCACCGCCTCCAAAGCTCCGGGCTCCTGCAGTGCACGAATATCATTAATGATGTGTGCCCCTGCCTTGATTGCCTCCTTCATCACCACGGCTTTACTGGTATCCACAGAAATAATGGCTCCGCTTTTTGCCAGTTCTTGCACAACAGGCATAACCCGATCCAGTTCCTCTGCCTCACTAACAGGGGCCGCACCAGGCCTTGTCGATTCACCGCCGATATCAAGGATATCAGCCCCTTCACGTAAGAGCGCCAACCCGTGAGCCACCGCCTGTTTTTCCGTAGCGTAGTTTCCGCCATCGGAAAGTGAATCAGGCGTTACATTGACAATTCCCATAATTAGGGGAACTTTTGTATCTAATTCATGCCCTGCGCATAACCATTTCACAACATCTGCTCCTTCTGACTGAATCCAATTTTGGTTCGTGGATTGTAGCAATTTGGATTTTCTTGATTCAAAAATGCTCTTTACTATTGCGTTTCATTATTTTTTCCTGCATAATGCTGATTCGCACTTGAGGCGGGGCGTAGCGCAGTCCGGTAGCGCGCCTGCTTTGGGAGCAGGATGTCGGGGGTTCGAATCCCTTCGCCCCGACCACGTTTCGACAGTTGTCGAGCCGCCCGTAGCTCAGCTGGATAGAGCATCGGCCTTCTAAGCCGAGGGTCACAGGTTCGAATCCTGTCGGGCGGGCCAAAAGTTTGATGGTGGGAATAGCTCAGTTGGTAGAGTCCCGGATTGTGATTCCGGTTGTCGTGGGTTCGAGTCCCATTTCCCACCCCATCAACTTCTTCCCTTTTTTAATTCCCAAGCTTAAAAAACAAAAGGCCCACCGTTTTGGCAGGCCTTGAGCTTTCTTATACTTAAATCAGTTTTGAAGTTCACGAAGCGCTTTGATGCGTGCTTCAATCGGCGGGTGCGTTGCAAACAAAGAACCCATTCCTCCGCTGATACCGAAACCCTTCACATTGCCCGGCAACTCAGAGGTTTGCATTCCGCCTAAACGAGCCAAAGCGTTAATCATAGGAGCGGGAGAGCCTAGCGCTTGAGCGGCACCGGCATCGGCCCTGTATTCGCGGTAGCGCGAGAAAGCGGCCACCAACATCGAGCCCAAAAGTCCCAAAACCATATCCAACACAAGGCTTGTAATGTAGTAGCCTGCGCCCGGCGCATCACTTTCATTGCGCAAAATGCCACGATCAACAATGTTGCCAATTACTCGAGAAAGGAACACAACAAACGTGTTAATGACGCCTTGCATCAAAGTCATCGTAACCATGTCACCATTGGCCACGTGGCTCATTTCGTGTCCTAAAACAGCTTCGACCTCTTCTTTGTTCATACTGGCCAACAATCCGTCGGACACGGCAACCAGAGAATTATTCTTCGAGGGACCGGTTGCAAATGCATTGGGTTCTCCGTGATAAAGGCCGACCTCGGGCATCGCCACGCCCTTAATTTTGGCAAGCTTAGCGACCGTTTCAACCAACCAGCGTTCTACTTCATTGCGAGGATGATCAACATCAATCAGCTGGACTCCCATCGAATTTTTGGCAATCGTCTTACTCATCAACAAACTGATGATTGAGCCCGAAAAACCGATAACTGCAGCAAAAATTAAAAGTGAAACATAATTCTGACCGGCACCCGCAATTTGTGAGAAGTCCACACCAAAGAACCAGCTCACCAGGTTCAGGATGATAGACAACATCACCAAAATAGCCAAGTTGGTCAAGATGAACAAACCGATTCGTTTAAACATTGAATTTCCCTAGAAATAAAGGCATTACATGAAAGTGAAGTGTACGCAATGTTGCCCGAAAGAGTGTGACGAGAAGCCTTTAAAAATGTAAATAATTACAAAAAAGTCCGAAGATTTGATTTTGTACCTTCGGACTTCTTTTTCTTAACTTTCTTCTTCCCGCTTGGGAGAGTAGCTACCCCAAGAAGAACAACCCGGGCAAAGCCATTGGAAACCTTTAGCCTTAAAACCGCAATGAGAGCAGCGATAGCGTCCGGGTCTGCTCACGTAAGGCTTTAACAATGAGATTAATAATTGAAGCTCCGAGTCTTGCGGATGATCTTTTAAGCGAAGCTCTGCAAGCTTCTCATACGTCCACAATGTCGGGTGACGAACAAGCTCCTCTTTGAGGAACTTTTGAGCCGCCTGCTCCCCTTCACTTTTAACAATTAAGTCCAAGGCAATCGAAAGAGTTTCCACGCTGGAGTGATCTTCCAGAGCGCGATGGACCAAATTCATAGCCTGCTCGTGTTGGCCAGACGCTTCATAGGCTTGAGCCATCGGCACCATGACCAAGGGTAAATAATCGGGCGAAACCGTTTCCACCTTTGACCAGTGTAAAAGCGCCGTTTGAGGATCATTGTTTAACATGGCCAAGTTACCCAGCATGATGAGAGCACGAACACTATGGCGATCAACTTGCAGAGCCTTTTGTAACGCTTCACGGGCCTGATCGTACTGTTTGGCGCGCATGGCCAGCGCAGCAAGCTCACAATGGAAATGCCCCATCTCCACTTGATGGTTTTCACCGGCTTGCTTTTCCAACGTATTGGCAACATCAATTGCCTTTTCCCACTCTTTTTCGGTGCAATAAATTTTCAAAAGTGCACGCAACGCATCCAAATGGTATTCGGGTTCTTTTAAAAGACGTTGGAAGCTGTCTTCGGCACGATCGTAAATCCCCGCTTTAAGATAATCATTGCCTAACTCAAATAAAGCTAATGAACGTTCGTGTTCCGGCAAATCTTCCCGATTGAGCAAGTGATTATGGATACGGACAGCACGATCGAACTCGCCTCGGCGGCTAAATAAATTGCCTAACGCATGATGCAATTCAATGGTTTCAGGATCTAATCGGACCACTTCAATGAACGCATCAATGGCCTTATCGGGCTGATCGTTCAACAGCAGATTGATTCCTTTGTAATAGGTTGCGGGTTCATGTTCTTTCTCGCGTTGTCGTTGGTCTAGACCCCTAAACCACCACCCCGCAACAAACAAGACGGGCACAACGATCAGATACCAAAGCTCGAATTCCATAATGTGCGATCAGGTAAAGAAGTTGTATTGCGATGATTGTACACGCAAACAAAGGACGCCCGAATCCCTCAGGCGTCCTTAGCAATACAACAAACAGTTGGAGTATTAACGGCGGCGATTATTGGCGCCAGCGGCAGGCGCTGCAGCCGGGCGACCTTCAATGTGACGGAACGTGATGCGTCCCTTGGTTAAATCATAAGGGGACAGTTCCAAGGAGACTTTATCACCGGCCAAAATACGAATATGGTGCTTACGCATTTTTCCGTTCGTGTAAGCAACCAGTTCATGGCCATTATCAAGTTTTACGCGGTAGCGAGCGTCGGGCAAAACTTCAAGCACCACACCGCTCATTTCAATTAGATCTTCTTTTGCCATAATTCCTTGCGCCGTTTAAGTCGGCACGATTTATTAAAAATAAAAACGATAAATCGTTTGAAACACTTTGTTATCAAACAAAAGTGAAGCGCATTGTAATGCAAAAATGAGATGATCGCAGTAATTTGATGAGTATTTTTTCAGAAAAAACAAATGGTTCAGCGTAGATTCAGCATTTTTTCTAAAAATCATCCATAATTAGCAGTCCGACAAGTTCACATGGGGGCGACCTGGTTTCGACAGGGGTCACGAAGTGGCTTGGTGCATGTCAAGGTCCAGTCACCTTGTAAATCCGCTGGAAACAAAATAAACGCCAACAATAAGCGTTTCGCTCTCGCCGCCTAATTAAGGCGAGGACCACACCGGTTTGCCTCTAGACCGGGCCGGTTCGCCGGCAGTGGTTTCATATCATACAGGCTGGACATCCCTGAGGACACTGTGGGGGTGTTGAGATTTTAAAGTGTCTGGTTTCGTCAGAGCCGGCTAAAGGGCGCAAAGCGAAATAAGATTTTTTAAATGTTTTAGCTAAACATGTAGATCCAGCTGTGGACGATTTCTGGACGCGGGTTCAATTCCCGCCGCCTCCACCATGTGCTCCTGCCTTAACAGTTAAATATTTCAACGACATCCGTCTTCCGGCTTTCTACCAATATGATCTGTAACCTTTGTCCGCGTCACTGCAACACAGATCGTTCCACACCCGAAGGCTTAAAGCGTAGTATTTGTCGAGCAAGCGACGATATTGAAGTTGCCCTCGTCAGTTTGCATGCATGGGAAGAGCCGATTCTTGAAGCCAAAAAAGGCGCTGGAACAATCTTTTTTTCACACTGCAATCTGCGTTGCTGCTTTTGTCAAAACTACGAAATCAGTGCAAAAGGCAATGGAATCAAAATTTCGACCCAACGTCTGGCAGACATCTTCCTTGAAGAAGCCGAGCGCGGGGCATCCTGTATTGAACTCGTTACACCGGGTCACTATACGCGGCAAATCCGAGAAGCTTTACTATCGGCAAAAGAGCGCGGTTTAACACTGCCTATTGTTTACAACTCCAACGCCTATGAACTGCCCGAGACTCTACGAATGCTCTCGGGACTCATTGACATCTTTCTTCCGGATCTTAAATATTTTGACAATCGCCTTGGTGAGAAATATTCGGGGGTTTCAAAATACTTTGACTATGCCTCTGAGGCAATCCGTGCAATGTTCGAAATGACGGGACCGGCAGAGCTTGACGGTTCCGGACAACTTCGACGTGGGCTTATCATTCGGCATCTTGTCTTGCCTTGGCAATGGCGCGACAGTTGCCGTTGTTTAGACTGGATTCATGAAACTTTTAGCGACCAAGTGTATGTTTCGATTATGAATCAATACATGCCGCTCTTTAAAGCCTGCAGACATCCGGAAATCAACCGTCCGCTGACAACACTGGAATATCAAAAAGTTGTACGTCATGCGAGAAACATTGGTATCACCAAGGGTTTTATACAAGTGGGGCGCACGGATAGTGCCAAATTTATTCCGCACTTCGACGGAGATCACGTTCTTTCTGATAAAACCGACAAGTAACTTCTTGACTGACAGCAAGAAATCAATCAAGTTGCAGGCGCTCCACACCTTAAACCCTCATTGACGCATTTCGCGAATAACCTCGTCCGGCTGCTCTCGAACCGATGAACGAAACGGATTGATATCTATCCCTCCGCGTCGGGTAAAGCATGCGTACACTTCGAGTAATTCTGGTTGAAAAACTGTGCGCATATCGTGATAAATCTGCTCAACACACTGCTCGTGAAACCCTTTATGGCATCGATACGACACGAGATACTTTAAAAGGCCCTCTGGGCTAATAGCGCGTCCCTTATAGTTAATCATGACACTGGCCAAATCCGGCTGACCGGTCACCGGACACAAAGAACGAAAAACGGTTGTCGAGAAAGTCTTTTGAATTATTTCACTTGAGTGCGGATCAAACTCAAGAAGTCCCGGTTCTGTTTCATAGGTTGAAATTTCACCGCCCGCAGGAAGCGTTAAATGGTCAAGGGATAGCCCGGGCATCGTTTTCACCTGTCCCGGATAATTCTGAATGCTGAAAAGCTTTACCTTAACCGTGCCTCCTAAGCGAAGCGACAGATCATCAGACATGCGGTTTGCCACTTCCTCTTGGCTACCCATCTGCGTCATAGCGAATGAGCCGGCATACAGTTTTAACGATTTCGATTCAATAATTGAATGAGTCGAGGCCGGCACAAACAACTCAGCCACCGCCGTTTGCGGCACGCCTTGGCTGTTTAACCATGACAGTTCATATAAACGCCAGATATCTACCCCTTTGAAATGATGATCTCCGATTGCATCACGCCCTAGAGCGCGAGAAATCGGCTGCAACAAGCCAGGGTTATATTGATCACTATAGACTGTATCCTTACCTAGCAGAGTATTTTTAGGTTCCGGCATCAAAATCGACATGTGAAACCTCGAGAAAATAGTAAATAGAGGGATTATAGAGGTTCTAATTCAAACCCATTTCAATAAACGTTCTTCATGAGTCTAGATCTTTTCAAATACGTTTGCTTGGTTAAAAGTCTAAAGAAAATCAACCAAGACAATCGAAAATTAAATCCATGAAATGCGACTATGAAAACGCACGAGCTGCGCATGTTAGCCCGCGGAGACCTCGCTGAGGTTGATCGGGTTTAAGCGAATCTGCGCACGGAGAAAATTCATGACGCAAATCGGCAATATTTCTTTCTTTGGAATTAGGGCCAGGCCACACATGTTTGATAGGCTCTTTGCCTATCAAACATGGAGGGAGACTTTTTCAGGCCAAGACAATAAGACTTACGGAGGTATTTGTTTAGCTATTGTTAGCCGGGACAAATTTCATCCACAACAGACCCAAAATGTATCCGACCAATGCGAACCAAATCCAACTCAATCCCAATGTATGCATCGGCAAGTAAGTGGTTAAAACATTTTCCAATGCTTCAAACTTGATATTGGCGGTTTCCATACCGTTGATCAAAGCCATAATGAATGTAAAGCCAACGGTGAAAGCATAAACACATTGTCTGCCGTTAAAGAACTTGTCAGTAAACAAAAGCACAATCAACACAACAGCCAACGGGTAAATAAACATCAGCACCGGAACCGTTGAGGTAATGATGGTTTCAAGACCGAACATCCCAACCAAAAACGACACGATTGAGAAAATGGTCACCCAATAGATGTAAGTAAAGCGACCCGTTAACTTCAAGAAATAGGCTGCGCAGCAAGTAATCAACCCGATGGCCGTTGACCAACAAGCCAAAAGCACAATGACAGCCAAAATAATGGCACCTGCGTTACCAAAAAGGATTTTGGCAGACTCAGCCAACACCGGAGCACCGGTCGTTTGCATGCCGATTGCCGGAACACTTTCTGCTCCAATCTTGGCGATAAAAATATAAATAAAGGCCAACAGAGCAACAGCCACAATACCGGACTTGTAGACCTGCTTAGTGATCTCTGCACGATCGGTCAAACCGCAGTCCTCGCGAACAACGTTAATCACAAGAGTTGCGAAAACAAAAGCGGCGATCGCATCCAATGTGTTGTAGCCATCCAAAACACCCTGAACAGCAGCAATCACAGGCGTTGCATAGGCCTTCGTTGGAGCTTGAGGTTCTCCTAAAGGAGAAACAAATGACTGCACAATCAACAAAACGATCGTCAGCACTAATGCAGGGGTCAAAAGTTTACCGATGCGGTCAACCAACTTTTGAGGCGTGGCCGACAACCAGAAAGAAATCAAGAAAAACACCGCCAAGAAAATAGGCAAACCTAACTCGATGCTTTCTTTATCCAAGAAGGGACTGACGGCGATCTCGAAAGCGACCGTTCCGGTACGAGGAATAGCAAAGCAAGGACCAATCGCCAAATACGCCACAATCGTAAAAAACAATCCGTAGAGCGGATGAGCGCGTCCGGCAGCTTCCTGCAAATCATTGCAACCGGAGTAACCCATAGCCATCACGCTCAAAAGTGGCATACCCACGCCGGTAATACAAAAACCGATTAAGGCATACCAAACATTAACGCCGGCGTTCTGACCCATGGAAGCCGGGAAAATCAAATTACCGGCGCCAAAGAAAAGAGCAAACAGCATCAAACCGATCGGGATGTATCTTGTAGCGACTTTCTTATCCATATTTTTTCTCTTTTTATAAAAATATTTTTTTATTTTATGGATGAAGAATCATTTGCTTATAAGTGAGATAGATTAGAAAAGCTAATTCTTTAGGGGAATATAAGTTAATTCGTCTAGGTTGTTACAACTATTTCTTAGAGATAGTCAACTCAAACAGTAGAAGCAGGCAAATTTATAAACGATTTTAGGCAAAGGATCGTGAATGTGAATTGATAAAATTTTTCCAATGAATCCTTGACTGATGAGGGGTTGTTATGCCTGAATTTAAATGTTCCCGCAGTGCCTTTTTAAAAACAATGGGGGGCGTTATGACGAGCGCTGTTTTAAGTTCGCTTGCCAATGCCGCAACTATGCAAACGCAAGCACCGGTTGTCGGAAGTAAAAAAGTTACTTCTGACTTTAAAGGCGAAAAGGCCAAAGTGTTCTTTACTCGCCACATCGATGCCGACCATCTTAAAAAACTGTACGCCTTGATCAACGACGAAGTAAAAGGCAAGGTCGCTATCAAATTACACACCGGCGAACGCAACGGTCCGAATATTTTGCCCCGTGATATGGTGAAGGCGTTCCAACAAAGTATTCCCAACAGCAACATTGTAGAAACCAACACGCTTTACATCGGCGATCGGGACACCACTGAAAAACATCGTAAGACCTTGGAAGTCAATGGCTGGACTTTTTGTCCGGTTGACATCATGGATGAAGACGGCACCGTCATGCTTCCTGTGAAAGGCGGCAAGCACTTTAAAGAAGTATCCATGGGTAAAAATATCGTCAACTACGACTCCATGGTTGTTCTTACGCACTTCAAGGGCCACGCCATGGGCGGCTTCGGTGGCTCCATGAAAAATATCGCCATCGGATGCGCTGACGGCAAAATCGGGAAGGCTCAAGTTCACGCCGTAAAGGATATCAATGCTCCTTGGGATGAATGGCCGGCAAAAGAACACCTGATGGAAACGATGGCGGAATCTGCTAAAGCTGTGTGCGACCATTTTGGCAAACACATTGTTTTTATCAATGTCATGCGCCGCATGTCTGTGGATTGCGACTGCGCGGGGCTGAGCGCCGCAGAACCCACCATTCCTGATATTGGCATGGTTGCCTCCACAGATATTTTGGCAATCGACCAAGCATGTGTGGATTTAGTTTATTCGTTAGGCAAAGATAAAAACCACGATCTTGTTGAACGAATTGAGTCACGCCACGGTTTGCGCCAGTTGTCCTACATGCATGAACTCGGCATGGGCAAGGATAACTACGAGCTCATCGACATTGATCTTTAACTTTTAGCCTTTCATTTAAAAACGGGGATATGCCTTTTGGGCACTTCCCCGTCTGTTTTATTGAATACAATCGGCGCTTAACCTCTGATTTGCCCGTTTCCTGTCACTAAGTACTTATAGGACGTTAATTCAGGCAAAGCCATCGGCCCCCTGGCGTGAAGCTTTTGCGTGCTGATGCCGATTTCCGCGCCAAAGCCGAACTCAAAGCCATCGGTGAAACGAGTTGAAGCATTAACATAAACAACGGCCGCATCCACTTCCGCTTGAAAGCGTCGGGCATTTTCCATATTGCGCGTGACGATACATTCCGAGTGACGGGTACTGTATCGGGCAATATGAGCCAAAGCCTCATCCAAGTCACGGACGATTTTTACAGATAAGCGCAAATCACCGTACTCTGTTGCCCAATCCTCATCCGTGGCGGCTTGGATTCGAGAGTCAAACTTTTGAGTCTGCTCGCAACCGAAAATCGTCACACCTGCGTTGAAATAATCCTTCAACATTTGAGGTAAAAACGCATCGGCTACTTTTTCGTGCACAAGCAGTGTTTCCATGGCATTGCAAACCGATGGTCTTTGTACTTTTGCATTAAAAGCAATCCGGCGGGCCATATCGCAATCGGCAAACTCATCAACGAAAGTGTGGCACACCCCAGCACCGGTCTCAATTACGGGCACTGTCGCGTTTTGAACAACGGCTTGAATCAGACGGGCGCTACCTCTGGGTATGACGACATCAACTAAACCGTTCATGCGGATTAAATCGGTTACCGCCTGACGATCTGTCACGTCAATAAACTGAATAGCGCCTTGCGGTACCCCCTCTTTTTGAGCGGCCTCTGAAAGAATAGAGGCGATGGCCTGATTAGAATGAAGCGCTTCGCTTCCTCCCTTGAGCACAACCGTGTTACCCGATTTCAGGCACAAGCCAATGGCATCAGACGTAACATTCGGTCTCGCTTCGTAAATAATGCCGACAACCCCAATAGGCACGCGCACTTTGGTCAAACTTAACCCATTGGATAGCGTTGAACCTCCAATCACCTCTCCGATCGGATCTTTGAGCTGAGCAACCTGCCGTAAACCTTCAGCCATTGACTCAATGCGTGCGGGCGTCAAGCGAAGACGATCCTGCATGGATTCCCGCATACCGTTGGTCTGTGCGTTGAGCATATCCTTTTCATTAGCTTCAAGAATCTCGTCGCAATGACTCAAAAGCGCGGCAGCCATGGCAAGCAGGGCTTTATTTTTCTGTCCGCTACGAAGCGTTCCCATCCTGACAGCCGCATCGTGAGCCGCCTGAGCTTTTTGACGAACCAATACTTCTGTCGTGCTCATAGATAGGTCTCCTAATTCAAAATGACCAAATCATCTCGATGAATCACTTCATCAAAAGCTTTGTGTCCCACTAAACTTTCAATTTCTGCACTTTGGCAGCCAATAATTTTTTGAAGTTCTTCAGAAGAATAGTGACACAAACCACGGGCGATTTCACGTCCTTCTTTATTTTTAACGCTCACGGTATTACCGGCTTCAAAGTTGCCTTCTGCGGCCACAATACCAACGGGCAGGATGCTGCAGCCTCCCGCTTTTTTAATGGCTTTTTCACAGCCTTCATCCACCGTCACGCTTCCCATAATGCGGGCTCCGAACGCCAGCCAGCGTTTACGGAACTGCAAGCGATTTTCTCGGGAAACAAAAAGCGTACCAACCTCTTCGCCTTCGAGTATGCGGCTGATGGCATCTTTTTGCGAACCGGAAGCAATGATTAAATTAATGCCCGATGTTGTGGCATTTTTTGCAGCCTGAATTTTTGTAAACATGCCACCGGTGCCAACGCAGCTGCCGGCGCCTCCGGCGCTCGCTTCAATCTCCGGCGTAATCTCTTCAACCCGAGAGACCAATCGGGCGTCGGGATGCGTCTGCGGATTGGCTGTATAAAGGCCATCCACATCGGACAAAATAATGACCAAATCCGCATCAACAATACTTGCTACCAAAGCGCTCATATTGTCGTTATCACCGATTTTTAATTCATCCAGTGCGACGACGTCATTTTCATTGACGATTGGAATAACGCGGCGTTTTAGCAACTCCATAAATGTATTTCGGGCATTGGTATAACGGTGGCGGTCAATTGTCTCCATGCGGGTCAAAAGCACCTGAGCGACCACTTGCCCGTATTCAGCAAAGATTTTTTCATAGGTGTGCATCAAAATGCCTTGACCCACGGCAGCCGCTGCCTGCTTACCCGGAATCGTTTTCGGCTTTTCCGGCAACCCCAAACGATCAACACCAACGGCCACCGCGCCTGACGTGACCAAAATCATTTCCTTACCTTGATTTTGCCAGTCAGCCAATTCACGAGCCAATTTATCAATGCGGGCAAAATCACATTTACCGTTGGCGTGTGTAATGGTGCTACTGCCCACTTTCACCACGATGCGTTTGGCGTCTTTCAAATCTTTGCGTTCAACTAACATCTTTTGCTTTATTTAGATCAATGGAAATTTTTATTATACGTGCCGCAGACACAAAAGCCCCGACCATCAGGCCGAGGCTTGCGAGTCTAATCAGTTTGTCAACGTTTTCTTAGTTATTAAGAAAGTCATAGGCCACTTGCACGTGAGTCATCGCTCCGTTAATCAGAGCATCTTCGTCCACTTTGTAGCAGCCAGAGTGTTGAGCATGAACAGCGTCACAAGCGGGATTGCCGACACCAAACAAAGCCATCACGCCCGGCACTTTTTGCTGATAGTAAGCGAAGTCTTCTCCGCCCATCGTAATCGGATAGTCGCAGAAGAAATCGTCACCCAAAATTTTCTTGGCACTGGCTCGAACAGACTGAGCCAATTTGACATCGTTGATCGTGGGTGGCACCAATTCCTCATATGTCAACGTTGCTTTACCGCGCATAGCCTTTGCCGTTTCTTCCACAACTCGCTTCATGGCTTCGGGGAATTGAGCGCGCACTTCGTTGCTGAAGCAACGCGTGGTTCCGGTTAATTTCGCTGAGCCGGAAACAACATTCCAACGGGTACCGCCTTCAATCGTACCCACAGTCAAAACCGCCGTTTCAACCGGAGAAATTTCACGGCTTACAACCGTTTGCAGGTTTTGAACAATGGCTGCGCTCATCACAATGGCATCTGCGCACAAATGCGGTGTTGCACCGTGACCGCCCTTGCCTTCAATGTTGACTTCAAAGCGATCTCCCGAAGCCATCGTGGCGCCTTCACGAACGGAAATTTTTCCACTCGGAATATCAGACCAGACGTGCATACCAAACGCTGCGTCCACGCCATCGAGCGCACCTTCTTCAATCATTGAGCAGGCGCCTTTACCGATTTCTTCGGCAGGTTGGAAAGCACAAACTACGGTGCCTGCCAATTCATCTTTGATGTCATTGAGCATCAAAGCAGCTGTAAGCAGCATGGAGATATGGCAGTCGTGACCGCAGGCGTGCATCACACCGGGATTTTTACTGGCAAATTCATAGCCGGTTTCTTCATTGACGGTTAATGCGTCAATGTCACCACGAAGCAAAATGGTCTTACCGGGTTTAGCCCCCTTAATCGTGGCAAGCGTTCCCGTCTTCATGCCACATTCACGCCATTGAATACCATGCTTATCCAACTCTTCACGAATATGCTTGGCGGTACCGAACTCCTGTCCGCTTACTTCAGGATAAGCGTGAAACCAACGACGTTGTTCAATGAGATAATCGTGGTATTTCTTACCAAGTGTTTGAATATCCATTTTGTCATCCTTTCAAAATGAACCAAGGCGCCAGCAAGCGCCTTGGTGACAAGTAAATTAGAACAGATTCACAAAGAAGCCGGCCAAGATCACGGAAGTAATGGTCACAGTGACAAAACCGCCAATGATCATCGAGGGGAACATCTTGCTCATCAAGAACTCATGTTCTTCAGGCGTCTTAGCCATCGCCTTACAGGTCGATTCCGTAATGATGGCATTAAACGGGAAGCCATAGAGCGCGGTCAAACAATTGCAGAAACTCAACGGGAAGGAGAGCTTCATAACTTTGGCAGCAACCCAAGCGAAAACAGCCATCCCGAAGACGCCAACCACAATCAAACCAACCATCGGCAAAATAATGGAGGTCAACATTTCAGGCGTGCAATCCTTAAGTCCTTCGAAGACGAACATTGTCAAGGCGAACATCAAAATGTTAAAGGAATTGCAACGGTGTAAAATATCGGTTTCCAAAAAGCCTAAAGAGCAGAAAACCACACCAAAGATCAAAGCCCACACAGCGCCGCTAATACCGGTGAAGCCACCCACCATCATGGATAACCATGCCACCATGCCAATCTTGGTGAGCATCACAATCGGGCTATTTAATGAATCAGGCAATGCCAAAGGACCACGACGTTCGCTTGAAGGCAAAGAGGTCACATTCTTTGCGGCAGAAAGCTCGTCTTTGGTAACGCGTTCACCCGAACGATACTCTTGTAAGAGCTTGGCGCCTTCAGCCTTCATGAAAATAGCGGTCAAAGGATAACCGGCAAAACCCTGAACACAGTACATCGTAATGGCAAACACAGCCGCAGACGTTAAACCGTGTTCAGTGGCCGCTTGCTGCATAATCGTTGCGGCGACAATACCACCGGTGAGCGGCGGAAGACCGGCCACAATGTAAGCCCAATCCATAAAGAGCGGGCACAAAAGCAAGGCAAAAATACACATACCCGCCAAGCCCACAAGACACATCACCACCGTTTTCCATTGTTCCATCAAGGTTTTCAGGCTGATGACCGTGCCCATGTGAACAATCAACAAGTAAATACCCAACGTGGCGCCAAAGGGCGTCAGGAATGAATCTTTAACCAAATCATAGGGAATGACGGTCCAATAGCCCACCAACAACAAGCAGGCTGAAACGAATACCGATGGAATCCACGCTTTGGTCCAAGTGGAAACAAGTTCACCGATGATCACGATGAAACCACAAATACAGAATGCAGCTAAAAAGTTATACATAAGAGACTCTTTCAATAGTCAACCAATTAATGAGGCATCTTTCATGAAGCGACGCCTCGTTTCATTATATGTAAGGGCCTTTGCCTTGATTGACGGGCTTTCTAGTGAAATTAACCTAGTTATGAAGGTTTCCTAAGCATGATCACTTAGGAAAAAATCTGAATAGAGAGAAAAGAAATACAAATAAAAGGAAATTGTTGACACATATGGAAAGAGGATTCCGAAAAACTTCGGAATCCTCCATCTGAACTTAGGTTGACGTAGAGAAACGTTTAAGCTTCTTGCACAGCGCCGTCCACTCGCAAACGCATCTCTTTGCCCGCTTTAAAGTGCGGCACATATTTTGCCGGTACCACCACGCTTTCTCCGCTCTTGGGATTGCGTCCCAAGCGTTCAGGGCGGTAGTTCAGGCAAAAACTGCCGAAACCGCGGATCTCAATGCGGCTGCCCGTGGCCATAGCCAAAGTCATCGCATCAAGGACCGCCTTAACGGATTCGTCAACATCACGCGCAGTCAATCGCGCGTTTTTATTTGCGAGCCGTTCAATCAGCTCGGATTTCGTCATGGCATCCACCATGCTTCTCCGATTACTTTTGTTCGAGCTTAGCCTTCAACAAGGCTCCCAAGTTGGTCGTACCGGAAGCGCCTTGAGCGTCTTGGTTCATGCGATCCAAGGCTTGGCGAGCTTCGCTGGCATCCTTAGCCTTAACGGACAATTGGATGCTACGGTTCTTACGGTCGATGCTGATGATTTGAGCCGTCACCGTATCACCTTCCTTCAATTGCGTCGTAGCGTCTTCAACGCGTTCGGAAGAGATTTCGGAGGCGCGCAGATAACCTTCAGTTTCATCGCCCAAGTCAATCACGGCGCCCTTGGCGTCAACGCTCTTGACCGTACCGGTAACAACGGAACCCTTTTCATGCGTGCTCGTGAAGTTGCTGAACGGGTCACCGCTCAATTGCTTCACGCCCAAGCTGATGCGTTCACGTTCGGTATCAATACCGAGCACAACGGCTTGAACTTCGTCACCCTTCTTGTATTTACGAACAGCTTCTTCGCCTTGTTCGGTCCAAGAGAGGTCAGACAAGTGCACCAAACCGTCGATGCCGCCCGTCAAACCAATGAACACACCGAAATCGGTGATGGACTTGATTTGGCCGGTAACCTTGTCACCCTTCTTGTGGCTTTGAGCAAATTCTTCCCAAGGATTGGGTTTGCATTGCTTCATACCCAAGGAGATACGACGACGTTCTTCGTCGATTTCGAGAACCATCACTTCAACGTCATCGCCCAATTGGACAACCTTCTTCGGATCAACGTTCTTGTTGGTCCAATCCATTTCGGAGACGTGCACCAAACCTTCGATGCCGGCTTCGATTTCAACAAAGGCACCGTAGTCGGTGATGTTGGTGATCTTGCCGAATAAACGCGTTCCCTTCGGATAGCGGCGAGCGATACCGATCCAAGGATCTTCACCCAATTGCTTCAAGCCCAAAGACACACGGTTCTTTTCTTGATCGAACTTGAGAACCTTGGCTTCGAGTTCTTGACCGACTTGAACCACTTCGCTCGGATGGCGAACACGACGCCAGGCGAGATCGGTGATGTGCAACAAGCCGTCAATGCCGCCCAAATCAACAAAGGCACCGTAGTCGGTAATGTTCTTAACGATACCCTTAACAATGGCGCCTTCCTTGAGCGTATCCATGAGCTTGGCGCGTTCTTCGCCCATACTGGCTTCAACCACGGCACGGCGGGAAACAACAACGTTGTTGCGCTTGCGGTCGAGCTTGATGACCTTGAATTCCATGGTCTTGCCTTCGTAGGGCGTGGTGTCCTTAACAGGACGGGTGTCAACCAAGGAGCCCGGCAAGAAGGCACGGATACCGTTGGTCATAACCGTGAGACCGCCCTTGACCTTGCCCGTGATCGTACCGGTAACGAGTTCGCCGGATTCGAGGGCTTTTTCAAGGTTCATCCAAGCGGCAAGACGCTTGGCCTTGTCGCGAGACAAAATCGTATCACCGTAGCCGTTTTCGACTTGTTCAATCGCCACAGCCACGAAATCACCCGGCTTCACGGTGACTTCACCGCGATCGTCCTTGAATTCTTCGATAGGCACATAGGCTTCGGACTTCAAGCCGGCGTTCACGACCACAAAGTTGTAGTCCACGCGCACCACTTCAGCCGTGATGACTTCGCCTTGGCGCATTTCTTGACGAGCTAAGCTTTCTTCAAAAAGCTGAGCAAAAGACTCGGGTTGGTTAATATTTTCAGACATGAGTTAATTTAAAAATACAGTGCTCTTCCAGTAAGTGGAAAATGCACCGGGTTAAAAAACCGGGCCGGCCCCATTGCCGGTTTGCCGGGCGGTTGGCTGCAAGAGCCAACCTATTTGGTAAGAGAGCGGTACCACTGTAGCACCTGTCCCACCGTTGCTTCAATCGTCAATTCTGACGAATCGAGGATCTTGGCATCTTTTGCGGGCGCAAGAGGACTCACGGCACGTTGCATATCGCGCCGATCCCGCTCCTCTAGATCCCGGGTAAGGGTGTCGATATTAGCAACAATTCCTTTTTCTTTCAACTGATTAAAGCGTCTTTGCGCACGTGCTTGAGCACTTGCCGTTAAAAAAACTTTAAGCGGTGCATCCGGGAAAATCACGCTGCCCATGTCGCGCCCATCGGCGACTAAACCAGGAAGGCGACGAGCCCGCTTTTGCACATCCAAAAGCGCTTGGCGCACAGCTGGCAATGAGGCAACTTTGCTAGCGGCCACTCCGACTTCTTCGGCTCGAATTTTGTCGGTTACGTCTTCACGATCTAAATAGATCTTTCCGTCTTCGAACAAGGGAGCCAAATTGGCAGCCGTCTGAGCCAAGGCTGACTCATCGGTCAAGTCAATTTTTTCCTTTAAGGCTTTATAGGCGCAAAGTCTGTAAAGAGCGCCGCTATCGAGGTAATGAAAACCCAGAGCTCGAGCCACCCTGGCCGCCACGGTTCCTTTACCTGAAGCTGTCGGCCCATCAATCGTAATTACTGGAATCATTTTGCATAAAAGGGCCCGCCTTTCGGTCGGGCCCATCAATCATTTATTAAATGGATTGGACAGGATCTGCTTCGGAAGACGCAGGAGCCTTAGCAGCCTCTTGGGCTTCTTCGGACTTTTCTTCCTCAACATCTTCTTCCGCAATACGCTGAACAGCAACCAAGCTGTCATCCTTCAAGCCAATAAGTGTCACACCCTGTGTAGCCCGTTTCAAAACAGAGATATCCGAAACGGGAGTGCGAACAATCTTGCCTTTTTGAGTCAAGAGCATGACTTCATCGGCGTCGTTAACAAGTGTCGCTGCCACCACTTTGCCGTTTCTGTCACTGGTTTGAATAGCAATCATGCCCTTGGTGCCGCGACCATGACGAGTGTATTCGCTCACCAACGTGCGCTTGCCGAAACCATTTTCCGTAGCCGTCAAAACCGTCTGCTCTTCGCTGTCGGCCACGAGCATGGCAATCACTTTCTGCCCGTCTTCAAGCGCCATGCCCTTAACTCCTCGGGCACCACGCCCCATCGGACGAACATCGGCTTCGCTGAAACGAACTGCCTTACCCGCATCTGAAAAGAGCATGACATCGTGCTCACCATCGGTGATCGCCACACCGATCAGGTGATCACCATCATCAAGCCCCGCGGCATTAATGCCGGAGCGACGCACATTGGCAAAATCCTTCAAACGTGTCTTTTTGACCACACCGTTGGCCGTGGCCATAAAGACGTAATGTTTGTCATCAAAATCTTCAATGGGCAGCACAACCGTGATGCGCTCACCTTCAGACAACGGAACCGAGTTAATGATCGGCCGTCCTTTGGAGGTTCTTGAGCCTTCAGGCAACGCATACACATCCAAGCAATACATACGACCGAAGTCGGAGAAGCAAAGAATTCGGTCATGCGAATTGGCGATAAAGAGCTGATCGATCATATCGCCTTCTTTCATCGTCGCCGCCTTCTTACCTTGACCGCCACGGCGCTGAGCCTGGTAGTCAGAGAGCTGTTGGCTCTTGATGTAGCCATCGCGCGTCATGGTCACCACCATTTCACGACGCGGGATTAAATCACGCGGGTTGAAATTGGGGTCACCGGTCGGATCGATTTCAGAGCGGCGGTCGTCGCCATATTCATTCTTAATTTCGATTAAGTCATCTTCAATGATCTGACGAACACGATCAGGTTTATCAAGAATATCGAGAAGATCAGCGATGGTATCCACAACGCTCTTATATTCTTGAATGATCTTGTCTTGTTCCAAGCCCGTTAAGCGTTGCAGACGCATCTGCAAAATACTATCGGCCTGGGTCTCACTTAAATAGTACAAGCCGTCGGGACGACGTCCGTAAAGCGGATCAAGCCCTTCGGGGCGATAGTCATTTTTATGTTCGCCGGCACGGTCAAGCAACTCACCGACCAAGGCAGAATTCCAACCACGGCCCATCAAACCAGCCTTGGCAACGTCCGGTGTAGGAGCTGCGCGAATAATGGCCAAAAAGTCATCAATATTGGCTAAAGCGACCGCCAAGCCTTCCAAAACGTGGCCGCGTGAGCGATTTTCACGCAAATCGAACAGGCAACGACGAGTCACCACTTCGCGGCGATGCATCAGGAAAGCTTCAATAATTTGCTTAAGGTTAAGCAACTGCGGCTGACCGTCAACCAAGGCCACAATGTTGATGCCAAAGGAATCTTGAAGCTGAGTGAGCTTATAGAGGTTATTTAAAACCACATCGGCCACAACTCCGGCCTTCAGATCGATCACTACACGCACACCGTCCTTGTCGGTTTCATCGCGCAAATCCGAGATACCTTCGATTCTCTTATCGTTGATGAGGTGAGCTATGCTTTCAACTAAGACTCGCTTATTGACCTGATACGGAATTTCATCGACCACAATGCGCGTGCGACGTCCATGATCAAATTCTTCATAGTGCGTTTTCGCGCGCATGAGAACACGACCACGACCCGTACGATAACCTTCAATCACTCCCTTGAGACCGAAGATGATGCCCCCGGTGGGAAAGTCCGGAGCCGGCACGAATTTAATCAGATCATCAACCGTGGCATCCGGGTGATTGAGTAAATGCACACAAGCGTCAATTGATTCACGCAAATTGTGCGGAGGAATATTGGTGGCCATACCGACAGCAATACCTGCGCTGCCATTAATGAGTAAATGCGGCAAGCGGGTCGGCAAAACCGTCGGTTCTTTTTCGGTATTGTCGTAGTTAGGAATAAAGTCAACCGTGTCTTTGCGAATGTCGGCGAGCATTTCGCCGGCAAGCTTTTGAAGCTTGACTTCGGTGTAACGCATGGCCGCGGCCGAGTCACCGTCAAGACTACCGAAGTTACCCTGACCGTAAACCAGCGGATAGCGAAGCGAGAACGGTTGAGCCATACGAACAATCGTATCGTAGGCAGCCATATCACCATGAGGGTGATATTTACCGATCACATCACCGACAACACGAGCAGATTTCTTGGTGGGACGAGAGTAAGTGTTACCCATTTGCTCCATCGCGTAAAGCACGCGACGGTGAACGGGCTTCAAACCGTCCCGAACGTCCGGCAAAGCGCGGCCCACAATCACGCTCATTGCGTAATCCAAATAAGCACGCTTCATTTCGGTTTCCAAAGAAACCGGTAATAACTCTTGTGCAATATTGAGCATGGAGCCCGGAATGTTGGAATCGTTCGATTCTTCGGCAGTTACGTTCTCTTCGTTATTCTTAATATCTTCGTTATCAGACATCGATTAACTATCCATCGTTTGAAATTTTTAACCTGTTGATTTTATCAGGATTTTCTCAAAAATGCCTGTATCGAAAGAGTTATTTTTCTTTTTATTTTCAATGGGTTAGGCAACGTCAAAATGTTCAAAATAACGAAAAACGGCAAAAAGGACAGATTTTGTCAGTCTGACATACAATTCGTCGTACGACATCTATAGGTTAGAAAAGGCTGTTTATGCACGTTCACACCATCATCGAAGCGGGCTGGGTAATGCCCATGGCCCCCAAAGGCGCACTCTTGACCCGTCACAGTGTTCTGATTGACGAAGGAAAAATTGTGGCGGTTGTTCCTACCGAAGAAACTCAAGGGATCGAAGCCAAAGAAATCGTCCGCTTGCCGGATCACATTGTTTTACCTGGTTTTGTAAACGCCCATACACACGCTCCCATGCACTTATTGCGAGGAATGGGCGCGGATCTTCCCTTAATGGATTGGCTTCAAACAAAAATTTGGCCAGCCGAAGGCAAACTCATGAGTCCTGAATTTTGCTATGAAGGCTCTCTTATTGCCGGGGCCGAAATGGTTGAATCCGGTATCACGTGCGCAAGCGACCACTATTTTTTCAGTGAGGATGTTGCCCGCGGTCTTACTGAAGCCGGCATTAAGTGTTCCGTCTCCGGAATTGTGATCGGCTTTCCTTCGGCCATGGCGAAAAACACGGATGAATACATCCGGTGTGCCGAAGCGCTTTTCGAGCGTTTTGCCAACGATCCCAATGTCAGAGTAACCGTTGGTCCTCACGCACCCTACACGGTCGATGATGATGCGCTCATTAAAGTGCGTGATTTAGCTCACAAACACAACGCACGAATCCACATGCATGTGGACGAAACACAGACCGAAATTGAAGGTTCACTCAAGCAATATGGCGTCCGCCCGTTGCAGCGCCTTCAAAATTTGGGACTATTGGATGAACGATTTATTTCCGTGCATACGGTTTGTGCCGATGATGCTGAATTAGAACTTCTTGCCCGCGCCCGAGCAAGCGTCGTGCACTGCCCGTGTTCAAATTTGAAATTAGCCAGCGGCTTTACTCCTGTTGCCAAAATGATGGCTCTCGGCATCAATGTTTCGATGGGCACTGACGGAGTTGCCAGCAATGACAAGGTGGACCTTTTAGGCGAAACACGTCTGGCGGCTATGTTGGGCAAAGCCGTATGCCAGGACACCACTCAAATGAAAGTGGCCGATATGCTTTATGCGGCTACCATGGGAGGCGCTAAAGCTTTGGGCTGGGATGACCGGATCGGTTCGCTCGAAAAAGGCAAAGACGCTGATTTAATAGCCGTTGACCTCGGCAACATTGATGCGCTGCCCGTTTTCGATCCCGCCTCGCAGCTTTTATATAGCGCGGGACGCGAAGATATCAGTCACGTTTGGGTTAATGGCAAAATTGTTGTCAAAAAGCAACAACAGGAAGGTCTCCGACCTTTGAGTCGAGAAAATGCACAGAAAATAACAAAAACGTGGCAGAATAGAATTTAGTTTAGGTAAGTGTCCCCAAAAGGCCACTCGCGAGGGCGGTGGGATGCGAGCCGGACGTGTGCGGTCGTCTGTTGTTTACCGCAGTAAATCCAATTGGAGAAAATAATTATGAAAAAAACATTAGCTTTGAGCGCCGCCTTGGCCGCTTTGCTCGCTACGAGTGGCATGGCCAGCGCTGCCGACGTTTTCCCGTATGTTAAGTCCACGACCGGTCAAACCGTGATGAGCAACTACGACCTCTGCTGGCGTACCGGCTTCTGGACGCCCGCTCTTGCCGAAGGCATCGAATGCGACGCTGACATCGCCAACAGCGGTAAGATCGTTTTGGCTGCTGACACGCTCTTTGACTTGAACTCCGCCAAGGTTAAGCCCGAAGGCGTCAAGATGCTCAACGAATTGGTCGCTCGTATGTCCGGCTTGAACGTTGACGTCGTGATGGCTACCGGTTACACCGACGTGACGGGCCCGGCTTCCTTCAACCAAACGTTGAGCGAACGCCGCGCTGCTGCCGTTAAGTCCTACATGGTCGCCCAAGGCGTTCCGGCTGACAAGATCCAAACCGAAGGTAAGGCCTCCGCTGATCCTGTCGTGACCTGCGAAGACACCGGCTCTAAGGCTGATTTGGTTGCCTGCTTGGCTCCGAACCGCCGCGCTGTCGTTGAAGTGGTCGGCACTCGCGCTCAATAATTAATGAGACAGTCTCATTGATTTGAATTAAAAGGCGCTCCGCTTTGGAGCGCCTTTTTTAGTGAACGTCTTGAAATGGGATAAATAATGCCTCTGGTTTTGTTTGACTTGGACGGCACACTTGTTGATAGTGCCCCTGATCTTTGCGCCTCCTTAAACCGTATCCGTCGATCGGAAAATCTGGCCCCCCTTCCTTACAACGTACTCAGAGAATACGCGGGCTCTGGAGCAAGAGGGCTTCTTAAGATTGGCTTTGACATTACTGACCAAGATCCTCGCTTTCCTGAACTCAAAGAACGATTTTTGTCGGACTACCAAAATCACTGTGCAGAAAAAGTTTGCTGCTTTGATGGCATCGAACAAACACTCGAAGAAATAGAACAAGCCGGTTGGCAATGGGGTGTCGTCACCAATAAATTCAGCAATTTCACCATTCCCATCATGAAAAAGCTGGGCTTATACGATCGAGCCTGCGTCATTATTAGTGGGGATGAAACCGGAAAACTCAAACCCCATCCCGACAACATGTTGGTCGCCTTAAATAAAATGCGCGCCTTACCGCAAGAAACGCCCTACGTTGGCGATGACATCCGCGACTCCAAAGTTGCTCAAACCCTAGGAATGCCTTTTGCCGCGGCTACTTGGGGTTACCTCAGACAAGACTTCCCAATTGATGAGTGGCATACCCACCTTGTTGCGCATCACCCGCAAGAGCTCATCGGTTGGCTGAAAGTCTTACCGGCTAAATAATGGCTTTAAGATTGAAGCAATATTTCTGCACTACAATGGCCGACGTACCCGAAAGAATTAAGGGTAAAGACTGAAAAACAGGGAAAACGATAAAATCTTCGCTCTTCACTTATCGCTTCTCTCTTTAAGCTTTGTATTTGTGTTTTTCCCGCCTAAAAAGAACTCGGACGGGAGAATAGGAGAAAAAAATGAAATCTGTGCTCGTGCTCTATCACAGCCGAAGCGGACATACGGCTCGTGTCGCCCGCCGTATTTGGGAAACGGTTATCGCCGAAGGTAACCAAGCCGACATGATGAGTGTTATGGAAGCCGACCGTGAAGGCGTGCAATGGGACAAGTACGATCTCTTTATTGTGGGTTGCCCCGTGTTGTACGGTACCTACCCCAAAGTGTTCTACAGCTTCCTTGCCAAACACAAAAATGAACTCGATGCCAAGCCCCACAGCTTCTTTAACGTCTCTGTGGTCGCTCGCACCCCGATTAAAGCGACGCCCGAAGGCAACCGCTACATGCAAAAGTTCCTGCAAAACTCTCCCTGGAAACCCCGCGATGTCAAATGCATCGCCGGTAAGGTGGACTATCCGAACTGGGGTTGGCTTGATGCCAAGATGATTCAACTCATTATGAAGATGACAAAGGGACCGACCTCCATGGATGCAGTGATTGACTACACGGATTGGGAAGATGTTAAGAGCTATGCCCGTCATTGCTTGACGCTTGCATAGTCACTTTCTTGTCACAAGACGCAAAATCATCAAAAGTCGCCCCTCTGAGGGCGACTTCTTTTGTTTACAATAATGGTTTGTGTATAAGAAAACAGGATTTACAACAATGACCGATTTCCCCTGGCTCGCGAAATATCCTAAAGGCGTTCCCGCACAAATTAATCCGGATCGCGTCGCCAATATTCCTGCCCTGCTCGACGGTATTGCCGAAAAGCATCCCAATGCCCCTGCGTTCACCAATATGGGCGTCACCCTCACGACCAAAGAAGCTCAAGCGCTATCTTTTGATCTGGCCGGCTACCTCCAATCGCTGCCCGATATGCAAAAAGGCGATCGCGTTGCCGTGATGATGCCTAACCTTTTGCAGTACCCGGTCGCCCTATTTGCTATTTTGCGGGCAGGCTTCATTGTTGTGAATGTCAATCCGCTGTACACAGCGCGAGAACTCGAACATCAATTGAAAGACTCCGGCGCCAAAGCGATCATTATCATTGAAAACTTTGCAAAGACTCTTGAAAGAGTTCTGTCTCGTACGCCGGTCAAGCACATCATCACCACACAGGTTGGTGACTTATTCCCCTTCATGAAGCGCACCATCGTCAACGCTGCAGTGAAGTACGTTAAAAAGATGGTCCCTGAGTGGAACCTTCCCGGTGCCGTCAGTTTCCGTGACGCATTGTCAATTGGACACGGCAAGGGCTTCACGCCGGTTGAACTCTCCAATGAAGATGTTGCGCTTTTACAGTACACGGGCGGCACAACCGGCGTATCCAAAGGCGCCATGCTCACGCACCGAAATGTTCTGGCCAACGTTGAACAAACCGGCAGCTGGATCAGTGTTTCCTTTAAGGAATGTGAAGAAGTGGCCATGTGCGCCCTGCCGCTTTATCACATCTTTGCCTTCACGGCGACACTGGCTTTCCTCAATTGGACGGCACGCAGTGTTCTGATCACCAATCCCCGCGATATCAAAGGATTGGTTAATGAATGCAAACACTGGAAGTTTTCCGTTTATACGGGTGTCAACACCCTCTATAACGCCCTCTTGAACAATCCCGAGTTCGCTTCCGTCGATTTCTCTCGATTGAAGATGGCGGTTGCGGGCGGCACGCAGATTCAAAAAGTAGTCGCTGAACGCTGGAAACAAACCACCGGCATCGGTATTTTGGAAGCCTACGGCCTAACGGAAGCTTCCCCTGGTGTCTGCGGCAATTTACCCGATGCTCCCTGGGACGGTTCTGTGGGTTATCCCCTTCCTAATACTGAAGTGAGCATTCGCGGTGACGGTTTTAAAGATTTGGGATTATGTAGCAATCCTGAAGAAATTGACTCTCACACCGGTGAAATTTGCGTAAAGGGCCCGCAAATCATGAAGGGCTACTGGAACAGACCCGAGGAAACGGCCGGCGTCTTCAGAGACGGCTGGCTTCGTACGGGTGATGTGGGCTTTATGGCCGCTGACGGCAAGATCACCATTACGGACCGCAAGAAAGACATGATTTTGGTCTCTGGCTTTAACGTCTATCCCAATGAAGTGGAAAGCGTTATCGCCTCAATGCCCGGTGTTTTAGAGTGCGGTGTGGTGGGTGTGCCTCATGAACGATCCGGTGAAACCGTGAAGGCCGTTATCGTTTTGAAAGACCCATCTATCACCAAAGAAGACGTCGTGAAATATTGCCGTACACAGTTAACCGGCTACAAGATTCCTAAACAAATCATCTTTGTGGACTCTTTGCCCAAGACGGCTGTCGGTAAGATTCTGCGCCGAGAATTAAAAGATATCGTCTAATTCAGACTTCTGGGATCTTTCTCAGATCCCTGTTTTTTAGTCCTTAAAGCAAAGCGATCTATCAGCCGTGCACCGATAGATCGCTTTTATTTTAGGTGGTGAAGTTTTTAACCAGCTGCCTTTTTAGCTTTTTGCCGCTTCACCCACATTCTGGCCAGAAGTACTACTAGCGCGGCTCCGATAATACAAGCCCCATAATGAACAGCATTCGTTTGCGGAATGTGTTCAACCATGAAGATATCACTTACAACCAAACCGCCGCCGATCCAACCTAAAAGGGCTCCGCCCAAGGTTATGATGATTGGGAAACGGTCAAACACCTTCAAGATAATCTGGCTGCCGAACACAATAAAAGGCACACTGACAATCAAACCGAAAATAATCAATAACGTTTGATGATGTTCATGAGCCGCTTGGGCGGCACCGGCAATGCCGATCACATTATCGATACTCATCACAAGGTCGGCCACAATGATCGTCTTAATTGCGGAGAGCACTTTTGTGCTTGCTTCGATGTGCTTATCTTCCTCATCGTGAGGAATCAGCAATTTCACACCAATCCAAATCAAAAGGAGACCGGCCACCACTTTCAAAAGCGGCAACTGCAGGAGATAAACGGCACAAGTAATCAGGATGACACGCAAGGCGATCGCGCCAAATACACCCCAGAAAATTCCCTGTCGACGTTGATGCGGATCCAAATTGCGGCAAGCTAAGGCAATTACCACCGCGTTGTCACCCCCCAACAAAATATCAATCATGATGATCTGAGCCACGGCACCCCAGTGCATCGTTGTAATCAGCTCGGTCAACCATTCCATAACGTCTTGTTTCCTTATAAAAAAAATTGATTTTTTACAGTTTAATGAATTTGTATGAACAGAGAATTAAATTTTGAAAAAAAATATTGAGTTAGGCTACGTTTTCACCTTCTTGCGAAGACAAACTCAAAAATTTCTTCGCACAATAGATCGGCGCATAGGGCGCAGCCTGAGTGATAGAAATCAAGCCTTCACGAGAGAGTTCAAGAATAGCCAAGAAACTCACCACTCTTTCCTGCATTGTGCCGTGATCTTGCACCAATTCATCAAAGCTGACAAATCGCTCTTGCTCAACACGTTTAATAATCGCCGACATAAATTCATGAATTGAGAGCTCCTGTCGCGATACAGTGTGATTGATTTTTAAATTGGCATTCTTAACAACGCTTAACCAGACTCTTGCCAATTCTTGCGGTAAAACCTCCGGTTCGGGCGCCTCATCCTCTTCGATAGCCACGTAACCACGCCAGAAACCATCACCCATGGTGGGCAGTGCGTTGAGTAATTGAGCGGCGACTTGGATTTTTTCGTATTCAGCGACTTCTCTTAAAATGCGAGCGGTTGGATCCTCCTCTTCTTCATCATCGTCACTCACCGGCACCGGCAAAAGAAGCCTGCTTTTAATCATCATGAGATCGGCCGCCATAACAAGGTAATCGCTTGCCAATTCCATATTCTGAGCGCGGATTTGCTCAACATACTCCATGTATTGATCTGTCACCGCAGCCACTGAAATTTCATTTAAGTCCAAGCGTTGTTTGCGGATCAGATACAGCAGTAAGTCAAACGGTCCCTCAAATGACTCCAAAAAAAGCCGCAAAGCTTCAGGCGGAATGTACAAATCATCCGGAAAATGCAGTAACGGCTCACCTTTTAGGCGAGCAACCGCCACCACGTCCTCAATGGCCGGAGTTGTATCAGGGATCAATTCGGGGGCGACGTCAATCAGAGCGTTCGGATTCACAGCGATTCTATTGAAAATAGGAGGCGGGGATTGATTCCCCGCCCCGATATCAACAACCTAAAAGCAGCTTAGTAGCCGGGCGTGTACATGCTCGCTTTAATCGCAGCATGTAAATCTTGCGGTTTTTCGATGCCGGCAAGTCCCTTTTCAAAGGCATATTCAGCTACCGCAACAGCAATTGCCTCAGAAATCGGGCGAATGTCATTGAGTGACGGATAGAGACTGCCGCGCTTGAGATCGTCTTCGCTGACAAGTTCTGCCAACTTACGAGCAGCGGCCAAGAACATGCCCGTAGGCATCGTCTTTGCCTTCACAAACGTGGCAGCGCGCCCCAAAGCCGGGAACACGTAGGAATTATTACCTTGACGCGGCACAAAGGTTTGACCGTTGTAGTTCACTGTGTCAAAGGGAGAGCCCGAAGCGAAGAGAGCTCGACCATCAGAGAATTGGTAAGCCATCTCGGCCGTGCATTCAGCCTTAGAGGTCGGATTAGAGAGTGCGAAGACGATCGGACGTTCGTTAATAGCACTCATTTCACCGATCACCATGGAGTTAAAGGCATTTTGCTGAGCGGCCACACCAACGATGGCGGTCGGACGCAACTGCTGAATGGCTTGCAGGAAACTTTCTGCGGGTTGTGCATCGTGAGCGAATTGACGCTTGTGAGCAGACAAGCCGGTTCTTTGCGCAACGACCAACCCCTTGGAGTCAAAGAGGAAGCAACGCGTGCGAGCTTCTTCGATAGAAATGCCTTCTTCATCAGCAATAGCTTCAGCAATCAGATTGGCAATACCGGTTGCGGCTTCGCCCGCTCCTAAGAAAAGCACTCGTTGATCGGCTAACTTACCGCCCGTTACACGCAAAGCGGAATAAAAACCAGTCAAAGCCACACAGGCCGTACCTTGGATGTCGTCGTTAAAGCACAGGCTCTTATCCTTCCAGCGCTCGAGCAAACGGAAGGCGTTAGCGTTGCCGAAGTCTTCAAATTGAATGAGCACATTGGGCCAACGCTTGCGTGCGGCCATCATAAATTCATCAATCAATTCGTCATAGCAGGCACCGGCCACACGTTCCTGACGTAAGCCCATATAAAGGGGATCGGCTAGATAGGCAGGGTTATTGGTGCCAACATCAATCATCACCGGCAATGTTTTTTCCGGAGCAACACCGGCACAAGCCGTGTAAAGCGCAAGCTTGCCGACCGGAATGCCCATGCCGTTGACGCCTTGGTCACCCAAACCCAAAATACGCTGGCCATCGGTCACAACGATGACTTCGACATCATCTTGCTTGACGTTATCCAAAATCTTAAGAATTTGGCCCTTGTCTTTGATGGAAATGAAAAGCCCTCTGGCTTGCAGGAAATTGTGGCTGAATTTCTGGCACGCTTCACCAACCGTCGGCGTGTAGATAATCGGCATCACCTCTTCGATGTTATCGCACACCACTTTGAAGAAAAGCGTTTCATTGGTATTGTGCAGAGCATCGAGGTAGAAATAACGTTGGATGGGCAAGGGGAAGGTGCGCATGAAGGCCACCGAACGGCGAGCCTGTTCTTCAAGCGTTTCCACTCGGGAGGGCAAGAGGCCCCGAATACCCATTTGGTCTCTTTCTTCTTCGGTGAAAGCCGAACCGCGATTTTGAAGCGGATTACGCAGGATATCCTGTCCGCAGCGAGAGCAAGTCATTTTCAAGTATCTCAAAAGAAAAAACGAGGATTACTCCTCAGGAAAATACAAAGCTTAATTTTAGACTTTTCTTGTCAACCAAGTTTTTCAATTTGTGCCAAACGGCTCTTAGCGGTTTTGGCAGAGTCCGATTTCGGATAACGTTTGATCAGGGTATTGAGAGTCTTTTTAGCCTCATCAATCGCGCCGTCACTTAATTCCGCGGAAGCTTTCAGCAATAAAGCTTCGGGAGCTTTGGGCGAGCTTGGATAAACCCGGTACAAATTATTGGTTACCGTGATCGTGCTCTTGAAATTGTTGAGCGCGTAGTAGGAACTTGCGCGCCAGTAATCTACATCGGCCATGTAGGCGGACTTGGGCCAAGTCTTTTTAAAGGTATTCAACGCTTTCAGGCAATTGGAAAAATCACGATTTCTGAAAAGCTCCACCGCTTTTTCAAAGTCACGACGTTCAGCAGGCTTCACGCTAATGACCCGACCATTTAATTCAACACGGGCCGGCTCCACTTCCACCAATCGCTTATCCATCGTCTCAACCTGACGGGTGAGCTCCTGCATTTGACCGATCATGCGCTGGTTTTCCGCTCGAAGGGCTTCAACCTGACCCATCAAGTCAACCTGTGCACGCTGGCTGGCCTTTAATTGTTCACGCAATTCCAAAATGGCCGTTCTTGCTTCATCATCGGCGAAGGCCCAAGCCGTTCCCGTTTGAGCGGCCACGGCCAACATCATGACTGCCAATAAAGTTTGACGCATACTATCCTTAATTTCTAATCGGACCGAAAACAGAGCGCGCCCGATCAACGGGCGCCTGTCTCAAACAAATTCTTATTTGGTGCGATAGATAATATCGACACGACGATTTTGTTGATAAGACTCTTCATCGTGACCCATGGCACGCGGACGTTCTTTACCGAAACTCACGCTTTCCATGCGATCCGAAGGAACGCCTAAAAGCTGCAGGCGATTTTCAACGCTGTCGCTTCTTTTTTGACCAAGGGCCAAGTTGTATTCACGACCGCCTCGTTCGTCCGTGTTGCCTTCCAAAACGACCGTTGCGCTCGGGTGTGTAGCAAGATACTGAGCGTGAGCTTCAATCATTGCTTGTGATTCAGCCGGCACGGTGTAGCTGTCAAAGGCAAAATAGATGCTCTGTTGGCTCAAAGGCGAATTGGGGTTAGAAAACGGGTCGCCGGCGTACTGAGCATCAGGACCATTGGGGTTTAAATCTACGGACGAGCAACCGGTTAAAAGAGCACCGGCCAGACCTAAACTGACCAACAAAATTTTGCTTTTCAATTGCATTTAAAACTCCATCCAATAACTAAAAATTAAGTTTTACTGTAAAAGCGGTCCCCAAGAGGGTTCTCGGATATCACCGTTGGGACCGGTAAGGCGCGTCCTGACGCGACCGTCAAGGCTTACCGTTGCCAACACACCGCGTCCGCCTTCTTCGGTGGCATAAACCAAAATCTTGCCATTCGGAGCAAAGGTGGGAGACTCATCACGCATCGTATCGGTCAAAACCAACTGTGTTCCCGTCAATAAATCGAGCAACGTCACACGGAAAGCCCCATTGAAGCGGGAGATGAAGGCGAGTTTATCTCCCTTGGGACTGATGGCCGGACTAATGGCGTACTCGGCACTATAGGTGATTCGTTCAGCAGCGCCGCCCGCCACAGCTTGACGATAGATTTGAGGCGAGCCGCCGCGATCGGATGTGAAATAGACGTATTGACCGTCGGGACTGAAAACCGGTTCGGTATCAATGCCCTGACTATTGGTGAAACGTCTGACATTCGTACCGTTTGTACTCATAAGGTAGATGTGCGTGCCGCCGCCCATAGACAAGGCCACAGCCATTGTCTTGCCGTCAGGGCTAAAAGCCGGAGCCGAATTATTGCCCTTGAAACTGGCGATTAAGCGGCGCTCTCCGGATCGAACATCATGCAAATAAATAACGGGCTTATTGGCTTCAAAGGATACATAGGTGAGCAGCAGTCCGTTGGGAGACCACATCGGAGAAATAATGGACTGATTACTCTTGAGCGCAGTCTGTGGATTGGCGCCGTCACTGTCGCTGACAACCAATTCGTATGACGCGGGTCCCCTTTGCAAAACGTAGGCCAAGCGCGAAGCGAAAATGCCTGACTCGCCTGTGAGCCGCTCATAAACAGCGTCCGCAATACGGTGAGCCGTCAAACGCAGATCGCCGCTACTGACCACGAACTGCTTTTCGTCAATCACTTTGTCCTCAACCGTACCAAACAGCCTGTAATTGACGCGATAGCGAGTATCGGGCAACTTTTCGATAGTGCCCATAACCAGTGCGGTCGCTCCCATCGTGCGCCAGAATTTAGCACGAGGCTTTTCGATATCCTCGGCCGGCAACTCACCCATTACTTTGAGTGCGCGAAAGGATCCGCTTCTTTCGAGGTCCGCGGTGACAACCGTTGACAAGTCCAACGGTGCGTTATTGGTTCCCTGAAATTGGGGGATGGCAATCGGCATTTGATTGGCACCCACCCCCGTAATTTCAATGCGAAGCTGAGCCCAAGCGGGCAAACTTGCCCCGGACACCAAACCGGCACCAGCGGCAAGCAACGTTCGACGGTTAATCTGCATGATCAATCCCTTAAAACGGATATCACAAAAAGTCAACTAAAGTGCTTTGATTTTAAAGCAAAAGAGGCGCCAGTCTGAGCGATTGGCGCCCTTTTTTTCGATTGGTTACGATTGACGTAACCAAACAGCCGAATTAGTGGCGGAAGTGACGTTCACCGGTAAAGACCATAACGATGCCGCGTTCGTCGGCAGCGTCAATGACTTCTTGGTCGCGGATCGAACCGCCCGGTTGAATCACACAGCTTGCACCGGCATCCACCACGACATCCAAACCGTCTCTAAACGGGAAGAAGGCGTCGCTCGCGACTGCCGTATCCTTCAAACTTAATCCGGCTTCTTCGGCCTTAATGGAAGCGATTCGGGCAGAGTCCACACGGCTCATCTGACCGGCACCCACACCCATCGTCATGCCGTCCTTGGCAAAGACAATCGTGTTGGACTTCACAAACTTGGCCACACGCCAGGCAAAGAGCATGTCCTTGAGCTGTTGAGCCGTGGGCTGCTTCTTCGTTACCACGCGCAAAGCCTCTTCTGAGACCACTTGCAAGTCCGGCGTTTGCACGAGAAGGCCGCCGCCCACGCGCTTGAAGTCAAAGTCGTTGTGATCGTCACCCATTTCAATCGTCAAAAGACGCAAATTGGGTTTCTTTTCGAGAACAGCCAAAGCGTCGGCATCAAAAGCAGGCGCCATGATCACTTCGGCAAATTGCTTGGAAATCATTTCAGCACAAGCGGCCGTTACCGGCGTATTGAATGCCAAAATACCGCCGAAAGCGCTCTTTGAGTCTGTCTTAAAGGCCTTGGCATAAGCTTCGGCGCTATCAGCACCCACAGCTACACCGCAAGGATTGGCGTGCTTGATAATGACGCAAGCAGGTTCTGCAAATTGGCGAACAGCTTCCCAAGCCGCATCGCTATCGGCAATATTGTTGTAGGACAAAGCCTTGCCGTGCAATTGTTTGTAGCTTGCCAAAAGGCCTTTACCCACATGCACTTCACGGTAGAAAGCCGCCTTTTGGTGGGGATTTTCACCGTAACGCATGTCCTGAACCTTCACGAATTGACGAGTGAAGCTTTCCGGGAAATCCTTCTTTTGCTTGTCTTCGTCCAAGGCCGTGAGGTAGTTGGAAATCATGGCATCATAGCGAGCGGTATGGCAGAACACTTTCTTTGCTAAACGCAAACGGGTTTCGGCCGTCACTTCGCCCTTTTGCTTTAATTCTTCCAACACTGAGGAGTAATCGGCCGGATCCACAACGACTGCCACGCTTTCATGGTTTTTGGCCGCAGCGCGGATCATGGTCGGACCACCGATATCGATATTTTCAATGGCTTCTTCAAATGTGCAATCGGGTTTAGCGATCGTTGCCTCAAACGGATAGAGGTTCACAACAATGATGTCGATCGGATCAATGTTGTGGTCAGCCAAAGCTTTCATATGAGCTGGATCAGGGCGGCGAGCCAAAATACCCGCGTGGATCTTCGGATTGAGTGTTTTGACACGACCGTCAAGCATTTCAGGGAAACCCGTGTAATCGGCCACTTCCTGAACTTCGATTCCTGCCTGAGCGATCAATTTGGCGGTACCGCCCGTGGAGAGCAGGTGATAGCCCAAAGCGGCGAGTTCGCGAGCGAACTCCACGACTCCGGTCTTATCAGACACACTCAACAAAGCTTGTTTACGCATAATTGCTGTCCTTAATAATTAAAAAATGAAAAAAACAAAACCTTCCGGCCCATCCTCAGCCATCAGATGAGCTTGTAAAACTGTAGCTTCTTGTGCAACGTGTTTCTGTTTATGCCGAGAAGCTGCGCCGCCGCACATTTATTGTGTCCCGTGCGTTTCATCACAAATTCAAGCAAGGGCTTTTCCACCGCTTGAATAACCATAGGATAGAGTTCGTGCTGCGGACGCATCCCGTTGAGCGTTTTGAAGTAACTTTGCAAATTACGAAGAACAGCCGCCTCAAGCGACTCATCTTGTTCGATTGTCGCAGGCTTCATCATCAACGGGTTTTCGGCCATCACTTCTTGTTTTTTGATTGTATCGGAAACCATATCAATGAACACAAAAGAGAGAAAAAATCGTTATTTATAACCAACCTTGCCGCTTGAAATAGTCAAGCAGGCATCTGCCCTGCATAAGAGCATCCGGTGCCTGACAGAGATCCGAGCGGACTTCTTCAAATCCGGGCCACCCCGTCAGATACCATAAAAGGTGCTTTCTAAAAGTCATCACAGCGACCGGCTCGGGGTAACACTCAAAGTGCCACCGTCTGTGCGACAGTATCGCCTCCACTTTCTCCTTACGGGAAAGCTCAAAAGGCACGCCACTTCGAAGCGATTCTTTTATTTCTTTAAAAAGCCAAGGTCGCCCCAGCGCCGCGCGGCCGATCATTACGGCCTGAGCACCGGTGTAGCGCAAAACGGCCGAAGCTCGATTGGCATCGGCAATATCGCCGTTGGCCACCACCGGGATTGTCAGCTCAGAGGCCACTTGGGCAATGGTGTCATACTCCACCTGACTCTCAAACGCCCCGGCCCTTGTTCTGCCATGAACAGTAAGCATCGCAAAACCGGCTTCCTCAGCCCAGTGTCCCACTTGAAGCGCATTTTTATGCGCTTCATCCCACCCGGTTCGGCACTTTAAGGTCACAGGAACCGCGCATTCCTGCGATACCTCGCCCAACGCTTCTAAAATTTTCCGGGCTTGTGTTTCTTCGCGCATTAGGGCAGAGCCACAGGCTACATTACAGACCTTTTTGGCCGGACACCCCATGTTGAAATCAATGACCTCAGCGCCCGCCTCAACTGCCCAATGAAACGCTTCGCTAAGTGCAACCGGATCAGCCCCCAAGAGTTGCACTACCCGAGGGCACTCCTTATCAAAAAATTTCAACCTGGCTAAGGTTTTGCGGCTATTTCGCAATTGAGGGGCACTGGCGAGCATTTCACCTACCGCATAATCAGCACCGAATTGGCGGCACAAACGCCTAAAAGGCGCGTCCGTCACTCCGGCCATGGGTGCTAGAAAAAGCACACCGTCAATACGGTACTGTCCTAAATTAAAACCCATCAGGAAATTTCGCCCACAAAAACGCCACCGTATGGGTAGCCAGCAATGGTGTTATTTTAATAATGTTGCTCATTTTTTGAGCAACATTCCCGATTTTTCTGATTCAGAACAAACTATCCGTAGAAAAATAGCTATCCTAATTCAATATATTGTGTTAGAAAAATAAAAAATCTCTATTTTGAAAATTTTTGTCCCAAAGCTTCGAGCGCCTGAGGCGTTCCGACATTTTCCCAAAAACCAGTATAGACCTCCCCGCTTACGCGGCCGGCTTCAATGAATTGATCCAACCAGGGGAAAAGTTTGGCAAAAACAATCGGGACGTCGCGGAAAATTCGGGGCGAAAAAAGACCGATGCTCGAATAGGTATACGACCGAGCGTTTCTCGTCACAAGGCCATTGACCAACCCCATGTCGCCTTCTGGATGGAAATCCGGATTGGGCACCAAAATCAAATGAGCATCCAACTGTCCTTCGCGGATTCGTTGAGCGGTTTTATCTAATAGAGCGGAAAAGTCAAAGTCCGTCGCAATGTCACCCGCCACCACAATAAAAGGCTCCTCCCCTTCACTTAAAAGAGGAAGAGCTTTGGCGATGCCTCCGAGCGTCTCGAGCGACTCATCGTATGTTTGACCTTCAACGGAATAATGAATATCAGCCCCACGATAATGTGTCCCCAGGGCCGGCAGAAATGTTTCTGACAAATGAGCTGTATTGATCACTATTTGATTAACACCGGCTCGAACCAAACCGTCAACGGACCAATCGATAAGACGCCTGTCACCAGCCCTTAGTAATGGCTTTGGCAACTGATCGGTTAGGGGCCGCATGCGCTTGCCGCGGCCTGCAGCCAAAATCATCGCTCGCACAACCGACTCCTAGAAAGTGTAGCCGTACTGAGGCACACTGTCTTCAATCTGGTCAACCAAGAAAAGAAGCGCCTTTAATTCATCGTAACGGTGTGCTGTCTGACGAACGTAATTGATGAAACGCGGAGTATCGGCCAAGTATTTGGGCTTATTGTCGCGATAATTTAAGCGCGCAAAAATGCCCAAAATCTTCAAATGGCGCTGCAATCCCATCCACTCGACATCCTTCCAGAAAACACCAAAATCCTGCGGCACGGGAATGCCGGCCTGACGAGCTTTTTCCCAATAGCGAATAGTCATGTCAATGACAAAAGTTTCACCCCAGCTGATGAAAGCGTCACGCAAAAGAGAGGCAATATCGTAAGAAACAGGACCATAGAGCGCATCCTGATAATCAAGGATGCCCGGGCCGCCTTCGGGCACTACCATTAAGTTGCGGGGCATATAGTCGCGGTGCACAAATACTTTGGCTTGAGAGAGATTGTTTTGCAAAATTCGTTCAAAGCACACTTTGAGCAAAGCGCTTTGACGTTCATCCAAAGTCTTGTTGCGATGCTTGGCGATGTACCACTCGGGGAATAAATTCAATTCACGCGTAAGCGTTGCCCGGTCATACTCGGGTAAAACACCCGGTTCTGAAATACTTTGCCATCTCACAAGCGCGTCAATGGCTTCTGTCATCAATTCCCGTGCATTGTCTTCATTGAGAACATCCAAGTAAGTCTTGCGGCCCAAGTCACTTAATAATAAGAAACCTTGCTCGGGATTTTGCTCGTAGATATGCGGTACGGTGAGCGCGGCCTTCTCAAAAAGAGAAGTCACTCGGATAAAGGGACGAACATCTTCATGAGCGGGCGGCGCATCCATCACAATAAAGGTTTTACCGTTTTGATCGGCTACACGAAAATAGCTTCTAAAGCCTGCGTCTGAACTGGCCGGAGCCTCGCTTTCAACGTTTAAAGCGTACTTGGAAGCGATACCGGACAACCACTCGCGGCGCTCATTTTGACGATCCGTCATGTCTTTCCCCATTTTTCTTTCACTTTGATGGGCGAAATTATGACACGGAGAGCGAAGAGCGCCAAGCGCTTCGGCTATAATGGGCGAGTACTGTTTGACGAACCTAATTCATTCATTTCATGTCGGATTTTTCCAAAAACCCTTCGAAAGGGCTGCCCGCGCTCAAAATCCTGAGTGTGGCGTGTGCGCTTGCCTGCGCAACTTACGCTCATGCACAAACCACGGATGGCGTTCGCCTGAGAACGGCAGGTTCACTCGATGACTCCCCGCAAGTTGTTAACGAAAACAGCGCCAGTTTCATTTCGGCTGACCGAATGGAAACCACGGATGACCAGATTGTGCTCTCGGGCGACGCGGAAGTTCGTCGTGCCGGAACGGTCATTCGAGGCGACAACATTACCTACACGCAGTCGACTGACACGGTGGATGTGAAAGGAAACGCTGTGGTCACTCGTGCCGGTGCCCGTTTTGCTGGTCCCGAACTCAATTACCAAATTGAAACTGAAACGGGTGAAATGCAAGACGCAACCTATGAGTACGCCGCTCGCCGCATCCAGGGAAAAACAAAGTACGCACGATTTGAAAGCGGTCAGTCCACACAATTGCGCGAAGCCACGCTTTCAACCTGTAAACCCGGCAGCAAAGCCTGGTGGATTGAAGCCGACACGCTCACGATTGATGAAACCAACAACATGGCCACCGCCCATGATGTGAGTTTTCACTTGGCGGGGCTTCCCGTCTTAGGTACGCCTTATGCTTTCTTCCCTGTGGGCACTAACCGTCAAAGCGGTCTTCTGACTCCCACCGTTGGCATGAGTTCCGATTTGGGATTTGACTATGCGCAACCTATCTATTGGAACATCGCGCCGAACTACGACTACACATTCACGCCTCGCATTATGAGTAAGCGCGGCATCATGCTCGGCAATGAATTCCGATTCTTAACGGAAAACATGGGCGGCACCCTCACCTATGATTGGGTACCTGACGACCGCCATGAAGACAGAAGCCGCTATGGGGCCAGAGTGGACGCTTGGGCCAAATGGAATGACTTCCACTTTGATGTGGATTACAACCGCGCAAGCGACGGTGACTTCTTAAGCGACTTCTCCAGCAACCTCAGCGAAGGCGACAACGCCATCTTGCCGCAGGACTTTTCCGCCAAGTACAGCAAGGATTTCTGGACGGCCTCTTTGAGTGTGCGTAAAAACCAAGTCCTCGAACGTGATCATCACGATCCGGTCGACCGCCCGTATGAAAAAGTTCCTGAATTTAGCTGGAACGCCTACTACGCGGACTTCTACGGCTTTGAAATTTCGAGCACCTTGGAAGCCACCCGCTTTAAGCACCGCGACAAAGACTTTAAGCCTGAGGGCGATCGCTTCTACATGAACCACTCCATCGCGTATCCAATGAGAGGCTCTTATTGGTTCTTCACGCCCAAGGCCATGTTGACCGGTGTTTCCTATAACCTCACGGGACTCAACAACCTTGATCGCGATTTCCGAAACACCGTGGGTTATGAAAAGAATTCCCACTTTGTGGTGCCGACATTTAGTTTGGATACGGGCTTGATCTTTGAGCGAGAAGCCTCTTGGTTCGGTCAGGATGCCACTCAAACATTTGAGCCCAGACTCTTTTACGTCTACACACCGTACCGTGACCAAAGCAAGATGCCGGTGTTTGACAGCTCCTACATGGATTTAAGTTTCGGCAGCTTTTTCATGGAAAATGCCTTCACAGGCCATGACCGAGTTTCTGAAGCCAATCAGGTGTCGCTTATCTTGACGTCTCGTTACTTGGATCGCAAATCCGGTCAAGAGTTATTCAGCGCTTCTATCGGCCAGCGTTACTACTTCTCCGATCAAGAGGTTGCCTTAAATCGCTACACCATTGATGACTGGTACAAGTATCGCAACGGTACTCGCAGTATTGAAGGTATCAACAAAGAGAGCCGCAGTGACTACCTCGGTAACATCACGGCTCATTTAACGAAGAATATTGTGGCTTCGACAACGGCTCAATACTCAACAAGCGAAGATCGCTTCACGCGTATTAATGCCGGCATCCGTTGGCAGCCGAAGCCTTCTGCGGTGGTGGGACTTTATTACCGCTATGACGATCTTCCGACCACTATCGAAGAAGACCGCATCAAACAAATCGACTTGGGTGTTCAGTGGCCGCTTACCAATTCACTCTACGGTCTTGCACGCTACAATTACGCGCTTGATGAAAGTAAGCCTGTTGAAATGCTGGCCGGTGTTGAATACGTCGCCGATTGCTGGGCTTTGCGCCTAGTCGGCCAACGCACACTCGATAGCGAAGACAGGTACGATACGACCTTCTTCATCCAATTGGAATTGACGGGCTTGGGCTCTATCGGCTCTGACCCGATCGAAGAACTGCGCCGTGCCATCCCGGGCTATCGGCCTACGACAGACCAACCCGGTGCAGCCGGACTTTATGACTACTATGAATAAGATGAAATACCTGGCGCTGCTTGCCGCCTTTTCCGCAAGCGTTTGTATGGCTCAAACCGCAGGCAGCAAGACTGCCGCCTCTGAGCCTCAGGTTCTCAATGCCGTGGTCGCGGTCGTCAATAACGACGTGATTACCACCGAGGAACTCGCCGAACGTGCTCACTCGGCCGCTTTAAACCTCAGACGCCAGAAGATTCAATTGCCTCCGATGCCGCAGCTGCGTGCTCAGGTTCTTGAGCAACTCATTTTGGAGCGCGCCATCTCCCAGCGCGCCCGTGAGACCGGCATCCGTGTTGATGACGGCGTTGTCAATGCCACCATTGAACAAATCGCCGCGCAAAACAAAATTACCGTTGCTGAATTACGCCGCCGCTTGTCACTCGATGGGGTGACATTCCCGCAATTTAGAGAAGAAATCCGCTCCCAGATTGTGGCTCAACGCTTGCGTGAACGCGAAGTGGATGAAGAAATCAAGATTCCCGAAAGTGAAATTGATGCGTTCCTAGCCGATCAAGCGGGCTACAACATTAACGATACGATTGAGTACAACATTTCGCACATTTGGATTCCGACCTCTGACAGCATGAGTACCGAAGAGCTCAACAACGCCCGCGATACAGCCGAAGACATTTTGGATCGTGCCCGTGACGGAGAAGACTTCGGACAGCTCGCCGCCTCTTTCTCTAGAGCGCCTGATGCTTTGGATGGCGGCAACCTTGGTTGGAGAACGCTGTCACAAATGCCGACAGCCCTTTCCACCGCTGTTCGTGAAGCCAGACAGAATTCGTCTAAGATCGCCATGAATGTCAGCTCCGACGGCTACTACATCGTCAAGGTCAATGACCGTCGCGATGGTGTTCAAACGAAACTCGCCGGCGGCCCGGTTACCCAGACACACGTTCGCCACATCCTGATGGCCGTGACCCCGGTGACCGATGAAGCAACCGTTTTAAACCGCTTAAACGACATTCGTAAGCGTTTGGTGCAAAACAAAGAAGACTTCGCCACCCTCGCCCGTTTGCATTCCGTGGACGGTTCCGCCACACGCGGCGGTGACTTAGGTTGGGTACAGCCCGGCGATACGGTTCCTCCTTTTGAAGAAGCCATGAATCGTTTGCAGCCCGACGAAATCAGTCAACCGATTAAGACTCAATACGGCTACCACATTATCCAAGTGCTCGATCGCCGTGAAGAAGCGATGAACGCCGAGCGCATGCGCTACATGGCCCGTCAAATTCTTCGTCAAAGAAAATTGGCTGAAGCCACGGCCACTTGGCAGCGTGAATTGCGTGACCGCGCTTACGTTGAAATTCGCCGCGACGAACTCTAAAGGACTTAGGAAACATGCAAAACGGATTAGCCGGGCATCGTGCTCGTAAACGCTTCGGACAGAACTTCCTGCACGATGAGCATTGGATTGAGCGCATTGCGCGCACCATTGATGCCAAGCCCGGCGAAACCGTTGTCGAAATTGGTCCGGGCCAGGCAGCGCTTACCCGCAAAATGATTGCAGATGCTGGGCACGCCACGGCTATTGAAATTGACCGCGATTTAGCGGCCTGGTTAAAAGAAACTTTCCCCGAAACGCTGACATTGATTGAAGCAGATGCTTTGAAATTGGATTGGAATAAAGTTCATCCGGGAAAAGCACTGCGCATTGTCGGCAATCTCCCCTACAACATTTCCAGCCCCCTGCTTTTTCATCTGATGACGGTGGCCAATCGTGTGATTGATCAACACTTCATGCTCCAAAAAGAAGTGGTTGATCGCATGGTGGCTACGCCCGGCAGCAAGGTTTACGGACGACTTTCTGTTATGCTGCAGTACCGCTACCGCATGCAGAAAATGTTTGATGTGCCGCCCGGTGCCTTCACCCCTGCCCCTAAGGTGACAAGCTCCATTGTGCGCATGGTTCCTAAGAAAGTAGACGAACTCTTGCCAGTGGATCTTGAGCGCTTTGCCGTCATTGTGGCGGCGGCCTTTAATCAGCGCAGAAAAACACTTCGCAATGCTTTGGCAAAACTTCTGACTGAAGAAGATATTAAAAAGGCAGGCGTCGATCCTGCCCTTCGAGCCGAAGCGCTTGATGTTGAAGCTTTTGTGAGATTAGCTCGCATCAATGCTTAAAAGGGCAGCGTCGGCATATAGACGCCCTTTAAAGCCCGGCGAGCACTTTCGTAGTTCGGATAAATTTCTCCCACTCGCTTCCAAAAGCGTGCACTGTGATTCATTTCATCCAGATGAGCCAATTCGTGCGCAATCACATAATCAATTAAAGTCGGCGCCAAATGAATCAGCCGCCAGTTAAGTCTAATGCGGCGATCCGAGCTACAAGAGCCCCAACGCCCTTTGGCGCTCGATAAACCCCAGCCGCTATAGCTGACCAAAGCGCGATCGGCGATAACCTTTATCCGCCCTCCCAAATAACGCTCTGCTTCTTTTTTAAACCACACCTGAACCCAATCCTTGACACGATCCTCTTCAGTGTCTTTCGCGGCATTCACAATCAGTTCTCGCTCTGTCTTTCCTTCGGACAAAAATACACTTCGTGCCGCGGGCTCAAGGCGCAACTTCAAAGGTTCTCCCAAATAAGGCAATTGGGCTCCGTCAACAAAGTGCACGGTTTGCATTCCCAACTCTTTTTGCCAATTACCGAACTCGGTGAGTTTTTTCTGAATCCAACACTCTTTTTCCTGAAGCATTCTTTCGATCTCAGCCACCGACACCCATCTTGGCGCCCGAACCGTTACGCCCCGTTCATCCACAATAAAGCCCACCGTTTTTCTTTTGGCGCGCTCCAAGTGATAAGAAAAAACAGGGGTCAGATCGAAACCCTTTTTCTCACCAATGGGCTGGGTATGCATTTGAGAAAGAACATCGGGAATACTCGGCTGCGATTTAAGTGTGTCAACCGAATGCGTATCTTTTTCCGCCTCATCACCATGCGTGAAAAAATCAAATGCCAGTTGTCTCACAATGTTTGTCCCAACAGTCAATCAGGCTTGCGTTTTCCCGTCAAACTCACTGGTTTCCTTATTCCCATAAACCACCGGTGAAATCACATGCATTTCGCCTTCGATCCAATTAACAAGCTCGGCTTGCACCTCTTCAAAGCTACGCCCTTCGGTCTTAATCATTGGGCCCACAGAGACCGTAATTAAGCCGGGCGTTTTCGAAATGGAATTGCGCGGCCAGCACTCACCCGAATTCAAGGCAATCGGAATAATCGGTGTTGAAGTGGCCACGGCAAAGCGGGCGCCTCCCGACTTATAGTGCGTCTTGACACCGGGCGCCGTACGGGTGCCTTCCGGAAACATCGCTAACCACCAACCCCGCTTCATGAAATCCTTTCCTTGATTCATGAATTGCTCATAAGCTCGAGAGCCCTTTTGACGGTCAATGGCCATCATGTGCAAGGTCGCCAAAGCCTGACCGAAAACGGGCACATAATGCAGTTCTTTTTTATAAACGAAACTTGCCTGATGGGGGATTAAAGACGCCAATGCAAAGATATCCCAAGCGGATTGGTGTTTGGAGAGGACCAAGACAGAGGTGCCGTCTGTAGGGAAGTTTTCTGTTCCCTTGAATTGATACCGCATCCCGCAAATTATTTCCCCCATTTTGAGCATAAACCGTGCCCAACTGACGGCTAACTGATAGCGCAGGGAAACAGAGGCCGGATACAAAATGATCAAGGCGATTGCCAAAGGAATCAGCGTAATCGCCAAAACAATGTAATAAATCCAACCGCGGATTGTTGACATATTTCTTCCCCAATACAGCAAAAGGCCCCGCTTACGGAGCCTTTCGCCTTAATACATTTCAGAATGTACTACTTTGCCAAACGAGAAAGCTCGGCCACCATGTTCATTGTACGATGCAAACGCAACAAGAGGGCCAAACGATTGGCTCGTACTTGAGCATCCTCTACGTTGACCATGACATCTTCAAAGAAGCGGTCAACCGGCGCCTTCATCGGAGCCAAGCTCTTCAAAAGCTCGGTGTAGCGGCAAGCTTCATAATCAGCCTTGGCACGCGGTTCAGCTTCGCAAAGCGCGGCATAGAGCGCTTTTTCAGCCTCAGAGTCAAATAGCGCAACATCCACGACATCGGTTTGCGGAGCGCTCTTTTTAATAATGTTGCCGATTCGCTTATTGGCGGCAGCCAAAGCTTGCGCTTCAGGCAATTGAGCAAATGCACGAACGGCTTCCAAGCGGGCCGGCACATCCAACACCATCGTGGGATGCGTGGCCAACACGGCATCGACTTCCTGAGCGCTGTAACCCTTGTCTTTAAACATCACACGGATGCGGTCTTCAAAGAAGGCTAAGAGCTCGCTTCTTGCGTCTTGAATGTTAGCAACCGACTTCATCGCTTCGTAGCCGATGTCGACCAAATCCGTAATCGCCACATTCAAGCGCTTTTCGATGAGCATACGAAGCACACCCAAGGCATGACGGCGCAGGGCAAACGGATCCTTGTCACCGGTGGGCATTTGACCGATACCGAAAAGACCGGAAAGGGTTTCCAATTTATCGGCCAAGGCCACAGCCAAGCTCACAGGCGTTGACGGCAGTGCGTCGCCAGCAAAGCGCGGCTGATAGTGTTCACGAATGGCAAGCGCCACATCTTTAGATTCTCCGTCATGCAAGGCATAGTATTCACCCATAATGCCTTGAAGTTCCGGGAATTCACCCACCATTTGCGTCAACAGGTCAACTTTAGCCAATTGAGCGGCACGCACCGCTTCTTCACGGTTAGCACCAATCAGATCCGCAACCTTCGCGGCAATAGCCTTGACGCGTTCAACACGTTCGGCTTGCGTACCCAACTTATTGTGATAAACCACGTTCTTTAAAAGCGGAATACGGCTTTCTAACGTTTGCAAGCGGTCTTGATCATAGAAGAACTTCGCATCGGCCAAGCGGGCACGCACCACGCGGGCATTACCGGCACTGATTTCCACACCGCCATCCTTGGCTTCCAATTGAGAAACCAAGAAGAAACGGTTCATCAAGCGGCCCTTTTCATCCTGTACGGCAAAATACTTTTGATTTTGCTGCATGGTAAGAATCAAGCACTCTTGAGGCACCTTCAAAAATTCTTCTTCAAAGCTGGACTGGTAGATAACCGGCCATTCGGTCAACGCCGTCACTTCGTCGATCAAATCTTCAGGCATGATCGCTTCGCCGCCGATGGCGCGGGCCCCTTCGACCACATCGTGGACAATCTTTTCACGACGCTTGGCAAAAGAAGGCATCACCTTGGCTTCGGTCATCATTTGATCTTCGTAACCGTCGGCCGAGCGCAAAGAAATGAGCTCATGCGTGTGGAAGCGGTGACCGCTAGTCAAGCGATCCGCCTTTAAGCCCAAAAGCGTCACAGGCACTACGTCTTCGCCATAAAGAGCAACCAAGTGCTTGGCCGGGCGAACAAAAGAAACCGTCGTCGTGCCATCGGCCAACTGATAGTGCATCACTTTCGGAATCGGAAGATTAAAGGCTGCGGCATCCAGTGCCGTTTGCAAACCATGAACCAATTCCACACCGGGACGGATGCCTTCGTAAAAGAGTTGTTCGTTTTTGCCGTCATTGACGCGCTTTAAGCTCTTTACATCGGCAACGATTCCCAACGCCTTCATCTTCTTTTCAAGAGCGGGGGTGGGATTGCCGTCAGCATCCAAACCCACCTTCACAGGAACGAGCTTTTGCTTGAAAGCTTCATCGGGCGACTTGGCTAAAACCCCTGTCACCAACGCGGCCAAACGGCGCGGAGAACCATAAACAGTTGTTTGGCTCCCCTCTTCCAAAAAGTGTTGAGAGGCTAAGCTCTTCGTTAAGTTTTGCGCAAACGCTTCGGAGAGTTTCTTGAGTGCCTTCGGCGGCAACTCTTCGGTTTGCAATTCCACTAACAAACTGGTCATTTTTTCACTTGCCTCTTAGGAATTCTTTTTCAACATCGGGAAGCCCAAACGTTCACGGGCATCATAGTAGCTCTGAGCCACGGCACGGCTGATCGTACGAATACGAGCAATGTAGGCAGCGCGTTCGGTCACGCTGATGGCGCCGCGCGCGTCCAAAAGATTAAAGGTGTGGCCGGCTTTAAGCACCATTTCATAGGCAGGCAGCGCCAAATTCAAATCCATCATGCGCTTGGCTTCGCCTTCGAAATAATCGAACTGCTTCAAAAGCTTTTCAGGATCGCTGGCTTCAAAGTTGTAGTGGCTTTGTTCCACTTCGTTTTGATGGAACACGTCACCGTAGGTCAGCGTGCGGGTTGAACCGTCTGCATCTTGCCAACGGGTATAAACCAAATCAAAGACGTTGTCGCAGTTTTGCAGATACATCGTCAAGCGTTCAAGCCCGTAGGTGATTTCACCGGTGATGGGCTTACATTCCAAACCGCCCACTTGTTGGAAGTACGTAAATTGCGTCACTTCCATGCCGTTCATCCAGATTTCCCAACCCAGACCCCAGGCACCGAGCGTCGGGTTTTCCCAGTTATCTTCCACAAAACGAATATCGTTGATTTCAGTGTCGACACCCAAAGCGCGGAGGCTGCCCAAATACAAATCCACAATATTCGTAGGAGCAGGCTTTAACACCACTTGGAATTGATGGTGTTGGTGCAAGCGGTTGGGGTTTTCGCCATAACGAGCATCTTTCGGACGACGGGAGGGCTGCACATAAGCAGCGCGCCACGGCTCCGGTCCCAAAGCTCTTAAAAAGGTCGCCGTGTGCGAAGTACCGGCCCCCACTTCCATATCAATCGGTTGCAAAAGCGCGCAACCTTGTTGATTCCAATACTGCTGCAAACGCAGGATGACTTCCTGAAATGTAATCATCGGTCCAATCCAAAAATTGAGAAATCGGTTAAGGGATTATCCAATCCCGAAAATTTTTTAATTTTAGCCCTTTTGAAGCCGTTTTTCGGCGAATGTACAGATAAAAGCGGCAATCAACATCAAAAAGGCAAGAATGACAGCCGGCGAGTCACCCCATTTAACATAGGGAGTGGCTTCTCCTTTCATCGTTGTCACGGTTACGTCCATCGTGGCATCAATGTCCGTCGCCAAGCGCTTCACAACAACGCCATGCGCATCCACATAAGCGGTTTCGCCGCTATTGGTCACGCTCAAAAGCGGTCGAGCGGTTTCAAGCGCACGCATCTGAGAAATCTGTAAATGCTGACTGGCGGCCTTTACTGGTCCAAACCACTTCAAATTTGAAAGGTTAATGAGAAGTTCTGGCGAGGCTTGATCCCAAGCCCGAATCCATTCGCTGCCAAATAAGTTTTCGTAGCAAAGGTTCACCGCCACACTGTGGCCTGCGAAATTCATTGCCAATTGTGATTCGTTACCCGGTTGCAAATCCGTCATCGGGATGCGCATCGCATCAATAAACCAACGGAATCCCCATGGAACGAACTCACCAAACGGAACTAAATGATGCTTTTGATAAAGGGATAGATCCCCCTTTTCATCCAGCGCAATCGCCGCATTGCTGTATTGTCCGTCAGAGAGCCAAAACGCGTTAAAAAGCAAGGACTTTTTCTCTGACTTCACCCATTGAAGAAGTCTTTCTTTTTGATCATTCGGAAACTGCTGCCACGCTAACGGATAGGCAGACTCAGGGAGAATCACCGCGTCCACCGAAGCTTTTTCCACTTTGACGTTATCCAAGTAAAAATACATTTCGTCAAAGCGTTCACTCATTGACTGCTGCAAAAGGCGCGGCTCTAAATTGGGTTGCACCAAGCGAACGGTCATCTCTCCCGAAGGTTCGCTCCAAACGATTTGTTTGCCTGCCATCGACAAAAGCAATACGGAGAAAATCGTAATGCCGCAGGCTGCCACATAAATCCACTTACCTTTAAGCGCCCAAATAGCTCCAATTAAGCCAGCGATCCACACAAGCCCCAAGAGCACACCAAAGCTTCCGATAAAAGGAGCTAAACCGGCAAGCGGCCAATCGACGATCGCATAGGCGGGATTAAGCCACGGGAATCCCGTAAGCAACCACCCACGCACCCACTCCAATAACGTAAAGGCAGCGGGAAGAGCCAGCGCCATACGAACAATAGGGTTGGAAACAAACTTAACCACTAACGCAAAGGCAACGGTTGGAAAAAGCGCCAGGGCTAAAGAAAAGACGCATGTGGTCACATAGGTCCATTCCAACGGCATATAGCCATAATGGTACATGCTGTAATAGACCCAGCTGATGCCGGTCACAAACCAACCGAAACCGAAAGCCATCCCCCAAAGCACGGCATGCGAGACTTTTTCCGTGACGCCCACGATATAGAAAATCAAAATGAGGGCGGCTAACGCAAATAAGGGGGTGTTGGCTGGCGCAAAGGCGCTCGCAAGCGACGCACCGCTTGCCAGACTCAAGCCCAGCCGATAAACATAGTATTTTTTCTCAGGGGATAACAGCATCACGTTTTATTCTTCTTTTGTAGCGGCTTCCTGCGCGGGCACTTTTTCGACTTTCAAAAGTCTGACTTGACGTTCATCGGCGCGCAACACGGTAAAGCGGAAGCCCTCAATGACAATTGTTTCGCCGACCTTGGGCATATGTTCCAAGCGGTCAGCAATCAATCCGCCAATCGTTTCGCAGTGACAATCTTCATCCGTATTGATTTCAGTGGAGAAGAATTCGTTGAATTGTTCAATTTCCGTGAGCGCCTTCACACGCCAGCATCCGTGCTTGGTATCTTCCAAGATATTGTCGGCATCCTCATCGACTTCATCGAATTCATCATCGATTTCGCCCACGATTTGCTCGAGCACATCTTCAATCGTAATCAACCCGGAGACGCTGCCAAATTCATCAACCACAATGGCCATATGATTGCGCTCGAGTTTGAAGTCGCGCAAAAGATCATTTAACGGCATGCTCTCCGGAATAAATTTAGCCGGGCGCAGATGCTCACGGGCTTTAAAGGTCGGATCAATCAAGACGCGCAAAATGGTCTTGGCATGCAAAATGCCAATCACGTTGTCACGGTCATCATCCAAAATGACTGGGAAACGCGAGTGACCAGCTTCGATCATCCGAGGCAACCAAACGTCCTTACTTTCACTTAAATCTACAATCTGCATCTGAGAGCGGGGCACCATTAGGTCACAGGCTCTCAGGTTGGAAAACTGCATGACGCCTTCCATCATCTTCAGAGCGGAATCGTCAATGAGCTTTTGTTCGTTGGCTTCGTGAAGCGTGTCGATAAAGTCTTCACGCGTGGGAGTATGAAAAACGCCCGAGAGGCGCTCAAAGAATGTGCGGTGTTTGGAAGCTCCCGCTTTAAGCGGTGGTTCTGTACTCATGTATTTTCAGTGAATTAAACAACAAGAAATTTAATGTTATCAGGGATTTCGCCTTCTTGCACAGCACTGCCAACGCTATTGCCCGTCGGCAACAAATACACAAACTTACAAGCCTTTTTCTTATTGAGCTTTAGAAAACAATCCTTTGACGTGACAATTTGAATTTAATACCCATACAAAAATCCTCATTCCACTGAGGATTATTGTGCTAAAAATCCTCAGTTGACTGAGGATTTTTGACATTCTGCTGACTAAAAGTCATTAAGCATATCCTTTGGGGATAAGCCCAAAAACATTTTTTCCCAGTTTTTAAACTCATTATGAGCGTTTAAAAAAGTCTCCGATTTCATGCGTAGGCGAAGTTCATCGTATTTTTTTGCGTTGGTTTTAACTTCTGCAAACAAGACACGCTTTTTTAAGCGATCCAGCGCTACCAGATCAATTTCGTTTTCGCCACGACGATCCCACCAGCCTCCTACAGGGTTCCAATCTCCGCTTTCCAACAGTCTCTGCCGAAACCAGTCTTCAAGCGTTCGACCTAAATAAGTTGGTAGCGCCTTTTGTGTCGATTCGATCAAAGCTGGCCACTGTTGTAATTCCATTCGAGCCTGACTTTCTTCATCACACAAAAAAGTTAACCAAAAGCGAATATAAGGATCCTTTATTCGATAGCGGGTTAACCTTGAATTCTTCTCTTCAAGAAAGGGATTGACTCGAGAAACCAGACCAAAAAGAGTTTCCAAACGGTTAAGGTACGGAGAAATATCTGTGTCAATCCCATTTTGAAGTTCTGTTCGCTTGCTTCGCCCTGAAATAAGCTCTTTTAAAATTTCGTGATAAACGGGGGCCGAAAAGCGAAATTCATTTGCCAACATTGTTTGGCCTTCAGCACGCAGCCACGATCCTCTTTCCGAATAAAGAAATTGAAGCATTTCTTTTTCTGTCAATGCCCCGGCGTCCACCAAAAGCTCCACATAACGAGCCACGCCTCCTGTGAGCGCATAAAAGAGCAATAAATCTTTTTTCATACCTTGTGGACGATAATCCTCAAAAATTTGCCCCATCAGAGACGTATTAAACGGACGGATCGTCATCAACTGGTCTGCACGACCAAAAAGAGGCTCACTATGGCTACCAAAGATTCTTTCCATGGCCGATTGAATGGATCCGCTCATAATAAGAAGAAGTTGAGCGCCTGACTTTCCAAAATCCCACACACGCTGTAATTCAGACCAAAAATTCTCTGCCTGTTTCTCAAGCGCCTGGCATTCATCTAAAACCAAAACCAAGGGTTGAGTTTTGGAACACTCCAACAACCAGCCAATAGCATCAGCTAATTTGGATAACGCAGGCGGAAACCGAATCGATAAATGTTCAGAAGCCATTGCCACTAATGATCGAGTCATTGCCTCTTCACTACTCATCCCCGTCACAAAATAATATAAAAAGGGAGCGGAAATACCTTGAAATGCTTTTTGAATAAGAGTGGTTTTGCCAATGCGCCGTCGCCCTGTCACCACTGCCATACGAGCGACTTTCGTTGCTTGAGTGGTCTGAAATTGCCAACGCAAGGAATCCATTTCTTCTTGACGGCCGTAGAACTTCATTTTCTGCTCTCTTAAACTCTTTTTCATAAATTATACAAAATTTGTAGCTAAAAACTTTGTAGCTACAAATTTTGTAGAAATTTAGAATTCAAGATGAGTTCTTCCTTTCTATCAACTGTCAATCAGCTAATCCTCTACAATAAAACATTATCGGTTCGCTATTTTTTGCAAACCATGGACAAGTGTGTTGTATTTTTTGATTGCGAGTTTGCCAAGGCTGACCAGCGACTCTACGATGCAGGAGCCATCTCAACTGATGGGGCAGTCTTTCACGGCGCGGAAGTTTCTAAATTTCGGGACTTTCTTGAGCGGGCCGATATACTGTGCGGTCATAATATTCTTGCCCATGACTTAAAACTTCTTAAGTCGCTTTTTAGTTCTTCCCTTAGTGGTCTTTTTCAAAAAATACTTGTCAAGCCTTTTGGCCACAAAAAGACTCCGCTAAAAATTGACACCCTTTACCTTTCTGCACTGCTTTTTCCTAAAAAGCCATACCACCGTTTAGTTAAAGATGAAAAGCTCATTACAGAGGAGCTTTGTAATCCCGTCAATGACGCTCAGAAATGTCAAACACTTTTTCTCGAAAGTGTTGAAACATTCCTTGCGCTCCCCGCTTTCATGCAGGTTATTTTTTATGGGCTATTAAACAAACAGGAAGCTTTTGAGGGATTTTTTGACTATCTCGGTTATCACACGGATTTTCAAAATTTAGCACCCTTCATTAAGGACCACTTTGAAGGAAAAATTTGCTCTCATGCAGACATTGAAACTCTGGTTAAAGAAAGGCCTTTAGAGTTAGCCTTCTGTCTGTCACTCATTAATACCGATGATAAAACATCAATATTTCCGGCTTGGGTCTTAAAAAACTTCCCCTCTGTTGAGGCAATCTTTAAACAACTGCGTTTCACACCATGCGCGCAAGGGTGCTCCTATTGCCGCACGCACCTTAACGTTCGTCAGGCTCTGAAACGCTTTTTTGGCTTTGATGAGTTTAGGACCTATAACGGCGAACCGCTACAAGAAAAAGCCGCCGATGCTGCCGTGCACGCAGAGTCATTGCTGGCTATTTTCCCCACCGGAGGCGGAAAATCACTGACCTTTCAATTGCCCGCCTTAATGGCCGGTGACGCCTGCCACGGACTAACCATCGTTTTAAGTCCTCTTCAATCTCTCATGAAAGACCAAGTGGACCATTTAGTGGCCGCGGGAATTTCTGATGCGGTCACCATCAACGGCCTATTAGATCCGATAGAACGGGCGCAAAACTTTGACCAAATTTATAACGGCAATGCCAGCCTTTTATATGTGTCACCCGAACAATTACGCTCGCGCACGCTGGAAAAGGCGCTTCTTTCCCGTCATATCGAGCGCTTTGTCATCGATGAAGCACACTGTTTTTCTGCCTGGGGACACGATTTCCGTGTGGATTATCTCTATATCGGAGACTTCATTCGAGAATTACAGGAGAAAAAAGGTGGCATACGTATTCCGGTGTCATGTTTTACCGCAACGGCCAAACAAAAGGTCGTACAAGATATCCGAGACTACTTCAAAGAGAAGCTTGACCTTGATTTAAAACTCTACGTTTCACAGGCCGCTCGAGAAAATCTGCACTATTCTGTCTGGCATGTGGAAGATGATGATAAAAAGTATGCCAAACTGAGAGAGTTGATCGAACAGAAAAGCTGTCCGACAATTGTTTACGTCTCAAGGGTGGACGCAACCGAAGAATTAGCCCAGCGTCTCAATAAAGATGGATTTAGTGCTTTGCCTTATAACGGCAAAATGGCCTCAGAAGACAAAACAAAGAACCAAGAGGCCTTTTTAAGCGATCAAGTCAGAATCATGGTGGCCACTAATGCCTTCGGCATGGGGGTGGATAAAAAAGATGTTGGCCTTGTCATCCACTATGACATCTCCTCGTCTCTTGAAAACTATGTACAAGAAGCGGGACGAGCTGGACGTGATCCTGCGCTCTCGGCTGAATGCCACATTCTTTTTAATGAAAATGATCTCAATAAACACTTCCTTCTTCTGAATCAAACGAAACTGAGCATGAGTGAAATTCAGCAAGTTTGGAAGGCCATCAAAGATCACACCAAACGAGGCCCCTGGCTGACATGCTCTGCATTGGAATTAGCCCGTTGGGCAGGATGGGATCGAGAATCTCATGAGTTGGAAACCGGCATTAAAACCGCCTTGGCCACATTGGAACTCGCTGGCTACATTAAACGCGGACAAAATGTTCCTCATATTTACGCGACAAGCTTAAAAGTCGCAAGCGTGATAGAAGCCAACTCCAAAATTGATGCCTGCCCACTTTTTACAAATGACACAGACCGACAAGTCGCTAAACGTATTGTTGCTTCACTTATCTCTAGTCACTCAATCGCTCAGGCTGGTAACGATGAAGCAGAATCCCGAGTAGATTATCTGGCAGACCGTTTGGGAATTGAAAAAGGCGAAATCATTCGCATCATCAGTCTCTTGAAAGAAGGTGACTTACTGCGTGATGATATGGATATGTCGGCTTATATCTTTAAGTCTGACACTGAAAAGAAATCGTTTAATGTCCTTAGGAATTTCACGGCTCTGGAACAATTCCTCATCACCGAACTTTCTCCCTTTACTGATGAGCGTATCCACAATCTCAAAGAGTTAAATGCCAAAGCGCAGGAAGCGGGCTTATCGTCCAGTATTAAGAAAATTCGAACAATCTTTTATTACTGGAAGATCAAAAGCTTTTTTGAAAAGATTACCAATTGCGGCAATAACCACATCAAGTTCACCACCAATGAGAAAACAAAACGATTAACCGACGCATGCTTGGCTCGTGCAATGCTTTGCGACTTCATTTTGAAAGAGCTTTTTGAGCGTGCCTCTGAACAAAAGTCTGAAAAAGATCAGCAGGATCGACTGGCCGTCAATTTCTCTGTCATTTCACTTCAAAAAAAGTATTGTCAAACAAGCGGCCTTTTTGAAAATAAAGCTACGCAAAAAGCCGTCGAAGATGCGCTGCTCTATCTATCCAAAATTGATGCGCTTCGAATTGAAGGCGGATTTTTAGTCCTTTATAACGGCCTCTCCATTACCCGTCTTGAATTGAGTAACCTCAGAAAATATAAGCGATCAGACTATCAACAACTTGACGATTACTATGAACAGAAAATTCAACAAATTCATATCGTCGGGCAATTTGCCAACTTGATGTTGAAAAACTACGACGCCGCCTTGCAGTACGTACACGATTACTTTTACGTGGACTACCGAGATTTCATCAATAAATATTTCAAAGACAATAAAGCGGATCTGTCACGCACCATTACGAAAAAGCTTTATCAAAAACTTTTCGGTTCTTTATCGGAAAAACAACTCGCAATTATTAACGATCACACATCTCAGCACATTGTGGTTGCGGCAGGCCCCGGAAGCGGCAAGACTCGGGTGCTGGTTCATAAATTGGCCGCATTATTGCTCATGGAAGATGTCAAACGGGATCAACTCCTTATGTTGACCTTTTCTCGGGCGGCTGCCACGGAATTTAAACAGCGTCTGATTGATTTGACTCACTCTGCAGCTTTCTATGTCGAAGTAAAGACTTTTCATTCATACTGCTTCGATCTTTTGGGACGACCCGGCACACTGAATGAAGCTGATAATGTCGTTAAAAAAGCCGCTGAAATGATCCGTGAAGGAGACGTGGAACAAGACAAAATTACCAAAAGTGTCCTGGTTATTGATGAAGCACAGGATATGAGTGAAGACGACTTTGCTCTGGTTGAAGCCCTCATGCAAAGAAATGAAACCATGAGAGTGATTGCCGTTGGCGATGATGATCAGAATATTTATGCTTTCAGGGGATCAGATTCCAAGTTTATGAGAGAACTCCTCTCCAAATATGACGCAATGCAATACGAGCTTACGGAGAATTTTAGAAGCGCTCGTCATATTGTGGACTTTTCCAATGCCTATGCTTCTAGCATCACCACACGAATGAAAACAAAACCAGCTGTTGCTCGCCGTGACGTTTCCGGACAAGTGACATTGATTCACCATCATGGGCACCACTTTGAAAAAGCGATTATCGACGAACTCTCAGAGAGCAAAGAAACTAAAGACTGTGCCGTTTTGACTTCCACCAATGAAGAGGCGGCTTTGATTTCTAATGCTCTGCAAAAAGCAGGACTTAATGCCAAACTTATTCAAAGCAGGGGAGACATTCATTTATATAATCTTCTGGAGATTCGCTCATTCTTGGTCTACCTTCAAAAACGCCTTCAAGGAGATCCTATTGTTAGTCGTCGATTATGGAATTTTGCTAAGGTCGCTCTACAGTCTCGATTCCATCAAAGCCGGCTTTTACCCAATTGTCTGCGCCTAATCCAGCTTTTCGAAAGCGTTACGCCAAGAGAAATTTATTTTTCTGATTTTGAAGAGTTTGTTCGCGAGTCTCAACTGGAAGATACGTTTGATAATGATCAGGGGAAAATTTTTATCTCAACCATCCACAAAGCCAAAGGTCACGAATTTGGTACCGTCCATATGTTTCTTGACAACGTGGTGGATGACACGGATGAAGAGCGACGCAAGTTATATGTCGGCATGACCCGCGCTAAAAATTCACTTTACATCCACCACAGTGGCACACTTTTTGGTTCTATCAAAACGGAAAGTCTTAACCGAATTGAGGACAGAAAGCATTATGACAAGCCCTCCGAGATTGTTTTGAATCTCACTCTTGCCGACGTTAACTTAGGATTTGTTTCCGGGAAAAAAGAAGAGCTCTGTCAGCTTCGTAGCGGTCAAATTTTATTTCTTAAGAATAAGCTATTTACGACCAAGCTCAATGGCCAAATTTGTGCATGCGCCTTCCTATCAAAGGCATTCCAAGAAAAACTCCTGAGATATCGTCAAATGGGTTATTTCCCTAATCGCGCTGAAATCAATTTTATTGTGGCATGGAACAACAAAGAAACGGGCGAGACTGAAGCGATCGTGCTGCCCAACCTCTATCTGAGCCAAAAAGAAAACAGGCCACTCAGAAAGTGACCTGCCAAACTAAACCGTTAACTCACCCAAGATAAATCTAAATTTATTTTTTGAAGTGAAATTTCTTCTTTTTACCGGTCAGCAAAATCCGGTCTTCATACGGATTATCAAAACCAAGCTCTAAAAGCGCGCCGATTTCTTTGTCTTCCATCGCATTGGCTTCGTTATATTCCATGTGATCGTAACCGTGCGCATGCAATGTCCCGTGAATAAGCAAGTGAGCCAGATGCTCATCAAAGGACTTATTCTGATTTTTAGCTTCCTTAATAAGAACCGGCACACAAATAACGAGGTCAGCAATAGCAACCGGCTCATGCTGATAGTCAAAGGTCAGGACATTCGTTGCGTAATCCTTGTGGCGATATTGAGCGTTCATCTCACGCCCCTCTTCTTCGCCCACAAACATAACGTTTAATTCGGTGTCACGTTCAATCGCCGCCTTCACCCATTTTTTCATCTTCTTTTTGGAAGGAAGCTTGAATTCGCCGTGCTCAAAAATATGGAGTTTAAGTTTCAATTTGGACATGTTATTCGTTTTCCCCTTTGGCAAGTTTTGCCAAGTGTCTTCGCTCATCAGCCTTAGCGTACGCCTCTACAATGCGCGCGACAAGCGGATGACGCACAACATCAGACGCCGTAAAGTAAGTCATTGCGATCCCTCTGACACCACTTAATACATTTTGAGCTTCGACAAGACCTGAGCGCGTTCCTCTCGGAAGATCAATCTGCGTGACGTCACCCGTAATCACCGCTTTAGAGCCAAATCCAATACGCGTTAAGAACATCTTCATTTGCTCTGGCGTCGTATTTTGCGCTTCATCCAAAATGACAAAAGCGTTGTTGAGCGTGCGACCTCTCATGTAGGCCAAAGGCGCGATTTCAATGGTTTGTCTTTCAAGCAGACGCTGAGTTTTATCAAAACCTAATAAGTCAAAAAGCGCATCATAAAGCGGCCGCAGATAAGGATCTACTTTTTGAGAAAGGTCGCCCGGCAAAAAGCCCAAGCGTTCACCGGCCTCCACCGCGGGACGCGTCAAGATGATGCGCTCCACGCGGTCTCGTTCATAAGAGTCCACCGCTGCCGCCACGGCTAAGTACGTTTTACCCGTACCTGCAGGACCAATGCCAAAAGCAATGTCATTATCCAAAATGGCTTGGATGTAGTCATTTTGGCGAGGCGTTCTGCCTTGAAGCTCGCGGCGCTTGGTGTGCAACACGGGAGACGTGGGCGAGTCACCGTCTACTTTTTTGGCGTTTTCTCCGACAAAAAAGAGCTGCACATCATCGGTTGTGAGTTCTTCGGATGAATTTTCCGCTCGATGCGCCAGCGTCTCTAAAGCATTTAAAGCCTCACGAGCCTTTTCCTGTTCGCCAGCAATTCGGAACTGATTGTTGCGGCGTGAAATGGAGACATCCAAAATCACCTCAATTTGGCGAAGATTGGCATCCATCGGTCCGACCAGACTTGCCAATGCCGTATTGCTCAAATCCAAATTAAGCGACAATACTTTTTCTTCAAGAGCCATCTTGATTTCTTATACCTTTTCACCCAAAAGCGTATGAGGATTGACTTCCGTAATCCTGACATTGACCATTGTATCGGTTAATGACTCATCGCCCACAAAATTCACAATACGGTTATTGTCGGTGCGCGCGGCCATCATACCGCGACCACGCCGAGACGGTCCGATCACTAAAACACGCTGCACGGTTCCCAACATAGATTGGGCAATCTCGGTTGCCTTGGCATCGTTTTTAGCCTGCAAAATCTGAAGGCGCTTGAGTTTAAGTTCCTGGGGCGTGTCGTCTTTGAGATAAGCCGCAGGGGTGCCTGGACGACGGCTATAAACAAATGAGAAACTCGCATCAAAACCCACATCGTCCATGAGTTTTAAGGTCGCTTGGAAATCTTCTTCCGTCTCTCCGGGGAAACCAACAATAATATCCGTCGCGATTGAGATATCAGGACGCACAGCTTTCAAACGTTTAATGATGGACTTGTATTCCAAGACTGTGTAGCCGCGCTTCATAGCGGCAAGAATCTTGTCAGACCCCGACTGCACGGGCAAGTGCACGTGATTGACCAGTTTGTCAATTTTGCCGTAGGCGTCAATTAAGCGCTGCGTAAATTCTTTGGGGTGAGACGTGGTATAGCGAATGCGTTCAATGCCATCAATTTCAGCCACGTATTCCAAGAGCATCGCAAAGTCCGCGATATCTCCATCAGGTGTTAAACCCCGATAGGCATTGACGTTTTGTCCCAAAAGTGTCACTTCTTTGACGCCTTGCGCGGCAAGTTTTGCCACTTCAATTAAAACGTCTGCCATAGGGCGGGAGATTTCTTCACCCCGCGTATAAGGTACCACGCAGTAAGAGCAATACTTGCTGCAACCTTCCATGATGGAGACAAACGCTGTAGCGCCTCGGGCTTGGGGTTCTGCCAGATGGTCAAATTTTTCAATTTCGGGGAACCGAATATCCACCTGCGGTCGATGCGTTTCTTCAACCTTTTGAACCATCGTAGGCAATCGATGCAAAGTCTGTGGTCCAAAGACAATGTCCACATAAGGCGCACGAGACAAAATCTTTTTGCCTTCTTGGCTTGCAACACAACCGCCCACTGCGATCAGCATATCGTCTTTGTGGGCTTCTTTCTTAGCATCGCGAATGCGTCCCAATTCAGAGAATACTTTCTCCTGAGACTTTTCACGAATAGAGCAAGTGTTTAAAACAACGAGGTCAGCCTCGTCGACTTTTTCTGTACGCTCGTAGCCATTGGCAACCATTAAGTCAACAATTTTTTCAGAGTCGTACTCGTTCATTTGGCAGCCGAAGCTGCGAAGATAAATTTTTTTCGCGGTCACGGTTTACATCCGTTGCACAAAAGGGAATTTGTTCTTTTAAAACAAATTGTTGTTAATCACAAAGGGGCGTTAAGTATAGCAACTTGTTCTTCACTCGTTTAAATTTTCGAGCCATTTCTTACCGTATTCAGTCACTTTGTAGGCTTGAGTCGGATGATTAGGAATTTGAGGATAAAAGTACTCCAAAATTCCCTTAGTACGCAGATCTTTAAGGTACTGTTGAACTAATTGTTCACCCTTATTTAAGCGGACAATCAAATCATCCTTGGTTCGTGGTTTGAGTAAGCAAAGTTGAACAATAATTTTTTGCACCTTTTCCTTTTTTGCTCGATATCCTAGCGCTGCAATAGCATTTTCAATGTGAGACTCTGTTTTTACTTCGAGGTGTGGTGCTTCAGCGCCGAGGTGTGGTGTTTCAGCCTCGAGGTGCGGTGTTTCAGCCCCGAGGTGTGATGTTTCAATTTTGAAACCGATTGCTTGAAGGCGAGTCCAATTCAAGGTGTATGTAGTCGCCGAGCCTGCTCCATGCTTGACTAGCAGATCATATTCTTTACTAAGTCGTTGCAAAACGTGACTAGCCTGCAAAGTATCCAGATTGGTTTCCTCTCGAAGAGTTGCATTATTAACCGCGCCTAAGTTTTTAGCAATCAAAAGCGCTCTTGCTTCGTTATCGTTTAACTCATAGCCCTTGAACTGACCTAACCAAAGCAAGTCCTCTTTGCTCATGAGCTGATTTAAAGAGTAGGTTGCTCGGAACGAATTACCGGTAACGTTTGAAACAAAGCTTGGTTCCTCTAAATTAGCCTCTCTAAGAAGGGTGCGAATTGTTCGAATACCGGAGCCTTTTGTTTCTGCAAAACTTAAGTCATACAAAATTGATGCCAGGATAGGATTTCGAAGTTCTGATGCTCCTGTACCCAATTCTTCTACGGGCTTTAAAGAGTAGCCGGCATTATAAATTTCGATTCGATCACTATAGCGAACAACTTGAGTCGGGCTGTGCACTCGATAATCGCGGTGCATCACTGCGTTCACAATCGCTTCACGCACAACTCTCTGCGGTAAAACAGGAACATCAGTTCGTTGCAATTCACCTTCTTGCAGTTGGAACTGTTTTAATAATGTATCTAAGACCGCTGCCTCAACTTTGGGAATCAGAGTTAGAAGCGATTCACGGAAATCAAGAAAACTAAAACGACTATTCGGATCTTCAATCCAACGCGTTCCCACAATACGAATAAAGTCCACTCGCTCCATTGGCATCAATCGTCTCAAAGCCACCTGAGACCCAAAAAGCAAAAGACAAGCAACATTGGGTTGCCACTGATTTTTATCGTTTTTTCGAATGAGTCTTAAAACGCGCAACAACTCAAAATCATTAAGTGACAATTCTGAAGCTTGTGGATTTTTCTTCACCCTAAGTTTTCGATAAAGATCGATTAACTGAGGATCAATATCCTCGTACTCCGCATCATCAAAAATAACTTCTTCAAAGCTTTTCCCGGTTTTAGCCAACAGAATTGGTTCTAATTCTTCTTGAGAACACTCATAATCTCCATTTGGTGTCCTCTTCTCCAAATACCTGTTTTCTTTTTATTAGCTTTGTGAAACTTACCTTCAAAAACACAAGGCTTGGAGGCGGGAAGCAACTCAGGAACATAAACAACGACGACATTTTTATCTTGTAATGTTTCAACACTTGCTTCGATCGTTAATGGTCTTTCAAATTGCGTTCGGCAATTGTTACTCAATTCTTGCAACAGGTGATCAACATCATCCACTCCTGTCACAACAAAATGTTCATCTTGTCCCGAAACACCCAATAAAATATAACCTCCATCCAATCCAGGCTCGTTGGCAAATGCACAAATGGTTTGCATAACGGAAGGGCCAATAGCGCTACCGGCCTTGGCTTCAATTCGAGCGGATTCTGAATGCGCGCATAATTCATCAAGTAATTCTTGGGCTGATGGTTTTAAGAACATGAATTCTGATTCCTTCGCTAAAACTCGTTTTTACTAATTGCTTAATATTATCTGCTTTTAATAACAAATTCTCTGAAAATAGATGCTAAAAGGCCCCAATGGAACAAACCATCAGGGCCAAACTTTTAACTAATTTAGTAAGTTAAAACTTACGCAATCAGATTAGAAGTTGTGGACGATACCGGCAACGACTTCGGTCGTTTGATTGTCGGCATCCAGCTTAGCAGTAGCATTTGCCCATTCTGCGCTGATCTTGGTGTAGCCAGCAGCCGTGTAGACGTAAGTGCGCTTGCTCAACGGATATTGATAACCCAAACCAAAGTTCATGGCATCAAATTCAACTTTCTTTTCGCCAACAGCTTCAGTTGTTTCGTAATCGCTATAGCCAACCATGGCGAAGAGAGTACCAGCGCCAACAGGAGCCGTAGCACCTAACATAACACCATAACCCTTCTTAGAGTAATCACCCCAACCAAGATCAACTCCCGTCACAGCTTTCCATGCATCTACACCCTTCACATCATCAAAGTATTGGGCGGACAACATCGGTTTCACCATGCCGAAGTCGTAGGCTACATAACCCGTGACAACCTTGGACATATCCTCACGACCTTCAGTCTTAGCCGTATCTTCGCCAACCGGTCCGTTAACCCATGTGCGGTTGTAATCCGTCGTGCTGAAAACCAATGCACTACTCAAAGCGCCCCAGTTACCCGTGGCACCTAAAGCGTAGTAACGATTAGCATCACTAGAGCCTTCTACACCGTCGTCCTCATCAGAGTTGTCCTTCTTCAAAGAAGCCTGGGCATAAATCGTCACACCAGCAAACTTCGGAGATTTGTAGGTGATCATGTTGTCAAAACGATCACTTTGACCTTGGAAGATATAACTGGTCTTACCAATCGTGTCACCCCAGCCCGTAGAGAAAGCGTAACCCTTGGAAATGATGTCATAAGAGCCAGAACCAGATTCCAAACCGCCCATACGACCAAAGGCGAGTTCACCGAAATCTGTTTGGATGTAGAGGCGAGATTCACGGCTGAAGATACCACCGTTTTGACCAATCTTACCATCGTCAGCTGTGAAACCGTTTTCCAATTGGAAACCAACCGTCAAACCTTCAGAAATCTGTTCTGAACCCTTGATACCCCAACGAGAGCCAGAATTATTTCCGGACTTGACAGCCATCTTATCGGACTTAACACTTTCCGTAGCTAACGTATCAGCATTTGTGATTTGATCTACGTCAGAATTAACGTACTGGAGACCGAGGTCAACCTTACCATAGAGAGTAACGTCGGCAGCGAGAGCGGAGCCGGCAAATGCGCCGAGCACGGCGACTGCAGCTAAAGTCTTTTTCATAATTACTACCTTTTTATATGAAAAAACAAATTGTTTTTCCTCTAGAGGAAAACGCAGAATTCCTTCTGCTTGAATTGCATTTTTGCTCGTCATTGAAATTGAAGTCAAACATTCAGAAGTTCAAACCTATAGAATCCACCGAATTAAAGGAATCTCAACAATTGCCTATCCATTTGAAAAATAAAAACTTTTATGCAAATAGCCTCAAAAATCACAAATGTTGTTTTTGTGCAACAAATTTAATAATGATTCCCCCAACTTAAACAAAAACCCTGTTGATCATTTCTGACCAACAGGGAATTAAGCAATTAAATCGTATTAATACGATTAAAAGCTATGAACGATACCGGCAACCACTTCAGTTGTTTCGTCATCCAAAGACAACTTTTCAGCACCCTTCACTCTAGTCATTTGATAATCGTGGCTAATCTTTGTATAGCCAACAGCAGTGTACAAGTACGTACGCTTGCTCAACGGATATTGATAGCCGATACCAAATTGATAGCCATCACCTTCTACCTTAGCTATGCTGGAGTCAATAGAAGCTTCAAAGTCCGTATAACCGATAGAAGCGAACAATTCACCTGCACCTAACGGAGCTGAAGCGCCTAACATCACACCATAACCTTTTTGGGTAAGTTTGGCAGCAATATCTGCATAGTCGTCCGCCCCATTGTCGTACTTAAATACAACATTGCCGAGATCATATCCCTTAACGTCATCAAAGTACTGAGCGCCCAATGTCGTTTTCACGACACCAAAATCATAAGCGACGTAACCAGACACCACCTTTGACATATCATCTCGATGCTGATTTTTTACGTCTTCTTCCTTTTCACCAGGAGCCCCGTTTACCCATTCTCGTTGGTAATCAGTTGTGCTGAAAACCAAAGCTCCGCTCAAGGCACCCCAACTACCTGTTGCACCGATAGCGTAGTAACGATCTGTATTGCTGGAACCTTCATCTCCTGCGTTATCGCTATCGTTCTTCAAAGAAGCTTGAGCATAGAGTGTCACACCACCAAATGTCGGGCTTTGGTAGGCAATAACATTATCTAAACGGCTGGACATTCCGCGGAAGATTGTCGTATCGTCACCAATAGAACCCCAACCAGTACCGAACACACCAGCATAGCCACCGAAGATGTCTAAGGAACCGCATCCCGAGTCAAGACCACCCATGCGCCCCATATGCAAGGTACCAAAGTCAGTCTGGACATAGAGACGAGATTCACGACCAAAGATCTGATCATCGTCTTGTGAGAACTTACCATCATCACCAGAGAAACCGTTTTCCAATTGGAAGCCAACTGTCAAACCTTCAGAAATTTGTTCAGAACCCTTAATACCGAATCGGCTTGAAGAGTTAAGACCAGAATTCAACCCCAAAGAGTCTTCCTTAATTGTGTCTTGGACATACTCACCGCCAGGAAGTAGTTCCGTAACAGAGTCTGCCTTTGTATTTTGATATTGCAAGCCCATATCGATCTTGCCATAAAGAGTAACGTCGGCAGCGAGAGCGGAACCGGCAAATGCGCCAAGCACGGCGACTGCAGCTAAAGTCTTTTTCATAATTACTACCTTTTTATATGAAAAAACAAATTGTTTTTCCTCTAGAGGAAAACGCAGAAGAACTTTCTGCTTGAGGTTATTCTGCCCCCCCCCGCTTCCGCTCGTCAAAATTTTCTCCAAGATTAATTACCAAAAAATTACGTACCCCTTTCACTAACAATTAGTTGTAATTCATTGAATCAAAAATATTTTTATACTATTCGAAATAATTTTCTTTGTTGCGAATACACAACAAAAAGCGGATCCAAAAGCCTTTCAGCTCTTGAATCCGCTCCTCAACTAACTCTAAATCAGACAGAAGGTAGTAGAAAACTGTCTAACCCAGATTAGAAGACTTCTCAGATTAGAAGTTGTGGACGATACCAGCGACGACTTCCGTAGTCTTGGTCTTAACGGTGTCAGTATTGCCACCCTGATCCAATTCTTCTTGCGTGTAACCAGCAGCCGTGTAGAGGTACGTACGCTTGCTCAACGGATAGGTGTAACCAACAGCAACTTGGTAAGCCGTTTCATCCAACTGACCGCCGTAGTTTTCATCGGCGTTTTCGCTATCACGGTAACCGATAGAGGTATACAACGTACCAGCACCCAACGGGGTTACAGCGCCTAACATCACACCATAACCTTTAGCGCCGGCAGATTCGGAACCATAAGTCAACTTAGCACTGGAGGTATCCAAGCTCAGATTACCATCCGCATCAAAAGCAGGAGTTGCAGATAAGGTGAATTCGTCATCGCCACGGGACTGTTGAACTCCATCGAAGTACTGAGCACCCAACGTAACCTTGGTTACACTGAAGTCATATGCAACAAAGGCGCCAACAGCATAACCATCATCATCTGTCGTCACTTCTTTGATCGTTTCATCAGGATCCAAAGCTCCTTCATCGATCACAAGAGAACCAGCATAATGATTGGTGTGACCATAGTCATACATGCTAGCAACCAAACCCGTACTCAAAGCGCCCCAAGTACCCGTGGCACCCAAAGCATAGTAACGGTCCGCCTTGCTGGAGCCTTCGTCACCATCCTTGGAAGAATCTTGCTTCAGAGAAGCTTGAGCGTAGACACGAACACCTGCAAATTCCGGAGACTTGTAGGTAATCATGTTGTCATAACGAGAGCTCATGCCCAAGAAGATGGCACTGTCAGAACCAATTCCAGACCAACCCGTTCCGAACACGCCGGCGTTACCACCGAAGATATCATAAGAACCGGAACCGGAATCCAAGCCACCCATACGGCCGAAACCTAATTCACCGAAATCGGTTTGCACGAAGAGGCGAGCTTCACGACCAAACACACGTTCGCCGTCATCGTTGCCATACTTGAAGCGACCATCGTCAGCGTCAAAACCGTTTTCCAATTGGAAGCCAACCGTCAAACCTTCAGAGATTTGTTCCGTACCCTTGATACCAAAGCGGGAACCAGAATTTTGACCGGACTTCATACCCCAGTTATCTTCAGACACGCCATCAACATCGGTATGCGTGTAGTTCAAACCAAGGTCAACCTTACCGTAAAGGGTTACGTCGGCAGCAAATGCAGAACCTGCAAAAGCGCCCAAGACAGCAACAGCAGCTAAAGTCTTTTTCATGATAGATATTCCTTTTAAAAAGACATCCTTCTTGTATAAGAATGAAAGCAAATCTCACAAGACATTCGCTTTGCTGTCTGAAATTTTCCTACCCCCCCCCCCCCCGATCTGTCAAATTTGTTAATCGAATACTTCAAATTGCTGTATCTTTTTAACAACAAATTTCCAATTGACACTTTCTAAAAGATTTGACAGATCGTATTAATTTATTGATTTTTAAAAGTTATATCTTTTTAATAATTTTTTAGGCTAACAATCAAGCAACAAAACTCATTTCGATCCTTTTGGCCGTATAGAAACCCCACATCCTTTCACTATTTGCTGTATCCTGCCTTTGTCTTACAATCATCGAATACATATTTGGAAATAAGAACAATGCCCCTTGTGATTGACGCTCCCCAAGCTTCTTTTCGATTGAATTACCTTTTTAACCGTATTGAAATCAGCCACGACTTCAGACAAACGTGGTCTATTTTTTACGAAGATGAAGCACATCCCTTAGGCACTTTTCGTGGCTTGACTTTTCACAGAGGCGAATTGTTCTTAGTAACCGATTCGGGCATCTATAGTTCTGCGCCGGATAGTCCTCAATTTTCTCAAATCAGTCCTCAACGAAAAGGTGGGGAATTTGTTGATATCGAAAGCTTTGACAATATGCTTTACGCCTGCACAAACGACGCGATCTTTCAAGCCGCGTCCGGCGTTCGTTGGCGTCTGAAGTATGACGGGAGCGCTTGCGGACATTTCTTTTCACTGCTTAATTTTCAAGGAAAACTCTTTGCCACCTGTGAAAAAGGCATTTATGTCGCTAGCCAAGAAGGGAAATTCTGGCATCCCCGCTACCTCAGCAAAGACCTCGGCATGTTTGTAGCACTAGACGGTCGGGGCGATAAACTTTTTGCCCAAACGGAAAAAGGCTTTTTTGTGAGCGACGATGCCGCCCAGCACTGGCAGCCCCAAAACAATGTTCAAGGTCCCTGGACTGAGGCCATGGGTGGCTCCATGCTTTTTGAGCCCAGACTGAAAAGACGAGAAAAAGATTCCTAAATTTTCTTTGTGAGGATTTAAACCATGTTTGAACGTCCCTCTCATCGTAAACCTGACGAAATGCGCCCCGTGCGCTTTACTACCCACTACACCAAACACGCAGAAGGTTCTGTTTTAGTGGAAGTGGGGGATACCAAAGTAATCTGCACGGCTTCCGTTATTGAAGGCACGCCGAAATTTTTAAAGGATAAACCTGAAGGGTGGGTTACGGCCGAATACGGTCTTTTACCTCGCGCGACACACACGCGCTGCGACCGAGAAGCCGCCAAAGGCAAGCAATCAGGCAGAACACAAGAAATTCAGCGCCTCATTGGACGCGCATTGCGTGCCGTTGTGGATCGCACCAAGATGGCCGGTTTTACTATTCAATTGGACTGCGACGTGATTCAAGCCGACGGAGGCACGCGCTGTGCCTCTATTTCAGGGGCTTGGCTCGCACTCGCTTTAGCCGTTCAAACAATGCTTGCCAAAGGCCAAATTACTGAAAATCCGCTCAAAGGTCACGTGGCCGCCATCAGTGCCGGTATTTTTGAAGGCGTTCCGGTTATCGACCTTGATTACCCGGAAGATAGTAACAGCGAAACGGATATGAATTTTGTGATGACAAGCGACGGTCGTTTTGTTGAAATTCAGGGTACGGCCGAAGGTGAACCCTTTACCGAAAACGAAATGGCACAAATGACCGCGTTAGCCAAATCTGCGATCGCTCAAATCATTGAATTGCAAAAAGCCGCTTTGGCTGCTTAAAAAAGGATAAATCCATGAAAATCGTTTTGGCCAGCAACAACAAGGGCAAACTTCGTGAATTCAACAGACTTTTGTCGCCCTTAAATGTCGAAGTACACCCACAAGGTGAATTCAATATTCCGGCGGCAGAAGAACCCTATGGGACATTTCTTGAAAACTGTCTAGCCAAAGCGCGCCATGCCGCCAAACTCACGGGGCTTCCCGCGATTGCGGACGACTCCGGCATCTGCGTCAATGCATTAGGCGGCGCCCCTGGCGTTCACTCCGCGCGTTTCGCAGGAGAGCCGGGTGATGATTTGCGCAATAACGCATTGCTCGTTGAAAAACTAAAAGGTGTTTCCGATCGCGGTGCTCACTACACCTGTGTATTGGTCGCTGTACGCAGTGCGGAAGATCCAGAACCTATCATCGCTGAAGGCCGTTGGTACGGCGAAGTCATAGATTCTCCTCGCGGAGAAGGCGGTTTTGGCTACGATCCCTACTTCCTTTTGCCGCAAGTGGGGAAAACCGCCGCAGAATTAACGGCGGACGAAAAAAATGCGGTAAGCCATCGAGGCATTGCGATGGTCAAACTCATGGATGAAATGAAAAAACGCTGGGCCTTATGAGAAGCGCCGATATCCCGCTCTCTCTTTATGTGCACTGGCCATGGTGCGTGAGAAAGTGTCCCTATTGCGACTTTAATTCTCACGCTCTCACTTCTTCATACGATCCGTCCCGTCAGTACATTGATGCCTTAATTCACGATTTAAAGCATTCCATTGCCTATGCCCAAAATCGTGAACTCATCAGTATCTTCATCGGCGGAGGAACACCTTCTCTCATTGCTCCTCAAGAGTTGGAACGTTTCCTAGAGACTGTTTTTTCTCTTCTTAAAGTCGCTTCAGACGTTGAAATTACCCTGGAAGCCAATCCCGGAACAGTCGATACAGCGCACTTTAAAGCCTACCGATCAATCGGCATCAATCGTCTTTCAATGGGGATTCAAAGCTTCAATGATGAGCTTTTAAAACGATTAGGACGTATCCACAATAGTGAAGATGCCCGTAAAGCCATCAAAATCGCTCAGGAATCGTTTGAAAACTTCAATTTGGACGTGATGTTTGCCTTGCCCGGTCAAACGCTTGAGGAGCTTAAATTTGAGCTTAACGAAGCTATCGCCGCTCAAAGCACCCATTTATCTTTTTACCAATTAACACTTGAGCCCAACACCGTTTTCGCCAAACATATCCCGAACAACATTCCCGATCCTGATGTGATTTATCAGATGCAAGACTTGGTTGCCTCCACTTTAGAGACGGCCGGTTTCGAACACTATGAAGTCTCAGGTTATGCCAAGCCCGGTAAACGTTGCCGTCACAATCTCAATTACTGGCAATTTGGGGATTACTTAGCGTGCGGCGCCGGCGCGCACAGTAAAGTCACACTGAAAGATGGCTCCATTGTCCGCGAAGCTCGTTTTATGCAGCCGGAAAGCTACATAAAGCACGCCATAAAAGACAGTGCAGTAGCACATGAAAGAGTGGCTGCCAAAGAAGAACAAGCTTTTGAATTTATGTTAAATGTTCTGAGACTTCGTGAGGGGGCTCCTTTAGATCTATTGAGTGAGCGAACCGCCCTGAGTCTAGATGATATCCAACCTGGCATTGCCAAAGCCCAATCTTTAGGCCTAATGCCACAGCCGTTGAATCGTTTCGTCACCACCGATAAAGGATGGGACTTCTTGTCTGATGTACAGGAAATTTTTCTCTAATCACAGTCTCTAGGTTAGTTTCCTTTCCCACTAAGTGAGAAAATTTTTAAGGTAAGTGAGAAAGAAGTGGGAAATTTCCGAGTTACTTTCCCACTTCATTTCCCACTTCAACAAAATACAAAAAATCATAGAGTTATGTTTCGGGGAACTAGCTAGACAGTTGGTGATTTTCAATCTTTAGCCACTATCAATCTATGGGCGCTTTGGAAAAGGGTTGAACCAAAAACCTTATCGACTTGAAATCAAAAGGGAAAGATATGCAGTGGCATCGGATATCAATGTACACAGCATTTGGGAAATAAAAATGAAAAGAGACCGGCGAACCGATCTCTCTTTTTGAATCCAATGGTCGGGGCGGCGGGATTCGAACTCGCGACCCCTTGCACCCCATGCAAGTGCGCTACCAGGCTGCGCTACGCCCCGACGTAAGGATGGGAATATTACACAATCCCATCCTTTTTGGCAAACTGCTCCACAATCGCTCGGTTATTTCTTCTTCCACATCATGGGAGAAGTGTAAATGAGCGACTGGTCATGGTTCTTCGGCACTTTCATGCCGACCGTAAAACCCTGACGCTCTCCGGGCAAAGGCGGTACGACTAAATGCGACGTATCCACCTTGGGCTTTTCCGCTTTCTGGACTTCTTCTGGCTTTTCTTCTGAAGTAATCTTCATGTCGCCGATCTTGGGACTAGGCTGCAAGAAATCCTCACTATCCACACCAATGGCTCCCAAGTCGTACGAATGAGGCGCCGTGACTTCTTCTTGCTGCTCTTCAGTTTCTTCCTGAGTGTCAGCATTTTTTGCCTCTTCTTCGGCCTCTCTCGCCAGAAGCTCGTTTAAATCTTCCGATACCAAGGCGAAATTTTCTACCGCGTCACGTTCGGCTTTCTCCTTGGCCTGTTGCTCCTGGCGACGGGACTCCTCCAGGGCGGGCGAATCCAAAATAGCACGAATGGCTTTTAATTCTGCAAGCGCTGCCGCCAAATCCAAAGCGGGCTTTTCAGGCTTAGTCTGCAAAGGAGCACTGGCCTTGTCATCCAAAATACCTTTTACCTTATTTTGAATCTGCAGCTCATGGATCTTATTGCGAGCGCCCAAAATCGTGTAGTGCTCTTCATAGAGCAAATGCTGAATGGTGCGAATCAGCGCCACGTCTTCCGAACAGTAGTAACGACGGTTGCCCCTTTTGGTCGGGCGCAACTGCGGGAACTCTTGCTCCCAGAAACGCAGCACGGACGGATTCACGCCGATTGATTTGGCCACATCACCGATCGGCAGATAGCGACCCAGAAGTTCTTCTTCCGGGCCATCCAATTCGGTGAGCTCGAAGTCTTTCGTGTCGCCCTCGAGCATGCGTACCGGTTCTTCAGAAGCCATAATGGTCCTCCCGAAGCATTAAAGGTTAGTGGTTTCGCGCAAAGAGGGGTGGGTCTTGGCGACCGCTTCTTTCAATTTCTGACTGGCATGAAAGGTCACCACGCGGCGCGCCGTAATAGCGATTTCTTCGCCTGTCTTCGGATTTCGACCGGGACGTTGGGCCTTATCGCGCAATTGGAAATTGCCGAATCCGGAAAGCTTCACGGTACGACCGCTTTCAAGCGCCGCACGGATTTCATCAAAAAACGCATCCACCATATCCTTGGCATCGCGTTTATTCATTCCCATGCGGTTAAAAAGCATCTCCACCAAGTCGGCTTTCGTCATGGTTTTCGTTTCCATCTTGCTCTCTCTTTAATCGTGATTTTTTCAATGCGAGCATTGTACCAAAGAAATGATTTTCCTTTGATTTTTCAGCTCTTTTTCTGTTTTAAACTAACCAAGACCTCCCAAAAATGAAAGGCCTTGGAGTTAGGAGTTGCTTCTAGCAACAGCCTTTACTGACGCAACACCGCACCTTGAGTGGCGAGTGCTTCCACCACAGCAGCCAACGCGGCCTCTGCGTCTTCACCCGAGTAGTTTTCGTCTTCAGGCTGAATTGTCAGGCGGAATGCCATGCTCACTTCAGCGGGCTTATCAGCATCGGCAGCCTTGTGGTAAAGGTCAAAGAGATCAAGCGAGACAAAGCCAGTCAAACGCTTATCCGTTTGAGCCGCTTGAGCAACAACCTTTTGCAGCGCCATGAAGGTTACGCCATGCGGCACCACCACGCTCACGTCTCGCGAGATGGGTTGGAACTTACTCACAGGCGTGTGCCACGGTACAGACTTGTGCAAAGTGGAAGCGACATCCAATTCAAAGACAATCGGCGCATGCGGCAAACCGTAGGTCTGCTGAAGTTTCGGATGCAATTCACCCACAAAACCGATTTCCTTACCGTCGAGCATAATCGCCGCGCTACGCCCCGGATGCAAAGCCGGGAAGCTCTTTGCCACAAACGAAGCTTCAAGCGGGGCAATCAAGCGTTCCACATCACCCTTGGCATCAAAGAAATCAGCCAAGCGTGCAGGCACGGCCCACTGTTCACCCATGGCGTCACCGTAAAGAAGACCCGCGATGCGAACCGGCTGATCAACACCCTTGACGGAATGTTCCGTTGTCACCACCGATTCATCGCGACGGAAAATACGGCCGACTTCAAAAAGTTTGGCACTCGTTACCTTGCGGTTTAAGTTGTATTTCAAAATATCAACCAAGCCGCCCACCATTTGCGTGCGCATAACCGACAATTGGCTTGCGATCGGGTTTAAGAGTTCGATCGGCTGATCGTTGCCGGCGAAATCTTTTTCCCATTCACGAGGCACAAAGCTGAAATTGATGAGTTCTTGATAGCCCAAGTCAGCCAACTTCATTCGAAGACTATGCACGCTACGCATACCTTCAGGACGCGTGTGCATATAGGCACGAGCCATCGGCGGTTGATCGGGCAGTTTTTCGTAACCCACCAAGCGCGCCACTTCTTCAATCAAATCTTCTTCGATTTCGATATCAAAGCGATAGGTCGGAGCCTTAACGCTAAAGACATCGTCTTCAAGCGTAAATTCAAAGCCCAAGCGCTTAAAGCATTCAGCCATCGTGGCCGTATCGATGTCCATACCGATCACCTTACGAGCGCGATCGGCACGCATCTTCACCTCATGGCGTTCAGGCAAAACAGTCACGGCATCAATGACAGGGCCAATGGCCGTCGTTTCTGTTCCGCAAATTTCCGTCACCAAACGCGTGATGTAATTTAAAACCTTCTCTGTTTGACCGAAGTCCACACCGCGTTCATAACGGTAGGCTGCATCCGTTGAGAAATTCAGGCGACGGCAACGGCCTTGGATTGCCTTTTGATGCCAGAAAGCCGACTCGATAGAAATACAAGTCGTTTCATCGGTCACCTTGGTGTCTTCACCACCCATGATGCCGGCAAGCACCTTCGGGCCATTGGCGTCACAAATAACACCCAATTCAGGATCCACATCCACCGTCTGACCGTTTAAGAGCTCAATTTTTTCGCCGGGCTTACCCCAACGAACCGTATAAGCACCGCCCGCGATCTTTTGAGCATCGCTAAAGTGAGTCGGAATACCGGTTTCCAACATCACGTAGTTGGAGATATCCACCAGGGCAGAAATACTGCGCTGACCGCTTCTTTCCAAACGATCCTTCATCCATTGCGGCGTTGGAGCATGGATATTGAGGTTATCAATACGACGCGTTGTGTAACGGCCGCACAAATCCGGTGCTTCGATCTTGATATCAATCTTCGTGTCGGAGTTGGCGGGCACCTCAGGCATTTCAGGCAACGTCAGAGGTGCACCCGTAATGGCATGCAAGTCTCTTGCCACACCGATTAAAGAAAGAGCGTCACCGCGATTCGGCGTTAATTTGATTTCAATCTTTTTGTCATCCAAATGGCAAGCCGTGCGAATATCTTCACCCACCGTCAGATCATCAGGCAAAATCCACAAACCGGTGTGATCTTCCGTGATTCCCAATTCACGAGCCGAGCAAAGCATCCCCATGGAGACCTCACCGCGCATCTTGGCCTTCTTAATCGTGAAGTTACCCGGCAAAACTGCGCCGATCTTGGCGCACGGCACCAAGATGCCTTCACGCACATTGGGCGCACCGCACACAATCTGCAGGGGTTCACCGCCATCGCCGACATCGACTTGGCAAATATGCAAGTGATCGGAATTTTCATGATCTTTAACGGAGAGCACTCGGGCCACCACAACGCCTGAGAAGGCCGGAGCAACCGAGCTTACCTCTTCGACTTCAAGCCCTGCCATCGTCATGGCTTCACACAATTCGTCCGTTGTCAGATCCGGATTAATGTAGGAACGTAACCAGCTTTCAGAAAATAACATCTTGTTTTCTCTTTTTAAATTGTTGAGCCATTAACGATTAAATTGCTTCAAAAAGCGCAAGTCGCCTTCAAAGAAAAGACGCAAATCGTCAATTCCGTAACGCAACATCGTCAAGCGTTCAAGACCGGAACCGAACGCAAAACCGATATAGCGTTCGGGATCTAAACCGTAGTTACGGACCACATTCGGGTGAACTTCACCTGCACCTGAAATTTCCAACCAACGGCCCTTCTTCGGTCCGCTTGTAAACATCATGTCCACTTCCACGGACGGTTCCGTAAACGGGAAATAGCTTGGGCGGAAGCGAACTTTCAATTCATCCGTTTCAAAGAATTGGCGCAAGAAATCGGTGTACACGCCCTTTAAGTCTGAGAAGCTGACATCGGTGTCAATCCAAAGACCTTCGACCTGATGAAACATCGGCGAGTGGGTGGCATCGCTGTCAACACGGTAGGTGCGCCCCGGAGCCAACACTTTAATCGGGGGCGTGTGGGTGCGGGCATAACGCACTTGCATGGGCGAAGTGTGCGGACGAAGGGGCAAGAGCTTACCCGTTTCATCCTTCATGTCTACATAGAACGTATCCTGCATGGAGCGAGCCGGGTGATTGGGCGGGTTATTCAAAGCCGTAAACGAATACCAGTCCGTTTCAATTTCAGGACCATCAGCCACATCAAAACCAATCGAGCGGAAGATTTCCTCAATACGCATCTGCGTCATGATGACCGGATGCACGCCGCCTTGAGGATATTTACGACCGGGCAAGGTTACATCCAAGGCTTCAGCAGCCAGTCTTGCCGCCAACTTTTCATTGGCCAATTCTTCACGACGAGCTTCGAGCGCTTGTTCGATGGCGCGCTTTGCGCTTCCCAACGCTTGTCCCATTTCACGCTTTTCTTCGTGCGTGAGTTTTGAGAGACCTTTCATTAAAACCGTAATAGAACCGGTTTTCCCTAAAAATTTAGCCTTCGCGTCCTCCAGAGCGGCGGGCGTCGTCGCCTCGGCAAAAGCACTCTGCGCTTGGGCAATGATCTGGGACAAATCTTGCATGATTATTCGCTTGTTATAAGTCAAAGAAAGGTTTAATTATAGTCCGAACAAAATCGCTTTTCACCCTGATTTTCAAGGCTTTTTCCTTACTTTTAGCGCTTTCTCCCTGAGTCTTTGCCCATGAAAAAAGTTGCTCTGAACGCCTCGTATCGGAGTACACTGGAATTAAGGACAGAGGCAAAAATTCATAATTATCAACTTGTTGAATTTAAAGAATTTTTTGCAATCCCTCCGAAATAAACAAACATAACATGGAGAATGGATTTATGCGTGTGATAGTTCCTGTTGATGGCGGTAGAGACTGCCGCGAAGCGATTCGATTCATTGCCTCGAAAAAAGATTGGTTTGAACAAGAAAAACCGGAAGTTGAACTCGTTTATGTCCAAAAGCCGATTGTGGAACGGGCTACGGAGCAAGCCGAGTTCGACATGGGAGCGTATTACGAAGCGCGTTCCAAGGCCGTGTGGTCCGGCATGCGTGAAGAAATTGATGCGATTCCCGGAGACGTGAAAAAGACTTCCTTGGTGGGGCACCCCGCTCAAGTTATTCCGCAATACGCTAATGAACATAAGGCCGATTTGATCGTCATGGGCGCTCGCGGATTAAGCGCACTGCAAAACCTCTATTTAGGTTCTGTGTCGCTGGCCACAATTGCCTCTTCCAAGTGCCCGGTGCTTGTTTTCCGTCAAACGACTGAAGTGAAACCTTCCGGTCTGCATGTGGGCCTGTCCGTTGACGACTCTCCCTTTGGCCCCAAGTGCGCGGACTATTTGATCGCTCACCGTCACTTCTTTGGCAAGGATGCGACATTTGAAATCATTAATGTTGTGCCGGACGATCCGCTTTATGCGCCGGACTTTGTCAACGAAGGCCCAATTCCGCCTCAAATGACCTGGGAAGAAATCCAAGGACTCGAATTTGAAGCCTCCGTAAAGTCTCCGGTTGAAAAATTCGATATCGCCGGTGTTCCGGTTAAAGCTGTGAAGCTCATCGGCAATCCCGAAGACGTTCTTCCGAAATACGCTGACGAGCATCTCGATGTAATGGTCATGGGTACGCACGGTAAAGGCGCGCTTCGCTCACTTGTGTTCGGTAGCTCCACCCGTGCCATGATTGCGGCGACTAATTTGCCGATTTTGGTGGTGCCCAATGTCTAACCAATAGTGATTTTGTTATTTAGTAAAACCTTTTCACGAGCCCCAAGCGATTTTGTCGCAAGGGGCTCTATCTTTTCTTTGCCTTTTATCAATAATTAGCGTTTACCCTTACTCGTAAACACGGAATCGGCGTACACTGAAATTAAGAGAGAAACAGCTCAATATCTTCATATAACTTATTGAGTTTAAAGGGTTTATTGTTCATATACGGAGTGTTTTATGCGTGTATTGATTCCTATTGACGGTGGTGCAGACTGCCGAGAAGCGATTCGTTTTGTAACAAGCAGAAAATCCTGGCTTGAAAATCAAAAACCGCAGATTGAGTTGCTCTACGTGCAAAAACCTTATATTGAGCATCCAATGGAAGAAGGGGACTTTGATATTCAGTCTTGGTACTACGATGACAAAATCAAGGCGGTATTTGAAGACATGGCTGAAGATATCGCGATGTTGCCTGAAAATGTCATTAAGACCAGTAAGATCGGCCACCCGGCCAAGGTTATCGCAAGCTATGCCCGTGAAACTGGCGCAGACCTTATTGTGATGGGCGCTCGAGGTTTAAGCGCTTTAAAGAATCTTTATTTAGGTTCTGTCTCTTTGGGCACAATCGCCCGGGCTACCTGCCCTGTTCTCGTATGCCGTGAACATTACACCCCTAAAGATGAAAATCTTAAGATCGGCATCGCGGTTGACGGCTCAGGTTTTGGCGATCTTTGCACAAAATTTGCGGTTCAGAATAAAGATTTGTTCGGCACCGATGCCTCCTTCGAAGTCATTTATGTTCATGCGGATGAAGAGACTGTTCCGTCAGAACTTCTGGATAAAGGCGTGCTTGAACTCGACAAACTCTTACCCAAGTACGAACATAAAGAGTACACCAACGCTGTTGAGTCGCCTCTGGCTCAATTGAAAGCGGCGGGCCTTAAAGCCAAACCTGTTGAGTTGCGCGGTTCGTTACAAACGACACTAACCCACTATGCCGATGAAAATCTCAACATGGTTGTAATGGGTTCGCATGGTAAAGGCCGCATTAGCTCGTTGGTATTTGGTAGTTCCACCCGTGCCATGGTGGCTTCCTGCAGAATGCCGATCTTCATCGTTCCCGGTGAAGCCTAAGTTTTAAAAGCAACGGCATGATTGAGACCCCCAAGGTTCAAAACTTGGGGGCTTTTTGATGCAAAACGGGAGGTCATTTGACCTCCCGCTTTTAAATCTGGTGGCGAGTCAGGGACTCGAACCCCGGACACAAGGATTATGATTCCTCTGCTCTAACCGACTGAGCTAACCCGCCAGAGAAGTGGAATCATACAGATACACTGGTTGAAAAGCAACCCGTTTTATTAAAAAACTCTAAACTTTTTTAATTCTTCAACAATATCAACGGGTTAAAAATTTATAAAAATGGTGAACCGGTCCATGTCCGTGACCAACGGTTAAGTCTCCGGAATGAGAAATGGCCTCCCAAAGGTATTTTTTTGCTTTTTCGACCGCTTCGGGCACTGTCTCACATTGCGGTAACAAGGTGGCCAGAGCCGATGACAAGGTGCAGCCGGTTCCGTGTGTATTTTTTGTCTCAATTCGGTCGGCTTTGAAAACAACGTTCACTTCCCCGTTTGTTAACAAATCTGGCACTTCAGCGCCGGTTAAGTGACCGCCTTTTAACAGTAGCCAACTGTTTTTACCCATTAAAGGTAAAAGCTTATCGGCAAGGGCCGGCATCTGCCCTTCTTGAGTAATTTCAGCTTCCCCTGCCAAGACCACCGCTTCGGGCAAATTCGGTGTTAAAACCGTGGCCAACGGCAACAATTTCGTCTTGAGAGCTTGCACACAATTTTCCGGCAACAAACGATCGCCACTTTTAGCAACCATGACCGGATCGAGCACCACAAAACGCGGACGATATCGATCAAGTGCTCGGGCAACCTCTTCAATAACCGCTACATCGGAAAGCATGCCGATCTTGACCGCGTCAATTCGAACATCTTCAAAAAGCGTCTCTAACTGCTCGCGGACAAAAGAGGCCGGAACCGGGCAAACTCCCGTTACCGCGCAAGTGTTTTGGGCAGTCAAGGCCGCAATCACACCACACCCATAACCACCTAATGCGCTTATGGCCTTAATATCGGCAAGGACACCAGCCCCGCCCGACGGATCAACGCCGGCAATCGTTAAGACATTAGGAATTATTGTTTTTTCCATAGCGTCTCCAAAACAGACATGGTTCGCTCGGTAGCACCAACGTACATTTTTGAGAAGGTCAACGCGTTGGCTTTGAGACTAGCCATCCACTCGGGATTCATCAGCCATTGATGCGCTAAATCCACTGCCCTTGCCACATCCTCAACCTGTGTAATAGCCCCCGCCTCCATTCCTTTTTCAACCACCATTGAAAAATTAAATGTACTGGGACCCACAATAACCGGAACCCCTACACTTGCCGGTTCAATGACATTCTGGCAACCAAAGGGCTTAAAGCTTCCCCCCATCAGGGTGACATCCGAGAGGGCGCAATAAAAGAACATTTCGCCCATGGAATCACCCAAAATCACTTGGGTGTCTTTTTGAATATCATCCGGACTCTTTAAAAGACTGCGTTTTTGATAACGTAGACCGGCTGACTTTAAAAGCTCTTCTACTTCTGCAAAGCGCTGCGGATGACGGGGCACCAATAGATAACAAACCTCAGGTTTTGCTTGCTCTTTAAGCGACTCAACAATGAGGGCTTCCTCCCCATCACGGGTACTGGCAAACATCACAATGGGCTTTGAAATGCCCAACTTCCATTGCGCGGCCTTTGCCAAAGCTTCCGCAGGGGCCTGAATATCAAATTTAAGCGAGCCGGTAATCACCGGTTCCACCGTTCCTATCGCCTTTAAACGTTGAGCATCACTTTCAGCCTGAGCGCATACCTTGGAAAACCGTCCCATAGCTTTTTTCATGAGCTCCGGCACCCGCATCGCCTGATTAAATGATTTTTCAGACAAACGAGCGTTAACCAAGGCCATAGGGATACCCAATGCATGGGCCTCCTCTAAAACAGTCGGCCAAACTTCAGTTTCCATTAAAAGGCCCATGGCGGGTCGAGTCTGGCGCAAAAACTTACGCACCGCATAAACCGCATCGTAGGGCAAAAAGCACTGACGGATCCTTTGCGGATCTAACTGAACAATTTTTTGTCCCGCCTCTCGTCCCGTAGGCGTCATGTGGGTGAGCAAAATGTCGCACTGAGGCCACTGATTCAGAATAGCCCGAACAAGCGGTCGAGTGGCATTGGTTTCACCGACACTAACCGCGTGAATCCAGACCACAGGATGGCTGGCTCTGGGAGAGGGAAAATCAGACCACGCAAAGCGCTCTCCCCAATGTTTGAGATACGAGGGCTGCTTTCTTGCCCGCCACAATAGATAAAGTCCTGCCAACGGCAAAAGCGCCGGCACTAAATAGCGATAACCTTTAGGGGAAATGTTCATTGAAAGAGGTCCAAACCCAACTGTGTTAAAGCGGATTTTACTTCGGAGACGGCCGGATTCGCTCCGACACCGCCTAAACTTTTCACACACCCACCGGTTAAACCGACCAGTTCAATCGGATAGTCCAAGAAAAGACCAACGGTGGGGCGCTGCGTGGCCGCTGCCAAATGGGTAAGCCCCGTATCCACTCCCACCACAAAAGAGGCTTTCTGCAAAACCGCCGCACAATCTTTTATGGACATACGAGGAAGCACTTGGCAAAAATCCCCTGCAGAGCAAGCAATGCGTTGAACCCGCTCGTGTTCAGCTTCTGATCCCCAAAGCAAACGAATGGACAAGCCCGCCTTGTGGCAGTCTTTTGCCAAAGCGACCCACTTATCTTCAGGCCACAATTTTGTCTCACGACTGGTATTGACTAAAAAGACCGCATAAGGCGATGAATCACAGAAAGCTTCAATTGTTCTCAGGCCAAAATCCAATGGATAGGCTTTGAAGTCGTAATCAAACGCCGCCCCCATAAGCATCCGACAACGAGTGACGGCACTAAGCGACTTGGAGACAGGGAAGGTTTGATCGTAGAAACGGCTAGCCCAGGGCTCCTTAATACTGTTTTTATCGTAACCCAATAAAAACGATTGACTCCAACGACCGATTACCGCACTTTTTAAAAGTCCTTGAAGATCCACCACCCGTTCATAGTGCGCCGATTGCAGTGCGGCACGAACTCGGCCAACTTCCCTCCATGTCTGGGAACTCAAAACGTGCTTTCGCCATTGTCTGACCGCCACCTCATGTACGGTATTCACATAGCGACTTAATCGGGGAATGTCGGCAAAACTTTTTTCAACGACCCAATCAATCTGCAAATCCGGCTGAGCTTTAGCCAAGTCTGCTACGGCTGGCAGTGCGTGAATCACATCACCCATAGAGGTGGTTTTGACAATTAAAGCTCGACGCGTCATGACTAATGATTCCTCAGGATGCCAGTTTTGCTTCCAATTCACGGCACAAACGCTTACCGTATTCCACGGCCGGTTGATCAAAAGCATTCAGTCCATAAAGCGTGGCAAGCATGGTTGTCTTGTGTTCATACAAAGCCATAAATGCCCCCAGTGTCTCTGGTGTTAGTTTCTTAATACAAATAGTGGAAACAGCATTAAAAAACTCTGCCGACGGAGTCTGTCGCGTCACAAGTGCCTGAGCCTGAGCTTGAGCGTTGGCATTGAGCACTAAATGGTGGTGCGCATGACGGTGTCCGGCCTCTTCACACCAAACTAAATCGATACTGGTACGGCCGCTGCCGTCTCTTAACCATTGATAAAAGGAGTGCTGGGCTTCATTGCCGAATCCGCCCCAAACGGCTTGACCCGTACGAGAAGTAATAACGGATCCATCCGGTCTTTCACTTTTACCCAAACTTTCCATTTCCAACTGCTGAAGCCAAGCCACAACCAAACGCAGTCTTTCGTCATAAGGCAAAAGACAATGCGACTGCATTTGAAGTTCCGTTGAGTTCCAGTATGAAAGAAGGGCCAATGTTAAGGGCAAATTTTGTTCGGGTTCGGCACTTAACATATGGCAATCCATCTCGTAGGCACCGTGTAGGAATGCCGAGAAGACCTCAGGCCCCAAAGCAATCACAAGCGGCAAACCGATCGCGCCCCACACGGAAAAGCGGCCGCCCACCCAGGACCAAATCGGGAAACGATTTTGCTCGGGCAAATCCATTAATTCACAGGCATTTTCTTTGGCGCTGACAAGAAAAACATGCTTAGCGCGTTTTTCTTTTCCGACAATGCCTGCCTTCGCATACCACTCATTAACAAGCTCAGCATTGAGCATTGTTTCGCGAGTTGAAAAACTTTTACTTGAAACAACAGTAAGCGTCGTCTCGGGATCCAAAACGCTTAAAATCCGATCGGCCAAAATGCCGTCAACGGCCGACAGAAAATGAAGTCTGATGGATGGATTTACATCACGCAAAGCATGGTAGACCGCGTGAGGTCCCATTTCTGAGCCACCGATACCAATATTGATCACATCGGTAATTTTCTTTCCGCTTGCTCCGAGCCACTGCCCTTCACGAACTGCTCGAGCCAAGACGTACATTCTTTCCCGGGTTTGATTAACCTCTTCGTAGTGCGGGCTATTGATATTTTCAGAACGTAAAGAGGTATGTAAGGCCTGTCTTTTTTCACTGACATTGACAACATCGCCATCCACCATCTGACGCTGCTTGTCGATTAGGCCACAGTCTTTGGCTTTTTGTAAAAGATTTTCGTACTGAACACAAGTTAAGCGTTGGCGGCTGATATTTAGCGTCAAACCACAGGCACTCAGTTCACAATTCGGACGCGTTTGAGAAAGAAAAGCGATGGATTCGGTCATGACTAAAACTCAAAAAACGAAGCGCCGATACACCTGGGCGGCGCTTATAACAATCTAGTTGCCATTGTACGTTGGCAAAAAACGGCTTGCCAATGTTGGCATCAGAATCTAACCAATAGATACAGTTTTCAGGCAAAAACGCATCCTGATGCTTACAATTGTCGAAAAATAGCTAAAGTAAGGAATGCCAACGTGGCAAATTCATTCAGTCAAAAGAAAATTCTCGTGGCGGGCGACGCCATGCTTGACCGTTATTGGTTTGGTGACGCCAACCGCATTTCGCCCGAAGCCCCGGTGCCGGTTGTTCGCATTGCGCGCGAAGAAGAGCGCTTGGGCGGCGCGGCCAACGTTGCACTCAATATCAGTGCATTAGGAGCCGGTGCAAAGTTATTGTCTGTTGTCGGTTGTGATGAAGCGGGCTCTACCGTTGAACGTATCCTTAAAGAAAAAGGAATTGAACCGCACCTGCATCGTGATCCCGATTTAAAAACAACCGTTAAATTGCGGATTGTGGCCCGTCAGCAACAAATGTTGCGGGCTGACTTTGAAAATCGCCCGGCCACTGCGGTGCTTGCCAAACACCTTTGTGAATTTGAGCAATTGATTGACGATTGCGAAGTGGTTGTTTTGTCTGACTACGGCAAAGGCGGACTTGACCATATCGCACGCATGATTGATTGTGCACGCGCCAAGGGCAAACCCATTTTAATTGACCCCAAAGGCAGCAACTATGACCGCTATCGCGGCGCTACTGTCATTACCCCAAATCGTTCTGAATTAGCACAAGTTGTGGGTTCTTGGGAAAGTGAAGAAGAATTAACCGAAAAAGCCCAAGCGCTTCGGGAAAAGCTCAATCTGACCGCTGTGTTGCTTACACGCAGTGAAGAGGGCATGACGCTTTTTTCCGATAAGGGAGCAAAAACAATTCCGGCTCAAGCGCTGGAAGTCTACGACGTGTCCGGTGCCGGAGACACCGTGATTGCCGTCATGGCCACCATGATGGCAATGGGCAAGCCACTTGAAGACGCGATGCGAATTGCCAATCGCGCTGGCGGCATTGTGGTTGGAAAACTCGGCACAGCCACGGTCAGTTTTGAAGAACTCTTCCCTAACGGCTATGACGATCTTTTTGCAGGAGAAGCATTGTGAGCATTATCGTAACGGGCGCCGCCGGTTTTATCGGCGCTAATAATGTTTTGGCTTTAAACCGCCGTGGCATCACCGATGTGATCGCGGTGGACAATCTCAGCCGTGCTGAAAAATTTAAGAATTTGGTCGAGTGCCAAATTTCCGATTACTTTGATAAGCGTGACTTTATCGAACTGGTTCGCGCTCGCAAAATTGCCAAACCGGAAGCCATCTTCCACCAAGGAGCCTGCTCCGACACGATGGAAACAGACGGCCGCTACATGATGGATAACAACTATCGCTATACCCTGGAACTCTTTAACTGGGCTCAGGAATTGGGTATTCCGATGATTTACGCATCATCTGCCGCAACTTATGGAGCAAGCACAACCTTTATAGAAGATCCGCGCTTTGAAGGTCCGCTTAATGTCTACGGCTACTCCAAGTTCCTTTTCGACCAAGTATTGCGCGCCAAAATGGCAAAGGGTGAGGTAAAGGCTCCTGTGATCGGTCTGCGCTACTTCAACGTCTACGGTCCGCACGAACAGCATAAGGGACGCATGGCAAGCGTTGCTTTCCATCAATTCTTCCAATTCCGAAAAGAAGGTCATGTGCGCCTTTTTGAAGGATGCTTAGGCTATGGAAACGGAGAGCAGGAACGTGACTTTGTCTACGTCGATGATGTGATTGCCGTGAACCTTCACTTCTTTGATAAGCCTGTCACCGGCATTTACAACTGCGGCACCGGCCGCGCCCAACCGTTTAACGATGTCTCTTTAGGTGTGGTAAACGCTTTGCGTACTCACGAAGGCAAAGAAAAGGTAACGCTTGAGCAAGCCGTCAAGGAAGGCTTTATCCGCTACATTCCCTTCCCGGAATCCCTAAAAGGCAAGTATCAGGCCTACACGCAAGCCGATTTAACGAAGCTTCGCGCGGCTGGCTGCGATGTTCGATTCAGAAGTGTTGAAGAGGGAACGGCCGATTACGTGGCTGATCTTTTAGAACGCTACCAGGACGTGAGCTCCGATCCGACTATCGCCGAAGCTAAATAATGAGCTTACAGAAAGCCGCTTTCCTAGATCGTGACGGCGTGATCAATATTGATCACGCCTACGTTCATACGCCCGAAGAGTTCACTTTTATACCCGGTGTTTTCGAAGCCTGTCGACAACTGCAAAGTGCGGGATACCTTTTAATCATTGCCACCAATCAAAGCGGAATCGGCAGAGGTTATTACAGTGAAGAAGATTTTGGGCGCCTTTGCGATTGGATGAAAGGCGAATTTGCCCGACAGGGTGTTCAAATTACCGATATTTTCTTCTGCCCCCATCACCCTGAAAAGGCGATTGGCGCTTATCGCTGTGACTGCGACTGCCGCAAGCCCAAACCCGGTATGCTGTTAGCCGCTCAAAAAAAGTGGAACATTGACATGCCGGCAAGCCTCATGGTTGGCGACAAATCGGGTGACATGCAAGCTGCACTCTCCGCTCATATCGGCACGCGCATTCTGGTGGGGAAAGACGGTTTACAAAAGCCTCAAGCCACACCCGAGTGCACCCACACGGCCGTTAATCTTTTGGAAGCGGTCCAGATTGTTCTATAAGGATTCTTATGAGTACACGACTTCCCGCCCCTGGTTTCGAGGCAAAAATCACTGATATGGAGCACCTTGCGGAGCGCGCTTCAAAGTTGCCCCATCCTGTTGTCATGACCAATGGGGTCTTTGATATTTTGCATCGAGGACACGTCACGTACCTCGCGCAAGCACGTGCCTTAGGGGCAAGCTTGGTTGTTGCGATTAATTCCGACGCTTCTGTCAAAATGCTTGGCAAGGGTGAAGAGCGCCCCATTAATGCTCAGGCTGACCGAGCTGCCGTGCTCGCGGCGCTTGAAAGCGTGGATCTGGTGGTTATTTTTGAAGAAAAAGTCCCGCTTAAAGCTGTCGAAAACGCGCACCCGGATATTTACGTCAAAGGGGGTGACTACAGAATCGAGGACTTACCTGAAGCAAAGCTTGTAGCCACCTGGGGAGCCAAAACGGTGACGGTTCAATTTGAACACCAACGCTCGACTACCGCTCTTTTACAAAAAATCAGTTCGCTGAACCTAAAAAATAAGCACTGATTTCTCCTAATTTTCCTTTTCAAGGCATCGATTTTTATTTTTTCGATGCCTTTTTTCATTTCCAATCGTCCAATCAGGGTTTTTACCCATATTCCTTATCTATATGAAAAACAACAATAAATTAATTTCTCTCTAGTATTTGTTTACTTATTACTATATTTTGTCGACAAATAAGAGTAAAGTTAAATCACCTGATTTTATTGGGATTAGGTTTCCTTTTATTTTCTAAAAGTTTCAATATATATTTAATTTTCAAGGAGTTATAAATGGATAGTAAATCTCGTAGCGGTCGCTTTGATTTGTCGGCAAATAAGTTGGTGGAAGATTTTAATGCCACCATCATGATCGAACAACGCAACTGCCCCTTTGATATCAAGGGTTCTCAAGCACACGCTACCATGCTGGGTCGTCAAGGCATTATCAGCCAAGAAGACGCCGAAGCAATCTGCAAGGGCTTGGATCAAGTGGCTCAAGAAATTCGCGACGGAAAGTTTGTCTTCCGTACGGCCGATGAAGACATTCACATGGCCATTGAAAAGCGAATGACGGAAATTGTGGGACCTGCAGGCGGCCGCCTTCACACTGCCCGCTCACGCAATGACCAAACAACCGTCACCACGAAGATGATGCTTCGCGCCACAATTCGCGAAGTGCAGGCGGCAATCCGTGATCTGCAAAAGGAATTTGTCGATATCGCAGAAAAGCACATGGATGTCATCATGCCGGGTTACACCCATATGCAAACAGGGCAGCCCATCCTCTTTTCGCATTGGATGATGGCTTACTTCTGGATGCTTGAACGTGATTTCACCCGCTTTGACAACCTCTTTACTCGCATGGGCCGCTGCCCGTTAGGTGCCGCCGCCTTAGCCGGAACCGATTTTCCGATTGATCGTGAATTCACCGCTAAAGCTTTAGGTTTTGACGCACCCACGGAAAACTCCATCGACTCCGTGAGCGATCGTGACCATATGGTGGAATTTAATGCTTGCGCCGCCATGTGCTACATGCACTTAAGCCGCCTGTCTGAAGAACTCGTGACCTTCTCCACTCAAGACTTTAAGTTCATTGAGCTGTCGGACGACTTCTGCACGGGTTCCTCCATCATGCCGCAAAAGAAAAATCCGGATATTGCTGAAAAGATTCGCGGCAAGACCGGCCGTGTCTACGGCAATCTCATGGCCATGCTGACCATCATGAAGGGGCTTCCCTTGGCATACAACACCGACCTTTCCGAAGACAAGGAACAGGTGTTTGACTCGATTGATACGCTTTTAGCCAGCCTCCGCATCATGACACCGATGATTGCCAAGATGACGGTTAACGCTGAAAAAATGCGCCACAACGCCGATTTGGGTTATTCCAACGCCACAGACTTGGCCGACTACTTGGCTCGTAAAGGCGTGCCTTTCCGTGAAGCGCACCATGTTGTCGGTTCCATGGTCAACTACTGCATCAAGCATGGCAAGCGCCTCGATGATTTGACAATGGATGAATATAAGAGCTTTAACGACAAGATCGAAGAAGACATCCGCCACGAAATCGCTCTTGAAACCTGTGTGAAAGCCCGTAAATCCTACGGCGGCACAGCTCCGGAAGCCGTAAGTAAGCAACTCGAAGTGGCCCGTGCGGTGCTCGATCACGAAGCTCAAACACTTCAATAATCCAATCGATTCGAAAAGGAATTGGAAATGGAAACCGATTTAAATTTCTGGTTACAACTAGCTGTTATGCTCGTCTGTATTGGCGTCGGGGGCCGCTTCGGCGGTGTCGGTCTCGGCGCCGCGGGTGGCTTGGGTGTGAGTATTTTGGTCTTGGGCTTCGGTCTTCAACCGGCTTCACCCCCTGTTTCCACCCTATTGATTATTGTGGCTGTGATTGCCTGCACCAGTATCTTGCAAGGTGCGGGCGGTCTCGATCTCTTGGTCCGCTTAGCTGAAAAAATGCTTCGCAAGTGGCCAAGCGCCATCACGATTGTGGGGCCCTTTGTCTGCTCGCTTTTTGTCGTGCTCTGCGGCACGGCCTACGTGGCCTTCGCCGTCTACCCGGTCGTAGCCGAAGTGGCGGCCTCCGCTAAAGTGCGCCCTGAACGTCCCATTGCCGCGTCTGTGATTTCGGCCGGTATCGCCGTGGTCGCAAGTCCTATGAGCGCTGCCATGGCCGCCTTGGTCGCAAGCCTTGCCGTTTTGGACGTCTCTTTAATTCAAATTTTGGCTGTTACTGTCCCGGCCTTTATCATCGCCACGCTTTGCACATGCCTGTCGGTGTATTGGAAAGGCACTGAGCTTGAAAAAGACCCTGAATTTATTCGCCGCGTTCAATCCGGTCAATATCAAGAATTGGTAGTCACCAATGACAATAAACCCTTTGAAGCAACCAAAGGACAAAAATTGTCTGTTGGCATCTTCCTTGTAGGCGTCGTGACTGTGATCATCTTCGGCACGTTTAAGGAATTGCTCCCAAGTTGGGAAGCCGCCGGTAAGATCTCCACTCTTCCGATTCCGTCATTGATTCAAATGGTCATGCTTGCCTTCGGTCTTTTCATTATCGTGTTCTGCAAAGTGCCGAGCAGTAAGTTTGCCTCCGGTTCCGTCTTCGTTTCCGGTTTGATCGGTGTGGTAGGCGTGTTCGGCGTTTCTTGGTTAACAGGCACGTTCTTTGAAGCTTATAAGCCCTTGTTCGTTGGGTTATTCACTGACATGGCCCAGTCAACTCCGATGCTCTTCGGTGTTGTACTGTTTTGCTTCTCCGCGGTGATTTTAAGTCCCTCTGCGACAACGGCAGCTTTAATGCCTTTGGGTGTTTCGATCGGCATCCCCGCGGGCCTTTGCGTTGCACTGTTTCCTGCCACGTGCGGTGACTTCATCATCCCCGGCGGCGCGCAAATCGGCTGCACGGCTTTTGACCGTACCGGTACCACCCGTTTGGGTAAATACGTTGTTAACCATAGCTACATCATCCCCGGTTTCGTACATGTCATCACGGGTGTTGCAGCCGGTTACTTCTTAAGCTTCATTTTCTTCTAAAATAGGCTGATGTGTTTGGAGCGGGTTGCTTACCCGCTCCTCCTGTTTTAAGTTTTTCTCAGAGCGATCGTTATGCAAAGCGAAAATACTCAATTGATTTCCGAACAATTGGCTCGTTTCGTTGTTTGGACCAAATTTGAAGATATCCCCGAAGAACTCATCATCAAAGCTCAACGTCATATTCTGGACTCCGTGGGTGCAGGTATTGCCGGCGCTGTCAGTCCCGAGACAAAACTTTTAAATAAAGTTTTCGCTATCGGCGGTGAAATGAGTGGCAACGTTCCTCTTTGGGGCAAGGGTATTAAAGTCAGCGCCAGAAACGCCGCGCTCAGCAATGGTGTCTCTTCGCATACTTTCGAATTGGACGACACCAACGGCTGTGATCATTCAGGAGCAGTCGTTGTTCCTGCCGCTTTTGCCGCATTAAGTCTTTGCAATCGCCCAATTGACGGTAAAGAATTCATTGTCGCCGTAACATTGGGCTACGACTTAGCCCGTCGCGCCCTTGAATCGTGCGGCGCCTATGAGCCGCACAACGGTGCTGGCTGGCACTCCACCGGCACGTGTGGCGTCTTCGGTGCCGCGGCGGCGGTCGGTCGTCTCTTAGGACTGGACGTTGAAAAAATGCAGGCGGCGCTTGGCATCGCCACGAGTTTTGCGGCCGGTCAATGGTCTTTTGTTCATGATGGCGCGCAAAACAAACGGCTGCATGTCGGCAACGCCGCTCACGGCGGATTGCTTGCTTGTTTGCTGGCCCGCGAAGGCTTTACTGGCCCGAAGCTGGCTTTTGAGCAAGTTTGGGGCGGCTTTTCCAAGACTTTTGCTCCGACAAGTCAAGACCCTGATGCCTGGCTTCGCGATTTAGGCAAAAATTGGAAATTGGGCCGTGTCTCCATTAAGCCGCATGCTTCCTGCAGAAGTTCGCACTCTTCCATTGATGCCGTCAATATCATCATGGATGAACACAGTTTGACTCCTGCTGATATTGAAAAGATCCATATCAAGATCAATCCGTTTGTTCACGGTATGTGTGGCGGCAGAAAGCTTGACCCGATGCCTGCGGCGCAAATGAGCATCGCTTACGGTATTGCGGCCCGATTGGTTTTCGGCGGAGCGAATTTAACCGCTTACACGCGTACCAATCGACACGATCCTCGCATTCGCAAAGCCATGGATTTGGTCGAATTTGAAATCGATAAGACGCAAAAAGACGAGGATGAACCGATTGTGACGGTCTTCACGCGAGACGGAAAGAGCTACACCGAGCGGGTTGAATTCCCATTAGGTGCTCCTCAAAATCCGGTGAGCGATGAAGCGCTAATGAGCAAGTATCGGGACATCGCCGGCATGGTTTTCCCGACTGAAGTAGTGGAGGGCATTGCCGACTTCTTGCTGCATCTTAAAGATCAGCCCAATCTTGATCCGGTGGTGAAGTTATTGGGATCCAAACCCATTACAACTACTCAGTTTGATATCTAAAAACTTTCTTTTCGCCCCGCCTCTTTGACGGGGCATTTTTTTGCCTAATTACGCTGTTTTCTGATCGAAAAATCCCTACTAACCATTATTGACTTTTCTGTTTGCTAAGATGATCAAACTAAAAATAGGACTTCCCATGGAAAAAGAAGCAAAAGCGCCGACAATTGATCAAGCCATACAACACTATTGGGGACTCCGAGCTGACGGCTACAGTCTTTCAAATGTTGAAGAGCTGGCTGACGCTGACAATCTATACAGGAATCTTCTGCAACGGTGGTTGCCCGGCCCTCACCTTGGACAAAAATCCCTGGATATCGGTTGCGGACCGGGATTTTTAGCTATTGAATTGGCTAAGTTGGGCTTTGAAAGCACAGGGATTGATTCGTGCGCTCCGATGCTCATCAATGCTCGTGAAAATGCCCAGGGATTAAATGTTGAATTTTTACAGGCTGATGCAGCCACCGCCCGCTTTCCTCACGAAAGTTTCGATGTTATCGCTTCTCGAAACGTTGTATGGAATTTACCCAATCCTGAGTCCGCTTACCGTCAATGGCATCGTTGGCTAAAACCAAACGGGAAATTGATTATTTTTGACGGCAACCATTACCGCTACCTCACGGATTCAACTCGGCATGACCGCCCGCATCGTGAAACGCACAAATTTCTCGGCGATGTTGATATCAACATCATGGAGTCCATCGCAAAAGAACTTCCAATGAGTCGATTCGATCGCCCTGAATACGACAAAGAAATTCTCAATTCGATCGGTTTCGTTAATATTGACACTATTGTTTTACGGCAAACGGGCGATCAGATTCACGACTTTGCCATTATTTGCGAAAAAGACCATGCAGATTGATACGCTTTTACAGGCCGTCAAAGACGGCAAAATGGACATTCAAGAGGCTAAAGAACTTTTGGCGCGCGCCCCTTATGAGGAGTTGGGGTTTGCAAAACTGGATTCCCACCGAGCCGTTCGCACCGGCTTTGCCGAAGTTGTCTACTGTGAAAATAAAGCCGATGACTTTCTCGTTGAGATTTTCTCTCGCTTATTTAGTGACAATGGCGAAGTGATGGGAACCCGGTGCTCGGAAAAACAATACCAATTACTCAAAAAGCGTCTGCCCGAACTCACCTACGATCCCATCAGCCGCATTGCCAAAATTGAAAAGCCCAAAAAAAGAGCAGGGCTTATTGCCATCTGTACGGCGGGAACAGCTGATATTGCCGTCGCAGAAGAATGCGCACAAACTGCGGAATTTTTCGGACAAAACGTTGAACGTTTCTACGATATCGGTGTTAGCGGCATCCACCGATTACTTTCTAAGGTCGATCGTTTGCAGAAGGCCAACTGCGTCGTGGCAGTTGCAGGCATGGAAGGGGCCTTGGCCTCCGTTATTGGCGGACTTGTAGCCAATCCCGTTATTGCGGTTCCCACTTCTGTCGGTTATGGCGCTAATTTCCACGGACTTTCTGCGCTTTTGACCATGATTAACAGCTGCTCAAACGGCGTGGCTACCGTCAATATTGACAATGGTTTTGGAGCGGGTTTTTTAGCTTCCCAAATTAATCGTCTAGCGACACGAAAGGAATAAATTTCATGACAACACTGGTGTTGGATGCTCAAACCGGAATCAGCGGCGATATGACTGTAGCTGCCTTGCTTGACTTAGGGGCTGATTTTGAAAAGCTGCAACAAGTTCTTGCGACCTTACCCGACCAACAATTCCAGATTGCCGTTTCTCGGGTTAAGAAAAATGCACTGAACGCTTGTGACTTTAAAGTCACCCTGACAAACGGCGCCGCGGATACCGATCATGATATGAATTATCTTTTCGGTGAAAAGGCTCACCATCCGCACAACTGCCACCATGAACACCCAGAAGCCTCAACAGAGGCTCATGGTCACGAGCACCATCATCATGATCATCGTCACTTGGACGACATCTTCAGGCTATTGGATCAAACATCCGCAACCGATCGGGCAAAAAACATCGCAAAGAAAATCTTCACGATCGTAGCTGAAGCTGAGGCCAAGGCTCACGGCGTCGCTATCGACGAAGTGCATTTCCATGAAGTGGGGGCGCTTGACTCTATTGTCGATATTCTCTCAGTTGCTGTGTTGATTGACGATTTGAATGTCGATCAGGTTATTGTGACCGCTCTGGGAGAAGGCTATGGAGAAATTCGCTGTCAACATGGAATTTTGCCCATCCCGGTCCCGGCGGTTTCTCATATTGCCGAAGCGCATGGCCTAACACTATCTCGCATTGACTGCAAAGGTGAATTTGTGACGCCGACCGGGGCTGCCATTGTTGCCGCCCTCAAAACGGCCGAACAACTTCCGCAACGCTACAAAATTTTGAAGTCAGGCCTTGGAGCCGGAAAACGAAATTACGACCGTCCAAGCCTTCTAAGAGCCTCACTCATCCAAGCAACAGGCGATCAATGCGGACAGGATAAAGTCATTGAGTTATCGACCAATATTGATGATTCGACGGCCGAAACCCTTGGCTTTACTCTTGAAAAACTCTACGCTCACGGCGCACTTGAGGCTTGGTTTACACCGATTTATACAAAAAAATGCCGTCCGGCCTACATACTGTCAGTGTTGTGCAAACCGGATCAGCAAGAAAAGTTGGAAAACATTATTTTTTCCAACACGACAACGATCGGCATTCGTTCCCGAGTGGTCTTTCGCCGTATCTTAAAGCGCCATCAGTTGACTGTTCAAACACCCTATGGCGATGCGGAAGTTAAAGTTTGCGAAGTGCCTGATCAAGAGGGAGTATTTCACACTCGCTTTTATCCTGAATATGAAACCGTAAAACGGTTGGCGAAAGAGCACAATCTTGATCTGCCCGGTCTTTACCGTTTGGTACAAAATGCCGCTGAAAATGCCTGATCTAAAAACAGTCCTTAGCCATTTTGATGCTATCGTGACTGAACCTGTAATGGTCGCGTTCTCAGGTGGCGCCGATAGTGTCTTAGTCCTCAAACTTGCCCTTGAAGCTTCTCGTGGCCGCGTTCCCGTTTATGCCCTGTATGCTGATGCGCCTTGGATGCCGAAAGCGGCGCGGGCAGAGGCTGAGCAAATCGCCCGTGAGCTCCAAGTCAAGCTTAACGTTGTTAGTATTGACTCCCCCGGTTCAATCGGTATCGAAAATAATCCCCTAGACCGATGCTACCGTTGCAAAAAAGCTATTTTTAAAGCTTTTAAGGATTTTGGACAGATTCACAATGTGAAAATCCTGTTAGAAGGTACTCAATTAGATGACTTAACAAGATACCGCCCGGGATTAAAAGCCATTGCTGAGTCAGGAGCTCGCAGTCCGCTCAAAGAATTAGAGCTTCATAAATCAGATGTGAGAGAACTTTTGACACATTGGGGACTCTCAGCCGCGAAAAAACCGTCCGGTTCCTGTTTAGCCACTCGACTGCCTTACGGACAAACACTTTCTGTCCCTATCCTTAAACAGATTGATCAAGCCGAGAATTATCTTCGTTCATTTGGTTTTAAAGTTATCCGCGTTCGCTCACACGGTGATATCGCACGGATAGAAACAGACCCAGAACATCTTTCTTTGGCGCTTTCGAAACGAGCAGATATTGTCAGAGAACTCAAGAGCCTTGGTTGGAAATATGTCACTCTGGATTTAGAGGGTTTTCGCTCTGGAAGTATGGATTGAACAAAAATCGAGAAATTTCCGTATTTCGCCATAGATTTTCAGCGTATTAAAAATACTGTAATGGATTTTTAGAGTTAAACTAAAAATATCTTTTAACTTTTCTGAGAAAGGAACAGACCCATGTCCACAGTTCTCAATCCCATCAAAATGTGGGAAGACCTCCATAAGATTCCTGAATTGGCCATGCAGGAAGTGAAGACTGCCGCCTACGTTACCAAGACGCTTCAGGATTTAGGCATTGAAGTTCAGACCGGCATCGGCGGCACTACCGGCGTGATGGGCATCATTAAGGGTTCCGAACCGGGCCCTGTCGTGATGTTGCGTGCCGACATGGACGCATTGCCCTTTACGATTGACGGCAAAGAATGTGCCATCCATGCCTGCGGTCATGACTCTCACACGGCTATGTTGTTGGCTGCTGCCAGCCGCCTGAAGGATCGCGTCAAGAAGGGCACGCTCAAATTGCTCTTCCAACCCGCTGAAGAAGAAATTAGCGGCGCATTGGCCATGATCAAAGCCGGTGTTATTGATGATGTGGACTACGCCTTGGGCGCTCACATCCGTCCGATTCAAGACGTTCCGGCCGGTCAAATTTGCCCGGCGGTCAACCACACGGCTTCCAACACGCTTCGCGTGGAAGTGACGGGTCGCAGCGCTCACGCCGCTCGTCCGCACTTAGGCGTCAATGCTCTTGATGTGGCCTGCGCCATTGTTCAAGGCACGCAAAACATGTGGTTTAACCCGACCAATATTTGGTCGATGAAAGCCACGCAATTGCACGCTGACCAAGGAGCAACAAACTCCATTCCTGAAAAGGCTGTGATCACCTTTGACTGCCGCGCTCAAACGAATCCTTTGATGAAGGATTTCCGTGAACGTTTCGCTAAATTGGTTGAAGGAATCGCGACCGGCTACGGTGCAACGGCTACGATCTCTGAACTTGGTGCCTGCCCGGCTGCTGAATATGACGAAGACCTCAAGCAAATGGTGATTGAATCCATCGTTCGTACCCACGGTCAGGAAGCTGTTGCTAAGGACTGCGGTGGCGGCGGTGAAGATTTCCACTACTACAAGATGCATAAGCCCACAATGAAGGCTGCCTATTTTGGTTTGGGCGTTGGTGCAACGCCGGGTCTTCATGCTGCTACGATGCACTTTGACCCGAAATACCTCCCGATGGGGGTTGATGTGATGGTTGATGTGGTGGAACGCTTGATCGGCTAATCCACAATCACTGGCCACAAAATGGGGAGCCGCTGGCTCCCCATTTTTCGTTTTCTAATTTAGGCTACAACGGCAGCAATTGCGATTGTTCCATTAGGTGGGCACGCAAAAGCTCAGAGGCTTTTTGAGCATCCCCCATGCGAATCGCCCGCAAAATCTCTCTTTCCTGTCGAGCGATATCCAAAAAGAATTGCCTATCCATGTTGGCGATACGGTGTGAAGTTTTTTCAAAGTACGTCACCAGCACGCCTGAGAAAACCTGAAGCACTCGGTTTCCGCAGCCTTCCAGAAGCAACAAATGGAATTCTCGGTCAAATTTATCGGCCACCAGCGGTTCATCGGCGTGCTCTTCAATCTTATTGAGTGTACCTTCCAAACGGGAAGCCAACGCCGGCGTGATGCGACGGCTCACTAACGGCATAAGAGAGCATTCCACCAAAGCGCGAGCTTCAATAAATTCCTGCACGTCAAAGTTAGCCACGTCAAAACGCATCTGAATCTGGTTGCGCAAACTGTTAGCGCCCACTTCACGAACCGTCGTGCCGCGCTTTGGTGTCCGAACCAGAATTCCCATTTGGGTCAAAATGTCCAACTCTTTACGAATACGGTAGCGGGTCACACCGAAACGCTTGGCCAATTCCGTTTCCGTGTCAATGCGTTCGCCATTTTTTGCTTGTTCCTGCAAATGATCACGAATTTGTTCAAACAAATTGTCGTTTTGTTGCATTTTGTTCGAGACCTTTGAAAAATTGTTAGCGATCATTATAGGGAGATTTTTGACTACTCTTTGATTATTCAACAAAAATTAAGGGTTTTTAATGATGGACATCTAACCTAATTGTCGACAAATTGGTGATTTCCCGATACGTAAAATGCGATAATTTAAGCCTATATGTCGGCCTAACCATTTGAAAAATGTGAAATAAATCGCTCTTAATTTTTCTTCTTCACAAAGTTGTTGGCATTTGTTGAAAAAGATCGCCGTTTGAAAATCCTCGAAAAGACGCCTACGATTAGCCGAAAATACATGGAGCTTACTAAGCTCCCCCTCTTTTTGTTACTTCTCCAAGGAATAAAAAATGGTTGATGTCCAATTTTGGCTCCAACTTGCCGTCGTCTTATTCTGCTTGGCTGTCGGCGGTCGTTTCGGCGGCGTAGGTTTAGGTGCTGCAGGTGGCTTCGGCGTGAGCATCCTTGTTCTCGGCTTCGGTATGCAACCGGGCTCTCCTCCCGTTTCCGTCCTTTTAATTATTACCGCAGTGATTGCCTGTACGAGTGTCTTGCAGGGCTCGGGCGGTTTGGATTATTTGGTCGGTTTAGCTGAAAAATTACTTCGCAAATGGCCGCGCGCTATTAACTTTGTGGGCCCGGTGGTTTGCTCCATCTTCGTGATTTTTGTGGGCACCGCTTACGTGGCTTTCGCCGTATACCCGGTGGTGGCTGAAGTGGCGGCCTCGGCAAAGATTAGACCGGAAAGAGCTGTTTCAGCGTCGGTAATCTGCGCAGGCATTGGTGTGATGGCTAGCCCCATGAGTGCCGCCATGGCTGCCATGGTGGGTATCATGTCCGCCTACGGCTACACGTTGCTTGACATTCTGTCGGTTTCTGTTCCCACGTATTTCATCGCCTTATTGGCGGCTTGCTTGTCTGTGAACTGGCGCGGCTGCGAACTCGAAAAAGATCCCGAGTTCATCCATCGCGTGCAAACGGGCCAATACACGGAACTGCATGTTTCCACGACCGATCATATTTATAAGGAACCAAGCAAGGGTGCCAAGATCGGCGTGTTGATTTTCGCTATCGGTATTTTGACCTCCATCACCATTGGCTCGTCTGAAACCCTGCGTCCGTCTTGGGAAATTGCGGGCAAGATCAGCCAATTACCGATTCCGTCTTTGATTCAAATGGTCATGTTGGCTACCGCTTTGGTGATCATTGTTGTCTGTAAGGTACCGAGCGACAAATTTGCTTCCGGCTCTGTTTTCCGCTCCGGTTTGATCGGCGTGGTTGGTGTCTTCGGTATTTCCTGGTTAACGGGTACGTTCTTTGACACGCACAAGGATGTGTTCGTTCACTACTTCTCCGATATCGCCAGTTCTTCGCCGATTATCTTCTGCATCGTCTGCTTCTGCTTTAGCTCGGTAATTTTCTCGCCGACCGTCAGTACGACGATTTTGATGCCGATCGGCTTGGCTTTGGGCTTAAGCCCGCAACTCTTAGTCGGTATTTGGGCTTCCTGCTACGGTGACTTTGTTATCCCTGGCGGCGCACAAATCGGTTGTACGGCTTTTGACCGTACCGGTACTACGAGGTTAGGCAGTTTTGTGTTTAACCACAGCTACATGCGACCGGGTCTGGCCTTTGTTGTGGTCGGCACGGCTGCAGGTTGGTTCATCTCACAAATCATGCTCTAGCCTGTACGGTTAAAACAGTTGCGTTAACGGAGGACTCTTGATGAGTCCTCCGTTTTTTCTACCCCTTAAGAATGACGCATAATTCCCTCAAAGATACAAATCGACACAAATCATTAACAAATTCGCCATTGATTGGATACAGCTCAATCTCTTTTTATTAGGGCAAGTTTGAATCGAATTAAGGAAAATTCCCTACCCATTTTGTAAAAATTTAAGGGTTAACCCTAAACACTTTTTAACATTTTTGTAAAGATAACAGAAAGATATATCCCTAGCTCAAAAACAAAACGCTCGAGACAAGAAAAAGTAGCGTTACATGTGTGAAAATTCGCAGTGCTTAGAAAGGTTACGGAAACGTAGCCTCTTCTATTGTTTAAAAGAGAAAATAAAGGAAACTTACCATGGTTGGTACTGACTTTTGGCTACAACTAATCTTAGTGTTGGCATGCTTGTTCTATGGTGCCCGCAAAGGTGGTATGGCCCTCGGCCTTTTGGGTGGCGTGGGCTTGATCGTTTTGGTTTTCGGCTTCGGCCTTAAACCGGGTAAACCGCCGGTCGACGTGATCCTCACGATTTTGGCCGTGGTTTGCGGTTCTGCTACTTTGCAAGCCGCTGGTGGTTTGGATTGCTTGCTCCAAATCGCTGAAAAGATTTTGCGTAGAAATCCCCGCTACGTCTGCTTCCTCGCTCCGTACATCTGCTGGTTCTTGACCATCTTGTGCGGTACGGGTCACGTCGTTTACACGATGTTGCCCATTATCTATGACGTGGCTATTAAGAACAACATCCGTCCGGAACGCCCGATGGCTGGTTCCACGATCGCCTCTCAAATGGGTGTGATCTGCTCGCCGGCTGCTGTGGCTGCTGTTTCCATGATCGCTTTGATGGAAGGTTACACGATCAATGGCCAACACTTCGGCTTCATTGACCTCTTCTCCATCACGATTCCTGGCGGCTTCTTCGGTGTGTTCGCTGTCTGCTGCTTCTCTTGGTTCCGTGGTAAGGACCTCGACAAGGATCCGGAATTCCAACAATTGATTTCCGATCCGGAAATGAAGAAGTATGTCTACGGTGATACGACGACCTTGATCGGTAAGAAGTTCACGGGCAAGCAATGGCTCTCTTTGGGCTTGTTCATCGGCGTGATCGTTATCGTGGCTATCCTCGGTATGTTCCCCGAATTGCGTCCGAAAGGCTGCTCGATGACCTTGGCTATTCAAATGTTCATGTTGGCTGCCGGTACGTTGATGGTTATCTTCTGCGATGTTAAGGCTTCTGACGTGGCTAAGAACAGCGTGTTCCGCGCTGGTACCGTCGCCATCGTGGCTGTGTACGGTGTGGCTTGGATGGCCGATACGATGTTTGCCGCTCACTTGAACGACTTGAAGGTCGGTTTGACCGAATACGTTAAGGTTTATCCGTGGGCTTACGCTATCGTGTTGCTCTTGGTTTCCAAGTTGGTGAACTCTCAAGCTGCTGCCGTTGCAACGATTGTTCCGGTTGCCTTGGCTGTTGGTACGCCTCCGGGAATCGTGGTCGCTTTCTCTGCCGCCTGCTACGGTTACTACATCCTTCCGACGTATCCGTCTGACTTGGCTGCTATTCAATTCGACCGCTCCGGCACGACCCATATCGGTAAGTTCGTGATCAACCACTCCTTCATCCTCCCGGGCTTGATCGGTGTGTTCACGGCCTCTATCGCCGGTTACATCTTCGCTGCGATGTATGGTTTCGTTTAATCGATAAACCTATCGCGAGTAAATGGCGAATGACGGACGGCAAGTAGTTGAACTCTTCAATTACTTGCCGTTTTTCTTTGACCGTATCATTATTAGAGAATGGCGCCGATTTAACGCTCCCCTTTGTTAAAGGCGTCGATATAACAACGTTAAGGAGATAACGAGAAATGGCTCAAGCTGTTGAATTTAAATACGCTCCGATGTTCCAACTCGGTAAAGACGACACGGAATATTACCTTCTCACCAAAGACTACGTGTCTGAAGGTGAATTCGAAGGTCATAAGATCCTCAAGGTTCAACCGGAAGCATTGACCCTTTTGGCCAAACAAGCTTTCCACGACACGAACTTTATGCTCCGTCGCGCTCACAATGAACAAGTGGCCAAGATTTTGAAGGATCCGGAAGCCACGGATAACGACAAGTACGTCGCTCTTTCCTTCTTGCGCAACGCTGAAGTGGCCGCCAAGGGTGAATTGCCCTTCTGCCAAGATACCGGCACTGCCATTATTCACGGCGAAAAAGGCCAAGCCGTTTGGACTGGTTTCTGCGATGAAGAAGCTCTCTCCTTGGGCGTTTTCCAAACCTACACGACCGATAGCCTGCGTTATTCTCAAAACGCTCCGTTGTCGATGTACGAAGAAAAGAACACCAAGTGCAACCTTCCCGCTCAAATCGACATTGAAGCTGTTGAAGGCAACGAATACAACTTCTTGTGCGTAGTGAAGGGTGGCGGTTCTGCCAATAAGAGCTACCTCTACCAAGAAACCAAGGCCATTTTGAACCCGAAGACACTTGTTCCCTACCTCATTGAAAAGATGAAGAGCTTGGGTACGGCTGCCTGCCCCCCGTATCACATCGCCTTTGTGATCGGCGGAACGTCTGCTGAAAAGACAATGCTCACGGTGAAGTTGGCTTCTACGCACTTCTATGACAACCTTCCCACGACCGGTGACGAAACGGGCCGCGCTTTCCGCGACGTCGAACTTGAAAAGACGCTTTTGGAAGCTGCTCAAAATATCGGTTTGGGTGCTCAGTTCGGTGGCAAATACATGGCTCACGACGTGCGCGTCATTCGCTTGCCGCGCCACGGTGCTAGCTGCCCGGTCGGTATGGGCGTGAGCTGCTCGGCTGACCGCAACATCAAAGCTAAGATCAACAAGGATGGTGTCTGGATTGAAAAACTCGACTCCAACCCCGGTGAATTGATCCCTGAAGAATACCGCAAGGCCGGCGAAGGCGAAACGATTAAGATCGACCTGAACCAACCGATGTCGGAAGTTTGCAAGGAATTGAGCAAATATCCGGTTTCTACCCGTGTGTCCTTAACCGGCACGATCATTGTGGCCCGTGACATCGCTCACGCCCGCATGAAGGAATTGCTCGACAGTGGCAAGGAGTTGCCCCAATACATCAAGGATCACCCGGTTCTCTACGCAGGTCCTGCCAAGACGCCTGCCGGTCATCCGTGCGGCTCTATGGGCCCGACAACGGCTAACCGTATGGACCCGTATGTTGACCTCTTCCAAAGCCATGGCGGCTCTATGGTGATGATCGCTAAGGGCAACCGTACGCAAGTCGTGACCGATGCTTGTAAGAAGCACGGCGGCTTCTACCTCGGCACGATCGGCGGTATCGCTGCGGTGCTTTCCGAAAGCTCCATCAAGAGCATCGAATGCATCGAATGGCCGGAACTCGGTATGGAAGCTGTCTACAAGATTGAAGTGCAAGACTTCCCTGCCTTCATTTTGGTGGACGACAAGGGCAATGATTTCTTCAAGCAAATCAAGCCCCGTTGCACGATCAAGTGCGAAAAATAACCAGTAGACTGTCTCACTGAATAGGTGAGAATCTACTTTTGATCGCCGTTTCCGTTATGGAAGCGGCGATTTTTTATGCCAGGCGATAGAACAAATTTTTCGCTCCGATAGAAATTAACCTACTTTTACACAGTAACGTCTTTTTGGGATCATAAAGGCATTGACACTGCCGATTTTGGAAAGAATAATAAGGACGTAGACAATTTAAATATGTAGGCAGGCTCTTTTTCGTAAATGAGCCAACGGGTTGTTGTGTGTCTCGATTATTTAAATACCCGTATTGCCGGAAACGATTACTTTTATTTTTGATAACTCGGAGCCCATTATGAAAACCGAATGGAGAGGCTTTAAAGGAACCCATTGGGTCGACGATGTCGATGTGCGTGACTTCGTTCAAAACAACTACACTCCCTATGACGGCGATGATTCGTTCTTAGAGCCGCCTACTGAAGCGACCTCTAAGCTTTGGGATCTTTTGCAAGGCTTACAGAAAGAAGAACGTGCTAAAGGCGGCGTGCTCGACATGGAAACGGAAATTGTCTCCGGCATTACCGCTTACAAAGCTGCCTACATGGGCGAAGGTACTAAGGATCTCGAAAAGGTTGTCGGTTTGCAAACTGACAAGCCCTTAAAGCGTGCTTTTATGCCTTTTGGCGGCATCAAGATGGCCGAACAAGCTTGTGAAACCTACGGCTATAAGCCCAATCCTAAGTTCCACAAGATTTTCACGGAATACCATAAGACTCATAACCAGGGTGTGTACGATGCCTATACGCCTGAAATGCGTCTTGCCCGCAAAAACAAGATCATTACGGGTTTGCCTGACACCTATGGCCGTGGACGTATTGTCGGTGACTACCGTCGTGTCGCCCTTTACGGTATCGACTTTTTGATTGCCAAAAAGAAAGAAGACATGGCCCATTGCGGATGCGGCATGATGACCGACGAAATCATTCGTCAGCGTGAAGAAATCACCGATCAAATTCGCGCCCTTATGCAGATGAAGGAAATGGCTGCCGACTACGGTTATGACATTTCTGTTCCGGCCAAGAACGCTCGCGAAGCTGTTCAATGGCTCTACTTTGGTTACTTAGCCGCTATTAAAACTCAAAATGGCGCTGCCATGTCTGTCGGCCGTATTTCCACGTTCTTGGATATCTACATTCAACGTGATTTGGCTGAAGGCACGCTCACGGAATCCGAAGCCCAGGAATTGATTGACCACTTGGTGCTCAAATTCCGTATGGTGAAATTTGCCCGTATTCCGTCCTATAACCAATTGTTCTCGGGCGACCCGGTGTGGGCTACTTTGGAAGTGGCGGGCCTTGGCATGGACGGCCGTTCCATGGTCACCAAGAATGACTTCCGCTTCTTGCATACCCTTGAAAACATGGGACCGTCGCCGGAACCGAATTTGACGATTCTGTACACGAAGCACTTGCCTAAAGCTTTCCGTGACTACGCCGCGAAGATTTCCATCAACACATCTTCTGTTCAATATGAAAACGATGATGTGATGCGCCCGATCTGGGGTGATGATTACTCCATCTGCTGCTGCGTATCTGCTACGGAAACTGGTAAGGAAATGCAGTTTTTCGGTGCTCGTGCCAATTTGGCAAAGTGCATGCTCTACGCTATTAATGGCGGCGTTGACGAACAAACACTCATGCAAGTGGGCCCCGAATTGCGCCCGATCACTTCCGAATACCTCGACTACGACGAAGTGATGGAACGCTTTGACAAGATGATGGATTGGTTGGCCGGTCTCTACGTGAACACCCTCAACCTGATCCACTACATGCACGACAAGTACTACTATGAAGCTGCAGAGTTGGCCTTGATTGATACGGACGTGCGTCGTACGTTTGCGACCGGTATCGCTGGTTTCTCGCATGTAGTCGACTCCCTTTGCGCCATTAAGTACGCTAAGGTCAAGACCGTGCGTAACGAACAAGGTGTGGTCATTGGTTACGAAACCGAAGGCGACTTCCCGCGCTACGGCAACGATGATGATCGCGCGGACTCCATCGCTGTGTGGCTCTTGAAGACCTTCATGAAAAAGCTTCGCAAGTTCCACACGTACCGCAACTCCGAACCGACCACTTCGATTTTGACGATTACGTCCAACGTTGTGTACGGTAAGGCTACGGGCGATCTTCCGGATGGCCGCAAGTCCGGCGAGCCTCTCTCTCCGGGTGCAAACCCCAGCTACGGCGCGGAACAAAACGGTTTACTTGCCTCGTTGAATTCTGTGGCTAAGCTTCCCTATGAATACGCTTTGGACGGCATCTCCAACACGCAAACCATTAGCCCCGACGCTCTCGGCCATTCGCTTGAAGAACGCGTCAACAATTTGGTGCGTGTGATGGACGGTTATTTCGAACGCGGTGCCCATCATCTCAATGTCAACATTTTCGGTACGGAAAAGTTGATCGATGCAATGGAACACCCGGAAAAACCTGAATATGCGAACTTCACGATTCGTGTGTCCGGCTACGCTGTCAAGTTCATTGACTTGACCCGCGAACAACAACTCGACGTGATTTCTCGTACCTGCCACAAAGCGATGTAATTTGACAAACCGCACGCCATCAGTCCGCACAACGCGGATTGAGCGGCGTGCATTTTTTTGTGATTATCATGACCCTTGCACATGTTCACTCTTATGAAACGTTCGGCTCTGTAGACGGCCCCGGCGTGCGTTTTGTTCTCTTCTTACAAGGCTGCAAAATGCGTTGTCAGTACTGTCACAACCCTGACACGTGGAAAATGGGAATCGGCGAACAAAAAAGTGCTCGCGAGATCTTAGACTTTGCCTTGCGCTACAAGTCATATTGGGGAGAAGACGGCGGAATTACTGTCAGCGGCGGGGAGCCGTTGCTGCAAATTGATTTCCTTTTAGAATTTTTCAAAATGGCCAAGGCCGAAGGGATACATACCACCATTGATACAGCCGGCTGGCCTTTTACCCGAAAAGAGCCATTCTTTTCCAAATTTAAAGAGCTGATGCAATTGACCGATTTGGTTATGCTCGACATTAAGCATATTGACGATGTCAAACATCGGGAATTGACCAAACAGTCCAATGCAACCATTTTGGATTGTGCTCATTACTTAGACGAGATCCATAAAGATGTTTGGATTCGCCATGTGTTGGTTCCTGGACGCACCGACGAAGATGAAGCACTCCAAAAGCTCTCTGATTTTATTTCCACTCTCCACAATGTTAGAAAAGTGGAAGTATTGCCCTACCATTCTTTCGGGATGTACAAATGGGAAGAGTTGGGGTTGAAGTATGAACTCAAGGATACACCGGCTCCGTCTGCAGAACGGGTGATTAACGCTGAAAAAATCCTGAAAACATCTTCTTATCACTAAGCTCGAAAGCCCGCGCAACCGGGCTTTCTTTTTAAATCAGGCCATCTTCCTCTTCATCTCGCAAATCACGCAGAATATAGCCGACACCTGAATAGGCAGAAATTACACTGCCGTCAAAGCCGATGTCTTCAAATTTCTTCCGAATCCGGGCAAAACAGACCCGAAGATATTGAACTTCTGTACTGAATTCAACACCCCATACCGCTGTTAATAATTTTTCATGCGGAATGACCGCGCCGGGGTCCTTCATCAAAATTTCTAGCAGTCGCCACTCCTTGTCATTGAGCCTGACTTCTTGATCACGGATAAAACACTTTCTGGATGACTTAATCAAACGAATCGGCCCGTTTTTAATTTCTGTTTGAGCGCAGCTGGTTTCCTCAACTTTGTGGCTGCGTCTCAAGATAGCCTTAATTCGCATGATTAACTCATCGATGGAGAAAGGCTTCACGATGTAGTCATCCGTTCCTAATCGAAATCCTTCAATTTTGGTGCGAACATCGTTACGTGCACTGACGATAATCACGGGAATAGGAGAATGCGAGCGGATAATTTTCAAAACTTCCAACCCATCCAACCCCGGCATCATCACATCGAGCACAATCAAGTCGGGTTTAACATCGGTATGCTGTAAAACTTCCAGGGCACGCTTGCCGTCATCGGCGGTCATCACATCAAAGCCACTGCTTTCCAAATTAACGGCCACTAATCGACGGATTTTAGACTCATCGTCAACAATAAAAATTAAAGGTCTATCCATTCACATCTTCCTTTAGTACGGCAAACGCACAATAAACTCAGTCCATTCTCCCGGTACACTTTCGGCTCGGATGCTGCCGCCATGAGCTTCACAAATGGCTCGACAAATAGCAAGCCCTAAACCGGTTCCACCGATGCGCCGCCTTGAAGTCATATCAATTTGATAGAAACGATCGAAGATTTTTTCCAATTGATCGGATTCAATTCCTACGCCATAATCCTTGACCACAATTTCTACCATCTGCTCAACTCTTCGAACAAAAACCTCACAACGCGCCTGACTCCCCTCTTTCTTATAACGCCCTGCATTCACAAAAAGATTAATCAATACTTGAGTGATTCGATCAGGATCGACACGCATACACTCTGCCTCTGCATCAATGTGCTTGGCAAATTGCACATCGTAGCGCTGCTTGGTTAATTTAATGGCTTTGTCAATCAAAGCTGCAACCTGAACGACTCTAAGTTGAAGATCAAAACGTCCTTCTTGCAAGCGTGAAATATCTAACCAATCGTCAATTAAACTGCTTAAACGCTTGCTTTCATCGACCATATCAGCCAGTATTTCACGTTTTTCTACATCATCGAGTACAACAGAACCGCGAGTGAGTGTTTCGGCCTGAAGACGCATGGTGGCAATCGGCGTTTTCAGTTCATGAGCAACAATCCCAATCAAAGAATCCTCAAGTTTGGAAATCTGTGCACTTTGAGAAACGTCTCGGAACAACAAACCAATGCGATCAGAGCGCCCTGGCAAATTGTGAACGAAGAACGTGACAACATCGAGAACTTTTTCCGAGTCATGGATGTTAACCATACGCACAATGCTCGGATTTTTCATAAATAGCTCAGGATCGTCTCGATCAGTGAGCGGCTTGTAGTGCTCAAAAATCAATTCGCGGGCGGGTTTGCCTACCAAACTTTCATCGTTATACAAAAAGGTTTGTGCTTTTTGATTGGCGTAGTTGATCAACCCGGATTGACCGACAAGAACCACCCCCTCAGTAAGGGATTCAAATACAGCCACTAACGTCTGGTGTTCCAAATCCAATTCTGAAAATAACTTACTCAGCGATTCCGTTCGCTTATTAATCTCTGACTCCAAATACGCATTTAAGTGCTCTAAGCGTTTTTGGGGTTGACTGACGGTTACGGCCATATTATGGAAGCTTTTTTGAAGTTCCAAAATTTCGCTCGGTCCACTATCTTGCTCTCCATTTTCCACGGGCGGCGGAATGGTCCGATTTTTGGCAAAATTTTCTACCTGATCGACAAGTTGCTCTACTTTCCGCTTCATCGGACGCGAAACAAAATACCCGATCAAAAGCGTCATGGCGATAGCCACGATGAAGAGAAAACCGGATGTTTCCAAAGACTGTAGAAGTTGTCTGTCACGATCAGTGAGTGATTGAGCCGCCAGCACCGTCCAACCTGTACTTTTGATCGGAACAACCGCGCGGATAACCGCTGTATTGCGAGTTCCATCGGTCCGCCAGAGGGTTCCCTGCTCAGAAGTGGCTAAGCGCTCCTTATCATCCTGTAGCAAAAATAATTGCGAAGGCTCCAGTAAGTTCTCGTTTTGGCCATATACCCGTTGGTTCTGATCGGTAAGAATACGGATAGCAAAGGGAGAACTCTGAGCCAAGATTTCACTTTGTTTCAGCAAATTCGAGGCGTTGACTGTTGCCAACAGTGCTCCTTCTGAAACTTTGGATCGGACTTCTAATCGTAGCAACCATTTGTCTGAAGCCACTGGGTTGATATCCTTAACAACCGCCTGCATCACCTCATTTTCAAAGACTGGTTTTGCAGTCGGCTCATTAACATCTGCTTGCCTCAGGCGTTTGATATCGCTAATTTCGGGAGCCAAACTCAATAGATGCGCCCGAGCTTCTTTTTCTTCATCCGATTGTGTGTCAATGGCCATCAAATCAGAGTATGAAAGAATAAGAAGACGACTGATTTGCTCAATCTTGGAATCGAACCCCTCGGCAATCATTTGTGCCGTCAACAACTGCTGGTGATTGGTGACGTCTACCATCCGTTGCAATTGTTGGGATTGCAATAGTGCCAACATGAATAACGGCACAAAAGCCGTCCACCCCAACGCTCGCGTCAAAACGCTTCTGAAGGACTGAGGCTCTACCGGCTCCTCCGAAATGAGTGGATAGTCTATGGAGGAGAATTCCTGTTTGTATTCTTGAGAGGATTTTTCATCTGCCATGACTACGCAGTTTACCGTGAAAGTCTCTTTCTTAAATAGCAAAAATAGATAATTTCACCCACTTTTATTAGAAGTTTCCCGAAGTTGCAATCTTTTTGCAATAAATGATTTTCAGCTTTTATTTTTGGGCAATTTTTCGCTGTTAAATTCAGGAAGATACCGCAAGTTGCACACCTTTTTTAACAACTTCAAAAAAGATAACCGCGGTAGTCGCTCTGAACGCTTGTCATTCAGGGTTGGTTGTTCTAAATGGAGATTTTTATGACAGCATCCACCATTGCCCAATGCTGTATGGTCGCCACTCTCTTGCTCATGATTACCGGGAAGACCCCGATTTACATGACCGCAATTATCGGTGCCACCATTTCAGCTATTGTCGCCGGTATTCCTTTTGTCGGACAGGGCACAACTATTGCATCCTTGATTAACTCTGGCCTGAACCCGGTGATTGCCGATATGACCGGTGTTTTGATCTTCATCGGCATCATGCAAGCCACGGGCTTTTTTGATGTCATCATTCGCGACGTGATTCGTGTGGGTAACAAACTCGGCGGTGGCGTCGGTGTTTGTACCGCAGGCGGTGTTGCCAGCGGCGTGATCGGCGCCTTGACTGGCTTCACACAACCTGTGATTACCGCCGTGATCACGGGTCCGGCTGCCGTTCGTTTGGGCGTTGATCCGAATAAAGTCGCCGGTATCCAGGCTCACGCTGGTCACATCGGTAACCTAGCTGGCTTCACCCACCCGACTCAAGTCGCCATTTTGGCGACAGCCGGTGTCGGTTTCGGTCTCTTTAACGTTTTAGGTTTCATTGCTGCTGGTTCTATTTTCGCCTTCAGTGCCTTCCGCGCAATTCGTGACATGAAAAAACGCGGTGTGAGTATCTCCGCTGAAGAACGTGAACGTGTTATGCAAGAAATCCTTTCTCGTGAATACGCCACGACTTCCGGTAAAGCCTTCGCCCCGTTTATTGTGTTGTTGGTCGGTTTCTGCGCCGGCTTGCCCGTGTTCTTAGTTGGCTTGGTTGCCGCTTTGCTCACGATGGTTTTAGCTCACCGCAATGCCAAACAATCTGAAGCTGACATGCTCAAGGGTGTTGGTTTAATCGCTACCCCGTTGGTTGCCACGATCGGCTTCTTGTTCATGAGCGCTGTCATTCGTGCAATCGGTTTGGTCGACACGATGAGTGACGCCGTTGGCCCGATCCTCTCGGTCTCTCCGGTCCTCATCCTCTTCGGCGTGGCCTTCTTGACCGCCTTCATGACGCAATCCTACGCATCCAGCGTTTCTGTTTTGGTTCCGTTCCTCCAAGTTGTGTTGGATACAGGTGCTGATCCGTTTGCCGCTGCTTTCGCAGCCGCTTCCGGCGCCGCTTTGATCCAATACTTCTTGACCGGTGGTCCGGTTGCCGCTTTGGCTACGGTTATCCCGGTTATTGAAGGTAGTGACCTTAAGTCGGCTAACGCTTTCCAACGTCCGTCTATCTTCTTCGGTAGCTGCGTGGCGTTTGTGATTACGTGCATCCTGACGATTGTTTAATCGCCTACTAATCCGTGTGATAGGTTTAATCAAACCTATCACACCTTTTCAAGCTCAACTGATTCAAACAGTTAAGCTTGAAAAGGGAGAAAAACAATGGCTTCTCATAAAGTTGCATTAAGCTCTAAAAAGCAAGGAATCCTCGGCATTGTCGGCCATGCAGGATGCGGTCACTGTAACAGCCACTTGGGCTTCATTCAGGATGATTCGGGCGGCCTAACGGCTGTGATGGCTTTGCTGACTGAAGCAACCGGTTTATCACTTGAAATCGAAAGCGTAAAGACCGTTACCGGCATGGACGGATTTTTTGAAGTCAAAACAAAGGCTGGCGGCGTCGGTCGCGCCCATCCCCGCCGTGGGATTACGGCAGCCGAAGCTCGCTTAGCTCAATGGGCCGTTGGACAAGACGCCACTTGCTCACAAACAGTAGCCATGAATACTTTTGGACGTATCTTGGGACAAGGCGCAATGGAAGTTCCCGTGGCGTTTCAAACCGCAGTAGCAAACGCCGCTTTGGATAGTTTCGCAAAAAACTTCCCTGGGCAATTTCTGCTTTCCGATGAAAAGGTCCCTGGTAATATCGGCAAAATTTTAGGCACCGTCATTGAAGTTGATGGCGTCCCTGTTTCCATCATGGGGCTAAGCAATGCAACCGATGGCGGCATTGGGCCCAATGAAGACATTGAGGGCAATGTTTGTCTTTTCGGTAAAGAAGTAGTCATGAAACCGTTGGGATTGGACCACCTTCCCACTTTCCTGCTGGAAGGCAAAGTTTGCGCTTCTCCGGTTTCCGATGAAATCCACGAAAATACGTTCCTGATTCGCGCCCACACTGACGCCGATAACCCGGTTGTCGCGGAATGCTACATTGAAGCCGCTAAACGCTTAGGTTACCCGGCCACTTACCGCCCCGAAATGCTGGCTCGCAGTGAAAACGCCATGAGAAACTTAACCGAAGAAATGGGTAAACGCATCCAAGAATTCGGCAAAGAGTTGGCTCAAGCAACAACGGCTATTGAAAAGTGCCGAATTTCTGCGGCCATTAATGAATTTGCCAGCCAGGAGTTGGGTGGCATTACCTTTATGGGCGATGATATCCACAAAATTATGGGAGGCGTCGGACAAATTCCGGGACTTACGGCTTGCATGAGTCTTTTTGTTCCACGCTCCAGTATCCAAAGCGATGTTTTACCTTCGCTGTCAATGGAAGACGCGCATCGCTACGCTGAAATTTTGAAAGAAGGTGCGCTGATCCTCGCCGATCGGTTACCTGAAGCTCAAGCTATTGTTAACAAACACGCATCAGTCTGAAAGGAGTTTCAAATGACTTGTTGTTCTAAGAAAAAGGTAATGGTTCTGGCCACCGGCGGCACCATTGCCATGAAAATGGATGAAAAAATCGGTGCTTTGGTACCGGCCTGTACGGGTGAGGACTTGGTGGCCGCAGTTCCCGGCTTAGACAAAGTGGCTCATGTTGAAGTTGAACAAATCTGCAACGTCGCCTCTCCCAACATGACGCCTGAAATTATGTTCAAGCTCCATCAACGTGCTGAAGAACTCCTCGCTCAGGACGATGTTGCCGGTGTTGTCATCACACACGGAACAGACACGCTTGAAGAAACGTCCTATTTCCTCGACATTACCCACCAATCGGATAAGCCGATTGTGTTGACAGCCGCTATGCGTGGTGCCGGCGATGTCAGCCCTGACGGTCCCGCTAACATTTACTGTGCCGTTCAAGCCGCTGCGGATTGCTCCTCGCGTGGCAAGGGCGTGATGGTTTGCCTCAATAACCTTTTGCATGCCGCTGGCGAAGTCATGAAGACACACTCGGCCAATTGCGCAACTTTCGCCTCTCCTTGGTGGGGCCCCATCGGTTACGTTGAGGCCGATCGCATCGTTTATCGCCGCGTTCCTGTGGCTCATCGGATTTTCAATCCTAAAGCTTTGACCGCTCGCGTTGATCTGATTAAGGCTGTTACCGGTTCTGATCGTACCTATATTGACTTTGCTGTCGCTCAAGGTTGCAAGGGCATCATCGTCGAAGGTTTTGGCCGCGGCAATATTCCCCCGATGATGGAAGACGGCATCAGTGATGCTTGCGCAAAAGGCGTGGTCGTCATTATTTCAACCCGCACACCGGGCGGACGCGTTTTGGATGTGTATGGCTACCCGGGATCCGTTACGGATAGCTGCAAGCGCGGAGCCATCATGGGCGGTGAAATCTCCGCAGCCAAGGCTCGTCTGAAATTGATTCTTGCGTTAAGCGAAAATCCCGAATTAGCAGGCGATCGTAAGACGCTTCAGGAAATTTTTGACGAATAGTCAGTTTCCTCCCCAAAACCAACCATTCTTCCTTTACCTGTTTAAGGTAGCCTCCCGAGCGAACTCGGGGGGCTCTTTTTTTGAATAAATTAAATGGAATAGCCGGCTTTACGAGCAAAACGAACCGTCGCATCCAAGAAACCTTGCTTGGATCCGCAGTCATAGCGAATGCCGTCAAAGCGGTGAGAGTACGTTGTATTCAGATTCAACTGACCGGCGATAGCATCCGTTAATTGGATTTCTCCGCCCACGCCCTTTTGAACTTTCTTTAAGCGTTCAAAGATTTCCGGCTCCAACACATAACGACCGATCACAGCAAGGGTTGAAGGCGCGTGATCAGGATCAGGTTTTTCAACCATTTCGTGTACCAGGCTCGTAGTCGCAAGGCCATCTTCGACTCCAACAATACCGTACTTTTTCGTATCAGCCTTCGGCACATCCTGAACCGCCAAAATATTTCCACCGCCCAATTGCTTGCGCGCTTCAATTAACTGACCGATAGCAGACTGTTGAGCATCAATTAAGTCATCGGCCAACATTACGGCAAAAGGTTCATCTCCAACCACGGGTTGAGCGCAAAGAACCGCATGACCCAGTCCCAACGGTTCTGGCTGACGAATATAGATGAAAGTCACGCCCATCGGCGCAATAGAGCGAACCGTTTGAAGTAATTCTGTCTTACCCTTTTCAATTAATTCTTTTTCCAGCATCGGAGCCTTATCGAAATGATCCTCAATGGCTCGTTTATAGCGCCCTGTGATAAAAATCATTTCCGTAATACCAGCTGCGTACGCTTCTTCTACCGCATACTGGATTAAAGGTTTATCCACAACCGGCAACATTTCCTTAGGCATTGCTTTTGTCGCCGGTAAAAAACGAGTTCCGAGACCTGCGACCGGGAATACAACTTTGCGAACTTCTTTCATCTTTTGTGACTCAAAGAATTAAAATACATTGCCGTTAAGTATATCGAATCCTCTTTCAACTAAGCCTAAAGACCTAGGATTAATACCCATGCAAAGCGAACAAAATGTAACCGTCATCGGAGACGTTCACGGTTGCTTACCAAGCTTATCCCAACTGTTAGAAAAAATTCCGGAAGACTCTCCGTTGATTTTTATCGGAGACCTCATTAATCGGGGCCCGGCATCGTTGGAAACGTTGCGACTTGTGCACTCCATGGGAAAAAGAGCGACATTAATTTTAGGCAATCATGAAATGCATCTGCTCGCGACAGCTGCCGGCGCCGGCAAGCCTAACCGCAGAGACACCATTGGTGAAATTTTGGCAGCGCCTGACGCTGAAGAATTGATCGATTGGATTCGTCACCAATATTTACTTTATGACTGGAAAGATTACACCTTCGTTCACGCTGCAATTGATCCGGCTTGGTCGTTAAAGAAAGCGCGCGCTCTGGCTTGTGAGGTTCACGAACATTTACGAAGTGATCATTGGAAAGAGTATTTACAGGAAATGTACGGCAAGGATCTCTGGGATAACGATTTGACCGGTCCTGCGCGTATGCGGGCTATTTTGAATGGTTTTACTCGAATCCGCTTTGTGGACAAAAAAGGCATCCCAGACTATAAGGCCAAGGATTCTCCCGGCAATACTCCTAAACATCTAATGCCCTGGTTTGAGTACTCTCACAGAAAAACAAAAGACGACAATATTGTGTTTGGCCATTGGTCAACACTGGGACTTGTTATTCAAGAGCACATCATTGCACTGGATACGGGGTGCGTGTGGGGAGGAGCACTGACTGCCGTCATGTTGCCTCAAAGACAAGTCATTCAAGTCAAAGCGCCCCAATATTGCGATCCTTTCGCTTAAATTACGCTTTCTCGTGAGTTCCGATAGCATCACAGTGGTGATGCACATTGTCAGGGTAATCCTTCATCGGGTCGGCCACTCCCATGGCCGCGCTCATTAGCGCCGAAGCCTCGCAAGCGACCTCGTGGCGAGTTTTACCCTCAACGTTAATCGTAGGCAGCACCTTTAGAGTCACCGCCAGTCCCGGCGTGCTGCATATCGTCCAAAGGCACTTGAAAATGGAAATGTTGGCGTAGGATGCCTTGGTGGTTTTCTCCCCATTTTCCGTATAGCAAATGGCAACCGGCAACACCGGAGTACCCGACAATATGGCCGGTTCAATCAAGTTCGGTTTAAGAGGCAAAAGAGAGACGCCTTCGCTTGTCTTCCCCTCGGGGAAAAGCATAATGGTTTGATGTTGCATCAGGGCGGCACTAATTTGTTCATTCACGGAAATGATTGAACGGAGATTCTTTCTCTGGATAAAAAGCGTATCCACTCCCTTAGCGATACGACCGAATACAGGCCAATCGGCGATCTCGCTTTTGGCGATAAAGCGACCGGGTTTCATGGCATTGAGCGCAAAAATATCCACAAAAGAAATATGATTGGCAACAATCAGGCAATGGCTTTTGTAAACATCTCCTTCAACAGAAAAGCGCATCCCGATCATGTTAATAAAGCTTCGGGCCCATGTTCTGATAATTTTTCGTTTGGCTTCAGGCTTTACCCATTGAAGGTAAAACAACACCAATAAAATACAGGCTAAGGCAAATAAAAGCGCCAAGACAAATCGGAAAGAACCAACGATCTTATTCATACGTCAAGAGAAACGGATTCGTTAAAAAACTGCTGCAAGATGATACACGCAGCCTCATCGTCTATAAAGTCTGCATCACTGTCAACAACAGCCGACGAATAACGTTCATCAATTCGGTTAACCGGCAAGTGAAACCGCCCCTCAAGCTGTCTGGCAAAACGCTCACAGCGATTGGTCATTTCGTGAGGTTGACCGTCAGGATGCCTGGGGATTCCCACAACAAAAGCCACCGGCGACCATTCTTTCACCAACGCGTTTATCCCATCCCAACGAGATTGAACCGTTCGGGAATCGATAATCCGATGAGGACTTGCTTGCCGTGTCAAGGTATTTCCAAGCGCAACACCGATTCTTTTCTCACCAAAATCAAAACCAATAATTACTCCGTCGCTCATGCGTGTCCTACCTCTTCTCCCCACGCTTCCAGTGTGGCTAAATCAATGCCTAAAAGTTTCAGCGCTTTCTCGTAACGCTCTTCAATCGGTGTGTCGAAAATAATTTTGTCATCCGCTGGCGCAATCAGCCAACCGCTCACGGACAATTCGGCTTCCAACTGTCCCTCGCTCCATCCCGAATAACCAAGCGAGAGCAAAAATTTTTCCGGAGCACCTTCACAAGCTCCGATTGCTTCCAAAACATCACGGGACGTCGACAAATAGATTTGGTCAGTCACCTGCATGGTCGAGTGATACTTCTTGTTGGCACTGTGCAACACAAAGCCTCTTTCTATCTGAACGGGACCGCCATCGTAAAGAAAAACGTCTTTTAGTGCCGGATTCTTATTTTCAATCCCGATTCTTTGCAAAAGCGATTCCACACTGAGACGAATGGAACGGTTAATGACAATCCCCATCGCCCCGCTTTTTGTATGCTCGCAAAGGTAAACAACCGTCCCGGCAAATGTCGGGTCCTTCATATTGGGTGCTGCAATCAAAAAATGATCTTTATAGGAAACAAATTCTGCCATTCTGACTTTCCCTATCATCCTAACAAAAGAGTATTTTCACACATCTGTCACGCCTGCGCTATGATGGAAGGATTCTGTTACTTTGAGATGCATCATGGTTGAAAACGTCCTCGAACAATTAATCGATCTTTTCAAAACAGGTCAGGCTCAATTCCGGGTTCTGGAGCATGCCGCAGGCGGAAAATCCAGCCAATCTGTTGCTGAAATTCGCGGCACAGAATTAGGCCAAGGTGCTAAGGCCTTGGTATGTCACGTTAAAGGAAACGGGGTAAAGCTTTATGTTTTAGCTGTTTTGCCGGCCGATAAGCAGGCTGATTTGGCAAAGCTCGCTCAGGCTCTTGGCGGACGCAGGGCCTCTCTGGCTAGCCCCGATGAGGTTAAAGAATTAACCGGCTGTGTCTTCGGTGCGGTTCCTCCCGTTAGCCTTCACCCAGACTTAAAACTTGTTGCCGATCCGAGCCTTTATGAGCGCTACGATGAATTGGCATTTAACGCGGGCCTGTTGGATCACTCCATCATTATTAAAACGGAAGATTACAAGAGAGTTGTTCACCCTGAACTGATTGACTTCCTGAAAGACAACCCTCCGTCTTAACCATTTGACACCATTATGATTTTTGGTGTTAATACTCCTTTTCAAGTCAGCTAAAAAGGTCTATCATTGGCGACTTTCTTTTTTAGCTGACTTTTTTTATTGCCATGATTGATTACGGCACAGTTCTTCAAGCTGCCCTCACGCCGATTACCCTGATTTCCGGCGTTGGTTTGCTCTTAGTGTCGATGACTAATCGCTACAACCACTCCACTGACCGTTTGCGCCAGCTGTTGCGCGAAAGCGATGCCATCAAACCCCGAAAAGACGATGATCTTGATCACGCCATTGAATTGATTTTCCTGCGTGTTCGACTTTTGCGCAAAGCGATCCTCCTTATTGTTCTTTCCGGTATGTTTAGCGCCCTTTTGGTGTTAATGAGCATTTTTGAAATCGCCCTTGGGGATGATTTCATGGTGCTCAAATCCATTTTGCTTTTGATTGCTATCGTGATGGTTGTGGTATCCACTCTTATTTTTGCCAAAGAAGTCGGCACTTCCATGAAAGCGCTGGGCTTGAGCGTTCACCACTAAAGGAGCAGAAACATGGTTGAATATCATCAGATGCTTACCACGTCACTGCCCCCGGTGACATTAATTTCAGGCGTTGGTCTCTTGCTCTTGGCAATGACCGCCCGTTATAACCACTCGACAAACCGTGTACGCCAGCTGCTACGCGAGCGCAATTCGATTGCTCCGAGAGAAAACCAAGATCTCAATCATGAAATCGATTTGATCTTCGAGAGAGCGTCTCTGTTGAGAATGTCTATTCTCACTGTTGTTCTTTCCGCAACATTCAGTGGTTTGCAAGTGTTGGCGGGCATTCTTGAGTGCCTTTTCATGCTGAATCTAGATGTTTTAAAACTCGGGGCACTTATTTTGTCTATCGGTTGTCTGCTTATTTCAACAATTTATTTCGTCAAAGAAGTTTCACTTTCAACCAAAGCTATTGGGCTTAGCGTTGAACACCGCTAAGTGATAAATACCGCCGATTGATCTTTTCTGATTTCAATCGGCGGGTTCAAACTATTGAAGCGGACGCCCCCAGAAAAAGTATACGGCCGAATCATTATCACTGGTCTGTCCAAAGGCTAAATACAAGGGACCAAAAATAGAATCGGCTGCTACGTAAGCGCTGACGGCTTTTTTCCACACCCCCAGATCTTTATCACTCAGATAGGTCGGCAGCACATCTTCCTGAACCCGACCTATTTCAAATCCGGCTCCAACGTAAATGGGGAAACCAAAGACATCTGTGTGTCGCAGACGCTTTGATAATTGCAGACGCCCCAAGACCATGTCGGATCCACTGTATCGCCCGTAGTAGGCACCGGACATATTGAAAAGTCCTCCCAGAGGATAGCGCCCCGGGATTGTTGAGGAACCGGCCTTGCCGGATAAAACACTCACCCAACCATCGCCCCAATCCCATGGGAAAATAGTTTCCAGATAAAAATCGGAGACTTCGGGATCCGCAGAATTTTCCATCTGGTCATAGCGTCTGGCACGAGCATCCAAATAAAAACCTTTCGTTGGGAAATTGACATTATCCAGCGTATCGTACTGCCAACTGATTTCGACAAACGATGCTTCATCATCCATGGAGTTATAGCCGGGGATTTCACCAACAGAAACTTTACTTTGAGCCGAAACATAACCAACACCGGCTTTAAAAACAGAAGCTTTCCCAAGTTCTAAACCTAAAGACAGAGAGCCCTCCAGTGTTTTATTTTTTAGTGTCGCCAGTGCGTGACTGGAGCCGTTGTACCAGTCATATCGTTGACTTTCATAACGAATTTCAGGCATGAAAAAAAGCGGACTGGCAGCGCCCAGCGGCTGATAAAAACTGGCGGAAAAATAGCTATCCTTCCCAATTTGCGCTTCGTTACGCCACTCTCCTCCCCAGGAATTTAACCACCCCATGGTATGGGCCACTAGGAAATCGAATGTATGCTCCTGATTGAAGTCCGTAGAAATCTTTCCCCCAACCCGAATAGTGTTGTAACCCCAAGGTTTTTCCTGCGGCCTCCAGACTAAAGTTTGAGTACCATTGGGTCCCGGTTCAAATGTGTACGGAACCAATGTGAAATCATCCGTTGCCCAAATTTTCGCACTCGCTTGAGCGATCTGATCCTCCGTAATGGGTTTTGTCAAATCCAAATCAGCGCTTTTTATAACGCTTTTCGGATTGACCACCTCTAACCCCTGAACTTGTACTGAGTCAACTTGTCTGGCTTGAGGCGGCTGAACCGCTGACTGCCGGGCCAAGTTCCACTGTTCAAACGTTTTTTGTGAAACCGCCAACCGCTTTAACTGAGGTTCATATTTTTGGGCGCTTTTCTCGCCGGCTTCAATAATAGCCTCGGCTTTCTGGAAATCCCCTGCATTGAAACCGGTTAAATCCGTTGTGATCAAAATGTCTTTTTCAGTCAAAAGGGATTTGGAGTGATCCACATTTCTTTCAGTCAAAATGCCAATCATTTGTCCCATCACGCCCGCCACAGAGTGGATGTCTTTGGATTTTCCTAAAGGCGTGCCGGCGTTAACCGCAATGATGATGTCCGCACCCATAGCCTTGGCCTGTTCAACGGGAAGGTTCTGCGCTAATCCACCGTCGACCAGCACATGGTTTTTATAGGGAAACGGAGAAAATGCTCCCGGCACCGACATTGAAGATCGCATGGCATCAGCCAATGTAACGTCCTTTTGCATCACAACAGCCTCTCCGGTATCCAAGTCTGTTGCAATCGCCGCAAAGGGGATAGAAAGTTTTGACAGGTCTGTCACTGAACTGACGTGCCGCGTTATGGATCGTAAAAAGATTTCCAAGTGTTGAGCCGGAACAACAGAGTCCGGGAAAAGTACTCCTTTTTTTGATAACCCTATTTCTTGTGTGCCCAATCCTTTGAAGTCGTCTTGCCTGCGACGCCAGTTAATCTCATCACGATCCGGGCGCAGGGCAAACATTTCTTTCCAATCCACTCCCAAAATAATGTCTTGCATTTGCTCCACGGAATAGCCCGAGGCATAACCGCCGCCCACCATGGCCCCCATGCTTGTACCAGCCACAATATCAATTTTTACACCAAGCCGTTCTAATTCACGGATAACCCCAACATGTGAAAAGCCCCGCGCGCCGCCCCCTGAAAGAACCAGTGCGACTTTGGGCCTGGTAAGCATTGAAGAGTCTGCTTGTACGGTTTCGGCAGAGACGACCGAGCCAAGCACAAGGCTTAACGCAAGCAGTAAGGACTGAAAAACTCGACGAAACATGGACGGATTCCTTTTTAGTCCATCTTAATGTTAATTTGGCACTATTGCAGTATCATTTTCGGTATTTCGACGACTGTAGGAATTTTAAAAATGCGTATTTTGCTCACGGGCGGAGCCGGATTTATCGGTTCACACACGGCGGTAGAAATGACCAAAAGCGGCCATGAGGTGGTCATTTATGACAATTTCTGCAATAGCGACGCCTCCGTCTTAGAGCGGCTTGAAGAAATACTGGGTAAGCCTGTTACCTTTGAGGAAGGCGACATCCGTGACTACAGCCGTATGCATGAAGTGCTTAAAAAACACCAAATTGAAGCGGTTGTGCACTTCGCCGGTCTGAAAGCGGTCGGTGAGTCCGTGGAAAAACCGTTAGAGTACTACGACAACAATATCACCGGGACAATTACGCTTTTACGTGCCATGAAAGATCTCGGCATCAAGCGCATTATTTTCTCATCAAGTGCCACAGTTTATGGTACGCCCCAATATTTGCCGCTTGACGAAAATCATCCGTTATCGGTCACCAATCCGTACGGACGCACGAAACTTCAGGTCGAAGAAATTCTGTCAGATCTCTGTGAGAGCGACCCTGAATGGTCCGCCGTTTGCTTGAGATACTTCAACCCGATCGGTGCGCATGAAAGCGGTTTAATCGGCGAAAATCCAAGAGGCATTCCTAATAATCTCTTACCTTATGTTGCCCGCGTAGCCGCCGGTCAACTGGAAGCGGTCCGCGTTTTTGGCGATGATTACGATACGCCGGACGGTACGGGCGTACGCGATTACATCCATGTTGTGGACTTGGCCAAAGGACATGTAAACGCCGCGCAATACAGCATGACTCACAAAGGATGGATCGCCATTAATTTAGGAACAGGTGTCGGCTACTCTGTTCTCGATATCATTCATGCCTACGAAAAAGCCTGTGGCAAACCCATCCCCTATAAGATCGTTGAGCGTCGTGCTGGCGATGTCGGCAGCAATTGGGCCAACCCTAAACGTGCATTGGAATTACTGGGTTGGAAAGCACAATATGGGCTCGATGAGATGTGCCGTCACTCTTGGGCTTTCCAGAAAAATTGTCACTAAATTTCTTGGCAATAATGTTTTAATGTCGCACCTAACGCCTCCTGCCAGGGGCGAGGTGCTATTGACAGCTGCGAGCAAAGTTTTTGCGTATCAAGTCGGCAATTAAGAGGTCTCGGTTCCGACGACAAATAATCAGCGGTTTTTGCGCGAACAATATTTTTATTCGAAGCCCAACTTATGCCAGCTTCCTTGAGAACACGAAGAATGTATTGTGCGCACTCATAACGGGAACAAAAACCTTGATTGGCGAAATGATAAATGCCGTGAAGAGGTGTGCCGTTTTTGTCCTTACTCAGTAAAAGGTTAATGACTTCTGCCACATCTCTTGCGCTAGTGGGCGATCCCCATTGATCCGTCACGACAGAAACTTCCGATTGTTCCTGCAACCTTTTACAAAAACTCGAAACAAAATTGAGGTGACCAGGAGCGTGAAGCCAGGAAAGTCTGAGAATTAACGCTTGGGAATCGTGTTTTAAAACCAGATCCTCTCCTTTGGCCTTTGTTTTCCCATACGCGTTAACCGGATTCTTCTGATCGGATTCTTTCCAGGCTTTTTCTCCGTTTCCGTTAAAGACATAATCCGTACTTAAATGCACGAAATACGCGCCCAACTCCGAAGCGGCTTGAGCCATCAATGCCGGCGCATCAGCGTTGACGGTCTGAGCCTCACAAAGATAGCGAGGAGCCTTATCAACGGCCGTAAAAGCCGCTGCATTGACAATAGCCTCGGGTTGCTCACACAAGAGATATCGATAAACTGCCTCGGGATAAAGCAAATCACCACCGAATTGTTGTTTCTGCGGACAAACCCAGTCGAAGTCATCTCTAAAAAGTTCTAGAAGAGAACTTCCTACTTGTCCGCCTGCGCCAAACAAAACGACCTTCAATTTTTCTTTCCCTTAATCGCGTCCAGATGCTTTTTCAGATAAATCCCCGTAACACTCTTTTTATTTTTCATAATTTGTGCGGGCGTTCCGCAGGCCACGATTTCACCGCCATCTTGTCCTCCGTCAGGCCCCATATCCACAACCCAATCGGCCGAGGCAATGACATCCAAATTATGCTCAATGATTACAACGGTGTTGCCGGCATCACGCAGTTTTTTCACAACCTCAACCAGCATTTTGACATCCTCAAAATGAAGGCCTGTTGTAGGTTCATCCAAAATGTAAAGCGTTTGGGAAGTGTCCTTCCTCGACAATTCCAGAGCAAGCTTCATTCGCTGCGCTTCGCCGCCTGAAAGTGTCAAAGCGCTTTGACCTAATTTGACGTACCCCAACCCCACATCCACCAAAGTATCCAACTTACGCGATATGATCGGATGCGTGGCAAAAATCTTTCTAGCTTCCTCTACGGTTAGGTTTAATACCTCCGCAATATTGAGTCCTTTATAGAGCACCTCCAGCGTTTCACGATTGTATCGTTGACCATGGCAATGTTCACATGGCACATACATATCCGGCAAAAAGTTCATCTCGACCTTAATAAAGCCTTCACCCTGGCAAGCCTCACACCTTCCCCCCTTCACGTTAAAGCTAAAGCGGCCGGCATCATAACCACGTTCTCTAGCAGTGGGGGTTTGAGCAAAAAGATCTCTGATCGGCGTAAATAGACCCGTATAGGTGGCGGGATTGGAACGCGGAGAACGACCGATCGGGCTTTGGTCCACACTGATAACCTTATCGAATAGCTCGCTTCCTTCTATGCGCTCAAAAGGCTCAGGCGACGCACTGGCTCGATAAAGTTTTTGCGCCAAAGCACGATAAAGCGTGTCATTGATCAAGGTTGATTTACCAGACCCCGAGACTCCGCTTACAACCGTAATTAAACCCACCGGGATTTCCAAATCCACATTTTTCAGGTTATGCCCCTTGGCTCCTATCAGTCTTAAAGCCTCTCCGGATCTGCGTTTGGGCTTACCTGAAGGCAGCATATTTTTCTCGCCGCTCAAATAAAGACCGGTCAGGGAATTCGGATTATGGGTAATTTGTTGAGGTGTCCCAAAGGCGACAACTCTGCCGCCGTCTTCCCCAGCTCTCGGACCCATATCGACAACAAAATCCGCCGCCCGAATCGTATCCTCATCGTGCTCAACCACAATGACGGAATTACCCAAATCACGAAGGCGCTTTAACGTTTCTATCAGTCGGTCGTTGTCTCGTTGATGCAGCCCGATAGACGGTTCATCCAAAACATACATCACCCCGGTCAGACCCGAGCCGATTTGACTGGCTAGACGAATTCGCTGGGCCTCACCGCCCGACAACGTATCTGCCCGACGATCAAGAGTCAGATAGCCTAATCCGACATCTGTCAAAAAAGTCAATCGCTGCTCAATGGCCGCAACCAACTTTTTCCCAACCTCTGCCTTACTTCCTTCAATCTTGAGTCCTCTGAAGTACTCATGAGCTTGAGAAAGAGGCATGGCTGTGATTTCATAGATGGCCTTTTTATGGTTCCCTTGTCCGATGAAAACGTGTCTGGCCGCCTCTTTTAACCGTGTTCCTTTACAGGCATCACAGACTTTGAGTTCTCGATAGCGGTTTAACTCCTCCCGAACCGCCTCATTTTGAGTTTCGGCATAGCGACGGTTCAAAATAGCGATCACCCCTTCAAAGATCTCTTTTTTATAGGTAACAGTTCCGGCTCGTCGATAAGGCATCTCAATTGTTTTGTCACCCAAACCCCATAACACGGCTTCCTGATCACTGCGCTTAAGTTGATTCCAAGGCGTCTCCGCATCAAAACCAACCGCTTTGGCTACTGCTTCTATCAAATCAAAGTTGTATAGATTTCGCCTATCCCAACCGTGAATAGCTCCCGAGCTTAAAGACAACTCTGGATGACAGACAACGCTTTTTTCTGTAAAAACCATGCTCTCGCCCATGCCGTTACACACAGGGCAAGCTCCCATGGGGTTATTAAATGAAAAAAGTCTTGGTTCGAGTTCTTCGATGCTATAACCACATTCCGGACAGCAGTAGTGACTTGAAAAAGGCTGTCGTTCACCGGTGTCCATATCCTCGATGACCACACGGCCATCGGCCAACTTTAATGCCGTCTCCAGGCTTTCTGCTAAGCGCTGCGAAGCATTAGGGCGAATTTTTAATCGATCCACGATGACATCTACGTCATGCCTTTCCCTCGGATCAAGTTGTGGCAACGTCTCCACCTCATAGCGGACGCCATCGACTTTAAATCGAATAAAGCCCTGAGTCTGCATATCTTGGAAAAAGCGATCAAAGTCTAATTTTTTCTGACGTACGACCGGCGCCAAAACCATGATTTTGCTTTCTGCAGGACCTTGCAAAATACGGTCAACCATTGAAGATACAGGCGTCACCTCCAAAGGCAAGCCATGGATTGGGCAGTAGGGAGTCCCGGCTCGAGCAAACAATAGGCGAAGATAATCCATGATCTCGGTGATGGTGCCGACCGTTGAACGCGGATTACTGTTAACCGCTTTTTGTTCAATGGCAATAGCCGGAGAAAGTCCTTCAATCAAATCGACATCCGGTCTTTCCATCAGATCAAGAAATTGACGTGCATAGGCCGACAAGCTTTCCACATAGCGACGTTGGCCCTCTGCATACAAGGTATCGAAAGCTAAAGAACTTTTCCCCGACCCCGACAAACCCGTGATAACCACCAACTGATCACGCGGAATATCCAGATCAATATTCTTTAGGTTGTGAGTGCGAGCCCCACGAATGTGAATGTCGCCGTGCATACTGTGTCGCCTTCAAAAAGTTAACTTTTGATTTTAGCGTCTTAAGCCCAATACAAACAAAATTATTTTTGCTGCATAAAAAGACCCTCAATACCTCCGGTAATTAGGGAAGGTATTGAGGGCAACCGCTTGAAGTTATTCTGTTATTTGTTAAGAGCCTTTAGCTCCAGCCAGTCGATTGAAGAATGGTGAGAGCCACAATAGCAATAATGAATGTAATGCCCGTGTACGGTAAAACATAACGCCACCATTGACGCAAATCCACTCCACTCATGGACAATGCGGCAGCCAAGACGGCGGAGACCGGCGTCACAAAGTTCGTCAAACCGTCACCCAATTGAAAGGCCAGACACATCACCTGGCGGGTAATGCCCAAGACATCCGCGACAGGCACAAAGAGCGGGATAAGCATCGGCACTTTGGCAGGACCGGACGGAATTAACAGATTGATTGCCGTAGTGAAGAGGAACATACCGGAAGCGGTAAACGCATCACCTAACCCGCCGATAGCCGTAACAGCAGCGTAGGCAATCGTGTGCAAAATTTTGCCGTCCGTGAGCACAATCCCGACCACTTTGGCAAAACCGATCATCAAGCAAATACCACCCATGGCCGAAGCGCCTTTTAAGAAAGTAACGGCCAATTCGTTCGGATTGGTTCTGTTGACAATACCCACCACGATCACAGCCACCATGGCAAAAGCGATCAAATTAGGGAAGCCCCATGCGTAGGCTGCGGCACCATAAGCATAGAAAGCAAATGGCACCAACATGCACAGAGCCGTCACGATGTCTTTTGTACCCAAGACCGGAATACTCTTATTGAGTTCATCGTTGCCATCAGGCTCTTCAACACAACCCAAAATACTGCGAGAGGGATCTTTGCTGATCTTTAAGCAGTAACGAGTCGTGTAAATCACACAAAGAAGCGTCAAAGCTGCCCAAACAACTAAACGGGCACCCAAACCTGAAATAGGAGCAAGGCCTGCGGTCTCTTGAGCCATCAAAATAATGGCAACCGTCGGACCTGCGGCTTGACCCGTGATATAAGACAAATAAAAGATAGACAAAGCAGCGATTTTGTCCAAACGAAGCTTCTTCACCAAAAGCAAGCCCACCAGCACAAATGTAACCAATGAATCCTGACCGGCCAAGGCCCCGATCGCCGACATCAAAACAACGATTGCCGGTACCAAAACCGTAATGCTTTTGTCTTGAAGTTTATAGACCGAGTAATTGATCACGTTGTTAATAGCACCGGATTCAATCACCACGTAAATCAAACCGCCCATAATGAAGAGCAGTGCAAAAATCACACCCTGAGAAGCTACGCCGTTGGTTACTTCAACCAAAGCACGCCAGGGACTAATTGGTGAATTTTCCACCCAATGAAAAGAATTCGGTACCACCAATCCCGTTTGAGGATCAATTTCATAAAGGCCTGCAGGCAGGATGTAGGTCAAACCGCAGCAAAATAGAATGATTAATAAAATCAAAACTAAAACGTGCGGAATGCTGAAGCGAAAGACCTTGTCGGAAAAACTTTCTTTTTGTTTTGTCATTTCTTAGTCCCTTTTTAAGCTTGCTCAAAAACGACTTCCGATACACCGTTTTCTTCGTTATCGATGATCTTGTGCACGGGATGCTTGCGGCTAAATTGTGGCCAGCACTGTTCATCAAATTCACCATCTTTGAAGAATTTGATCCACAACGTCTGCATCGTTTTTTGCAAACGAAGCATTTCTTCTTGAGTGGCCCCGGATAACATCGCAGCTTTTTCCCACGCTTTTAGCGTCCCGAAAACAAACGGCAATTCAATGGTATGGCAAGAGTCGTACACCGAATCGGGCGCCTTCCACATGAAACGGTATTTCCAAGTCGGGCAACCTGCCTCTTGAGTACGGGCAGCAAATTCCTGAGCGGGCCAGTCATAACGGGCCAACTGCATCGCCGCGCTCTTTTTCTCACTTTCCGGATCACGAGCCAAAGTGAAAGCATGCACTTCATCGGCAGTCGTTCCGATCACAATCTTGAGTTTTTTACGAGCAGCACCTTTAACCGCGGCATCAATCGTTGCCTGGGTTGTGTGCCATTCATCTTTGACAGGACGGAAAATCATGCCGGCATACTTCGCTCCGCAGTCCTGTTTAAAGCAAGCGTCCGTGGCTGCCAATATTTCATCAACAGACTTTGAACGAATTTTTTCACCCAACTGAGGATCGGTTGCGCTCAAACCCAAATGTTTAAAAATGGATTCTGAAACGGTAATGGCGTCCTGCATGGTGTGATTGCCACGACCGATGGACGGACTTTCCAAAATAGCTTTCTGGAACAAACCATCGGCTTCTTCAAGACCCATCATATGAACAATGGCATTACCACCGGCGGATTGACCAAACACGGTTACGTTGTCTGGATCACCGCCGAAGGCATGAATGTTTTTCTGAACCCAACGCAAGGCCTCAATTTGATCCATGATGGACAGGTTGTCGGTGTTTAAGGCCGGATGAACCAAAAAGCCTAATGCCCCAATACGGAAGTTCACCCCCACAACGACCATATGACCTTGTCGAGCCAATTCCGAGCCGTCATACCAATCAATGTTTCCGGCTCCACTCACGTTGGCGCCGCCGTGAAACCAAACGGCTACCGGCAATTTTTCGTTAACGTTCGGCGTAGAAATTTCCAGAGTCAAACAATCCTCGTCGTAGCGGCGATTAAGGGGCCCCATCGGACCTTCCAGATCTGACGGTCCTTGAGGAGCGATCGGTGTTTCTTTCGTGCAATCTAAAACACCATTCCAAGGTTCGGCAGCTTGAGCCGGTTTAAAACGGCCTTCACCAGTTGTCGGTTTGCAGTAGGGGACGCCTCTGAACTTGAACACTCCATTGCATTCAAATCCACGAACCAATCCGGTTTGTGTCATCACTTCAGGACAAGACATAACAGCCTCCTGTTTATTTGTTCACTTGTTCGCTAGGTAATCTACTACTTTTTCTGTTTACCTGTGTATTGGGACTATCCCGATAGTGATTTCCTTTTCAAAACAGACGGTTAACCGTACAATTTCCCACTTAACGATCATCTGGGGTTATTGGTGACCTTTTCAGATCCATTGAGATAAAGACATGGCTAGAAGTTTAAAAATCAAAAAAGTCTCTGCAGCAGATTTAGTTTGCTCAAAAATCAAAGAGTTAGTAACCAACGGAACTTGGGCTACTGATCAAAAAATTCCATCAGAAAGTGAATTAGCCGATACTTTTGGAGTCAACCGTCTAACTGTGCGCATCGCTCTTCAGCGACTCAATGCATTAGGAATTTTGGATACGCGCGTAGGCGAAGGAACCTTTGTGCGCTCTTTTGATTTCTCGACACACATGGCGGAAATCTCGGACTTTTATGTCAACCCCCAGGTGCTAAACGATACTCAGGAATACAGAACAATTATTGAAACGGCCGCGGTCAAATTAGCCATACAACGTCAAACGCCGGAGATTTTGGGGAAACTGAAAAAATGTTGTGATGACTTCAAGACGGAAGTTGCGCGCTACTATCAGTTAGATAACCAAGAACAAAAAAAGGAATGTTTGGAAAAAACAGTCGATATTGGTTTAGATTTTCACACAACCATTTTTGAGCTATCGGGTAACCAGCTACTCCAATTAGCCTTTTCCATTTGCAAAGTACCTATCCGTAAACACATGCTTGTCAATGCTTTAAAACGCATTGATAACCCGGCAGGAAATAAATCTTCTACTTGGATCAAGGCATATCAAGGAATTTATGAAGCCATCAAAGACAAAGATGAAGATTTGTGCTTCAAGCACCTCCAACACATGATTTCAAGCTCGGATCACTAAAGCAATGGCCCGACAAATGCGGGCCATTGTTTATTCATCTATTGGGGCATTAACCCACACGAGGAACGGTCAGTGAACCTTCGGGCATCAAAATCGTCGCAGGATGGTCGCCCAATTTTTGTTTAGCAATAGCAATAGCCTCATCAACACACTCTGTCGTAGCGGCAAAGTGCATGGATTTTGCTAGGTCCTTATCGAGCTTAGTCACCAAAACAAAGTCCGCTTTGGATTGAGGACGAGTAATGGCAAAGGCCTTATTCGCACCAATTTGGAAGTTATCTTCCAACTCTTTACGAATAGCTTCAGGCGTCTTTAAGCGCTTAAACGTTTCTTCCAACTTAGCAGAGCCTGAACCTTCAATGCATTCGGCAAGTAAAATCACCACCCCGCCTTCTCGCACAGCGCACATGGCATTGTCCATCGTTTTTTGCATCTGATAGACATTGATATCTTTCGGGTAGCCGCCGCAGGAGGCAATCACAAGATCGGCTTCCTTGGGGATCACGCAACCATACACTTCATCGACAAAGCTGCAGGCCACCTTATGAGCCTTAATGTAATCGCCTGCAAACATCTTCAAGAATTCATGCTTTGCGTTCAAAACGGCATTAAAAAGGAACAATGAACGACCTTTAGCAAAAAGCGCCACGCCTTCCATTTGGTCTTCGTAGCAAGGATTACCCTCCATGATGCCTAAACCCGCATGAGGATCCAACATCCAGCTGTGATTTTTGCGAACTGTTTCCATGGCGGCGCAACCCGGCAAAATAGCCTTTCTGCCACCACCATAACCTGAGAAGTAGTGGTGGACAATGGTGCCTGTCAAAATAACGTGATCAACATCACACAAGAGCTTATTGATCCAAACCGGCGTACCACGGCTCGTATCGCCAAAGTACTCGAAATCGTCCGCATTGGTGGCGACACTGTTATACATCTTGATGCGGGAGGCGACTTCTTTTCCAACCTGCTCAACCATTTCTTCATGCGTCATCACACGGTGCGTTCCCAAAGAAAAAACGATCCGCATATTTTCATCGGGCACACCCAAACGATTCATTTCATTGACAAACACCGGCATGAAGTCGTAACTGTTGGCAACACGTGTCGGGTCATTGCAAATAAAAGCAACCGTATCACCCGGCTTAACAATTTCAGACAAAGCAGGCGAGCCAATCGGATGATTGATCGCATCCAAAATACCTTGTTCAATGTTTTGCATCGGAGGGAAATCTTCGGTACGAACGACCTTCAAAATGTCGTTTTCTTCGTAGTCAAACGTTTTCGTACCGTGACCATAGGCAAAAGTAAATTGTTTGGAAGCCATAGGAAGTCCTTTAGAGTCTTTTTGAAACAACTGTTTATTTTAACTTGTGTTTAGTCCTCGTTACGTTTAAAGCGAGAAATTAATTTCGCAAAGATAGGTAATATTTTTGATCTACTGTCATATAAAGCCAAGAAAATCCTTTATGACGGTATGGACATTTTTTCAAACTTTCTACACAATTAGCGCTTAGCGTATTTTTGAATATGCTCACCAAACGTCTCGAATGCGAACGGGTGAGTTTTCTCACTTTGAAGCCTTTGGGTGTGTTTATCAAATACCGTTTTAACGGTGTTGTTATTTTTTGGAAGTGAAAGAAAATGGCTTCGGTAAATAAAGTCATCATTATTGGTAACTTGGGTCGTGATCCGGATACGCGCTACACCGCTGAAGGCGGTACCGCCATTACGACAATTACGGTTGCAACCTCTCGCCGCTACAAAGATTCCAACGGTCAACCTCAGGAAGAAACAGAATGGCACCGCGTTGTGTTTTTCGGCCGTCAAGCCGAAATCGCCGCCGAGTATCTCCGCAAAGGTCGCCCGGTTTATATTGAAGGTCGTCTGCGTACTCGTAAATGGCAAGGTCCGGACGGACAAGATCGTTATTCAACAGAAATCATCGCTGAAACGATGCAGATGTTGGGTAGCCGTGAACGCAGTGAAGGCACTGGCGCAGGTGGTTTTGAATCTGCTCCCCGCCGTCCCGCTCCTGTTCACACCGAACACGCTCCGGCTTCGACCTATCAACAGCCGCGCCAACCGGAACCCGTGCCCGCTCCAGTGAACGGTTTGGATAATCTTGACGAAGACATTCCGTTCTAATTTCTGAACTCAGTATCAGACACACGCCCGCTCGAATCATAAGCGGGCGTTTTTATTTCCGCTTGATTCAAAGGCAACAAAACTTCGCCTAAGAATAGCGCTATACTCCTAGAGCTATCTTATTGTTTAAAAAGAAGTTATAAAAAATCTGACTGACTGGCTGGATTTTTTATTTCATTCTGGAGTAAGATGGCGGGTTAATTGTGTATTTAACCCCCTAACGGGTAGAGTGTACAAATGAGTTTATTCCCCTTGCATTACCGAAATCGAATCGGCCGAGCCTTACGTCTGGCTCGAGGGGAAAATGTTTCCGAAACGGCAATCCTTTTTTAAGGATTGCCGTTTTTTTAGATATGTTTGTTTGAACCGCTAAAGAGAGAAGAGCAATGACCGTAATTCCAAATACTGTCCGCGCCATGCTGGAGCCGATGATTAAAGCCAACGGTGGTTGGGTTAACACCCACGCTCACGCCGACCGTTCCTTCACGCTAAGTCCTGAAATTATGGAAATGCGCCGCACCTGCACTCTGCAGCAAAAATGGGACGCTCTGGACCGCCTGAAAAGAGAATCAACGGTAGATGATTTCTACACGCGCTTTTGCACAATGTTTGAATTAATGATCAGCCAAGGCGTTACCGCCTTGTGCACCTTTGTCGACATCGATCCGCAAAGTGAAGACCGTGCCATCATTGCCGGCATCAAAGCTCGTGAACACTACAAAGATCAGTTGACTGTTAAATTTGCCAACCAAACACTCAAAGGCGTGATTGATCCTGAAGCCCGTAAATGGTTCGATATCGGTGCTGATTTGGTTGACATCATCGGCGCTTTGCCCAAACGTGACGAACGTGATTTTGGCAAAGCCGATGAGGCCTGGAACATCATCATGGGCACCGCCAAAGAAAAAGGCAAGATGGTTCATGCCCACGTCGACCAATTCAACCAAGCTGTTGAATATGAAACGGAACAAATGTGCATGAAGACCATGGAATTTGGTCTGCAAGGACGAGTGGTTGGTGTGCACGGCATCTCTATTGCCGCTCACTCCAAGAAGTATCGCGACCGCCTCTACCAACTGATGCGCGAAGCTGGCGTCATGATGATTGCTTGTCCGACCGCCTGGATTGACACCCCGCGTACGGAAGCAATCGGTCCGATGCACAATTCCATGACTCCGGTTGATGAATTGGTACCTGCAGGCGTTCGTGTGGCTATCGGTGTGGATAATGTGGCCGATGCTATGGTTCCGTGGAGCGGCGGTGACATGTGGCATGAATTGACTTTAATGGCCACCGGCTGCCGCTATGACAACTTTGAAGACTTGGTTGAAATCGCTACTCGCAACGGTCGCATGGCCTTGGGTCTCGAACCGTATGAACCGTTGCCCATCAAGAAATAATGAGAGGAGAAAGAACAAATGCCGTCTAAACTTGCTGAAAACATTTTGATTGAGAATCTGCTCTCATTGAACGCTGTGGCTTTCTTAACTGAAGAACCTCTGCGTTTGAAGTCTGGCTTGGTCACGCCGATTTACGTTGATAACCGCAAGCTGATCACCCATCCGGATGCTTGGCATGATGTCATTGAAACCATGGCTTCGCTGATTGACAAGTGGGGCTTGGAGTATGACGTGATCGCCGGCGTGGAAGCCGGTGGTCTTACGCATAGCGCCGCTCTTGCCTATCGTTTGAACGTTCCGACGATTTACGTTCGCCAACGCGCCAAAACTTATGGTGACTTAGACCGTATCGAAGGCGGCAGCGTAAAGGGCAAACGTGTTTTGATCATTGAAGATCATATTTCTACCGGTCTATCTTGCTTGGATGCCATTAAGACATTGCGTGAAGAAGGCGCGATCGTCACCGACTGTGTAAGCATCACCAATTTCGACATGACTGAAACAGCTGAACTCTTTAAGGAAGCTGGCGTCAAGGTTTTCCGCATGATTGAGTTCAAACGCATTGTTGAAAAAGCCGTCGAAATGGGCATGATCAACGAAGAACAAAAAGCGACCATCATGGAATGGCTCAAGACGCCGTGGACATGGGCTGCTCGCCGTGGCTTAATTGCCACCACACGCGAAAATTAATTTGCCATTCAATTGGTTCTTTGGGAGGGAAATCCGAGGATTTCCCTCTTTTTATTCGAAAATTAATGTATTGATATCAACGGAACGATTCATCATTTTCTGTTCCAATAAAAACCGTTGACTGTTCTGTAATGCATCAATGTCTTTCTGTGTAAGGTCGGAGTAAAAATGTGACCACTCAAATAACTTGGCAGCATCTTCTTTACTGAGCTGCAACTCTTTTGCTCCCAGGGCAATCGCTTGCGATTTACTGCTCAATGCCCATTGAAGTGCCTGTCGATTGACTTTAGCCACTCGTCTGACAACATCGGGATATTCTTTTGCAAAATCACCTCTGGCAGCCAGCACTAAATTGGTTTCAATTAATCCTTTTGCCTTAACGAGCGCATGAAACCCAGCCTTTTCAGCAGCCAAAATTCCACCCGCCGCTAATAACGCCGCATCAGCCCGTCCGCCCAACAAAGTTGTCAAACTGGCTGGTATATTCATTGATACCCAATTGACATCCTTCATTTCGACGCCAGAACTTTTCAATGCGGCGCTTAATAGATGATGCAAGACGGTGCCTTTCGGACCGACTATCTGTCGCCCCTTCAGATCAACAATGTTTTTAACCTCAGGCTTTGCCACAATCGCAAACGTATCATCCGGGTGCGCCACACCATCAACAATGACAATACGATTGCCCGCAGAATTAGCAATCAGCAACGTACTGGTATTCATGGCGGCGACCATATCAATCTCACCGGCAGCCATTCCCCGAACCTGATTCAGCCCAGCCTTAATGGGTATCCAGTTGATTTTGATACCTTCTTCTGCGAACTCTTTTTCCAATAGCCCCTGACTTTTCATAACAATGTTTTGTATGTTAAACGGAGCCTTTACGTAAGTAATATTGAGCTGTTGGGGCCATGTCTGACACTGGGCAACCAACGAAAACAGCCCTAAAAACAGTAGTGAAAATAATTTTTTCATCATTCGTGTCTCACCGCTTCGATCGGATCCAACTGAGCGGCCCTGCGTGCAGGGAAATAACCGAAAATAACACCGGTCAGCGCCGCAAATAAGAACGCAATCATATTGATGCTTGGATCAAAAATGAAGGGCACACCCATTGTTGCCGCCAAGGCAAAAGAACCGATAAAAGCAATCACAACACCTAAAACACCGCCCATAGCTCCCAATACGACCGCTTCAATCAAAAATTGCATCAAAACTTCTCTTTCCAACGCACCGATTGCCAAACGAACACCGATTTCTCGCGTCCTTTCCGTCACACTGACAAGCATGATATTCATAATTCCAATACCACCGACAACCAGACTAACCGCTGCTACCGCTCCTAAAAGCATCGTCATGATTTCTGTCGTACTGGAAACTCTCCGAGCAATTTCTTCTGTATCCAAAATCATAAAGTTGTCATCATCGGCATCGGATAAAGAGCGTCTTTCCCTCATTAAAAGACGAATACTTTCTGTCACCAACGCTCGATCAATCTGTGAATCGACTGACACTAAAATAGCTGAAACCCTTGTGTTTCCTGAGACTCTCCGTTGAAAGGTTTGAATTGGCATGACCACCAAGTCATCTTGGTCACCACCGATGGCCGCTTGTCCCTTGCTTTCCAAAACACCCACAACACGACAAGAAAACTGACCGGTACGCAACATTTGCCCCACGGCATTGGATGATCCAAAAATTTCCTTTTCAATCGTTGTCCCAATTACACACACAGCAGCCCCCGACTGCTCTTCCTGCGGCTCGAAATAGCGCCCTTGTCTAATTTGCCGATTATCCAAAATGAAATACTGATTGGAGCTGCCGATAACCTGTGTACTCCAGTTGCGCCCTTGGGCCACAACTGTCATGGATTGCTGTCTTTGAGGCGCAACTGCTTTAACTCCTGCGATTTGATTGGCAATTGCATCGACGTCTTCAAGTTTAAAAGACGGAGCGCCCGCTGAACCGCCTGGCCCCATACGCTGTCCGGGACGAATCATCAGTTGGTTACTGCCCAAACTTTCAATCTGCTCACGAACGGCCTGCGTTGCACCGTTTCCGACCGTCACCATTGTGATCACGGCCGCCACACCGATAACAATACCTAGGACCGTCAGCAACGAACGCATGGGATTGCGCCATATTTGACGTAAAGCCAACATAAAAGCATTCCCCCACATACCTAAACTCCCTGATCACTTTCTATGCGACCGTCTCTGAAATGAACAATCCTCTTGGCAAACGTCGCCATCTCCGGTTCATGAGTTACAAGCGAAACCGTAATTCCATCTTGCTCATTGAGGTCTTTGAGCAATTGCATAATTTCAATACTTCGTTTGGTATCCAGACTACCTGTCGGCTCATCGGCTAAGAGCAGCAACGGCTTACTCACAATTGCACGAGCAATAGCCACGCGCTGTTGTTGGCCGCCTGACAATTCCGCAGGCGTGTGGTGTTCCCATCGCAAAAGCCCCACCCGGTCCAAAGCCTGCCTGGCCAATTTATGGCGTTCTTCACGAGGCACTCCTCGATACAGAAGTGGCAACTCGACATTCTCCAGTGCGGTTGTTCGCGCCAAAAGATTAAATCCCTGAAAAATAAAGCCCAAATATTTCCGGCGCAACAAAGCTCTTTCGTCGTGACTCATTTTTTCGACCGGAGCCCCTTTAAACAAGTAACGACCGGAAGTTGGCGTATCAAGCGCTCCCACAATATTCATGCAGGTTGACTTCCCCGATCCCGAGGGCCCCATCACCGCAACAAAATCACCTTCTTCAATGACGAAATCAATCCCCTGCAAGGCGAAAAAGGCAGCTTCGCCTTGTCCGTAGCGCTTATGAATATCAATGAGCTGAACCAATGGGATCTTTTCAGACATGCTCACTCCTTGCTAGTTGCTCCGAAGCTGGCTCGTAATGACCAAGTCACCCGCTTTCAAATCGCCCGAAACCACCTCTGTTCGCGTTCCGTCCGATGCACCGGTAATGATGTCAACCTCTTGAGCGCTACCGTCACGCAAAACCCACACGGTATTTTTTCTTTGTGTGGTCACGCCTCCGACTTCTTTCGAGACTTTGTTGGATGAACGGGGTGGCCCCATCATGAGGCTACTGACCGCGCTTGAACCCTTAGCCGATACGCTGGGAGCAAATCGCAATGCTGTATTAGGAACCAGCAGAGCGTTATCGCGCTTTTCCGTCACAATTCTTGCTGTTGCCGTCATCCCCGGGCGTAAAAGCAACTCCTCATTGCTCACTTTTAAATAAGCGGTGTAGGTCACCACATTTGTTTCCGACTCCGTGGGACCATAAGCCACTTTAGTCAAGGTTGCCGGGAAATTTTTGTTGGGATATGCACTGACCGTGAACGTTGCTTTCTGACCTGGCTGCACAACACTGACATCGGCTTCGTCTACATCAATTTCAAGTTCTAATGTTTTTAGGTCACTCGCCAATGTTAAAAGCTCAACAGCTTGTAAAGAAGCCGCCACCGCGTATCCCGGTTCTACAGAACGAGCTAAAACCACACCGTCGATAGGTGAAGAAATGTAGGCTTTTGTTAAATCCGTCTGAGCGGTTTCTAATTCAGCCTGAGCTGTTTGAATTTGAGCGCCGGCAGTATCCAATGAAGCTTGTGCGCGAGCAACAACGGCTGCCTGTTCATCCAATTCGGTTTGTGCCGGTGTTTTTCCGCCCGAAAGTTTTCTCACATTAAGAAGTCTTTTGTATTTAGCATTCGCCTCTTTGAGCGTTGCCTCAGCTTCTTTCTGCGCTGCTTGTGCACTGGCCAAGGCCGCTTTTGCTTTTTCAACCGAAGCCTTCAATTTGGCTGTATCAAGTTCAATTAGCACCTGACCATGCTTAATAGGATCGTTTACATCAACTAAAACATTCTCAACAATCCCGGACAGTTCTGAGCCAATCGTCACTTTTTGTTCAGCTTCAAGCGTCCCGTTTGCCGTCACCTCAACCTGCAGTACGCCTTGAGTAACCGCTTCAGTTAAATACCGCGGACCAGCATCTTTGCTGCCCATCCACCAGGAAAAAGCCGCAACCACTGCCACACAGGCAGCCCCCAGTGCCCAAGTTTTTCTTTTCGAACGCCCCTGAGCATCATCGCCGCCTAGTAAGGATTTGATCTTTTCTTTGTCGTTACTCATCATTTTTCCTCATTGTTCGGGTCAGTCGGAACCCATCCGCCACCCAGCGCCCGATATAAATCAATATGAGCAATTGCCCAATCCGCTTGGTTACTGGCCTCATTATCTTGAGCCGTTAGCCAAGACCGTTGCGTTGTCAGAACCGTTTGATAATCTTCCAGACCGCTTGAATATTGCTGCAAAGCCAACTGGGCAGCCAATTGAGAACTCTCTGTTGCCGTTTTAAGGGACATTTTTTTAGCCGCACTGGATCGAATACCGGATAACGCGTTTTCCGTTTCTTCTAAAGCAGCAACCAAAGTTTGCGTGTATTGAGCCTGCGCGCGATCAAGATTAGCTTTCTGTGTCTCGGTACCGGCCACAACATCGCCCCAATTCAAAAAAGGCATCGACAAAGCACCAACCAAGGCACCGATTCCGGTTCCACTTGCTCCCAACGCCCCAACCGTTGCCGCGGCGGTACCTATTGAACCGGAAAGTGACAAAGTCGGGAAGTAATCAGCTTGTGCAACACGAACATTTTCCATCGCGGCTCTCACCGTTTCACGCGCTGCCAACACATCAGGTCTTAAAGAAATCACATCTGCAGGAATAGAAACCGCAATCTTTCCCGGAGGAGTCGGAATATCTGCTGAAGGCAAATTTTGAATTTCACTCAACGGCAAAACGGTCAATCTTGATAGGGCGGTCTCATACTGCAAAATGTTATGCATATTCGTGGCGATACTAGCCTTGGCATTTTCAAATTGGGCATTTGCCTGTTCATAGTCCGTAGCCGATACAAGCCCGGCCTGGTAACGCCATTGAGTTAAATTCTTCGCCTCTTCATAAGATTTGACACTTTGTCTGGCGATTGCCAAGCGACTTTGAGCCAGGCGCAAATTGACATAAGTGAGCGCCACCTCACTTGTCATTGCACTTTTTGTGTCTTCCAGGGATAACTCAGAAGCTAATGCACTGGCCTGAGCCGCTCGTCTTGAAGAAACATCCTTACCACCAAAACTAAAAGACCATGCCGCAGCGGCATCCGCACCAAAGCTTTCCGTAGAGGTGTTATTTCGACGGTTTCGGGCGCCATCAGCCCCCAACGTTGCTGTCGGGAAGAGTTGCGAAGTCGCTGCCGTCAGACTAGCCATCGCCGAGCGTAAGTTCGCCTGGGCTTGAGCAATGTCAGTATTGTTTTTTAGCGTCGCTTCCACCAACATATTTAATGACGGATCTTTCCAAGATGACCACCATTGCGCAGGAGGCACCCTGAGCGACTTTGCCTCTGCCGTCCCCTCTCCGTAACTCCATGTTGAGGCCAATAGACGACTTTGTTCTTCAGTCAACTGCACAGGCTGAACGGCGCAACCAGCCAGTCCGACAACACATGACACCGTTAATGCAAGAGTGAGAATTTTTTTCACATTCTTTCCCCTTTTTACCTTAATTCAAAGTGTGCCATAAAAAGTTGTAACAATCTCCTCAAAGCGAGTAATTTTTTGCAAGTGCTTCCAAGTAAGGCAATCGTCTTAGTGGCAAATCGCACTTGGGGCAAACTTAATACTCGAATATCATTATTATTACGGTCTTATTTATTAAAGTGTGTTTGTACTATCTCAATGCCTTTAAATCTTCTTTTATCGTTACATGACGAGGTATTCGAAGCGCTGATCGCAGACTTCTTAGTTTTTTGTAACTATGAAGTCCGGGCGGCATACAGTCAGCAAGATGCGCTCAGCTACTGCCAAAACGACAATTTCGACATGGCCGTTATTGATATCAAAGAAGAAAAGGATGCTCAGTTTGTTGAATACTTATTAGCCATTAAACCCGAATTGGATATTCTCGCCTTAATCCACGAGGGCGTTTCGAACGATGTAATTAAATCACTTCGTTTGCCTCAGGAACAGCTTTTATCGCTTCCAGCCCCCCTGGTTTCTATTTTAGAAGCCATCAAGGTCGCCAATGAGTCCAGGCAAAATGAAAAATTAAAATCTCTCACCCCTGTCACCATCGGATCGCTTTGCATTGACAAACAAAATGCTACCGCTAGTGTTCACGGCGTTCCATTAACCTTAACTGTCACGGAATTCACCCTTTTGGATCTTTTGGCCGACAACCTGAATGCCCCGGTGAGTAAAGATGAAATTTACCCCAAAGTTTTAGGGCGTCCTCGTGGACAATTTGACAGAGCCATTGATGTCCACATTTCCAGTGTCCGCCACAAACTTCATCAACTGCACTGCGACGATATTTGCATTGAAAGTGTAAGGGGTGTCGGTTACCGTCTCTGCAAACAAGATTAATTGCTGCTCTATTCCCCATAAAAAACGACTTTTTTTGATAAATCGCTACTTTTTCGCGATTTTTGTCAAATTCTTTCTCATTCTTTTAACGACTGTAGAAGAAAAAGCGCAAAATAGAACCATTGACATTTCCATTTAGTCATTAAAGGGGATCATTATGAGTCAATATCCAGTTGAGAATATCCGTACTGTAGCTTTGGTGGGCCACGGCTCCACCGGTAAGACAACCTTGATGGAAGCACTGCTTTATCGCAACGGTGTCATTAAAGAAGTAGGGACTGTTGAAAAAGGCAACACCGTTGGTGACTTTGATCCGATGGAAAAAGAAGTCAAACATTCGTTGCGTACGACTGTGGCTCACCTGAATGCTCAAAAAGACGATGGCACGCCTGTTCGTATTTTCTTGTTGGATACCCCGGGGTACCCCGATTGTGTAGGTCAGGCATTGGGTGCACTGGATGCCGTAAAAACCGTCTGTGTGGTTGTTGATGCCACAAAAGGCATTGAACTGATGACCAGACGCATGATGCACTGGGCCAAAGAACGCAACCTCTGCCGCATGATTGTTGTCAATAAGATTGATCAGCCTGACGTAGACTTAGCAAAGCTTGTTCTAGACCTGCGTGAAGCTTTCGGAAACGAAGTGCTACCGCTTAACTTGCCGAACAAAGATTGTTCTCACGTTATTGACTGCTTTGACAATGACAAGGGTGAAGCCAATTTTGCTTCTGTTGAACGTGTGCACCAAGCTTTCGTCGAACGTGTTGTGGAAATGGACGACGAGACGATGGAACGCTACCTGGAAGAGGGGGCCGTTGATCCCAAGAGTTTGCACGCTCCGTTGACCAAAGCTTTGCGTTTGGGTCACATCATCCCGGTTTGCTTTACCTCGGCTAAAAACTTAATTGGTATGCGTGACTTGATTAAGGTTTTTGTCCGTCATTTGCCCAATCCGACAGAAGCTAATGCTCCACTCTTTTACAAGGCCGACGGCTCAGAATACATGACATTCCCGGATGCCAACCGCCCGGTATTGGCCCATGTGTTCAAGGTCGTCAACGACCCCTACATTGGCAAGATCGGTCTATTCCGTCTGCATCAAGGCCGCATCACGAAAGACTCCACACTCTTTGTGGACGACGGAAAGAAAGCTTTCAAAATTACTCGTCCGATCATGCTTCAAGGTAAAGAAGGCCTCGAAGTCGATGAAATGAATCCCGGCTACATCGGTGCCGTTGCCAAGGTTGACGATATTGTTTACGGAAGCATTCTTCATGACAGCTCTATTGAAGGCGGCATTTACATGAAGAAATTGAACTTCCCGAAACCGATGTTTGGCTTAGCCGTCAGCCCCGCTAAACGCGGTGACGAAAGCCGTATGTCGGAAGTGCTTGAAAAGATGGTTAGCGAAGATCCTACCTTGGAGGTTGAGCATGACGTTGTCATGAATGAAACCGTTTTAAGAGGTCTGAGTGAACAACATCTTCGCATTGTCCTCAAACGCATGGCTTCTCAGTTCAAACTTGAAGTTCAAACACGCACTCCTCGCGTTCCTTATCGTGAAACAATCGCGGCTCCCGCTGAAGGTCACGCTCGCCATAAGAAACAAACGGGCGGAGCCGGTCAATTCGGTGAAGTGTTCCTTCGTGTTGAACCGCTTCCTCGCGGCGCTGGTTTCAAGTTTGTCGATCAGGTTAAGGGCGGTGCCATTCCGTACAACTTCATTCCTGCTGTTGAAAAAGGTGTTCAAGAAGTTTTGGATTCCGGCTACGTGGCGGGCTACCCCATCCATGACGTTCGTGTCACGGTTTACGATGGTAAGTATCACCCCGTAGACAGTAAGGAAGTCGCATTCGTCGCTGCCGGCAGAAAAGCGATGTTGGATGCTTTGGCCAATGCTAAGCCCACTTTGCTTGAGCCGATTGTCAGAATCGAAATTGAAGCGCCGGATTCCTGCATGGGCGACATCGCCGGCGACTTGGCAAGTCGCCGCGGACAAGTCAGCGGAACCGAAAACCTGACCGGTGGCATGATGCTCATCACCGGACGGGTGCCGCTCACCGGTCTTGATGGATACGCTAATCGCCTGAACGCTCTAACACAAGGTGCGGGCACCTATTCGATTGAATTGTTGGCATACGAACCGGTTCCTGCCTCAGTTCAAGCTGAATTGGCCAGTAAGTATCAACGCAAGGCCGAAGAAGATTAATACTGGCGTCTGAGCTTTGCAGTCGGTCGGATTCTCAAACATTCGACCGACTGTTTTTGCCTTAAGCTCACAAAAGCCGAAGCTTTCATATTAGAATACTTTGGTTGATTATTTGGGAAATCATTCCCTTCATATATTGGGAGCATTTATGCGTACCGAATATACCGGTCTCATTAATGAAAAATTCATCGGTCAAACGGTAACCCTCTACGGTTGGGCTCACCGTCGTCGTGACCACGGCGGAGTCATTTTTATCGACTTGCGTGACCGCGAAGGTCTTTTGCAAGTGGTTTGTGACCCTGATACCCCTGAAGTTTTCAAAACGGCAGAAGCCGTCCGCAATGAATATTGCTTGAAGGTGGTTGGTCTCGTGCGTGCCCGTCCCGAAGGCACCCACAACCCTGATTTGATCTCCGGCGGTGTCGAAGTACTTTGCCGTGAATTAACCATCCTCAATAAGTCCGAAACGCCTCCGTTCCATTTGGACGATGAAAATCTTTCTGAAACGACTCGCTTGACTTACCGCGTTTTGGATCTTCGTCGTTTACAAATGCAACGCAATTTAAAATTGCGCTACAAGGTTGCTTTGGCTATTCGCAATCACTTGGACAAACAAGGTTTCATTGATATTGAAACCCCGATGCTGACACGCAGCACTCCGGAAGGCGCTCGCGACTACTTGGTTCCGAGCCGTGTCCATGACGGCCATTTCTACGCCCTGCCTCAATCGCCGCAATTGTTCAAACAATTGTTGATGGTGGCCGGCTTTGACCGTTACTACCAAATTGTGAAGTGCTTCCGTGATGAAGACCTTCGTGCAGACCGTCAACCTGAATTTACGCAGGTTGATATTGAAACATCGTTCCTGACGCAACAAGAAATTCGCGACATCATGGAAAACATGATTCGTGACGTTTTCAAGGAAACGATCAACGTTGACCTCCCTGATCCGTATCCGGTGATGTCTTGGCACGAAGCGATGACCCGCTTTGGTTCCGACAAGCCCGATTTACGTATTAAGGGTATTGAATTGCGTGAAATCACCGAACAGGCAAAGACGTCTGAATTTAAGGTGTTCCGTTCCGCCACCGAGTTGCCCGACGGCAAGGTTGTGGCCATGAACGTGCCTCACGCTGCCAGCATGCCGCGCTCTGAAATCGACTCCTACACGGAATTTGTGAAGATCTACGGCGCAAAGGGCTTGGCTTACATCAAGGTTAACGAAAAGGAAAAGGGCCGTGAAGGCTTGCAAAGCCCGATCGTGAAGAACCTCTCCGATGAACTTCTTGCTCATATCCTTGAAGTAACGGGCGCTCAAAACGGCGACGTCATCTTCTTCGGTGCCGACCGCGCTAAGATCGTCTATGACTCTTTGGGAGCCTTGCGCTTGAAGATCGGTCACAGCGAATTCGGTAAAGCGAATGGTTTGTATGAAGAAGGTTGGAAGGCCCTCTGGGTGGTCGATTTCCCGATGTTTGAATACGATGATGAAGAACATCGCTGGGTTGCTTGCCACCATCCGTTTACAATGCCTCACCCCGACCATGTCGACATGTTGAGTACTGATCCCGGCAAGTGCTTGGCTCAGGCCTATGACATGGTGCTCAATGGTTGGGAAATCGGCGGCGGTTCCATCCGTATCCACCGCGCAGACATTCAAAGCAAGGTTTTTGCCGCTTTGAATATCGGTCCGGAAGAAGCCCGTGCGAAGTTCGGCTTCTTGCTTGATAACTTGCAATACGGCGCTCCTCCTCATGGCGGTATCGCCTTTGGTCTTGACCGCATCGTGACGATTATGGCTGGTGCTCCTTCCATTCGTGACGTGATTGCATTCCCGAAGACTCAGCGTGCTCAGTGCTTGTTGACGAATGCTCCGGCCCCTGTGGACGAAAAACAATTGCGTGAATTGCACATTCGTTTGCGTAACCCGCAACCGGCCAAGGACTAATTGAAATAATTAGCCCATAATCAATAACGGGAACCGCTCATTTTGAGGGTTCCCGTTATTTTTCTCTTCAATTTGAATTAAAGACTAAACAACCATCCGCCGTCATGATCCCAGGGATCTTGAGTGACAGCGGTCTCTGTGACAACTCCATTTAAATCAAACTGCACCCAAAAAGCCATATCCATACCGCCGATGTCATTGAATCGATACATGAATGCCGTTTGGTCTTGGAGTTTGAATTCATACTCCTGAGCACAATGTCCAAACATCTGATATACGTCCGCTTTGGTATGCTTACCGGGGATCACTAATTTGAAATGATCCTCGTTCATGGTTTTCTCTTTACCTACGTAATTCCCATTATTATCAAAGCGCATCCAATAGACTTCCTGTCCGAAAGGCTGCATGGAATACACCAAAATAAAGCTGCCATCAGGCTGAGTCATCTTTGAGTCCGGCATTCCCAATTCGGTTAGCACCGCGTTTTCCGGTGTACCGACATCAATCAAATCAGGATGAGCGCACCCCGCTAAAATCAGCGCAGACATTGAAAGCGCGCAAATTTTAATTGTCTTCAATATTTTCATAAAAATTGCTCCTTCTCCTCTGTCTTGATTGTATGCCTATTCAGACCAACTGATAGAGATACTCGACTGGCTTTTTTGCTCACCGTATGTGGAGACCTTGAATTACAATACAAACATCTTGCTTAATAGGTAAACAGATATGTCCGTTGTTCGTTTGGCGCTCGTCTCGACGATGTCGATTCAGTCAATCGCCACAGCCAGTACAGTAACTCTATCGGCTATTGCTCCACTGGTAGCCGCAGCCATTGGAATGCCCAGTTCCTTCATCGGCACATACGTCTGTTTTATTTATATCGGTGCAGCCTTTGCCGCTGTAGCCGGCGGGACAATGGTCACCCGTTATGGGGGCATCCATGTTTCTCAAGGTTGTCTGATTCTGGCAGCCATTGGGCTTATGCTTAGCGCCGTAGCGAATTTCTGGTGTATTTGTTTGGGCGGGCTTTTACTTGGACTCAGTTACGGCCCCATCACCCCGGCTTCCAGCGATATTTTGGCGCATACCGTACCCAAAGAACGGATGGGCTTTGTTTTCTCCCTCAAACAAACCGCCGTTCCTCTAGGTAGCGCTTTGGCCGGTTTTATTGTCCCAAGCGTTGCGCTTTGGGCTAATAACTGGCAGGCTGGCCCTCACGTAATGGCTATTTTTGCGCTTTCCGTCGCTTTACTTGTTTTGTATCACCGAAGCAGTTTAGATGATCACTTTGATCCACGATCACGCTTTAGTATTCACACTGTATTAAACGCTTTGCGGCTGGTCACTTCCCAGGCCGGATTGCGCCGCATGTGTATCGTTTCCTTCGTTTATAACGGCACACAAATGTGTGTATTCAGCTACCTCGTCTCTTTCATGGTTGAAGATATTTCAATTCCGATTGTTTTAGCGGGGATGGCTTTGAGTGCCGCCAGCATTGGCGGAATGTGCGGACGTCTTTTTTGGGGAATTTTTGCTGACTGGATTCATTCGCCGAGATTAACCCTATCGCTGTTGGGCTTCTTAATGGCTGCCATGCTTGTCAGCGTAGGCTTTTTTAGCCCCCAAACAGCCACCATTTTGCTCTTAGCTGTATGTTTTTGCTTGGGTGGCTCAGCCATCGGCTGGAATGGAGTCTACTTAGCTCATGTCGCCAGAATCGCTCCGGAAGGGAAAGCTGGGGTAGCCACCGGCGGCACGCTCTTTTTCACCTTTGCCGGCGCTATTTTTCTGCCACTCATTTTTGGCGTTATTCACAATACGTTCGGCCAATACTTTGAAAGCTTTTACGCTACCGCCGCATTATGCGCTTTGATTGCTCTTTGGCTATTGATCAGTAAAACACCAGAAAACTAAGGATTATGCTGACATTCTTTGATGTCAGACTGAATTTCATCGATAAGAGCGTGGAAACTCTCTCGAACCTGCTTTTCGGAGCATCCGAGTACTAATGCGTCCTCTAATGCATCTTTAATCATTGAGCGCAACTCTTCATAGTTTTCATTCAAAACCATGACTTTTTCTGTACAGGAAACCGGACTGCCATCCGGCTTCTCCCAACGGGGAATAGCGTTTTTACTGTTGTCCATACGTTTTAAATCGCTCCATTACTTCTTGCATTTGAGCTTCAGACAACAACTTGGGTTCTCCGAGTTGACGAGTCAGTGTATACATGTGTGCTAAATTTTCAACTTCATGAGCAAGCTTTAACGCAGCGCTCAAACTACCGCCTACGGCCAACACCCCATGGTGAGACAAAAGACAGGCATTTTCTTTTTCAAGAGCCTCTGCCGCGATTTTTGCTAACTCTTCTGAGCCGAATAAGGCGTAGGGCGCGCATTTTATGCTATTGCCTCCGGCAACAGCCACCATGTAATGAAACGCCGGGATGCAAAGATCTTGGCAGGCAAGAGCCGTGGCATACACCGAATGAGTGTGCACAATGGCACTGACATCTTGACGGTGACGATAAACTTCTGCGTGCATTAGCCACTCACTTGAGGCTTTTCTTTGCTTAGCGAATTCTTCGTGCGGCAGACCATCCTGGGCTACAAAAACGATGTCCTGAGCAACAAGATCTTCATAGGCGATGCCTGTCGGCGTTATCCAAAAACCTTCTAATTCCCCAACTCGAGCACGCACGGAAACATTCCCGCTTTTATTAACATTAATGCCCAATGCATTCATGCTACGAGCGGTTTTAATAACAAGCTCTCTTAAATCTTTTTCCTGATGCACCATTACCCCCTAGCGTGAGCCCTTGCCCCTTCTGGGAATAGTCTTGTTAAAAACTCCGGTGCACATACGCCTCTTTCCGTGATAATTCCTGTCACCAATTTGGCAGGGGTTACATCAAAAGCCGGATTTTCAACATTGGTTTGCTCACTGATGATCCTGACGTCACAAGCATGTCCTTTTTTATCCAAGCCGCGAACAATCCGCAGCTCGTCTCCCGCTCGATTTTCTATTTTTATGCTGTGCTTGCCGTCTTGAATAGACCAATCGATCGTTGACGACGGAGCCGCCACATAAAAGGGAACGTCCATATCTTTGGCTGCGAGCGCTTTTAGATAAGTTCCAACTTTGTTGGCCACGTCGCCAATAGCCGTAATTCGATCAGCCCCAACAATAACCGCATCGACTTCACGATGCTGCATCAGATGGCCTCCAGCATTATCAGCAATCACGGTGTGGGGGATGCCGACACCAGCCAATTCCCAAGCGGTCAACAATCCCTGCTCGCGAGGACGGGTTTCGTCAACCCAAACATGAAGAGGAATCCCCTGTTCAAACGCAATGTACACGGCAGACAATGCGGTACCGTAATCAACAGTTGCTAACCAACCGGCATTGCAATGGGTAAGAATATTGACCGGTTCACGCTTACGGGCGTAGATCTCCGCAATTACTCTCGCACCGTGAGTTCCGATGGCTCGATTAGTCAGAACATCGGCTTGAGTCATTTCCTTGGCCAGTTTATAGACCGCCGGCAAACGATCCTTTTGCGGCAATGAAATGACGCGTTTGACCACATGATCAACTGCCCATTGAAGGTTAACCGCGGTCGGTCGAGTCGCAATCAACTCACTTCTGACTTCATGAATAAAATCATCGCTCGCGTTATCGCGTATAGCCAACACAAGAGCCCAAACAGCGGCAATACCGATTAAGGGCGCGCCTCTTACTTTCATAGTCGCGATGGCATCTCGCACTTGTCGCCAATCATCAAGTCTTTCCTTCTTAAACTCGAAGGGCAACTTAGTTTGATCAATAATTCCTACGGCTTGACCATGTTCAATTGACCAAATCGTACGGGTGGGGATGCCGTTGACTTTCATATAAGACGTCCTGAAACTAGCTCTTAGTGAAAAAGAAGCTTCTTTCCCCTGTCAGACAAGGGAATTGAAGGATATCCTTTAATTTTAGCAAAGCCTCTCTTATCACTTTGAGTAAAGTAGCTGATAGATGCAATATTTTCTTACGGAAAAATAGGGAGTTAGAGCTTTTTTGAGTAAAATTGAGGGGTTAATTTTTGCTCGAAAGATTCTCTAATGGATACGTCCCATCAATTACGTGCAGCTTTGGCTCCTGAGAGTATCGCCGTTATCGGCGCCAGTGATCGTGAAGCCTCTCGCGGAGCGCCGCTATGGAAAAACCTAATCAGTGCCGGTTTTAGCGGAAGAATTTATCCTGTTAACCCCAAATACCGTTATTTAGGGGATATTCCTTGCTATCCAAGTATTAAAGCCATTGAAGACCACATTGATCTGGCTATTTTGGCCGTTCCCACAAAAACCATTGAGAGCGTTCTGGAAGATATCGCCTCTCATGGCACTCGTTGGATAGCTCTTGCCCCCAGTGATGCTTCCGTCACATCTGATTCGAATTGGCAAGCCAAAATTGTCAATAAGGCTCACGCTTTAGGGCTTCGCTTAATCGGAACCGACTGTCTGGGCATTATGCGCCCCAGCATGAATTTAAATGCTAGTTATTGGTCAGAGCTTCCGTTAGCCGGAAATGTCGGTTTTGCCGCTCAATCTGGCGTTATCGGCACTTCCCTTTTGGCAACTAAACGAATTCGAGATATTGGTTTCTCCACGCTAATTAACACCGGCGATGAAATTGATGTTTCAATGAGTGAGGTCGTTGATTTTCTTGCTCAAGATAAAGAAACCGGTGTTATCGTTTTGCACATTGAAGGTATCCGAAATCCCAGAGAATTCTTCTCGGCTGTTCGAGAAGCGGCCAAACACAAACCGGTCATTGTCCTTCGGGGCGGGAAAAGCCTTCAAGCCTCGCAACTTCTGGCTAGCAGAATGGGAGTGCCCGCCGGCGACGACAAGGTTTTTAATGCCCTGTTGGAACGAGCCGGCGCAATTCGAGTCTACGGTCTCGAAGAAATGCTTTCTGCAATTGAAATTTTTGGTCAAAAACGCCTCCCCCGCAGCAATCGCGTAGGCATCATCAGTAACGGTAGCGGATTCGGTGTTCTCGCCGCTGATGCCGCCTCAGAGTGTGACGTGAAAATTGCCACTCTGAGTCGTACAACAACGGAAAAGTTACACAAGATTTTCGACAATCCGCTTCCGATGACTAATCCTGTCGACTTATGGGCTGACGCGGATCCCAGACGAATAAAGCTTGCCGTTGATGCTTTAAATAAAGATGAGAATGTTGACGCCATCATCATTGTGACGGCTCCGACATTTGCTGCGCCACTTGAGCGAGTTTGCGATGCCATCGCTTACGCAACAGATGCCAGCTATAAACCCATCATCACCGCTTGGATTGGAGAGTCTCAAACCATTGCGGCCAAAAAACGGCTGAAAGACCATCCTATTACCGTTTTAAAAAGCCCTGAGAGCGCAATAAAAGCGTTTTCATGGATGGCTCATTACGCCCAGTCACGACGTTATCTTGCAGCCACAATCGCCTCTGAAAGCGACCCATTGCCTGCAGATGAAAGGGCTATCCGAAACATACTGGAAGAAGATAAGAGTAACGAGTGTTACAGCTTAAATGAGTTGCAAACAAAGAAGCTATTGGCTTGTCTGGGCTTAACAGCTGCCACCGGCATTCTTGTGCAATCTCCAATTGAAGCGGTTAATGCTGCTAAAAATTTAGGCTTTCCTGTTGTTATCAAAGCCATTGCCAAGGGCGTAATACACAAAAGTAATGTCGGCGGAGTCGCGCTGGACCTCAAAACTGAAGAGGATGTTTTGAAAGCGAGCCAAAGCATTTTGGAAAGCGTTAAAAATAGGGCCCCTTACGCTCAATTAGAGGGACTTTATATCCAGCGTTACATCCGTCAACCTCATGGACGGGAAGTCAAAATTACCGTTCATACAGATTCTCGCTTCGGACCTGTTATCAGCTTTGGCGCTGGCGGCCATATGGGAGACATCTACAAGGACGATGTCTGTGAACTGCTTCCACTGACCAAACCATTGGCTGCCGCACTCATCGAGAAGCCGACCGTAAGCACTTACCTCGGTGATTTCCGAGGTATGCCTGCTGCCAATAAAGAAGCTCTGGCTCAAATTTTGATGAGAATTTCCAAGCTCGTCACCGATTTCCCGCTTATCCGTGATCTAACGATTGATCCGCTTTTAGTCGATGAAGGTGGCTGTATTGTGTTAGACGCTCATATTGGCATATCTCCCAATAACTTAGACAAAGACGCATTGGCCTCCCACTTGACTTTAGCGCCCGAGCCATCTATCGATTCTGCTTGGCGAGACATCAAGGGCGGACAAGTATCGCTTCGCAGTATCCATGCTCAAGACTACGACTCTCTTCGTGACTTCTTGAAGCGACTTTCGCCTCAAACAACTTACTTGCGACTGCACATCTCTTCCAATGAGTTGGCCAGAGAAAAACTGATTGAACTCACAAATATTGATTACAACAGAGAAGTAGCGATTGTTGCGTGTGACACCGAAGAGCCTGATCTCATTCATGGCGTTGCTCGTTTCAAGCGAATGCCTGGAACATCATTTGCAGAGTTCGGTGTAGTTGTTGAAGATGAATGGCAGCGGCGCGGTTTGGCCTCATTACTCATGAAAGAGCTTATCGAACAAGCAAAAATTATGAAACTTACCGTCCTCATCGGTTATGTTTTACGCGGCAATGACGGGATGTTCGCATTAATGGATTCGCTCGGATTTGTCCGCCATGAAGATGAAACTCTTGACGATGCTTTCGTTGTATACACGCTGAATTTAGAGTGAGAAAATATGTCTGATTTAACTGTCAGTGTACAAAACGGTGTTTGTCATTTAGTGATTTCTCGCCCGGCTAAACGCAACACAATTGATGCAGCAACATGTTTGAGTTGGGTAAAAGTTTTGGCACAAGCCCAAAAAGATGATGCTGTTCGCTGTGTGATCATAAGCGGCGAGGAGACTGTCTTTTGCGCCGGTGCAGATCTTCAAGAATCATTACACAGAGATGAAAAGATTCAACAGGCCTATGATGCACTCATTGAATCGATGATCGCCTTTGATAAACCGATTTTGGCTGCCGTCCAAGGCCCTGCTGTTGGACTAGGCGTAGCCATTCTTTGCTTCTGTGACATGGTTTACTGCGGAGAAAAAAGCCTTTTTTCAGTCCCCTTTACTGCATTAGGCCTGACACCGGAATTCGGACTGACATTTAGCCTTTGTGAAAAAGCAGGCTTTAAGAAGGCAATGGAAAAATTATTGCTTAGTGAACCAATTTCTGCCTTTGAAGCGTTGCAAATGGGAATTGTCACCTCAGTCTTTAAGGATGAGGATGTATTAAAAGAGACGCTTGCTCGTGCCGCTCGTTTAACCGTACTGCCTCCGGGAAGTCTTAGAGCTACCAAAGCCCTAATGAGAAAACATCAAGGGATCGCTATTCGTGAAGCATTAAATGCAGAGCACGATGCATTGACCCAAAGGCTTCAAAGCGATGAAGTCAAAGAAGCGTGTCGAGCCTTTGAAGAAGGCCGTAAACCCGACTTCAGCGTCAGCTCCCACTAGGAGAATAAATAATGGCAATGATTGAAATTCAACATGTCAGCAAATGGTACGGCGAAAACTTCCAAGTCCTTAAGGATTGCACCGCCAGTGTTGAAAAAGGCGAAGTGGTCGTTGTCTGCGGTCCGTCCGGCTCCGGAAAATCAACGCTGATTAAGACCGTAAACGGACTAGAGCCTTTTCAGGAAGGCAGAATCATTGTCAATGGCATTGATGTCGGCAATCCCAAAACAAATTTGCCGAAATTGCGACAACATATCGGGATGGTTTTCCAACATTTTGAACTTTTCCCCCACCTCTCCATCATCGACAACCTGACTTTAGCGCAAATGAAAGTGCTAGGTAGAAGCAGGGATGAAGCAACAGAAAGGGGGTTAAGTCTCCTGGAACGCGTCCATTTATCTCAACAAGCCTTGAAATTCCCCGGTCAACTCTCAGGCGGTCAGCAGCAACGTGTCGCCATCGCCCGAGCGTTGGCAATGGATCCCGTCTGCATGTTGTTTGATGAGCCAACCTCTGCACTTGATCCTGAAATGATTAACGAGGTACTCGATGTCATGGTGGAACTCGCTCAAGACGGCATGACAATGATGGTTGTTACTCATGAAATGGGATTTGCCAGACGCGTTGCTGACAGAGTCTTATTTATGGAAAGCGGTGAGATTCTGGAAAATGCCCCGACACAAGAATTCTTCACTCAACCTAAGAGTGAAAGAGCCGTACAATTTCTATCGAAAATTCTCAATCACTAAGAAAAAAATAATGAATACGCTGAGTTATGATTGGGAAAGTAGAAGGATCTTTTAATAATGATTGAGCACGCTCACACAAATAATTCCACCTTAGCACTAGCCAGAACGGTTTTAAGCAGAGAAGCCGAAGCTCTGACTAACCTCGCCGATCGTTTAGGCGATACTTTTTTAAAAGCCGTGCAATGTCTTTTAAATTGTAAAGGGCGTGTTGTTGTATCCGGCGTTGGCAAAAGTGGCCATATCGGTTGCAAACTGGCTGCGACGTTAGCCTCTACTGGGACACCTGCCTTTTTCGTTCATGCGGGTGAGGCCGCCCACGGCGATCTTGGAATGATCACGAAAGACGATGTCGTCATCGCCATTTCCAACTCTGGGACGACTAATGAACTTTTAACCATTGTTCCGGTTATCAAGCGCGAGGGAACTCCCCTGATTGCCATGACAAGCGCGCCGGATAGTGCACTGGCTAAATATGCTGATATTCACTTAGATGTCGGTGTCAGACAAGAAGCTTGTCCTCTTGGTCTGGCTCCGACCACCAGTACAACGGCAACACTTGCGTTGGGAGATGCTTTGGCAGTTGCCTGCCTTCAAGCCAAGGGATTCACCTCGAATGACTTTGCGCGTTCGCACCCCGGTGGTGCCTTAGGTCGCCGATTACTGATTCATGTTTCCGATGTCATGAGAACCGGCGAAAAGGTACCTAGCGTACTCAATACGGTGTCTGTTTTGGATGCTGTGCGCGAAATTACGCTCAAGCGCATCGGCATGACTGCCATCGTCGACAAAGACAATTGTGTTCAAGGTATCTTTACCGAAGGCGATTTGAGACGACTGATTGAGCGAATGGGCGACATTCGCCAAGTCTGCATCGCCGATGTTATGACTCCCAGTCCCAAAACGATTGCGAAGACTGCGTTGGCCGCTGAGGCCGCCCACATTCTTGATCGTTCTCTTTGTAATCAATTGCTGGTCGTTGATGAAGCAAACCACCTCATCGGTGCATTGCATATTCACGATCTTATGACAGCCAAAGTACTATGACACTCACAGAAAAAGCTAGAAAAATTAAGTTACTGATTTGCGATGTCGATGGTGTTTTAACTGACGGTAAAATTTACATCGGTAACGAAGGCGAGTTGTTCAAGGCTTTCGATGTTAAGGATGGCCTCGGCATCAAGATGTTGTTGGCTAATGGCGTTGATGTTGCGATCCTAACGGCCAGAAGTTCTGAAATTCTCAAACGTCGCACGCATGAATTGGGCATCACCAATGTCCTTCAGGGACAGCGCGACAAGGTAAAGGGACTTGGAGAACTTCTCACTGCCACGGGGTTGTCGCCCGAAGAAATCGCTTATATTGGCGACGATTTGCCTGATTACGCCGTTATCCAAAAGGTAGGCTTAGCCGCTTGCCCAAGCAACGCCGTTGAAGAAATTGTTCAATTGGCCGATTTTAAGAGCCAATACAGTGGAGGAGCCGGTGCTGTTAGAGAATTGGCAGAGTTCATTTTGAAGACTCAAGGAAAATGGGAAAGTACTTTGGAAAAAATGTTCCTACACCCTGATCCTAACGCCAGGCATCGCTACTAATTGAGAGAAAGAATGCGAGAAAGACTGACTGCCATTATCGCTATTATTTTGTTGCTGCTTCTCATTGCGGCCAGCTACTGGTACGCCATGCAGGCCTCTTTTAGCAAATTGCGATACATCCCGAGTGAAGAATCTCCGGATTTCATCGCTTCTGAAGCAACTATTGTTACGTTTGATGAAAACGGCGTTGCTAAAAATCGCTTACAGGCTGAAGAATTTCGGCATTTTTCCAATGATTCCATCACCATGGTTAAGCCCCAGGCTACAACCGTCTCTCCTGATGAACCGATTACACACGCCCAAGCTTTAAAGGGGCATAGCAGTGATGCAGGAGAAACTTTTGTGTTTGAGGGTGATGTCGTTGCCTCAAGAGCGGCCAGTGGTCAAACTGCCGCTACTCGCCTTGAAACCCAAAGCATGACGGTATACACAGACACTAATCGCTACGAAACGGATGACAAGGTCGATATATTCAGCGGCAACGACAGAACTCATGGTACGGGGATGGTTTTTGACAATATGTCCCGAACTGTTGAACTGAAAAGCCGAGTTACTACGGTGATAGAACCTCAGGGAAGCTCAAAGAACTTGCTTCCTTAAACACCCCAGGATTTGAGATGAAATTTTTAACTGTTTTTGCTCTGCTTTTAGCTTTAGCCGTTCCGACCGTGCAGGCCGAAAGCCGTGATAGAGAAAAACCCATTGAGATTCAAGCTGATCACTTTTTTGGCGATGAATTGAAACAGGTCGCCACTTATACCGGTTCAGTTAGAGTTGATCAGGGGACTATGCGTTTAACCGGACAAAAATTAGTGCTTCAGGAAACCGCTCAAGGCTACAAAAAAGGAACACTCACCGGAGAATTAGCAACTTTTCGCCAAAAACGAGATCCCAAAACAAAGGGAATTGAGGAATGGGTCTCTGGCAAGGCTGAGCAAATCGTTTATGAGGAACGTACCGGCATTATTACCCTTACAGGCAAGGCACTGGTTGAACGATCCGAAAACGGAGTCGTTAAGGATCGTGCAAGGGGGAATAAAATTGTCTACGATACAATCCGCTCACGTACAATTATCCAAGGTAGCGAAGGCGGGCGAGCCAGTACCGTTATAGCTCCACGCAGCAGTACTCGCTAATGCTCAGTCGTACATTTACCCAAAAGGATTCCGATAGTGCCAACCAATGAAGAAAAACTAAGCTCCGTCCAACCGACGCAAGATGAGGTCGCTTCTGATAATCAAGAAAAAACAGAAGTAGAGGCTCCAGTCAATACGCTGAAAGCTATTGGTCTGAAAAAAAGATACGGCAGTCGTTGGGTTGTGCAAGACGTGTCGCTCGAAGTTAAAAGCGGAGAAGTCGTCGGTCTGTTAGGTCCAAACGGAGCCGGCAAGACCACAACTTTTAACATGGTCGTTGGATTGGTTGTCTCCGATGGAGGCTCTATTGAGCTTAATGGTCAATCTATCGCCCACTTGCCTATCTATAAACGCTCTCGTCTTGGTGTTTCCTATCTACCGCAAGAGGCTTCCGTTTTCCGTCGTATGACAGTGGAAGAAAACATCCGCGCCATTTTGGAACTTCAACAAGACGAGAACGGGAAAAGCTATTCAAAGGCTGAAATTGATAAAAAACTTGACGACTTGCTTGACGAGTTACAAATAACACGGTTGAGAACCAATACGGCCATGAGTTTGTCTGGCGGTGAACGTCGCCGAACCGAAATTGCCCGAGCACTGGCTGCGGAACCTAAGTTTATTTTGTTGGACGAACCTTTTGCCGGTGTTGACCCAATTGCTGTTATTGAAATTCAGCGGATTATTCGCTTCTTAAAAAACAGGGGTATCGGTGTTTTAATTACCGACCACAACGTCCGAGAAACGCTCGGCATTTGTGATCATGCCTACATCATCTGCGATGGCGGCGTCTTGGCTAGCGGTCATCCGAAAGACATCGTTCAAAATGAAGACGTGCGTAGAGCTTACTTGGGTGAAGCTTTCCGCATGTAGTGCGTGCTATGAATCAGATATATCAATATCTTTCATCTTCAAACGTTATTTTTTTCAATTCAATGCAACGCGCGACAAAAAAACGCGTGTTCGAAGAGGCTTGCTTAGCTTTTCAAATGTCAGGCGTTCCGCACACACAGGTCTTTGAAGCACTTTACGCACGGGAACGTTTAGGCAATAATGCCTTGGGAGCTGGAGTAGCACTGCCTCACTGTGAAATTGAGGGACTGAAGCAGCCCATCATCACAATTGTCCTTCTTCAACGTCCGATTCACGTTGACCCAACACCGTATGACACCAAACCGGTTGATATCTTCTTTTTCCTCATCGTCCCAAAAACAGACAATGACGATGAGTACTTGCCGCTTTTGCGCGAGTGCATCGCCATGATGGAAGATAAAACGTTGTGTGCAAAAATCCGAAAAGCAGAGAACGCCGTTGAGGTCTGTGCTTGTATCATGGATTGGGTTGCTCCCACTGTTTTAGCCCGAGAAAGTAAAGAAGACGCCCTTGAAAACGAGTGGGATATCCTTAACGAAGAAGTCAAAGCTCAACTCAAGCAAGAACAAGGCGTTACCTCTTTGACCGTGGCAGCTGTTGAAAACAATAGTTAAGCTTTCCGCTACAATAGTCTGACTTTGTGTGGGGGGACTTGTATGAAGCTTATTATTGTCACCGGTCTTTCGGGCTCAGGAAAATCTGTCGCCATCCGCCAGTTGGAAGATTCCGGCTACTACTGCATTGACAATCTCCCTCTGTCTTTTCTTATCCCGGTTGCTAAAGCCCTGCAACAAACTCAGGACTATGTTGCTTTTGCTGTTGATGCAAGAAGTGACTTTGAGGGCTACGCTCCCGAAAAACTCATTGAAGAACTTAACGCACAAAAAGACTGGGATGTGCGCGTTTTATTTCTGACTGCCTCCACTCAGGAACTGATTCAACGCTTCTCTGAAACCCGACGCCGACATCCGTTAACGTTGCGCTTTAGCGCCGGTAATGAAAAAGTCACGCTCTCAGAAGTCATCACGAGAGAACGCGAGTTACTCGAACCTTATAGTGTGCAGGCACACGTTCTGGATACAACTCACTTGCAAAGCAACACTCTGCGCACTTGGGTGAAAGACTTCGCCGATGCCCCTCATGCCGATCTCAGTTTGACGTTTGAATCGTTCGGTTATAAACACGGCATTCCCACCGCGGCAGATTTAGTTTTTGACGTCCGCAATCTCCCCAATCCTTACTACGATCCTCAACTGCGGCCACTGACGGGACAAGATGAAGCCATCGTTGAATTTATGCAAAAGCAGCCGATGGTCACTGAAATGGTTAAAGACATTGAGTTCTTCATCGAAAAGTGGTTGCCCAGCTACCAAGCAACAAACCGGCACTACTTAACCGTGGCTATTGGTTGTACGGGCGGTCAGCATCGTTCTGTCTATGTCGCGGAAACTCTAGCTAAATATTTTGCACAGAAACTTCCCTCTGTCGCCATCCGTCACCGCATCATCGGTCAAGCGAAAAAACCGGTAAAAGGTCTTAGTCAGACTCTCTAGCGAAAAAACGCTCTAATAGACCTCTGATAGGAGCGGGAAGCCCAATGTCGGGCAACTCTGCGACTTTTGCCCATCGCTCGTCGTTTTTCACTGTATCAGGATTTTTGATATGAATTGCCCAAGGATGCAAGACGAGACGGTAGTGAGAAAAGTCGTGATGAAAACTTTCTAACCTTCGAATATTTTTAATCATGAAGCCTTGAGCAGAAAGCGCCTCCGAAATGTCTTCCTCCGACATTTCGCCTTCTCGTTCAGGCAAACTAAAAAGTCCCCGCCAAACACCCCGGGCCGATCGTTTTTGCAGCAAACAACCGTCCTCATGCCAAAGAAGGAAAAAAGTCCTCTCTTTTTCCAAACGATTAAGCTTTTTTCTGGGAGCTGGAATATCCCCTTGTTTGCCATTCAGTAAAGCTTGACAAGTTTCTCGAAATGGGCAAATGACACACTTAGGGGTTCTTGTACAAACTGTGGCGCCTAAATCCATTAGCCCTTGTATATAGGCTTCAATATCATTTTGAGGTAACAGATTTTCAGCCAAATCCCACAGCTTTTTAGTTGTTTCACCATTGTCAACAGGGGCGTCAAGACAAAAATAACGCATCAGAACCCTTTTGACATTCCCATCCAAAATAGTTTCCTTAGCCCCAAAGCTAAAAGCTACTATGGCCGCAGCTGTACTGCGGCCAACTCCTGGAAGGGACTCCCATTCAAGGCGAGTTGTGGGAAAGACACCCTTGTGATCATAGACAATGATTTTTGCGCTTTTATGTAAATTTCTCGCTCGTGAGTAGTAACCCAATCCCGACCAATATTGCATGACTTCATCTTCAGAAGCCTCTGCTAAGGATTGGACGGTCGGGAAACGTTTCATAAAGCGATCATAGTATTCAATGACCGTAGAAACTTGAGTTTGTTGCAACATGATTTCGGAAATCCACCGTGCGTAAGGGTGTGCGTATTGCCAAGGCAAATGATGCCTACCATGGACTTTTTGCCAATCAATAAGTGTTTGAGAAAATTGTTCCGAGATCATGGATTTTTAGGAAAACAGTACAATAGCGAAATCCTTGCTGATTATAAAGACATGCCTCTTAATCTATTTACTTTTAAACGAGCCCTTTGCACCGCGTTAAGTCTGACTTGCTTAGTGAGTTCATCCTGGGCTAAAGAGACGCTTCCGAATGTTGAACTAACCGGGGGACTTCTTTTCCAAATCATTGCTTCAGAATTTGCTCTGCAGCGCAATGACCCTGCCACGGCATTTCAAACTTATATGCAAACCGCCCGAACAACAAAAGACCCTCGTTTGGCGAAACGCGCCTTTGAAATTGCAGACGGTGCTCACGCCTTTGAACAGGCTTCAGAAGCGGCACAACTTTGGGAGAAACTCTCTCCGTCAAATGCGGATGCTCAATTGGCTAATACGCTGACTCAAATCCGCCAGGGCGATTTGTCTGAAAAGCGACAGCAGAGCGCAAAGGATCTCATTTTAAGTGCGAAAAATCAGCAAGAACGCCTAAAACGGTTTCAAGCGATTGCTCTCCAAGCTCAGTTCAGCTCAGCCCAACCTCAACAGATACTGACCTTTTTGCGTCCTTTGGCAAGTTTGTGCAAAGACCAGAAAGAGGCAGCATTGACACTAGCCAAGCTATATCGCCGAACAGGCAATGCGGAACTCGGAGAACATTTTGCAAAAATTGCTTGGCAACAACTTCCCGATAGTACGGTTGCACTTTTGGAATACGCCGATACGCTCATCGCAAAAGAACCGCTTAAAGCGGTCAGTACTCTTGAAAATTTCGTCAAACGTCACCCAAAAGACTACGATGCTCAACTGGGTTTGGCTAAAGCTTATGCACGTACACAGAATAAAAACGGCGTAAAAAAACAAATCAAGATTTTGGATCCTTTCTCCCAGAAAATGCCTAATTTGGCTTTTACTCTGGCCAGTATTTGCGACACTGTCGGACTATTGGAAGAGACTAAACGATATTTAATGACCTTTGAGCGTCTGGCCAAAGCGCAGAAAGTTTCTCTTGAAAGACTTCCCAGAACCTATTTATCTCTTGGGATGATCGACTATAAACAACGTCATTTCTCCGCTGCTGCTGACTGGTTTAGTCAAGTGGATCAGTCCAGTGAATTCTTTCCGCAATCTCGTTTATTTTTAGCCCAAGCTCTCGCCGCGGAAAAACATTTTGATGAAGCAATCGAAGTTCTGGATAAAACAAAAGTTAATGATCAACTGAAAACAGAGTTCCTCCATAAACGTGCTCAGATACTTTACGAAGCCGATCGACTGCCGCAAGCCTATGAAGCAATGAAAAAGGCTTTATCCACTGACAAAGATAATGCTACGTTACTTTTCCAGTGCGCCGTTATTGCCAATGAGATTAAACGCATTGATGAAGCTGAGAAATATTTACAAAATGCGATTGAACTCTATCCCGATAACGCCAATTTCTACAATACGCTGGGTTATCTTTGGGTAGAAAACGGCGTCAAGCTGGATCAAGCCAAACCGCTCATTGAAAAAGCTCTTCGACAAGAACCTGAGAACCCTGCCTTCTTAGATTCCATGGGTTGGCTTTATTTCAAACAAGGAAGTCTCAAGCAAGCTCAAAATTATTTGGAAAAAGCCGCCAAATTGTCTAATGACAAAGAAATACTGCTGCACCTTGCTGAGGTTTACCAAGCTCAAGGGGAAACACCCAAAGCGATGGATATCCTTCGACCCATGCTCAAAGAGAATGCGGAAGATCAGGAGATTAACTCATTGATGGATCGGTTACATCTGCGTTTTTAGGTAAAAAATGACTTTTAAACTTATCGCCACCGGCATTGCAAGCATCTTGTTGACAGGGTGTGTCGCCCTGTCCACTCCCGAACTTGAGCAATCTTGGCAAGGTCGATTTTCATTGATTGCACGTTCTGCCTCTCAGCAGGAAAATCACAGCGGCCGTTTTACATTAACGCAAGCTAACACTGATTTAACTATTTTGGATTTAAAAAGTGCTTTAGGGAACACTTTGGCGAGAATCACGCGAACTCCCACAGAAGTATCTTTGGAGACGTTAGGCAATCCGACCGTGTACGCCAACGACGCCGAGTCGCTTTTACTAAAGAGCCTCGGGTTCAGCGTACCAGTTGATGGACTAAATTATTGGATCGACGGTAAAGTTATTCCCAACCAGACGGCATCCACCATCCCCAGTGCTCCCCCTTATAATCAAGTCAAACAAAGCGGTTGGTTGATCACCTATGAAAATTACGATGAGTCGGGCTTACCCAAACGTATAAGATTGACGAGAGAAGCAACCTCTTTTGCCCCTAGCATTTCTGTTCTTCTTGTTGTCTCGAGCCGAGATCATGATTCTTAATTTGCTTGCTCCAGCTAAATTGAATCTTTTTTTGCATATCGTTGGTCGTCGACAAAACGGTTACCACGAGTTGCAATCTGTTTTTGTTTTGGTAGACCTTTGTGACACCATCAGCTTATCCGCTCGCAATGACCCTGAAGTCGTTCGTACTGGTGATATTGTCGGAGATCCATCAAAAGATTTATGTGTTCGAGCGGCTAAATTACTGCAACAATATACTGGCTCTTCTTTTGGAGCAACGATTAACGTTGTCAAACGCATTCCTTCCGGTGCAGGTATGGGAGGTGGTTCTTCTGATGCAGCCACGACACTGATGGGATTGAATCATCTATGGAATTTGCATTTAACAAAAGATGAACTGATGCGTTTAGGGCTTCAATTGGGAGCTGATGTTCCATTTTTTCTTTTGGGAACAAATGCATGGGTTGAAGGTATTGGCGAAAAATTAATCCCCATTTCCATCCCATCCATTCCTTTTGCCATCATTTGGCCCGGAGTCAATCAAGCAACGGGAGAAATTTTTTCACATCCGGACTTGACAAGAAATACGAAATACGTCACAATGTCGATCCTCGACGCCGCTCAGCAATCTGGTGAGTGGATGAGATTGGGACACAACGATCTAGAACCGATCGTAAAAATTGTGAATCCCGAGGTAAATAAGTTGCTAACGGATTTACCTCAATTCCGCCTAACAGGCTCTGGCTCTGCAGTTTTTGCCGTGATGCCAAAAGATGAGGCGGAAAGGGTGTTTGAAAATTTACCATCCAGATGGAAACATTTTTCGGTAAAAAGTCTTACAATACACCCGACGTTGTCAGCATTATCATGCTGAACCAAAATTTGTAGGGGAGTCGCCAAGCTGGCCTAAGGCACCGGATTTTGATTCCGGCATTCGAAGGTTCGAATCCTTCCTCCCCTGCCAACTTTCGGGAGCAAGCATTGTTGTGCTAGCTCCCGTTTGTTTTTTTACGAAGCGGTTTTTAAGCCGCCAAATACTAACCGAAGAGTTCTCTCTTCCTAACTTTCGGCGAGTCATATCATGGTCCCAATGGTTCCGGACAATCTCATGGTTTTTACGGGCAATGCCAATCCCAAACTTGCCCATGCAGTCGCAGAACATCTCAATATTCCCCTTGGTGAAGCTGTTGTCAGTCATTTCTCTGACGGTGAAGTCATGGTGGAGATTGACGAAAAGGTCCGCGGTCGCGATGTCTTCATCTTGCAAAGCACCTGCTCTCCCACCAATGACAATTTGATGGAATTGATGATTATGGTTGATGCGTTGCGTCGAGCTTCTGCACGCCGTATCACTGCTGTGATGCCTTATTACGGCTACGCACGTCAAGATCGTCGCCCGCGCTCGGTTCGAGTGGCCATCTCCGCCAAAGTGGTTGCCAATATGCTCCAATCCGTTGGTGTCGACCGTGTTTTGACGATGGATTTGCACGCTGACCAAATTCAAGGCTTCTTCGATGTTCCGGTTGATAATATTTACGCAACGCCTATCTTGTTGCGTGAACTTCAAAGCCGTAACTATGAAAACCCTGTCGTGGTCTCCCCCGATGTCGGCGGCGTTGTTCGCGCTCGTGCCATGGCGAAGTCCCTCAACACGGACATGGTCATCATTGATAAGCGCCGTCCACGTCCCAACGTGGCAGAAGTGATGAACCTCATCGGTGAAGTGGCTGGCCGCACTTGCATCATTACCGACGATATCGTCGATACCGCCGGAACACTTTGCAATGCTGCTAAGGCACTGAAAGAACGCGGCGCAATCAAAGTTTGTGCATACATTACCCACCCAGTTCTTTCCGGCCCGGCTATTGAACGCATTACGAATTCCGACTTGGATGAGTTGGTTGTCACGGATACGATTCCGTTACGTGAGGATGCCCTTAAGTGTCCGAAGATCACTCAAGTCTCTGTAGCTAATATTTTCGGTGAAACGATCTCTCGCATTGCTCGTGAAGACTCTGTGAGCGCTTTGTTCGAAAATTGCTAATGTGAATTTAAGGCGAGTCGGAAAAACGACTCGCCTTTTTGTGCAAAATCTGTACAATTGCACACTCGATTGTTTTTTAACAATCTTTTTTTGTTCCTAGTGGATGGTCGCGTCCCGGGAATTTTAATTTTGGAGAAATCTTATGAAAATCATCGCCACCACGCGTCAAGCGCAAGGTACGGGTGCGAGCCGCCGTCTGCGCCGCGCCGACAAGTTGCCCGGTATTGTTTACGGCGGCAACGTTGCGGCCACGCCGATCGAGCTCGAACACAATCCTATTTTCTACGCCTTGCGCAAGGAAAAGTTCCACACCTCGATTTTGACGATGGAATTGGATGGTAAGGATCAGCTCGTTGTTTTGCGCGCTTTCCAAATGCATCCGTACAAGCCGCAAGTCATGCACATTGACTTCCAACGTGTCAATGCTGATGAACCGGTGACCATGAGCGTGCCGTTGCACTTCTTCGGTGCTGAAAACAGCCCGGCCGTTAAGATCAGCAAGGGTCTCATCAACCACGCTCGCAGCTCTATCGAAGTCAGCTGCTTGCCGAAGGACTTGCCGGAATTCATTTCTGTTGACTTGTCTGGTTTGACCGCTCAAACGACGATGCGCGTCTCTGACATCGCATTGCCGGAAGGTGTTTCCGCTGTGGTTCACGGCAATGAAGACCCGGTTGTTGTGTCTGTCGTTGCTCAAGTCGAAGAAGAAGAAGATACGACTGCTGATGCTGCCGCTGCTGACGCCGCTGCTCCTGCTGCTGCGCCCGCCGCTTCTGAAGCAAAATAATTTTCGACTAGACTCGAAAAAGGGCGCCTCGGCGCCCTTTTTTATAACCGAGCTCGATACAAAAATATAGAATTGCTCCCATCTTTAATATGGATATCTGATATATGCCTGCGATTCGATTAATTGTTGGTCTGGGAAATCCCGGTATTGACTACGCCGACACCCGTCACAATGCGGGCTTTTGGTTCTTGGATCAACTTGCCCAAAGAGAAAAAGTTTTTTTTCATGAAGAGAAAAAATTCCAAGGCGAAGTCGCTCGGGTTCGTTTAGCTGGGCAGGATATTTGGCTTTTAAAGCCCACAACTTTCATGAATCGCTCAGGACAAGCCGTCGTTGCTCTGGCCCTTTACTACAAGATACTTCCGGAAGAAATTCTTGTTGTCCATGACGAGCTTGATTTGATGCCCGGGTGCATGAAATTGAAAAAAGGCGGCGGAAACGCCGGTCATAATGGCCTAAAAGATATTACTGAAAAACTTTCCACACCGAACTTTTGGAGACTCCGTTTAGGTACCGGCCACCCGAGATCTTTAGGAATGGCGCAACCCGTCGCTGATTTTGTTCTGCATACTCCAAGTTCTGAGCATAAAGAGATGATTCAAGAGTGTATTGCTGCGGCTCTTAAAACAACCAATGACATTGCCTGTGGTGATATGGCTCGAGTTCAGCGTTCATTGGCGAAATACGGTTCTCCTAAGCCAAAAACAAATCCCGAAAAGAATGAGGAACAATAATTGGACAAGTGCCCTCCAATCATCCTCGTTAGTGCCTGTCTTTTGGGACAAAAAGTTCGCTTTGATGGACAAAGTCGACCGGCCGATCTTGGTTGTTTAATCAATAAAGGCTGTCTTCTCTTACCTATTTGTCCTGAATGCGCGGGCGGCTTACCCATCCCGCGCAGCCCTTGTGAAATTGAGTTTTCAGGTAATGCTAAAGGGGTCTTAGATAAACAGTCGCGCGTTTTAAGTGTTAACGGTCGCGATTGTTCCGATCAATACCGCAAAGGAGCTTTGCATTGTTTAAAGACAGCCCAAAGCATTAATGCTTCTTTTGCGCTATTAAAAGAAAAAAGTCCGGCCTGTGGGGTTTGTTTTATTCATTCCGGAAATTTTGACGGACAAATTAGAGAGGGTCGGGGAGTTTTAGCTGAATTGCTCTACCAATCAGGAATAAAAATTTTCAGCGAAAACCAAATTCACCAATTAATGCTTGCAATTGAAAAATCTTGATTTTCGCCTCAATGACTCTCTCGTTGTATCACATGTCAATGCTAAAATGCACGCATTAACTTTTTGGAAATAAAATCATGGGATTGAAATGTGGAATCGTCGGTTTGCCCAATGTTGGCAAATCCACCATCTTTAACGCTTTAACTAAAGCGGGCATCGCAGCAGAAAACTATCCTTTCTGCACGATTGAACCCAATGTCGGCATTGTTGAAGTTCCCGATAACCGACTCCAACAGCTAGCCGATATCGTACATCCTGCCCGAATTGTTCCTGCTGTTGTCGAATTTGTAGACATTGCCGGTCTTGTTGCCGGCGCCAGTAAGGGTGAAGGCTTAGGCAATCAGTTTTTAGCCAACATTCGTGAGTGCGATGCCATTGCCCATATCGTTCGCTGTTTCAATGACGACAACATCGTTCATGTCGCCGGTCACGTCAACCCCACGGAAGATATTGAAGTTATTAATACGGAATTAGCTCTGGCGGACTTGGCAACGGTTGAGAAGATGCTTAATAAATACTCTAAGCAAGCTCGCCAAGGCGGAGACAAAGAGGCTTTGAAATTGGTTACGGTCTTGGAAAAAATCCAACCCGTGCTCAACGAAGGCAAGCCGGCTCGTCAGGTATCGTTGACGCCTGAGGAAAAGGCCATTATTAAGCCTCTTTGCCTTTTGACTGTTAAGCCAACCATGTACGTAGCCAACGTGGATGACAGCGGCTTTGACAATAATCCCTTGCTCGATGCCGTCAAAGCATTTGCTGCTAAAGAAAATGCTCCCGTTGTGGCTTTATGCGCAAAAATTGAAAGCGAAATCGCAGAATTAGACGAAGAGGATAAAGCCCTCTTCTTGGAAGACATGGGAATGCATGAAGCAGGTTTGGATCGCGTCATTAGAGCCGGCTATGACCTGCTTGGTCTGCAAACATACTTTACGGCCGGCCCTAAAGAGGTTCGTGCCTGGACGATTCATAAGGGAGACACTGCTCCTCAAGCCGCCGGTGTGATTCATACTGACTTTGAACGTGGATTCATTCGCGCTCAGACTATTTCATTTGATGATTACATTTCTCATCATGGTGAAAAAGGTGCTCAAGAAGCCGGGAAAATGCGAGCTGAAGGAAAGGATTACATCGTTCAAGACGGCGATGTCATGAATTTCCTCTTTAATGTTTAAAATAAAAAGAGGGATCGTTACGATCTAACCGATAGACATTTAGGTACATTTTTATTAGACCTTAAATTATGGCAACTGTTCTTGCGAAACGTCGTCGAGAATTTGGTGAACGGTTAAGAACCGAACGGGAACGTTTGGGCTATACCGAATTGCAAATTGCCCAGCTGCTTGGCGTACCCTTGGAAATGTACCAAAAGTATGAGTTGGGGCAAGAAGATCCGGGAATTTTCAGGATGCCCCGACTCAACGACTGTGGTTTCGATATTCTCTTCATTATCACTAGTGAGCGCCACAATCCCGTTGAGGAAGAAAGTGAGCTGCTGGCCCGTTTCAGAGAACTCTCTAACCGTGGAAGAGATTCTATTTTCATGACGCTTGACGCTCTCGAGCGTCTTGCTCCTAACTTGCGTCAAACCATTCGAAATAAGTGGCGCAATAAATAGTGCTCTTTTGGCTCTGCAACGGATCGCATTTCGTGCTATGTTTGGCAAAGTGGTTCTGTGTTCTGGACAAATCCCATGCGTATTATCCGCAAAATTCTCTGGGTGATCTGCATATTGGCGCTGTTGGCAATTGGCAGCGTCGTTGCACTGTATTTCCTGGTCACCCCTGCATCCGTTCAAGATCGTTTGCAATCGTCCTTAAATCAGATGGGCTTTGTCATGCGCGCAAACGAACTTCCGACCGTTAGGGTTTTACCAACGATATCGGTTGAGCTGCCCAGCGCGCAACTATTTGACTCCCAAAACAAACTGATTGCCATTTACCGTTCTGCTCACTTTAACGTAAGCCCTGTTTGGCTTATTTTCGGCCAAATCCATATTGAGAAGATCTTGGTTGACGGATTTTCGTTGCAAGAGACGGAATGCCCGTCATTGCCTGAATGGTTGAAAAATAATTCAACAACCGACACTGCTCTTATTGATGGTTTGACGGTTGAATCTATTGAATTCAACGACTCCGACATTCACCTGAAGCATGACGGAAGGCTGTTCAATCTTCAAAATTTAAGAGCAGTTATCTCTGGCCCTGCTCCGCAGATGCATGCGCCGGTTGCACTCAGCACACAGATTCAGATATTGCCTGAAAATCTCCTCCTGGATGTACAGGCAGGCTTTTCTTTGGACCTGAATTTAGCTTCTGGCAAAGTCGCTATTGAAAATCTTTCCGTTCAAACCAGCGGAACCCAACAAGGCAAATCTTTCCAAGCGCAATTGGATTCACCTCTGACCCAATTGTCCGCTGAGGCCATTTACACAAAAACCGCAAAAGTACAAATAACCGGTGATCAATCCCTTGGCGACGTCTCTTTGTCCGTGGCTGAATTACACATCAGCCAAGACAGTTGGCAAGCTCCTGACTTCCATATTCAATACAACAAGGGAGCAGGAGATCAGACTTTGAAAGTTGATTTGCGTTCACCCATCATTTTTGACACAGCAACAACTTTCACTACTGCCGATCATATCCAAGGATCAATTTCCTTGCCTGAACAAGCAGAGAGCATTCCCGTCTCCGGCAATGTGAAAATTGATTGGAATAAAGAAAAAATTCATAGTGAAATCTTTGCCAGACTTCACGGAGCGCCTATGACATTTCGAGGCGAGAGTGCTGGCTTTGATTTCCCTGACATCAAAGGAGACCTTGTCTTTGGCCGACTGGAATTAAGTGATTTATCTGTTTTCAGATCACTACAAAGAGCTCAAGCAACTTTACCAGCAACGTTACTGCCCCAGCAGTCGGAAGTTCAAACAAGTGCGTCTAACGAAGCGAACGTTGAAGCGCAACCGTCAGAACTTTCTTCCTCCGGCAGCCAAGAAGATACATCCGTTGAAACAACGGTTGAGACTGACACATCTCGTGTCTCTCAGGCGGATGGAGATCAGAGTGAAGTAACCAAAGAACACTCTCACGAAGGCTCAAATGAAGTCTCTTCAGTAGCTACTTCGGAAATTAGCGATCATGAAACCGCGGACATTGATTCATCTTTACCCTTTGACTTTTTGAACCACTTTGACTTCAACGGTTCGATAGTGATTGGTGAGTTATCGACTGGACCGGTTAAATTAGTGCAGCTGAAATCGAATATGCAGATTCAGAAGGGTGTTTTAAAACTCCCCAAAGCCAAAGCTCTAACATACGATGGTAAGACCGAATTAGATGTTCAGTTGAATGCCCAAGGCCACTGGAATGTAGTTTATCGAGGCGAAAGCATTAACCTGTCCTCTCTTCTCAATGATGCAAGCGGCAATAGTAAGGTGGGAGGAATATTGAACCTGCAGGCCAATTTGTATGGCGGAGGCTTTACGCAGCAAGCTTTAAATGGGCAAATCGGTTTTTCTGCGTCACAGGCCAAACTTTTTGGATTTAATCTCGAAGACGCGACAGTTGCCTTAAAGCAATATAAGGAACCCGAGCAGAAGAATGATCTTTTTACAGAAACAGAACATTTTGGCGGTGTTGTGACGATACACGATGGTCGGGCAGTTATTGACAATTTAGGGGTGAATTTCGGATCTTCACGCGCCCGGGGACAAGCTCAAGTTGATTTAAACAACCATTCACTAACTGGACAATTAACGGGCAGAAGCAATGGACTGGATTTGACTATTAATTTGGCCGGCCAATGGCAATCACCAATTGCGGTGTTAGATACCGAGCAAATCCGCAAGGCGAATAATCTTGTTGCCAAACCGCAACCGAAGGAAGAAAAGAAACCGTCCGGCTGGGACAAATTGAAAGATTTCTTCAGAAATCGTTTCTAATAACGAGAAGGAGTGGCCAAACCACTCCTTCTGCTTTTAACCAATAAGAGCTTTGGCAAACTCTTGCGCGTCAAACGGTTGCAAATCCTCGATGGACTCGCCGACACCAATAAAATAAATAGGGATGGGGTTATCGGCGCGCATGCGGCTGATAGCCACCAAAACACCTCCCTTGGCCGTCCCGTCTAATTTAGTAATGATCAATCCGGTTAGCGGAACCGCCTCATCAAAAGCTTTCACTTGGGCCAAAGCATTTTGACCATTCGTTCCATCGATGACCAGAATCACTTCATGAGGAGCACCCTCCAATGATTTATTTTGCGAACGAGCAATTCGCTTGAGTTCCTCCATGAGTCGAGTCTGCGTTGTCAAGCGACCTGCCGTATCAACAATGACAACATCGCTTCCTCGGGCCTTGCCTGCACTGACAGCATCAAAAGCTACAGCCGCCGGATCACCGCCTGTCTGGGAAATAACTTCTACACGATTTCTTTCTCCCCAAACAGCCAATTGTTCGCGAGCAGCAGCGCGGAAAGTATCGCCTGCTGCCAACAAAACACTTTTACCCTGCGAAGAAAGCCATTTACTGATTTTCCCAATGGATGTTGTCTTACCTGCGCCGTTTACCCCAACCATCATCATCACAAGTGGCTTGGTTCTATCTAGGTTAATTCGACCTTGCGCTGGTGTTAAAAGAGCAACAATTTCCTCTCTTAGGGCCTCACGAACTTCTTCCTGTGTTTTCAGCCCTTTCAGTTGAATAGTATCTCTTAACTTTCCCAGTAACTCCGATACCGTTGAAACGCCCATATCGGCAGAAATCAAAGCGAATTCGAGTTCCTCTAAAAAATCCTCATCGACCTTACCACCGGTAAAAAGTCCGATAATATTGACTCGAGTTCGATGTAAACCGTTTTTTAACCGATCTAACCATCCCGCTTTTTTATTTTCAGTCGTTATCATTAGCGTATGCGTCCATTAAAGAAACAAAATCAATCACAAAGCGTAAGTTTACCAAGAGCGCGCGCAGCAGGTACTGTCAGAATTATCTCTGGCAAGTGGCGTCGTACGCCTTTAGCTGTCGCGGACTTTGACGGCTTACGTCCGACAGGTGATCGGATTCGGGAAACACTTTTTAATTGGCTCAACTACCTTCTCGGTGATTATTCTGAAATTGAAGGTCTGGATATGTTTGCCGGATCCGGCGCTCTGGGTTTTGAATTAGCCAGCCGAGGAGCGCGCAGCGTTACTTTGCTCGAGAAAAATCGTCGTGTTTATGAAAAGCTCTGTCTTTCACGAACCAAATTACGGGCAGAAGACATTCTGGATATTCGTTGCGCAGACGCTCTGGCCGATGTTCGCTCCCTTAATAAAAAATACGACATTATTTTTATCGACCCCCCATTTGCACTGAATTTACACGAAAAGGCCATTAAATTAGCGCTTTCGATTCTTAAAGAGAACGGTTTCATTTACATCGAGTCACCAAAAGAATGGGATACCCAAATTTTGGCTGACTTAAAATTAGCAGTTGTAAGAGAGTCTGAGACCGGAGCGGTGGCCTTTCGACTGGTTAGTCCTACACAGGAAGAAAAATGACAATTGCCATTTATGCAGGTACGTTTGATCCCTTTACCCTTGGACACGAAGATGTGCTTGATCGTGCCCGTCAAATCTTCGATGAAGTCATTGTGGCAGTCGCTGCTGATACTGGAAGAAATACCTTCTTTTCTTTTGAAGAAAGAGTCGACTTAGCCCGCCGATCTTTAGCGGGTATCGAAGGCGTCAGAGTCGTTGGATTTGAAGGCTTGTTGAGTGAATTTGTCAAAGCAACCGGTGCTTCAGTCCTTATCCGCGGTGTTCGAAACGGAAGCGATTTCGACTACGAGACGCGCATGGCCTGTGTCAATCATGCATTAAACAGTAATGTTCAAACAATATTTTTCCCGCCTATTAACGGCACTCAGTCTATTTCCGGCTCATTAGTCAGAGAAATTCATCGTCTGGGCGGCGATGTTTCCGCTTTTGTCAGCCCCATTGTTTCGCAAGCACTGGAAGCCAAGCGTTTAGGAGCCAATCAATGAGTATCCGTCTGGCAGCTATAGATTTAGGATCCAACAGTTTTCGCTTAGAAATCGGTCGCATTGAAGGTAACGAGATTATCTGCGAACACTACGGTAAAGAAGGTGTTCGGTTAGCTGCCGGACTTGATAGCAACGGTTATCTGACTGAAGAAGTTCAACAAAAAGCGCTTGATACCTTAGCCCGTTTTCGAGAAAAAATTAAAGACTTCCAACCGGAACATGTGCGAGCCGTAGGCACCCAAACGATCAGAATTGCCCAAAATAACAAAGCGTTCCTACGGCGTGCTCAAGACGTACTGGGTTTTCCTATTGAAATATTGCCCGGACAAGAAGAAGCCCGACTGGTTTTTGAAGGTTGTGCCCATCGCTTGCCTCTTTCTGATAAAAAACGTCTGGTCATTGATATCGGTGGTGGTTCAACAGAGCTTGTTACAGGATCGGGACTTCATGCTGACCGTTGTGAATCATTCCACGTCGGCTGCGTCAATTTATCTCTACATTATTTCCCGAATGGAGAAATTACGCGTGAAGGCTATGAAGCCGCAAAATTAGCTGCGATGGCTGAGTTTCAAGAAGGTCGTGAACGATTTAATTCAACCCTATGGGATGAAGCCTACGGCTCATCCGGATCTATGGAAGCAATCTGCAGTCTCGCCAAATCTTTTGGTATGGACTCTTACACGATTTCTCAGGAAAGACTTTGTGAAATTCGTGATGCAATGATTGCTAAGGGACACGTTGATAAACTAGATTTCCCGGATCTGCATCGTTCAAGAAAAGAAGTAATCACCGGTGGGCTTGCGGTTCTTCATGCCGCCTGCGACGCGCTCAACATTAAGAGCATAAAATTCTCGGCTGGCGCTTTGCGGGTCGGATTGCTTTATGAGCAACTTTCCCGCCTGAATGGTAACGATTTAAGAGAATCTAGCGCTTGGGAACTATTGCGTTACAGCGCTGTTTCCGAAGCGCAGGCCAAACGGGTCGATCTGCTTGCCCAAAAGCTTCTTCAACGCCTTTTCCCCGATGCCACGGAGGACACAAAAAAACGCCTTCATTGGGCTGCACTGTTGCATGAAACAGGCAATCTCATTAGCCATAACCGTTTTCACAGACTCGGTGCCTACTTGATTGAACATTTTGATCTGCAGGGCTTTTCCATCAATGATCGTCACTGGGTTTCACAGCTGGTTCTCGGCCACAGGGGCAGACTCTACAAAATTGAGTCTCAACTAGACAATGAGGCGTGGGCGAAATCACTACTGGCGCTACGTTTAGCAAGCATCATTGCACACAAACGTGAGGATATTGAACTGCCTGATTTCTCATTGACTCAGGAAGGCAAGCGTCACTGGCGCTTATCATTTAAAGATTCAAGTTGGCTCAATAAACATCCTCTAACACATTTTCTCCTACAAAGAGAAGTTGATGCTTGGAAAGCCGTACAATATCAGTTTGACTTTGAGAAATAAATTTATTGATGTTTGACACTTCCCTAACCGCACAAATTCAAGAAGAGCCGTTGGTTCAGTTATCACATGTATTTGTGGAATTTGACCAATTGCAAGTACTTCGCGATGTATCGGTAGATATCTACCGAGGGGAGTTCGTTGTCCTGCACGGAGATACAGGATGTGGGAAGTCAACTGTTTTGCGGCTAATTGCCGGCTTGTTGAATCCGACTCGTGGTGCGGTCAGGGTGGCTGGAGAAGATGTTCAAGAATTTTCTACCCTTCAACGTCGTTGGCTTCGAAGAGCAATTGGACTGATGCTCCAAAATTCGCCTTTACTGGAAGACAGAACCATTTTGGAAAACGTAATGTTGCCCGCTTTAGCCGCTGACGCCAGTACAGATCAAGCTAGGCAACAAGCATTGGCAGCCCTTTCTCGCTGCCATATGTCCGATTGGGCTCAAAACTATCCGATCGATTTATCTTCTGGCCAAAGACAACAGGTCAGCCTTGCGCGAGCTGTGGTTAATCAGCCTGTTTTGATTCTGGCTGACGAACCAGCGGCACATTTAGACGCTAACAATGCTCAAACGGTTATCAACCTCCTGGGGGAATTTGCCAGTGCAGGAGTGACCGTTATTGTAGCCTCTCACCTTCTTTTGGCTCCACGTGGCATTGCCTACAGGGAAGTCAAATTTGCCTCTCAACACGGAGGAATGCCATGAGCTTTACTTCTTCTCGTGCTTGGGCCTTACAGCAAGTTTTTCGAGGCATTAAAAACGCTAAGGGAGTTTTTTTCCTAGCGTTAATGCTCGCCAGTTTGTCTTTGACTATCCCGGTTTTTGTCGTAAGCGTTCTCTACAGCCTTTCTGAACCCATCAGAGCGATTCCTGTGGCGCCGGAAATTACAGTCTTTACGTATCAAGACCTCAACAAAGCGCAAATGGATAATTTGCGGGAGAGAATCGGCAGACACGAACACGTAATGAAAATTACGACGATTCCGAAAGACGAGGCTTTTAAATCTCTCAATGAAAACTTAGGTATTAAGCAAACTTCTCAAGACAAGGCCGCCAATCCGCTGCCTGACTTGATCATTGTGACACTTGATGCACAAATGCCTGCTGCCGACATAGAGCGAACGGCAAAAAATATTGAAAAGTTAAAAGGTGTCAGCCTTGTTGCCTATGACAGCACATGGTTAACAAAGTTGGATGCAATTTCTCACGCAATCAGTAACTTAGGCTGGATATTTGTTGTTATCACTCTATCGCTGATCGTCTGTGTTATTGCCGCTAGTGTCAGACTGGCTGCCGACACCCAAAAGACTGAGCTCAATATGCTTTATCTTTTTGGGGCGACTCCGTCGTTTTCCATTCGCCCTTATGCATGGCGAGGTTTTCTGACGATGGGTCTGGCGGCTGTGATTGCCATTGCCTTGTCGTCTTTCGCCACTGGCTACCTTAATGAGGCTCTTCTAGCCGTTGGTGAACAATATGGCACTCAGATAGCCATTTCTCCGTTACCTTGGCAATTTAACGCGGGCTTCATCGTTTTTTGCGCTCTGCTTGGCGGCTTAATCGCGAGTATCATTACTCAGCGCGCAATTGCAAAAATTGAACGCTTCGACTGATACAAGTCCTCCTCATTTTTTAGGCATCTACATGGCTGATATCAAAAAAGCTTCCCCCGGCGCTAATGCCCTTGTTCCTTATCAGAGCAAGGTTCCTAGTGTCATCCCTAGTTTAGGGAACTTAGATGCCTATATTCAGGCGGCCAATCGCTTCCCTATTCTGTCGTATGAACAAGAACGGGATCTGGTGGAACGCTTACACAAAAATAATGACATGAACGCCGGCCGTGCTCTGGTTATGGCCCACCTGAGGCTAGTCATTGCTATTGCTCGTTCCTACCTTGGATACGGAATTCCACACGCTGATCTGATTCAGGAAGGCAACATCGGTTTATTGAAAGCCATTAAGCATTATGACCCCACTCACGGCGCCCGTTTAATGACATTCGCAGAGTATTGGATCCGCTCTGAAATCCAAGACTACATTGTGAAAAATTGGCGCCAAGTGAAATTGGCCACAACTAAGTCCCAAAGAAAATTGTTTTTCAATCTCCGCTCCATGCGGGGAGAAAATGCGCTTACCTATTCACAGGCAGACAAAATCGCTCAAGAATTGGATGTTAAACCATCCGAAGTTCTCGAGATGGAACAGAGGATGTATGGCAATGAAACGCCCATTGATTTGCCTGCAGACAATACCGATGATGAAGATCACAGCAGCGCTCCGATCCAATGGTTGTCTTCAACAGCCGATGAACCTACCACCATCCTTGAGCAAAAAGACGAAGAGCGAATGCAGCAAGAAGGCATCCGCCAAGCGCTGGCTAGCCTTGATGAACGTAGCCGCCATGTGATTATGGCCCGCTGGCTCAATATCGATGAAAATGGCAATAACACTCCCAAGACATTGCAGGAACTTGCTCAAGAGTTGGGAGTGTCGGCTGAACGGGTTCGACAAATAGAAAAAAATGCTTTAACGAAAATGAGGAAAGCGCTAACGGCGCCGTCAGATGAGTATGTTTAGAATTGTTCTCGTTGCTCCAGAAATTCCGCCTAACACCGGTAATATCATCCGTTTGTCCGCCAACACGGGCTGTGAACTACACCTCGTTGAACCTCTAGGATTTACATTAGAAGACAAACATATGATCCGAGCCGGACTGGATTATCACGAATATGCAACAGTAAAAGTGCATAAAAGTTTTGATGCGTTTTTAGAAAGTGAGCATCCTAACCGTAACCGCATGTTTGCCATGACCACAAAGGGCTCTCATCCTTTTGCGGACTCTCACTTCTTGCCCGGAGATTGGTTTGTCTTTGGTAGCGAAGGACACGGGCTTCCCGATAACATTCGAAACAGTTTCCCTGAACAACAACGCATTCGCTTGCCGATGCGTCCTCACAATCGGTCGTTGAATCTCTCCAACACCGTTGCCATTACCGTATATGAAGCTTGGAGACAGAATAACTACGAAGGCGGCTTATAGCCGCCCTTAAAGAATTTAACTGTTATTTGTCTTTTTCTGATTTAGGCTCTCAAGTAAATAGCGGTCCATGTGCCGCTCTGCTGCGAAAACAGCAGCCTGTACGCGAGAGCTGAAATCAAACCGTCTCATAATGCGCTGTAAATGAGCTTTGACAGTGCTTTCAGACATGTTCAGCAAATTAGCCATCTCACGGTTACTAGCTCCCTGAGCCAAACAACCCAAAATCTGGCGTTCACGTTCAGTGAGACTTTTTACCGTTTCCGGACGAACCTCGGGCATTAATGAAAGATGTTTAGCTCTGATTCCATTGACAAATTTACTGGTCATCTCCGGAGACATCACGCTTTCGCCAGCCACGACTTGACGCACGCCATTAACCAAATACTCTGCATCAATGTTTTTGACTAGATAACCTCTGGCTCCAAGTACAAATGCTTCTTTCAAATCCTCGGCATCTTCACTGACTGTCAACATAACGACCGGAAGTTCGCGATTAGCGGCCAACATCTGAGCGAGTGCCTCGGTCCCGTTCATCACGGGCATATCCAAGTCCAAAAGCACCAGATCCGGTTTCAGCTGCTCGGCTAACTTCACCCCTTCCAATCCGTCTGAAGCCTCACCCACAATTTCGAAATCTGCCTGCCTGCTCAACAGTGCCTTCAAACCAGACCGAAATAAAGTGTGGTCATCTACTAATAAAATCCGAATACTCATCAGCGTCCCTCTTTGGGCAAAATCAATTTCACAGTAGTGCCTTGGTCAATTTCAGATTCAATTTCAATCTGAGCGTTTACTTTCTGAGCACGTTCTCGCATGATAGACAATCCGACGTGGCTTTGCTTTCGTTCGGACAACAATTGTGGATCAATTCCGATGCCATCATCCATCACCGTCATTTCAAAACGACTGTCATCATTGCGAATGTTAACCATGACCGTACGCGCCCGAGCATGCTTTCTAACATTGGATAGGGCTTCTTGCAAAATAAAGATGACTTGCAACTTTTGGGTTGAAGACAATGTCATTCCGTCATCCTGAATATTTAAATGCGTTTTCACATTCGTCTGTCGCTCAAAACGTTGCAACACACTTTGAACAAGTTCACCCAATTCCTCTTTATAAACACGTGTTCGGAAATTAAGAAGCAGCTCCCTTACATCGTCGTAGCACTCTTGAACGCCGGCTTTAATTTGTTTAATGCCATCATCAATTTGCTCGGAGTTCTGATCCTTCAATGCCCCTTCCAACATCTGCACTTGAAGATTAACAAAAGACAAGGTCTGTGCAATGGAGTCGTGTAAATTCTGCGCCAATATATTGCGTTCCTGAGCAACCGCCATTTGTTGGTCCAAAGCCGCCAAGCGCATATTTTCAATAGCGGCCCCAAAGTGACGACCCAAGTTTTCAAGAAGCATATCTAGTGCTCTGTCTTCGGAAAGTTTGTCACGATAAAAGAGGGCAAAAATACCGATATTTTTTTGCCGATAGCGAATGTGATAAACCACCTTCAATATGAAACGATTATGGGAGGCGTCCAGGTTGACAGACTGATCAGGCTCTTCAATTCTGACCGGATAAGGACTGGCAAATATTTGCTGGCAGAATTGTTCAGAGATTTTTTCACATTCCTTAGTTCCGCTCTCACTAAGGCCCTTTTTCAAGACGCTTTCCAATTGGTTGCGGTTTTCGTTCCAAAAACAAACTTGCGCTGCCGGAGCCCCAGTTAAAGTTAAAACACGGGCAATAAAAGACTCCAACATCTCTTCAACGGAATGTTGTTCACCCAAAAACGCCGTTAAACCATATAGAGCGGTTAAGTGGGCATTTTTTTCTGCTAAAGAAGCGGTTTTTTCTTCAACTCTACTTTCCAAATTGAAGTAAATATCATCCAAGTGGGTAGCCAATTCATTAAAACCTGCAGAAATTTCAGAAAATTCCTGAGTTCCTTCCGCATGCACCCTTGTCTTCCAGTCACCCGCTTTCAAGCGCTCGATTCCAGCCTGTAGTTGATTCAGCGGCCTTAGTACAGAAGCAAACAAAAACCACATCACAACGATGACACTCAGAATCGACAAACCTCCCAAGGCAACCTGTGTATAGCGCAATACGACGATATTACGGTTGACTTCTGCATCGGTTAAGTTTTGCCACTCATCAAGTTCACTGTTTAGAGAATCGAGGCCTGCCAATATTTCCTGTCTGCTGCTGGTTCCTACACTATGAGTCTCATTCCACTTTAAAAGTAAAGGTTTGACACTCTGGCGCCATGTTTCGTCGATTCTGCTCAAAATTTTGTCAATTCGCTCATCACGAGCCATCACGCGGTAGGTAGATCCGTCATCCAAAATAGCCAAATTTAGCGTCTGGTCAACACGCCAAACAACCCCTTGGATATCGACAGTTAAATTCTTCGAATGTACCGTGGTCAGGTCGTAGCCAACTTGGTATAACTCCGCACGAATATCACCTGCTCGGCGCATAACTTCCGTTGTGATTTCCATTTGTTTAGACAAAAAAAGCGTATAAACAACCGAGGCGATGAGCAAAATCACCCAAAGCAGCGCCAATCTCAACAGACGGCTGGAAAGTTGCGGAGCTTCTGTAACGTTTTTCATTGTCATAAAACAAAAAAGGGGAAAAGCTTCTCAGCACCTTTGCTGATGTCTTCTCCCCTTCAACGGTCTGTATGAATCCGAATTAGTTTTGTTGTTCAGCCTTTGCTTGATCGGCAGCGACTGCTGCTTGAGCCAAACGTTGTTGATACAACATTTCAAAATTCATTTCCGGCAAGTTAACCGGAGCCATTGTCGTACGGGTGATCAAGTCAGCAACATTGGCACGCAAATACGGGTAAACAATGGTCGGGCAAATAACATTACCGATGTGAGCCATTTGTTCATCCGTAAAGCCGCGAATTTGGAAAATACCGGCTTGTTTGACTTCGGCAATCAACATGACATTTTCTGCAGCCTTGATCGTCACTGTGGCACGAACCGTTACTTCACGATGCGCATCATCAAGCTTCTTTAAACTAACTTCAAACTGCATGTCAACCGTCGGTTGTTGTTGAAGAGGAGTCACAAAAACTTCTGGAGCATGCGGCATTTCCAAAGAAGCATCCTTCATGTAGCAGCGTTCAAGTTGGAACGCATTAGCAGAAGCGTCTTGTTGTTGATCTTGCTGGGCAACACTGTTGTTTTCTTCAGCCATTTTTAAATCCTTTCGGTGTTTCAGTTAAATTGATCTCTAGCGGGTAAAGGGCAACTTGGCGTCTACCCAACCTTTAATGCCGCCTTCAAGGACAAAAACATCTTTATAGCCCTTGGCACGCAAAATCTTTGCTGCCTTTTGGCTCGACGATGTCACGGTATCGACCACGATGACCGGTCGATCATTCGGAACTTCATTGATGCGCCCTTCAAAACCTTCCATAGGGATGCTCTTTGAATTGGCAATGGCTCCACGCTTGAAATCTTTCGTGGCACGCACATCCAACACGAAGGCGTTCTTCTTGTTAATGTAGTCGATAGCCTCTTCGTTGCTAAGACTGGGACCCATGCTACGCTTACGAATAACGGGTTCGAGCAAAAAGGCGCCGGATACCAAAATCACGGCCACCAACACAATATTGTCAAGTAAAAATTCAAACACGATGTTCTCGCTACTGATCAGTCAAAGAAAAAGCGGTCGGTCACAAAAAGCCCAATCGCATCTTGATTTGGGATAGTACAACAAATTACAACTTTTTGTGCATTGGCGATTCTCCGAATTGGCCTTTTCTTTTAAAATTGTGGGGTTAACTTCCCATTTCTCATTTTTATAGAGATTGATCCTATGTTTAAGCTCGTACTGATGCGACACGGCGAAAGCCAGTGGAATTTGGAAAACCGTTTTACGGGTTGGACCGACGTTGACCTGACAGAAAAAGGACGCGAAGAGGCCCGCAAAGCCGGAGAATTGTTAAAAGCCGAAGGCTATGATTTTGACATCGCCTATACAAGCGTGTTACGTCGTGCCATCCGTACGTTATGGATCGCTTTGGATGCCATGGATCGTATGTATCTGCCGGTTAAAAACTCATGGCGCTTAAACGAAAGACATTACGGTGCACTTCAAGGCCTAAATAAAGCTGAAACGGCTGCCAAATACGGCGATGATCAAGTTTTGATCTGGCGTCGCGCGTACGCTATTCCGCCCAATCCCCTTTCTCCCGATGATGAACGTTGGGCAGGCAGAGATCCCCGTTACGCAAGTTTGAAGCCGGAAGAAATCCCGGCTACTGAATGTCTAAAAGATACCGTTGCCCGTGTTATTCCTTATTGGAAGGAAGAAATTGAACCGACGATTCGTTCAGGAAAGCGCGTACTGATCGCTGCTCACGGCAATTCTCTTCGCGCTTTGATCAAGTACATTGACAATATCAGCGATGAGGATATCGTTCACTTGAATATTCCGACTGCTCGACCGATCGTCTACGAGTTCGACGACAATATGAAACCTATCCGTCACTACTATCTCGGTAATCAGGCGGAAATTGAAGCCGCAATGGCAGCTGTTGCGGCTCAAGGTAAAGCGAAGAAGTGAGATTGATTGCGCGTCCTTTAGGCGTATTTTTAAAAGCGCTCGGTCTAGCGAGCGCTTTGCTCTGTCTGAGCGTTTCCCCGCTAAGTCAATACTGCGGGGTGGGAGAGGTGTATGCTCAAACGACTCAGAAAAAAACTAACGCCAAGAAAACGACGCGCTCTTCCGCTAAAACCACTACAAAACGTACAGTTGCTCAAAAAAACAACTCAAAAACAGCCACTAAAAAAACGGCTGCCAAAAGTACAGACGAAGTCAGTGAAAAACGCCGCAATGAACTGCAAAGTCAACAGAAGTCTTTGCAAGAGCAACTCGGTTCCTTAAAGAAACAGTTGTCCCAAGCTGAAGCCAGTCAAAATGAGGCAAGTGATGCCTTAGCTGCCAGTGAAGAGGCCATTTCAAAAGCCAATCGCCGTCTTCGTGAATTAAGCACTGAACGTACACGAGTTGAAAAACGGCTAAAAGAATTGCGAGAACAAGAGCTATCTGTGAGCGGACAATTGACTAGCGCAGAAAAGCAAAGTCGAGCGATTGCCCGTGCCCAATTTCTGAATTCCCGGCGTCAGTCTTGGCAAACATTAATTGCCGGAAATAATCCCCATGAAGTAGCCCGAGACGCCGCTTCCCTTCAGTATTTTGCTCGTGCTCAGCAACAGGCCGTCAATCAACTGTCCAAACAACAGGCCGGTATTCACTCAGTCTCCGAGGAAACGCAAAGCAAACGCAAAGAGCTCGCGAACATTGAAGCCAATGAAAAAAAAGGCCGTGAGCAACTGATGCGAGAACAACAAACTCGTAAACAGACTTTGGAGAAACTGAAAAAACAAATTTCCGAGCAACGAGCCTCCATTGATAAGTTGGAGCGAGATCAGCAACGATTAGGACAATTGGTTGCCAATATTGACAAAGTGCTGGCCCAACGCAAAGCAGAAGCAGAACGCAGGGCTCAGCAGGCTCGCAAGAAACAACCAGCCAGCGGAAAAGTATCCGTTGGAGGAAAGACTCCTTCCGGCGTATTTGCTAAACAAAAGGGCAAATTGTTAATGCCGGCGTTGGGTAAAATCACAGGACGCTATGGACAAGCTCGAGCGAATGTTTCCGGTAAGAGCACAACGTGGAGAGGTTTGATGATTCAAGCTCGCCAAGGCAGTGACGTTTTGGCTTGTGCGAATGGTCAGGTTGTGTTCTCTGATTGGCTTCGTGGTTTCGGCAATTTGATTATTGTTGACCACGGTGACGGTTATCTCTCCATTTACGCAAATAACGAATCCCTTTACAAGAGTGTTGGCGATAAGGTCACGCGCGGCGAAACAATTGCCTCAGTCGGCAACACAGGCGGAGAAGAGCGCCCAGGCCTATATTTTGAACTTCGCAGAAACGGACAACCCTTCAATCCCCTGCCGTGGATTGGTAAAGATTAAAAGAAAAACATGACAATATTTTCATCTCCCTTACGTAAAAAAGTAATTGCAGCTTCTTTGGCGCTTTGTTTTACTCCTGCTCTTTTGGCAGCTGAAACAACCGCTCAAAACGCTAAAGCTCCTTTACCTTTACAGGAAATTCGTCAATTTACCGATGTCTATGCGGCTGTAAAAGCTTTTTATGTCGATGAAAAGCAGACCGGTGACCGCCAGTTATTGGAAAATGCATTGGCTGGTATGCTCTCAGGGCTTGATCCTCACTCTGCTTATTTGGACAAAGAAGCGTTTGAGGAAATGAAAGAGGGAACCGAAGGTGAATTCGGCGGACTTGGCCTTGAAGTCACGATGGATGCTTCTGGTGTCTTGGTCATCGCTCCTATCGATGACACACCTGCTGCCCGGGCAGGAATTCGAGCCGGTGACATTATTGTCAAGATTGATGAACAGGCGACCCGAGCGATGACGCTTTCTGAAAACGTCAAACTCATGCGCGGTAAACCCAAAACAAAAATCAAACTCGTCATTGCTCGAAAAGGAGTGGATAAGCCGCTGAACTTCACCATCACGCGTGACATTATTAAAGTCCAGTCGGTGAAAATGAAGGAACTAAAGGATGGCATCGCCTACATCCGTATCTCACAATTTCAAGAACATACGGCCGATGACCTTGCTAAATACCTTATTGATCTGAATAAAAAGAATCATCTTAAGGGGTTGGTTTTAGACCTAAGAAATGACCCCGGTGGCTTACTTAATGCCGCTGTCGGTGTTGTATCAACTTTTATTGATAAAGATAAAGTTGTCGTTAGCACAAAAGGACGCACAGCCGAAGCAAACCGAAGCTTCCTCACCAGACCGTCAGACTACCTTAATTTCGATCAAAGCCCCTCTAGTGACTGGGTTGCAAAAGTCCCCAAGGAGGCCAAGACCGTACCCATGGTGGTCCTGATTAACGCGGCCAGCGCCAGCGCTAGCGAAATCGTCTCGGGCGCCTTGCAAGATCATAAGCGTGCCAAAATTATCGGCCAACAATCTTTCGGTAAAGGCAGTGTTCAAACTGTTTTACCTTTAAGACCCTTGGATGGCGGCGAAGCCACGACGGGTATCAAACTGACGACATCGCGTTACTACACCCCTAACGGTCGATCCATTCAAGCTAAGGGGATTACTCCCGATATCGAAATCGCCGATACAGCCGAAGGCAATTACGCGACTTTCAATATTCGAGAAGCTGATCTTGCACATCACCTAAAGAGTGAAGAAGAGAAAAAAGCTTTCCAAAAAAAACAGAAAGAAGAAAGTAAAAAACAACTCGATGACGCCAAGCAACCCGAATTACGCTATTTCTTCGGTGACGATAAGGACTTCCAATTGCAACAGGCAGTCAAGATTCTCAAAGGAGAAAAATACATTACCGGCTTTGAGAAAAAGCCAGAGGTAACGAAAGAAAATCCAAAAAAGACGGAGGGACAAACTAAAAAGTAACCGGGAATAAAAGAGGGCTAAGAACATCATGCAGCAAGTACTCATTCATGTCATTCCGATTTTTTTCGCCTTATATATGTATGTGAGCTTGTTTCACAAGACTCGCCTGCATTGGGTCATTCGCGGAGTTTTGCTCTTTTTAATTCTTATTTCCTGTCAATATCCCGCGTTTTGTCGTTCTTTTTTTGTCGGCTATGACGACCGAGTTCCCCATTTAGGGATCGTTTTGTATTGTTGGTTATTTTCGACCCAGTTATTACTGGTTTTGGCTGCTTTTGCCAAAGACTTTGTCGGACTCATTTACCGTCTAGTCCGTAAAACAAAACTTCCCCACCCAACAACAACGGCGGTGAGTTTACTGAGCATAGCCATGTTAGTCGCCGCATTTGGCAGTTACAGTGCCCTATCCCAACCGCCGATTTATCGTTTAGACGTTCCGATTAAAAATCTGCCTGATTCGCTAGACGGTTTTACGATTGCTCAATTATCCGACATTCACGCCAGTCCTCTGCTTGACCGAAGCCGTCTGGTTAAGGTTGTTGAAAGAACGAATGCTTTGAAACCGGATATGGTTGCTGTCACCGGTGATATTGTTGACGGTAAAACAGAAGCAAGACTACAAGACGTTTTACCGCTTAAGGAACTTCACGCCCCATACGGCGTTTTCGCGATCGAAGGCAACCATGAACACTATGTAGACTATGACGCCTGGATGGCCACTTATCCCACATTAAATATGACTGTGCTGCATAACAGTCACCAAATTCTTGACGTTAATGGAGCCAAACTTGCCATTGTCGGTATTACTGACCCCATGGCAGCCCGCTATCATCGTGAGTACCCAGATATTAAAAAAGCTATGAGCGGGATACCAGAAGGGGCCGTCTCCATTTTGCTGTCTCATCAAGTTAAATACAGCCGAGATTACGCCAAATACCCAATTGCACTGCAATTGTCCGGTCATACGCATGGCGGACAAATTTTCGGCATGCACTGGCTTGCTCAAATTATTAATAAGGGCTTCGTGAAAGATAAATATCAAATCGGCGATATGCTCCTTTATGTCAACCGCGGAACAGGACTTTGGTATGGTTTTCCCGTCCGCTTAGGTATCCCTAGTGAAATTACGCTTGTGACATTAAAAAAGAAAAATTGATTTATTAAACGTTTCTCTGCTTCAAAAGTGATTAATATAAGTACAGAGGTATCCGTTTTTTAAGGATCGAAGTATGCTTAATAAAAACAGTTTTCGTTATTCCGCTGCCATTGAGGCACTAATCGAAAAACACGCTAATGAGGGCAGTGACAGTATGTGGAGTGTCTGGCGTGAACGTCAGGTCAACCGCAATGCCTATGGTGGAAATTATTCTTTTGTATTGGGCCGCACTGCTGATAAAGACAAACCTTTTTACCTCAACTTTGAATCAGCTTTCGAAGGATTCGCTGCCCACGCCCCCTACACCTTAGTGACAGGGATGACTGGCAGTGGCAAGAGCTCTTTTCTGAGAAACTTAATTTTAGACATTGCTATTACCAACACTCCTGATTTAGCCGCCATTAAAGTATTCGATCCCAATGGTGGCTGGGCTTTTGAAAGCCTAAAAGGTTTGCACCGTATGCGTGTGGAAACCAACATCGAAACGGCGAAAAGCTATCTAGAAGGCATTACAAAATCCATCGAGGCTCACGAACAGCTTTTTGAGACCTTGGGAGTTAAAACACTGGAAGAGTGCAATAAAGTATTGGGGCTTAAAAAGCGTCTTTTACGCACTTTTGTCATCATTGATGAAGTGGCTGTCTGGATGATTGATGATGACTTCAAAGAAAAACTTCTGAGAGCCTTGAACGCGATTTCCAATAAAGGTTGGAGCACGGGTTATCACCTCATTTTGGCGACCCAGTGGCCGGATCCTCGTGTCTTGCCTAAAGAAGTTCGGGATCATTTCGGCAATCGTATTTCCCTGAAATTGCCGACGGCTGAAATGTCCGAGTATGCATTAGGCATTAAAGGGGCGGAATCGTTAACAGATTTAGGTCATATGCTGGCTGTTTTGGCTGGTGAACCATCTCCGATCTACTGCTGGGTTCCTTGGCTGTCTGATGAAGACGCCGAACGAATGGTGACCGCAATCCGGGTTGCCGAAGACCGCTAACTTTAACAGAGCGCCAACAGGCGCTCTTTTCGACGATGAGCATATTCAAGTTTTGTCCCTCCGGTGGAAAGATCACAAAGCCGAAACTTTGGCTTCTGGACATGGACGACACCCTCTACTCAGCCTCTGCCGGTATGTTTCATGACATCCATGTTCTGATGGATGCCTACATTGTTGAAAGACTCGGACTAACATCGGAACAAGCCAACGAGTTGCGAAAGTATTATTGGCGAAAATACGGAGTAACCTACTACGGCCTTTGGCTGCATCATGGAATTGATCCCCACGATTTTTTGACTGCAACACATAAAGTTGATACCTCAAGCATTCACACTCAAGGCAGAATGCGCGAAGCCATTATGTCTTTAAAGGGGCAACGAATCCTCTTTACCAACGCCCCTAACTCTTTTGTTGATCAAGTGTTAGAACGGCTTAATTTAAGTAGTTGTTTCGTCGATCAATACCGAGCCGAAGACATGAAAGTCTTTGGACACTGGCGTCCCAAACCCTCTGCGAAAATGCTCAAAAATGTATTGGCTTGCCACCATGTAAAACCTCATGAGTGCTGCCTAGTAGACGATAATCTGAACAATCTTAAAGTTGCGAAAACCGTAGGAATTCAAACGGTTCTTTGCAAAGGTTGGCATCATCATGGACTCGAAGTCATTCGACCTATTCCTTATGTTGATGCCTTTATCTCTCATATTCGTGATATCAAAAAAATCTTGGTTTCACCAACACCTAAAAAGCAAAAACATAGGCGACCAATTTTTTTGAATCCCTATAATTAGCCATCACTCTATTATTCGAGGTTATTTTGTTTATCTTTCGCTGGATTGGCAAAGCTTTTCACTTCGTTGCTACTTGCCTGAAATATTTCAACAAAACCCTGCTCTATGTTTTGGAGCTGATTGTCATTGTTGTTCTTGTCGCAGGACTTTTTTCCTTTTTCCACACCCCGCAAATTCAACCTAATTCAATCTTACTGTTGGATTTGCAAGGAACAGTGAAAGAGTCGCCAACCAATGAAGCTGCGTTGCCGCTAGCACTGGCTCCGGCCAATTCCTCCGTGTCTCTGCACGAATTATTGGCCACGATTGATAAAGCGGCAAAAGATCCTTTAGTTTCCGGTGTGTTATTAAAGCTTGATGGTCTGGATAAAGTGGGATTAGCCTCCACTATTGAAATTGGTAAAGCTTTGGATCGCTACAAGGTAAGCGGTAAACCAATCTGGGCTTGGGGAACCAACTTTTCACAAGCACAATACGCTATTGCTGCCCACGCCAATGAAATCTATATGCACCCGATGGGAGAAGTTTTTGTAAAAGGCCTCGCCTCCAATCGTCTGTACTATGGTGATCTTTTAAAAGCGCTGGGAGTGAATGTTCACGTATTCAAGGCTGGCGCTTACAAGAGTTTCCCTGAAAGTTTCATTGCCAACAAACCTTCCAAAGAATGGATCGAAAGCGAGCGCTTTTGGCTTGATGATGCCTGGAAAACGCTTGCAAGAGAGATTGAAAATTCTCGGGGTTTGATGCCCGGTTCAATAACACAGTACATTGAAACACTACCAACAAGACTGCAAAATGCTAACGGTGATTTAGCGACGACGGCATTAAATGCCAATCTCATCGACGGCACGCAGACCTTCGATCAAATGATCAAAACCATCGAAAATAAACTGGGACTGAAGCAAAAAGGGGAAGCTAATCTTGTCAGTTACGCCGATTATGCCGCTCGGCTCAACACCCAAAGCGGTGAAATTGCCGTTGTCATTGCCGAGGGAGAAATTCAGGAAGGCGAATCACAAGCCGGCGTCATGGGGGCGGAGTCACTGGTTAAACTTATTGATCGGGCCAGAGAGAATAAAAACATTAAAGCACTTGTCTTGCGAGTCAATTCTCCGGGAGGTTCCGCTGTAGCCAGTGAACTGATTCGACACGCTCTGGAAAGAACCAAAGCTGTTAAACCTGTTATCGTAAGCATGGGGGATATGGCCGCATCGGGTGGCTATTGGATCAGCATGGGAGGCTCTCGTGTGTTGGCCTCTGAGGCCACGGTAACCGGATCAATCGGTGTTTTTGGGCTGGCACCTACTTTTGAGCGCACTTTGCAACTGGCAAAAATCGGCCAAGCAGCGGTGACAACCACATGGCTAGCTAATGCTGAACGGCTAAGTCAACCGATGGATCCTCGTATGGAAAGTATTTTGACTCAGTCGGTGGCAAGAACTTATTCCAATTTCATCAACGTTGTTGCTCAATCAAGAAAATTGTCCACTCAATACGTGCAATCGGTTGCACAAGGACGAGTGTGGACCGGAACACAGGCTCAATCTCGTCAATTAGTGGATCAAATCGGAAACTTCGGGGATGCTCTTTCCTTAGCGCGCTCATTAGCGAAAATGGATACTAATGCTGGCGCCGTTTATTTAATTGACTCCAAGCCCGATTTTGGATCAATGATTCGTGAAAATTTTGGAGATTGGTTCAATCCTTTGGGATTGGTTGGTGTACCTGAATCCGTTCAAAAGGAACTGAAGCAAGGACACTCTTTGCTACAAAAAGCTGAAGGACGCTCCCAGCTAATTTTCGTGCATAGTTTGCTACAGCCCCTTCAGTAATAGAAAACGCGGGCGCAAAACGCCCGCGATTTTTAATAGCTAAAGACTTAGACGATAAAGTCGACTTTAAATATCAATCGCCGTACATTTTTTGGCGAATTTCTCGACGCATTTGAGCTTCCAAGGAAAGCGTCGCCGTCGGACGAGCCAACAAACGGGCTACACCGATCGGTTCACCGGTTTCTTCACACCAACCGTATTCACCATTATCAATTCGCTGAATAGCTGCTTGGACTTTCTTTAAGAGCTTGCGTTCACGATCTCGTGTACGTAATTCCAAAGCATGCTCTTCTTCAATTGTTGCTCGATCTGCGGGATCAGGCACGACTGTCGTTTCCCGTAAATGTTCAGTCGTCTGACCGGCATTGCTGCGCAATTCTTTTTCCATTTCCTCCAAACGATGACGGAAGAACGCCAATTGACGATCATTCATGTAATCATCTTCGGACATCGCGAGCAATTCTTGCTCTGTCAACAACTTCTTTTTCGTGGCCATATATCTTCAATCGCAGTACTGAACTTTCACCCAGCACCGTCTTTGTTACATCAAAAAACTCTTCGGAGTATAAACGAAATTATGACCCAAAACTTGTTGTTAAAACTCAAAAGTCTGGGCAATAAAACGCCCTCCAAGAAGGAGGGCAAATTGTGTCTTAATTCTGATAATTTGTCAAATTTTTCATAAACCTACGGAGCATCAACTAGACACGTTTCCAAACCCGTAATAATGGCTTGCTCCGGTAGATTTCGTCCGATGAAAACAATTTTGCTCATCGGCTTTTCATCAGCAGCCCATTTGGGACCCAAGTCTGCCGCTACTAGCATATGAACCCCTTGGGTGATCATTTTGTGATCAGTCCCCTCTAGATAAAGAACCCCTTTGTAGCGCAAAAGATCAGGTCCATACACCTGTGTAATGGTTCCCCAAAAACGTTCCAAGCGGAACGGATCAAATGCCGTATATGAAGTAAAGACAAACGAACCGATTTCGTCACCATGGTGGTGATGGTGACCGGTGTCCGTTAAGAATTCCGGATCAATATCCAATACCGTATTGAGATTAAATCCCTCAATATCCAAAACGTCACTGATAGCCACTTCACCCATGTGAGCTTCTTTAATCGGAGCCCGCGGGTTCATCGCACGAAGTCTGGCTCGGATCGCTTTTGTCTCTTCGGGAGTCACCAAATCAGTCTTTGTCAAAAATATCCTATCGGCAAATCCGACCTGGGCCTGAGCTTCTAACTCCTTGTCCAAGGTGTCGTTACCGTGCTTGGCATCCACAACCGTAACAACCCCGTCCAAACGGTAAAACGCAGCAACCGCATCATCCATAAAGAATGTTTGAGCAACAGGACCTGGGTTAGCCACCCCCGTTGTCTCAATAATCACACGGTCAAAGGCAATTTCGCCTTTATCCCGACGGTGACGAAGGTTCGTTAAAACCCGAGATAAATCGCCTCTGATTGTGCAACAGATACAACCGTTACTCATTTGAACAATTTGTTCTTTATCCGTTTGCACCAATAGCGTGCTGTCAACATCTTCCTCGCCGAATTCGTTTTCAATCACAGCAATCTTGTGCCCATGATCTTCACGCAAAATACGGTTCAGTAATGTTGTTTTACCCGCCCCAAGAAAACCCGTGAGAATTGTCACCGGAATTTGAGGAACCATATCCATTACATCCATTTTCAGCCTCTAACTCATTTTTCAAAGTGCGGCTTTTCGGTCGCTTAATTAACGAAGCGTTAATTGTAGTCCTTTCAAATATTCGCCTTCAGGACAAGTCATCATTAAGGGGTGATCCTCTCCTGCCCCCAGTCTGGCAATCATCCAGGCTTCGCGTTTTGAATCGATAACCGCTCCAGCAATGACTTTCTGGAATAAATCCACGTCCATTGCTCCAGAACAGGAAAACGTCAACAAGTCTCCCCCGGGCGTAACTAACCGAAGTCCATTGAGGTTAATGTCCTTGTAGGCTCTGGCGGCACGATCAATATGCCTATGACTTGATGCGAACTTCGGTGGATCAAGAATAACTAAATCAAACGTTTCGCCAGCCTCGCGGGCCTTTCTCAGGTACTCAAATACATCGGCCTGTACCCACTTTGCTTTGCTGTCATCAAAACCATTTCGGGCTGCATTACGAGCAGCCATCGAAAGTGCCTCTGCAGAAGAATCCACTGATATCACCTCATCGGCTCCCCCAGCCAATAATGCCAGCGAAAAACCACCGGTGTAGCAGAAACAGTTCAATGCCCTCATGCCTCGTCCTGTGCGAGCTTTAAACTCACGAGCCAAGCGCTGGGCTAAAAAACGATTTTCTCGTTGGTCAATATAAAAACCTGTCTTGTGCCCTTTCCGAACATCAACACCATATCGGACACCGTCTTCAACCACTTCAATTTCCTGGGGCGGTTCTTGTCCGCGCAGAAGTTCTACGCGTTCTGCCAATCCTTCTCTGTGTCTGGTGGCTGCGTCAGAGCGATCAAAAATTCCTTTTATTCCCGGAACACTCATCAAGACATCAGCGATAACATCTCGAAATGCCTCAACGCCTGCTGCCTGAAATTGCGTCACAAACCAATCTCCGTAACGGTCAACGACCAATCCCGGCAACTGATCTGCCTCTCCAAATATCACCCGCACCGCGCTTGTTCTTGCAAAGAGGGATTGTCTTGCGGCTAACGCTTTTTTTATTTTCGTCTCTATCCACAAATCATCAATCTGCTCGCTTTCGTCAAATGACCAGCAACGAGCCCTTAGAGTGGAATCCTTAGAATACGCGGCCCAGGCTAGAAAACGCCCATCATAAGAACAGACTCGAACCGTGTCTCCACTAACCGCTTTTCCCGTCAACTTTTGAACCGCGGTATCGTAAACCCACGGATGGCGGCGCAAAAGCGAACGTTCCTTTCCCTTTTTTAAAATTAAATCCGTCATTTCAATCTCGTTATTGATATAAAGAAGCCTCTCCCTCCGGGCGAGTTTTAAAGCGCCTATGAGTCCACATATACTGATCCGGATATTTTCTAATCCATTCTTCCAGTACTTGCGTCACTCTCAACGTATCGGCTTCATAATCGTCCGTCGGAAAGTTTTCCCAAAGATCTGTTGAATGTACCTGATAGCCAGTTTCTGTCATTTCAGCCACAAGCATAATGACCTTAGCCTTAGTGAGCTTGGCCAATCTTGAAGCCATCGGAAGCGTAGCTGCAGGAATACCGAAAAAAGGAACAAAAATGCTATTTCGCTTGCCGTGATCCATATCCGGCAAGTAGTAAAACGGGAAACCATCTCGCATCGCGCGAATAATCGGACGCAAATCGTGATGAGTTCCCTTGGCAATCAAAATAGGATCACTGAAACGTTTTCTACCGTCAAAAGCCGCCTTATCCCAAACAGGATTGGTCTGACGCTGATATAAGGAAACACCTCTAACGTAAAGGTTAAGAGCAATCCCGCTCGCATCAAGTCCGGCAAAATGCGGGGCGATTACGATTAAAGGACGATTTTCTGTATTCGTAATTCTTTCAATGACACCATCATCAAAGCGAACAAATTGCCGAACCTGCTCGGCACTTCCTTTCCACAAAACGCTATGATCCAAAGCTGCTCTGGCTAATCTGAAAAAACATTGCTTAGCGACCTGTTCCCGTTTACTTTCACTCCAATCCGGAAAACACAATTTCAGATTGGTCAATGCCACCTTTCTTCGCTTAGGCACAACATGCCAAAAAAGCCAAGCCACAACCCTTGCTGCCTTTGCTCTGGAAGAAGGTGACCAATTGGCCATCATATCAACGACGGCTAACCAAATGTGAGTGAAAAAATTCAAAATCGGCTGCATTCTTCTCTCTTATTGTTCACGTTGGACTCCACGGGGACATTTATAACGCTTATATGACCATAAATACTGTTCTGGACAAGACAATATCGTCTTTTCAATCAAACAATTCATCGCTGTAGCATCCTGCTTTTCATCTCCGGTGAGAGAATAATCCCAATTTTCAACGTGCATACTCCAACCTTCGCTCTCTCTTTGCATCCTCGCCATGATCACTTGTGCTTTGAACTGTTTTGCCAACTTCAAAGGAAAAGTCATGGTATAAGCCTTTTCACCAAATAATGGAACCCAGACGCCTTCGCCGTGAGAAGGCACCTGGTCGGGCAATACACCGGCAATTCCCCCAGATTTCATGATTCTAAGAATTTGACGAACACCCTTGAGATCTGCGCTAGCGGGGACAATATTTTCCGAGACGCGCCCCTGTCCAACAATATTGCGCAAGTAGCTTTTCCTAGGAACTCGATAAAGAATTGCGAACTGACGATCTGTGCCTTTAAGCCAGCGCTCGGCAATCATCATGGGTCCTACTTCGTAGCAACCAATATGAGGAGTCAAAAAGACAATAGGACGCCCGCTTCCCAGTGCTTCCTCTAAAAGTGGAATAGATTCATCATCTATTGTGCATTTAGCAAGGACCTCTTGACGGCTTCTCCCCCACACCCAAGGCGCTTCTACAGCCTGAGCGCCCTGTTCACGTGCCACAACTCGAGCCATTTCGGGAGAATAAATCCCGGCTCTTGACAGATTACGGCGAATTTCCTCTCGGTAAGCGCTATCAAACCGATAAATAAGCGTACCGACCAACCGCCCGACAGAACGTAAAAAGTTAAGGGGCAAACGTGAGATTAAATAAATTAAGAATTCCATGAGAAGGATTTTGCCAAACTTTTCGGGAAACAGACTTGATTTTTCCATCAGCGAGAGTAGCATATCGGATCACGCCGAGTTAAGGACAACTTGCGGGGCGTGTCACAAATACCGCTAAAGCGTCAGCCGCATTCCGGATCTTTCCGCGGTGGACGCTCGTTCCACAGGATCTCACTTCAAAAGGAATGTAGCACCATGGATTCTTATTTATTTACTTCCGAATCGGTCTCTGAAGGCCATCCGGATAAGGTTGCAGACCAAATTTCCGATGCCATTCTTGATGCCATTTTGGCTCAAGACCCTTATAGCCGTGTAGCAGCTGAGACGCTTTGCAACACCGGCTTAGTCGTTTTGGCCGGTGAAATTACCACTCAAGCTAATGTGGACTATATCGACGTTGCTCGTGAAACATTAAAACGCATTGGCTATGACAACTCGGAATACGGCATTGATCACAAGGGTTGCTCAGTTTTAGTCGGTTACGACAAACAATCCAACGACATTGCTCAAGGTGTTGATCGTGCAAGCGACGATTACCTTGAACAAGGCGCCGGAGACCAAGGCTTAATGTTCGGTTATGCCTGCGATGAAACGCCGACTTTGATGCCTGCAGCCATTTACTACGCTCATCGCTTGGTTCAACAACAATCTATCGTCAGACGCAACGGCACGTTGGACTTTTTGCGTCCTGATGCCAAGAGTCAGGTGACTTTGCGCTATGAAAACGGCAAGCCCGTAGCGATTGACACGGTTGTTTTATCAACGCAGCACCATCCGCGCATGAGCGACGGCAACAAGATGAAGCCTGAATTCATCGAAGCTGTCATTGAATGCATCATCAAGCCGGTCTTGCCGCCCGAATGGCTCAAAAATACGCGCTTCCTGATTAACCCGACCGGCCGTTTCGTAGTTGGCGGACCGCAAGGCGACTGCGGCTTAACGGGTAGAAAGATTATTGTGGATACCTACGGCGGTGCCTGCCCGCATGGCGGCGGCGCTTTCTCCGGCAAAGATCCTTCCAAGGTTGACCGCTCTGCAGCTTACGCCTGCCGTTATGTAGCCAAGAATATTGTTGCCGCCGGTTTAGCTTCCCGCTGCCAGGTTCAGGTCTCTTACGCTATCGGCGTTGCTCAACCGATCAACGTCACAGTGCGTACTTTCGGCACCAGTAAGATTGCCGATGAAAAGATCTCTGAATTGGTTCGCCGTCACTTTGACTTGCGTCCGCGCGGCATTATTCAAATGCTCGACCTGCTGCGTCCGATCTATTCCAAGACCGCAGCTTACGGACACTTTGGCCGTGAAGAACCGGAATTCACGTGGGAACGCACGGATAAGGCTGAATTGTTGAAGGCTGACGCTTTCTAACAACTAGAAAATTGTTCGTGAATGAATAGCCTCGGTTTATCGCAAATCGAGGCTATTTCTTTCTCTATCGGAACTCTTCAAAAATATCTTCTTTGGCCAAACGGGATTTAGGCCGTTTGGCGTTACTGTCATCGTCAGCCCGGTAACCTAAGCTCACTGCCACGACGCTCCTCAGTCCTCGCTCACGCAAACCCAAAATTTCATCAAGTTTGTCGTAATCAACACCTTCTAAAGCCGTGGAGTCAATTCCCATCCCGGCAGAAGCGAAAAGAACGATTCCAAGCGCAATGTAGGCTTGAGCTGTCTCCCAAGACAAGGTTTCAGCGACGGTATGGCTGTGCAAACCGACAAAATGACGGCGTCCTGCATCCAAACCCTCGATAACAGAAGTATTCGGATATCTGCCGTCAGCTATTTCTTTATTTAAAACTTTTTGCAAATGCGCTTCTGTGATCTTCTCAGGAACCGCAAAAACGATGATGTCGCTTGCCTTAGCCACACGCTCACGATTGAAGTCTAAGAAGCCTTCGAGGATTTTTTCTTTAGCTTCTTGAGTACTGATCACAATAAATTTCCAAGACTGAGCATTCACTGATGACGGAGCTAAACGCAAAATTTCCAAAAGCTCATTGAATTGCTCTCTAGGAATCGTCTGACCGCTGTAATGCTTTGTTGTATAGCGGCTTTGGGCAATTTGAAGCATTTTGTTTTCACTCATAAGAAATCTCCTCTTTGTACTTCTCATTCAGTTTAAGCTCATTTAATTTCCTGAAAACGTTTCTTTTAGACACTTTTGCAAAAAATCGAGTTCTTTTAATCTTCAAGTAAGTAACATTTCTAAAAAAACTACACAGTGGGCCCTATCACTTATCCTTTGACCTTTATATATTCGCGCCATACAATCTTAAAATTTGGAATTTTCTTTGTTTGGGATAAAACATGACCACTCGAGTTTTAACAGGTATTAACACAACCGGCACACTGCACATCGGCAATTATGTCGGTGCCATTCGCCCTGCCATTCAAGCCAGCCATAATAAGGACGTTCAAAGCTTTTTCTTTATGGCTGATCTTCATGCACTGATTAAGTGCCAAGATCCTGATCGAATTGAACGTTCGCGCCTTCAAATCGCTGCAACATGGCTGGCTGCCGGTTTAGATCCGGATCATGTCATTTTTTATCGCCAAAGCGATATTCCCGAAATTCCTCTTTTAAGCTGGATGCTCACGTGCGTCACTTCCAAAGGACAAATGAACCGTGCGCACGCCTATAAGGCTGCGCTCGAAGCCAATGTCGAAAATGCCGAAGATCCCGATGCCGGTATCTCCATGGGCTTGTACAGTTATCCGATTTTGATGGCTGCCGACATTTTGATGTTTAATGCGCACAAAGTTCCGGTCGGAAAGGATCAAATTCAGCATCTTGAAATGGCTCGTGATGTCGCAACGCGCTTTAATTATCTTTACGCTTCAGAAGACAAACCGTTCTTTGTAATGCCTGAGGCTGTCGTAGACGAAACGCACGAAGTTCTGCCCGGACTGGACGGTCGCAAGATGAGTAAAAGCTACAACAATGTGATTCCTCTTTTTGAAGGGGGCAGCAAAGCTTTGAAAGAGGCCATTGCCGGCATTAAAACCGACTCAAAGCTGCCGGGTGAGCCCAAAGATCCAAAGTCGACTTCTTTAACAGCCATCTACGAAGCCTTCTCAACTCCCGAGGAATTCACAGAATTCTGTCATCGTCTCGAACAGGGACTCGGCTGGGGCGAAGCTAAAGAAGAACTCTTTGAGAAAATTGAATCTGAAATCGGCCCCATGCGCGTCAAATATGAAGAGTTAATGAAGCATCCCGATCAAATTGAAGCTATTTTGCAGGAAGGCGCTCGTAAGGCGCGCGAAATCGCTGTGCCCTTCATGCAGAGAGTCCGTCAGGCAGTAGGGTTGCGTAATTTTGCTCATTTCGGAGAATTGCAGCGCAAAACCGTTGAAAAGAAAAAAACTTCATTGCCCGTTTTCAAACAATATCGGGAAAAGGACGGAAAGTTCTATTTCAAATTAACCAGCGCTTCGGGTAAGGAACTCCTGCAAAGTGTTCCGTTTGACAGCGGCAAAGACTGCGGTCAAATCGTCTCGTCACTGAAATGTTCAGGGCTGTGTGATGAATCTTCTGTGATTGCCGTTATCAAAGATGGTGAAACAATCACCGTTAAATGTGTTCAGTTGTGCCCGGGAGTCACTCGAGAGGAAATCCAAAGTGCGTTATGTGCTATCCGCACCGCCGAGGAAGAAAAGCGTAAAAAGAACGCACAATAGAATCTAATGAGAAAACGCCTCTGAAAAAGGCGTTTTCTCCTGTTTTTCTCAAGGAGCGCTGCGAGACTTTCTCCTTTATTGAAAGCTCCCAGGCTTGAGATAAATCTTAACGGCGCTCACCACACTTAACTTCTTAATCCATTGGAGACTTTTTGATGAGTACGCCTTACATTATTGCCGATATCGGCTTAGCTGATTGGGGCAGAAAAGAAATCCAAATTGCAGAAACCGAAATGCCGGGCTTGATGGCTATTCGTGAGGAATATGCAGCAGCCCAGCCCTTAAAAGGCGCTCGAATTTCCGGTTCTTTGCATATGACCATTCAAACGGCTGTTTTAATTGAAACGCTCGTTGCTTTGGGGGCTGAAGTCCGCTGGGCAAGCTGCAATATTTTCTCAACTCAAGATCACGCTGCTGCGGCCATAGCTGCGGAAGGCATTCCTGTTTTTGCCGTCAAGGGTGAAACGGTCAATGACTATTGGGAATACACCCACAAGATCATGGAGTGGGATGACGGCGGCTACTCCAACATGATTTTGGACGATGGCGGAGACGCAACGCTGCTCTTACACCTCGGTGCACAAGCCGAAGAAAATCACTCCGTTATCGAGCATCCGAAAAGCGATGAAGAAAAGGCTCTTTTTGCCGCCATTGACCGTCATCTTAAAGAGGATCCTCAGTGGTATTCAAAACGCATTGTGCACATTAAGGGTGTCAGTGAAGAAACCACAACCGGTGTTCACCGTCTCTACCAAATGGCTGCCAAGGGTACTTTGCGCTTCCCGGCTATGAATGTGAATGATTCGGTGACAAAGTCTAAATTCGATAATCTTTACGGCTGCCGAGAATCGCTTGTTGACGGCATTAAGCGTGCTACCGATGTCATGATTGCTGGCAAAGTCGCAGTCGTGGTCGGCTACGGTGATGTGGGCAAGGGCTGCGCTCAAGCGCTTCGTGCACTGGCCGCCCAAGTTTGGGTCGTTGAAGTTGATCCCATCTGCGCACTCCAAGCGGCCATGGAAGGCTACCGTGTTGTAACGATGGATTGGGCTGCTGATAAGGCTGATATTTTCGTAACAGCCACCGGCAATATTAACGTGATTACTCATGATCACATGATCCGAATGAAGAACGAAGCCATCGTTTGCAATATCGGTCACTTTGACAGTGAAATTGATGTCGCCAGTATGCGCCAATACCAGTGGGAAAATATCAAACCCCAAGTTGATCACATTGTTCTCCCCTCCGGCAACAAAATTATTTTGTTAGCGGAAGGGCGCCTTGTGAACTTAGGTTGCGCCACGGGGCACCCGAGTTATGTAATGTCCAGCTCTTTTGCCAATCAAACGTTGGCTCAAATTGAGCTCTTCACCAACACGGATAAATATCCGGTGGGCGTTTATGTTTTGCCGAAGATTTTGGATGAAAAAGTTGCACGCCTGCAACTAAAAAACTTCAATGCCCAATTGTCTGAGCTGACAGATGAGCAAGCTGCCTATATCGGCGTTCCTAAGGAAGGTCCTTATAAGAGCGATGCATACCGCTACTAACTAGGCACCTAACCACAAGACGGCTTCACCACCCACGTGAAGCCGTTTTCGCAAACCCAACCGGATAACGCCCTGTCATAGGTTTCATGCGCTAAAGCCCTGCAAACAAAGCAAGCCGGCACGACCCCTATGGTTAAATCAAAATGTTGACCGCTGAGTATTCGATCGTACCACCCCCCACCATATCCCAATCGGTACCCATCGAGATCGATGGCAACACAAGGAATCAATAAACACTGAGGATAAACAAGCTCTGAGGTCAGAGGCGCGGGGATTCCGTATTGATCCGGAGAAAGGCATTGACCAAACTGCCAAGGCGCAAAGGTCATATCATCATTTAAAATCCTGGGTAAAGCCAATGTTTTAATCGCGCCTTCACTTTGCAACTCAAGCAGAACCGGTCGGATATCAATTTCATTTTTAATTGGGTAATACAACCCTACACTGTCGTAATGATTTTGTTTGAAAAAAGAGCGCAGATAAGCACTGATCTTCTCAGTTTCATTCCTCAAATCCATGTCACAACGTTTTCTCAGACACTCTTTTCTGAAAAAAGATTTTTCAAACATGACTGATCACTTCGTTTTTGATTAAAGTATTGTCTATGCAGTGTAAAACAATTTTGACCTACTACCTGACAGTTATCCGATACTCAATATTTTTATTGGGCAGTCTTTTTTTGTGCCAATCTGCCAGTTTTGCACAATCGGTTGATTCCATTGACAGCGCGAAAATTTTAAAGTCACCGGCACCGGAAAATAACGTTGAACTTATTTCGTTTTTGCAAAAAGCGGATGACTCGGAAAAGTTTCTTTTTTTCCGTGAAGCCTTTGAAAGGCAAAAAATTCATCTTTTCAAAAATCCAAGACAATATTTTGGAGAAGATTTTCCCCTTATTGACTACATTCAAGCATGGTTTTTATTGTCCCAAGCTCGACAACAACCAAATGACTTAAACACTCAAAAAGAGATTCAAAATTTCCTTATTAAGCATAAAAATGACTATATTGCCGAGCGGCTCAGAACTGATTGGTTGCTTGTCATGGCTTCTTATTGGAACGAGCGCAACCAATGGAAGACATTTAATTCTGTGCGCAAACAATTGCAGTGGAACAAGTCGGATCCCAATATTGTCTGTTGGGATCTCTATCACAACATTTCAAACAGAAAAAATATTTCAAAAAATTTTGCTAACGAAGCGCTTTCGATTATCAACGCTCCCCGGTACAAGGGCAATAATATTTGCCAAAAGGTTTCAAGCGCTTTAATCAATAAAGTCCCTTCTACCGCTTTTACACGTCTCGTAATCCTAATCCAGCAGGGGCGAATCTCAGAGGCAAGAAATGTTTTAAACGTTCTTATTCAAAAAAAACGTCTGCCTGCACGAGCCTCGCGATTAGCGTTTAATAGTCCTGCCAAATGGTATCGAACCTACCGAAACAAATTAGGCACTCAAAACAAGCATGTTCGGCTAATTGCCGCCTATCGTCTTACATCCATTGATATCGATCAGTCTGTTCGCGTTGCCAACTCCCTAAACGGCAAGCTCAATAAGGCGGAAAAAAGCGCTTTATGGGGACGATTAGGCTACGTGGGAGCCATCAATCACAACCCGAACGCACTTCAGTGGTACGCCAAAGGCGGACAATCCGTCTGCTCAGGTCCATACAGTGCGTTACCCAGTGACTGCATTCAATGGCAAGCCAGGGCAGCGCTGAGAATTAAAGACTGGAAAAAACTCAATCACTTAATTGCAAACATGCCTGCCAACATGGCTAAACAAGAAAATTGGGCCTACTGGCGAGGACGCGCGTTAGTTGAAATTGGCCACGCGGAACAGGCCCCCCAGTATTGGCGAACCATTTCCACCAAGAGAACCTTTTACGGCAAGTTGGCCTCAGAGGCATTGGGACAATCTTTTTACTACTCCGACAATGAAACGGTTGAGGCTACACATGAAGCAATCGATTCTATAGGTAAAAATCCCAGTCTACAGAGAGCAAAATACTTTTATGACATAGGACTTTTTGTCGAAGGAAACAGAGAGTGGCAATGGGGGATCCGTACAATGAATGCGTCAGAACTCTTGGCAGCAGCGCAATGGGCTGAAAAGCATTCTCTATTGCACCGCGCTATTAATACTGCCATTAAAGTTGCAGAGCATTATCCGCTTGAACACGAACTGCTTTACCCTCGTCCTTTTGAAGATGAGATCGAGGAATTTTCAGAAAAAGCCGAAATTGATGACAATTGGGTATACGGACTGATGCGCCAAGAATCGCGCTTTATCGCCGCCGCCCAATCCAATGTCGGCGCTAACGGTTTGATGCAAATAATGCCCGCTACGGCCAAATGGATCGCCAAGCAATTGGAAATCGACGACTTCAAACCCGAAAAAATTTATGAAATTGAAACCAATATCTATTTTGGAACTTCGTACCTTCGTTCTTTACTGAACCGTTTGGACAATAATCTCATTCTTGCCACAGCCGGGTACAATGCGGGCCCCAATCGAGCCAGCCGCTGGCAACAATCTTTGCCACAAATCTCCGAAGGGGCCATTTTTATCGAAACCATCCCCTTTACGGAAACGCGCAACTATGTGCAAAATGTCTTGGCCAATACGATTGAATACGCCTATGAGCAGGATCAAAAAATCACCTCATTTAGACGATGGCTTGGAGAAATAGATCCCAAGGCAGACACAACAACTGAAGAAAAAATTTAGTTATGCATATTTATCTTGTCGGCGGTTATGTCCGCGATCTGTATTTGACTCAGGAACTCGGTTATCCCGAAACAAAGGGGGATCGAGACTGGGTTGTCGTCGGTGCTACCGCTCAAGATCTATTGGATAGGGGCTTTCAACCGGTCGGAAAAGATTTCCCAGTATTTTTACATCCCCAGACACATGAAGAATACGCTCTGGCCCGCACAGAAAGAAAAGTGGCTCCGGGCTACCACGGCTTTACGTTTTACGCATCCAAAGATGTCACGCTTGAAGAGGACCTTAGAAGAAGAGATCTGACAATTAACGCCATGGCTCTTGATGGGAAAACATTGATAGATCCTTATAAAGGCCTTACTGATATCCGGACAAAAACATTACGGCATGTATCAGAGGCTTTTAAAGAAGATCCTGTCCGCATATTGCGGATCGCTCGTTTCAAAGCAAAGTTGCCGGAGTTCACCATCGCCGCAGAAACTCAACAACTACTCAATGAAATGGTAGCCAATGGGGAAGCTGACAGTTTGGTCGCGGAACGAGTGTTTCTTGAAATGCGAAAAACATTAAAAGAAAAGTCACCGTCTCAATTCGTGACTGTTTTACGTTCCTGCGGGTTATGGAAACGCTTTTTCTTTGATTTACCTGTCAGCCAAAACATTTTGAATCGACTGGACCAAAACGCTCATATTCCGGAATCGGAAAAATTTGCATTACTGACCCATTGCGAAGACAATCCCGCACAAATAAAAGCTTTTATCGCTCGATTAAAACCACCGGCTGAAATCATTGATTTGATCAACCTCTGGAATAAACTCAAGGGTTGTTTCGATAACACGGATTCCGAAAGCGTTTTAAAACTAATTGAAATGTGCGATGCGGTGAGAAGACCAGAAAGACTGAATCACGTTTTGCATTTAGCTCAAATTGTTTATGACTTAAAAATCGATGTATGGCAAAACGCTTTTGATCGAATCAAACATATTGACTATGCGCAAATTGCAGCTTCCTGTTCGGATAAATCCAAGATAGGACAGGCTATACATCAAGCACGCTTAATTGCAATTGAGGAGCACAACTGAGATGTGTTGGTACACAGATTCGTTACTTAAATCCTGCCGCCATATTGTCATCAAAGATATACAGAAAAATATCTCAATAGGGGCGTATGAACATGAAATGCATGGCAAACAACCCGTCATTATTAATGTTGAAGTGTTTGTGCGGACAGAAAACGAAAGAGATCGGTTGGATAATGCGTACAACTATGATGAAGTCATTCAGACCATTGACGCGGTTGTGCAAAGCGGTCACATTTGTCTGCAAGAAACTCTAATTGACAAAATTGCCAATAAACTTTTGAATAATCCGCTTGTTGTGGCTGTTCTCGTCAGAAGTGAGAAAACCCAGGCCTATCCCAATGTAAAAAGTGCCGCAGTAGAAATCTTTAGGACTCGACATGACTGATAAAAAAATTATCCCCATCGTCGAAGACAGCACCATTGTCATTGAAAATGACTTGGATACACCTGTCAATGAAGAAAAAAAGAGCAAAAAATCTGTCGCCGAAAAAAAGAATGAAAAACGCATCATGCGCTTGGCCGGAAAAGCTATCGCAGAATTCGGCATGATTGAAGGCGGTGACAAAGTCATGGTTTGCATGTCCGGCGGCAAAGACAGTTACGTGTTGCTTGACGTTTTGATGAAACTTCAAAAAAGAGCTCCAGTTCCTTTTGAACTAATCGCCCTAAATGTTGATCAACATCTGCCGAACTTTCCCAAAGATGTTATTCCTAACTATCTGGAAAAGATTGGTGTGCCCTACCACATTGAAGATCAAGACACATGGTCAATTGTCAAACGCGTCATACCGGAAGGAAGAAATGTCTGTTCAGTCTGCTCACGCCTACGTCGCGGAATTATTTATCGGGTTGCCAAAGAATTAGGGGTGACAAAAATCGCATTGGGTCACCACATGGATGACATCGTCAGCACCTTGCTTCTGAACATGTTTTACGGTGGAAGACTCAAAGGAATGCCACCCATTTTAAGAAGTGATGACGGCCAAAATGTCATCATTCGACCGCTAGCCTATGTTCGGGAATATGAAATTGAGCGCTGGATCAAATACCGCGACTACCCGATTATTTCTAAAGAAATTTGTCGGAAAATTGAAAATAAAAAACGGGCTGAAATTAAAGCGCTGATGCGAGAATGGGATCAAAAATACGACAGTCGAATCTACAACATCCTTATGAGTATGACTCGCGTAGCTCCTTCTCATTTAATGGATAAATCCATCTACGATTTCAAAGCACTGATCCCGGATGCTTTGAAAGACAAATCTGTTGAGGAACTCTAGGCATTTTCCTTTTCGGACAAAAGCCAGCGATAGATTTCGTCACGTGTGCTACCGACGATTTTGGCCGCTGTTGCAGCGGCTTTGGACGCCGACATTGCCGAAGCCAGCGCACGGATCCATTTTTTGTCCTTTTCGTTAAGTTGAAATGCTTCTGACTGAGGGGCAACATCAACCAAAATCACGTACTCGCCCCTGGGTTCATGACTTTGCGACCATGCACAGAGTTCTTTGGCAGGCATCACTGAGAAAGTTTCGAATTTTTTGGTCAACTCTCTAGCCACAACAACGCGTCTTTCCGGCTGCGCCAGTTCTCCTAAATCATTGAGAACATCTTTAATTCGGTGGGGAGCTTCATATAAAACAAAGCTATCCGGTTGACCAACAAGAGAACTCAATGCCTCATGTCTGGCTTTAGTTTGTGGAGGCACGAAACCCACAAAATGGAAACCTGCAGGCTCTAAACCCGCCGCTGACAAAGCAGTAATAACAGCGCTTGCTCCAGGGATCGGAATAACGCGGAATCCATGCTTAATAACCTCTCGGACAAGTCTGGCCCCCGGATCTGAAACCGCCGGCGTTCCCGCATCCGTCACCATGGCGACTTTTTCGCCCTTTTGCAGTCGTTCAATTATCATATGGGACTGAGCAATTTCATTGTGTTCCCGAACACTTACAGTCGGAACAGAAATAGAAAATCGCTCTAAAAGCTTTTTGGTTTCTCGTGTATCTTCGGCTGCGATAATATCTGCGCCAGCGAGTACCCATAGTGCCCTGAGAGTAATATCTGCGGCATTTCCTATCGGAAGACCCACAACATACAATGTGGAGTCAGGAAGGGTCTGTGACTCGAGACCAGCCATTTGCATTAATAATTGTTCTGACCATTGATTAGATTTGGATTGCATCGTGAGAACTCGTTCTATTATCCGTTTTCTTTGTTTGGCTATTGTAGCGAGCTTTAGTTCACTGAGTTTAGCTCAACAAGCTGTCTCTTTTGCCGTTTCTGAATCAGGTTTTGTTCCCACAACCTCAGAACAAAAGTTAAAGATAGTTGTATTAATGCCGCAAGTCGATAATCCTCTGACTGCCTTTGCCAATTCAATTGTCAACGGTATCAAGGCCGAGAATTCTCAACAGCCTTCTCCGTATGAAATTATCCTGTTGCCGAGAAAAGCGGGGCAAAGCGCCTTATCTCACTTGCAGGATGCCGCTTTGATGGGGGCAGTGGTGGCGATAGGACCGGTGAGCCGCAATGATGTTAATGAAATTTCTCTTTTGCCATTTTTACCGCTTCCGGTTGTTTCATTAAATTTGCCGCAAAATGGAGTCTCTTCACCCGAATTGATGATGAATTACTCACTTTCACAGGAAGAAGAGGCTAAACAAATTGCATCTATCGCTATTAAAGCTCTTCCCATCGGCACAGACGGCGTTATTCCCAGTGCCGCTATTTTTGAAATAGACTCTCCGCTGGAGCACCGAATCGCGGATACATATGCCAAACAATTACAGGCAGCCAATATCCCCTTTACCCGGCTAACACTAACTGAAGAGCTCATGGCTCAATCTAAGTTTTACAGCATCGAAAATAGCTCTATTCCGAAGCCTATTCTGGAGAAGCTGCCCGATGCAACTGAAGATCCTTATGGCTATCAACGCGCAAAGTTGCGCAATGAACGGCTGATGTCTCAATACAGAGCAAAAGTAGAATTTGAAGACGCCCCATATCAGGCCGCCTTTTTGGCCATGGACGCTCGAACTGCGGCTCTCGTAAAGCCCCGCTTGCCACGAACTACACGTGTATGGGGTACAAGCATGATTAACCCCGGCAATCCTGAACAAAGCGTTACAGCTTCGCTGGCCTATGACCTTCAAAACACCGGTTTTGTCGACTCTCCCTTAATTGTTCATCACAACGATGCTGATTTCAAGGCTAGTTTTGGTGTTAATCCACCCGCCTCTTTGCTTGAACGCAGACTTTTTGCTTTTGGTGTTGATGCCTACCGTTTAGCTTGCGTTTGGATGAAATGGCAGCCAGACATCCATATGGATGGAACGACGGGTACTTTATCGTTCAAACAGGGACTAACGGCCAATGTTGAACGCATTGCCCAACCTGCCAGAATTTTAAATGGGAAAATTGAAACGCTAACTGCTGAGCAACTTGCCCAACCACTACAACGCCCATAAATCATTTATGACAACCTTCTTGACACTCCAGGACGCCGAATTAGCTTTCGGCGATCAGCCTCTTTTGGACCACGCCAACCTCACCGTGATGGATGGGGAGAGGATTGGCGTTATCGGACGCAACGGTACAGGGAAAAGCTCTCTTTTACGCGTTATCGCCGGAGTAGACAAACTCGATGATGGCTCTAAAACGGTCATGGATGGACTGGGAATTGCCTATGTTGAGCAGGAACCCTTTTTACCTGAAGCCAACACACTCAGAGAATCTCTCATTTTTCGTGGAAAACTTAATGAAGAAAGCGATGAACAGATAAAGTGGCGGCAAATTGCTCGTCTTGATGAGTACTTGCACCGTTTTGAACTTGACGGTGAGCGACCGCTTCAAGGGGCTAGCGGAGGAGAGAAAAAACGCGCCGCTTTAGCGCTTGCTTTTACACAAAATAAAGACCTCCTTCTTTTGGATGAACCGACCAATCATTTAGATATTGACGCCATTTTGATCCTGGAAGAGTTAATTAAGTCAGAATATCGAGGCTCTAAATCCTTGATGGTGATCACTCACGACCGAGCGTTCTTGGACTCTGTGAGTACCCGCATTATTGAATTGGATCGAGGGGTTCTCAGAAGTTACCCGGGGAATTTTGAAGCGTATGAAAACAGAAAAGAACAGGAACTGGCAGCTGAGGATATCGCTCGCAGAAAATTTGATAAGTTTTGGGCTCAGGAAGAGGTCTGGATACGAAAAGGAATTGAAGCGCGTAGAACCAGAAACGAAGGTCGAGTACGGCGACTGGAGCGCTTGCGTGAAGAGCGTGCCGCCAGGCGAGATCGTTTGGGACAAATCAATCTCAATATCGATGCCGGTATGAAAAGCGGCAAGATTGTGGCTGAGCTGGAAAAGGTCTGCTTGTCTTTTGACGATAAAGTTATTGTCAAAGATTTAAATTTCAGGTTATTGAGAGGGGACCGTTTAGGTTTAGTCGGTCACAACGGTGTTGGTAAAAGCACTTTGATTTCTCTTATTTTGGGGAAACGGCAGCCAGACAGCGGAACAATCAAATTGGGAACCAACCTGCAAATCGCTTATTTTGACCAACTGCGAGCCCAATTGGATCCTAATAAAACCGTTGCCGAAACCATTTCACCGGGTAGTGAATGGATTGAAGTCGGCGGCTCGAAGAAGCACATTATGGCCTACCTTGGAGATTTTCTTTTCCCCCCAAGAAGAGCCAATGTTCCAGTTTCCAATTTATCCGGAGGTGAACGTAATCGTCTGTTGCTCGCCCGTTTATTTGCTCTGCCGGCCAATTTACTTGTGTTGGACGAGCCGACAAACGATCTGGATATCGATTCTTTGGAGTTACTTGAGCAAACGCTCCAAAACTATCCCGGCACTCTGATTCTTGTCAGTCATGATCGAAGATTTCTGGACAATGTTGTAACGGAAGTTTTGGCTCCCGAAGGCAATGGCCTTTGGCGAGAATATGTTGGCGGTTACTCAGATTGGCAACACTACAAACCGAAAGTAGGGTCAGCTGTTAAAAAGGCTGAGATCGTTGACAAAGTTGTACCGAAAAAGCCTAAACAGGCCAAAATCAAATTAAGCTACAAAGAAAATAAAGAATTGGAGACCTTGCCTGAACACCTGATGCAGTTGGAAGCCGAGCGAGACGAGTTAATTTCGTCAATGAATGCTCCAGATTATTACACGAGCCATAATGCTCAAGAGATCAAAGAACAAACGGAGTTCCTTCAAAACTTAGAAACGCAAATTAATCAGGGCTACCAACGTTGGGAAGAGCTTGAGAATAAAAGAGCCCTTGCCGAAAGCACTAAATAAGAATCTATATCATTTATAAAAAACTATCAAGATTTAATTTTCGATAGTTTGTCTCTATCAAATAATTAGGATTTATTGAACAGTCTTTACCTGAGCGAAAAGAGACAGACTCCGTGCCGCCTATTTTCCGGCGGCATGAAAAGACGTGACATGGCGCACAAGCATTTGTACAAAAAGCGCCGTTATCGTACTTGAGGTGCCTACTGCTGGTATTGATGTTCAATTGAGAAACCAATTTGGCAATTTATTGAGAAGCCGCACTTAAAGGGACATACCTTTATGCTCTCCATTCACTGTTTGAAAGAGAGGCAAAATCTGTGCTCTGAAATTGCCGCCACTAATCACGAACAGATTGTCACAACTGGTACTACAGATTAATTATTAGATTCTGTTGAGCAAAATAGTCTTCGTTTTCGTCTGATTAAGAATCAAATTCCTAAAAACGACCTCCTCGTGTTCTGTATTCTGGAGTTCAAAGTTTTGTGATCGTTTTCTTTTGATGCTATGGATCTCGGAACTATCCTCAAAGTGTTTCAAATAACCCTCTGCAAAATTGAAAATCTCCAAACATCCCTGGTTACATAGGAAGTATTTGGCTTAAAAAAGCCTACAAAATCAAAAACTGATTGCTCAAAATCGAAGGCCCCTAAAAAAAGGGCTTTCGTCTTACAATAAGCGGGTTAAGAAACTTATTGTTTTTGAGGTCAATCGTGGCTATAGATTCCACTGAAATTCGATTTAAATCTCTCTGTCAACTCAAGACACTTGATCAATTTGTTCCGGCGCGAGCAAAAATTGCGCCTCATACAGAAGCGCTCAGGCAATTTGACCGTCGTTCAAATACGTGGGAACGGATTTCCTATCGAGATTTAGACGAACGTATTCAACAGTGGCGTCGAGCTTTTAGCAAAATGGGACTAAAGCACGGCGATCGTGTAGCCATCTTATTGCCTAACGGTGTGGACGCTATTTGCTGTGACCAGGCGGTACTGGCCAACGGTTACGTCCCAGTTCCTTTGCACGCGATTGACACCGCGGGATCTAGTGCATTTATCATTGCCGACAGTCAAGCCTCCGTTCTAGTAACCAATCGTCAAAGCCGTTGGGATGCAATTTATCTCACCCACACGGTCATGCCTGATTTGCGCAATGTGATTTTCACCGAAGAGTCCGCACCAGACATTCGTCAAGACGGGGTACAGCACTGGGATTTGGAATCATGGCTTGCGACCGGGCATGGTGTTGAGCAATTACCAGAACCGCCGACAGAAGATGATCTTGCCGCCATTGTTTATACATCCGGCACAACCGGTCGCCCCAAAGGCGTGATGCTGACACACAAAAATGTCGTCAGCAATGTCATTAACACACTCAAAACCGTCTCTCCTAAACCCGGGGATGTGTTTTTATCTTTTTTACCGCTTTCGCATACTTTCGAGCGCATGGCCGGCTACTACCTTGCGTTGGGCATGGGTTGCACGATTGTGTTTACGCGATCAATTCAGCAATTAGCGGAAGATTTCCGCATCATTCGTCCCAATGTCATCATCTCGGTTCCTCGAATTTATGAACGTATTTTTGCAAAAGTGCAAGCCAAATTAGCTCGTGAATCCGGCTTTGTTCGATTCCTATTTAATTGGGCCGTTGATGTCGGATGGAGACGTTTTTGTAAGAAATACGGACTGCCTACTCAAAAAGGCGGCATAACCTTACTTGATCCTATTATTTGGCCGATTCTTGAGCGATTAGTTTCAAAAACGCTTTTGAATCAATTTGGGGGACAACTCCGAATCGCCATTAGTGGTGGCGCTGCGCTCAACGCTAAAGTCGCCAAGGCATTTTGCGGCTTAGGTCTGCCTATCATTCAAGGCTACGGAATGACGGAATCCAGCCCGATCATAGCCGGCAATTCTCTTGCCTACAATCACCCGAGTACAGTCGGCAAACCGTTGCCCGAAACGAATGTGCGCTTAGGTGAAGAAAATGAAATTCAGGTTAAATCACCCTCTATCATGAAGGGCTATTGGAACCGTCCACAGGCTACTCGCGAGGCCTTCACCGATGACGGCTGGTTAAAGACCGGAGACGTCGGAGAACTCGACCATGAGGGCTTCCTGCGAATCGTTGGTCGTATCAAGGAAATTATTGTTACAAGCACCGGCGAAAAGGTGCCGCCTGCTGATTTGGAATTAGCTATCGAAATAGATCCTCTTTTTGACCAAGCCTACGTCATTGGTGAAAATCGACCCTTTATTTCCACCATCGTTGTCTTGAACAAAGAAGAATGGATAAAGTTAGCTGCGACTTTGGATCTGGATCCCAATGACCCAGAAAGTTTAATGGCTACGGTAACGCGCAATGCCGTCTTAAAACGCATAAAGACTGCCGTCAAAGATTTCCCGCAATATGCCTTGCCGAGAAATGTCCATATGACGCTTGAGCCTTGGACTATTGAAAATGGTTTGATGACCCCGACGTTAAAACTGAAGCGCAAAGTCCTATCGGAAAAATTTGCTCCGCAAATTCAAGCGCTTTACGCAGGTCATCGTTAAAATAGCGTCTTTTGCACTGGATACTGGTAGAAATACATCATGGCTGAACACGAAAAATTATTACCGGATTGGATGATCGGCTTAACCGATCGAATCATGAAGTACTACATTGACCGTGAGCTCAATGTCGAACCAATTATTTTGGATCGACATCCCGCTCCTCAAGAAGGTCATCAGTACATGATGTACGCCCATATTCCTTTTTGCCATACGTTGTGCTCTTATTGCACATTTCATCGTTTTATCTTCAAAGAGTATAAGGCTCGCGAGTACTTTGTGAATCTGCGCAAAGAGATGCAGATGGCTCGTGACATGGGCTACGACTTCACGTCCATGTATATCGGCGGGGGCACGACAACTATCCTTGAAGATGAATTGATTAAAACGATTGAATTGGCGAGAAAGTTGTTCCCGTCTATGAAAGAAGTATCCTGCGAAACCGACCCTGCGCATCTAGCCACTGAAAGCTTTAAAAATCTTAAGGGGTTGGTAGATCGGATGTCTGTTGGCGTTCAAAGTTTTAATGACAACATCCTCAAAATGATCGACCGTTACGAAAAATTCGGTAGCGGTGAACAAATCTTTGAGCGCATTCAGGCCGCTCAAGAGCTTTTCCCGATCATGAACGTCGATATGATTTTCGGATTTAGGGGACAAACCGAAGAAATTCTTCAACGCGATGTGGATTTGTTAATGAAGCTCAATCCTCGTCAGATCACAACTTATCCCTTAATGGTCACAACACAAACAAAAGCCAGTGTCCGTAACACCATTGCGGCGCCGAGCGCTGACCTAGCTGCTCAGTATCGAATCATCCTGGATACCTTGGGCAAAAATTACAATCAACTGACATCCTGGACATTCGGACGTTCTCACGACGAAGGGTTTGATGAGTATGTCGTTGACCATGATGAATACTTGGGATTGGGATCCGGTGCTTTTAGCTTCTTAGGAGATTCTTTATACGTTAACACCTTCAGTCTCCGTCGCTACAACGAAAGAATCAGCCAAGGCAAAATGGGTGTCGAGAGACGAAAACGCTTTGATAAACATTCTGTTTTGCAATATCGTCTCCTATTAGGCTTGTTTGCGGCAAGATTATCCAGAAAGTACTTCCGTGACGTTCATGGAGTTGACTTGGACAAAGCCCTGTTTAAAGAAATGTTAGGCCTTAAATTGGCAGGCGCCATCAAAGAAAATCCCGCCGATCCGGACAATCTCATTGTCACAGATGCCGGCAAATTCTTGGGCTTAGTTATGATGAAGGCTTTTTATTCCGGCATGGACAATGTTCGTGCGGAATTGCGCAAACCACTATCAAGCATTGATATGTAATTTTGTTAAGACTACCTCGAAAGGGGTAGTCTTTTTCAGCCGGATTTTTCCTTATTTTTTGTGAAAATTCTTTATAGTTCCACCGTTGGCAGTTGATACACCAGGACCAAGGTGTGTCTCTGGCGACAGGAATTGTACGTACAATCCCTGAGTTTCAAGAAGACCTGTGCACAAGGCACTTGTCACTCAGAGATTCTATTTTTTGTGAATCTTGGGAGAGATTTAAACATGTCCAAAACGATTATGGTCAATACGTTTACTCCGCCGCCCAATGCGCACGGAGAAAACGGACCTGAATACGTTGGCAACCTCCGTCGCGGTGAATTGCGCGGTGTGATCAAGATCAACAAGGACAACTGCGTTGGTTGCGACACATGCCGTAAAGTTTGCCCGGTGCACGCCATCTCCGGTGGTCTGGGTGTTGTCCACTCCATCCGTGAAGACGCTTGCTTGGCCTGCGGCCAATGCTTGATCGCTTGCCCCTTCAACGCGATCGAACAAATGAGCTTTGTTGATGAAGTCATGAAGATGCTCGATGACCCCAACAAGCTCGTAGTTGCTCACCCGTCTCCTGCCGTTCGTGTTTCCGTCGGTGAAGAATTCGGCGCTAAGGCCGGTGAATTGGTCACCGAACAATTCGTGAACGCTTTGGAAAAGGCCGGCTTCACCACCTATGACGTGAACCAATCGGCTGACCAAACCATCATGGAAGAAGGTTTTGAGTTCATCAACAAGATCCGTTATTGGGTCTTGGGCGAACGCGGCCCTGAACTCGAAGAAGCTGCCAAGCACCCCTTCCCGCATTTCACGAGCTGCTGCCCTGCTTGGGTTAAGAACGTTGAAACGTTCCACCCGGGCTTGCTGCCCCACTTGTCTACGGCTAAGAGCCCGATTCAGATGGGTGGTCCGGTTGCTAAGACCTGGGCTGCTGAATACGTTTGGAAGAAAGATCCCCGCGACATTTATGTCGTAGCTGTGACACCTTGCACCGCCAAGATCTTTGAAGCTGCCCGTCCGGAAATGAATGCCGCCTGGCATCACTTGGTTGAAACCGGCAAGATCCCGGCTAACACCCCCTCTTTCCAAGACGTCGATGCTGTTGTGACGGCTCGCGAAATTGCTGAAATTTTCCGTCGTAAAGGCATCAATCCGTTGGAAATGCCGAAGACTCGTGAACGCAGCACGATGGAAATCTACACCGGTGCCGGTACCATCTTCGGTGCCTCCGGCGGTGTGATGGAAGCTGCTTTGCGTACGGCTTACTTTGTGTTGGCCGGCGAAGAATTAAAGGATCCGGATATTAAGATCGTCCGTGGTCATACCGATGCAGTTGTGGAAGCAACGATTCCTGTGCCCATCAAGAAATTGGGCGGCAAGGTGTTCGAAGTCCGCGTTTGCGTCGTCAATGGTGCTTTGCAAGGCCTCGAAGGTGTTTTGCGTCGCATCAAGGAAGACAAGAACCGTTATCACTTCATCGAAGTGATGAACTGCCCTGGCGGCTGCGTCAATGGCGGTGGTCAACCGGTTCGCACTGACAGTGCAACATGGCTAAACCCCACGTTGCCCGTTCCTGTGCAAATTTAATTGGATGGAGACAATAAATGCGCAAGTATGAATATACCGAACGACAAACCGTTGCTATGCTCGGTCGCCGCGGCTTTTTGAAAGTTGTCGGTGTGACGGCTTTGGCAATTGGTGTCACGGGCTACGCCGTTGTTGACCTCATCCAACGTCGCTCTGACGTTATTAAAGCTCGTCAAGCCGGCTTGTACCGTGATGACAAGATTTGCCAAGAAAATGGCCTTACCTGTTCTCACCAGAACAAGTCTGTGTTGCGTTTTTATGCTGACATGCACACGCAACCGGCCACCGGTGAATTGGCTCACCACCTGTTGCATACCCGCTACTATCCGCGTACGCAATTAGCGGCTTTGGGAGGTAAACACTAATGGCTGAACGTATCTTACGATTCCACCCCGCTGACAAAGTATTCCACGCTGTTAATGCGGTGACGTGGTTTGCATTGCTGTTCACCGGTGCGGCTGTGTATTTCTGCAACCTCTCCGATGAAACCGCTAACAATTTGATGATTTGGCACATCTGGATTGCCGTTGTGTATACCTTTAACTTGATCGGTTACTTGGTGTTCGCTCCGCATCGTTTCGCTGCGACGTTGAATGCCTTGTTAACTTGGGATATGGATACGATCAAGTGGTTCCGCAATTTCGGCGGTTACCCGCGTCGTTTCTTCAAGATCCCGTTCGGTCCGGTTGAAGTTCCGCCGCAAGGTCGTTACAACGGCGGCCAAAAGATGAGCTATCTCATTTTCTTCTTCATGATGTATGGCCTCGCCGTTACCGGTTGGATGCTTTTCTACTTCGCTCCTGCGATTCCGAAAGGTGCCTTCTGGTGGATGTATATCTTCCATGTTTGGGGTTCCATCATCTGCTCGTTGATGGTTGTGTGTGCTCACATCCCCTTGGCTTTGCTCTCTTGGGAACACTTCAAGGGCATTTGGGGTCCGGGCGAAGGCACGATCTCTTACGAAGCTGCTGAACACCACTCTCCGAAGTGGCTTGAAAAGGACGTTATCCGTACAAATCTCGAAAAATAATTTGTACAAAAGTATCTTTTTGATACACGTCTGATTAAAAGGGATTCGCTATCATTAGGCGAATCCCTTTTTTTTTGCTTATTAGGAATCAATATCATGGCAACCAGCCGCATGGAAACGCCTAAAGGTCTTCGACTTCATTTTGGCTTATTTGGAAAACGTAATGCAGGGAAATCCTCCCTTATTAACGCCCTAGCCAACCAAAATATTTCTATTGTGAGCAGCGTTGCTGGAACAACAACCGATCCGGTTGAAAAAGCCTTTGAATTGTCTCCCATTGGGCCAGTTGTTTTCATGGACACGGCCGGTATCGATGATGAGGGGGATCTGGGACTGGCTCGCGTGGAGAAAAGTCTGTCTGTTTTGGAATGGATGGATATCGCCATTGTTGTTTGCGAAGCGGGAACTTGGGGAAGTCACGAAGAAAATATTCTGAAAAAAACTTTAAATAATGGCACTCCCACCATTGTTGTTTTTAATAAGACCGATCTGTGCAAACCCACTAAAGAACACGAACAGGCTCTTCGCTCTCGAGGTTATAAAGTCATAGAAACCAGCGCCGCCAATCGTGAAGGTATTTCCGATTTGCGTGATGCCATCATTCAGACAGTATTGGAAAAAACCGAACCGGACCGCCCCCTAATGGGAGAATTGGCAAAGGCAGGAGACACGGTTTTACTTGTTACACCGATTGACACCGGAGCTCCGAAAGGACGTTTAATCCTGCCTCAAGTACAAGCCATTCGCGAGTTGCTTGATGCCGGCGCCAAATGCTTTGTCATCAAGGAAGATCGAATTACCGAAACGCTTAACGAGCTTAAGCAGCCTCCTCAGCTGGTTGTCACAGACAGCCAAGTTGTTTTGCGTGTTGTAAAGGAAGTTCCCGAGCCTATTCCCGTTACAACTTTCTCTATCCAAATGGCTTATTCAAAAAGTGATCTTTTAGAAATGGCCATCGGTGCGGCGGCACTGACAAAGTTGAAACCGGGAGACAAAGTTTTAATTGCTGAAACATGCTCGCATCATCCGTTAAAAGATGATATTGGTCGGGTAAAAATCCCCAATTGGTTAAGAAAAACTTTTGGTGATTTGAATATTGACATTGCTGTTGGTAAGGACTTCCCCACGGATTTGACGCCTTACAAAGTCATCATTCAGTGTGGAGGCTGCATTGTCACGCGTCGACACATGTTAGCTCGTTTGCGCCAGGCTAAAGCGCAAGGTGTTCCCATGACAAACTATGGCGTCACGATTTCCTATTTACAAGGGGTATTGCCACGGGTGTTGGCTTGTCATCCCGATGCTAAAGCAGCCTTCGACCACGCACTGAAAACGCTCTAAGGATCATGTTCATGAAAAGCATCACCGAGATCGTTAAACAAACTGAATTTTCCGACGAGGATATTGTTCGTTTACTGGCAATAACAGACCCAACGGAAGCAGAAATTTTGCGACAAGCCGCCTATGACAGAGCAACTCATACGGTTGGCAATAATGTTTACTATCGGGGACTTATTGAATTTTCCAATATCTGTACGCTGGATTGTCGTTACTGTGGGATACGTAAATCCAATCATAACGTCCCCCGTTATGAGCTAGATAAAGAAACGATTGTCAATGCGGCTCTTTGGGCGGCTGCCAACCACTACGGTTCAATTTGTCTGCAATCGGGCGAGCGTCGGGATCCGAAATTTATCGCTTTCGTCACAGATGTCTTAAAAACTATTCACGAGAAAACGGTTAGCCCTGAATTACCCAATGGTCTTGGAATTACTCTTTCTTTAGGTGAGCAGAGCTTTGAGGTCTACAAGCAATGGGCTCAAGCGAGCGGAAATCCTATTGGCTTACGTTATCTGCTGCGATTTGAAACTTCCAACCCAAAATTGTTTGATCACCTGCATCACGCTCCGGGACGCGAAAAAGCGCTTCAAAGACGCTATCAAGCTTTGGCTGATCTGCGCCGCGCGGGCTATCAGGTTGGCTCGGGTGTCATGATTGGCATCCCTGGGCAGACATTGCAAGACCTCTGTCAAGATATACGCACGTTCCAAAAATTAGATCTGGATATGATCGGAATGGGGCCCTATATCACTAGCGAAGGCGGTGATATGTTGGGCGAAGGCATGATGGAAGAAAAAGCATTAATGCGACTTTCTCTTAATATGATCGCTACTACACGCCTTGTTATTCCTGATATTAATATTGCAGCCGCTACGGCTTTGCACGCTCTAGAAGAAAACGGTCGAGAAAAAGGTATCTTACACGGCTGTAATGTCATCATGCCTAACATTACGCCTAGAATCGTTCGGAAGAATTACCAGCTCTATGCCAATAAGCCTTTTATTGAACAAGAGCCTAGCGATACCAATCTATACCTGCAGCAAAGCATTCAAAAAACCGGACGAACGGTCGCTTTGAATGTTTTGGGAAGTTCTAAACATTGGAAGCTTAGAACGGGACTTTAATATTCCTATTTTGACATCGGCCGCTAATGCGGCCGATATCGAAATTAGGCGAAGGACTGATTCTTTTCCCGAGTCGTATGGAACTGAACTTGGGGCCAGTGCTTCTGAGTGGTTTGCAGGTTGTAAATAGATGTCGCTAAATACACCAAATTACCGTCTGCATCACGAGCAAGCCTGGAGGCCTGTTCATCCATAAACTGTTTTTGCGTTAGTTCATCGGGAAATGACAACCATCGAGCGGTCGAGACGTCCGTATTTTCATACAAAGCATCCACCTTGTATTCTGTTGCCAAACGCTGTGCAACGATTTCAAATTGCAAGAATCCAACCGCGCCAAGGAAAAGGTGTCCCAAGTCGTTTTCAAATACCTGAATAGCTCCCTCTTCGCCCAACTCTTTCAAGCCTTTATGCAGCTGCTTAGCCTTAAAAGGATCCTTAGGTCTAGCCGAGCGGAACAATTCCGGAGCAAAATACGGGATGCCCGTAAAGCCTAATTTTTCCCCTTCCGTCAGCGTATCCCCAATATGAAGCTGACCATGGTTATAGATCCCAATAATGTCACCCGCCACCGCATCTGTCATGGTTACGCGGTCATTGGCCATAAAGGTCAAAGCATTGGGAATCTTCATTTCCCGATCTTCTCGCAAATGCTTAACTTTCATGCCCGGCGTGTAGCGGCCTGAACATACTCGGAAAAAAGCAATGCGGTCTCGATGTTTCGGGTCCATGTTGGCCTGAATCTTGAAAACAAACCCCGTAAACGGTTTTTCTGTAGGTTCCACCAAGCGGACACCACCATCACGAGGTTGAGGCTCCGGAGCCCACTGAACCAAGGCTTCCAGAACATCTTTCACACCGAAGTTATTCACACCGGAACCGAAAAAGACGGGGCTTTGTTCACCCGCAAGAAACTTTTCAATATCAAACGGGTTGCTGACACCTTTGATCAACTCGATGCTTTCACGCACATAACCCATTTCCATTGGGAAGAGCTCATCGAGTCTAGGATTATCCAACCCCTCGATAAGTTCCTCGTTACCAGATAAGCGGTCTTCACCGGGCGTAAAACGGACCAAGTGATCTTTTGTTAAAGAAAATACTCCACGGAATGTCTTTCCCATTCCAATAGGCCAGGTAATAGGAACACATTCGAGTTTGAGAATTTCCTCGATTTCACTGAGCAGATCAATCGGGTCTCTAACTTCACGGTCCATCTTATTGATGAAGGTGATAATCGGGGTATTGCGCAGACGGCACACTTCCAGCAACTTGATTGTTTGAGCTTCTACGCCTTTGGCAGCATCAATAACCATCACAGCGGCATCCACCGCTGTCAGCACCCGATATGTATCTTCCGAAAAGTCTTCATGCCCCGGGGTATCTAGCAAATTAATGACATGACCGTCATACTCGAACTGCATTACAGAACTAGTCACAGAAATACCACGCTGCTGTTCGACCTCCATCCAGTCACTGGTGGCATGACGGGCTGCCTTTCTTCCTTTAACAGCACCAGCCATTTGAATAGCTCCACCAAAAAGCAATAACTTTTCAGTCAATGTCGTTTTACCCGCATCCGGGTGAGCAATAATGGCAAAAGTACGACGCTTTTTCACATCCCTTGCCAATTGGGTATCTAAAGTGGCCATTTTTTAAAATTCTTTCGACAATTCAACGAATAAAGTCAACAATTAAGGGGGTTATTGTACCTAATTTCATTAATTTTCCCTGACTCAAACTATCTGGCGTTAAAATGCTCGGAATAATTTTTGGAGCATGAAAAATGAGTTATTTCCCGCAATGGAAATTAAAAAAAGACGGCATTATCGCACCCGATGAACGATTACCCACCGGACAAACGCTCGCGTTGGGTGTTCAGCACGTAGTAGCCATGTTCGGCTCAACCATCTTGGCCCCTTTGCTAATGGGTTTTGACCCGAATGTCGCCATTTTAATGAGCGGTATCGGCACACTTATTTTCTTTTTCATTGTCGGCGGCCATGTTCCGAGTTATTTAGGCTCTAGTTTTGCCTTTATCGGTGTTGTCATTGCTGCAACAGGCTATACGGCAGGTTCGGGATTGAATGCAAACATTGGTGTCGCCTTAGGCGGGATTATTGCTTGCGGTCTCATTTATGCCCTTGTAGGTCTCATTGTTATGTCAACCGGAGTTAAGTGGATTGAAAAACTGATGCCTCCGGTTGTCACCGGCGCTGTGGTGGCCGTCATCGGTTTAAATCTTGCGCCAACGGCCTGTAAGAGTGTGGGAACCGGTACGTTTAACGCTTGCATCGCTATCATCACCATGGTGTGCGTTGGAGCCGTCGCTGTTTATACGAGAGGACTCGTACAAAAATTATTGATTCTCGTCGGCATCGCACTCAGCTATGTTATTTACTTTGTCCTAGCGAATATTTTGCATTTTGGACCAGCCATCGATTTTTCTGTCATTGCCAACGCGGCTTGGTTCGGTTTGCCACATTTCTCCAGCCCAAGCTTTGATTTCAACGCCATCCTCTTGATTACTCCTGTCGTCATTATTCTGATTGGAGAAAATTTAGGCCACGTCAAGGCTGTGACCGCTATGACCGGCAGAAATTTAGATCCCTATATGGGCCGAGCCTTTTTAGGAGACGGTCTTGCAACGATGTTTGCGGCTAGTTTTGGTGGCACTGGTGTGACAACATACGGCGAAAATATCGGCGTGATGGCTGCTACACGCGTCTATTCGACTCTGATTTTTGTTGTTGCGGCTTGCTTTGCGATTGTCTTAGGTTTTTCACCAAAATTCGGGGCGATTATTCAGACTATTCCCCAACCGTTGCTGGGTGGTGTTTCTATCGTTGTTTTCGGTCTGATTGCCGTCGCTGGTGCTCGAATTTGGGTTGTCAATCAGGTTGATTTTGGCAATAACCGCAATTTGATTGTTGCTGCTGTGACCTTAATTTTAGGTGCAGGCGACTTCACGATTAATATCGCCGGTTTTACACTGGGTGGTATCGGTACGGCCACTTTTGGTGCCATCTTGTTAAATGCCCTAATGAATCAGGGTAGCGCTCGTGACGGAGAACCCCTAATCGAACGCTAAACAAAAAATCCCGCCTAAATTAGGCGGGACATATTACTGAAGGCGGAGTCCAAAAGATTCCGCCTTTTTTCATGGAGTTAAGCGCGTTTTTCGAGTACAGGTTCGCAGACCCCTTCGACGCCAACCAAGACCAAGCTCGTCAACATAGCTAACTGAGGACCTTGGTAAGCATCAACCGGCTCGTACCATTCTTTAACATTATGGTTAAAGCCTTCTTTTCCGCCGCCGCCCAACGTCGTGGCCGGAATACCCTTATTAACCGCCACATTGTGATCGGTAGAGGCAAAGGCATAAGAATAAAGCGGAATACCCAATGCAGCCATGGCACCGCGGGCAGCCTGCAAAACGCTGACCTCATCCTTCTGACCGCCACCGGGACGATGACCGATCGGCTCAAGCGTAAGCTTCACGCCATCTTCATCCTTATAACCCCAGCGGGCATTTTCATCCTTAGCGGCCTGTTCAAAAATCGGCAGAATGCGGGCTTCAAGTTCGTCCAATTCCTTGGCACCGGCACTACGCATATCCAATTCCATTTCCACGTGAGCAGCGATGGAATTAACCGTTGTACCACCCTTGATCGTTCCGCAGGTGAAAGTCGTCTTCGGATCACTAACCGTTTGCAAATCAGCAATCTTAGCGATGGCACGACCGATAGCATGAATGGCGCTCGGCGTACCGAAAGCGTTCCAAGAGTGTCCGCCAGGACCATCAAAATGAACGCGATAACGCTTAGAACCCGTTGCACCGCACAAAACGCGATTGACATTCACACCATCAACGGAAATAAAGCCGTCAATGTGAATACCGCTCTTGTTGAAGAGATACTTCGAGCCACGCAAATCGCCGTTACCTTCTTCACCGACACTGCCAACAAAGAGGATATCGCCGATGGTTTGAATCTTAAATTCCTGCAACGTACGCAAAACTTGCAAGATAGCGGCCAAACCGCGAGCATCATCACTGATACCAGGAGCTAAATAACGATTGCCTTCTTGACGAACCTTGGGATTTGTTCCAGCAGGGAACACCGTATCCAAGTGAGCAGCTAAAACAAGCGTCGGACCATTACCTTTACCGGCTCGACGGGCAACCACGTTGCCTTCTTCATCAATAGATGCCTTCAAGCCCAGTTCTTCCAAACGACGAACAAAGTCTTTGGCACGAACTTCTTCATGGAAAGGAGGGGCTTCAACCTCAGTAATAGCAATTTGATCAGCAAGCGTTTTTTCGTCATCACGCTTAACGGCCTCAATAGCAGCCTTAATCGTTTCGCAGGCAGCCAATTTATCCACAGCGGCCTGAACGTGTGCTAAAACAGGGGGCATTTCCAAAGGCTTGGCGTCCTTAGGGTTGTCCATATTCAACTCCTTATCAGTTAGAGAGAAAACCGAAAACTTTCGTTTTCGCATTCTCTTGATTTTAGCAGTTTCGGCTAAGTACAACGCCTTATTTTTCTCAATCTCTTATCAGCGTTTTAATTTTGCAAAAGCACTAGCCATTGCTCCCATCGGTTTATTTCGTTGAGGCAAAGATTGCGTTGGTTTAACCCGATAATCTTTTTGCTTCCCACTTTTCATTGACAACGAGATGCGGTTTCGAGCGATATCCACATCAATCACTCTTACCTTAACGATTTGTCCAACCTTTACGACTTCTCTGGGATCTTTTACAAAATGATCTGCTAATTCGGAGACATGCACCAATCCGTCTTGATGTACGCCGATGTCCACGAATGCTCCAAAAGCGGCCACATTAGAGACAACGCCTTCCAATTCCATATTCACTCTTAAGTCAGCGATTGTTTCGACACCTTCACGGAACACAGCGGTTTTAAATTCTGGGCGAGGATCTCGTCCCGGCTTTTCCAATTCAGACAAAATATCCTTCACAGTCGGAATGCCGAACCGGTCATCGGTAAATTCTGAGGCTTTTAATCCCTTTAAAACCTCATGGTTACCAATCAATGTGCTTATATCACAGCCGGTTTTAGCCAAAATTTTCTCAACAACAGGATAAGCCTCCGGATGAACAGCAGAAGTATCTAACGGATTGTCTCCTCCGCTGATACGAAGGAAGCCTGCCGCTTGTTCAAAAGTTTTCTCACCCAAACGAGGCACGTTCATTAAATCTTTTCTGTTCTTAAAAGCACCGTGTGCATCGCGATACGTCACAATGGACTGAGCAACGGTTTTTGTTAAGCCAGAAACTCTTGCTAGAAGCGGAACACTAGCTGTGTTGAGATCTACACCCACGGCATTCACACAATCTTCAACGACAGCGTCTAACTTTTGTGCCAAATGAATCTGATTGACATCATGTTGATACTGTCCAACTCCGATCGCTTTGGGATCAATTTTCACCAACTCTGCCAATGGATCCTGAAGTCTTCTGGCAATGGAAACCGCTCCACGATAACTGACATCCATATCGGGGAATTCTTTGGCCGCCAATTCACTTGCTGAATAAACGCTAGCACCCGCTTCACTGACAACCACTTTTATTAAACCCAATTCTGGATAGCGAGCAATCAAATCTGCGGCTAAACGATCTGTCTCGCGGCTAGCTGTACCGTTTCCAATACTGATAAGCTTAGAACCATGACGTTTGGCTAATGCGGCCAAAATCTCAATTGATCGATCCCACTCCTTTTTTGGTTCGTGAGGGTAAATCACGCCCGTTTCCAATACACTGCCCGTGGCAGAAATAACCGCCACTTTAACGCCAGTTCGTAAACCAGGATCCAAACCGATCACACCTTTTTGTCCCGCGGGAGCCGCTAAAAGTAAATCTTTCAAGTTAATACCGAACACTCGAATAGCTTCTTCTTCAGCCCTTTCCCGAATAGACTCAAATAGCTCTGTCTCCAAGGTTAGGTTGACTTTAACGCGCCATGTCCAACGACAAACTTCCTGCAACCACGAATCCGCTGCCCGCCCTAAATCTTTTATCCCAAAGTATTCGGCAATAAGACTCTGACAAGGATGAGGTTTTTGAGCTTCCTCCTCTTCACTCAATGCAATTTTGACTGACAGAACACCTTCTTGACGTCCCCGGAAAAGAGCAAGCGCTCGATGGGAGGGAATGGCCGTTAACTCTTCGTCAAAATCAAAATAGTCCTTAAATTTTGCGCCTTCTGTTTCCTTTCCCTCTATAAGTTCAGAAACAACGAAGCCATGCTTAGTGAGGAAAGAACGCAACTGGGCCAAAAGTTCAGCATCTTCACTAAAACGTTCTGCCAAAATATCACGCGCGCCGTTTAAAGCATCCTTAATACTCTTAATGCCTTTTTCTTCATTGAGGAATCGGGCTGCTTCTGTCTCAGGAGTAAGTGTCGGGTTCTCAAAAAGACTATTGGCTAGCGGCTCAAGCCCGGCCTCTTTAGCAATTTGTGCTCGAGTCCGACGCTTTGGCTTATAGGGAAGATACAAATCTTCAATGCGTTGCTTTGTTTCAGCTTGCAAAAGCGCCTGTTTTAACTCCTCTGTCAATTTCCCCTGTGCGGCGATGGATTCCATCACAACAGCGCGACGCTCTTCCATATCGCGCAGATAGACCAACCGCTCCTGTAACAGACGAAGTTGGGAATCGTCCAAGCCTCCCGTTACCTCTTTCCGGTAACGCGCAATGAAAGGAACCGTCGCTCCCGTATCAAGCAGATTAACGGCTGCCTCTACCTGCGTATCTTTAGCGTGAATTTCATTTGATAAAGTTAAAACAATCCGATTATTGGCTTCTTGAGTCAAAGTCATGGATAAATCTTTCTAAAAAAGAATGGGAAATAAAGAAAACTTAGGATAAGGCTGATAAATCTCGAGCATGCTGCCTAATTTGCTCAACCATATCTTTATCTTTTTGCTCGTATGCTTTTCGTCTTAAAGATAGAAAAATATCTTCTGCCGGCGCTTCATCTGTATCTTCTTCATAAAGGAAACGCAAACGGATGGAGTCATTATTTTCTGATGTTTCAATTTTGACCGTAAAACGACTATCAGGATAATCTTCCGTGTGCTCTACTTCCGTTACCATCGTTTGAGAATCGGTAAAAACCACCTTATCTCTTACGATCATCTGCCCAAAATGCAGAATTCTGTGTAAAACATGCTCTCCATTTTCAAATGACTCCTGTACTTCTGAGCGTTCAAGTGGTTCAAAGTACTTGTGAGGTTCTTTCGCATAGCGTTCAAGATGGCGAAGTAGATTGGACATCGTCAATTGTTCGAACAGCGGATCATTTTTATTGACCACTTCAACCGTGTGTTCATGCACTTTAATCATGACGACTGCCTTCCTTAATTCGATGCTCAAGCCAAATGCTGTAACGAGACATTATTAAGCTTGCAAAGAAGTAAATTGCTGCCACAAAGAGATAGCCTTCAACAAAGAATTGTCTCCATTGGGGATCACCCAAGGCCAAACGTAGCGCACCGGTCAAATCATACATGGAGACAACCGTAACCAAAGACGTATCCATAAAAGTTGACAATAAACTATTGACCAGCGCAGGAATAACTGCCACTAATGCTTGAGGCAAAATGATGTAAAGATAAACCTGCCAAGACTTAAATCCCAAGGAAGCCGCGGCATCAAACTGTCCCTTTGCGATTGTTTGCAGCCCCCCTCTTACCGTCTCGGCCATGTAAGCCGCCTGAAACAAAACAATACCAAACGCAATACGCCAAAAACCATCAATCACCCAACCAGAGGGTAACAACAAAGGGAAAATGTAGGTAGCGACAAATAACACCGTAATAAGCGGAACGCCTCGTACAAGTTCAATATAACTTGTTGATAAAACCTGCACGACAGGTAGGGAAGAGCGCCTCCCAATAGCCAACAAAATGCCTATCGGGGCAGAGAAAGTCATTCCAATTAATGTCAGTATGACAGTCAACGGTAAACCACCCCAGGCATCAGAGTCCACCGAAACAAGGCCAAAAAGACCGCCAGCCATCAAAACAAAAAAGACAACAAAAGCGACCAGCCAACCGAGCGAGAGTATCTTGAAGCCCTTCTTTGTCCAAAGAACTGGCAATGAGGTAGCCACTAACATTAAAACAATCAATGCCGTCGCCAGAGCCGGTCGCCACTGTTCTTCATAGGGATAGCGGCCAAACAAAATTAGACGCCACTTTTCAGCAACAAATCCCCAGCAGGCGCCATCACTTGAGCGACATAGAGCAAGATCCGGCTGTGTAACCGCACTCAAAACGCCCCAATCCCAAAACAGAGCCACACACCAAATAAGAACACCGGCAATAAGAACCGTCAAAACAGAACGAACGGGCGATCCAAAATAATCTCTTCTCAATGTCCGATATAAGGAAGCATTCACCATTGACTTCATGCCTCCTTTTTAACGTGGAGCGGCGATTACGCCGGCATTCACACGATTCATAATCACAGCAATAATGAGATTCAGTAACAAATAAACCATCATGATAATCACGATAGCCTCTAAAGCTTGTCCCATAATCACTATGGATGTATTTCCAACACTGACGATATCGGGATAACCAATAATGACAGCCAAAGAAGAATTCTTTGTCAAATTCATATACTGGCTGGCCATTGGGGGGATCACCAAACGAAGAGACTGCGGCAAAATTACATAACTGACGGTTTGTAACCTCGTCATTCCTAGCGCTGAAGAAGCGCTCCATTGGTTGGAGGGGACGGCTAAAACACCGGCTCTAACAATTTCTGCGATAGAAGCCGAAGTAAATGTCGTCAATCCCACCCACAAAGCAATAAATTCAGGAGTCGCGCTGGCACCCCCCGTTACCAAAAAACCTTCCTGATGGGGCTGACTCCACCCTAACACCGCTCCGGCCGCCAACCACAAAACCAATGCCAGCAACACTGCCGACACAATCGCATTGCAAGTTGCAACAAGACTCGTTAAACGTTTGCGCCAATAACGCTTCAAAATAAAAAAAGCGATCAAACCGAACAATAAGCTGGCGGTATTAACTTGCCACAAGTGTTCCGGAACCGAAAACTGCAATCCCGCTTTCGACAGCATGGCCCAGGAACCGAAATGAATGGGATCGAAGGAATCCGGTAAAAATTCTGTAATAACCAAATAAATGGCGAAAAGCTGAATCAGCAGAGGAATATTGCGATAAACCTCTACGTGAGCCATTCCTAAAAAACGAACCAGAGGATGTTGCGACAGCCTCATTAGTCCCACAATGACACCTAAGACAGTAGCGGTAATGATTGCCAATACAGCGACTCGCACCGTATTGAGCATCCCCGCCAAAAACATTCGGGCGAAGCTGTCGTTCGATGATACGGCTATCATCGATTCACCAATTTCAAAGCTGGCTCTGTCTGATAAAAAAGCAAAACCCGAACGGATGTCTCTAGCTTGTAGATTTTCAAAAATGTTTTGACCAAAAAGGTAAAGCAAGCCTATGACAGCTGCAAAAACAATGCACTGCCAGAACCACTCCCGACGGCGACGATAACTTTCACGCTTTCGCCACGCGGCATCGCCTTTTACAACAGAAGCCTGATTTTCGTTATTTGCCTGCATCTTTACCAAAATGGCGGTTGGAGACAACCGCCATTAATTCTTTATCGCTGATTATTAGCGGATTGGCGGGGCGTACAACAAACCACCTTGAGTCCACAGATTGTTGTTTCCTCTGGGCAATCCCAATTTCGAGTTGGGACCTAAGTTAGCCTCAAAGCTTTCGCCGTAATTACCCACTTGTTTGATAATTCGGTAGCTCCAGTCTTTATCTAACCCAAGCATTTTACCCATATCTTCGGAAGCCCCCACCAAACGTTGGACATCCGGTCGCTTATCGGTCGTTTTCATTTGATCAATGTTGGCTTTCGTTAAACCTAATTCTTCAGCATTGATCATGGCAAAAATCGACCAGCGCACGATGGAATACCATTCATCGTCACCGCGGCGGACAGCCGGAGCCAACGGTTCCTTGGAAATGACTTCAGGCAAAATATCGTAGTCGGCGGGATTGGCAGAATTTGTACGCGCCCCAGCCAAGTCACTCATATCAGTTGTATAAGCCTGGCAACGACCGGAGAAGAAGGCGGCTTGAGTGGCTTCAGTCGTATCAAAAACCACCGTCTTAAACTTCATGTTGTTCGTTGTAAAGAAATCGGCCAAGCTCTTTTCGCTAGAAGTACCGGATTGCACACAAATCGTTGCTCCATTGAGCTGTTTAGCGCTTTTCACATTCAAACGCTTCGGCACCATAAAACCTTGACCGTCATAGTAGGTCACAGCCGTAAAAAGAGCCCCGGTCGTCGTATCGCGGTTCATCGTCCAAGACGTGTTACGAGCCAACATATCAATTTCACCCGCTTGCAAAGCTGTAAAGCGCTGGGGTGAACTCAACGGAACAAATTTCACTTTGCTGGCATCGCCCAAGGTAGCGGCAGCAACCGCACGGCAAACATCCACATCAAGACCAGTCCAGTTTCCCTTACTGTCGACAGAAGCAAAACCCGGTGCCGCTGTGTTGACACCGCAAATTAATTGTCCTCTGGCCTTAACTGTCTCAAGAGTACTGGAAGCTGCCATCGATTGAGCGCTTAAGGTCATGCCTAAGCAGGCAACAGATAAGGCAATCAAAGTCTTATTCATAAAATTCCTCACAGTTTTGTTTCTTCGGTAATGCCGTTTTCTGCAAAACAAAAAACCGTCTTCCACGCTCTCAAGATTGCAGAATCATAACTAACCCTTTCGGGATTATCGTATTGTTACCCAAATTGACTAAAACAACAATATTAAAGTGTGACTATTTTCTTCCATTTTAGGAAAAACTCCTTATTTTTGCTATACTTAGAGCCCATTCACTTTTTCTGTCTTTTATGTCTTTTACTGTACTATTCCTCTGTTTAATTGCTCTGATAATCACCAGCAGTTTTTTTTCTATTTCTGAAATTTCTTTGGCTGCCGCCAAAAAGATCCGTTTACGTGCCCTATCCGACGAAGGCCATAAAAAAGCATCCCGAGTTCTCGCTCTTCAAGAACACCCGGGGCATTTTTTTACGGTTATTCAAATATGCGTTAATGCGCTGTCACTGGCCGGCGGTATTTTGGGTGAAAGACTCTTTACCCCCAATTTCACCTCTTTAGTTTCTTTGTTTATCCATGAACCGGCTTTAGCGCACAATGTTGGATTTTGGTGCGGCTTCATCACGTCAACAACCCTATTTATTTTATTTGCTGACTTAATCCCCAAAAGACTGGCTTTGGTTGCCCCCGAATCCATTGCAATGGCTGTTATCGGGCCAATGAGTTTTCTCATCAAAATATTGAGACCCTTTGTTTGGTTTTTCAACGGGTTGGCCAATGTCATTATTCGCCGACTCGGTCTGCCGGAACGAACCAAGGACAAAATTACATCTGAGGATATCATCGCGACAGTTGATGCCGGTACCGCCGCCGGAGTTATTGCTGACGAAGAAAAAAATGCCATTGAAAATATTTTCGAGCTGGAAAGTCGAACGGTTCCCAGTTCAATGACATCTCGTGAAAATATTATTTACTTTTTACTCAGCGACTCTGAAGAAGAAATCTGCAGAAAGGTTGTCAACTCTCCGCATAATCAATACATTGTTTGTAACGAAAACCTCGATAACGTTGTCGGAGTCATTGACTCTAAAGCACTTTTGGGCCGAATCATGAGTGATCACCCATTGTCTTTGAAAGATGATGGTTTGGTGCACCCTGTTCAATTGGTTCCAGACTCACTAACCCTTTCTGAGATTCTTGACACATTCAAACGAACCAACAGTGATATTGCCGTTATCATCAACGAATATGCATTAGTTGTCGGAATCATCACGTTAAATGATGTGATGAGTACTGTGATGGGAGACTTGGTAACAACCGAAGAAGAGTCTCAGATTGTCGAACGTGAAGACGGCTCTTGGCTTGTAGATGGCTCCACCCCGGTAGACGACTTGGAGCGATTGCTCAATGTCGATAGTTTGCCGGAAGACTCCACCTACGAAACGGTTGCGGGATTTATGATGTATATGTTACGAAAAATCCCTAAACGAACAGACAAGGTTGTTTATGGCGGTTATCGCTTTGAAGTTATCGACACCGATAACAACAAAGTCGATCAGGTACTGGTATCGCTCATTAAACCTGAATCAGTTAAAAATAGTCCTCAAGATCCATTAACTGCTACGAAAACGATTTAATTTCTAGAAAAACTGCCGCTTTTGCGGCAGTTTTAATTTATTTCTTTGCAGTTGTTTTTCGTCTGCTGGTTTTGCTTTTTTGCTGAGCAAACTCGAAACCGACCGTTCCGTCTTTCCCCAAAACTAGGTAAGCGGAAAAATTACGCTTCGTTCGATTCGAAACAAATCCCTGCAATTCACTACTTTTTCCTTCAGTCAGTATTTTTGCAGCTTCTTCGGCAGAAATCGGTTGCTGCAGAATGGTCTTACCAATTCTGAAGTCACAGGCCTTTTCTAAAGTTTTTTCGCAGACATAACCTTTAGGACTGTCATAGACATTTGAGCCGCACTTCGGACATTTTCCAACCACAGATAATTTTGAAACATCTACGGGTTCGTCGCTTTCTTTTGCATCATTACCGAAATCAAATTCCAACTTGAATTCATCATTTAAACGAAGCTTGGAAGAAAATGGACGTCCCATTTTGCTGATAAAACCATCAAGAGGACCGATTTCCCCATCCTTGAGTAAAGCTTCTACTTCTGAAACTTCAAAAGTCCTCCCACCCGGATGTTTTGGAAGACTGAAATCACACTTTGTACAAGCAAATCGACGGTAATTTTCAACAATCTCACCCCCACACTTCGGACAGGGATTACTAAGATGAGCAGGGTTTTCGATCGGTACAGTATCGCCCTCGTAGCGTTTGGCCGAGTCAACGATCTCAACGGTCATATCTCGAATTTCTTTCATGAAAATATCTCGAGATAATTTACCCTGTTCAATCTGTGCCAATTTATATTCCCATTCCCCCGTCAATTCGGGTTCAGAAAGTTCTGAGACTCCCAATCCCTTAAGGAGAGCAAATAATTGTCTGGCTTTGAAGGTAGGAATTAGTTCTCTGCCTTCTCTTCTTAAGTAATTTTGAAGCAATAACCCCTCAATGATGGCAGCACGGGTCGCCGGGGTTCCAAGCCCCTTTCCTGCCATAGCTTCCCGTAGTTCATCTTCCTCTACCAATTTACCAGCGCCTTCCATTGCTGAGAGCAAGGTCGCTTCCGTGTATCGCGGAGGAGCTTTTGTTGCTTTCTCTTCTACAGTAGATTGTTCTACTAACACTTGTTCTTTTTCCGAAACGGCAGGCAAGGTCGCCTCTGCCTCTACTTCTCGCCCATACACTGCAAGCCAGCCGGCTTTAACCAGAATCTTTCCTTCTGTTTTCAGTTTCTCATTTTTAACAGTCGTTATCCGTGTTGTCACGTCATACTCAGCCGCAGGGAAAAAGACTGCTAAAAATCGTTTAACGACCAAATCGTAAATTTTTTCTTCAGCTTCCGATAATTTTTTTGGAGCCTGAAGCGTCGGAATAATGGCAAAGTGATCTGAAATCTTTGAATTATCGAAAATTCTTTTACTGGGTTTAACCCATTTATTTGAGAGAATTTCACTCACACTATTGGCATACTGAGGCAAATCTGAAAGCACGCCGAGTGTTTCACGCACCGTGCCGAGATAGTCTTCCGGCAGCGCCCGTGCATCCGTTCTCGGATAAGTAAGAACTTTGTGCTTTTCGTATAAAGCCTGTGCTAGAGATAACGTTGTCTTCGCAGAAAAACCAAAGCGGTTATTGGCTTCACGCTGCAAACTGGTCAGGTCAAAAAGAAGGGGCGAAAGTTGCGTTGTTCTTTTTGAGCTGTCCTGAACCTGACCACAAGACTGATTTAGCTTCTGACAGATTGCCAGCGCTTGATCCTGTTGCCATATACGCTCAGCCTTCGCATGAGGACGATCCTCACTTTTCTTAAACGCAGGATCAAACCAAACAGCATCATAATGACCAGCCTTGGCTTTGATTTGAGCATGAACTTCCCAATACTTTTGACTGACAAAAGAGTTAATTTTTTCTTCTCTTTCAACCACAATGGCCAAAGTAGGGGTCTGAACTCGACCAACTGTCGTAAGGAAAAAACCGCCATCTTTGCTATTAAAGGCCGTCATCGCTCGAGTTCCGTTGATTCCAACCAGCCAGTCAGCCTCGGAACGAGAACGTGCAGCATCTGACAAGTGCTGCATTTCCTCATCTGTTCTTAAATGATCAAACGCTTCTCTGATAGCCGCCGGGGTCATTGACTGCAACCACAGGCGTTTAATTGTTTTCTTACACTTACTAGCTTGGATGATATAGCGGAAAATCAATTCACCTTCTCGTCCCGCATCACAAGCATTAATAACTGTCGTAATATCTGAACGTTTTAACAGACGTTTGAGTAACTTTAAGCGATCTTCCGTCTTTTTAATTGGTTTTAAATCAAAAACAGGCGGTAAAACCGGCAAATTGGCAAAAGTCCACTTTCCTCTTTTTACATCGTATTTTTCGGGAACTACTAATTCCAAAAGATGCCCAACGGCAGAACTGACTACGTAGTGTTCTCCCTCAAAATAGTCTTTTTCCCGCTTCAGTCCACCAAGAGCTTTGGCAATATCTGATGCAACGGATGGTTTTTCTGCAATAACTAAAACTTTTTCGGTCATTTGAATTCTTAAAACAAAATTTCTGAGGCCATTCCTCAAATTGCTTTTTTAGAGTAGCACTAAAAGAGAAAAAATTAACAACTTTCTATCATTTGTTTGCTTTTGGAATGTTAATTACGCATTTCTACGACTATATCGTCCACTGATTCAACCAGTTTTGCCCCTTCACGGATCAACTTATGACATCCCTTGGATAACGGTGAATGAATCGACCCCGGAACAGCCATCACGTCTCTACCCTCATCGGCGGCTTCTCTAACTAATGACAACACTTTAGAGCGAATACCAGCCTCAATGACGACAAAATGTTCAATACAAGAAATCATCAATTTTTGACGGGAAGCCCAGGGGTTATCCTCATTTTCCAGCGAGGCAAGAAGCAGTCCATTTTCAGAGGCAAAACGAAGTTTCTTTTCACACAGAGGATCTGAAAGAATATTTTTTGTAACGATCACTAGCGACTGAGCATCTTTTTGGATTGCTGACTTTAGTGCAATATTTTCAATTCCTTCACTGTCGCCCTGAATCAAACTGACCGGATTATTCAGAATGGCTTGAGCCCACGACTTGGCAATGGCTAGCCCTTCTTTGCTCGGGTGAGAGCTGCCCACAAAACCAACTGTCGGACGATTCAATAAAGATAACTGACCAACGGATAACGTCACCAGTGGCGGACGAGCGATTGATAAAAACTTTTGAGGATAATCTTCATCACTCGGGACCACTAGTCTTGCAGTGGGAATGGTATCAAGCAGTTTAAGAATTTCCGTTAGTCTTTGCTCTCGCGACTCGCTCAATGAACCCCGAATTGAAAGAGCAATCGATTGTGGAACCACAGAAGACAAAGCCGAAAAAGTTTGGGAAAAAATATTCTCTGGCAAACCAAATGTTTTTAACAGCCTATAAAAGTTCTCAAAATCCATCTCCGGCGCTAAAGCCAAATGCAACCATTTTCGTTGACTTTCCAGAGACATACCTGCCCTATCCTCGAAATCATATTAATTGCGTTAGAATTTCCAACTTCTGCTAAATCTCTTTTTGGAGACCACTTGTGGCTATTTTACCGATTGTGCAATTTCCCAATCCTGTTTTGGCAATGAAGTGTCAACCTATTAGCGAGGTCAACGATACTATTCGCCGTCTTGCTGCAGATATGGGAGAAACAATGTACAAAGCTCCCGGAGTCGGCTTGGCGGCTCCGCAAGTTGGTGAACCCATTCGTATGGTCGTTATCGATGTCAGTGAGGACAAAAATAATCTGCTGACATTAATTAACCCAGTCATTACCGAATATAGCGATGAAAAAGAAACCGGCGAGGAGGGATGCCTTTCTCTTCCCGGCATTTGGGAAAAAGTCACTCGTAGCACTGCAATAACTGTTCAATACACGGATTTAGACGGTCAATCTCAAGAAATTCATGCCGAGGGGCTGCTCGCCATCTGCATCCAGCATGAGCTTGACCACTTGGACGGTACTGTATTTATCGATCATCTCAGTCGCCTGAAGTACGACCGTGCATGCTCCAAACTCAAAAAACGCCGTCAACAAGAAAAGCGAGATAAGAACGATTAATTTTTATAACGGTGGCAGTGCTTGGCTATTGCCGGAACGATTTGGTCAATCATCGCATCCGGCAAGTCATGTCCCATTGCTTTGACAACCATCATTCTGGAATTTGGAATCAGGCGCGCAACTTCCTCTCCGGCCGCCAATGGCAACAACGGATCTTCTTGACCATGAATGACCAAAGCCGGCGCCATGATACGCCTGAGATTTTTAGAGCGATCTCCCGATGCCAGAATCGCTAGTAATTGACGGTAACTCCAAGTCACATCAAAACCATTTTTCACCATTTCTTCGGCTACTTCCTTAATTTGTTCATCGGAATAGCTCTGCCCAGGCGAGCCAATAGCTTTGAATATTTTTCGAAGATAAGCCTGCATTGCGTGCGCTGAGTTGTCTGACGGCTTACTAAGCAATCCCCTGATAGCCCCCAGTTTTCCCAAGCCTGTGCGAGGATTACCGGAAGCACTCATAACTGAAATCAAGGAAGCCACTCTCTGCGGATACAAATAGGCAACCACCTGAGCAATCATCGCTCCCATGGAAATTCCCAGGATATGGGCTCGTTTAATATTCAACTTATCGAGAACAGCGATGGAATCTGCCGCCATGTCCTCAAGGGAATAACAACCGTTAATCGAACGTTTTAAAAGCGTTTTTACAATCGCCCCAAAGACTGTAAAAAAGCCTATAGGTCGATCAATTTTGGTAGAAGAACCGCTATCTCTGTTATCAAAAACAACAACACGGAATCCCTGCCTAACCAATTGCTCAATTAACCGTCGTGGCCAAGCACAAGAAGGCATTCCCAAGCCCATTATCAGTAAAATCACAGGGGCTGAATCATCGCCGTAAACGTCATAGGCGATACGGATATTGTCAATTGTTTTAAACGTATGCATAGCTTTCCTCGTGCGTCTAAAAAGTGTATCGCTTTACCAACAAGTTTTAAATAGGCGAAGAAAAAAGCCTCTAAATAGAGCGCACCCTAAATTGAAAACACTAAAATTAAAAACATGAGAATCGTATTTGCAGGAACACCCCCTTTTGCCGCACAAGCTCTTGATGCCTTAATTAAGGCCGGTCATGATGTCTGCCTGGTATTGTCGCAGCCTGACCGCCCCAGCGGCAGAGGCATGAAACTTACCCCGTCAGCAGTCAAAGCTTTGGCTGCCTCACAGGGTATTCCCGTTCAAACTCCCAGAACTTTATCGCATAAAAAAGACCCTCTGGAAGCTTCGGCGATGCATGAGCTTTTGCTCGCCGCTACCGCTGACGTAATGATTGTTGCTGCCTACGGTATGCTGTTGCCGCAATCCGTGTTGGATATCCCTAAGGGAATCGGTCCGGATAATTCCGTTAAATGCATCAACATTCACGCCAGTCTTTTGCCTCGTTGGCGAGGAGCCGCTCCCATTACGCGGGCTATAGAGGCCGGAGACTCTTCTTTTGGTGTAACACTCATGAAAATGGAGGCCGGACTAGATACGGGCCCCATGCTTTTGCAAAAGAGCTTCCCCTTAAAAGGAGACGAAACGACCGCTTCTCTTACAGAAACTGTCGCTGAATTGGGAGCGGATATGTTGGTGCAATTATTGTCAGCCCCTCAAGACATCTCAATAACGCCTCAACCTGAGGAAGGCGTGACTTATGCTCATAAAGTTACTAAAGATGAGGGGCGTTTGAACTTTTCGCTGCCGGCTTCAGAAATCGAAAGAAAGATTAGAGCCTTTTCTCCTTTCCCGTCTTCTTTTGCCGAGCATAACGGAACGTTGATTAAATTCTGGCAAGCCCAATTGTGTCCCGAGATCAGCGGACAACCGGGCGAAGTCGTTGAAGCTGATAAGAATGGTGTTACTGTTGCCTGCGGAAGTGGAGCCATTCGTGCAACCGTTCTGCAACGTCCCGGAAAACCAAAAATGCCTGCACAAAGTTTCCTGCAAGGCTATGCAATATCAGCTGGGGAGTACTTTAAATGAGTACTTCGCTCAGTAAAGCCATCGCTATTAGTGCCATCGGATGGCAGAAAATGCTGTCCGAGTCCTGCTCATTGGAAAAGGCGCTTGAAGTGTGTCTTGCCGGACAGCCAAACGAAATGAAAGGGGTAGTACAGAGTCTGCTCTATACGACCGTAAGACATCGGGCAAAAGTAGAACTGCTCTTAGGCAAACTCGTTAAAAAGCCGCCCCAAGAAAATACAAAAGCTTTACTGTACATCGCGCTGGCGTTACTTCTTGAAGGAAAAGAAAAGGCATTTACAGTCGTCAATCAGGCTGTCGATGCCGCTAAGATGAACGCTGAGACAGCTTGGAGCAGCGGATTTATTAATGCGGTTCTGAGAAATTTTTTACGCAGTCGCTCTCAACTGACGACTGGTTTCAAAACAAATCTTTCGGCTCAATTCAATGCTCCTGGTTGGTGGATATCCAAGGTAAGAAAAGCATATCCGAACCAATGGAGAGAAATTCTGAGTACTCAAAATAAACAACCACCTTTAACAGTCCGCGTCAATCGATCCCAAATCTCAGTGAGTGATTTTCTACTGAAATTAGAACAAAATGGATTGACTGGTAAACAGGTAGGTCCTTGGGCTGTCGTTATTGAGCCAGCTTGCCCTGTTAACAAGATTCCAGGATTTTTCGAGGGACTATGTTCCATTCAAGATGCCGGCAGTCAGCTGGTAACTGAATTGCTGACACTTAAAGAAGGAGATCGAGTGTTAGACGCCTGTGCTGCTCCGGGCGGAAAAAGCGCTCAGTTGCTCGAAACCTATAAGCTCGACCTCACGGCAATGGAAATTGATCCGAAAAGAGCCCCCCGAATTAAGGACACTCTTTCACGGCTTAATCTCAACGCTAAAATTGTTGTTGGAGATGCCAGCGATGAGTCTTGCGTTGAAAAACTTGGCGATTTCGATGCAATTGTGTTGGATGCTCCGTGTACAGCTTCTGGCATCGTTCGCAGACATCCTGACATTGTCTGGTCTAGGAGACCGGAGGACGTTGCACTTCTGGCTCAAAGACAGAGGAAAATTTTGGAAACTCTCTGGAAGAGACTGCCATCTGGCAAAGATTTGTTGTATATCGTTTGTTCTGTTTTTCCAGAAGAAGGGCCTGAACAAATTAAGTGTTTCTTAGAAAAACACCCCGAAGCTCATTTAAAAGGAACGCCCCTAGCGCCAGATGGAGTATTAAGACTTCTCCCAACAGAGCAAGAGGCCGATAAGAACTTGCCAACCAACCATGACGGGTTCTTCTATGCACTACTCACAAAAAGAGGGTGAGGAAAGTGATGCAAATGGTTCGACACGTTATCAATCTGATGCTGCCCCTTATTTTAGGGTTGGGCGTTGTCGTGCCAGCCTGGGCCAATGACATTACGATTATGTCATCGTCCTTATCCTCCCGCACCTCTCCTCCCGAGGGGTTGTACTTGGACGTTAACGTTGAATTTGATCTTCCTAGAAGTGTTCAAGACGCACTAAATAGGGGAATTCCTCTGTATTTCATCACAGAGTTTTCTATTGAACATCAACGTTGGTATTGGGTCAATAAGCCAATTATTGAGGCCTCATTAATGACCCGCCTTTCATACAGTCCACTGACACGACAATATCGCTTGTCTCGGGGTGGTCTCTCCCAATCTTTTGATTCTCTGTCTGAAACTCTGACCATTCTTAAATCACTGCACGGATGGCGTGTATCCGAGAATCCTTTTATTGATAGTCCTGAGGATTGTGTAGCCGAAGTTCAGGTCAGATTAGACACCGAACAACTCCCCCTGCCGATGCAGGTGACAATTGGAGAAAACGATTGGGATCTGACTTCTGATTGGCATACGGTTGATTTTGACCAAAGTGTCACGAATCCCCAGAAGGATAACGAGCAATGAAATATCGCCTAAGATACGGTGCGAGTATCGGTCTCGCCATAGTGGTGGTTTTATTGTTCTTACTAACCTCCGCCGGTTCTACCTCCCACAAGCTTGAACCTTATTTCCCCTTGCTTTTGGTCATCAATGCTTTGGTTGTTTTCGGCTTATTGGTTGCCGTTATCTCATTAATTTCCAGACTCATTAAGCGGTTTCGCCAAAAACAATTCGGCTCACGAATGTTGGCATCGCTTGTCTGCACCATTTCTCTGGTCGCCCTTTTACCGTCATTGCTGATTTACACCATTTCCACACACCTAATCTCGCAAGCTTTTGACTCTGGTGTTGATTCAAGAGTGGAAACCGCTTTGGATTCTGGCGTAGCTCTTGCACAAAATTCTTTATTGAGAATCCAAAATGATCAACTTGTCACCACCCGCACCATTGCGGATAGGCTCAGCACCATTTCATTTGAGGAGATGAGTGATGAGTTGATGCGTATGAGCGATCTGACGAATTCGGCCATTTTGTTCTTAATTGACGGCAATGGACAAATCATTACCCAAACTTCTCCCTTGGGTTCTATTAATCTTGCTATATCAATAAGGGATCTTCAGACTGTACGACAACAGGGTTATTTTTCTAATCTGGAGGAAGACGCCGATTCAACTGATTTTCAACGAAACCTGCTCAGAATCAGAACAATTGTCCCCATTAATAATCACTCATCTTCCGATGAACTTTTTCTGCAGGTCAGTATTGAAATTCCGGAATCCGTTGCCCATAACATTAACGCCGTCACAAATGGCCTTCGAGACTATCAACAGATTATTTTCTCAAGAAGTGGGTTGCAAACTATCTACCACTGGTCGTTGATTTTAACGTTGATCCTAGCTGTTCTCTGCGCTGTTTTAGCGGCATTTTCCTTCGCCAGCCGAATGACTGCGCCGATTCGACAACTGGCGGAAGGCACACGTCGAGTAACCGGTGGTCACTTCCAGCCCATTAAAGAGTTCACAGGAGCCGATGAAATTAATGAGTTAACACGTGCTTTCAATGTGATGGTTCGACGTGTTAATGATGCGATGGACACATTGGAAAGCAGAAGAGAGAGGTTGGAACAATCCAATATTTTCCGGGAAAGAATTTTGGAAAATCTCTCCACTGGCATCATCGTACTGGATCATCTAAAACGTTTGCGCTCTGCCAATATGGGAGCCGTTCGAATCCTAGGCAATAGTGTTTTACAAATTGGCGTTTCGCTCCAAGAGGCAAATCCAGATCTTGCGAATCTGATATTACCAATGCTTTCAGGAAACTCACGGACGGTTAAGCAGGAAAACGTTTCACTGTCGGTAGACGGCAAAAAAGAGCCGCTCACGCTCATGCTTCGGACTTCGTCCGTTCCTCTTAATGATGGTCCCGGTTACCTGATCGTGATTGATGATATGACACAAGCTGTTGCCGCCCAACGAGTTATTGCTTGGGGTGAGGTCGCTCGACGTATGGCTCATGAAATCAAAAACCCATTGACCCCCATACAGTTAGCGGCTGAACGCATGCAAATAAAACTTTCCAAACATTTGCCAGAGGAAGACATCATTTTATTAAATCGCTATACCAACACGATCGTTGAGCAGGTTTCTTCCATAAAGCAGATGGTCAATGACTTCCGGGATTACGCAAAACTTCCTAAACCCACATTAAGGCCTTTAAATTTAAACGCTGTGCTCGATGATGTTGCATTACTTTATCGACAGGCTGGGGGTTTTGTGTCTTTATCTTTAGAGGATAACATTCCTGAAATTTTGGCGGATCGCGCCCAGTTACTACAAGTTCTTCACAATCTTTTATCAAACGCCAAAGAAGCCTCTAAAAGTGAAGCCGAATGCAAAATTTACCTATCCACGCATTTAGAACGTGATGGTAAGGAGAAAACTGTTATCCTCACAATTCGGGATAATGGTCCAGGCTTTAGCGAGCAAATACTGGAACACGCTTTTGAGCCGTACATCACCACCAAAGACACTGGTACCGGCTTAGGTTTACCCATGGTGAAAAAAATTATTGAAGAACATGGAGGTTGGATCACGTTGGCTAATGGATCCGATTCCAATGAGCAGAAATCAAATGGTGCTATAGTTACAATTGGTTTTGTCAATTTAGCCTGACCTTTTTTCTCAGACTCTTATTTATTTAAATGGCAAACATTCTTGTTGTAGATGACGAAGTCGGAATCAGAGAACTTTTTAGTGAAATTCTCTCCGATGAGGGTTATACCGTTACTGTTGCTGCCAATAGTGCCGAAGCCCGACGAGCATTGCGCTCATGTTCCCCCGATGTGATTTTGCTCGATATCTGGATGCCAGATACCGATGGCATGTCGTTGCTTAAAGAATGGGCTTCTCAAGGACCTCTTCCTTGCCCGGTCATCATGATGTCGGGACATGCCAACATCGACATGGCTGTAGAAGCTACAAAGTTCGGAGCTTATTCTTTTTTAGAGAAACCCACTTCCATAAAAACGTTGACGGAAGCCTTAAGGGCTGCGTTGGCCGCAAAGCAAACGATGGAAAGAACAGCCGCTTTAAAACAGGCTGCTTCGGACTCCGCTGAGAAAAAGGCTGCCAAAGAAAAAACACTCTCTCATACTCTTGGAGAGTTAGTTGATTTTTCACTTCCCCTAAGAGAAGCAAGGGATCAATTTGAACGTGCTTATTTTGCACACCTTCTCGAACAAGAAAATTACAGTATGACCCGTGTTGCTGCCAAAGCTCAACTTGAACGTACGCATCTCTACAGAAAGCTACGACAATTGGGCATTGAGTGGACAAAGGAAGAATCTTGATTTTTTCTTGGGGACGCAGACTAAGCTTGTAACCATAACTTATGAAGATTTTGATTTTGGGAGCCGGCCGCGTTGGCCGATCCGTTGCTGAAACACTGGTCAGTGATGCCAACGATATTACGATCGTTGATGAATCTGCCGAGCGCATTGCTTTGATGCAGGAACGGTTCGACCTCAGAGGTATTGTCGGAGACGCCAGTTCACCGTCAGTATTAAGCAGTGCCGGCGCAATGGATGCTGACTTACTGATCGCCGTGACTGCCAACGACGAAACAAACCTCGTGGCCTGTACTTTGGCTGCGCAGATTTTTAACATTCCTATGCGCATTGCACGAGTCAGAGACAGCGAACTCAGACATTACCCCAGAATTTTAGGTGATGAAGGTTTTCGGGCCACTAGTGTTATTTGGCCTGAACTGGCTCTCGTTACACAATTTTCGAAGCTCATTACCTTCCCTGCTGCCCAGCAGGTTCTTAATTTTGCCGATGACAAGTTAACCCTCTTTACAGTCAATTCCATCGAAAACGCCCCTCTTACCGGAAAAACTCTGGAAGAAGCTTTTCGGTTATTGCCTCAAGCGAAGATGCGTTTTATCTCCATATATCGCCGCAATAGAAGGTTGGAATGTCGGAATGACACTGTCATTGAAGCGGATGATGAGATCACTGTATTGGTTTCCAGTGACTGCGCTGAAACGGTGATTGAAGCGTTTCATCCTTTCGAAAAAGCCGAGACAATCGTACTAATCAATGGAGGAGAGTTATCGGCGCTGTTAACCGACAAACTTGAGCCCACCCGCTCAAAAAGAAGAGTCAAAATTTTTGAAGGGAAAAAAGAAATTGCTGAAGACCTCTCTCATCGTCTCACCAGCAACCGTGTCTCCGTATCTCTTGTCAAACATGATGATACGTTGACCTTGATGCAAGAAGGGATTGATCAGGCCGATGTCGTGGTTGCATTATCGAACAATGACGAAACCAATATCATGGCGGCGCTACTGGCTAAGCGTCTGGGAGCAAAGCGCAGCATTGTTTTGTTGGAAAATCAAGTCTATTCTGACTTGGTACGCGGAACCGAGGTTGATGTTACAGTGTCACCTACCCAGGCCTCACTCGGTGAATTATTAAGACATATTCGTTATGGCGATGTTGTTAATGCTCAAGAGCTCTACCAAGACAAGGCCGAAGCTTTGGAAATTATTGCCCACGGCACCAAGAAGAGTTCAAAGGTTGTCGGCAAAGCATTAAAAGAAATTGCCTTTCCGAAAGGTGTCTCTGTGGGAGCTATTGTTCGGGGAGAAGGAGATGATGCCAACGTGCTCATGGCCGAACCCGATCTTACCGTTATGGACGATGATCATTTGATTTTGTTTGTTCCAAACAAAAAAGTGATCCAACGCATTGAACACTTATTTGAAGTGGACGTTGGCTTCTTCTAAGAGAGTTCACCATGCTCCGAACTTTAAAACGCCTCCTCTTCCCGGTACTTAATGCGTTAGGGCCTCTGCTCATCATTTTAGCGGCCGCTCAACTGCTGCCCATTGCTATTGCCTACCGGGATGGAGAAAACGTCCTTTCGGAGTTTTTTACTTCTGCTGCCATCAGTTTGCTTGTCGGCTTGTTGTTTCTTTTTTCGACCAAGCGCTTTAAGCGTGAACTCGAACCCAGGGACGGATTTCTACTGGTGACGCTCTCGTGGTTCACAGCCGCCGTCTTCGGCTCCATCCCATTGGTTTTGTTGTTGCCTGAAGTCCCCTATTACCGACTATTTTTTGAAGCAGTTTCCTGTCTGACCACAACAGGAGCTACAGCTCTGACCAATCTGGCTGATTTACCTCTTTCCCTTAACTATTGGCGTTGTTTGCTCTCTTGGTTAGGAGGCATGGGGATCATCGTTTTAGCTGTCGCCATTTTGCCTCTATTGGGTGTCGGCGGAGCTCAGCTATTTAAAGTCGAGAATTCCAATCTATTCAAAGACGATCGACTCACACCCCGTATTGCAGATACAGCCAAGGCTCTCTACGGCATTTACATCCTTGCGTCGGCCGCTTGTGTAACGGCGTATCACTGGGCCGGTATGAATTGGGATGATGCGGTTATGTTCATGTTTACAACCATGAGCCTAAGCGGAATTACGCCTTACGATCAAAGTATTGGCTACTTTAATTCTCCAGCTATTGAAATGGTTGCCGTCGCTTTTATTGTTTTTTCCGGCTTTAACTTCTCTTTGCATTTCACCGCTTGGAGACAACGTTCTATTTCCGCCTATTTCACCGATATTGAAGCGCGTTCTTGGCTTTTTGTTTTATTGATCGGTATTTCTATTGTTTTTGGCGTATTAACTTTTAATCACGTTTATCCGACGTGGGAAATTACACTAAGACATGCCGTATTCAATGTGGCTTCCCTTTTCTCAACAACAGGCTATACAACCGAAAACTATGAACTCTGGCCATCATCGTTGGGATTTTTACTCTTAATTGGCAGTCTTTTTGCTTCTTGTTCCGGATCAACGGGCGGCGGTGTCAAAATGATTCGCATGCTCATTTTTGTAAAGCAAGCTATTCTCTGTCTTCACACATTACTTCGACCGCGAGATTTTCTGCCGTTAAGACTGGGGAAACATACCATTTCCAATAATTTAGCCGCTAACGTATCGGCCTTTTTTGCACTACATGTCTCCGTCGTTCTTGTGTGCACCCTGCTGATTATGTTTTCTGGCGTCAATTTAACTGAAGCCTTCTCAACCGTTCTCGCCTGTATTGCCAACACCGGCCCAGGCCTTGGCTCAGTGGGCCCCGCCGGCAATTACGCATCGTGCAATCCCATGCATCTGTGGGTGGGATCATTTTGTATGTTTGTCGGCCGTTTGGAACTTTTCACTGTCTTTGTAATCTTTACGAGATCTTTCTGGCGAAGCTAGGTAAGCGGTTCCCAGTGAACGTTGACCCCCTTATCGGCTGCCTTTCTTAATAGTTTCAAAAGTGCATAAAACCGAGTTTTGATGGCAACAGAAGCTAACATTGCGGGCTTTTCTTTAGCTTCATCCTCGTCTTCCGGCACTTCTGACTGAGCAATGGATTCGATAACTTGTTCCAATGAGGCAATGATTGAAGGCAGATCTTGCGCTAAAAAGGCTCCTCTTTCGTGGAAAATAATCCCTGCTTCTTTAAACACTGGTTCAACATGATTTCGCATCATGATGACTTCGCCACTAACTTTAGAACGGAAAACAACAACCGCCATCTCACTCTCCTCTAGGAAATTAGCTTCACTATAATGCTTCTAAACTCATTATTCTAAGTGATCCACATGACACGTCCTGCGTTTTCATCCCCATTAAAAGAAGAAGAATTTGTTGAGCTTGACGAATTACTTGCTCAACTCGATGAAGAGAGCATGCCAATGGATGCTTCTCAAGCCGATGGTTTCCTAACCGCTCTTTGTCTTTTACCAAAAGAAGTAAGCCCTGCAGAGTGGATGCCCATGATTTTCACTGCGCCATCGGCTAAAGCCTCTAAGTTGGATGAAAAACGACAGACTCGGCTCGAAGAACTCGTTTACAGACGCTATCGTGAAATAAACCAACGTCTTAGTCAATTAAAACCTATCGATCCGATCGTTTTCGAACCGGAAGATGAAAATGGTCAGCCTTTAGAGGGTGAAGACGAAATTATTGCCTTGCAACCGTTTGCTTCTGGTTTTTTAGCTGCCGCGCAAAATTGGAGTGGTCTATTGGACTCAGAGGACTCAACAATCAGCTCCTGTCTTGTTGGCATATGGCGTCACCTGCCTGATGAGGAAATCGGAGATTTTGCCTCCGTAAGAGATGAACTTTTATCTGAATCACCCTTAGAAAATCTCGATGATGCGATTGAAGATATTGCCGTTTGCATCAAACAAATAGCGGCCATTACCCGAGGCTTTTCTGAAAAAAGAACTCACAAAACCGAAAAACCATATCGTCGATCAAAACATCGATAATAACTTACCTTTTATTGTTTATTCGACCGGCCCAAACGACCAATATTAAGACAGGGATACCGATAACAGCGGTTCCGATAAAAAATAAGTTATAGCCGACACTTTCTACAACAAAACCGGAAAAGCCAGCTAAAAACTTCGGCAACAACAACATGATTGAACTGAATAAAGCATACTGTGTGGCGGTGTAGGCTACGTTGGTCAAACCCGACAGGTAGGCTAAAAAAGCCACTGATGCGATTCCCGCTGCCAGGTTATCAGCGCTTACTGTTAATACTAAATAGGGGAGATGATGCCCTTGGGTTGCCAACCATGAAAAGAGTAAATTGGTCAAAGCTGAGAGCAATCCACCTAAAAATAAGGTTTTCATGACGCCCACACGGGCACTGATGAGTCCGCCCAGAAATGCGCCTGCCAACGTCATCACAACACCAAACACTTTAGAAACCGCTGCGACCTCTTCTTTTGTAAATCCCAAATCCTGATAAAAAGGATTGGCCATTACTCCCATTACAACATCTGAGATCCTATACGTTGCAATCAAGCACAAAACAATAACAGCGTGCCAACGGAACCGAATGAAAAAATCCATAAACGGCATACAAGCCGCTTCATAAAACCACACGTACAGATTAACCATCCGTTCAGACCAATGAGGATGCTTCTGTTGACATTCCAAGCGATGTTTAACGGTCTGCTCTGAGGTTGTTTCTCTTACATTGTTTCTTGGTTCCGGGGACAATACAACCGTCACAACACCGACAGCCATACTCAAAGCCATTACACAGTAGGCAGCCCTCCAGGCCTGCGGGTCGTAACCACTTTCCACCGTTGTAAAAAAGGCCGCTAAGGCTAGGGCTCCTGCTCCGGCCCATATCATGGCCAGTCGATAGCCAGTTTGATAAGTTGCCGCTAATGCAGCTTGCTCCGATAAGTCAGCACTTTCAATACGGTAGGCGTCCAAAGCAATATCTTGGGTAGCTGAAGCAAAGGCTGTCAGCGCTGTAAAACCAATCATTAACGACAGATTCTTCTGAGGATCTGTAAAACCCATTGCCAGTAGACTGCATAAAACCACACATTGGGAGAATAAAAGCCAGGATCGTCTTCGCCCCATTAAAGAGGTCAAAAAAGGGATACGAAGCTTATCGACGAGGGGCGCCCACAGCCATTTAAATCCGTAAGCCAATCCCACCCAAGTGACCATACCGATTGTACTGAGTTCGATTCCAGCTTCTCTTAACCAAAACGACAGCGTTCCTAAAACCAAAAGCAATGGCAAACCAGAGGAAAAGCCCAGAAAAAACATTCTCAGAGCCGGCGCTTTGGTGTATACGCGTAAAGCTGCCAACCAAGGATGTTGCGAGGCTTTAGAGAGTAAAAACATCTTTAAATCAGTTCCTCTCGTCGAATAAAGCGCCATTTCGAAGCTGTGAGATCATCAGGCAGATGATAGTTACCTAAAGCTACCCGATGAAGGGCGCTGACACGATTGCCCACGGCCGCCACCATACGCTTAACCTGATGGTACTTCCCTTGAGTTATTTGCATTTCAAAAACATAATCATCAATTTGGACCAGATCATCCGCAGCTACTTTCTCACGCTCACCATCGAGCATAACCCCTTCTAATAGACGCTCGAACATCTCTTGAGTCATCGCATGTTTAGCAGTCACCCGATAGATCTTGGAGACATGCTTTTTGGGGTGTGTCAAACGATGAATCAAGGCACCATCATCCGTCAGTATTAAAAGACCGGTGGTATCTTCATCTAAACGTCCAACCGGTTGTACTCCCCGATTTCTTAAAGGAGCAGGCAGCAGTGATAAAACGGAAGGGTGATGCAATGGCTTTCGCGAGCATTCATAACCGGTTGGTTTATTCATCGCAATAATCGCTTTTTCAACGTAAGGCCAATTCACTCCATCCACACTAAAAACCAGACCATTGACGTCAAAATCACTTTGGGGATCCTCAACAACCGTTTGATTAATCGTTACGTGACCGTTTACGATGAGTCCCCTGCATTCATGACGTGTGCCAAAACCTTGCGTAAAAAGAATCTGTTCGAGCCGCATTCTCACACCTCATAGTCAACGATCAGAGGCGCGTGGTCAGAAAATTTCTCTTCACTATAAACCGACGTACGACGAGCTTTTTGAGCCAGATCACTTGTTGCGATTTGATAATCGATTCGCCAACCAACATTTTTGGCACGAGCCTGTCCTCTCTGACTCCACCATGTGTATTGTTCTTTTGTTGGTTCCAACAATCGAAACACATCTACCCAGCCTTCTGAAAAAAGATTCGTCAGCCATTGTCTTTCTTCGGGCAAGAAACCCGAATGAGTTAAGTTGCCTTTCCAGTTCTTAAGATCGATTTCTTTGTGAGCGATATTGACATCACCGCAAAATACGATGTCTTTTTCACTGTTTTTCAATTCTTGGAGATGCGTCCAAAACGCGTCTAAGAAACGATATTTAGCCAACTGTCGTTCAGAAGAACTTGTGCCTGAGGGAAAGTAGACCGAAACAATTTTGTAATGATCAAACTCTGCACAGACATAGCGGCCTTCAGCATCAAATTCTTCATTTCCAAATCCAATCTGAACCGAGATAGGCTCCTGTTTGCAATAAAGCGCTACGCCGGAATACCCTCTTTTCTGTGCTGTATGCATATAGAGGTGATAGCCCTGATCATGCAACACCTCCGAACTAAAATCCGAGGTTTGTCCTTTGAGTTCTTGCACACACAATACATCGGCTTGTTGTTGATCGAACCATTGCCAAAAATTTTTCTTTGCAGCCGATCTCAAGCCATTTGCATTGAAGGTGATTATGCGTAACATGTTTTTTCTCATTAAAATTTGAACGTTGGGGTAATTATCCTTAATCGTTAGAATTTTTGTCGGACTTCTATTATGTCTTTACAACATCAATTTATTGAATTTGCTCTTGATACAAATGTGCTTCGTTTCGGTGAATTCAAAACCAAAGCCGGTCGTCTCTCGCCTTATTTTTTCAATCTTGGGCTTTTTAATACCGGTAAAACATTGGGAAAATTAGCTGAGTTTTACGCTCAAACTCTTCTTACCGCTCGCAAAGAAGGCAAAATTGAGTTTGATATGATCTTTGGCCCAGCATACAAAGGCATCCCCTTGGCTGCGGCCGTTGCAGTAAAGTTATCAGAGATGGGATGTGACATCCCCTATGCCTTTAACCGCAAAGAAGCAAAGGATCACGGGGAAGGCGGCATGATCATCGGTGCTCCTCTTAAGGGCAAAGTCATCGTTATTGATGACGTTATTTCCGCCGGAACATCCGTTCGTGAATCCGTCAAATTAATTCAAGCGGCCGGTGCTCAAGCCAGCGGCGTTCTGATTGCGCTTGATCGCATGGAAAAAGGTGGAAATGCAGAACAAATGACAGAAGTTTCAGCGGTTCAGGATGTGATTAACACATTCCATATGCCCGTTATTTCTATCATCAATCTGAAAGACTTATTGGCCTTTATGGACGAAGATACCCCCATGGCTCAACAGGCCAGGGCCTATAAAAAAGCGGTCCAAGACTACCGGGATCGTTACGGTGCCTAACAAACAATTTTGAAAAAAGCCTCTTGGCTGATAACCAAGAGGCTTTTTTTATTAGGCTAATTTTTTACGCAACAGTTGATTGACCTGAGCGGGGTTAGCCTTACCTTTACTGGCCTTCATCACCTGTCCGACCAAACCGTTGAGAGCCTTTTCTTTACCGGCGCGGAACTCTTCAACATTCTTGGGATTATTAGCAATAACTTCGTCAACAATCTTTTCGATTGCTCCAGTATCCGAAATTTGCTTCAAGCCCAACCGATCAATCAGAGCATCCACACTTTCCTCGCTACCATCCATAATAGCGGCAAAGATCTTCTTAGCTCCCTTATTATTGACGGTATTGTCCAACACACGGGTAATCAATTGAGAAAGCTTCTCCGGGGTAACCGGTAAAGTCTCAACAGTCATTTCTGACTGATTCAATGCAGCTGATACTTCTCCCATCACCCAATTGGCTGCAATCTTCTTATCACTAACTTTATCTGCAACTGACAAGTAATAGTCAGCTAATGCCTTCGAAGAAGTTAAGATGGAAGCGTCGTATTCAGACAAGCCGAATTCTCCGATCAAACGAGCGCGCATTTGTTCGGGCAATTCCGGCATCTCAGAGCGAACCTGCTCAAGCCAATCGTCGGAAATATCCAACGGGAGCAAATCCGGATCCGGGAAGTAACGATAGTCCATTGAATCTTCTTTGGAACGCATTTCACGCGTTTCACCGGTATCTGGATTGTAGAGTCTTGTGGCTTGAACAACTTTTCCGCCGTCTTCAATTAGTTCAATCTGACGGCGAACCTCATATTCAATAGCTTCCTGCAAGAATCGGAATGAATTCAGGTTCTTAATCTCACAACGCGTGCCGAACTCTTTTTGTCCAACAGGGCGGACACTGACATTGGCGTCACAACGGAAATTACCGTTTTGCATATCTCCGTGACTGATGCCAAGCCAAACAACCAGCGCATGCAAAGTTCTTGCATAAGCCACGGCTTCCTCTGCAGAACGCAGTTCCGGCTCCGTCACGATTTCCAACAAGGGAGTCCCAGCACGATTTAAGTCGATACCACTTTGTCCGACCTCCAAACCATGCACACTCTTACCGGCATCTTCTTCAAGGTGAGCTCGCGTCAAATTGAGTGTTTTTATATACGGTTCACCCTTCTTGGGTGTAACCATGAAAGATACTTGACCGCCGATGACAATTGGCCACTCAAACTGACTGATCTGATAACCCTTGGGCAAATCAGGGTAAAAATAGTTTTTTCGGTCAAAGATGGAGCGGGAAGCAACCTTAGCTCCAATCGCTAAACCGAACTTCATAGCTTTTTCAACAGCTCCCCTATTTAAAACAGGTAGGGTTCCCGGTAAGGCTAAATCCACAACACAAGCATGTGTGTTGGGTTCCGCACCAAAATCTGTTGAAGCGGCTGAAAAGATTTTCGTTTTGGTCGAAAGCTGAACGTGAGTTTCAAGACCGATCACAACTTCCCATTGCATAACTGTCTTCCTTTTTAGTAACCGGCCGGAATGCGTTTGTGCCAATCCGTCTCGCACTGATAACGATGAGCAATACCCAAAAGCTTAGCTTCATTGAAGCGAGCACTGACCAATTGGAAACCCAACGGCAAACCGTTGGAGTGAATTCCACAAGGCAGTCCCATGCCCGGTAACCCAGCCAAAGAAATCGGCACTGTATAAAGGTCACTCAAGTAAGCTTGAACCGGGTCACTCTTTTCTCCGAAACGGTAAGCAGGACCGGTTGCCGCCGGGCTGATAATAGCATCGACATCCTTACAAACTGCGTTGAGCTCATTGGCAATCAGACGACGCACACGTTGAGCCTTAATGTAGTAGGCGTCATAGTAGCCATGAGAAAGAACGTATGTTCCGATCATGATTCGACGCTGAGGTTCAGCACCCAACGCTTCTGAACGACTGCGCTTAATCATGTCTTGAATATCGGTGTAGTGCTTGGCTCGGTAACCGTAGCGCACGCCATCGTAGCGGCTAAGGTTAGAAGACGCTTCAGCGCAGGCCACCACGTAATAAACAGGTACGCCTAAATCGACCGTCGGCAACTCGATATCAACGATTTTGGCTCCCATTCGTTCGTAGGTCTTAATCACCTCTTCGATACTGCCAGCTAATTCATCGTCCAAGCCCTTCGCAAACCAACTGCGAGGCACACCGATCTTCACCCCATCCATACTCATATTCAGGTAGCGGGTGAAATCTTCTTTAGGAAGATCTACACAAGTAGAGTCTTTGGGATCAAACTCGATCATCTCGTTCATGACCCAAGCGCAATCCTCTGCAGAACGAGCCAATAACCCCGGGGTATCAAGGCTTGAGGCAAAAGCAATAACACCCCAACGACTCGGACGTCCATAGGTTGGTTTTAACCCTGTCACACCGGTGAAAACCGCCGGTTCACGAATAGAGCCACCCGTGTCCGTACCAGTAGTCACCGGAGCTAAACTTGCAGCCACAGCACTCGAAGAGCCGCCTGACGATCCTCCAGGAACACAGTTTTTATTCCAAGGATTCAAAACCTTGCCATAGGCAGAATTTTCGTTACCGCCGCCCATTGCAAATTCATCACAATTGAGTTTACCGAGGCAAACCATGCCGGCTCGATTCAGATTTTCAACAACGGTCGCATTAAACGGGCTCATGTACCCATCAAGCATCTTACTGGCAGCGGTCGTGGCCCACTCTTTTGTCACAAAAAGATCTTTATGCGCGATAGGAATACCCGTTAAACGAGTCGCATCACCAGATGCAATCCTGGCGTCCGCTTGCTTAGCCTGTTGCAGCGTAGCCTCTGCTCTAACATCCAAAAAAGCATTCAGATCTTTGTTTTGTTCAATACGATCCAAATAAACTTTGGCCAATTCCACGGCTGAAATTTCTTTTTTGGCGAGCTTTTCACTGAGCTCAACCACTGAAGCATGAAAAAGTTCGTTCGACATTATTCAATCACCTGCGGTACCAAGAAATGACCATCTGCTTGTTCGGGAGCATTCTTCATATTGTTTTCCCGATCATTGACCTCTCGCACAATGTCCTCACGAAGACGCTGAGAACCATCATGAGGGTGCGGCATCGGTTCAACCCCATCGGTATCTACAGCCTGAATGCGTTCAATCATTTTGAAAATATTGTTTAATTCGTCCTGCATGCGCACAGCCTCCTCGTCATTTAGTTCCAAATGACTGAGGTTGGCGATTCGGCGAATATCTTCAAGAGCCAGTGTCATAGATTAATCCAATAAAACAGTTCATAAAGCCCTCAATAGGGCCACGCTAACCTGTGAATTCTAATGATTTTTTAATGTATTTAGGAATTCAATATGAAGCCTTGGCTCATAACTCTCCTTCTTTTCAGTTCATGATATTGACAAGAAAAGTTTCACGATGTTTCGCTGCTTTGCTTTTACGAAAAACTTGGGCAATAATCATTTCACAATTTCAATACTCAACAGTCATGTTAAAGCACCGTTTATTATCAGGATTTACCATTATCGCCTCTGCTGTTTTACTGTCAGCTTGTTCCGGAGGCGGCGGATATTTTCAAGATGATGGCCCTCCTTCCGGATTTTTTGCTGATTCCAATTTCAGCAATCTCCCTGATGCCACCCCAAAATATGAAAAACCGCATAGCGGAGCAAATAAACCCTATACCATCGGCGGAAAGCGGTACGTGCCAATCACTGGTGATAAACCCATGACTCAGCGTGGCACCGCTTCTTGGTATGGGAAAAAATTTCATGGAAGAAAAACTTCGACCGGCGAGACATACAACATGTACGCCATGACCGCAGCTCACAAAACCATGGAACTTCCCAGTTATGCCAAAGTAACCAACTTGAATAACGGGAAAAGTGTCATTGTGAGAGTGAATGACCGTGGACCGTTTGTCGACAACCGCATCATTGACTTGTCGTACGCCGCGGCTAGCAAACTGGGATACGTAAAAAATGGAACCGCTCCTGTCAAAGTGGAGCGAATCCGCATGGCTGATATTAAAAACGGACGAATTCCGGCCACCGCAGGTGGAATTATTCAACTGATTGATGATTCAAAAATCACCGAAAACAGTGCTGACATTGCTGCTATTGCTAGCGTCATCGGTACCGCAGCCACGGTTGTTAAGACCGTTAAACAAAAGCAGGAAGAACATAAACAAACACAAGTTCAGCAGCTTCCACCTCCTAATACCATTGTGATTGAACCCTCTTCAACCACATCCTTTACGTTGGACGATGTTCCTAATGACTTGCAAGGTGCCGTCAATTTAACGGAAGCTGCAAAACACGACATGGTAAGCACTGAAGTTAATTTATCTTCCGCTGCGATCGGAGCAACCGCCTCCAATCATTGGAGTATTCAAGCCGGAGCATTTGGTTCTGAGAGCAATGCTAGAAACTATGCTCAAACGGTTCAACAAAAAATAGGACGAAGCGTCAACGTTCATCAAGACGGCAGTTTGTATCGAGTGGTTATCGGTGAATTTTCCTCCAAAGACGCCGCCTCTTTGGAAGCACAATCACTAGGTGAAATTTTGGGCAAAAAGCTAGTGCCAGTACAACTGCAATAGGAGAGCAAAATGCAATTGCAAAAGACAGTCAACGAGTTCTGGAATTTAAAAGCCCAACCCGCTTTAATGGAATACATAAAAATTCCGGCTAAATCAACGGCCTACGACAGATTGTGGCAGGAACATGGTTTTTTAGAACAATGTTGTGAGTTGGGACAAAAGTGGATACAGGAATGCTTACCGCAAGCCCAAACTGAAATTATCAGAGAGGAAGGCAGAACGCCGTGTTTATTTGTAGATATTCCCGCTACAAGGGACAACTCTGCCGAAAGCGTTGTCTTTTATGGGCATTTAGATAAACAACCAGAAGCTGGTGGCTGGAGTGAAGGGTTAGGTCCTTGGACGCCTGTTGTCAAAAACGGAAAGTTATACGGCAGAGGAGCGGCTGATGACGGTTACAGCCTTTTTTCAATGGTGACTTCAGTCTATGCCTTAGAAAAACTCAATCTAGCTCACCCGAGAGTTATCGGTATTTTTGAAACACAAGAAGAATCGGGATCAAACGATTTACCGTATTTTTTACGTAAGCTCAAACACCGGTTTGGAGAGCCTAAATTTTTCATTATTTTGGATAATCATTGCGGTGACTACGATCATGTTTGGCTCAGCACATCTGTCCGAGGAGTAATTTCCGGAACATTACGGGTACAAAGTATGCATTACGGAGTGCACTCCGGTACCTACTCCGGCATGGTTCCCGATCCTTTTTCAATTGCACAGGCTTTAGTGGCCCGTCTTCACGACCCAGTAACCGGATTTGTGAAAATTTCCTCGTGTTATACGGATATTCCTAAAAGACGCCTTGAGCAATTGAAAAAAGCAAGTGATGTGTTGGGCGATCTTTCTTGGAATCACGCTCCGTTATTGCCGGCCGTCAAAACAAAGTGCACCACTAACCATGAAATCCTCATTCAAGAAACGTGGAAACCTGCTTTGACGATAATCGGAGTTGACGGCATGCCGAAAATCGAAGATGCCGGAAATGTAATTCAGAGTTCTGTTGCCTTCAGACTGTCCATGCGCTTGCCTCCAGATATTGATTTTGAAAAGGCTCAAAATGATATTGCACAGACTTTGACAACCAATATTCCTTATGGCTGTCAGGTGACTTGGCAATACCCAGAGAACCACCCGGGCTGGTCAGCCAAGGGTAATTCAGAAGAAATAGAAAACATTTTTGATGACGCAGCGAAAAAAATTTTCGGCAAAGAAGCTGTCTTCTTAGGTCAAGGAGGATCTATTCCCATTATTAATACTTTTGAAGAACTCTTCCCCTCTGGTGCCTTTGTTTTAACTGGTGTTTTGGGACCCCAATCGAATGCTCACGCCCCTGACGAGTCCCTTGATATTGAGTACACCCAAAAGCTATCCGCAGTAATTGCCGAAGCTCTGCATCGCTGTCCTTAGGAGAAAAGGCAATGAGACGGGACGTTGTAACAGAGGTTATTGTTGATTACGGTGAATTTGTTGAAAACTTTGCCACCGTGTTGGAAGCAACAGATTTTATCAACGGCAATTTAGATGAACTGGATTGGCCTTTGGCTGCCTGGCTTGAAGATTCAAGCGGTCGTAAAAAATGGGATTTTCAAATAATCGATGACGGTGCTGGCGGAGTTGAGTTAGTTGCCGGAGAACCTGTGAAATCAGGTTCATATTATCGACCGATTCATTAATGTGGAGATTACAATGGATTGTGTTTTATGTCATCCGCAAAAGGAAAATGTTGTTTGGAAAAATAAAGAGTTAAGAGTCATTCAGGTGGATGATCCTCTATTTCCTGGCTACTTCAGAGTCATTTGGAATAAACATATTGCTGAAATGTCGGATCTGACCGATGATGAGCGGCAGTTGCTGGAAAAAGTTCTCTTAACTGTGGAAAAAGTAGTCCGAGAACAAATGCAGCCCGATAAAATCAATTGGGCACAATTTGGCAATATGGTTCCTCATTTACACTGGCACATCATTGCCCGGTATCGGGACGATTCTCATTTTCCTGAGTCAATTTGGGGGTTGAAACAAAGAGAAGTGGCTGAGGAGAAAGTACAACAGCTAAAAACTAAAGCTAACAACGCCGCAGTTGAAATTCAAAATCGTCTGAACAGACTATTTTAAGAGCCACACTCACTGAGGACTTGCCCATGTTTTTTGGCAAGTCCTTTCAGCGCATTAATTTGTTCATCTGACAGCGCTGCAAAAATCAAATTCACTTTGTCGGTTGGGCTGCCAATTATTCGAGTCATACGAAGGTCGTTCATTTTAAGCCGAGCCTTTGCGCTTTCAAGAAATTGCTGTGCTTGTTCTTGTGTTGAAAAACTACCTAATTGAACAGCATTTAGTAGAGGCCCAGAATGAATAACGCTTGCTGAACGATAACCTTTTTTTCTCACCTGATCAGCTAATGCTGCCGCCCCTTTTTGGGTAGTAGTCGGAATAATAAAAACAACATGTGAGTCGGCAGATAAAACGGACTCAACACGGACCACTTCCAAAAGCTTAGCGGATTCGATTGAGCGGTTGATGGCAGGCAAGACACGTCTGGAAAGGGGACCCATTTTGTAGCAAACCGGTAGTTGATCGGTTAAAACAACCTCAGATCCGACTTTTTCAATTGGTAGATTTTGAGACAAAGAATCAAAATTTTTCTGTGCGGCTGAATCTTCGATCAAATCTTTTTCTTTCTCTTGATCCGGCTTCTCTAGGAGCACAGGAGCCGATATTTTTTGAGCTTTCTTCTGATATTGCTCAATGTAATCTTGCAGATTTTGAACGGGCTCAATATTGCCCATTGCCTCAGGAAAAACCTCCTGCTGAGCACGATCAGTGTAATGAGCGGAAACTTCCTGCGGTTCTATTACCCAATCCTTAAGACCATCCCAAGCATAGATGACCACACACAGTAGACACAGGATTATTGCCAATGCTCTCATCTTACAAACTCGCCATTGGCACGTAGTGCTAAACCCCTCAGCACTAAATTGTGTTTGATAATGCTATTAGGAAATTCTTTTTGTAGATAGGGTGCAAAACGACTGACAGCACCACCTGCCAAAACCAAAGTCGGTTCAAAGCCGTGTTGCTGCATTACTCTCATTCCCCTCTCGATTAATCCTAATTGAGAATCCACAATACCGGTCACAATTCCGGTCATGGTATCGGTTGGAAAATCCTCATACTCTCCATCTGCTTTCGGTAACGTAGCGGTGCCTGTAACAAGACTGTCTCTCATTAAAACAACACCAGGAGCAATTCTTCCACCCGCAAAGACCATTGCTTCACCTTTAGGAAAGACGCAATCCACAGTTGTTGCCGTCCCAACATGAACAACTAAAAGGGGCCTGTTTGGCAAAAAATAAATGGCACCAATAGCTGCATGCCAACGGTCTGACCCTAATTGTGTTGCTGTTTTATAGGAATTAATTAAAGAAAATGGACCGTCATAGCGCTCTTGAGCTTTTAACCAAGTAACTTTTGAACCCAAAGACTCAATCAGACGAGTTACAGATAACGTCAGGTCCCTGGAAGCCACAGAGCAACCATAGACATGCTTATAAGGAATTTTTTCCAATGAAGACAATAACTTCTCTGAAAAGTTATGTGTTCCACCATGCACAATGGTATGGGGAGATTCCGGATCATCCATTGTCGCCCACTTGAGCGCCGTGTTGCCAAGATCAATTAATAAATTCATTTCTTCTTAGACCGAATACTGATGCTGCCCGATTGCAAGACCTTTATTTCCTGATTGGTACGGACCAGCAAATGACCTGTCTCATCAATTCCCAACACAAGAGCATCGTAAGGTTCACAACCTTCTTCAAGGACACTCACGGTTTGGTTTTTATAAGCTGCAATTGTATCCCAGAGCGCTTGTGTTCGTTTTAATCCTTCAGAACGAACGTTATTGATGGCAAAAACGACTGCTGAAGATAAAAGCTTTAACCAAAACTCAGTCTTTTCAATGTCAGATAAAGGCAGTGCATCAGCAAGACAAGCGCGGCCGTACCCATCATCTCTTAAGCCGTCCTTTAAATTCAATCCAATCCCGACAACCAGCACAAAACGGTGATCCGGACTTTTGGTTGTTTCTACAAGAATGCCTGCTAACTTTTTTCCGTTTAAAAGGATGTCATTGGGCCACTTTACCTCAGCCTTGACTCCTTGTTTTCGCAAACTTTCAGCTACTTCTGTACCAATTGCCAGCGTCACACCACTAATCTCACGCAAATCTCGTCCAATCGGCACGGCTACAGAGAACATCAGGCAATGATCACCTCCATCCCAGTGTCGTCCCCTGGTTCCTCTTGCATTTGTTTGATTGATTGCTCGGCGAACAACAATAGCGGACAAAATTTCTTTCTTTGCTCTGTTTAGCAGATCTGTATTCGTTGACCCCGTCTCCGGCACACATTCATATTGAATACTTAAAGTATTTTCCATGGTTGTTGATCCTTTAATAAGTCAATGAAAAAACTGCTAATGAGCGTAACAAAAGATTTAAAAAGCCTTTAAAATTACCCGCTTACATTTAAAATATCGACGGTTGACTCCATTTAAGAATTCACTGACGTTTAGCGAATGATAAGACTGTTTTTTTCTTTCCTCTGTATTTTATTGGGTTTCGTGAGTGTAGCGAATGCGGCGGCACCACAATTGAAATCTCAATCCTGGATTCTCGTCGATCGGTTAACGCACACTACGCTGGCTAATAAAAATGCAGATGTCCGTACCAATCCGGGAAATACCGTTTTACTGATGGTGCTGTATACAGCAGAAAAAGCGATAAATGAAAAAATCATCAGCCGCACCTCTTCTATTACCGTAAATAACGATGCACTGTCTATTCCTCCATTAAATGCCGCTCGTTTTTATTTAGAGCCCAACCAATCCGTCACAGTATCGGATCTTGAAAAAGCCATTGCAGTCATGGGGGCTAATGATGCGGCGGTAGCGCTAGCCGAGGGGATTTACCAAACGATTGATCGCTTCGTTGAGAAAATGAATGAAAATGCCAAAAAGCTAGGCATGAAAAACACTCATTACACTTCTTTAATTGGCACCAACGATAAAAATCAATACTCTACCGCTCGCGACACACTGATTTTGGCCAACGCCCTGTTAAACGATTGTCCGGAACTCAGTGATATTTGGACGATTAAAAGTCTCAATAATGGTGTATTGAACCACAATAACAGCAACAGTTTTTTGTGGCGAACCGAGTCCATTCGCGGCTTACACCGTTCACATTTTCAGATGAAATCATGGGATAGTGTTATCTATTACTCACGTGATTATGTTGAGGCAGATACACGATTTTCGCGTGAATTGTTAGCTGTAACGTTAGGAGCTGAAAGCGACCGACAAAATACCGATGACACAATGAAACTGGTCAATTGGGGTGCTGATAACTATAAAACTTTACTGCTTTACCCTGCTCTCGAAACGATTGACCGTTTGCCGGTTGAATTAACCGATGATGGAAAAGTCCGTGTAGGTGTGAAAGAAAACGTTTATGTTACGCTTCCGCGTGACGCTATTCTTCAAAAAGGAATGAAGGGTTTTTCGGCGACAGTATCTCGTCTGGATCCTCTGGTTGCTCCGATAAAAGAAGGAGAACGCATAGGCGAAATAACCGTATACTTCAACAAGAAAATAGTGGCTAAAAGTGAATTAGTTGCATTGCATGATGTTCAAAAATCAAACTTCTGGCGTCGGCAATATCAACGCCTAAAAGCACTGGTCGGATTACAATAGAGCTATTATGAAACAAGAAAAAGAATTGCTTGAATTTCCTTGTGATTTCCCCATTAAGGTTATGGGATTTGCTGATCCCCAATTTGCCAGTACCATCGGGGAGTTAGTTAAGGAATTTGATCCTTTGTTTAACCCGGAAACAATAGCGAGAAGACCGAGTAAACAAGGTCGTTATGAGGCTTTGCATATTGTCGTACATGCCACTGGACGAGAACAACTCGATTCTATTTATATGGCATTAACACATCATCCGATGGTCAAGGTTGTTCTCTAATGACTGATGTTGAGAACGTCTCCGCCCACTCTGTAAAAGCTTGGTTACTAGCCATACGTCCAAAGACATTTGGCGTGGCCGTCGCTCCTGTGTTGGCATCTTTAGCTGTTTGCTTGTCTGACACTGGATTCATTAATCCGGTTACGGCTGCATTAACGGCATTACTGGCCATTGTTATGCAAGCGATTACCAACATGGAAAACGACTCTGGGTATACCAAGAGAAAGGCGGAAAGAACAAACAGAAAAGGTTTGCCAAGAGCGACTTCATTAGGACTCTTAAGTATTAAAGAGGTAGAAATCGGAATTTTGATCGCTTCTCTTATTGGCGTTGCGATTACTATTTATTTCATTTACCTGACGCATTGGTTCTTTTTATTGGTAACAGTCGCTTCTATTGCTGCCGCTTACTTATACATGGGAGGACCTCGCCCGATTGCCTATACCCCCTATGGTGAAATTGTTGTCTTTATCTTTTTTGGATTGGTAGCTGCAATTGGCACCTATTATTTGCAGGTCCAAGATATCTCGGTCACTATTCTTATCGTTGGGTGTGCGCTTGGACTCATTGCCTCTGCGGTTTTATGTGTTAATAATTTCAGAGACCGTGAGCATGATGAATCTATCCATCGCTACACCATGGCAGTTGTTTTAGGGAAATCGCTTACCGTTGCTGCATACCGATTAATGTTATTTGTTCCCTATGGTTTAATCTTATGCATTGTCGCCATGGATTGGACTCGCTATCCCTATCTTTTAGTTTTTATTTCTTTATGGAAAGCGTGGAAATTACCACAGGAACTCACAAATAAAACAGGATATGAGTTAAACGGTACCTTGTTTGCGACCGTTAAATTAGAAGTCTTTTTTGCACTCACTTTAACCTGTGGTGCTTTGATTCATGCTTATTTGAAATGGTTCGTGTAACAAGCGCTGAAACCTATTTAGATTTCAGCGCTTGCCTCAATGATTATTGGCGGGCCATAGGCAGGACTAATTGATCAGTATTGACCTTATTTTGCATCATGCCATTTTCAATCAAGAAAGTTTGATCTAATTTAAGGCTATTCATATCATTATCGGTAATGACATCAAAGTAGTGACTCCATTGTGCTAACTTCTTTGCGTCATCCAAGCTCACGCCCTCTTCTTTTGCTCCCATGGCAATAGCCTGTTCATAGTTATCACCAATCCACTTAGTGGTTTGTCTATGAACTTTGACAATTCTTTCTAGCAAGGGCTTATTTTCCTTAACAAACTTTTCGCTAGCAGCCATGACCAATAAAGGATTAACATAACCGTCTGCTGTAACAATGGTCTTTGCCCCAGAAGCGTTGGCCTTAATAACCAATCCTGCTGCTAGCAGAGCCGCGTCCACATGCCCACCCAACAAGGCTGCTTGTGCTTTGGCAGGATCCATTTGGAGAAACTCAACATCTTTGATATTCATGCCTTTTGAATTCAGGGCAGCCACCAAGATTTGATGTAACGCTGTTCCTTTTGGCCCCGCTACTTTTTTTCCCTTTAAATCTTCGATTTTCATCTGCTTGCCTGGTTTACCCACTACGGCAAATACTTGGGTCGGACGAGCAACCCCAGTGGCTATGTAGATCTTATTGCCTGCCCCATTAGCCATCAATAATGATGCCGTATTCATAACAGCACTTACATCAAGCGACCCCGCAGCCATAGCCTGAGCTTGTTGAGCTCCTGAATTAATGGATACCCAATTAATCTTAATACCGTCCTTTTGAAATTCTTTTTCCAAAAGCTGGTTTTGTTTCATCACAATATTTTGAAGATTAAAAGGTGACTTCACGTAAGCAACATTAATTTCAGATGTAGCTGCTTGTGCTGCTGACAACGATCCTGTCAAAACCATCGCGGTAACGAGTAATAATTTTTTCAATGTCATTTCCTGCCTCACTAAGAATGAGTTAAAAGATTCAAAACTTTTGCTGCGTATTCAACAACGTGCATATTGGTTACTGTTCGGGGATGCGGTAAATCTATATTCAGCGTATCCACTACCTTTGCTTGAGACAAAACCATTACCCGATCAGCTAAACGAACTGCTTCATTGACCTCATGAGTAATCAAAACAACGGACATTTTCTTTTGCTGTTGGATTCGCTCAAAGTCGACTTGTATTTGCGCTCGGGTTATAGCGTCTAGAGCGCCAAAAGGCTCGTCCATCAACAAAATATCTGGGGACTGCACTAATGCACGAGCCAGAGCAACCCTTTGAGCCATCCCACCTGATAATTCTGAAGGATAATAACTTTCTGTGTGGCTTAATCCCACCAACTCGAGCACCTCACAAACGGTTTTTCTCTGTTTTTCTCGAGATTCTTTTCGAATTGGCAACGCAACATTTTCGAAAACCGTTTTCCAAGGCAATAACCGATGATCTTGGAAAACGACCCCAACTCTTCTATTGCTCTCAATTTGAATTTGCCCCTTTGTTGGCATGAGCAAACCAGAGATCAAACGAATCAAAGTACTTTTACCGCAGCCACTTTTTCCTATAATGGCCAACACTTCACGATCGTACAGTTCTAAAGAAAAATCTTTAAGAATCCAATGTTCGTACCCCGGGTAGCGAAAACTGACATTTTGCACGCTTGCTATCGTCATTTTTTACTCCAAGGAGCGACTTTAAAGAGTGCCTTCTGAAAAAGGAAATCTCCCAAAATACCCAAGATGGCAATCATAAAAATGCCAACAAACACTTGATCGGTACGAGCCATCTCGGAGGCATCAGAAATTAAATAACCAAGCCCAGAAGAGGCGGCGATTAATTCAGCACTGACCAATGCTCTCCAACTGTAGCCGAATCCAAGGCGCAACCCGGTAAAAACTGCAGGCAAAGCCCCTGGAAACTCTATATGTTGAATTTTCTCAAAAGTACTTAAATTCAAAGTTTCAGCTAATTCCCCATAACGGTAATCTAATTGCTTAAATCCACTGTAAGCATTTAGATAAATAGGAAAAAAACTGGCTAAAAGGACGATGGTTAATTTAGCGGTTTCCCCTATTCCCAACCATAAAATGAGTAAAGGAATTAAGGAAAGAGGAGGAATCATCCGCAAGCTTTCAAGAATCAAACGGGATTGAGTATGAAGAGTTTCATACTTTGCAAAAAAATAGCCCATGGGTAGTGCTATTAATGCAGCAATGATATATCCCCCAAATGCTCTTCCTAGACTGGATTGAACATGCACCCAAAGAAGACCATTTTCACAAAGCTCTATAAACGCCGCAAAAACAGCCTCCGGGCGGGGCAATAGATAAGGATTAACCCACGAAAAAGCGGACGCAAACCACCATAGCGCAAAAAGCGCTACAGGCATCCATAAAGATAGAATCACTGAACGCACGTCGCTAACCGCAAACGATAAAAACCGTTATTGCAAACGCACTTCCGTAGAAGAAACTGGTTCTTCAACAATGTTATTCGTTGTCGTGTAGGCCGGTTTTTCAGCTTGAGGCTGAGACAATAATTTGAGACGTTCTTGGACTTCTCGTGTACTCAACACTTCAAACGCTGTGACGACTGATTTAGTACCCGGAACACGGGAAGCTATATCAGCAGCCTTTTGTGCTTCTTCCTGAGTGACTAGGCCCATCAGATAGACGATGCCACGATCAACAGTTACCTTCATTTGATTTAAAGATACTCCTGATGTGGTGATCAACTGTGTTCTTACCTTACCGGCCAATGTAGAGTCAGACATTCTTTGTGTCACAGAGGACACAGGCCCCACCATTAATTCATTGACAACAGAACTGACTTCTAAACTATTCTGAGCCACGCGCTGAGCTGTTAGTTTGTCACTCTCACTTCCGACTTCACCTGTTAATAAAATACGACGATTGTAAGAAGTTACAGTCAAGTGAAGATCATTTGGAATGGCTTGAGAAATTTCATAATGAATCCTCTTTTCCATCACCTCATCGGCCATTTGAGCACCGGTTGTACGACGATCGGTCGTAACAAAGGCCGTTGTACCGACTGCACCGCCGATCAAAACAGGAACACAACCACTCAAAGCGGTAACACCGAGAGTAACTGCAGATAGCGACAAAATAATAGATTTAATACGCATATTTATCCAACCTTTACGTGTCTACTCAGTATAGTAGCATTACGCATCAATGAGAATGATTTAATTATTTGAGAAGTTATCACGATTTATTGCTCTTGTGTAAAAGGCCTGGATATCTTTGTGAATATTTATTTAAAAATGTGGATAACAATCAAAAAAGATAGAAGCTTAAAAGTTATCCACAAAAACTCACATTTTATTCATACGATGTACACAGACAAATCAATCAAATAATAAACAGTCTAAGTAATTGAAAAATAAAACAAAAGAGAACTTATCCACCGAAAAAATTTCGCTTATTATTATGACTATTAATTAAAAATAAAAATATGACTTATTAATAACTTTTCATCACAAATGTCATCAATCGCCCTTGTTTCTTACTAAAAAATTGTGGATAACTTTGTGGATTATTTGGGATAACCTATTTAAGTCTTTGTTATTTCGGACAAAAATTTATAATTCGCAAAATTATGCGTATATGTTATATCTATTTGATTTATAAGTAAAAAGTGTAAATTTGATAATACTCAGAATATTGATAATAAAGCCTCAATCCCCTGACACTAGCGGGATTGAGGACCTTTATTTTTTGTGGATAACTTTGTGGATAAATCTTTTAATTAGTCTGATTGTTTTTCTAACAATGTTTTAACAGAATTTTCTCTCGTTACACCAAAAGGAATTAATACACTTGGAACAGCATGAGCTGCAGACTGTAAGTGCTGAATTTGGTCATCAAAGAAAATATGAGGGCGAAGCTGTTCAAGGACAAACTGCTTGGGCATACCGTCCATTAGAAAAAGTTCTGCGGCATTCATTCCCCAGCTTTTTAGTGTTGTAATCAGTCTTTCTTCGCTTGGTGCTCCTCGGGATGTAACAATCGAGATCCTAATAACCGGCTGATAATAAGGATCTTCTTTTCCCCTTCTCTGCATGTCTAATTGTTGAAAGTAGGCTAACTTTTTAAAAAGTTCGGTTAAAGGGCCGGCGTTATGAGGTGAGTCAACATGTTTACTTTCATAATCTTGGAAACCCTCTAACCCTGATTGTTTGTATTGCTTTTCACTGTCGTCATCAATGACAACCCCATCGAAATCAAAGGCAATTCGTAATCCTTTATCTTCCTGATCATCTTTGGCCTTTGAAGGAAGCACCAAACCGGCCGGATACCCCATTTGAGTGGCTTCTAAAACACTTTTACTATTGGCACTTAAAAATAAGGATGCTCCATAAGCCTTCATGTAGGGAAATGTTGGCTGTCCAGAGGTAAAAGCCCCTCCTCGGATGGGCAGTTTGTAGTATTTACAAGAATTAAAGAAACGTTGGCCGGATTCGGGACTATTTCTGGATAAAACGATAACTCTGAAAGGTTCTTCCTCTTTTGGAAAATATTCATTTAGACTCAATAAACGCCTGACAAAAGGAAAGGCAACACCAGGATTTAAAGGCGTTTGTACGTGCTGAGTTTGGTAGTCTCTATAAGCTTCGATACCTTGATCTTCAAATATTTTGTGCTCAGCCTCTAAATCAAACAATGCTCGGCTGGAAACGGCGACAACTAATTTTTCGTGTGTAGTATCAGGCATTGTTGTTTATCCTAAAAAAAGCGGGAGACTTAATCTCCCGCAAGTGTATTAAATATCAATGTTATTCACAAAGAGCGCGTTATCTTCAATGAAACGTCTTCTCGGTTCAACATTGTCTCCCATCAACATGGAGAAGACATTATCTGAACTGGCCGCATCCTCCAAACGAACTCTCAACAACCGTCTATTTTCTGGCTGCATCGTTGTTTCGGCTAATTGCTCAGCGTTCATTTCTCCCAAACCTTTGTAGCGTTGACGAGTCAATCCAGAACTTGCTTCATTCATCAGCCACTGAATAGCTTCTTCAAAGTTTTTAACGGGATGGGATTTATTTCCACGAACTACACGGGCGCCTTCAGCCACAATTCCCTGTAAATCTTGAGCGGTTTTTACCAACAAAGAGTAATCCGCTGTATTTAGGAAATGAGCGTCCATTCTGGAGTGCCGGACATTCCCATAGACCATTCTTTCAATAGCCAGATAAACACGGTGAGTTTCTTCGTCTTGTTTAGCGATCACCTTTAAGTGTTTATCGCGAATTTGATCCATAAGGGCTTGTGCCGAACGTTGTGCGTTCTCAAATGTGTCAAGATTAATCTTCACACCAGCAGTGATTGCTAGGAGTACAGATCGATCAATCACCAAACTCAAACGTTGAAGAACCTCAGAACTTTGAATGTAGCTGTCGGCTAATTTTTCAAGCTCAGTTCCCCAGATTTTCTCTCCTTTTTGGAACGCTTCTTCATTTCTATAAAGCTCAGCGTCTTTGAGAGCAATCTCTAAGATAACCTTGTTGTATTCATGGTCATCTTTGACGTAAATATCTTTTTTATTGACCGTGATCTTATACAACGGGGGCTGAGCAATGTACACATAACCGCGTTCGATTAAAGGCGTCATTTGACGGTAGAAGAAGGTCAACAGCAATGTTGAAATATGTGCACCGTCCACGTCAGCATCAGTCATGATAATGATGCGGTGATAGCGCAATTTTTCGATATCAAAATCCTTACCGATGCTACATCCCAGTGCCAAAGCTAAGGTACGGACTTGTTCGCTATCAAGTAACTTCTCGTGTGAAGCTTTTTCAACATTCAAAATTTTGCCTCTCAAAGGCAAAATAGCTTGATTCTTACGATTTCTACCAGTCTTGGCAGAACCGCCTGCGGAGTCACCTTCGACTAAGAAAAGTTCGCTTAAAGCCGGATTTTTCTCTTGGCAATCAGCCAGTTTTCCAGGCAGGGACCCTGACATCAGTACTGATTTTCTACTCATGTCGCGAGCTTTTCGAGCCGCTTCTCGCGCACGGGAAGCCGCAACGATTTTTTCGCAAATAGCATGAGCTTCAGCCGGATTCTCATCCAAGTAACTGGCCAACTCCGTATTAATGACATCTTCAACGGCGGGTCTGACTTCACTTGAAACCAGTTTATCTTTCGTTTGCGAACTGAATTTTGGCTGCGGTACCTTGACAGAAAGGATGCAAGTCAAACCTTCTCGCATGTCCTCACCATCAATGTCATTTTTAAGTTTTTTATCCAAGCCCTCCTTAGAAATGTAATTCTTAATGACTCTGGTCATTGCACTTCTAAGACCAGTGACGTGCGTTCCCCCGTCTTTTTGGGGAATGTTATTGGTATAAGCAGTCAAGCGTTCGTTATAAGTGTCATTCCATTGCATTGACACTTCGACCGTAACCGGTACGCCTTGAGACTCTACAGTTTTTAAGGCATAAAACGGTGTTTTATGTAAAACAACTCTATTTTGATTGATGTATTCAACAAAGCCTCTTACGCCGCCTTGTGCATGAAAACGTTCTTCTTTTCCGGTTCTTTGATCCAGTAAAAGAATATTGACGCCGGAATTTAAAAACGACAGTTCTCTCAAGCGTTCAGAGAGTCTTTCAAAACTAAAGGTAATGTCGCTGAAGATTTCTTTATCAGGATAAAAATGGACCAGCGTTCCGCGTTTATCAGTCGGTCCCAAATCAATCATAGGCGACACTTCAACCGGGCCATTGACCGTTTGGATAATTTCGGTTTGTCGATTGATCAGCTTGCCTCGTTCAAATTCGAGAAAGTGAGCTCTATTTTCTCGGCAAACGGTCAACTTCAACCATGTAGACAATGCGTTAACGCAAGAGACGCCGACTCCGTGAAGTCCGCCTGAAATTTTGTAGCTATTTTCAGAAAACTTTCCGCCTGCATGCAGTTCGGTTAAAGCAATTTCAGCTGCACTGCGTTTAGGTTCATGTTTATCGTCCATCTTGATGTCAGTCGGAATGCCACGACCATTATCTTCAATGGAGACAGAACCATCTGTGTGTAATGTGACGACAATTTCATCAGCAAAGCCGGCTAATGCTTCGTCAATCGAATTATCGACAACCTCATAAATTAGATGGTGAAGACCAGATCCGTCTGCGGTGTCACCAATATACATACCGGGACGTTTACGAACGGCTTCTAGTCCTTCCAATACTACGATAGAGGCTGCACCATAGTCATTCGGATTGAGTTTTTTATCAGCTTCACTCATAAATTTTTTCTCTTAAAAACTTAAAACAGTCTAAAAATTGCTTCTCTTAATTGTCAGGACACCCGCTCTGAAGGTATCCAGAGCGGGTGTGTTATACATGAAATCACGCTACGCACGCGCATTAGGTGCGCATCGGCATAACAACATACTTGAACGAAGAATTATCAGGCATGGTTACAAGCATTGCACCAGTGTTGCTATGCAATGCAAATTGAACCTCTTCACTGCGCAAGTTATTCAAAACATCTTGCAAGTACAAAAGGTTGAAACCAATTTCGATGTCAATGCCGTTGTATTCAATGTCCAAGACATCCTTGGCTTCTTCTTGGTCAGAGTTGGTACTTTGAATTGTCAGGGTGTTATTTTTAAGTTCCCACTTGACACCGCGAAGCTTGGCATTAGCCAAAATAGCGGTTCTCTTTAAAGCACCGAGTAAGACATCACGCTTAATAACAAAGATATTGGTGTTATTGACCGGAATGACACGGTTGTAGTCCGGGAACTTTCCTTCCACCAATTTTGAAGACAAGGTAATGTTGCCCCAGGTAATTCGAATTTCTGCTTCAGAGATAGCAATAGTGATGGACTCATCGCTATCTGGGATCAAACGAAGCATTTCCATGACTGTGCGGCGGGGAACAATACATTGAATGTTCTGTGTCAGCGCAGATTCTAATTTGCCTTCACAGTAAGCCAGACGGTGACCATCTGTGGTGACCACACGAATGACATCACCTTCTACAGATAACAGCATACCGTTTAAGAAATAACGGATGTCTTGTTGGGCCATTGAAAAATGAACCAACTGGAGAAGATGACGAATTTGATTGGCAGGGATAGCAAAGCTTTGTGTGAATTGAGCTTCAGGACGATTCGGGAACTCGTCTGCCGGCAATGTGTTGAGCTTAAATGTACTCTTTCCCTGTTTGAGCTCAACTGTCGGGTCAGACTGACTGGGCTGAGACAACGTCACTTCAGAGCCGTGATTAAGTGCACTAATCAAGCTCTGTAACTTAGCGGCATCCACTGTCACACTGATATCCGGACCTTCTGCTCCAATGTCGGCAAAAGTTTTGATTTCAATGTCTAAATCAGTTGCAGTAAAGTCAACGCGTGTGCCAACCTTAGAAATCAAAATATTGGACAAAATGGGCAGCGTTTGGCGTTGCTTTCCGACAATCCCACTGACAGCTTGAACCGGAGTTGCGAAAGCTTCTCGCGGGCTCTTGATGATCAACATTCCCTTATCCTTTTAAACAAGTAAACCATCTTCAACAGGCAAATCACCTGCCGTTTAACCTCCCAATTTTAGTGGATTTTATAAGGATTTGGGAGGACGAAATTTCCTAATTCGTCTTAATTTTTAAGCATTTGTTCTAGAACGTGAATTTGGTAATTCAGATCTTTGTCCTTAGCTCGAGCATCGGTAATTTTTTTAACACCGTGCAAAACTGTTGTATGGTCACGTTTACCAAAACGCTCCCCTATTTCGGCCAAACTGCTTTTAGTCAATTCTTTGCAGAGGTACATTGCAATTTGTCTGGGGACGGCCACTTTCTTAACACGAGTTTTGGAATACATTTCCGCTAAAGAAATCTTGAAGTATTCAGCCACCATACCTTGAATGCGCTCAACGGTTAATTGGGCTGTTGAGGCAACGAGCATTCCTTGTAAGGCCTCTCTTGCTTTATCAACAGTAACTCGTCCTTCATTGTTGAACTTAGCAAAGGCGATGACAATGTTGAGAGCCCCCTCCAACTCTCTGACGTTACTTTTGAGATGCCGTGCAATAAAGTAGGCAACATCATCGGGCAAGTCGAAGCGTTGAGCAAAGGATTTTTTCTGCAAAATTGCGACTCTGGTTTCTAATTCCGGGGGCTCCACCTCGACCGATAAGCCGGAAGTAAAGCGAGAAATTAGCCGTTCGTCCATATCCTTTAGGCTTCTAGCGTAAGTGTCGCTCGTAAAAATGATTTGTTTGCCGTGGGGGACCAATTTTTCAAAAACTTCAAAAAGTTTTTGTTGAATTTGTCGTTTACCACCAAGGTACTGAATATCATCGATAAACAGAGCGTCCAAATTTTGATATTTATGATCAAACGGAGCGTAGTTATTTTCCCTAACAGCAGTGGTGAAATCATTAATAAATGTCTGTGTACCCACGCAAAGCACACGGGCCTCGGGATTGTTTTTCAACATTTGGTTCCCTACCGCGTGCATAAGGTGCGTTTTTCCTAACCCCACTCCCCCATATATAAAGAGCGGGTTGTAATTTTTTCCAGGATTATCCCCTACACTTTTCGCGGCAACGTAGGCTAGTTGATTAGATGAACCGGCAACAAAGTTCTCAAATGTTTGTTGTGAACGCAAACCACAAGCGTAAGCTTGCTCAGAAAGCGTTTCCTGAGTATTTTCTGCCGGGACTAAATCTAATTGTGCCTGCGCCGCTTCCACTATTCCTTCTGTTTGGTGGTACTGAACGGTTACGGCATCGTGGGCAATAGCTGATGCAACCGAAGAGATCCTTGTACTGAAGTGAGTCTCAATCGTATCAATAGCTTGCAAAGTTCTATGCCCTAAAATGAGGGTACGATTTTTTTCGTCCCAATTAATGCAGACGAGAGTCTTAATCCAGCGCTCAAAATCTTGTTGGTCAATAATATTGGCCAGCTGGATTAAACATTGTTCCCAGAAATTCATAAAGACACTCCGAGCAACTTTTATATTTTTTATAAACAAAGTAAGAATAACAACGGGGAAAACTACATCCGCATCCCCTCACATATTCGTAGACGCTAGAGAAAGTAAGAGCGCCACACCAATAGCCGTCGAAGCTAATGATTTAAAGATTCAGCGACTAGAAAAATAGTCTTTTAATTTGTCAAATTGACAAATTCCAATAAAAACAAATAATTATTAATTGTTTTTATATAAAAAAAGAGATAACTTTCAGACGAAAAAGCCTCCCGGATGTAGGAAGCTTTGAGTCATTGTACTGATAAAAAAAGGCTCTGTTTTGTTGAGGTTGCTTAAATAATAGGCAGTCAACTGTGGATAACTCAAAATATTTTTACCACTACTAATAAAAACACTAGATATTGGATAAAAATTTTTTTTACCTAAACCTAGTGTTTTTCCTACTAACAAATTCAGATTCACTTGTTCTAGTGAAAAGATTCCCTAAGATATTAAAAAACTTGACAAAACATAGGTTTTTGATGTGTAATACCATGTTTTTCACGGATCTGAAACAACCAAGGCCGAAGTGAAAGGCCGGGGAGGGGTCTGTGTTCGGGATCCCTACAGTGATCTCTGTAAGATTTTTACTATCCAATATTTTTTAAGGATTGTCGTCATGGCTACCAAACGTACTTATCAACCGTCTAAGGTCAAGCGTGCTCGTACGCATGGCTTCTTGGTTCGCAGTCGTACCAAGGGCGGTCGTCGTGTCTTGGCTGCTCGCCGCGCCAAGGGACGTCACGTTCTCGCTCTCTAATTGAGAGAATCTCACGGCGGAAGTTGGCCGTGAATGCTACGGTTAATAAACCGAATGGGCTGCCTCGAAGTATCCGTTTGATAAAATCGGCGGAGTTCGGGGCGGTTTTGTCTGCAAACAAAACGAAATTAATCCGAAGCTATTCGGATTTTTTCACAATTAGTGCCTTAAAGACTGATCAAATCGGATTGGTCCGCTTTGGGTTTACCGTTGGTAAACAAAATGCTCATTTATCAGTCGAAAGGGCATTAGTGAAACGATTGTTGCGGGAAAAAGCCCGAACGAGTCGTCAAACACTTATTCAAGCGCTTTCAGATCGACAATATGGTTTAGATATTAATTGCCGATTGAAGCGTAAATTGCCAGATTGCAGTCAACAAGACTTAAGTAAGAAGGCAAGAAAAATTTTAATTCGAAACGACATTGAAAAACTCTTTGGGTATTTTTTATCCAAAGTGTCTGTCTCATCGAGGGAATCAAAGTGAATGCCCCGAGGTCCGTACTGATTGCATGTATTCGGTTTTACCAACTCGTGCTATCACCTTGGATCGGCAGGGAGTGTCGGTTTCATCCGACCTGTTCACAGTACTCAATAGAGGCCATTGAACGTTTTGGAGTTTTAAAAGGAAGTTGGTTAATGGTGGCGAGGATTGTTCGTTGCAATCCTTTTGGGGGCCATGGTTACGACCCGGTGCCGGCGTCTTTTCAATGGTTTCCTTGGAGACACCATAACTGATTTTTCATTATTTCAACGATAGATAAGAGAGTCCATATGGGACGCGAACTACAACGTGCTTTTTTGTGGATGATTTTCTTGTTGGCCCTTTTCATGCTTTGGGATGCATGGCAGGTGCGCAACGGTAATCCATCCTTCTTTGGAACTCCTGAAGCCGTTCAGGAACAAGTGGTTGAAAATGCAAACACCACGGCAGCAGCTGGGGATGTAAAGGTTCCTGCTGACAGCAAAGCGGTTGCATCTGAAGTCAATGTAACGATTACCCAACCGGTAGTTGTGACCACTGATCTTTTCAAAATCACTTTTGATGCTAATGGCGCTTCAGTAGCTCGTGCAGAGTTATTAAAGGAACGTCAAACGCCGGATTGGAAAACGCGGGGCTTGCCTGGCTTAATTTTGGGTGAGGAAGAGCAACAAGACGCTGGTAATGTGGTTTTGTTTGACACCTCTGCGCAGCATGTTTATAAGGCAGAGACCGGTCTTGTCGGTGGCAACTTCCCGAACCATCGCACAGCCTTCCGCTTAATCAGTGACACGTTGGATATGAAAGAGGGACAGGATACTCTTAATGTGAGTTTTGCTGCTTCTCAAGGTAACGTTGAATTGATTAAAACGTATGTGTTCCATCGTGGACATTATGGTATCGACGTTAAGCACGAAGTGCGTAACAAGGGCAATGTGGCTATTTCTCCGTCTGTTTATATGCAGTTGACACGTGACGACGGTAAAGTGGCTAGCGATAGCGCTTTCTACAATACGTTTACGGGGCCTGCTGCTTATACAGAAGCTGAAAAGTTCCAAAAGATTGATTTTGATTCCATCGCGGATAATGACACCGATCTTCCTTCTCAGTCGAATGAAGGTTGGATTGCCATGTTGCAACATTATTTCTTAACAGCATGGGTCCCTCAGCAAGACATTAACCGTGAACTTTATACTCGTCAGCTTGATAAGCATCTTTATGCCATCGGTTCTATCGTTGCGGTGGGAGAAGTTGCTCCGGGAGCTGAAAAAGTAGTTGACAGCACGCTTTATGTCGGTCCTCAAGATCAGCGCCGTTTAGAGTACATTGCTCCGAACCTTGATTTGGTGGTGGATTACGGTTGGTTGACTTTCTTGGCTAAGCCGATTTATTGGTTGTTGGCTTTCCTTCAAGGACTGGTCGGTAACTGGGGTTGGGCTATTGTTTTGCTGACCGTGTTAGTTAAGGCAATTCTCTATCCGATTTCAGCTGCTGGCTACAAGTCCATGGCTCGTATGCGTGATGTCGCTCCGCGTATGAAGGCTATTCAAGAGAAATATGGCAATGATAAGCAAGCGCTTAATCAAGCAATGATGGAACTATATCGTCGCGAAAAGATTAACCCTGCCGGCGGTTGTTTCCCGATCTTGCTTCAAATTCCCGTGTTCTTGGCCTTGTATTGGGTGCTGTTGGCCACAGTGGAATTGCGTGGGGCTAGCTGGCTGCTTTGGGTCAATGATTTGGCCAGCCCGGATCCGTATTTGATTCTTCCGCTGTTGATGGTCGCTACAATGATCATTCAGATGAAGATCAGTCCGCGTCCGACTGACCCGACTCAGGCTAAAGTTATGATGATTATGCCTGTTGTCTTTGGTGTGATGTTCTTCTTCTTTGCTTCTGGTTTGGTTCTGTACTGGTTGACGAATAACGTCTTGTCCATCTGGCAACAATGGTACGTCAACAAGCAGATTGAGAAGGAAAGAATCAAGAGAACAATCTCTTAAAGATAAGGTCTTTTGATGATGAAAAGAGGCTCTGGACGGGCCTCTTTTTTATTGCCTTGATTGACCCAAAAACACCAGTAGAGGCCACAGCCAGACAGAGGCGAACCACAACAATATGAACCTTAATGAAAGTCGTTTTTTCTCTGATTTATACGTCTTGAAAAAGATAGTAATAGCGCCTGAAATAACCCAAAGCAAAATGGCCCCGTATACCATGACACGTACTTCATAGCTATCACCAATAAAAGAAGCGACGTAAGCAGAAACGGGTACTGATGCAGCAATAGCGCAACAGGCCCCAATCAGGGCGTTGCCAAAAAAAGGGGATTCATTATCTTTAAGTGACATAGGTATTGGAAATTAATTGTTCATGGTAAAAATTTAGCAAAATTTGTCATTGAGTTGATAAAGACGATCAGTACGGTGCGATAATTAGCCTTATTTTCAGAGGTTTATATGCCAATTTATTCTGACAAAGATCCTATTGTTGCAATTGCTACCGCTTCCGGAAGAGGTGGTGTTGGCATTGTGAGACTATCAGCAGATGATAGCTTTATTGAGGGCTTTATCAAAGATTTTTTTGGTCCTTCAGAGCATTTTAAAGCTAGATATGCTCATTACCGTCCGTTTAAAGATCGCAATGGAAACCAGATTGATGAAGGGTTGGCCTTATATTTTCCTGCGCCTAAGTCTTACACTGGAGAGTCCGTATTAGAGCTACAAGCTCATGGTGGCCCTGTCATTTTGAAGTTACTTCTTCAAGAGATTTTACGTGTCGGTAAAAGCAAAGGATTACGTTTAGCAGAGCCTGGCGAATTTACAAAGAGAGCATTTTTAAACGGGCGAATTGATTTATCACAGGCCGAAGCTGTTGCTGATTTGATTGACGCCACAACAGAGGGGGCAGCTCGGGCAGCGTCTCGTTCATTAAGCGGAGCTTTTTCGTCTTGTATTCATAAGGTGGGGGATAAAGTTATTGAACTTAGGGCCTTAATTGAGGCTATTTTGGATTTTCCAGAGGAAGAAATTGACTTTATCCAAAGTACACAGGCTCGTGAACGTCTTTTGAGTATTACAAAAGAGTTTGAGGAGCTTATGCACCAGTCACAGCAAGGCTCCATCCTGCGAGAGGGGGTAACAGTAGTTTTGGTGGGCAGTCCCAATGTAGGGAAATCGAGCCTTATGAATCAGTTGAGTGGTTCGGATGTGGCTATTGTGACCGATGTAGCGGGTACCACTAGGGACAAAATTGAGAATCAGATTTCAATTGAAGGGGTGGCTTTAAGACTAGTTGATACGGCTGGCGTGCGTGAAACGACCGATAAAGTTGAATCAATCGGTATTGAGAGAACCCTACAAGCCGTAGAAGGCGCTGATATTGTGTTGCATTTAATTGATGCGACAAATGAAAATTCCGATGAAGAAGGGCAAAAAATATTAAAACAAGTGATGCAGAGGGTTTCAGCTGGTGTTCTGGTTCTGCAGGTTTTCAATAAGTGTGATTTAAATGACGAAATTAATTGGAAAGGGGAGTGGATCGGTATTTCTGCTAAAACGGGTGAGGGCATTCCTGAATTAAAACAAAAATTACTAACTCTTGTTGGTTGGGAAAATAAACCTGAATCGACATTTTTAGCGAGAGAACGCCATTTAGAAGCGCTTAAAGATGCTTATGAACACTTAAAATTAGCCAATCAATTTGTCAATCTTGAAAATCCCCCATTAGATTTATTGGCTGAGGAATTACGTCTTTGTAATGAATCGTTAGGATTTATTCTTGGTGAAACTACCCCTGATGATTTATTGGGAATGATTTTTAGTAGATTTTGCATTGGTAAGTAATTGATTTTATTAAATAAATTATAGATCAATAATAATCTGTTTCACGTGAAACGAGGAAAAAATGGATTATCCGGTTCGATTTGATGTAATTGTTGTTGGATGTGGTCATGCGGGAGCTGAGGCATGTCTCGCATCAGCAAGAATGGGTTGCAAAACCTTGTTGTTGACTCATAATGTAGAGACGATTGGGCAACTGTCTTGTAATCCATCAATTGGTGGGATTGGAAAAAGTCACTTGGTAAAAGAAGTAGATGCTATGGGTGGAGCCATGGCTCAGGTGACAGATGAATCGGGGATTCAATTTCGAGTTTTAAATAGTTCAAAAGGTCCTGCCGTTAGAGCTACTAGAGCGCAAATTGACCGAGAGTTATATCGGGTTGCAATGAGAAAGACCATTGAGAAGCAGGAAAATTTATGGGTCTATCAACAGGGTGTAGATGATTTAATTGTTGAAAATGGTAGGGCTGTAGGAGTCGTTACTCAAACGAATGTTCGTTTTTATTCGAAAGCTGTGGTCATAACGGCTGGAACATTTTTGCATGGGTTAATTCATATTGGTCTTGAACATTATCCGGCTGGTAGAGTTGGTGATCCGGCCAGTATTAAATTAGCTCAGCGATTAATTGATTTAGGTCTTCCTAAAGGACGATTAAAGACAGGTACGCCAGCTCGAATAGATGGGCGAACAATTGATTTTTCTCGTTGTGAAAAACAGTTGGGGGATTTTGATCCTATTCCTAGTTTCTCTTTGTTGGAACCTCAAAAAACTCATCCTGAGCAAGTTCCGTGTTGGATCACTAATACTAATGTTAAAACGCATGAAATTATTCGTGCGAATCTTGATCGCTCACCCATGTTCTCTGGAATAATCGAGGGCATTGGTCCGCGGTATTGTCCGTCTATTGAAGATAAGGTCGTGCGTTTTGCAAGTAAAGATTCGCATCATGTGTTCTTGGAGCCGGAAGGTTTAAATACCCATGTGTATTATCCGAATGGAATTTCTTCGAGTCTACCGTTTGACGTTCAAATTGCTTTTATGCACACAATTCCAGGTTTGGAAAACGCACATTTTATTCGTCCTGCTTATGCAATTGAATACGATTACTATGATCCCAGAGAACTAAAAACGAGTTTAGAAACAAAAAGTATCGAGGGTCTGTTTTTTGCTGGACAAATTAATGGCACAACAGGCTATGAAGAAGCCGCTGCTCAGGGACTTTTAGCGGGTTTAAATGCTGCCTTGCAAGTTAAAGACATGGAACCTTGGGTACCTAGAAGAGATCAAGCTTATCTTGGTGTTATGGTTGATGATCTTATTACAAAAGGGGTCACAGAACCGTATCGTATGTTCACTTCAAGAGCAGAGTATAGATTGAGTTTACGAGAAGATAATGCGGATGAAAGGTTAACTCAAATCGGCCGAAATCTGGGTCTTGTTGATGATGTGAGATGGGATTTTTTTAATAGAAAAAAAGAAGCCATTGAAAAAGAATTGCAACGTTTGAGAAGTACCTGGGTGTATCCCTCTTTGATTAGTGAGGAAGAGTCTGTACGAGTATTGGGTACTAAGTTAGAACGAGAGTATTCGTTATTTAATTTGTTATCTCGTCCGAATGTTTCACATGAAACACTTAAAACTCTAAGAAAAAATGATGGTGAATTGATCTCCAGTGATATAAATCTGAGTCAGTCTGAAGTCGAGCAGATTGAAATTACAGCAAAATATTCCGGGTACATTAACAGACAAAAAGAAGAAGTATCTAAACTTCTGGAACATGAAACGACAAAGATTCCCTCTAATTTTGATTACGATAAGGTCAAAGGTTTGTCTTTTGAAGTTCGGCAAAAACTGAAAGCTCATCGTCCCGAAACAATAGGTCAGGCTGGCCGGATTAGTGGAGTAACACCGGCGGCCATAAGCTTGCTTCTCATTTTTATTAAATCCCGGAAATGGATGGAATAATTGGTGAAATGATGTTTTTTTTAGATCAAAAAAGATTACAAGAGGGGATTAAGGAATTAAATTTATCTGCATCTGAAAAGCAGCTTCAGATGTTGGATAAGTATTCTGAGCTTTTATTCAAGTGGAATAAAACGTACAACCTAACAGCGATTACGGATAAAGATGATGTGCTAACGCATCATATTCTCGATTCTTTATCCGTCGTAAACGTATTTAAAAACTATTTAGCTCCAAACGGTTCTATGCTTGATGTGGGCTCTGGCGGAGGTTTACCAGCTATTCCCATTGCTATTATGCTGCCGAATTGTAGAGTCTCAATGGTTGAAACGGTGGGGAAAAAGGCTGCTTTTTTGAGACAAGTGACTTTAAGTTTAAAACTAACCAATGTACAAGTTTTTCATGAAAGAGTCGAAAATTTAAAACATCCAACTTTTGATGTAATTTCTTCCAGAGCTTTTTCCTCTCTTAAAAATTTCATCGATCTCTCAAAACATTTATTAAAAGAAGATGGATATTGGTTAGCGTTAAAAGGTCAGAAGCCTGAGGCTGAATTAAAAGAGATAAAAAATGTTGTTTCAATCATGGTACAGGAAGTAAAAGTTCCTTTCTTAAATGAAAATCGCAATATTGTTATAGTAAGGAATGAATAATTTACGTTGCAATTAGGTTTTGTATAAGTATATATTGCATAGAAATTAAGCAAAAATGAAAAAATAGTATATATATCAAATAGATGGTTAATTATTTTAGATGAATGTGTTAAATGTAAACTGCCTAATAAATAAGCAAATAAGGTAAATATATAAAATAATATTAATGTTGATATGTTTCATGTGAAACAAGTAAAAAAGATTTTTTATTTTTGGGAAATAACTTCTTAAAAACGAGATTTTTTTTGTTTGTTATGTAACAATGCAACTTGATCTGACTTTTTGTCCATTGGAAAGAGGTTTGTGGTGTTTGATCAAGTTATCAGCACTTTTTTGTTTGCTTTCGCATCATTTATTCCAGTTCTAAATCCTTTTGGTGGGGCAATGTTCTTTTTGGCCCTTACACCTAATATTGATGACGAAACGAGAAAAATGATGGTTAATCGAATAGTTTTTTATTCGATGATCATTATGTTAGTGAGTCTTTTTGCTGGACATTTAATACTGAGTTTCTTCGGTATTTCAATGGGTGTTTTGCGAGTAGGGGGTGGTTTAGTTTTGATTTCTGCAGGTTGGAAAGCCTTAAATGAAGCAACTCATGATGATACGGAAAATACATCCATTGAACCTCCAAAATCTAGAAAAAAATTACTTTCAATGGCCTTTTATCCTATTACGTTGCCTCTAACCATGGGGCCAGGGATGATTGCTGTATCAACGGCGATTGGTACGGGTATGATCGGTCATGGAACGGCGAATTTGGTAGGTTGTTTGTTAGCAACTATAGCTACTCTTTTAACGGTCTACGTATGTTATAGGTACTGCGATAGGGTAAGTCAGGCCGTTGGAGCAACCGGTGCGGACGCTTTGTCTCGAGTGTTTGCTTTCATTCTTCTGTGTATTGGTATATCAATTCTCTGGCAAGGTTTTACCGAATTGTGGTTAGCCATGCCGAAAGCATAAGGGTCTATAAATGGCTTTAACATTCTGTGTAGCTAATCAGAAAGGTGGTGTAGGAAAAACAACTACAGCTGTCAATCTTTCTGCTGCCTTGGCTAAATTAAAACAAAAGGTCCTTTTAATTGATTTGGATCCTCAAGGAAATGCAACTACCGGTAGTGGAGTAAGTAAGGATTCCATTACCGAGACGGTTTATCCACTCTTATTTGGTCAAGCAACATTTGAGCAAGTTGTTGTTCATTCTGAAGACGCTGGATATGATATTTTGCCGGCGAATCGCGAATTGGCTGGTGCAGAAGTCGAGTTGGTACAACTAGAAGATCGCGATGAAAGGCTTAAGAACATTCTGAAGGAACAGGATAGAAATTACGATTTTGTAATTATTGACTGTCCTCCTTCCTTGTCCATGCTCACAATTAATGCCTTGTGTTCGGCCCGTGGTGTAATTGTTCCTATGCAGTGTGAGTACTTTGCAATGGAAGGGTTAACGGATTTGATTGGGTCTGTCAGAAGAATTCAAGCGGCAAAAAATCCTGATTTGACCTTGATTGGTTTATTGCGGGTGATGTTTGACCCGCGTGTGACTTTGCAGCAGCAAGTCAGTGAGCAATTGAAGGAATATTTTGGTGACAAAGTATTCAAAACAGTCATACCACGTAATGTTCGTTTGGCTGAAGCTCCGAGTTATGGTCTGCCGGGGGTTTTGTATGATAAATCCAGCAAAGGGGCAAAGGCTTATCAGGAATTTGGTGCTGAATTTCTAAAACGAATGAAAAAGTATAAGAAGCAAAGCAAGGAAGTATAAGAAGCAAAGCAAGGAGAAATAGAATGGTTGTGAAAAAAAGAAGTGGTCTGGGCAAAGGGCTCGATGCTTTGCTTGGTAAGAAAGACGAAGTGGTGATTACCATTTCTGATGCCAAGGGTGATGCGGCCGGGGAATTGGAAATTGAAAAAATCCAACCGGGTGAGTATCAGCCTCGCACGAAGATGGATAAAAACTCTTTGGAGGAACTCGCTCAGTCTATCCGTGAGCAAGGTTTGATTTCTCCAATTCTCGTGCGGCCGATTGGTAAAAATCGTTATGAGATTATTGCCGGTGAAAGACGCTATCAAGCTTCAAAAATGGCTGGATTGAAAAAAGTCCCCGTACTTATCCGAAAAATTTCAAATGAGAAAGCACTGGCGTGGGCTCTTATTGAAAATATTCAAAGAGAAGATCTCAATCCCTTGGAAGAGGCGGCAGGCATCCAACGACTGCTCGATGAATTCCATATGACTCATGAAACGGCTTCTCAAGCAATTGGAAGAAGTCGTACGGCGACCACTAACTTACTTAGACTATTGAATTTGGCCAAACCTGTTCAGGATCACTTAATGGCCAATGAAATATCCATGGGACATGCGAGAGCTTTACTCAGTCTTGAACCGGCTATGCAAGTAGCTATCGCTCAGGAAATTATTAAAAAGGGTTTATCTGTCAGACAAGTTGAAACACTTGTGGCTGATATGGCTCAGAGAAAACAGAAAAAGGGGAAAGAGGTTAAGAAAGTTCGCAAGGATGCTGACACTCTTCGCTTAGAAGAGGATCTTTCTGATTATTTGGGTGCAACGGTGAAGATTCAGTCGAATCAGAAGGGTAAGGGGAAACTTATTATTGAATTCTCTAACTTAGATCAATTTGACGGGATCATTTCTCATTTTGGATCGTTCGATTAAAACGTTCTGAAAAATGTCCGATAGGATTAAGGGTTTACACCGTTAAAACCTTGGTGTAAACCCTTGTTTCTATAGGTTACCTATCGTATAATTCGCGCAGAATAATGGTTTGTAGGGTATCTACTGACTTTTATGAAGAAAATAGTACTTCTGCAAATCGTTGCCACTATTGGAGTTGCTGTAGTTTCCGCTCTGCTCGGAGGGGAGAGTGCAGCTCTTTCGGCGTTCCTGGCGGGCTTAGCTTGTTTGGTGCCGAATGCGTTATTTGCGTTGAATTTGAGTGTCTTCGTTAAGTTAAGTCCTTCATATTCTCCGCTTTTCTTCTTTATTGGCGAGTTCGTTAAGATCATCGCAATTGCGCTGTTGTTGTGCTTGATTGTGATGTTGTATGAGGACTTGATTTGGCCCGCAATGATCGCTTCGGTCATTGTGGTCTTAAATTGTTCCTTTTTGGGACTTCTAACCCGAGAATAAACATGGCAGCTGAAGCTCTCACCGCTACCGAGTATATTACTCACCACCTTCATCACCTGTCGACCACTGAGCAGTCATCTATTATTGACTTCTCTGTGCTCAATATGGATACCATTGTTTTTTCCATTTTGATGATGGCTTGTGCGCTCTATTTGATGTACAAAGGAGCAAAGAAGGCTACATCTGGCGTGCCCGGTAAATGGCAATGTGCCGTTGAAATGCTCGTCGAATTTGTGAATGAACAGGCTAAGTCCATTGTCCACGGCGATCGTACGTTTATCGCTCCGTTGGCATTGACGGTGTTTGTCTGGGTGGTTTTGATGAATGCCATCGACTTGATCCCGGTAGATTTACTGCCGACGATCGCCGGTTGGTTAGGTATTCATTATTTGCGTCCGCTGCCCACTGCCGATTTAAACGGCACGATGGGTATTTCTGTGGGCGTGCTGTTCCTCATGATTTATTACGGCATTAAGATCAAAGGTGTCGGCGGATTTAGCCGCGAACTTTTCGTTGCTCCGTTCGGTAACTATCCTTTGCTCTGGCCGTTTAACTTCGCATTAAATATCATCGAATATTTGGCCAAGTGCGTCTCTTTGGGCATGCGGTTGTTCGGTAATATGTATGCAGGGGAATTGTTGTTCTTCTTGATTGCACTGTTAGGCAGTCTCTGGGTCGGTTTTGACGGCCTGAGCATCTTCGGTGTATTCGGACACGCTGTGGCAGGGATCTGCTGGTGGCTCTTCCACGTGTTGATTGTTATCTTACAAGCCTTCATCATGATGATGTTGACCTTGGTTTACATCGGTCAAGCTCATGAAGGTCACTAACACTAGCTTTTAACTTAACTTTTTCTTTTTATTAACTTTTACTCCATTTTTAAGGATTAAGGAGTTTTGCAATGACCAACGTCGCTTTTGTTGCCTTGGCTGCTGGCCTCATCATCGGTCTCGGTGCTATCGGTGCTTGTATCGGTATCGGTATCATGGGTTCCAAGTACCTCGAAGCCGCTGCCCGTCAACCTGAATTGATGAATGCCTTGCAAACCAAGATGTTCTTGTTAGCTGGTCTTATCGACGCCGCCTTCTTGATCGGTGTTGGTATCGCCATGATGTTCGCTTTTGCCAATCCGTTCGTCGGCTAATAAAAGCTTTTTAGTTTCTTTTATTAACGACGTCAGTGAGCACTCACAAAGTAGGTGGGCCTGCGAGCTGACTTAACGGGGTTCAAATAATGAACATCAACGCTTCTCTGTTTGTACAGATGGCCGTGTTCTTCTTCGGTGCCTGGGTCACCATGAAGTACATTTGGCCGCCGCTTATTCGAGCAATCGAAGAACGGCAAAAGAAGATTGACGAAGGTTTGGCAGCTGCCGACAAAGGTGAAATGGCCTTAGCGGAAGCCCAAAAGGAAGGTCAAGCGATTAAGGCTGAAGCCCGTGCTCAAGCTTTGGCAATCATGAATGACGGCGAAAAGCGTGGTCAGGCTATTGTTGAAGAAGCAAAAGCCCAAGCCCAAGTTGAGGCCGATCGTATCATCGAAGCTGCTAAGGCTGAAGTGGCTCAAGAAGCCGAACGTTTGCGCGAACAGTTGCGTGAAGAAGTCGCTCGCTTGGCTGTTGCCGGTGCCGAGCAAATTCTTCGTCGCGAAGTTGACACTAAAGTTCACGCTCAAATGCTTGAACAATTGAAGGCTAAGCTTTAATTATGGCTGAACTTTCGACGATTGCCCGTCCCTATGCGCATGCAATGCTTTTGGCTTTGCAAGACGCCAATAAGGGACCCGAAGAAGCTGCCGATTTGGCTGCTGTTCTGGATGGTATTGCCCAAGTGGTGACCACACCCGAATTAGTTTCTGTGATCGGAGATCCTAAACTGAGTTCGGAACAAATCTACGATCTCATCATTGCCGGTCTCGGACAAACAAAATTGCCCGAAGAGGCCGCCAATCTTTTGAAGGTGGTCGTTGAGAACGGTCGCTTGGAAGCCGTGCCGGAAATCGCACGTCAATTCCGCGAACTTAAAAATCAATCCGAAGGCGTTGCAGACGCCTATATTGAATCCGCCATGCCTATGACGCAAGCGGAAGTAGATGACTTGGTTGCTGGCCTCGGAAAACGTTTCCCTGGTTTGAAGCTCACGCCCGTAGTCACGATCAATGAAGCTTTGATCGGTGGTGTTCGCGTGCGCGTTGGCGACAGAGTTTTGGACGGATCGATTCAGACGCGACTTGCTCAAATGCAAGAGGCACTCACCGCATAAATTTCGGAGCTGTAAGACATGCAACTCAATCCTAGTGAAATCAGCGATCTGCTGAAAAAGCGTATCGAAGGCCTTGGGGTCTCCGCTGATCTTCGCACCCAAGGTACCGTGGTCTCTGTGACCGACGGTATTTGCCGTGTTCACGGTCTTTCTGACGTGATGCAAGGCGAAATGTTGGAATTCCCCAACAGCACGTACGGTTTGGCTTTGAACCTTGAACGTGACTCTGTGGGTGCGGTTATTCTTGGTAGTTATGAGCACATTAGTGAAGGCGACATCGTTAAGACGACGGGCCGCATTCTCTCTGTGCCTGTTGGTCCGAAGTTGATTGGCCGTGTGGTCAATGCTTTGGGTCAACCGATCGATGGCAAGGGCCCGATCGACACGGACGAATATGACGTGGTCGAAAAAGTGGCTCCTGGTGTTATTGATCGTCAATCCGTTTCTCAACCGGTTCAAACCGGTTTGAAGTCCATTGACGCCATGGTGCCGATCGGCCGTGGTCAACGTGAATTGATCATTGGTGACCGTCAAACGGGTAAGACCGCTGTGGCCTTGGACACGATTATTAACCAAAAGGGCAAAGATCTGATTTGCGTTTACGTCGCAATCGGTCAAAAGGCTTCCACTATTGCAAACGTTGTTCGTAAGTTAGAAGAACACGGTGCAATGGACTACACGATTGTTGTGGCTGCCTCTGCATCTGAATCTGCTGCGTTGCAGTACATCGCCCCGTACGCTGGTGCTACGATGGGTGAATACTTCCGCGACCGTGGCCAAGATTCTTTGATCGTTTATGACGACTTGACCAAGCAAGCTTGGGCATATCGCCAAATCTCCTTGCTGTTGCGTCGTCCGCCGGGACGTGAAGCTTATCCTGGTGACGTTTTCTACTTGCACAGCCGCTTGCTCGAACGTGCGGCTCGTGTGAACGCTGATTACGTGGAACGTTTCACCAAGGGTGCTGTCAAAGGTAAGACGGGTTCTATGACCGCATTGCCGATCATTGAAACGCAAGCCGGTGACGTGACCGCTTTCGTGCCGACCAATGTGATTTCTATTACTGACGGTCAGATCTTCTTGGAAACCGACCTTTTCAACGCCGGTATCCGTCCTGCTATCAACCCGGGTATCTCTGTGTCCCGTGTGGGTGGTGCAGCTCAAACGAAGATTATTAAGAAGTTGGGCGGCGGTGTTCGCTTGGCTTTGGCTCAGTATCGTGAATTGGCTGCTTTTGCTCAGTTTGCCTCTGACTTGGACGAAGCAACTCGTAAGCAATTGGATCGCGGTAAGGTTGTGACCGAATTGATGAAGCAACCGCAATATCAACCGTTACAGGTTTGGGAAGAAGCTTTGGTGCTCTTCTGCGTTGAACAAGGCATTTATGATGATGTCGACGCTAAGGACGCACTGCGCTTTGAAAAGGCTTGCCGTGAATTTGTGGTCAACCACCACGCTGATTTGGTTCAACGCATCGAAGAAAAGAAGGAATTGGTCGCTGAAGACAAAGAACTTCTTTTGGCTGCGGTGAATGAATTTAAGAAAAACGGCACCTACTAATTGGAAGTCGATAAACACCTAAGGGGACCACATGCCTAGTACCAAGGAAATTCGCGCCAAGATCAAGAGCGTACAGAATACGCGCAAGATCACTAAGGCGATGGAAATGGTAGCGGCATCGAAGATGCGCAAAGCGCAGGATCGCATGCATGCGGCTCGTCCTTACGGAGAAAGCATCCGTAATATCGTGGCTCATTTGGCCACGGCGACGACGAGCTACAAGCATCCTTTCTTGCGTCCGCATCCCACTACTGCTGCGAAAGTTGGTCTGATCATGGTGACGACGGACAAAGGTTTGGCCGGTGCTTTGAACACCAATATTCAACGTATGGTGCTCAATAAGATCAAGGATTGGAAGGCTGAAGGCGTAACCGTTGAGGGTACGGCTATCGGTAATAAGGGCCTTGGTTTTATGCAGCATGCCGGAGTGGATTTGCTCTCGCATGCCGTACAGTTGGGTGATCGTCCGCAATTGGAAAAATTGATTGGTGCGATCAATGTTCAACTTGAACAATACAGCGCCGGAAAGTTGGACAAGGTTTATCTTGCCTATTCACGCTTTGTGAATGCTATGAAGCAAGAACCTGTCATTGAACAGCTTTTGCCCTTGTCGAGTGATCGACTTGAGATGATTGGCGAAAAACGTCGGGATTATTCGTGGGATTATCTCTACGAACCCAGTGACGCCACGGTTCTCGATGTGCTGTTAAAGCGCTACATCGAAGCTTTAATTTACCAAGCCGTTGCAGAAAACATGGCTTCTGAACAAAGTGCTCGTATGGTTGCTATGAAGGCCGCCAGCGACAACGCCAAGAAGCTTATCGGTGATCTGCAATTGGTTTATAACAAGACCCGTCAAGCGGCCATCACGAAGGAAATTACTGAAATCGTTGGTGGTGCTGCCGCCGTGTCTTAAAGAGGATATCCCATGAGTATCGGACAGATCGTTCAGGTCATTGGCGCTGTGGTGGACATTGAGTTCCCGCGCGACCAAATGCCCAAAGTATACGATGCCCTTATCTTAGAAAAGGATGAAAAGAACACTCTTGCCGAAGAAGGTTTGACCTTTGAAGTGCAACAACAATTGGGCGACGGCGTGGTTCGTACCATTGCCATGGGCGCCTCTGAAGGTTTGCAACGCGGCATGAAGGTTCGTAGTACCGGCGCCGGTATTTCGGTGCCTGTCGGCCCGAAGACCTTGGGTCGCATTATGGACGTGTTGGGTCGCCCGATTGACAACTGCGGCCCGATCGGTGAAGACGAACGTCGTACGATTCACCAAGCTGCGCCTAAGTTTGACGAATTGAGCCCGTCTGTGGACTTGCTCGAAACCGGTATTAAGGTGATTGACTTGATTTGCCCGTTCGCTAAGGGCGGTAAGGTCGGTCTCTTCGGTGGTGCCGGTGTGGGTAAGACCGTGAACATGATGGAATTGATCAACAATATTGCTAAGGCTTATGGTGGTTATTCCGTGTTCGCCGGTGTGGGTGAACGTACCCGTGAAGGTAACGACTTCTACCACGAAATGGAAGAATCCCACGTGCTCGATAAGGTGGCCATGGTGTTCGGTCAGATGAACGAACCTCCGGGCAACCGTCTGCGTGTGGCTTTGACCGGTTTGACAATGGCTGAAGCTTTCCGTGACGAAGGCCGCGATATTCTGTTGTTCATCGACAACATTTATCGTTACACCTTGGCTGGTACGGAAGTGTCCGCTTTGCTCGGTCGTATGCCGTCTGCTGTGGGTTATCAACCGACCCTGGCTGAAGAAATGGGTAAGTTGCAAGAACGTATTGCTTCCACGAAGGTTGGTTCTATTACCTCCATTCAAGCTGTGTACGTGCCTGCTGACGACTTGACTGACCCGTCTCCGGCCACGACCTTCGGCCACTTGGACGCCACGGTTGTGTTGTCTCGTGACATCGCCGCTTTAGGTATTTACCCGGCTGTTGACCCGTTGGACTCCACGAGCCGCCAAGTTGATCCGTTGATCATCGGTGAAGAACACTACACGATTTGCCGTCGCGTTCAAGAAACCTTGCAACGTTACAAGGAATTGCGTGACATTATCGCCATTTTGGGTATGGATGAATTGGCTCCGGAAGATAAGCTTACGGTTATGCGTGCTCGTAAGATCCAACGCTTCCTGTCCCAACCGTTCCATGTGGCTGAAGTGTTCACGGGTGCTCCCGGCAAATATGTTCCGCTCAAAGAAACGATCCGCGGTTTCCGCATGATTGTTGACGGCGAATGCGACGCTTTGCCTGAACAAGCCTTCTACATGGTTGGTACGATCGACGAAGCCTTTGAAAAGGCTAAGACGATGCACTAATCGGGTTCGGTGATCAGGTGAAGTCGATCTTCACCTGACGCTGAAACACGACTACGGAGCAACTTATGTCTACGATTAAAGTTGACGTCGTTAGCGCCGAAGAGCAGATTTTCTCCGGTGACGCTGAGTTTGTCGCCCTTCCGGGTGAGGCCGGCGAATTGGGGATTCTGCCGCAACACGCACCGTTGATTTCTTTGATTAAACCGGGTTTTGTGCGCATCACAATGCCTGGCTCTAAAGAGGTCAAACAAGTGTTTGTCGCTGGTGGTGTAATCGAAGTGCAGCCTCAGCACGTCACGGTTCTGGCTGATACCGCTATTCGTTCCGAAGAAATGGATCGCGCCAAGACGGAAAAGGCTATGGCAGCTGCTCGCGAAGCGCGCAGCAAGGCTACGAGCGAAGCCGATTTGGCCAAGCTCGATGCGCAATTGGCTTTCTTGGCTGCTCAAATGGCAGCTATCGAAAAGCTCAAACGCCATCACTAAGCGCAAAAGCGACGAAGAAGGGCAGATGTGTGAAGACATCTGTCCTTTTTTGTTTTGTGTCATAACCCTTTAAATTCAATCGGCGTAGGATAAACGTAAGAGGACGCCGTTGGGTGTGTGTCCCTGTGATTATTTGAGAGGAAGTATGAAGGTTCTTGTTTGTACGGATGGCTCTGAATTAAGCGAAAAAGCGATTGAAGCTGCTGTCGGAGTGGCGTTGCCTTTAAAGGCTGAATTGATCGGAATGACAGCTGTTAAGGGTGAGGAACCTAGGGACGGTTTGGCCGGCGAGAGCGAAGAGGTTCAAAAGCGCTTGAGCGTGATTTATGAAGCGGCTAAAGCTGCTCAATTGCCGTGCCGTGTTATGGCTATTCACGGTGAAGCACCTTGGCAGTGCATCATTAAGCTTGCTAAAGATGAAGACGTTGACTATGTGGTAATGGCAAGCCGCGGTATGGGTAGTATTGGCAGCTTGTTTATCGGTAGTGAAACTCAAAAGACGCTTGCGCAAATTGACCGTCCGGTGCTCGTTGTCCGCTAAACCTGACGTTCTTCCTATCTTGGCGTCTGTCTCTGTTAATCGGAGACAGGCGCTTTTAACACTCATTTAAGCCCCACTGACTATAGTGCCCCAAAGATTTTGTTCAGGCACTCGGATTCTGTCATCTGTTTGATGAGGAAGCGTTTTTGTCGGGAAGTTTCTCCGTTGACAATTTCTATGGTTGATTTGGAAACGGATAAAGTTTTCGCTAAAAAAGCGATGAGTGCGCTGTTGGCTTTGCCATCAACCGGTGGTGAAGCGATGGCAATTTTTAAACGTCCACCGTGCTCTCCCACAATAGCCGATCGTTTGGCGCCGGGTTGGGCATGAACGTCGATAAGAACATCAGAATTTCTAACAATCAACCAAGAAGGCGGAGCCATATCGGGTTCCTGTTAACCATGAGACCGGATAATGATACTTTTTTAAGAGCACTTTTGCGTCAAAAATGTGACTTTACGCCTGTTTGGCTAATGAGACAGGCCGGACGCTATCTCCCTGAATACAATGCAACACGGGCGCAAGCGGGCAGCTTTATGAAATTAGCTCAATCGCCTGAGTTGGCCTGTGAGGTGACATTGCAACCGGTTGAACGGTTTAATCTCGATGCGGCGATTTTATTTTCGGACATTTTGACAGTTCCCGATGCCATGGGACTGGGCTTATCTTTTGTAGCAGGAGAAGGGCCTAAATTTGCCCAACCGGTTCGCCATGAAGAAGACGTCAAATTATTGACGGTGCCGGATATTCAAAAGACTCTTCGTTATGTAACCGATGCTGTTTCGACCATTCGGAAAGCATTGAACAATCGTGTTCCGTTGATCGGTTTTTCAGGAAGTCCTTTTACTTTGGCCTGTTATATGGTTGAAGGGGGCTCAAGTAAGGATTACCGAACAATTAAAACGATGATGTATACCCGACCGGATCTCCTGCATCAAATTTTGGACATTAATGCCAGAAGCGTCACGGCCTACCTGAATGCTCAGATTGAGTCAGGGGCACAGGCGGTGCAGATTTTTGATACCTGGGGCGGCACGTTATCAGAGCCAGCCTTCAAAGAGTTCTCTTTGGCTTACATTCAAAAAATTATTGCCGGGTTGCATAAAACTTATGACAACGAGACAGTACCGGTGATTGTATTTACAAAGGGGGGCGGTCAGTGGCTGCAAGCTATCGCCTCTTGCGGAGCGGATGCGGTTGGCTTGGATTGGACAACCAATCTCTCTGAAGCGCGAGCCAAGATTCAAGATAAGGTTGCCCTACAAGGCAACTTGGATCCGATGGTCTTATTTGGTTCGGAAGAAAAAATACGCCAGGAGGTCAGACGAGTAATTGACGATTTTGGTGTTGTCGGTAACGGCGGACATGTTTTCAATCTCGGACATGGTATCAATCAATTTACTCCACCCGAGGCTGTGGCTGTATTGGTCGATGAAGTTCATCGATACAGCACTTCATTTCATCGCTAAAGAGGACTTGTCCCCAAAGTTATCCACAGAAAAAGTGAACAAGTAAAAATCCTTGAAAATTAAATGGTTACAGAAATGTGACGGTTATAAGTATTTGATTCTTAAGAAATATTATAAAAATCCTCTGATTTCAGCAAGTTAAGCTCGAATCAGAGGATTTTGCTTAAAAAGTAATCACGAGAAAGGTTATCCACAAAGTTATCCACAAAAATGCACAAGATTGCGCTAATCGTTTGAAATTATGGAGTTTTCAGAAATTTGAGTTTTCCACAGGATCAAAACGAGAGATTTGCTTAGAAATGTAATTCTTTTTCTCTCTTAAATAGCTCTCGGATACAATGACACGCAAGCTAACTGAGGATTTTGTTGTTAATGCCTAGCCCCCGTTTTGTCAGTGTGGCACTGGATATTCCTTTATTGCCGCCGTTGACCTACAAAGTGATGGAAGGGACATCCCCTAAGATAGGGGACCGCTGTGTTGTACCCATTGGCAACCGCTCGGCTGTAGGTCTTATTGTTGGCGTTAGCAATCAGACGGATATCGCTGAAGAAAAACAAAAAAGCTATATTCGCTTGCTCAATGAAACTGAGGCGTTAGGGGAAAGTTGGCTGAAGCTGACGAAATTTGCGTCGGATTACTATCAACACTCCTGGGGAGAAGTGGCCATTGCTGCCTTACCGCCTTTTTTTCGCAGCAAGCCCGGACCTAAATACGAACAGTCTTTAGAACGACTGAGAAAGCCATTTAAATTTAAAAAGACTAGTCAAGCAGCTCCCGCTTTGCAACTCAACGATGAGCAGACGGCAGCGGTAGAGGCCTTAGCCGCAAGCTCAGGGTTTCGAACTTTTGTTTTGCACGGTGTGACGGGCAGTGGGAAAACAGAGGTTTACCTGCGGATGATGGAAAGGGTGTTTTCGGCCAATCCACAGGCACAGGTGCTTTTTCTTGTTCCCGAGATCAACTTGACACCGCAACTGCAGGAGCGAGTGAGAAGCCATTTCCCAGACCGCTCCATGGCTACATTGCATTCGGGATTAGCCAATGGAGAAAGAGCCAAGGCTTGGTTGGCGGCGCATGAAAAACGAGTCCAAATCTTGATTGGTACCCGCATGGCAATCTTTGCGGACATGCCCGATCTTGACCTGATCATTGTTGATGAAGAACACGACTTGTCTTATAAGGCCGGTGACGGAATCCGGTATTCGGCTCGAGATTTGGCCGTGAAATTGGCTCAATTGCGTGGTATTGCGGTTGTGTTAGGATCGGCAACGCCATCGCTGGAGACCTGGAGCAAAGTTAAAAGCGGTCGCTATCACTTGTTAACTTTGAGCAAACGGGCAGTGCTGGGGGCGAAACTGCCGACCTTAAGTGTTGTCAATCCTAAAAATCAGAAATTGGTCAAGGGACTTTGTTCTGAAGTCATTGACGCGATTAGTGAGACACTTCAGAAAAATGAACAAGTCATCATTTTCTTAAATCGACGAGGTTATGCCCCTGTTTTAACTTGCCCGAGTTGTGGTTGGCTCTCGAAGTGTCCCCATTGTTCAACCTATGCGGTGTACCACAAGTTTCACGCGAAACTGATTTGCCATCACTGCGGGTGGTCCACGCCAGTTTACAGTCGCTGTCCGGATTGCGGCAATGTGGATTTGCAGCCAATGGGAGCCGGCACGCAAAGAATTGAAGAAACATTGGAAGAGCTCTGGCCACAGGCGAGAATTTTAAGAATAGATCGCGACACAACACAGCGAAAAAATGCGGCGAAGTTGGCTTTTGACGCTGTCCACGCGGGTGATGTTGATATCTTGGTTGGTACTCAAATGGTGGCCAAGGGGCACGATTTTCAAAAAGTCTCCTTGGTGGTGGTGCTCAATATTGATGCTCAGTTGGTAAGTGCCAATCCCAGAAGTGAGGAAAGAGCGTTTGCCAATTTAATGCAAGTCGCAGGCCGTGCCGGTCGCTTTGGTTTGCCGGCTCGCATGATTGTTCAAAGTCGTTTTGGTGACAGGGAACTGTTTGCGGCGTTGGCTGAGCAGAATTACTGTCGTTATGCAGACTCGCTTTTGGCAATTCGAAAGGCTGAAAACACGGTTCCTTTCGTTTGCCAGGCACTTTTATTGGCTGATGATGTCAAAATTGACAAGGTTCTTGAGTTCTTAACGCAAGCCTTAAGGTTAGGTGAGGATATTTTGGCGGCTCAGGCCAATCAACAGGTTGTCATCTATGACCCGATTCCCATGGCTGTGATGAAGGTGGCGGACAAGGAACGCGGCCAACTACTGGTAGAGGCCGCTTCAAGGGGAGCCATGGGGCTGTTTTTAAAACAATGGTATCGGGCGCTCAGTGAAATACGCTCATCGGTTCATTGGACAATGGACGTGGATCCCATCGACGTATGATGAAATTGCTCAGTAAGTCTTTAGTGGCGGTGTCGGTCTTTTGCCTCGTGGGCGTTACCCTTGCCTCTGAAAGCCAACCGGAGGCCACTTCAATGCTCAGCGCCAAGGAAGTCGCATTGTCAAATTCTTTGACCTGGCGGCGCAGTGGCATGCGTCATCTCTATGAACGGATGGATGCTGTCAGAAACAATGCTGATCAGGCAGGACGTTGGTCCGTCAAGCGGTATCAAAATTGGGAACAAGGCGAGATGAGTTGTGATCACCGCTTTGTTTTGCTGGGAGTGGATCGTCAGTTTTCAGATCACTTGATTCTTGGCAGTACCATGGATTTTGGTAAAGGCTCGTCCTATTACACACAAGGATCTTCAGCGACCGAAACAATGGGAGCAAGCGTTTACGGAACCTATCGTTGGGAGGACGGCTCTTATGTCGGCGGGCTGTTAAAGCTTGGTGTGCTGCGCCTCAAGAGTCTGTTTTCCGGTGTAAAAGAAGAAAATTCCATGCAGGGACTTTACCTTGGGGCAGAGTACGGTCGACGTATGACGCCTTGGTCTCGGGTGGTTCTGGACCCGCAAGTTCGTTTGACCTACAGCCGTCTGGGTTCGGAAGGCATGGAAATTCATAAAACCGATGTTCAATATGATGCAATTGAGAATCTTGTTGTGGCCTTAAGGTTAAAAAGTGAAGTGACATTGGGCGAATCCGCTTCCACCTATTTTTTATTAGGCTACTATCGGGATCTTTTAGGACGCGTTTCAGGGCGATATTCGCAAGCGCAAGATAGACAAACGTTTACCGATTCTGTGTTTAACACATGGGGACGGGCAAGTTTCGGCGCTGATTATCAGGTTGATGATCGAATCACGGCCTCTATTGAAGCAGAGAAGACTTTTGGTCGGGAGTATCAGGATCACACCCGATTAAGTTGCTCAGCCCGATACCGTTTTTAATTACACTTAATTACGAGACAGTCGTCATTCGTTTGACAAAAAGTCCTTTATAATCTGCAATTCCTGCCTCCGTGGTGAAGTGGATATCATGCGACCCTCCGAAGGTCGCGTCACAGGTTCGATTCCTGTCGGAGGTACCACCTAACAATAGTTGGCAAAAAAGCCATGTTTGTCCCTGTAGATATTGCCTATCATCGTCAATCCCGAGAGTTGGAGCTCACCTACGAGAATGGAGAAAACTTTCGGTTGCCGGCGGAATTTTTGAGGGTATTGAGTCCTTCGGCTGAGGTGCAGGGACACACGCCCGATCAGGCAAGACTTCCGGTCGGAAAACGTGAAGTCAGTATTGTTGCAATAGAGCCTGTCGGGTTGTATGCGATCAAAATAGTTTTTTCAGACGGCCATGATTCGGGTTATTACGACTGGGATTATTTGAGAAAACTTGCAGTCGATAAAGAGGCCCTGTGGGAAAATTACTTGGCTCGACTCAAAGAGCTAGGGGCAAGCCGAGAGCCCGATGATCCCAGAAACAAGCCGTTTGAATTACCGTTAAAGAAAACTTGTCACCACTGATATGTCTCAGGAAAATAACCGCCACGAAACCGACTTCGGTTTTAAACGCATTGCAGAAGAAGATAAGGCTAAACAAGTCAGGGAAGTATTTGATTCGGTCGCTCCCAAGTATGACTTGATGAATGATGTTTTGTCTTTTGGAATGCATCGTCTCTGGAAACGATATGCCATTCATAAAGCCGATGTGGCCCGGGGGATGAAAGTTCTGGACTTGGCGGCCGGAACCGCGGACCTTTCGCTTCAGTTTGCTAAGCTCGTGGGTCGCGATGGCGAGGTTTGGCCGACGGATATTAACCGCTCCATGCTGAGTATCGGAGCAAAGCGCATGCGTGAGGCCGGATTTGACATGCCGGTTGTTCAATGCGACTGCGAAAAGTTGCCTTTCCCGGATGATACGTTTCACGTGGTGATGGTCAGTTTTGGCTTGCGCAATATGACGCATAAGGATCGCGCACTCAGTGAAATGCAAAGAGTGTGCAAACCGGGCGGCAAAGTGATGGTTTTGGAATTTTCCAAAATTAATAAATTATTGGCGCCGTTTTATGACTTTTATTCTTTCCGTCTGATGCCATGGTTGGGCGGAAAGATATCCGGCGACAGTGAGAGCTACCGTTATTTGCCGGAGTCAATCCGTATGCATCCGAGTCAGCCCGTGTTGGCTGAAATGATGCGCACGGCCGGTCTTGAAGATGTTCATTGGCACAATTTAACGTTTGGTGTTTGTGCCTTGCATATCGGTAGAAAGCCGATAAAGTAGTCGAGCAATAAGTTTGCCCTCTTAACCTGAAGAGGATTTTGTTTCAGGTCTTTTGGAGTTTTTCTCAATGAAAAAATGGATTGCGATTTTAGCGATTGGTTTGACCATGATGTCGCTGTCAGTTTCTGCTGATGCGGCCAGACGTTTCGGAGGCGGTATGAGTTTCGGCCGTTCCGCCCCCACGCTACAGAAGGCAACACCGGCCCCTTCGGCGGGCATTAACCAACAACGTGTCAATCCCCAGCAGCAACAACGCCAACAACAGGCCGCTCCTGCTCAGCAGCCGCGTCCTCAAACTGCGGCTCCCAGTCCCATGCGCGGTATGTTGATGGGTTTGGCCGCCGCATTAGGTATTACCGCTTTGGCCCATGCCTTGGGTCTTGGTGAAGGCTTTGCCCAATTTTTGATGATTGCTTTAATGGCGCTTGTGGCGTTTTACGTTATCAGAATGCTTTTGGGATTGTTCCTCGTGAAACGTAGGCCTGCGGGAATGCCGGGGCATTCTGCTGAAACTTCTCGCCAAGATCCCATGCAAAGCCGCTACGATTATGCCTCTTCGGAGCCGCAGAGCTCGCAGAGCACTTTCAGTGGTTCTTCTCCCATGGCCGGAAGCGTTTTGGATGAACTTAACAATCCGACTTCTGCTCAAAAAGTGGAACTGCCGGCCGATTTTGACGTGGAACAGTTCTTGAAAGTGGCAGAGGCCAATTTCGCTAAGATGCAAAAGGCTTGGGATACCGGTAATGTGACGTCGCTTTCTGACTTTACGACCGATGAAGTATTCCGTACCGTTACCCATCAGTTGCGTGAACGGGGAGCACAGGATTATCAGACTGAAATTGTGACTCTGAAATCAGACTTCCGTGGAATTGTGCGCGATGGTGAAGAGTACCTTGCCGGCGTTCATTTTGACGGCACGTTAAATGTGAGTGGCGAAGCTGAACGCGTGGATGAAACGTGGATTTTGACCAAACCCGTTCACGGTCAGGGCGGTTGGCTTTTGGCTGGTATTCACCAGGAATCCGAAGCGTAAATCACACACTACGTTGCCAAAAAAACAAAGGGCCGCATTTTTTATGTGGTCCATTTTGTTTCTGGTCTTGTCTGCTCAGAAGTGCAGGGAACGAATCGAGTACAATACGGTTAATTGACATATCTGTACTAAAAGTCATTTTATGAATATCGTTATTCTTGCCGCCGGCATGGGTAAACGGATGCGTTCGCGTCTGCCGAAAGTGCTTCAGCCCCTTGCTGACAAGCCCATGCTTGAGCATGTCATTGAAAAAGCCCGTCTTTTAGGTTCCAATAATCGCTTAATCGTAGTCATTGGCCATGGTGCCGAGGCAGTAAAAGCGTATTTTGAAAAAGACGAAGATATCACTTTTGCTTTACAAGCTGAACAGTTGGGAACGGGGCATGCATTGCTTCAAGCGTTGCCGTACTGTGATCAAAATGAACCCACTTTAGTGCTTTTGGGGGATGTGCCACTGATTCGCCCTGAGACGCTGAACGATTTGATTCAGGCAGCCGGCAGCGGAGTCGGACTTCTGACTGTCCGATTGGATAATCCCAAAGGTTACGGTCGAATTGTTCGTCAAAATGGTGCCGTTTGTGCCATTGTGGAAGAAAAAGACGCTACCGATGAGCAACGAGCTATCAATGAAGTCAATACAGGCATTATGGTGTTGCCGACTCGGTATCTTGAACGCTGGCTCAATGAATTGGGAAATGAAAACGCGCAGGGCGAATACTATCTCACCGATGTCATTGCCCGTGCGGTTTCTGAGGCAGTCGCTGTCAATTCAGCGACGGCACAAACTGCCACGGAAGTCGAAGGTGTTAACAATAAGGTTCAGTTGGCCGCTCTTGAGCGAGCCTATCAGAAAGAGAACGCACTTCGTTTGATGAATGATGGCGTGACCTTGATTGACCCTGATCGGATTGACGTTCGAGGTGAATTGATCTGCGGAAAAGACGTTACCATTGATGTCGGCTGTATTTTTAGCGGTAAGGTTATCTTAGGTGACGGCGTTCGAGTCGGTGCCTATTGTGTGCTCAAAGACGTTGAAATCGGTGAAGAAACTGAAATTTTGCCGTTTTGCCACTTTGATGGCGCGCAAGTGGGTAAAGAGGCTCGTTTGGGGCCGTACAGCCGCCTGCGACCGGGAACGACTTTGGCCGATCAGACGCATATCGGCAACTTTGTTGAAATTAAGAAATCCGTGGTTGGTCTGGGCAGTAAAGTAAACCACTTGTCGTATATCGGTGATACCGATATGGGGGCACGGGTCAATATCGGTGCCGGCACCATTACCTGCAACTACGATGGTGTTAATAAATTCAGGACCACGATTTTGGATGACGCCTTTATTGGTTCGGATACGCAACTTGTCGCACCGGTGACGGTTGGTAAGGGGGCAACGCTTGGAGCGGGCACAACCCTTACTAAGAATGCTCCGGATGGTGAATTGACGATTGCCCGAGCACGCCAGATGACCATTAAAGGTTGGAAGCGTCCGACGAAAAACAAATAAATTTAGCGATAAAGGAAAACATTATGTGCGGTATTGTTGCTGCGACTTCTAAACATCGGAATGTAGTGCCGCTTTTGGTTCAAGGGTTAAAACGCCTTGAGTATCGCGGCTATGACAGCTGCGGTGTGGCCGTATGGAATCAGGGTTTAAAGCGCGTCAGAAGTGTCTCTCGCGTCTCTGAACTCTCAGAACAAATCAGTAAAGATCAGCTGCAAGGCTTTTTAGGAATCGCTCATACTCGTTGGGCCACGCACGGTGCTCCTTTAGTTTGCAATGCGCATCCGCATTTTTCCGGCGATCAAATTGCCTTAATTCATAACGGCATTATTGAAAACTATGAAGAAATCCGTGAGGAATTGGCTGCTAAAGGTGTTCAATTCTCCAGTCAAACCGATACGGAAGTCTTAGCCCACCTGGTTCGTGATAATTACAAAGGCGACTTGTTGGGCGCCGTTCAAGCGGCTTTAAATCGTGTACGCGGGGCCTACGCTATTGCAGTTTTCTGTAAGGAAGATCCTCATCGTGTCGTCGTGGCTCGCCAAGGGTCCCCCTTGGTTTTAGGGGTGGGCGATGGTGAGATGTTTGCCGCCTCGGATACGATGGCGCTTGCCGGCGAAACAGACCGTTTTATCTATCTAGAAGACGGCGATGTGGCGGATTTGTTGCCGCAAGGCTATCAAATCTACTCTCACCAAGGGACAGAGTTTATTCCGGTTCAAAGAGAAGTTCGCCAAATGGAAGCGTTTAGCAATGCCGTGGAGTTAGGACCGTATCGTCATTACATGCAAAAGGAAATCTTTGAGCAACCGAGAGCCATTGCCGATACGCTTGAGGCTGTGGGCGAAGTAACGCCAACTCTTTTTGGCGAAAAGGCCGGGGAAGTTTTCAAAGATATTCACCGTGTTTTAATGGTTGCATGCGGAACCAGTTACTATGCGGCCTTGACCTCCAAGTACTGGATTGAAGGTATCGCGGGCATTCCCTGTGATGTGGAAATTGCAAGTGAGTATCGCTACCGCAAAAGCGTTCCGGATCCCAAGACCCTTGTCGTCACTATTTCTCAGTCCGGTGAAACGGCCGATACGTTAGCGGCATTAAAGCACGCGCGGGACTTGGGAATGACACAGACGCTGACGATTTGCAATGTTTCCACGAGTGCCATGGTTCGCGAAAGTCTCTTGCGTTACATCACGCGTGCGGGGGTGGAAATCGGTGTGGCCTCCACGAAAGCCTTTACCACGCAATTAACAGCGCTCTTTTTACTGACATTGTGCTTGGCAAAGGTCAAGGGACGCTTGTCTGCTGAAGATGAAGACCAATACATGAAGCTTTTGCGCCATGTGCCCAAGGCAGTCAGTGCTGTATTGGCTCTGGAACCTCAAGTGATTGCCTGGGCTCAACGCTTTGCGAGCAAGCAGCACGCTTTATTCCTGGGACGCGGCATTCACTATCCGATCGCTCTTGAAGGTGCTTTGAAATTAAAAGAAATTTCTTACATTCATGCGGAAGCTTATCCTGCCGGTGAACTCAAACACGGTCCGCTCGCGTTGGTCGATGAGTCTATCCCTGTCGTAACGGTGGCTCCGAACGATGAATTGCTGGAAAAACTCAAGAGCAACATGAAAGAAGTGGAAGCGCGTAAGGGCGAACTTTATGTATTTGCCGATGCTGATACCGGTTTGGAATCGAGTGAACACATTCACGTTATTCGAATGCCTGAAAACTACGGACCGCTTTCGCCGATTTTGCACGTGATCCCGTTACAGCTTTTGGCTTATCACACGGCCTTTATTCGCGGCAACGATGTGGATAAACCTCGCAATTTGGCTAAGAGCGTTACAGTCGAGTAACCATTGCTAAGACAATGAAAAGCCCCGAAGATCGGAAATAAACTTCGGGGCTTTTTTGATAAAGCGCAGGTGGAATTTACATACCGGTAGCAAAGGCGCGGATACCGGAGCCGATAAACTGCACCCCGATACAAACCAGGAGGAACCCCATTAATTTACTGACAATGATGGTGCCGGACGGACCAAGCTTTCTGCCGCAGAAGTCAGCCGAGCGCATGACAGCCCAACAGACCAGACAGCAGAAGATAATGGCAAGCGTCATCATGAAAAAGGTTCCGACTTGATCTTCCCAGTGAGGGTATTCGGCAATTTCAGTAGAAAAACCGATGATAACGGCCATTGTGCCGGGGCCGGCGATCATCGGCATGGCGATAGGGAAAAAGGCGTAATCTTCGCGATCTCGACGAACCAACGGAGCCTTATTGGGAGAAGGGGTTTGTTGGCCAAAAAGCATTTGATAGCCAATGACCGCAACCATGAAGCCGCCGGCGATACGCAAGGCCCCATAGGAGATGCCGAAAAAAGCTAATAAAAGATTGCCTGCCAGCAAGCTGACAAACATGATGATGCCGGCATAAATTGCGGCCCATCTCGCTTGAGACTTGCGCTGAGCTTCATCCATGCCTTGAGTGAGGCTGATGAAAAGCGGAATTTTGGAGGGCGGATTGGTGATCACTAAAAGACTGACCAAGCCGGCTAAAAAGTATTGCAGGTGAAAGATCTCAAGAGACATGTCGAGCCGATCAAAAATCGAAACAGAAAATCGCCGACATTGTTACGTTTTCATGCAAAAAGGTCACTAGGTAGTAACCCTAATATAGGTTACATTCTGAAATATTTTTTGCCTTAAAGATCAAGCAATAAAAACCAATTTTCGGTCTTTTCTGCCATAATGAACGAGCTTTCACTTTTTGACTGAATGAACGTTCAGTCACATTTGGTTATTTTCTGTCGGATCAACGCCGGCATCGATGTTTGGAGAAAGGTAAAACATGTTTTCAAAGTTTGCGCCCAAGTACGCAGCGGTAGCTTTATCAGTCGTGGCAGCTTTGTCGTTGGCAGGCTGCAAGGGTGAAGCTCCGAGTGCCCCGAAGGGGCCCCAAGAAGTTGGTGTGGTGACGGTAGAGTTGTCCACTCCTATGATGACAACGGAGCTTGCCGGACGCACGAGTGCTTACCAAGTGGCCGAAGTTCGCCCTCAAATCAGCGGGATTATTCAAAAGAGAACTTTCACGGAAGGTCAGATGGTCAAAGCCGGTGAGCAGCTCTATCAGATTGATCCGGCTTTGTATGAAGCCGCCTATGAAGAAGCGGTCGCCAATTATGAATTAGCCCGAGCCAACGCCAGACGCTCTGCCCAGTTGGTGAAGGTCAACGCGGTGAGTAAACAAGACAACGATGCTGCTCAAGCTCAGATGAAGACCGCACGGGCTGCCATGAAAACGGCCAAAACCAATTTAGACTACACCAAGGTCGAAAGCCCGATTTCGGGACGGGTGGGCCGCTCTGAAGTGACACCAGGTGCACTCGCTAACGCTTATCAGACATTTATGACGACGGTGCAGCAATTGGATCCGATTTATGTCGACGTTCGTCAAACAAGCTCCGACATGTTGCGCTTAAAGCACGAAATTGCTTCGGGCAAGATTAAGGCCAAGGACGGTGCAGTTGAAGTCACCGTTTTGATGGAAGATGGTTCTGTTTATCCGCAAAAAGGCAAATTAACCTTTACGGGTGAAGAAGTGGACGAAGGCACGGGGATGATTAATTTGCGTGCGGTTGTGCCCAATCCTAACGGTGATCTTTTGCCCGGTATGTTCGTGCGTGCTCGTCTTGAAGAAGGAGCGCGTCCGGATTCGGTTCTTATTTCTCAACGCTGCGTGATGCGCGACCCGAAGGGTCAGGCCTATGTTTATGTGGTTAAACCTGACAATACGATTGAACAACGCAATGTGGTTGCCAACCGCGTGGTCGGTACGAATTGGTTAATTGAATCAGGTCTGCAGGCAGGTGAAAAAGTTGTGATTGAAGGCATTGGTAAGGTGCGTATTGGCACACAAGTCAAAATCGCTCAACCGGCTGCCGCCGCAACCGAGACCCCGGCAAAGTAATAAGAAATAAGACAAGGCAAAGGATTAATTTATGTCTCGATTTTTTCTAGGACGACCGATTTTCGCCTGGGTGATCGCTATTGTGATCATGTTGGCCGGTATCCTGTCGATTACAAGATTGCCGGTCTCTCAGTACCCGCAGATCGCGCCTCCTCAGGTAACCATCACGGCAACCTACCCGGGCGCTTCGGCTGAAACCATTGAAAATACGATTACCCAACAGGTCGAACAAGCGATGACCGGTTTGGACGGCTATCTATATATGGCCTCTAACTCCGATTCGTCCGGTCGCGTTTCCATTGATATCACCTTTGAAGCAGGAACCGACCCTGACATTGCCCAGGTTCAAGTTCAAAACCGCTTAAAGACCGTGGAAAACAGTCTGCCGCAAGTGGTGCAACAGTTAGGTGTGAACGTGGATAAATCGGCCGCCAACTTCTTGATGGTGGTGGGCTTTGTCGATAAAAACGGCAAAATGAGCAGCGCCGATCTTTCTGACTATTTGGTCAACAATGTTCAGGAGCCGCTTTCACGTATTACCGGTGTGGGCGAAGTGGAAGTGTTCGGTAGCTCTTACTCCATGCGTATTTGGCTCGATCCTGAGAAGCTTCACAAGTACTCCTTGTCGACCGACGAGATCATTGCGGCCGTCGAAGAGCAAAACGTACAAGTTTCATCCGGCGCTATCGGTAACTTGCCTTCAGCGACACGTTACGAATTAAATGCCACGATTAACTCCATGTCGCTTTTGGAGACGGTTGAAGACTTCGAAAACATTATGGTGAAGACGTCCATGGACGGTTCACGTGTTTTGATGAAGGATGTAGCCCGAATCGAGATGGGGCAGGAAAGCTACAACGTTATCGCTCTTTATAACGGAAAAGAATCCACCGGTATGGCCATTAGTTTGGCTTCAGGCGCCAACGCCATGGCTACGAGCGATCGTGTGAAAGCCCGCTTAAATGAAATGCAGGTGAACTTCCCGGATGGTATGGAATGGGTGGTGCCGTTTGATACGACGCCTTTCGTTCGCATTTCTATTCAGGAGGTGGTTCGCACGCTTTTTGAAGCTATCGTGCTCGTGGTCTGCGTGATGTTCCTATTCCTGCAGAATTGGCGTGCAACCTTGATTCCGACTATTGCCGTGCCGGTCGTGCTTTTGGGTACGTTTGGGGTATTGCAGGCAATGGGGTACTCCATCAACGTGCTGACGATGTTTGCTATGGTGCTAGCCATCGGGCTACTGGTGGACGACGCCATTGTGGTGGTGGAAAACGTTGAACGTGTGATGCGAACTGAAGGCTTATCACCACGAGAGGCGACGGAAAAATCCATGGGTCAGATTCAGGGCGCCTTAGTGGGTATCGCTATGGTGCTTGCGGCAGTGTTTGTGCCGATGGCTTTCTTCGGCGGTTCAACCGGCATCATTTATCGTCAGTTCTCCGTGACGATCGTCTCGGCCATGGTGCTTTCTGTATTAGTGGCTTTGATCCTGACGCCGGTGCTTTGCGCCTCGCTTTTAAAGCCGATCGAGAAAGATCATCACGAAAACAAACAGGGCTTTTTCGGCCGCTTTAACCGTGGTTTTGAAAAGTTCTCCCTGATGATTCGCACTCAGGTCGGCCAAGCTATCCCACATACTGTCCGCACGCTTTTGGTTTACGCCATTATTTTGGGCGGCGTGGTGTTTGGCTTCATGAAGTTGCCTTCGAGCTTTATGCCAGGTGAAGACCAGGGTATTTTGCTTGCGCAGGTGATTACGCCAGCGGGTACTTCTCAACAAAGAACGCAGGAAGTGTTGGGTCGTATGAGTCAGTACTTCCAAGAAAAAGAAGCCGAAAACGTTGAATCGGTATTTACGGTTTCAGGCTTTTCTTTCGGTGGTACGGGGCAGAACACCGGTTTGATGTTTGTGCGTTTAAAGGATTGGGGCGAACGTGAAGGCGATGGTCAGGATGTCAATTCCATCACGGCTCGAGCCATGGCTGAGTTCTCCCAATATAAGGATGCCAACGCCTACGCGTTCCCGCCGCCCGCTGTGCCTGAATTGGGTATTGCCGATGGCTTTGACATCTATTTACAAGCGAGCGCCGGCCAAACCCACGATGAATTGATGGCGGTACGCAACCAGTTCATTGGCTTGGGTAATGCTCACCCGCATCTGACCGCTGTTCGTCCGAACGGTATGGAAGATACGCCGCAGCTGCACTTGGATATTGATGTGGAAAAAGCCCGCGCGTTGGGTGTGTCCATTAATTCCATCAATTCAACACTGGCAACGGCTTGGGGTAGTACGTATGTCAATGACTTCCTCGATCGCGGTCGTGTGAAGAAAGTTTATGTCCAAGGCGATAGCCAATTTAGACAAAAACCGGAAGATTTAGGCAAGTGGTACGTGAAAAACAGTGCCGGTGAGATGGTGCCTTTCTCCGCTTTCTCAACGACATCGTGGAAGTACGGCTCACCTCGCTTGGAGCGTTTCAACGGTTTGTCTGCCGTGAACATTCAAGGTAATCCGCGAACGGGCTTTAGCTCAGGTGACGCCTTGGCGGCTGTGGCAGAAATCGCAGAAAAACTCCCCGCCGGTTATAGCGTTGCTTACACGGGTGTTTCCTATCAGGAACGTGAAGCAGGCGGTCAGGCTGCGCCCTTGTACGCGTTGTCCATATTGGTTGTGTTCTTGTGCTTGGCAGCTTTGTATGAAAGCTGGTCCATTCCGATTGCCGTGATCCTGGTCATTCCGATGGGCGTGATCGGTGCATTGGCGCTGACGGGCTTAAGAGGTTTGAATAACGACATTTACTTCCAGGTCGGCTTGATTACAACAATCGGCTTGGTCAGTAAGAACGCTATTTTGATTGTGGAATTTGCCAAGGACTTGCACGACAGCGGTGAAGATATTGTGCACGCGGCTATTGACGCGGTCCGTCTGCGTCTCCGTCCGATCGTGATGACGTCTTTGGCCTTCGGTCTCGGTGTGTTGCCCTTGGCTATGTCTCATGGAGCCGGTTCCGGAGCTCAGAACGCCATTGGTTGGGGTGTGTTGGGCGGCATGATTACCGGTACGCTTTTGTGTGTGCTCTTTGTGCCACTTTTCTACGTTATGATTATGCGTGTCTCAGGCAGTGCCAATGAACGTAACGTTGACTTGAAGGCAGCGGCGGCTGAAACGGCTTTCGAAGCCAAGGCCTTAAAGGACGGAGAGCTCACGTTCTATGATCGTGACGAAGAGTCTGAGAAAAAAGAAGACAGTGTTCCTGCAAAATCTGATGCTCAAGTGCAGGAAAAGCAGCAAGCCGATAAAAAGGGAGAATAAGCATGCGAAAGACTTTTAAGTTTTTACCGTTGGTGGCGGCTTTGGCATTGACCGGTTGCATGTCGATGGCTCCCAGCTATGAAAGACCACAGGCGCCGATTCTGAACGCCTGGCCCACCGGCGAAGCCTATGCCGATGCCAAGATCAATCAGCAGGCTCTACCCGATTGGCACGAGTTCTTTACCGACGAGCGTTTACGCAAGGTCATTGAGCTTACGCTAGAGAACAATCGTGACTATCGTGTCGCCATGCTCAATGTTCAAAAGATGCGTTATGCGTACAACATCCAACGCTCGGAATTTTTGCCGAGCATTTCGGGGGTTGGTTCCGGAGAGCATTCCGGTACGCCGAGAACGCTGAGCGCGACCGGTCAAGATACGGTAAGCCATGTTTACTCTGCCAATTTGGCCATGGCTTCTTATGAGTTGGATCTTTTCGGTCGTATCCGCAGCTTAAGCGATGAGGCTTTAAACCAATACTTCGCAACCGAAGAAGCCCGAAAGAGCGCCCGTGTGACGCTCATCGCCGAAACGGCCAATCTGTGGTTGCAGTTGGGGGCGGACCGCTCACTTTTGGCTTTTGCCAAAGAAACGCTAGATAGCCAAGAGAAGTCCTACAAGCTTTCTGAAGCAAGCTATAAAGCCGGCGCCATCAATTTGCTTGAACTCAATCAAGCCAAGCAAATGTACGCAAGCGCTCAAGCTTCTTACGCCTCTTCACAGCGTGCGGTGGCTCAAGACATGAATGCTTTGGCGCTTTTGGTTGGTACGAATGTTCCCGAAGACTTATTGCCCAACAAGGTGGAAGTGGTAACACTGGCCGGGGTTTTGCCTCAAGGGGTACCTTCCGAAGTGCTGTTAAACCGTCCTGACATTGCTCAGGCCGAATACACATTGCTTGCAGCCAATGCTGATATTGGCGCTGCCCGTGCAAATTTCTTCCCGAGAATCACGCTTGTGGCTTCGGGCGGCACTGGTTCTACGGAATTGGATGATCTCTTCTCGGGTGGCACGCGTCTCTGGAGTTTTGCTCCCTCGATTTCGCTTCCGATTTTCACGGGTGGCGCTAACTGGGCGACGCTTCGTGTCTCTGAAACGCAACGAGATATCGCAGTAGCCGATTACGAAAAAGCTATTCAAACGGCATTCCGTGAAGTGGCCGATGCGTTAGCGACAGAAGGTACTATTGAGCGTGAACTTAAAGCCACGCAAGACTATGCGGATGCCACGAAGAAGGCCTATGAGCTTGCCCAAGCCCGCTATCGTCATGGCTCAGAGAGCTTCCTGACGGTTTTGGACTCGCAACGGCAATACGTGAGCGCGCAAACGCAATTGGCTGTTGCTCAACAGGCCCGTGCCATGAGCTTGGTAACGCTTTACAAAGCCTTGGGCGGCGGTGCGGTTGATATTGAAAAATCTGCCGATCAAAAGAGTGACTCTTCGGTTCAAGCCAAAAGTGAGGCTTAAACCATGGCGAAAAATTTAGCTCAGCAGCGCCGTGAGGAAATTATCCGGGCGGCGCACAAGTGCTTTATCACTCGAGGCTTTCATGCAACGGGGATGGCCGATATCGCTCGAGAATTCGGGATGAGTGCCGGCCATATCTATAACTATTTCCCGAGTAAGACCGCCATTATCGAAGAGGTGATTTCTCGAGGGATGGAGGATTTTTATAAAAATTCCTGCGCTCTTCAGGAAAGCCAAGACAGTTATGAAAAGACGCTTGAACAAGTCAGACGTATCTTGTCAGGTATTTTGAAAAAGGAAAGAGTGGCGCTTTCTTTAGAACTGTTGGCCGAGGCCAGTCACAATCCTGAGCTCGAAAAAGTTCTTCGAGAGGCGGATGTCAAGGCACGAAGACACCTTAAAGAACTTTCCAATCCAAACGGTAACAATGCAAAAGATTGGGCCTTGGTGGATATGGGAATGGCAACCTTTGAGGGAATTGGCTTGAGATACCTGAGAAATCCGGATATGGATTTTGATGCGATCTGCGAAGTTCTTGCCGAGCGTATTTATATGCCCCGGGAGAAACTTAAACAAAGGCTCAAAGAGCTTGAAGCCAAGCAGGGTTAAAAGCCTTCTTTTAAAAAGAACAGCCGGTCTTCATTTTCCAAAGCCGGCTGTTTTAGTTCACGAATGGAAAACTACTTTAAGTCAACGGCGATAAAGATGCGGGATTGTTGACGTTGTACCAACAAGGCCACTTTTTCAGCGCCCGATACGGCGCGACGCAAGTCGCCCACCGTTTTGACCGTCTTACCGTTGGCGCTCAGAATGATGTCACGAGGCATGAGGCCCGCGCGAGCGGCAGCAGCGCGAACTTCTGTGACCAACAGTCCATTGGTAAGATCCAATTCCTTTAATTCTTCGTCATTTAATGCGCGAACCGATACGCCGAGCTTTCCTTGGGCTTGTTTCGCTTCGGTCGGAGCGGTGCTGTCTTCAGGATTTTCAGCCACGGTCACCGTGACGTCCTTTTCCTTGCCGTCACGCAAAACGGTGAGTTTCACCTTTGTGCCGGGTTTCATGGCAGAAATCTTAACGGGCAAGTCGTTGGCGCTGTTGATGGCCTGACCGTTCAAAGCCACGACAATGTCGCCCACCTTAAGACCCGCTTTTTCGCCGGGCTGACCCTTTTCAAGTTGAGTGATCACGGCGCCGCGCGGCGATTTCATGCCGAAGGCTTCAGCCAGATCTTGGGTAACCGCTTGGATGCCAACGCCGATTCGACCGCGAATAACTCGGCCGTTTTCAATCAACTGATCCTTAATCTGGATAGCCAGGTCAATCGGGATGGAGAAGGATAGTCCCATGAAGCCGCCCGAAGTGGAGAAAATCTGGGAGTTGATGCCCACCACTTCGCCCTTCATGTTAAAGAGGGGACCGCCGGAATTGCCGGGGTTGACGGCAACGTCGGTTTGGATGAAGGGAACATACTCTTCAGAGGGCAAGGCGCGGCTTTTAGCCGAAACAATACCGGCTGTGACTGTATTGTCGAGGCCGAAAGGAGAGCCGATGGCAGCTACCCATTCGCCCACCTTCAATTGTTCAGAGGAACCAATTTTAAGCACGGGCAAATCCTTGGCTTCAATCTTTACCACGGCGATATCGGTCTTTTTATCCAGACCCAAAACTTTGCCGGAGAATTCACGATTGTCAGTCAGACGAATGCGGATCTCATCGGCCCCTTCGACCACGTGAGCATTTGTGAGAATGACACCGTCAGAAGAAATAATGAAGCCAGATCCCGTTCCGCGCTGTTCTGGCACTCGTTGCTCTTGGGGACCGAATGGGATGATGGGGAAGCCAAAGCGGCGGAAAAGCTCTGCCGTGCGGTCATCCATGCCGGGGAAGGGAGACTGCACGGTTTGTGTACGGGCATTTCGAATCGTTGAGATATTCACAACACCTTTGCCATTTTCTTCAACAAGCTTGGTGAAGTCAGGCAACATGGCTTGTGTACCTGAGTCATTTGAAGAGAAAAACGGCACTTCGGCTTGAGCCGCCGGCATAAAGGAGAAAGCCGCGGCTAAAGCAACCGTCAGGGCGGCCGATTTCAAAACACTCTTTTTAACCATATCAAAGTACTCCGAAATAAATTCTTTTTGTCAGTGCAATACGTAATTTGCCAAACACTGAAACGATAATAAAAAATGCGTTGATTTTGTTTGTCGGGTTGTTTCGATCAAGCTTTATTTGTAACAAAGACTAGAAATTATTGAGTTAACAAGGGCAAGCGGATACGCATTGTGGTTCCTTTCCCATCCAATCCGTCATCGATTGCGATTGATCCATGATGAATTTCCACAATACGTTTGACGATGGCTAATCCCAATCCGTGTCCCTGAGCCTTGGTTCCCAGTGCGCGGTAGAAGCGATCAAAAACGCGCTCACGCTCTTCAGGAGCGATACCGGGACCATTGTCACTCACTTCAATGACGACCTCGTTTTGTTCGCGCTTGGTAGAAAGTCGAATGCGTCCGTCGGGTTGTGTGTAGCGAATCGCGTTATCGGTAAGGTTGGTAATCAGAAGTTTAAGCGCATCCTCCATACCGGCAACGACAACCGCTTCGGTGGCGGTTTCAAGCGTGATATTTTTTTGTTGAGCCAATACGGTCAGTTCATCGGCAACGGCACTGATCACTTCGTCAAGTTTGACGGAAACAAAGGGCTTTTTGTGGGCATCGGGGTCAAGCCTTGCAATAACCAAGAGTTGTTGCACAAGACCGGTTGCCCGGTCAATACCCGCATGAAGTCGTCCAAAGGCCTTTTGACGACTTTCTTCCGTTTTAGCGCGTTCGGCCAATTGAACTTGAAGTTTGAGAGCGGTAAGCGGGGTTCTGAGTTCGTGTGCGGCGTCAGAAGCAAATCGCTTTTGCGCTTCAAGGCTTTGCTCCAATTTGGCCAATAAATCATTCAAGGCCAAAACCAATTGCTTAACCTCAACCGGAAGTCCCTTAACCGGCAACGGTTCGAGTGAAGTGGATGAGCGGGTGGAAACAATTTTGGCGGTTCGATTAAGGCTTGCTAAGCCTTGTCCAACCAACAGCCACACCGCGACGACTAAAAAGGGCAACAATAAAACCAAAGGCTGCAAAATGTGAAGCGCGGACGTAAAGGCCAATTTCACTCGGACATCCACAGGCTGAGCCGTGATGATGGAAATATTGTGAACAGTCTTTAAAGCAAAAATTCGCCAAGTTTGTCCTTCATGACGAATGTTGGCAAATCCTTCGATATCGGTTACCGGAAAAGGAGAGGGAAGACCGCTGGAGAGGTGTGTCTGCCCGGAAACGGTGTCTAAAAGCTGAATGACAATATGTTGCTCGTCGGAGCCGGACGGCTTGACATCGGGCAGTGTCCCGTCGGTGTGTGCACTTAAGGACAGGGCAATTTGTTGCAGTTCAGTGTCTAGAAAACGGTCTACTTCACCGCGGGCAGAGATAAACGTCATGTAAGTCGCCGCTACCCCTGCTAGGAGCAGCGCGATACAAAACGTCCACAAAAGTCTGTCGCGAATGGAATACATGATGGTTTAGGTTTCCAGAATGTAACCCACACCGCGGACGGTTTTAATGGCATCTTCGCTTAGCTTCTTGCGAAGGTGGTGGATGTGCACTTCAATAGCGTTGCTGCCGATGGAAGAGTCCCAGTTGTAGAGTTTTTCTTCCAATTGAGAGCGAGAGAGAACCAGCCCCGGGCGCTCTGCGAGCGCTAAAAGAAGGGCGAATTCTTTGCTGGAGAGCAAAATAGACTCGCCATTAAAGATGACTTCATGCGTGGCAGGTTTAATTTGCAGGCGTCCGCGCTCAATCATGGGTTCTGCGCGACCAGCGGAGCGGCGAAGAAGGGCTCTCACACGGGCAAACAATTCATCTAAATCAAAGGGTTTGATGAGATAGTCATCGGCGCCTGCATCCAACCCCTTAATGCGGTCTTCAACCGTATCGCGTGCGGTTGTCACGAGAACCGGAGTGAGATTACGCTCGGCTCGCATTTCTTCGAGCACTTTGATGCCGTCTTTACCGGGCAGGCCTAAATCCAAAATAACAAGAGAGAATTCGGTTGTGCGGAGAGCCAAAAGAGCGGAGTGGCCGTCTTGCACCCAATCCACCGCATAACCCTCATCGGTGAGGCCATCGACAACGCTTTCTCCGATCATCGGGTCGTCTTCTACCAGTAATAGTCTCACGGTTTTCTCCTTGCCAATTGAATGCTCAATAGCGTATCAGAATGTATGTAAATTTAAAAACTTCCGCAATCGTATGCCGAAGTGTGCTAATTTTTAATGCAAGAAAAATTATAAATAGAAGAAGGAAAAACGAAGATGTCAGATTTGACACCCTATAACAATGAGGCGCCGAAGAAGAATTTGTTGTTTGTCACGCAGCTCGTCTACATTTTGCATGGTTTAAGTATCGTGATTGGCTTAATGACGGGTGCAACCATTATTTCGGCCTTTTTATTCGGGTGGCCCTCTATTGCGGCGGTTATTCTCAATTACATTATGGCGCCTGATGCCAGGGGGACTTTTCTTCAATCGCATTTTTCCTGGCAAATCCGCACTTTTTGGTATGGCATGATTTGGACGGTTTTGGTGGCTATTGTTGGCGTGTTGTTGACGCCTTTTGTGATCGGTCCCTTTATTTGGTTAATCGGCTTTGTGGTATTGGGAATTTGGGTGGCTTACCGTATTGTGGTGGGCTGGTTGCGTCTACGCCAATACCGACCGGTATTCTCTGATTATTAAAGGTTTTTTCTATTTTGAGCAGATTAAACCGTTTTAGGTAGTATTAGGGTTATTGCTAATAAAAATAGTAAAATTTAGACACGAAAAATCCGCAAAATTCAGTCGTTTCGGAAGCGTAAAGGTTTTGTTCTTGCTTGTTCCTAAACCTTTACGCTTTTGTTTTTAATTTTTCCCATTCTGGAGAGAATTGATGTCTTTCATGAAAAAGAGTGCTGCTGCGTTGGTGCTGACTGGTGTGGCCGCCGCAACTTCTACGGCCCTGGCTGCCGGTTTCCAATTAACGGAACAATCCTCTTTAGGTGCTGGTCGTGCATACGCCGGTGCCGGTATCGTCGGTGACGACTTGTCTGCAGTTCACTACAACCCCGCCGGTATGACCTTGTTGGAAGGTACGCGTTTCCAAGCCGGTGGCGTGTGGATTGCCTTGAATGCCGACTATAGTGGAAATGACGGATCTAGTGAAAATGGTCGCCTGAAGGGACAAATGATTCCCGCGGGTTACGTGACGCACCAAGTTAACGACAAGATTTGGTTGGGTTTTGCAATGACGGTCCCCTTTGGTATGGGTACTGAATATGACAAGCACTGGTCTGATAACCAACGAGGAACCAATGCAAAAATTTATACATTTGATATGAACCCTAATATTGCTTACAAAGTGAGCGATTTCCTCAGTGTTGGAGCTGGTATTTCTGTGCAATACGCCAAAGCAGAATTAGGGATGGGACTTCATAACAAAGACCTTGGTGGATATATTGGTCACGGAAAAGTAGAGGCGGATAGTTGGGACTGGGGATTTAACTTCGGTGTCATGATCAGTCCGACGGATAAGCTTCGTTTCGGCTTAGCATATCGTTCTTCAATTGAGCACGAGGCCGAAGGGGATACAACGATTAGTGGTACGAATCAGGTTTTACAAAATTTTTTGGAAGGTCAGCAATTTGGAATGACCACCACTATCGAAACACCTGATACAGTCATGTTAACTGGAACTTGGGAAGCTACAGACCAGCTTCGACTATCTGGTTTAATTCGTTGGGCAAACTGGTCTAAGTTTAAGGAATTAAATATTAAGAACGAATTACCATTTGCTTTGGCTAACAGTGCACTGGGTTCTAAGTTTAAGAGTTTAGATATTCAGAACGATTGGCAAGATACGTGGCTTTTCTCTGTTGGTGCTGACTATAAGATTAACAATGCATTCACCGTTCGCGGTGGTATCGCTTACGAAACAAGCCCGATTGATGATCAATCTACTCGTATGGCAGTGATTCCGGATACTGATCGTGTTTGGTTGTCCTTGGGTGCCTCTTGGTACGCCACAAAGGATCTCCAATTCGATGTAGGAGCCACTTATTTGATGGGTGTTGGCGATACGGATTTGTACAATGCAACCAAGGATGAGGGCGGTACAAAAGTCGGAGAGTTTGACTCTTTGGATGCCTACCTCCTTGGCGTTCAAATGCAATACCGTTTCTAATCTGATTTAGATTAAAACACCTAGAAAGCCGGTTTCTCATGACGTGGGAGACTGGCTTTTCTTATGGGGGCGTAATAACATAAGGCGCGTTTGATTAAGAGGTAAAAGCATGGCGCTCGGGGCAACGATTTATAAAGCCAATATTGATATTTCAGATGTGGACCGCGGCTATTACGGCTCGCACCTCTGCACCCTTGCGCGCCATCCCTCTGAAACTGAAGAACGTCTGGCTATTCGCATGTTGGCTTTTTGCTTATTCGTTGGCGAAACAGACATGCGCTTAGAATTCGGTCGCGGGCTTTCAACAGAAGGGGAACCCGCCCTATGGGAAATCGATGATACGGGAGCCATTGCCCGTTGGATTGATGTAGGAGTGCCCGATATCAAACAGATTCGAAAAGCGGCCGGCCGCAGTGATGAAGAAATCGTCATCGCCTACGGTGAAGACAGAATCGATCCTTGGTGGAAACAGCATTGCGCTGATATGCGCAAAGTCGATAAGCTCTCGGTGGCTATGCTCAAAGATGCGGAAGTTGCTCAAATGCTACCGCTTATGAGCCGCACGATGCATTTAACCGTAACGGTTCAGGATGGAGTTGTTTGGTTATCCGATAGTGTTCATACCGCTCAAGTGCAAATGCATTGGCTTTTGAAGCGGGATTGAAATTAGAGCGCGATCATTGTGGCTCCGACGATCATCAGGGGCCAGGCGACAAGCGGAGAGAAAAGAATTTTGAGGGTTTTATTCTCAGGAATAAAGCCAAAACCGTGAACGTAAGCAAAGCTCATTCCCAATAAAAGGCATACCAACCAGCCGTGCGGTACGGCATGCATATCAATCGCTACGAGTCTTGGAAAACAAACAACAGCCACCGTGACGGCCAAAGCCGCCACGATGGAAATAAAGCGAGTGATAATAACAACGCCTTTAGCCATTATTTTTCTTGCGAAGCGTCGTCATTTTTGAGCTCATACATGGCTGCCATCAAAACAGCGAAGACAATCGCTAAAAGCAACCCGACAAACCAATAAATGTAGAACATAGAGTTACTCCTTAATAAAGCGACTTGTCGTTTTCTTTAATGTATTGAGCCGTAAGTTTCCCGCTCATCACCTTGTAAGCCCATCCTGTGTAGATCAAAACGATCGGTAGGAAAATAAGCGTCACAATAAACATCACCTGTAAAGTGAGCTGAGAGCTTGTGCAGTCCCACATGGTGAGCGAAGAGACCGGATGGCTCGAAGACGGCAGAATAAACGGGAACATGGCGATTAACGGTGTGAGCACAATGCAAAGAATGCTCACGGCGCTAGCCAAAACCGCTGAAAGCGGACGCCAGACGTATTCACACAAAACCCCAATTAACGCAGCCGCAATGCCCAAGACAGGAACGACAAAGAGCACGGGATAATTGAAGAAATTCGTAAACCATGCGCCATCGCTTACTTGTACGCTCTTTAAGAGGGGATTGGCAACGCCCGCAGGATTGATGTCGGTTGCGACATAACCTTGAATGCCGAAGTAAACCCAGATGCCGCCTAAAGCAAACAACACCGCTGTCGCCGTTCCGGCCATCAGACCGACTTTACGGGCACGAGCTTGCAGTTGTCCGGTTGTGCGAAGGATCAAATAGTTGGCGCCATGGAAAATGATCATGGCAATGGAAACCACGCCGCACAAAAGGGCAAAGGGATTCAAAAGGGCCCAAAAGCTTCCGGTGTAGGTCGAGCGCAATGTTTCATCAAAATGAAACGGCACGCCTTGAAGCATATTGCCAAAAGCCACGCCAAAAATGATGGGCGGCACGAAACTGCCGATAAACAAAGCCCAGTCCCAAGAGGTGCGCCATTTTTCAGCGGGCACCCGACTTCTGTAGTCAAAGGCTACCGGGCGCAAAATAAGGGCGGCAAGCACAATAAAGAGCGCCCAGTAAAGTCCGGAGAAGGCCGTGGCGTAAACAAGAGGCCAAGCGGCAAAGATAGCGCCGCCTCCCGTTAAAAGCCAGACTTGGTTACCGTCCCAGTGGGGAGCAACCGTATTAATCATCACGCGGCGTTCGGTGTCGTTTTTACCCAAGAAGGGCAAAAGCGAACCCACACCCATGTCTTGGCCGTCCATAACGGCAAAGCCAACCAAAAGGACACCCACGAAAAGCCACCAGACAAGTTTCAGGATTTCATAATCGATCATGATGCTTTACTCCTTGTCATTTAAACGGTTGCGTTCGAAGAAATAACGGCCGGTACCTAAGAAACTCGGACCGGTCTTAATCAGTTTGATCATGAGCCACATTTCCACAACCAAAAGGGCGGAATATAGAAGGATAAAACCGATAAGCGAGCCCATGACACTTCCGACAGACAACGTGGAAGTGGAAAGATGCACGGGGAGAATTTCATAAATACTCCACGGTTGACGGCCGTATTCAGCCACCATCCAACCTAATTCACAGGCAATCCACGGTAAGGGCAGAGCTAAAAAGCTTGCCTTTAAAAGCCAACGGCGAGAGGTGATCAAATCCTTGGCTGAATAGTAAAGACCGAAGGCAAAGACCAATAAAAGCGCAATACCGCAGCCCACCATGGCTCTGAAGCTCCAGAACATGATGTTGACGCCGGGAATGGTGTCTTGCGCGGCTTGAGCAATCATCTCAGGCGTAGCGCGAGACGGATCTTCCGTGTATTTGCGCAAAAGCATTCCGTAGCCCAAATCGTCTTTAACGGTATTAAATTGTTCACGCAAGGCGGCGTTATCAGGGTCTTTTCGCAAAGCCGTCAGCGTTTGCATGGCCACAATACCGTTTTGGATGCGTTGGGTATTTTGTTCAATCAAATCCTTAATGCCGGGAATCGGCGTATCAAGGGAGCGCGTGGCGATGATGCCAAAGAGCCAGGGGATTTCAACATTGGCTCGAGTGACTTGGTTTTCTTCGTCAGGAAGACCAAAAATCGTCATCGGGGCCGGGGCGGGAACCGTTTCCCAGGCGGCTTCCATCGCGGCCATCTTGGCCGGTTGATCTTTAGCGACAAGGTAACCTGATTCATCACCTAAGTGAATGGTGAAAATCGAGACGATCAAACCAAAAGCAGCGGCGACTCGGAAGGAGCGTTTAGCAAATTCCAAATCACGGCCTTTGAGCATGTACCAAGCCGACACGGCTAAAACAAAAAGCGCGCCGGTGACGTAACCCGCGGCAATCGTGTGACCAAATTTAGCCTGGGCCCAGGGACTTAAAATCACGTCAAAGAAATTGGTCATTTCCATGCGCATGGTTTCGAAATTAAAGTCCGAGCCGACCGGATACTGCATCCACGCATTGGCAATCAAAATCCACAAGGCCGAAAGGTTGGAGCCCAAGGCCATGAAAATCGTCACGATAAGGTGAGTGGATTTTTTAAGACGCTTCCAGCCAAAGAAAAAGAGTCCGATGAAGGTTGATTCCAAGAAGAAAGCCATAAGGCCTTCAATGGCAAGCGGGGCGCCGAAAATGTCGCCGACATAGTGCGAGTAGTAGGCCCAGTTTGTGCCAAATTGGAATTCCATCGTGATACCGGTAGCAACCCCCAGCGCAAAATTGACGCCAAAAAGTTTGCCCCAGAATTTTGTCATGTCTTTGTAGACTTCTTTTCCGGTTACCACGTAACAGGCTTCCATGACGACCAGCATGAACGAAAGCCCAAGCGTGAGCGGCACGAAAATGAAGTGATACATGGAGGTCAGTGCAAACTGCCACCGTGAAAGATCAACTAATTCGGTCGAAATCATAAAAAGAACCTTTTGAAGAGATTAACTGCGGCAGTTAGCGGGATTTATTCTTTTCTGCCACAGAGGAGACCGGAGCGGTGTCGGCCAAAAGCGCCTGTCCGACAGACTGCGGGTCGGTCTCTACCCGTTTGTCTGAACCGAAAAAAAGATAGCCTAAACAAGCAATTACGGCAATTTTGCACGCTAAAGTTACAGCGACTTTAACGGTCAATTGTCGGTCATTACGGGAAGCGTTGTTTTTCGAATCAGACATAATCAGACGTAAGGATACTGACTGATACAAAATTTGGATAGAGTCTTTCAATAAAAGCTATGAGGACGATTGAAAAAAGCGAGCCGTAAAGACTCGCTTATCGTTGCTCTGAGATCAGAAGGCTTATTTTTTCGCCTTTTTCGTATCATCAATGATTTCGATGACATCTTCCTCGCGGCTCTTCATAGAGATGCGCACAACGGGCGGCGGAGCTTTAGCATCCTCTTCAGTTACCCCCCAGATGGCGAGCATCTGAGCCTGAGTCGGCACTTCACCCTGAGCCACACGGCTGCGGCGGGCGGTCACCGAGTCTCGAACAATCTTTTCAATGTTATCGAGCGGAATACGATTCAAATCGTTAAACAAAATGCTGCGGTGTTCCATGTCCACCTGAAGTTTGTCCTTGAAGGCTTCAATCACGGACTCTTCGGCGACATATAACGTCATGGATTTCTCACCGGACTCCAGCGCAAAAAGCGGCCCCTGAAGTTCATAGAAGGCCAAGGCATGGCGCATGCTTTCCCTTACACCCCGTGCCGAACGACGAATAAGGCTGCAGATTTTCGCCATCGCTACTCGGCGATCAGGCGGCAGGTTTTGCAGGTAATCACCAACTGTCGACATGAAAAAATCCCCTAAAAAACTGGGAAAAACAAGCCCCTAATTTTACACGGATTTTCCCTGTTCCTCCAGTCCCTTTAGAAATTTTCTGAGTATTTCTCGGTACTTGCGTTATCGCCAGAAGATGAATTCGGCTTCAAACGGGACTTTATTGAGTTTGCCTTCGCGTGCGGGTGTGCATTTGGCTTGAGGGATCCCACCCTTGGCGTTTAATCGCTGAATGTAGCGAACACCTAAGAATGCACCGCGGTTGGCAGGAGAAGTAACGGTAAAGAGGGCATCGGCGAGATTTTTGCCGTCTCCCGGTTTAATGCTTGTGATGCGGGAAGAGGCGATTTTCGAACCATCGTTATGAACGAATGAAAAACGATAGCCGTGTTTGGCTACGGCCTGACCGTTTACCGGATTAAAAAGATAGGCGTTGGGGGCTTCAAAGCGCCAAAACCAACCCTTCATGTCATGCACGCAACGGAAAACCTGCTCACCGGAAGCATCCAAACGCATCACCGCGTGAGTATTTTCCGGAGGGGTGACAGTGGGCTCTTGAAACGAAGCGCAGGCGCTTAAAAGTAAAGGTACTGCACACAAAGTCAATCGCCTCAGTAAATGCATGACAAACTCCGATTGAGAAAAAGATTTAGCAGAAAGGATACAGAAAATCTTTCCGTTCGTTTGAACATTCTAAAGCCAAAAATTTTTTCTAAAACGACAAACTAGAAATTTATTGGGTGTGTTAATTGGGCAATTTTGGATTTTTTATTTGAAAGAGTAAGTAAAAACCCTGATAACTGAGCAAAACACTTTAATGGTTTTAGCGCCGTTGCCGCAGAAAGATGTTATGGTACTCATTCCGTTTTAATTTGTAGGGTGGATGTACTTATGGCCCGTCATTCGTTAAAGCGCTTTGCGATGCCTTTTTTGCAGGCTTCGCTTGTTAAGCAGATTCTGATTGGTTTGATTCTTGGGATAGCTTTGGCGTATTTCGCCCCAGAGGCGGCCAAGGCGAGTGCTTTCTTGGGTTCCCTTTTCATTTCCGCCTTGAAGGCTGTTGCTCCGCTTTTGGTTTTTGTGTTGGTGATGTCGGCGATCGCCAACCAAGATATAGAAACAAAAGCCCATATCAAACCGGTGTTGGTTCTTTATCTTTTGGGAACGTTTGGGGCGGCATTGATTGCTGTGAGCGTGAGTTTCATGTTCCCGACAACCATTCATTTGACAGGAACCGAAGCGAACACCGCCACGCCCGGTGGTCTGCTTGATGTGATTCACAACCTGCTCTTAAGTGTTGTCGACAATCCTGTCAGCGCATTAAGTAACGGTAACTACATGGCGATTCTAGCCTGGGCGGCGGGGCTTGGCGCGGCTATGAGACATGCCTCTGACTCATCGCGGGAATTCATGGCGGATCTATCGCGTGGGGTGGAATTTGTTGTTCGTGTCGTTATCCGTTTCGCTCCGATTGGTATTTTTGGATTGGTCGCCAACACCGTGGCCAGTACAGGCATTGAGACATTGGCAGGCTACGTGCAGGTTCTCCTGGTTTTGATTGGCAGTATGATCTTTGTCGCGCTGGTTCTTAATCCTTTTTTGGTTTGGCTTTATATTCGACGCAATCCTTATCCGCTGACATTGGCCACATTAAGGGAAAGCGGAGTGACGGCCTTTTTCACCCGTTCATCGGCTGCCAACATTCCGGTGAACATGGGCATGTGCCGTCGTCTGAACCTGGATAGTGGAACGTATTCCATCACTATTCCATTGGGCGCCACGATCAATATGGCCGGCGCCGCTATTACCATCACGGTCTTAACACTTGCGGCGGCCAATAGTCTGAATATTGAGACTAGTTTCGGGACGGCGATTTTGTTAAGCGTTGTCGCTTCGGTCTGTGCGTGCGGCGCATCGGGCGTACCGGGAGGCTCCTTAATGTTGATTCCTCTGGCATGCGGCTTGTTCGGTATTGACAACGCCTTGGCGATGCAGGTGGTGGCCGTAGGCTTTATTATTGGCGTATTGCAGGATTCGGCCGAAACGGCTCTGAACTCTTCGTCGGACGTTCTCTTTACGGCGGCAGCTTGCTTGCGCGCTGAGCGAATTGAACAAGAACGTGATCGCAGAGAGCAGGAAATTAATGAGCAAATCAGAAGGTCGTAGTTGATTAATTTAGAAAAAGGGTGGCTCGAATTTGAACCACCCTTTTTTGATTAGGCTTCAAAGTTGGCCAATTTCACACTCTTGCCGCCTTTGACCCAAGTAGTGCCACGGGCAATGACTGTGTCGATATCAAGCGACTCGGTGAGTACGCAGAGATTAGCTTTCATGCCGACAGCTAACCGAGCTTCCTTCACACCCAGAGAATCAGCGACGTTAGAGGTCGTCATCATCAAAGCCGTTTCAAAATCGATTCCTGCCGCAACCATTTCCTTGAGCATTTGATGGTTGGCGTTAACAGGGGCGGCAACAATAGCCACCATGATGCCGTTTTCAAACTTCGGCATAGAGCCGTTGCCGTCAGAACTCATCGTGATGCGGGAGCGATCCACGCCGGCTTTCAAGGTGCGTTCAACGCATTCGACAAACGGGTAGTAGTTGCCGCCGCCCGAGGTGATATCGATTACGCCGCCTTTCTTGGCAAATTCGATAGCTTGTTCGAACAACTTCGGTTCGCGGCCCGTGTGAGTCGGCGAGAAGTGGTGACGGGGCAGACCGTGAGCGATGATGCGTTCAAATTGCTCATAAGCTCCGCCGTAATCACCTAAGTGAACGTGCAGCACGCCCTTTTTGCCTGAGAGCATACCGCCCATGCGAACGTCAGCAACAAGCTTGAGCATTTCGTCATCATTGGGGAAGGAGCAGCGATGGTCAGCTAAAGCGAGCTTTACGCCGAGAACCGGTTCAATGCAGATGATGTCTTTGCGAGGATTGCCCGTGATGGTGGGAGAGGGGAATTGATAAGAACCCGTGTGCATATAGGCCGTCAAGCCTTCTTGACGCAATCCCATGACCTTGGCGTAAAGCTCTTCGGGGAACTTAGTCGTTCCTTCCGTGCCCATCACGCCACAAACAGTCGTGATACCAGCGCGCAAGAGCTGAGAGGGCATGACAGGAGGAACGCGGGTGGCAAAACCGCCTTCGCCGCCGCCACCGGTCAAGTGAACATGCTGATCGAAAAAGCCCGGAGTGACCGTGGCACCTTCGACATCGATAATTTGAACTTCACCCGGCAGACGGATGCCGTCAAGACTATCTTCAATTGCGGCAATGGTTTCGCCGCAAATCAAAATGTCTTTTTTACCGACGGGAGCCGGCGTAAAAACGTTGGCGTTTTTGATAATCGTAAACATGATGACGTCCCTTTGAAAAAATTTAGCACGCAACCCCACCCGACGGATGCGGAAAATGCGCGCCCGCTACCGTGAGTATATCAATTCAAAAGGCTGCTTCGCCTGTATACTGTCGCGTATTGTGAAAGAGAAGATGATGACAGCAGAAGAAATACTGAAGCGCTACTTCGGCTATGAGATGTTTCGCGGTTTTCAAAAAGAAGTTATTGATACCGTGATGCAGGGCCGGGATGCTTTGGTGCTGATGCCGACGGGCGGCGGAAAAAGTATTTGCTATCAAGTGCCCGCGCTACTTATGGATGGGGTGACCGTTGTGATTTCACCTCTCATTGCGCTCATGAAGGATCAGGTGGACATGTTGCGCGATGTGGGCATTTGCGCGGCCGCATTAAATTCCACTTTGACAGCAGAGGAAGCCCGAACGGTTTACAGAGATTTAGAGTCTGGGAAAATCAAACTTTTGTACATTGCTCCTGAACGGTTACTTAAACCGCTTACTTTGGAGTTGCTTTCACGACTGTCGGTTAGCCTTTTCGCTGTTGATGAGGCGCATTGCATATCGGTCTGGGGGCATGATTTCAGACCTGAGTACCAAGCACTGGATTGCTTAAAAGAGCTTTTTCCCCATGTACCACGAATGGCTTTGACGGCCACAGCCGACGAGCAGACCCGCTCCGAGATTGTTTCACGTCTGCTTTCTAATCCTCGCTCCTTTGTGGCAAGTTTTGACCGTCCCAATATTCGCTACAGAATGTATGAGAAGGGCAAAGGCTATCTGGACCAAATTACTCAATTTATTCTCGGAGAGCATATGCACGAATCAGGCATCGTTTATTGCGCCACCCGCAATAAAGCCGAGGCTGTGGCGGGATACTTGAAGAAAAATGGAATAGACGCGTTAATTTATCACGCCGGGATGGAAAACGAAGAGCGGGAAGCCAACCAAAGTGCCTTTTTTGACAGACCCTGCGTGATGGTTGCCACCATCGCGTTCGGGATGGGTATTGATAAGCCGGATGTGCGCTTTATCATCCACGTGGATATGCCCAAATCCATTGAGAACTTCTTTCAGGAAACCGGGCGCGCGGGGCGTGACGGAAAACCCGCAGAGTCGGTTTTGTATTATGGCTTAGAAGATTTGGTACAGCAGCGCTTTTTTATCGATAAAAGCGAAGCCGATCCCATGTATAAGCAAGTTTCTTTACATAAACTCGACAGTATGTTGGGACTGGCCGAATCTGCTGGATGCAGACGCATCCAGCTGCTTGCTTATTTTGGGGAGAAACTAAATAAGCCATGCGGCAATTGTGACAACTGCGAAAATCCTCCTTTGACTCGTGACGCTACGAAGGATGCCCAAAAATTATTGTCTTGTATTTATCGATGTTCAAAGACAAATGGTTTGGGATTCGGTGCTTCTCACGTTATCAAAGTATTGCGTGGCGAGGTCAGTGACAAAATTTTTGAAAAGCGTCACGATGAATTGAGTACCTTCGGGATCGGTCGTGATCATACGATGAAATATTGGCGGAGAATACTCAGGCAGCTCATCGCTAAACACTATGTCAATGTGAACTACAGGGTCTATAACGTGTTGACCGTCAGCGACCGAGCCCGAACGCTTTTGCACGGACAGGAAAAGTTCTTGGTTCGGGTGGAAGGCGACAAGCAGCTTTCGTCTCGAAAAGTCATCGATCACGATGATTTGGATGATGCTGAACAAAGACTATTCGGTAAGCTTCGCGAGTGGCGCAAAACGTGTGCCAATCAAAATGCGGTAGCGGCCTATAACGTATTTCCGGACTCAACCCTTATTCAAATCGCTCGTCGCAAGCCACGACAGCCGCATCAATTGGCAGGTATAAGCGGTATTGGTGAGAAGCGCATTGAACGCTACGGGCAGGCTGTCTGCGAGGTTGTCAGTCTCTGGTATTCAGAAGAAAAAGCAAAAGATAATCCCCGTATATAAAAATTGCCCGGGTATGAACCCGGGCGAATTATCTGGTCGTTAGGCCCGATGGATTTCAGAGTTGCGAGGCTTTTGCTTTCTGTTTCCAAAGATTTTGTCAAAAAGCGGATTAGGCAGAATTCTCAGAAGTTTCGCCACAAGACCCATTTGCCAGGGAATAGTGGCATAGCTTCGTCCGCCCAAAATGGCGTTAGCGGCTCGCTTAGCAAATTCATCAGGCGTGAGAATAAACGGCATCGGGTAGGGATTGACGTCCGTTAACGGCGTTTTAACAAATCCCGGGCTGATGGTTGTCACTTGGATGCCGTACTTCTTCATTTCGACTCGCAAGCTCTCGCAGTAAGTGATAACGGCCGATTTGCTTGAGCAATAGGCTTCTGTGCCGGGCATTCCACGGATGCCGCCCACACTGCCGATGCCGACCAAAGTACCATGCTTGCGTTGCATCATGGGTTCAATGAAAGCGTGGAATGTGCTCGCCATCGCAAACACATTGGTTGCATAAACCTTTTCCATTACTTCCAGGTCTTCAAAGTATTGGGTTTTCACCCCAACGCTGATACCGGCATTAGCGATCACGATGTCGGCGCCGCCGACCGTCGAATCAAATTGGCGGGCTAATTCAATCAGTTTCAGGCGATCGGTGACATCACAGGCGTAGCTGTGATGGCGTTCGCTGTTGGGAAGCGTTTTGATTAGCTCATCTAGCGCCTCTTGACGTCGAGCCATCAAACCTAATGTTGCGCCCCGCGAGGCGAATTCGCGAGCGAGCGCCGCTCCGATTCCGCTGGAGGCGCCTGTAATAAAGACATTCATCGACATGATTCATCCGCCTTAAAAGGGCAATACAACTGAAGGATAAATTTCTTTAATGGCGTTGCCGAATCGCGTTTTAATTCGTTCAAGCGCTTCGGGCGTATCACCTTCTAAACGAAGGACGACGACCGGCGTTGTGTTTGAGGAACGGGCAAGCGCAAAGCCATCTTCCCATTCCACTCGGATGCCGTCAATCGTAATCACATCGGTTGCATCATCAAAATGCAACTCTTTTTGCAGTCTCTCGACAAACTGCTTGTTTTCTCCTTCCTGCATTTCAATATGCAATTCAGGCGTATTGACCGCAGTGGGAAGCGCTTCAAGAACGTCCGAAGGATTGCTTGTGCGAGACAGAATCTCCAACATGCGAGCGCCGGCATAAAGGCCGTCGTCAAAGCCCGGCCAACGCTGGTCATTAAAGAACAGGTGTCCGCTCATCTCACCGGCAAAGGGGGCCTGTGTTTCTTTGAGTTTGGCTTTTACCAGCGAGTGGCCCGTGCGGCAAATCGTCGGGATGCCACCGTGCTCCTTAATCCAGGGAACAAGGCGTCGAGTGCATTTGACATCATAAATAATCGGCGCACCGGGATTGTGTTTGAGGATATCGGCGGCAAAAAGCATCATTTGACGGTCCGGGTAGATGATTTGACCGGATTTTGTCACCACACCCAAGCGGTCTCCGTCACCATCAAATGCCAAACCCAATTCCACATCCGTTGTTTTTACCGTTTCAATCAAATCGACCAGATTGGCAGGCTTTGACGGATCCGGATGGTGATTGGGGAAGTGACCGTCAATTTCAGCGTATAAGGGAGTCACTTCGCAGCCCAGGCGTTTGAAAAGTTCCAACGCTGTCGGACCGGTGACGCCGTTGCCGCAATCAATGGCGATCTTCATCGGACGGGCCAGTTTAACGTCGCCCAAAATCTTTTCAAGGTAAGGAGTCAGAACATCGATTTCTTCAATCTTTCCTTTTGTTTCTGAGACCGAAATTCCTTTTTCAATTCGCTCGCGCAAAGCCTGAATGCCATCGCCGTAAAGCGTTTCTTTACCCATCATCATCTTTAGGCCGTTGTATTCAGGTGGGTTATGGCTTCCCGTTACGGCAACACCGGAACCGGTTTTTGTGAGCACTGTCGCAAAATAGAGAACCGGAGTAGGCGTCATGCTGATTGACTTGACATGGATACCCATGTCCGTAATACCTTCCATGAGTGCACGGGAGAGTTTGGGGCCCGAAAGACGACCGTCACGGCCGACGCACATCGTGTCAACATTTTTTTCTTTGGCTAGGGCGCCCAATGCCTGACCGATTGCCCGAACAGCTTCCTCAGTTAACGTTTTATCCACTACGCCGCGGATGTCATAGGCTTTAAAGATGGAAGAATCAATTTGCATGATGATAGGCCTTGATTAATGTTTTTGACGCGCTTGACGTTCATGATGAACAAGCCAATCAAGCGCTTCAATGGTTTTTTGTCTGGAGCCAGCCATGTGAGGAGCCGCCAAATACTTTCCGGCAACAGCGACATAAGGCGTGGCATCCAAGCGATAGTTTTGCCAAGTTTGAAGCGCTTGCTGTGTTTTCATTGTAACCGTGAACGAATTGTATGCAGCATTCCATTCGTTCAGGTTCACTTTATGGGATTGAAGCCAACTTTGCAGATCGGCTTCACTGGTGATGACGCCGCTGAGAATATCCTGCCAAAAGGCCGGATGAAGATCTTCTAAGCGGTCAAGTGCTTCAAATGTGTAGTAGATTCGAGAGAGAAATTGGGTGGCCGGTTCCCAAGCGACAGGAACCCGACGAACGCTTACATCGGCAGGAAGTTTTTTCATCCAGTCTTCAAGCAACGGCGCCAGGCGCTGGCAATGAGCACAAGTGTAAGCGAAAAAATCAATGACTTCGATTGAATCAGAGGGGGAACTGACGGAAGGGGTGACCACTCGGTAGTCTTTACCTTCGACGGCATCAAAAGCCATCGCCTGTGCTCCGATAAATGTCAGGGCACAGGCCGTTATGAAATGGGAAAATCTCATTTGTTCTTGATTACCATGGCATCGAAACCGTTGGACGTCAGGCGCTGTTGCAGTTCATTGGCTTCTCTGGCCGTATCAAAAGGACCGAGGAAAACGCGATAAAGCGTGATGCCGGCGTCCGTTGATTTAACCACATCGGCTTCAAGAGCGATGAAAGCCAACTCGGTTCGAATTTTTTCAGCGTCTTTTGCGTTGCGGAAAGCCCCCGCTTGAATACTGTAACTTTCACCGGTACTTTGTTCGGCGGCATTGACTGGTTCATCAGCGCGCTGGTGGGCAGTAGGCGCCTCAACCGTTTTAATGGCAGATAACGCATCGTCAGCAGGAGTGCCTCGAGTGCCAGAGTCATACAAAGCCGTATTGGGGTCTTTGCCGTCAAGGGCGGCTGCGTCCACAGGTGTTGACTGCTTTTGCACTTTTTCCACGAATGGAATCGGAGCATTTGTGATAAATAAAGCCAGGGCGGCACAGGCTATGCAGCCTACCAAGACACCCAACATGGCACCGAGCCAAAAAGATCCTTTTTTTTGATTGGTAGCCATAAAAATTCCTTACATTTTTTCCGGAGCGCTGACGCCCAGAAGATCCAAGCCATTACGTAACACCTGACGGGCTGCGAGTAAGAGTGCCAAGCGGGCGTTGCGAACAGCCTCATCTTCAACAAGAACTCTCTCGGCATTGTAGAAGGCGTGGAAATCTCCGGCCAGATCTTTGAGGTAGAAACAAAGCGTGTGCGGAGCACATTCCTTGGCAGCCACCGAGAGCGTTTCCGGGAATTCGCTAATGCGTGCAATAAGCGCCTGAGCATTCTTATCGGACAGCGCCGACAGATCCATTTCGGCAATAGCCTCTTGAGTCGGAATGCTGAAGCCCTTTTCTTTTGCTTGCGCAAAGACCGAGCAAATTCTGGCGTGGGCGTACTGGAGGTAGTACACAGGGTTCTCATCCGATTGAGACAAAGCCAAATCGATATCGAAGACAAATTCACTGTCAGCTTTGCGACTGACAAGGAAAAAGCGTGCGGCGTCCTTACCGACCCAGTTAACGAGATCGCGCAACGTAACGTATGTTCCCGAGCGCTTGCTCATCTTGACTTCTTCACCGTTTTTGATGACTTTGAGCATCTTGTGCAACACATAGACCGGGAAGACTTTCGGAACATTTAAGCCCAACTGCTGACCGGCTACTTGAACGCCGATTCGCACGCGGGCAGTGGTTCCGTGATGGTCCGACCCCTGAATGTCAACGGCCTTGACAAAGCCACGTTCAAACTTGCTCAAATGGTAGGCGACGTCAGGCACGAAATAGGTGTAATGACCATCTTGCTTGCGCATGACACGATCTTTGTCGTCACCGAATTCTTTGAAATCAGTTGTGCGCAACCACAATGCACCGTCTTGCTCATAGGTATGGCCTGAAGCAATAAGCGCGTTGACAGCGCGTTCAACCAAGCCGTCGGAGTACAAAGAACTTTCCAAGTAGAAATTGTCGAAAGACACACCCAATGCATTCAAGTCGCTGTCTTGTTCGTTCTTAAGGTAACCGACGGAAAAAGCCCGGATACTATCAACGTCTTCAACATTGCCGCTGGCGGTGATTTCCTGACCATCACGGGTACGGATCGTTTTTTTATCCAAGAAATCCTTGGCGATGTCTTTAATGTAAAGACCTTGATAGCCGTTTTCGGGGAAAGTGATTGTTTCGCCCAATAATTCCTTAATGCGCAGACGAACCGACTCGGTTAAGGTTTGGATTTGAACGCCGGCATCGTTGTAGTAAAACTCTCGGCAAACATTCCAGCCTTGAGTTCTCATTAAATTGGACAGAACGTCACCCAAAGCCCCCTGTCTGGCATGGCCAAGGTGCAGAGGTCCTGTCGGATTGGCAGAAACATATTCAATAAGAATGCTTTCGCCGGCATGATCTTTATTTTTGCCAAAGTCGCTGCCCAGCCGGAGCACTTCACGAATTGCAAAGGTCTTAGCCTGCTGGCTCAAACGCATGTTAATGAAACCGGGGCCGGCAATTTCAAAACTTTCAATCAGCTCTTTTGATTGAGGAAGCGATTGGATTCTCTCAATGAGTTCAGTGGCAATGGCACGAGGGTTCTTTTTTAATTGGCGAGCCAGTTGCATAGCGACATTGCAGGCCAAATCGCCATGAGCGGCCACCTTAGGACGCTCAAGCAGAATCTGAGCATTGTCTACGCTCATTGAGACGAGCGCGTCATTGAAGAGCGAAAGAATCGCATTTTTTTGTTCATTTAACATGGTATTCGATCGAGCAATAACAAAAATATTCAGTACAAAACCCCCTCTCCCACACTTGAGGCGGGAAAAGGCTTCATAGAATCAATCAATCCATTGAGCCCTTGGTAATTTGAGCGTAGGCAGAATGGTTGTGGATTGATTCGAAATTTTCAGCCTGCACGCAATAGGCCTCAACATTGCTGTCTTTATTGAGCGCAACGGCAACGTCACGAACGAGATCCTCAACAAATTTCGGATTTTCGTAAGCACTTTCCGTGACATATTTTTCGTCGACGCGTTTTAACCGGCTCCACAGTTCGCAAGACGCACTTTCCTCGGCGTAACGGATTTGCTGTTCAAGCGACAAGTTCCCTTTTAAGCGAGCTGAAATCGTGACGTGAGAGCGCTGATTATGGGCGCCATAGGCGGAAATTTCTTTACTGCAGGGGCAAAGGCTTGTCACCGGAACCGTAACGGTTTGGATCACCCAATTCACGCCGCCCTTACTTTCCACCTTGTAGCGCACACGGTAATTCATCAGGCTTTCCAAATGAGAAACTGGAGCACTCTTTTTCACAAAGAACGGGAACTCAAAATCAATGCGACCGGCGTCTGATTCCAACGTCTTCAGCATGTCTTCGATGAGTTCAACAAGCGTGTCTCGGCATAACGGCTTGTCATGCGACTCAAGTAAGCCGAGAAACCTTGACATATGGGTGCCCTTGTGTTCGGCCGGTAGCGCAACGTACATGCCAATCTGGGCAACGGTGGGCTGAACGCCGTTTGCGCTAGAGACTGTAACCGGCAGTTCGATCCCGCGCACACCGACATATTCGATGGCAATGTTGCGAGGATCCATACTCGACTGAACATCGGGCAGGTTGTTGTTAGATAAATTTTTCGTATTCATGATTGGCGTAATTGTCGCTAAAAACAGGAAATTTTGCGAACCTTTTGTGACGAAAAATGAAAAAAACGAAAGGATGCGGCTAAAAATTGTTTCTAAGTGTTTTCACCAATATGTTTAGACTGAGAAAAATATTGGGGTTAATGATCGGATTTCAAGGACTTTTTAACTCACGTAAGAGAAGACTTGTAAAAAATGGACACTATTTCCCTCGCAAAGTTTTTTCAATACCTTTAAATTGTAAAGGCGTAATGAAATCAACAAAAAATAAGGAAATATAAGAAGGATGCCCATATACATCTATCGTGGCGGCTCTCCAAATCCGCAACCTCAAAACCCGTTGGTTCGATTTTTAGTCAGTGCGGCTATTTTGGCGGTGATTGTCGGATTAGGTGTTTTGTTGTTGCCGGTCATTGGCGCTATTGCCTTGTTGATTTTAGGCTTTATTGCGCTACTGGTTGTAGGAGGCGTAATTTATCGTTGGATTTATGGCAGTCCTATCGACAATTACTACCGCAAGCAAAGAGAACAAAGAGAGGGAGTGAGGATAAATCCGGACGCAGCTCCCGATCAGCAACCTCTCAGAGAAGCGCAAGAGCGTCAGTCACAGGGCAGAAAAATGCGTTTTCGCAGCCGTGATCAAGTTGTAGAAGACGCCGTTGTTGTAGAAGAACGCAAGCGTACGGATTCACAATAACCGCTCTACAAAAGGGGTGAGAGTAAGTAGCTCGCCCCTTCTTTCATACGTACAAAAATTGACCGTTTATACCACTGATATAGGTTGATCTCGGAAGAGAACTGAGCGTAACTGGCATTCAAGGTGGAAACCTTTTGACTGAATCCTTCATCAAAAACCAAAAGCATTAATTCGTAATTCAGATGCATGCTACGCATATCCATATTGACGGTTCCGAAAAGGGATAATTCCCCATCAATGGTTACACTTTTGGTATGCAACATGCCTTTTTCGTAAAGTTTGATGTGAACGCCGGATTTCAGTAGCTCGTCAAAATAGCGTTGAGCCGCATAGTTGACCATAATGGAGTCGCTTTTTCTGGGTAGGATGAGTGTAACCTGGACACCCTTTAAAGCCGCGTTTTGCAAAGCTAGTGCCAATGCTTCACCGGGAATGAAGTAAGGGCTGACAATTTCGATGGATTTCTTAGCCTGATGAATAGCCTCAATGATCAGTCGTTGATTGGCATCATTAGTTGTTCCGGGGCCGGAAGGGACAATCATGACCGTTGCTTGGTCAGGCATGTCAAATTCAACAACCGCACTATTTTTGAACTCTGGAAAGGTAATTTCGGAGTCGGTCAGAACCTTCCAGTCGAAATGGATAAGGTGATAGAGACTGGAAACAATCTCTCCCTTAGCGCGAACCATTGCGTCAACCCATTGTCCGACATTGGCATTTCGTTTGAAGTAGTGGGGATCTGCCATATTAAGGCTGCCACTATAGGCGATTTTTTGGTCAATGACGGCAATCTTCCGATGCAGACGAATGTCTGCACGACAAAGCAAAGCGCTGAAAAGCGAAACAGGCAGGGCACTTTCAAGATGAATGCCTTCGTAGCGGAACATGCGTGCCCAATCACTGGATAAAAAACGGGAAGAGCCGATGGCGTCAACGAGAACATAACACTGCACACCTCGTCGTGCAGCTCTTATGAGAGCCGCAGAAACATCATCGGCTTTGCCCCCGACATCCCAAATGTAAAACTCCATTGTGATAAGCTCTTTAGCGTTATCAATATCATTAACCAATAACGTTAGTGTCTCTTCGGAATCATCTAACAGTCGCAGGGAAGATTTTTTTGTCAACGGAAACTTGCCTAAGCGGGTCGCTAGCTTTGAAATGTTTCGATAATTTTCAGGAGCCATGGCTTCCGTGTGCATGATATGGCGAAAGATTTGTCTGCGTTTTCGCATTTCTTTTCGCAGTTTTCTCTCATGCCAGCGCCCGAGTGTGCGCTCACCGAACAAAAGGTAGAGAATAAACCCGAAGTAAGGCAGGATGGTTGTGAGTAAAATCCATGCAAAAGAGCTTCCCGGTGGGTGTCGGGTAAGCATGACGCGCAAAATCACGCCGACGGTCAAAGCAAGCTGAAGCAAAACAGCCGCAAGGCCGACAAGATTGATTGGTTCGGGAAAAGAAAAACTCATACGCACATCCAAATCTCGGCAAAGTGTAGCGCGTGAAAGTGGGAAAAATCTACAATCTACACTATGAAGAAAACGACTTTTGAAATGCTTTTGATTGGTTTATCCGCCCCGATGGCAGGAATCGGGATGGGTATGCTTATGAATGGTTCCATCGGAGGCGCCTTTATGTTGTTAGGCGCATCAATGAAATTGGTGGTGGCCTATTTCAGGACTCCGAAAGACCTTTTTGATTGGGATAACTTCGGCGGAACATTTGAAGATTTCAAAGATCGGATGGAAAAAATTCAAAATGAATTAGACAATGAAAAACCGCTATTGGGCTGGTTATCTGATTTGGCAACATACATGATGTTGGGTGGGTTATTTGCTTTGTTACTGGTCGAATGAATCGCATATCAAAGATTTTTTTCAAAATAGCTTGACATTTATTTTAAAACCCTACATAATGCCACTCTCGCTACGGAGGGGTGCCCGAGTGGCTAAAGGGGGCAGACTGTAAATCTGTTGGCTTACGCCTACGATGGTTCGAATCCATCCCCCTCCACCAAGCGATCGCTCGCTTATACTGTAGCGAAACCAGGATTGCAGGCGGGAGTGGAAACTCTCTCGACGCAGGCGGGTGTAGCTCAATGGTAGAGCAGAAGCCTTCCAAGCTTACGACGAGGGTTCGATTCCCTTCACCCGCTCCACAGTTCGTGGACAGTCCCAAATTCAGCCCATGTGGCTCAGTGGTAGAGCACTCCCTTGGTAAGGGAGAGGTCACGCGTTCGATCCGCGTCATGGGCACCAGTTTTCTATCAGTCTCGAATAGATCGGGGCTTTATAACATTCACAAATAAAAGTTCAGGAGTTCGCCATGGCAAAAGGCAAGTTTGAACGCACCAAGCCCCACGTGAACGTGGGCACGATCGGTCACGTCGACCATGGTAAGACGACGTTGACGGCAGCAATCACGACGGTATTGGCCGCCAAGTTCGGTGGCGAAGCCCGTGCATATGACCAAATTGACGCGGCTCCGGAAGAAAAGGCCCGTGGTATTACGATTAACACGGCCCACGTTGAATACGAAACGGAACACCGTCACTATGCACACGTTGACTGCCCGGGGCACGCTGACTATGTGAAGAACATGATCACGGGTGCTGCTCAGATGGACGGTGCAATTTTGGTGGTTTCTGCCGCTGACGGTCCGATGCCGCAAACGCGTGAACACATCTTGTTGGCTCGCCAAGTGGGCGTTCCGTACATCATTGTGTACTTGAACAAGTGCGACATGGTGGACGACGCTGAATTGCTCGAACTCGTGGAAATGGAAGTCCGCGACTTGTTGAGCAACTACAACTTCCCTGGCGACGAAATTCCGATCGTGAAGGGTTCCGCCAAGTTGGCTTTGGAAGGCGACCAATCTGAAATTGGCGTGCCGTCCATTTTGAAGTTGGCCGAAACGATGGACAGCTACATCCCGACGCCGGTGCGTGACGTTGACCATCCGTTCTTGATGCCTGTTGAAGACGTGTTCTCGATCTCCGGTCGTGGCACGGTGGTGACGGGTCGTGTGGAACGCGGTGTGTTGAAGGTTGGCGACGAAATTGAAATCGTCGGTATCCGTCCGACGCAAAAGACGACCTGCACGGGCGTTGAAATGTTCCGTAAGTTGCTCGACCAAGGTCAAGCCGGTGACAACATTGGTGTGTTGTTGCGTGGTACGAAGCGTGAAGAAGTGGAACGTGGTCAAGTGTTGGCCAAGCCGGGCACGATCACGCCGCACACGAAGTTCACGGCTGAAGTGTACGTTTTGAGCAAGGACGAAGGTGGTCGTCACACGCCGTTCTTCAAGGGCTATCGTCCGCAATTCTACTTCCGCACGACGGACGTGACGGGTACGATTGAATTGCCGGAAGGCGTCGAAATGGTGATGCCTGGCGATAACATCACGATGACGGTTCAATTGATCAGCCCGATCGCCATGAACGAAGGCTTGCGTTTCGCTGTTCGTGAAGGTGGTCGTACGGTTGGCGCCGGTGTGGTGGCCAAGATCATCGAATAATTTCAGAAACTTACTTAGTAACTGAAAGTATTTGACAAACAGAGGATGCGGAGGTAAACTCCGCATCCTCTGTTGTTCTTTAGTGTTCTTTTTTAAAGGAAAAACGAAATGCAATCTCAACGCATTCGCATTCGCCTTAAGGCGTTCGATTACAAGCTGATTGATCAATCTGCTCAAGAAATCGTTGACACGGCCAAGCGCACTGGCGCTGTGGTTCGCGGTCCTGTTCCTCTTCCCACCCGCATCCAACGTTTCGATATTTTGCGTTCCCCGCACGTCAACAAGACGAGCCGTGACCAATTCGAAATCCGCACGCATCAACGTTTGATGGACATCATCGATCCGACCGATAAGACGGTTGACGCTTTGATGAAGTTGGATTTGGCTGCCGGCGTGGACGTCGAAATCAAGGTTCAATAATTTTTTGCTATTGACTTGCAAGCTTTTTATTTGCAAGGTACAATCGCGCCTTTCTCGTGGAAAAAAAATTTAATTTTTTGACACGATTTTTCTTAAAAATGGTCCCGGCCAATCGTAGCCGGGGTGGAGATAACAATGAGTGAAAAACTCGGCTTAGTCGGTCGTAAGGTCGGCATGACGCGCATCTTTACCGAGGATGGTGAATCCATTCCCGTGACGGTGCTCGAAGTGGCTGGCAACCGTGTCACGCAAGTGAAGACGGAAGAAACCGACGGATACAATGCCATTCAAGTTGCATTCGGCTCTAAGAAGCCGTCTCGCGTGAGCAAGCCGCTCTCCGGTCACTATGCTAAGGCCGGTGTCGAAGCTGGCGAAATGCTCAAAGAGTTCCATATCGATGCTGATAAGCTCGCCGATTTGAAGGTGGGTACCACGTTGTCCGTGGAAATGTTCACGGTTGGCCAAAAGGTTGACGTGACCGGTATCACGATCGGTAAGGGTTTTGCCGGCGCTATCAAGCGTCACCACTTCTCATCCAACCGCGCTTCTCACGGTAACTCCGTTACGACCCGTGCACCGGGTTCTATCGGTAACCGCCAAGATCCGGGCCGTGTGTTCCCCGGTAAGCGTATGGCTGGTCACTTGGGCGATGTGCAACGCACAACGCAAAACCTCGTTGTGGCTCGCGTTGATGTCGAACGTCAATTGTTGCTCGTTCGCGGCGCTGTCCCCGGTGCTAAGGGCGGCAAGGTTATTGTCCGTCCGGCTGTGAAGGCCTAAGGAGCGATCAATGGAACTGAATGTCCTGAACGAACAAGGTAATGAAACTGCCAAGTTGGCAGCTTCCGACGCCGTGTTTGGTCGTGAATACAATGAAGCTTTGGTTCACCAAATCGTGGTGGCTTACCAAGCTAACGCCCGTCAAGGTACCCGCGCTCAATTGACGCGCGCTGACGTGCATCATTCGACCAAGAAACCCTGGCGTCAAAAGGGTACGGGCCGTGCCCGCAGCGGTATGACGAGTTCTCCGGTGTGGCGTGGAGGCGGACGTGCTTTCCCGAATACCCCGAATGAAAACTTCGGTCATAAGGTTAACAAGAAGATGTTCCGCGCCGCCATGGCCGTGATCTTCTCCAAGCTTGTTGCCGATGGCCGCCTCGTGGTTGTTGACTCCATCGGAGCCGATAGCCCGAAGACGAAGGCCTTTGCTCAAAAGTTGAAAGCAATGGGTCTTGAATCCGTCATGATTATCACCAAAGAAGTTGACGAAAACCTCTATTTGGCTTCTCGCAACTTGAAGAATGTGTTCGTGGTGGAACCGCGTTATGCTGATCCGCTCTCTTTGATCTTCTACAAGAAGGTTGTGGTGACCAAAGATGCGATCGCTCAGCTTGAGGAGATGTGGGGATGATGAGCCAAGATCGTTTAATGAAGGTGCTCCTTGCTCCGGTAGTCTCCGAAAAGAGCACGATGGTTGGTGAAAAGCACGGTCAAGTTGTTTTCCGTGTTGTTCCTGATGCCACGAAGCAAGAAGTCAAGGCCGCGATCGAATTGCTCTTTAAGGTGCAGGTCGAAAGCGTTCAAATGGTCAACGTCAAGGGTAAGACGGCTCACTTTGGCCGTTTCGCCGGTAAGCACAGTGATGTGCGTAAGGCTTATGTGACCTTGAAGTCTGGTCAAGAAATTAACTTTGCAGAGGTGAAGTAATGGCTCTCGTCAAATTGAAACCGACGTCGGCCGGTCGTCGTCACGCTGTTAAGGTTGTGAGCCCCGAGTTGCACAAGGGTAAGCCTTTTGCCGCTCTTCTCGAAAAGAAGAACCGTATCGCCGGTCGCAACAACAACGGTCACATCACCTGCCGTCATAAGGGTGGTGGACACAAGAAGGCATATCGTATTATCGATTTCAAGCGTAACAAGGATGGTGTGCCCGCCCGTGTTGAACGTCTTGAATACGATCCGAACCGTTCTGCTCATATCGCTCTCGTGCTCTACGCCGATGGCGAACGTCGCTACATCATTGCTCCGAAGGGCTTGACGGTTGGCGCCGAATTGATGAATGGTCAAGAAGCTCCGATCAAAGTGGGTAACGCACTTCCGTTGCGTAACATCCCGATCGGTTCCACGATTCACTGTATCGAAATGAAGCCGGGTAAGGGTGCCCAATTGGTGCGTTCTGCCGGTTCCTTTGCTCAATTGATCGCTCGTGAAGGCGAATACGCTCAAGTGCGTTTGCGTTCTGGTGAAGTTCGTTATATTCACGTTGAATGCCGTGCCACGATCGGTATGGTTGGCAATGAAGAAAACAGTCTGCGTGAACTCGGTAAGGCCGGTGCCAAGCGTTGGCGCGGTATTCGCCCGACGGTCCGTGGCGTTGCCATGAACCCGGTGGATCACCCGCACGGTGGTGGTGAAGGTCGTACGGGTACGGGTCGCGCTCCTGTGACGCCTTGGGGTCAATTAACCAAGGGTTATCGTACACGTAATAACAAGCGCACCGATGCTATGATCGTGCAGCGCCGGAACCGTAAATAAGGGGGCCAAATGTCTCGTTCGTTAAAGAAAGGCCCGTTTGTTGATGGGCACTTGATGAAGAAAGTCGAAGCTGCTCAAGCCAGCCGTGACAAGCGTCCGTTGAAGACCTGGTCTCGTCGCTCGACGATTCTTCCTGAGTTCATCGGTTTGACGATTGCCGTCCACAACGGTCGTCAACACGTCCCGGTGTACATTAATGAAAATATGGTCGGCCACAAGTTGGGCGAATTCGCTATGACCCGCACGTTCAAGGGTCACGCGTCCGACAAGAAATAACTAGTAGGAGTTAGATAATGGAAACCTCTGCTATTGTTCGTGGCGTTCGTCTTTCGGCTCAAAAGGGCCGTTTAGTCGCCGACCTCGTCCGCGGCAAGCCCGTGGATAAGGCTTTGAATATTCTTACGTTCACGCAAAAGAAAGCCGCTGTGATTATCAAGAAGGCTCTCGAAAGCGCTATTGCCAACGCCGAACACAATGACGGCGCTGACATTGACGAATTGCGCGTGACGAAGATCCATGTGGAAAAGGCCAAGACGCTGCGCCGTTTCGGTGCCCGCGCCAAGGGTCGTGGCACTCGCATCAATAAGCAAACGTGCCACATCTACGTGTCCGTTGGTGACGCTAACGCTAAGAAGTAAAGGTGAAATATGGGACAGAAAATTAATCCCACCGGCTTCCGTCTCCCCGTGACGCGTGACTGGACCTCGCGTTGGTATGCGGAAGGCCGCAACTTTGCCCGCACCTTGGGTGAAGATTTGAAGGTTCGCTCCTTCTTGCAAAAGAAGTTGCGCAACGCCTCTGTGAGCCGTATTTTGATCGAACGTCCTGCTAAGAACGCTCGCATCACGATCTACTCCGCTCGTCCGGGTGTGGTGATCGGCAAGCAAGGCCAAGACATCGAAGTCTTGAAGAACGAAGTTCAAAAGATGATGGGCGTGCCCGTGCATGTCAACATCGAAGAAGTTCGTCGTCCTGAACTCGATGCTCAATTGATCGCTGACAGCATCACGCAACAATTGGAAAAGCGTGTGATGTTCCGTCGTGCCATGAAGCGTGCTATGCAAAACGCTATGCGTTTGGGCGCTCAAGGTATCAAGATCATGTCTGCCGGTCGTTTGAACGGTGCTGAAATTGCTCGTACGGAATGGTACCGTGAAGGCCGTGTGCCTCTTCACACGTTGCGCGCCAATATCGATTACGGTTTCTCTGAAGCCAATACGACTTATGGTGTGATTGGTGTGAAGGTTTGGGTCTACAAGGGTGATAACTTCGGTGAAGAAGCCCAGGCTCAAGAAAAGACTGAACGTGAAGATCGTCGTTCTCGTCGTCCCGCCGGCGAACGTGCAGCTAAGCCTGCTCGTCGTGCTCGCAAGACTGCAGAGAAGACGGAAGCCGCAGCAGCTGACGGCGAAAAGGCTGAAAAGAAGCCCGCTCGTCGTGCAAAGAAGGCTGTTGCTGCTGCTAAAGACGGAGAATAAGCGATGTTGCAACCTAATCGACGCAAATACCGCAAGGACCAAAAGGGCCGTAACTATGGTCTCGCCACCCGTGGCGCCAATGTGTCCTTCGGTCAATTTGGTCTGAAGACGCTCGAACGCGGTCGTCTGACGGCTCGTCAAATCGAAGCTGCTCGTCGTGCCATCACCCGCCATATTAAGCGTGGTGGCCGCGTGTGGATTCGCGTGTTCCCGGACAAGCCCATTTCTGAAAAACCTGCCGAAGTCCGTATGGGTAACGGTAAGGGTAATCCGGAATACTGGGTGGCCTTAGTGCAACCGGGCCGTGTGCTTTATGAAATGGACGGGGTTGACGAACAATTGGCTCGCGAAGCTTTCGCTCTCGCAGCTGCCAAGTTGCCTGTCAAAACCACGTTTGTTGTCCGCCAAATCGGCATGTAAGGAGAGACGGCAATGAACGCAAAAGAATTGCGCGCCATGGATGAGGCTGCGCTGAAGAAGGAACTGGCTGACTTGATGCAAGCGCACTTTAAACTGCGTATGCAACACGGCACTCAACAACTTCAAAACCCGAATCAGTTGCGCACGACGCGTCGTGATATCGCGCGCGTTCGCACGATTCTCGCTCAAAAGGCGGCCTCGAAATGACACAAGAAACTCAAAAGACTACGTTAACACGTACGTTGGTCGGCAAAGTTGTCAGCAATAAGATGCAAAAGACCGTGACCGTTCTCGTTGAACGTAAGGTTAAGCATCCGTTGTACGGCAAGTTTGTGTTGGTCTCTAAGAAGTATCACGCTCACTGCGAGTCCAACGATTTGACCGAAGGTGATACGGTTGAAATCTCTGAAACCCGTCCCATCTCCAAGACGAAGGCTTGGACGGTGACGAAGGTTATCAAGAAGGCCGAAATCATCTAATAAAATTGGCCTTGCAAGTTTTCTAATTCTTAGATATACTTGCGGCTTCGTGGTTGAGGTTGACCTCGTGTCAGCCTCAACCGTATTCGTCAAGGGCGATTGTCTTGTCTAGCAACCTGCAGATAGCAGGCGATCTGCGAAATAAGATGAACGTTCTTCCTCCCAATAACGGGACCAATACTATCCGCATAGCGGAATAAGTTGGGAAATAGGTAATCATGATTCAGATGCAAAGCAAACTGGACGTGGCCGATAACACGGGCGCTCGTTCAGTGATGTGTATCAAGGTGTTAGGCGGCTCCAAGCGCCGCTACGCTAACATCGGTGATGTCATCAAGGTGACGGTTAAAGAAGCCGCTCCGCGTGGTCGCGTCAAGAAGGGCGAAGTCTACAACGCTGTTGTGGTTCGCACCGCCAAGGGCGTGCGCCGTGCTGACGGTTCTTCCATCTCTTTTGACGGCAATGCCGCTGTGTTGCTTAATTCTAAGTTAGAGCCCATCGGAACTCGTATCTTCGGACCGGTTACGCGTGAATTGCGTACGGAACAATTCATGAAGATTGTTTCCTTGGCTCCGGAAGTTTTGTAAGGAGACGCGCGATGCAACGCATCCGTAAAGGTGACGAAGTTATCGTTATCACCGGCCGAGACAAGGGCAAGCGCGGTACCGTGCTCTCCCGAGTCGACGATCGTCACGTGACGGTCGAAGGCATCAATGTTGTCAAGAAGCATACTCGCCCGAACCCGATGACGGGTGCTACCGGCGGTATCGTCAACAAAGTTATGCCGATCGATCAATCGAACGTCATGCTCGTGAATCCGGCCACAGGTAAGGGCGAACGTGTTGGCTTCAAAGAAGTCGACGGCAAGAAGGTTCGCGTGTTTAAGAGCGACGGCAGCATTGTCGGCGCTAAGGCTTAATAGAGGGTAAATCGATGTCTCGTTTCCAAACTCTCTACCGTGAAGCCATTGTGCCCGAATTGATCAAGAAGTTCGGCTACAAGACCACGATGCAAGTTCCTCGTATCACGAAGATCACGTTGAACATGGGTGTCGGCGAAGCGGTTAACGATAAAAAGTTGATCGACAACGCTGTTGCCGATCTCACCAAGATTGCCGGTCAAAAGCCGGTTGTTACCAAGACCCGTAAGGCCATTGCTAACTTTAAGATCCGTGAAAATATGCCGATCGGTTGCATGGTGACTTTGCGTGGCGAACGCATGTACGATTTCTTGGACCGTTTGATCACGATCGCTTTCCCGCGTGTTCGTGACTTCCGTGGTGTCTCTGGTCGCTCTTTTGACGGCCGCGGCAACTACAACATCGGTCTTAAAGAACAAATCATTTTCCCTGAAATCGAGTACGACAAGATCGACAAGATTCGTGGGATGAATATTTCTATTACGACGACTGCGAAAACCGACGAAGAAGCTAAGGCTCTTCTCGCCGCTTTCCGCTTTCCGTTCCGCAATTAATCGAGGTGGTGAATTGGCTAAACTCGCACTGATTAACCGTGACTTGAAGCGCGCCCGTACGGTCGCTAAGTTCGCGGAAAAGCGCGCCGCTTTGAAAGCGGTTATTAATGACGCCACCCGTTCTATCGAAGAACGTATGGAAGCTCGTCAACAATTGCAACTGTTGCCTCGCGACGCCAATCCGTGCCGCTTGCGCAATCGTTGCGGTTTGACGGGTCGTCCCCGTGGTACGTTCCGCAAGTTCGGCTTGGCTCGTACCAAGATTCGTGAAGCCGCTATGCGCGGCGATATTCCCGGCCTTGTCAAGGCTAGCTGGTAAGCGAGGAGATTATCATGAGCATGAGTGATCCGATCGCCGATATGTTGACCCGCATCCGCAATGGTCAAACTGTCGACAAGACGGAAGTGGTGATGCCCTCCTCGAAGTTGAAGGTGGCTATCGCTCAAGTCTTGAAGGATGAAGGATACATTGATGGTTTTAGCGTTGTTGATAACAACGGTAAGGCTGAATTACACGTCGGTTTGAAGTACTACGCCGGTCGTCCCGTGATTGAACGCTTAGAGCGCGTTTCTCGTCCGGGCTTGCGTGTGTACAAGAACCACCAAACGATTCCGCAAGTGATGAACGGTTTGGGTATCGCGATTGTTTCTACGCCGAAGGGTGTGATGACCGATCGTAAGGCCCGTGCAGCCGGCATCGGTGGCGAAGTCATTTGCTACGTGGCTTAATAGGCGAGGAGGATAAGAATGTCGCGAATCGCTAAAGAAGCCGTGATCATCACCAAGGGCGTTGACTGCAAGATCGACAATGGTGTGATCTCTATGAAGGGCCCGAAGGGTGAATTGAGCTTGAAGCTCAACCCTCTGGTGACCATTAAGCAAGACGGTGATCATTTGCACTTTGAAGCTGTTGACAGCAGCCGTGAAGCCAACGCTGCTTCCGGTACGATCCGTGCATTGGTCAACGACATGAACAAGGGTGTCAGCGTCGGTTTCGAAAAGAAGTTGACGTTGGTTGGTGTGGGCTTCCGTGCTCAAGCCAGCGGTGACACGTTGAATTTATCGCTCGGCTTTAGTCACCCTGTGGTGCACAAGTTGCCCGCTGGTGTGAAGGCTGAAACCCCGAGTCAAACGGAAATTGTGATCAAGGGCGCTGATAAGCAGAAAGTCGGTCAAACCGCTGCTGTTATCCGTGGCTATCGTCCGCCGGAACCCTATAAGGGCAAGGGCGTTCGTTATGCTGACGAAGTCGTTGTGATCAAGGAAACCAAGAAGAAGTAAGCGGGGCGGAGACAAAAATGATCGATAAAAAAGCAAATCGTCTACGTCGTGCACGTGCCACACGTGCCCGCATCAAGTTGCAAAAGGTGGATCGTTTGACGGTTCATCGTACCAACTTGCACATTTACGCCAGCATCATCAGCGCTGATGGTGGTCGCGTGTTGGTGTCTGCCTCCACGCTCGAACCTGAAGTTCGCGCTCAGTTGGCAAATGAACAAGGCCGTGGCGGCAACGTCAAGGCTGCTAAGTTGATTGGTACACGTTTGGCCGAGAAGGCAAAAGCCGCCGGCATCGAAACGTGCGCTTTTGACCGTTCTGGTTACCGTTTTCATGGCCGCATCGCTGCGCTGGCTCAAGCCGCGCGTGAAGCTGGCTTGAAGTTCTAAGAGGGACTTATGGCTAAGGCTCAAGGAAAGAATGCGGCTGTCGACGCTATCGACGACGGCATGCGTGAAAATATGATTGCGGTCAACCGCGTTACCAAGGTTGTGAAGGGTGGCCGCATTATGGCTTTTGCCGCTCTCACTGTTGTTGGTGATGGCGACGGCCGTATTGGTATGGGTACGGGTAAGAGCCGTGAAGTTCCGGCTGCCGTTCAAAAGGCTATGGAACACGCTCGTCACAACATGGTTCGTATTCCGTTGAACAACGGTACGATCTACCACGCTGTGGAAGCTCATCATGGTGCTGCCCGCGTTATGTTGCTTCCCGCCACTGAAGGTACCGGTATCATCGCCGGTGGCCCGATGCGCGCTGTGTTTGATGCTATGGGCGTTCGCAATATTGTTGCCAAGGCTCACGGCTCCACGAATCCGTACAACATGGTTCGTGCAACGTTGAAGGCGCTCGAAGCTCTTCGTTCTCCGTCTGAAATTGCTGCCAAGCGCGGTAAGACAGTCGAAGAAATTTTGGCTTAATCGCTTAGGAGAGATTCGAAATGGCTAAGAAGACCATTAAAGTTACGTTGATCAAGAGCCCGATCGGCACGAAGGCCGATCACCGTGCTACGTTGCGTGGCTTGGGCTTGTCTAAGATGAACCAAACACGTGAACTCGAAGACACGCCTGCCGTGCGCGGTATGATCACGAAGGTTGCCTACTTGGTTCGTGCCGAGTAATTAGGGGTAGATGATGCAATTAAATACTTTGCAACCCGCTGTGGGTTCTAAGAGCGCTCGTCACCGCGTTGGTCGTGGTGTGGGTTCCGGTTGGGGCAAGACGGCCGGTCGTGGCCACAAGGGTCAAAAGTCCCGCGCCGGTGGCTTCCACAAGGTGGGCTTCGAAGGCGGTCAAATGCCGCTGCATCGTCGCTTGCCGAAGCGTGGTTTCACGTCTTTGACGCGTCGTTTCTGCGAAGAAGTTCGCTTGAACGAACTCCAAGGTTTGTCTGTGGAAGAAATTGATTTGGCTGTCTTGAAGGCTGCCAACATCGTTTCTGCTCGCGCTTTGTCCGCTCGCGTGATCCAATCCGGGGAAATTTCCCGTAAGGTCGTGTTGCGCGGCTTGAGCGCCACAAAGGGTGCCAAGGCTGCTATTGAAGCTGCCGGCGGCTCTGTGGAAGAGTAACTCGCTTTTTAGGAAGAACAACGTGGCGACCAGCCCTAGTTCCAATCAAGCAAGCGGCCCGAAGTACGGCGATTTGAAGCGCCGTATCATCTTCCTGCTGCTTGCTCTAGTCGTTTACCGCATCGGCGCTCACGTGCCGGTGCCGGGTATCGATCCCGACATGCTTTCCCGTTTGTTCCAGGAACAACAGGGAGGCATTCTCGGGCTGTTCAACATGTTCTCTGGTGGCGCTTTATCGCGCTTCTCAGTGTTTGCGTTGGGGATCATGCCGTACATCTCTGCATCCATTATTATGCAGATGCTGTCTTATGTGCTCCCCTCGCTTGAAAGTTTGCGTAAAGAAGGCGAATCTGGACGCCGTAAGATCACTCAATACACGCGCTATGGCACGTTGTTGTTGGGTGTATTCCAAGCGTTTGGTATCGCTGTCGCACTCGAAAGCCAAGCAGGCCTCGTGTTGGATCCGGGCTTTATGTTCAGATTCACATGTATCGTTTCCTTGGTGACGGGTACGATGTTTTTGATGTGGCTCGGTGAACAAATCACCGAACGCGGTTTGGGGAACGGTATCTCCATCATCATCTTCGCTGGTATCGTTGCCGGATTGCCCTCTGCAATCTCCGGTTTGTTCCAGTTGGTGAGCACGGGTGCTATCAGTCCCTTGTCTTCTATTTTTGTGATCGCCATTGTTGCGTTGGTGACGGCTTTTGTGGTCTTCATCGAACGCGGTCAACGTCGTATCACGGTGAACTATGCTAAGCGTCAGGTCGGCAATCGTCTCTATGGCGGTCAAACGTCCTACTTGCCTTTGAAGATGAATATGTCGGGTGTTATTCCTCCGATTTTTGCTTCTTCATTGATTTTGTTCCCGGCGACTTTGGCTGGTTGGTTTACAAGCGGAGACTCTACCCGTTGGATTCGTGACTTGGCTGCGGCCTTGTCACCTGGTCAACCGCTGTACACATTGCTTTACGCTGCAATGATTGTTTTCTTTGCCTATTTCTACACGGCTTTGGTTTTCAATCCGCGTGAAACGGCAGAGAATTTGAAAAAGAGTGGTGCGTTCGTCCCTGGTATTCGCCCCGGTGAACAAACGTCTCGCTACATCGATAAAGTGTTGTTGCGTTTGACGCTTGGCGGTGCGATTTACTTGGTGTTTGTCTGCTTGGTGCCGGAATTCTTGAACATGCGTTTCAACGTTCCGTTCTACTTCGGCGGTACATCGTTGTTGATCGTTGTGGTCGTGACGATGGACTTCATGAGCCAGGTTCAGGCATACATGATGTCGCAACAGTATGAGAATTTGCTCAAGAAGACTAACTTCAAGGGCTTTGGTTCTGCCGGAATGTAATTTCCGGTCGGACAAATGAATGAGTCCGCTCAAGGCCATACTTCACGCCTTGAGGGCACGCAGAATGAGGAGGAGAGCGATCTTCTCCCGATTCTGTCTCAGAAAAGTGAACTCTGGTGCACTACGTCAGGGTAAAACTTGAAGAGTCGGGAAAAAGAGAGTATCCTCTCGAACTTCCTGTCGTGTGGACAGCAATGATCCGTGTAAAACACGGTTGGAGATAACAATGAAGGTTAACGCTTCGGTCAAAAAAATGTGCCGCAAGTGCAAGATCATTAAGCGCAAAGGCGTTGTCCGTGTGATCTGCTCTGATCCGCGTCACAAACAGCGTCAAGGCTAAAGAGGTAAAAGATGGCTCGTATTGCCGGTATTAACATTCCGCCGAACCAACATGCCGAAATCGGTTTGACTGCCATTTATGGTATCGGCCGTTCTCGCGCTCGCGACATTTTGTCTAAAGTTGGCGTGGAATACACCAAGAAAATCAAGGATCTCGACGACGCTGAACTCGAACGCATCCGTGATGCGATCAGTCAGTACACCATTGAAGGTGACTTGCGTCGTGAAGTTCAACTCTCGATTAAGCGCCTCATCGACTTAGGCACTTATCGTGGTATGCGTCATCGTCGCGGCCTGCCCGTGCGTGGCCAACGTACTCGTACGAATGCTCGTACGCGTAAGGGCCCGAAGAAGGTTGGCGTCGCGCTTAAGAAGTAAACATTAAAGGATAACAATGGCTGGCAAAACTCCTAGCAGTCAGCAAGTTGCTCAGCAACGTGCTCGCAAGAAGGTGAAGAAGGTCGTTACGGAAGGGATCGCGCACGTTCACGCTTCCTTCAACAACACGATCATCACGATCACCGACCGCCAAGGCAACGCGATTGCCGCGTCGTCTTCTGGCGCACAAGGTTTTAAGGGCTCTCGTAAATCCACTCCGTTCGCCGCACAAGTTGCAGCCGAACATGCTGGTCGTATTGCTCTTGAATATGGTTTGAAGAATGTCGAAGTTCGCATCATGGGTCCTGGCCCCGGCCGTGAATCCAGCGTGCGTGCGCTCAATGCGCTTGGCATTCGTGTGACGTCGATTCAAGACGTGACCCCCATTCCTCACAATGGTGTGCGTCCGTCCAAGCGTCGTCGCGTCTAACTACTTTTTCTAATCCCGCGTCTGTTTATGAGGATAGACAGACTGAATGTGACTGTGATCACAGGATAAGAGAGGCATTTTAAATGGCACGATATACCGGTCCCAAACTCAAGCTCGCGCGCCGCGAGGGTTGTGACCTTAATTTGAAGAGCGCGCGTCGTTCCTTGTCGAGCAAAGTCGGCAAGGGTACCGATACGATCACCAAACCGGGCCAGCACGGTAAAACTTCCGGTGCTCGTCAATCGGGTTACGCCGCCCAATTGCGTGAAAAGCAAAAGGTGCGTCGCATGTATGGCGTTCTCGAACGCCAATTCCGTCGTTACTTCGCCGAAGCCCAACGTGAACAGGGCCATACCGGTGAAGTGCTTCTCGACTTGCTCGAAAGCCGTTTGGACAACGTTGTTTATCGCATGGGTTTCGGTTCTACCCGTGCTGAAGCTCGCCAATTGGTGAGCCACTGCGCCGTTTTGGTCAATGGTAACAAGGTGAACATTCCTTCTTACCGTGTCAAACCCGGTGATGTTATCTCTATTCGCGAAAAGTCCCAAAAGCAAGCCCGTATTACGGAAGCTTTGGAACTCGCCGCTCAAGTCGGTTTCCCGTCTTGGGTTTCTGTTGACGCGAAGAAGTTCGAAGGCACGTTTAAGGCCCTTCCGGCCCGCGACGAAATTTGTCAAGACGTTGACGAATCCTTGGTCGTCGAATTCTATTCTCGTTAATAGTCAGTCGGACGGCACATTCGGTGTAGTGCGCGCGAATGTGTCGATCCTGCTAAAATTCGTGCGATCGGTCCTGTTGGGGCGCCGATCGCATTTCATCTACATAGCCCCAGACCATCCATCAGCCTTATCGGTGTAACGAGCCGAGGGTATTGAAAAGGACAGTCTACAAAATGGCCAATACTACTTTGTTGAAGCCGACCACCATTGAAGCTGTGGTTGACGAAAACAATCCTAATCTTGCAGTTATCACCCTTGAACCTTTTGAACGTGGCTACGGTCATACCTTGGGTAATGCACTTCGCCGTATTTTGCTCGCTAGCATGGTCGGCTATGCTCCCACGGAAGCTCAAATTGCGGGTGTTGTTCATGAATACTCCCAAATTGATGGCGTTCTCGAAGATGTCGTTGATATCCTCTTGAACTTAAAGGGAGTGGTCTTCAAGCTTGAAGGTCGCGACGAAGTGACCTTGACGCTTCGCAAGAGCACCGAAGGTGTTGTGACGGCTGCTGATTTTGATTTGCCCCATGACGTGACCGTTATCAATCCGGATCATGTTATTGCTCACTTGGCTGCCAATGGTAAGTTGGATATGCAAGTGAAGGTGGAAAAGGGTCGCGGTTACCAACCTGGTGATATGCGTGCCTTCCGTGATGACTATTCCAAGACCACAATCGGTCGTATCATCATGGATGCCTCCTTTAGCCCGATCCGCCGTGTCGCCTATGAAGTGAGCGCTGCTCGTGTGGCTCAACGCACTGACCTTGATAAACTCGTCATGACGATCGAAACCAATGGTGCTATTGAACCGGAAGAAGCTTTACGCGAAGCCGTTTACATCTTGCAAGACCAATTGACGGTCTTCGGTTCCATCAAGAGCGAACAAGCCGGTAAGGCCGCTCAGGAAGAAGATGTCAACAACCCGCCGCCGCTTGATCCGATTCTCATGCGTCCGGTTGATGACCTCGAGTTGACAGTTCGTTCTGCCAACTGCTTGAAGGGTGAACAAGTCTTCTATATTGGTGACTTGATTCAACGCACTGAAAACGAATTGCTCAAGACGCCGAATCTTGGCCGCAAGTCCTTGAATGAAATCAAGGAAGTGTTGGCTGCTCACGGTTTGACCTTGGGCATGAAGTTGGAAAACTGGCCTCCCGCCGGTCTTGACCAACACTAATTTTGGCATCACTTGCCAAATGAAGGACGAGAGAATAAAATCTCGTCCTTCGGGTCTTCTTTGACCCGTATATACCCGCCCGCCGAGATGTCTCGGATAGAAGAAGATGGGAAAGAGCTCCGTCAATGGAGCTGAAAGACTAACTTTTATAGGAAAAAATAAAAATGCGTCACCGTCATGGTTTACGTAAGCTGAATCGTACCAGCGCCCACCGTTTGGCTATGCTCCGCAACATGATGAATTCTTTGTTGCGTCACGAAGCCATCAAAACCACGTTGCCCAAGGCTAAAGAATTGCGTCGCGTCGTTGAACCGATGATCACGCTCGCTAAGGTTGACACTGTTGCTAACCGCCGTTTGGCTTTCGCTCGTTTGCGCGATCGCGAAATGGTTACGAAGCTCTTTACCGTCCTCGGCCCGCGCTTTGCGGCTCGCAACGGCGGTTATACCCGCATCTTGAAGATGGGTTTCCGCGTTGGCGATAACGCCCCGATGGCTTACATGGAATTGGTTGAAAAGACCGCCCCGGTTGTTGAAGCCACCGAAGAAGCTAAGAAAGCTGAATAATTTGAACGCTAAACGTTCAGGTTAATGGAAGGGGAGTTCGCTGTAGAACTTCCCTTTTTTCGTTCTCACCTCTCAAATGAAACTGAATTTACCTCCTGCTTTAGGCAATGTTGGGCAACTTCTGCTCGGTATTGTTTTCATGTCGTTTGGAATCTGTTTAATTTCAGCCGTACACCTTGGTACAACGCCAATTAGCAGTCTGCCTTGGGCACTCTCTAAAATCAGCGGCTTAACATTTGGAACGACTACCTTTTTATGCAATATTGTTTTTCTGTGCATCCAAATTCTTTTGCTGCGTAAAGAATTTTCGAAACTGAATTTTTTACAAATTCCATTGGTTTTTCTGTTTAGCTTATGTACTGACTTTTGGATGTGGTTTTTGTCCGGTATCCATTCCGATAGCTATTGGTTGTTACTCTTGTTGTCGCTTGTCGGTAATGCATTTTTGGCTTTGGGCGTTGCTTTTGAAATTCGGTCAAAAAGTATTCCTCTGCCGGGTGAGGGTCTCGTGATTGCAGTATCAGTGGTCAGCCGTCAGCCTTTTTACCGCATTAAAATCGGCAATGATGTCACGATGGTCGTTTTAGCCGCGATTCTTGGATGGTTCTTCCTTAATGAAATTTATGGAATTCGCGAAGGTACTGTGATATCGGCTTTTTTGGTTGGTATCCTCGTGAAATTTATTTCTAAATTCCTTGATCGGATTTGGCCCATAAAATAATTTTGTTTAGACATGGATATGACAGAACTCACAAGTGAAAGAATTGACAAATGGCTGTGGGCCGCACGATTTTTCAAAACGAGAAGTTTGGCGCAGGAAGCCGTCGAGCTAGGGCGGGTAAAGCTCAATGGTGAGCGCATTAAACCCGCTAAAGAAGTCAAACTATCAGATAAGTTGGAAATTCATCGCGGAGAGGATGTTTTCGAGGTGTTGGTGGCCGGTTTCAGTCTACAAAGAGGACCGGCTTCAGTTGCCCGAGAGCTTTATATGGAGACCGAAGAAGGGCAGCGTCGACGTGAGGAGCGAGCGGCGCTTCGTAAATTGGCTGTTGAACCCGCTTTGGACAGAACCTCCAAAGGACGACCTACGAAGCGCGAGGGGCGCGAATTAAGACGCTTGAGAGGCTATTAAAATAATGCCGCCTGGAAATTTCAGGCGGCATTGTTAAAAGGTCGTTTTAGAGACTAACCGGTGTGTCTTTGAGCCAACGAGCGACATCCAATGCACAATACGTGAGGATACCGTCGGCGCCGGCGCGCTTAAAGCACATCATGGTTTCAAGCGTGAACTTCTTTTCATCGATATAGCCTGCAGCGGCTGCGGCTTTCAAAAGGGCATATTCGCCGCTGACGTGATAGGCAAAAGTCGGCGCTTGGAATTCATCCTTGACACGACGCAGAACATCTAAGTAGGGTAGGCCCGGTTTGACCATAACCATGTCGGCACCCTCTTCCAAATCTAAACCCACTTCCCAGAGAGCTTCATCGCTGTTGGCTGGATCCATTTGGTAGACCGCTTTATTGCTTTTACCAAGGTTGGCTGCAGAGCCTACGGCATCACGGAAGGGGCCATAGAAAGCACTGGCATATTTAGCCGAATAAGCCATGATACGGGTATGGATGAAACCCTCTTTATCCAAAGCTTCGCGGATAACGCCGATGCGACCGTCCATCATGTCACTGGGAGCTACTACGTCAGCGCCTGCTCGGGCTTGAGCTAGCGATTGCTGAACGAGCATTTCAATGGTTTCGTCATTGAGAATATAGCCCGTTTCGTCAATTAAACCGTCTTGGCCGTGGGTTGTGTAGGGGTCAAGTGCTACGTCACACATAACTCCCAATTGCGGGAATTTTTCCTTGAGCATACGAACGACTCTTGGAATCAAACCGTCAGGATTGGCGGCTTCGCGGCCATCGGGTGTTTTCAGATGATCTTCGATTGCCGGGAAAAGAGCGATCATAGGAATGCCCAGATCAACCATTTCCTGAGCTACTTTGCAAAGTTCATCAGGCGTCATTCGTTCGACTCCCGGCATGGTCGGAACGGCTTGGCGACGGCCTTCACCTTCCATGACAAAAACCGGCAAAATCAAATCTGAAGCCGTCAGCGTGTTTTCGCGCATTAAGCGGCGAGAGAATTCATCATGACGCATGCGACGCATACGCTTTTGAGGATAATGACCTAAGACGTGCATTTATCAGTGTCCTATTAAAAATAACGTCAGGCGGAAAGTTCTTCGCGACGAATCCAACGCAAAAGTGTTTCGCGCAATTCGTCAACACCTTCCCGTTTCAAACCTGAAAAAAGCTGAACAGAAACATGGGGTCCGATTTCTGCTGCGCGGGCTCTTACTTTGTATAGTGTTTCTTTTTTTGCCTGGTTGTTGAGCTGATCACTTTTATTGAGTAAAAAGTGCATCCTAACCGGGCGGGTATTTAAAAAATCAATAACCCATTCATCGGTGGGCATAAAAGGACGTCGGGCATCCATGACAACCACGATACCAGTGAGCGTATCCCGAGAGGCTAAATAACCGCCAATTAATTCCGACCAGGTCTTTCGTGTACCTTCGGCGGCTTTGGCAAAGCCGTAGCCGGGTAGGTCCACAAGCGAGGCAACGCGTTGTCGGTGACCGTGTTCGTCTTTTTCACTGAGATCAAAAAAATTGATCAGTTGTGTGCGTCCTGGAGTCTTTGAGGCAAAAGCCAGACGTCCCTGACGTGTCAGAACGTTAATGGTGGTCGATTTCCCCGCATTAGAGCGTCCGGCAAAGGCAATCTCCGGAACGTCTCCGACGGGCAAGCCTTGAAGCTGCGAGACAGAAAGGCGAAATCGGGCGCTATCGAATAAACTCAAAACGTGTTCCTCGTAATTTTTATTGGGTTGACATATTAGATCGCCAATCTTATGCGTAGTTTAAGTTTTGGGCAAATAAAACCCGAAGCTAAACTTCGGGTTTTAGACTCAGGCAACGCTGACAAAGGACCACATGATCAGTAAGACGAGCTGTCCGGTCAAAATTCTCAAAAACATAGCCAAGGGGTAAACCGTTGAGTAGGCAACAGCAGAAGAGTTTTTCTCTGACAATGTGGCTGCGTAGGCAAGGGTGGGCGGATCAGTCGTTGCACCTGCCATTAAACCCACAATGCTATGGTAGTTGATGTGAAAAAAGTGTCTGGCAATACAGCCCACTGTTAAAAGCGGAATGATTGTCACCAACAGACCTAAAACAACATAAAGAGGGCCGTTACCAACTAAAAGCGCGTCCACAAAATTTTCACCGGCAGCCAGTCCCACGCTGGCAAGGAAAAGAGAAATGCCTAATTCGCGTAGCATTAGGTTGGCCGAAGAAGTCGTATAAGTGACCAGACGGAATAAAGAACCGAACCGCCCAAGCAAAATCGCAATAATAAGCGGACCGCCCGCTAAGCCAAGTTTTAACGGAACGGGCATACCGGGGATGACAATTGGAAGAGAGCCAAAGAGAATGCCCACGGCAATGCCAATGAAGATAGCAATCAGATTGGGGTGTTCCAATCGCTTGATCTTATTGCCTAAACGATCTTCCAATCGTTTGATGGAATTGACTGGGCCTACGCAATACAGTTCATCGCCCATTTGAATATGCAGATTTTGATACGGGAAAAGCTGCATACCTGCTCGATAAACGCGGGTGATATTGACTCCGTCAGAATGACTTAAATGCAAATCGGCAACGGTCAGTCCGTTTATTTCCGTACGAGTAACCGATAGGCGTTTGCTGGTGATGGGGGAGTGCTCCGTTGCCAGATCTGCCTTTTTATCTTCTTCGCCGAAAAACGCCACAATGGCGTCCTTATTTTCTTCCCCGGAGACGATGCGCACAACGTCGCCCACATGAACCAGAGATTCAGAACTGGGGCTGGAAATAACTCCGTCATGCAAAATGCGTGAACAGATAAACGGACGAGCAATAAAGGCGCGGATGTCTCCAATGCTTCGACCTTCTAGCGCCCGGTTTGTGACGCACACGTGAAAGAAAATAGAAACGTGGTTGGAGGCTTTTTCTTCCGCTTCCCAATGCTGGTCTTCTTCCTTCATGTCAATTTTGAAGATAAAACGGAGGGCAATGGCGGTACCGATGATACTCACCACACCAAGCGGGTAGGCACACGCATAAGCCACCGCAATGTCTTCACCTTGGTAATTGAGTTGAGCAAGGGCCTCTTGGGTGGCACCCAAACCCGGCGTGTTTGTGACGGCACCGTAATGAACTCCGAGCATCTGAGCCAGGGAAAGCGTGTCAGAGAAGCAAAAGTAAAGGACAATCGTAACAATGACGCTTAAAACGACTGCGAGCACCATCAGTCCGTTTAAAACGATTCCTCCGCTTTTAAAGGATGAAAAGAAAGACGGCCCCACTTGCAAACCGATAAAAAAGACAAAGAGAATGAGTCCGAAGTCACGAATAAAACCCAGAACAGTGGGATCGACCTTCATGCCGAGATAGTTGAGCAAAAGGCCTGTAAATAAAACAAAGGTAACACCGAGAGAGACCCCGAAAATTTTTATTTTGCCCAGCGCCATTCCCAACGCAATAACGATGGAATAGGCTAGCAAAATGTGAGCGATCGAATTCGGGGTGGAAAATAATGCAATAAGCCAATCCATGGTGGTAAATCAGCTATTAATACAAAAAAGATGCAAAGCAATTTACCACTGATGAACTAGCTCGTATATAGAAAAAATCCCTAATTTCTCAATAAGTTAAAAGACTTAAGGCAGATTAGATATCGGCAGGGACGATTTCGTTTGTCCAAAGATCTTCCAAGGAATCCCGTCTGCGAATTAATTGCGATGTTTTGCCACTAACCAGGACTTCAGCGGGCAGTCTTCTGGAGTTATAACGCGAAGCCATACTCATGCCATAGGCGCCTGCCATTGTTACGGCTAAAAGTTCTCCGGCTTGAGCGGGCAGGACGCGGTCTCTGGCGAGCCAGTCGCTGGATTCACAAACCGGTCCTACAACATCAAAGAGTACTTCGGGACAATCACTCTGTCGGATGGGCAACACCGGCATCCAAGCGGCATAAAGAGCCGGACGAATCAGATCGTTCATGCCGGCATCGGTAATCAGAAAGTGTTTAACCGGCGTTGTCTTGACATATTGCACAGAACACAAAAGAAGACCGGCAGCCGCGACAATGGAACGGCCCGGCTCCATGACGATTCTCAAGTGATCAAAACCGCTTTGGGTCAATCGGCTTTTTAAACCGAGAACAAGATTTTCAATGGGTTCGACTGTTTCATCCCGATAACAGACGCCGACGCCGCCCCCGAAATCAATGTCTTTTAGTTCAATTCCGGCGGCACGAAGCTTCTTTAGTAAATCCAATAGCCTGTCGCAGGCATCAAAATACGGCTCAAAAGAGGTCAGTTGAGAGCCGATATGACAGTCTATTCCGGCAAGTTCAACAGATTCACAAACAGCGGCTCGTTTCAATAAGCCGAAGGCACTGTAAAAATCAACGCCAAACTTATTGGTCTTTAATCCTGTGGAAATATAGGGGTGAGTGTGCGCGTCAACATCAGGATTAACGCGGAAATAAACCCGAGGTCTGCAATGCATCTGAGCGGCAATTTTTGCCAGGCGTTCAAATTCCGGTTCACTTTCAATGTTGAAAACCCCAACCCCAGCGGACAACGCCACTCGAATTTCTTCCTCAGTTTTTCCCACTCCGCTAAAAACGATTTTTTTAGGATCAGCTCCGATCTGCAGAACTCTAGCCAATTCTCCCAGAGAGACAATGTCAAATCCCCATCCTCTCTTTTGAAGAATTTTCAGAATGGCCAGGTTGGAATTCGCCTTGACGGCGTAACACAACTTGTGGGCTATATTGCCGAAAGCCGTCTCATACTTTTGCGCAGCCTCTTCAATGGTTTGACGTGAGTAGACGTACAAAGGCGTGCCGTATTGGCTAGCCAAGTCACAGAGCGCCACCTCCTCACAGTATAGTGACGAGGCGCGGTAGGAAAAATGAGCGGACGGCAGAGAACACATGGTACTTGACTATTCAGGTACGTTGAGGGGATCGGCTTCGATATCCGAAACCGATTCCTGCGGAGCCTGTCCGCGGTCGGGTAAATAAAGATCACCTTTAATGCCGCAGGCCGTCAAAAGAACGGCGGCAGCCAAAATCGCTAAAATCTGTCTCATGTTTTGCATGTATTAACGGTTAAAAATGACGGAAACGGAGTTTATCGAACTCGCAGAGTCAACTTTACAACGAATCCAATCGGCTGTCGAAGCGGTCGATGACGATTTAGACGTTGATCGTCAGGGCAATGTTTTGACCATAGAATTTGATGACGGCTTTCAAATTGTCATCAATAGTCAGACACCGACTCAACAGTTGTGGCTTGCAAGCGTAAAAGGTGGCCATCACTACGAACGAAATGCCGGAGAGTGGCTTGACACTTGCACCAGACGAAGTATTTTCAAAGATCTGTCTTCGCTATTGACGCAAAAGCTCGGCCGAGTGGTCGAGCTTGTCGCGTAAGACGGATATTCGTTAGAAAATCTGATCACGGATTGTTTCTGTGATCGGATCTACTTCACCCGGCGTGCTTGTTTCCCCAAGTCCTAGGGTTTGGACTGTATCGCCAACCTGATCCGCGTAGAAAGGCTGACCGTTGATCTCAACGACATCAGCTGGCTGGGGGCGGTAGTATTCAGGCGCATTCTTTAAAACGGCCTTCATGTAATTGACCCACACAGGCAAGACAAGTCCTGCGCCGTAGGCGTTGGCACCAAGCGATTTCGGTTGATCGTAACCCATCCAGCCCACCGCGGTGATTTCACCGGCGTAGCCTGCAAACCACGCGTCAAGAGCATCATTGGTCGTACCGGTTTTAACTCCCATGTCTTCACGCTTTAATGCGTTGCCGGCACGGCGACCCGTTCCGCGAACGGCCACACCATGCAACAAAGAGTTCATTACATAAGCGTTTCTGGCATCAATGGTGCGCGGTGCACCGTCACCAACCTTGGCATTGTGCGCTTGCATCAGTACGTTGCCTTCTGAGTCAGTGACTTTTTCAATTAAGTAAGGTTGCACTAAATAGCCACCGTTAGCGAAAACGGAGTAGCCGGCTACCATTTCCCAGGGTGTAACGGAACCGACCCCCAAAGCCATGGTCAAAAGCGGTGGATGATTCTTCGGGTCAAAGCCAAAACGGGAAATATACTGCTGAGCGTAATAAGGATCGATAGCCTGGACGATTCTAATCGAGACCAAGTTCTTGGAGCGGGCAATCGCATCGGCCAGCGTCATCGGACCGTCGTATTTACGATCATCGTTTCTCGGCTCCCAAAGTTTGCCTCCGGTTAAACGCGGATCAATGGAAAGCGGAGCATCATTAATGATGGTTGCCGGGGTAAAGCCTTTATCGAGAGCCGCAGAATAGATAAAGGGTTTGAAACTCGAACCCGGCTGACGCCAAGCTTGAGTGACGTGATTGAATTGATTAATCTTGAAATCAAATCCACCCACCAGCGAATAAATAGCGCCGGTATTGAAGTTAGCTGAAATAAAGGCGCTTTCTACGGCAGGAATTTGTCCCAAAGACCATTTGCCCTTGTTGTCCTGAGTGACACGCACCACGGCACCGACTCGTAATTCTTTTTCCTTGTATCGGCCTTTAAGCGTTTTGCCCTTTTGAGCAATAAAGCGTTGAGCAAAAGCAAAACCCTTGGCATCTAAAGAGACCGTTTCACCGTTATAGAGTTGAACGGTCATTAATTTCGGCGTTAATTGCGTGACTACGCCCGGCAAAAGATTGGAGCTGGAAATCACCTTTGATAAAGCCATTCGGATATTAGCTTCACGTGTGTCTTCGTGGGAAATATCGGCATAGCCTTCCACACCGCGATAACCGTAGCGGCGATCGTACTCAATCATGTTTTGCCGAACGGTATTGCTGGCGATTAATTGATCACGGCTTCTGATGGTTGTGTAGACATTGATGCCCTGGTCATAAATAGTGTCTTTGAAATACGGCAGCATCAGCATGCGGGCGAGTTCAGCAATGTAACCGGCGTGCAACTCTTGAGTCTGCAGTTGTGTTTTTTGTTGTTCGGCGGTGCTTTGACGAACTTCAATCGGTTGAGCTATGGCTGAAGCATAGGTGATCTCATCGATGTAGCCCAAATTGAACATACGGCCCAAAACGTAATTGCGGCGCATCGTGGCACGGCGCATATTCACCAACGGGTTATAAGCACTCGGAGCAACGGGCAGACCGGCTAAGACGGCGGCCTCCGAAATAGAAAGATCTCGGAGATCCTTTCCAAAATAGGTTTTCGCGGCACTGCCGAAACCGTAAGAGCGGTGACCTAAGAAGATTTGGTTGGCATAGACCTCAAAAATCTTGTCTTTGGAGAGGTTTTGTTCAATTTTGAAAGCCAATGCGACTTCGTACAGCTTACGGGTATAGCTTCTTTCAGAACTTAAGAAAAAGTTTCTTGCCACCTGCATTGTGATGGTACTGCCGCCTTGTCCACGGCGGCCGGTGATGAGGTTGGCGAGCGCGGCGCGCGCAATTCCCATGAATTCAATGCCAGAATGTTCATAAAAACCATTATCTTCAGCAGCAAGGATCGCTAACTTGACGTGCCGAGGAATTTCGTCAAACGGAACGTAATCACGGCGCTCTTCACCAAATTCGCCGATTAAATCACCGTCGGCAGTGTAAATACGCAGGGGCACTTTGGGACGGTACTGAGTTAAAGCATCAATGGGTGGCAGTTGATAGTAGACAACGGAAAAGACAACAAGTCCCATGCCGATAGCCGCTCCTGCACCGCAGAAACCGGAGATGGCCAACCACTTTAGCGCTTTTTTGAACCAAGATTTTTGAGTTTTATTTGTCTTCATATCAGTCAGAGAATTCGGGACAGTCGGGCCAAGGAGAAAAAATGAAAAAGGGGAATAAATAAACTGATCTTGAACCAGCAACCGAACGGACAGAATACTACCGTTTTAGGGGGTATTTTGCGAGCACTTAACAAAAAAATAGCGTAACAAATTTAAGGAGATATGAAAAAAAGTCGACGAAGCGAGCGCCTTTTTGCCAAAATTCGCTATGCTTTCAACTTTCTTTTCAAGATTAGCGCAGAAAAATGGTCGATATTTATCAACACAGTTTTAAGGTTGGTCCGGAGTCCATTGATATTTTGAAACATGTCAATAATCGGGAGTATCTTCGTTGGATGGAAAATGCGGCGATGGCTCACGCCGCTTCATTGGGTTGCGGAGCTAAGGAATGTTTAGAGCGTGGCGAGGTCTGGGTTGCCAGGGAACATTGGATTGAGTACCTAAGACCGTGCTACGAAGGCGATGAACTAACCATTTATTCTTGGGTTGAAACCCTTTCCGGTCCCCGATCGCTTCGCCGCTATGCGATTAAACGCGGCTGTCGCGTGGTTAGCCTCGGTGCAACCGAATGGGTTTATATCAACTACAAAACCGGTCACGTTATGGATGTGCCTGACGATATTGCCGAACGTTTTGAAATCATCGCCAACGATGATCAACGATTGACAGATTTAGGGATTGCCCGTGGTGTTCGATATGAACCGCATTATTAAATGGGCAGGAGTTAATCTCAGCGTATAATTGAAAAACTCTGAATGCTTATTCAGTTTATTGATATTGATTGCCGAAAAAGGAATCACGAGTGAGTGATTTTGTAACAGTTCAAGACGTAACTTTTGGATACGGCCGTCGTGTCATTCTCGATGATGTGACGCTGCATTTTGGCCGTGGACAGGTTGTGGCCATTATGGGCGGCTCGGGTATGGGGAAGACGACGCTTTTAAAATTAATAGGCGGAATTGAGACCCCGGACAAGGGCGCGATTTTTATTGATGGCGAGCCACTGGATACGTCAGATAAAGAAAAACTTTATGCGCAACGTCGACGCATGGGGATGCTCTTTCAATTTGGAGCACTCTTTACCGATATGTCTGTGTTGGATAACGTTGCCTTCCCACTGCGCGAGCAGACAAAGCTCAGTGAAGAATTGATTATTCGAATGGCGTTGATGAAATTAAATGCCGTCGGCCTTCGTGGTGCGGCTGATTTGATGCCCAGCGAAATTTCTGGTGGGATGTCGCGTCGTGTGGCACTGGCTCGTGCAACAGCCCTGGATCCAGAACTTATCATGTATGACGAACCGTTTGCCGGGTTGGATCCGATTTCTATGGGGGTGACTGCTCGGCTGATCCGTGATTTAAATGATGCCCTCAATGCGACGAGCATCATTGTCACGCACGATGTGCCGGAGACTTTTGCTATCGCCGATTATGTCTACATGATTTCGTCAGGACGGATCGCTGCAGAAGGAACTCCGCAGGAGTTATCCGCTTCGACTGATCCTTACGTTCGTCAATTTATTGATGGTGCTCCGGACGGTCCGGTGGCTTTCCATTATCCGGCCGAGCCGATTGCAGAAGAATTTGGAGTACACGCACCATGAATGCATTGATTGATTTAGGCGCCTGGACTCTGGAACAAGTCCGCCATGTCGGACGAATGGCCATTTTTGCGCTGCAGCTTTTTAAAGAGTTGCCCGCCTCTTTGGCCCGTTTTTGGCTTGTGGTTCAACAAATTCACTTCATCGGTAACTACTCCCTGCTGATTATTGCTGTTTCAGGGTTGTTTGTCGGATTTGTCTTGGCGCTCCAGGGATACTACATTTTGGTCAGTTACGGTAGTGAGCAAGCCTTAGGTGTCATGGTTGCTCTGTCATTGGCTCGTGAACTGGGACCGGTTGTGGCGGCGCTGCTTTTTGCTGGACGGGCGGGTACTTCATTGACGGCTGAAATCGGCTTGATGCGAGCCGGAGAGCAGGTGGCCGCAATGGAAATGATGGGCGTTGATCCGGTTCGCCGTGTGTTGGCGCCTCGTTTCTGGGGCGTGTTGATTTCATTACCGCTTTTGGCTTGTATTTTTACCGCTGTTGGTATTTTCGGCGCTTGGATTGTCGGCGTTGTGATGATTGGGGTCGATGGCGGTGCATTTTGGTCACAGATGCAAGCCGGTGTGGATGTGTTTTCAGACGTAGGCAATAGTGTTATCAAATCTGTGGTTTTCGCTGTTGCAGTAGGATTAATTTCTCTTTATCAAGGCTACAACGCAAGACCGACTCCGGAAGGCGTCTCACGTGCGACGACTCGTACGGTGGTCATTTCTTCGTTGATGGTTTTAGGGCTCGACTTCATTATGACAGCCCTGATGTTCTCGGTTTAGAAAGGGGTTTTCGATGGAACGAAAAGCAGATCGCAAACGCGGAGTTGAGCTCATGGTGGGGCTTTTTGTTGTTGCCGGCTTTGCCGCGTTGCTTTTTACAGCACTTCAGGCCGCCAATTTGGGAAGTTTTTCATGGTCTCAGAAAACCTATACGGTGGAGGCAATGTTTGACAATATCGGTGGTCTGAAACCCAGAGCGCCGGTAAAAAGCGCTGGTGTTGTCATCGGCCGCGTTGAGAGCGTGAATTTTGATAACGAACTCTTCCAAGCTCGCGTGACAATGACAATTGACTCGCAATATCAGTTCCCAACGGATACGGAAGCACAAATTTTAACTTCCGGTCTTCTGGGCGAACAATACATCGGATTTGTTGCCGGTGCCGATGAAGAAGTTTTGGAAACAGGCGGCAAGATTCGTCGTACGCAGTCGGCCATGGTTCTAGAGCAGATGATCAGCAAATTCATGTACAGTTTTGTAGAAAATAAAGATAAGGAATAATCCGGCTATGAAGACTACGCTCAAACGCTCTCTTATAGCTATCGTGCTGAGTTCGGCCCTGGCCTCCTGTGCGGTGGTGCCGCCGAATTCCGGCGAAAATCCCAACGATCCCTGGGAAACATTTAATCGTCAGACACATGCTTTCAATATGACGATGGATGAGTATGTGCTTCATCCTATCGCCCAAGGTTACGCGGATTATGTGCCGACTCCGATTCAAGACGGTGTGAGTAACTTTTTCTCCAATTTGGGTGAACCGGGCAATATGCTCAACAATTTCCTGCAAGGGAAATTTAAAGAAGGTGCGGTGAGTTTTGCCCGTTTTCTGATCAATTCCACGGTCGGTATTGCCGGACTTTTCGATGTGGCCTCCCACATGAACTTGGAGTACGCCCCTGAAGATTTTGGTGAAACTTTGGGCACCTGGGGAGTGGGACCGGGCCCTTACATTGTTTGGCCATTCTTGGGACCGAGTACCGCCAGAGATACCGCCTCTATTCCTGTGGATTGGGCAACGGATCCGACGACATATATTTTCTGGGATAGGAGTGAACGTTATCCGTATGCGGTGGGCTTGGGTGTTCTGAAAGTCGTCGATACTCGAGCAAAATTGTTGGCAACGGATGCAATGCTGCAAACAGCTTTGGATCCCTATGTTGCAGTTCGTGAAGCTTATTTGCAAAATCGTGAGAACCTCGTCTGGGACGGCAATCCTCCGTTAGTGCTGATTGAAGACGAGTTTGAAGACGAGGATTACGAAGATTAAAGGAGAAAATCCTATGTTGCGTCGTGCTTTTATGGCCATTGTCGGGTGTTTGGCGCTGACTTGTGTTGCGTTGCCTGCAGCCTCATCTCCGAGTACACAATCTCCCGAAGAGTTCGTTCTTAAGGTTTCCAATGAAATTTTGGATGCAATTAAGAAAGATCCCAAACTGCAACAAGGCGAAAAAAAGGCAGTAGAAGCCTTAGTTGATGAAAAAATGATGCCTGCGGTCGATTTCTTGCGAATGACCCGTATGGCTGTTGGTCCAAAATGGCGCGAAGCAACGCCCAAACAGCGTGAGCAATTGCAGCATTTGTTCCGCGAAACGCTCATTCAAGTTTATTCCGGCGGACTTAGCATGGCTAAAGACCAAAAAGTTCGTATTTTGCCTCGCGGACAAAATGACGGAACCGAAGCCATTGTCAGAACGGGGATGAGTTCTATTTCTGATCCCGGTAAACCGGAAGTGCAGATGGTTTATCGTCTTCGCAATATCAAAGATCAAGGTTGGAAGGTTATTGATGTTAATGTCGAAGGCGTATGGCTTGTCAGCAATTACCGTAACCAGTACGGCAATATCGCTGCGCAGGAAGGTATTGAAGGATTGATTCGTCGAATGCAGGAGCGTGTGAATCATCCTGAATCGGCCAAGAAGTAAGAAAAATGTGGAAGTTGCCCGGGGATGAAATCCCGGGCGATGAAATTTAATATGAGAATTGATCAAGAAACGGTAACGTTTGAGGATATCGGGCATTGGGAAGAGTTGGCCCAGCGGGCTCTGGGCCAATCAGACGCTGTGTTTGATTGCTCTGGGGTCCGAAACGCCGACAGCGCTCTTTTGGCCTTGATCCTGAAGTGGCTTCAACAAGCTCAACAGCAACACTTGCAAGCACGAATTGTCAATTTGCCAGAAGGCATGTGGAGTTTGGCTAAGCTTTACGGAGTTCGAGAACTGATTCGTCCGTATTGCGAAAAGACCACCGCAGCTCGGATCTAATCAATTGAAAATTTTGGCAACAAAATTATTCGTTGGAAGGCAGATAAAAAATCATTTTTTATTATGATTAAACAGGTACGTCGTTGGCGGCTCTGAGATAAATCAAAAAGCTATGGAAAAACTGAAAGTTACAGGCGGCTGTCGCCTCAAAGGTGAAGTAAAAGCATCGGGTGCAAAAAATGCGGCTTTGCCGATTTTGGCGGCTTCTCTTTTAACCGCCGATGATTTGGTCTTGCATAACGTGCCGCACCTGTCGGATATTCGGACAATGGGCAAATTGCTGAGCGGCTTGGGTATGACCGTTGAACGACCGTCAGATACCGAAACAGTAAGACTTAATGCGAAGAGTCTAACGACATTGACAGCCCCCTACGAGCTTGTGAAAACGATGCGAGCCTCTATCGTGACTTTAGGACCGATGCTTGCCCGTTTCGGTGAGGCAAGAGTGTCACTGCCGGGTGGCTGCGCTATTGGTGCCAGGCCGGTTGATCAGCATATTAAGGGCTTGCAAACCTTAGGCGCTGAAGTCGTGATTGATCACGGTTATGTGGTGGCTAAAGCCAAACGATTGAAGGGGGCTCATATTGTTACCGATATGGTGACGGTAACCGGTACGGAAAATCTTTTGATGGCTGCCACGCTTGCAGAAGGGACAACGGTTATCGAAAATGCCGCGCGTGAACCGGAAGTGGTGGATTTGGCTAATTGCCTGATTGCCATGGGCGCAAAAATCCGTGGAGCTGGAACGCCGGTTATAGAAGTAGAAGGTGTGTCAGAGCTGCACGGAGCGACTCATTCTGTTTTACCTGATCGTATTGAGACGGGCAGTTTTTTGGTGGCTGCATTGATGACCAGAGGCGATGTGACAGTGACACACGCCGCTCCCCACACACTTGATATTGTGTTGGAAAAATTAAGAGAAGCGGGGGCAACGGTTCAGACCGGTGATGATTGGATTCGTGTGAGTATTGATAAGCGTCCCCAGGCTGTGAGCGTGCGGACGGTCCCTCACCCGGGATTCCCGACAGATATGCAAGCGCAATTTATGGCTCTTGATACCATTGCTGAAGGCACCGGTCGAATTACTGAAACCATTTTTGAAAATCGTTTCATGCATGTTCCCGAACTTCAAAGGCTTGGAGCCAACATTACAGTTGATGGCCACACGGCTGTGGTGACAGGGGTAGAAGCGTTGTCAGGGGCTAATGTAATGGCCACAGATTTGCGAGCTTCCGCTTCCCTGGTTATTGCCGGTCTTGTAGCCAAGGGTGAAACAATAGTCGATCGTATTTACCATTTGGATCGTGGATACGATCATATGGAAGTAAAATTGGCTGCGTTGGGCGCTCAGATTGAGCGTATTGCCTGATGCAAGGATTTAAAAAAGGAAAGCACTATGCAAGACTGCATCTTTTGCAAAATCATCAAGGGAGAGATTCCTTGTAAAAAAGTTTATGAAGATGAGGATGTGTTGGCGTTTCATGATATTAATCCTTCAGCGCCGATTCATTTTTTGCTGATTCCTAAAAAACATTTGGTGTCTTTGGCTGAAGCTCAGCCCGAGGACACACCCCTTTTGGGTAAAATGCTCGCTTTGGTACCTCAATTGGCCAAGGAGCAGGGCTGCCAGAATGGTTTCCGTGTCGTGATCAATACCGGTCGCGACGGCGGTCAGGAAGTCGGCCATTTGCATATTCATGTCATGGGTGGCCCGCAACCGTGGCCGCGTAGGAGTTAAAAGATGGGAAGTTTTTCCATTTGGCACTGGTTGATCGTTTTAGTGATCGTCGTGTTGGTTTTTGGTACGAGCAAGTTGAAAAACTTGGGGCGTGATTTAGGTGGCGGCATTAAGGGCTTTAAAGAAGGCCTCAAGGAAGGTCAGGAAGAAGAGCCGAAGAAAGTCGCCAATGATGCCAACGCCAACACGGTTGATGTGACCGCTAAGGAAAAGACCGAGGCTAAAAAATAGGATTTAACGGAAAGCTCTGGGCGGGGATCTGAAGGTTCTTCGCCCGCTTTTTGTTTGATATGTTTGATCTCGGTTTTACTGAAATTCTGGTTATCGGAGTGGTTGCTCTGGTTGTCCTTGGGCCTGAAAAAATGCCTGAGGTAGCTAGGGCCGCGGGGCGTTTTTTTGCCAAAGCTCAGAGCTATATTTCACAGGTAAAAGGGGAGTTCGAGCGAGAATCTCAGTTGGCGGAAATTAAGAAGCTTCGAGATGATATCGCTTCGTCTGCGGCCGGATTGAGGCGGTCAGTCAGCGATGTTCAAACGGCATTGACCGAACAAGCAAAAGACGTCAATCACGCTCTTGATGAAGTTTCTGGCATTTCTTCAACTGAAGTGGCAGAGTCGTCGGATCCCTATACCCAATTTAATCAAGCCGAGGCAACGCTTGAAACCTCTCGCAGCGAATCGCCAAGTCCTTTCAGTTGGGAAGTTGACCCGAGCAGCTCCGATGCTTATCGCTCGCAATATGTTCCGCGCCGTTATAAACCCAGTCCCTCACTTGATGATGTGATTGCGGAATTGGAAGAGCTTCGCCGCGAAATGGCATTGCCTCGTAAGACTCTCGGAGGTTATAACAGGCGTTATGCGCCGAGGGCTCGAGTCAACCGTCCGCGTATTTATCGATGAGAAAACAGATGGCTGACAACAAAAAGTTAACTTATGAAAGCCCGGAAGACGAAGAGGTTGATCGCGAACAACCTCTGATGTCGCATTTGCTGGAGCTCAGAAGCCGGCTGGTGCGGGCCGCGGTGAGTGTGCTTGTTGTTTTTGCCGTGCTTTCTCCATTCATGAAGCATATTTTTGACCTTTTGAGTCAGCCGCTGATGGCGGCCTTGCCTCAAGGAGTCAAAATGCTCTCAACAGGTGTCGTGGCTCCCTTTTTTGTTCCGTTGAAAGTCACCCTGTTTTTGGCTTTTCTAATTGCGCTTCCTTATGTGTTGTATCAGGTTTGGGCTTTTATTGCGCCAGGACTTTACAAGCGAGAAAAACGTTTAATTTTTCCGATTCTTGCCTCAAGCATCGTGATGTTTGCTTTGGGGATGCTTTACTGCTACTTCATCGTTTTCCGGATGGTCTTTATGTTTATCGCAGGCTTTAGTCCGGAAAGCGTTAATTTTGCCCCTGACATTGATGCCTATTTCAGTTTCGTCATTACCATGTTCGTGGCTTTTGGGATTACCTTTGAAGTGCCCATCGTCGTGATGGTCCTAAATCGAATGGGAGTGGCCAGTTACGAGCGTATGTGCAAAATACGTCCTTACGTTATTGTGGGAGCCTTTGTGGTGGCGGCAATTGTGACTCCACCTGATGTGATGAGCCAGTGTTTGTTGGCTGTTCCCTTGGTTGTGCTCTATCAAGTAGGGTTGTGGTGTGTAAGGCTTTTCGGTAAGAAGGAAGACGCCGGCGAGGCTTAACCACAGTCTATTTTTTTCTCCAAATGATAAGCGGAGAAGTCCTATGCAAAGACAACATCTGATTAAAATCCTCGACGATCTTTTGCACCCTGAACTTTTTAAAGATTACGCTCCGAATGGTTTGCAGGTTGAGGGCAAAAGCGAGATATCGCGTATTGTGACAGCGGTCTCCGCTACACAGAACGTGCTGGATCAGGCCCTTGCTTTAAAAGCCGATGCTCTGTTGGTTCACCATGGCTGGTTTTGGCGAGGTGAAAATCCGGCACTCGTCGCAACAAAGTACCGCCGTCTGAAAACACTCATGAGCGGGGAAATCAATTTAATTGCCTATCACTTGCCGCTTGATGCTCATGCTACTTTGGGCAATAACGCACAGATGGCCCAATTGTTAGCGGCTACGGATGTAGCTCAGGGCGGTGAGAATAACTTTATTTGGACTGGCCTTGTGCCGCCGATCTCGGTGCAGACGCTAGCTTCTCATTTAGAAAAATGTTTAAATCGTTCCCCTTTGGTGTTGGGAGACCAAACCAAAACTGTTTCTCGATTGGCCTGGTGCTCTGGCGCAGCGGAAGTTTTTTTTGAAGATGCGATTGCCATGGGGGCTGAGGCCTACATAAGTGGAGAGGCGACTGAGCGGACCACCCATTTGGCTCGGGAAATGCATGTTCCATTTTTGGTTTGTGGGCATCATGCCACTGAACGCTTAGGCATAAAGGCGCTTAGTGATTGGCTTAGTGAAAATCATGGATTGGAGTGTATTTTTGTCGATGACGAAAATCCGATCTAATTAATTGATTTTTAAGTAAAAAGCCGTTTTTTGATGGCGTTTTTTCGCTGAACCTTTTAAAATTAAAAGGCGGTGTGCTTTTTTTGTGTTTGGAGCACAGATTATCGATTTGTTGTGATTAAGTTTTTTTGCACACCAAGGAGTTAGTGATGATTTTGTATTCCGGTACGACATGCCCGTTTTCTCACCGTTGCCGTTTCCTTTTATATGAAAAGGGAATGGATTTTGAAGTTCGTGATGTTGACGTTAATAACATTCCGGCCGATATCCTCACGATGAATCCTTACGGTGAAGTACCGGTTTTGGTCGAACGTGAATTTTTCCTCTACGAAGCAAATATCATCTGTGAATATTTGGATGAACGTTTCCCCCACCCTCAATTAATGCCGGCTGAGCCCGTATTGCGTGCTCGTGTGCGTCTGTTCATGTTTAATTTTGAACGTGAGTTATTTACTCATGTGAAGACACTAGAATCCCGTCAGGCTGATGAGGCTGCCAAGGAGGTCGCACGAACAAATATTCGCGACCAATTGACAGCGATGGCTCCGATTTTCACCAAGAATAAATACATTTTCGGTGAAGACTTCACAATGTTAGATGTTGTGATGGCTCCGTTGTTGTGGCGTTTGGGAGTTTACGGTATTGAGCTGCCCAAGTCTGCTGCTCCGTTGCATAAGTACGCCGAGCGGCTTTTCTCGCGTCAGTCTTTTATTGACTCCATGACGCCGTCAGAAAAAGTGATGCGCCGCTAAATAAAGAAAGGTTTTTCGATTATGTCTAGACCATCCATTAAGTCCTATTTGGTTCAAGCCATTTGGAATTGGTGTACAGACGTGGGGTTGACACCCTATGTTCTCGTGCGGGTCGATGAGAATTGTGTAGTGCCTCAGGAGTTTGTCGAAGACGGACAAATTATTTTCGACATATCCTCTGAGGCTACTCATAACTTAACTTTTGACGATCGAGAAATTAGCTTTGAAGCCCGTTTTGGAGAAAAGGCACTGCGTTGTCGGGTTCCTTATCGCAACATTGCCGGAATGTTTCCGCAAGAAGAGCCGAATAAGGGAATGATGTTCAGTCCTAATAGTGATGAGCCCGAGGATGAAGAAATTAAACCGACCCCTCCCAAACCGGTTTTTTCTCGTGTAAAATAAGCGCTTCTTTGATGCCCGTTTAGCTCAGTTGGTAGAGCAACCGCCTTGTAAGCGGTAGGTCGTCTGTTCGAGTCAGTCAACGGGCACCAAAATCAGTCGCTAGCTTGAAGAAAAAGCTGGCGATTTTTTTATCCCTTATTTTTAATCTTAAATATCAAATAGTTGTAAGGGATTATTCAAGATTCTATGCCCGCCTTGCTTTGTTAGATCAAACTTCAAATTTTTACAAAAACTGTACAGGTACTCTCTGCTTCTGGAATTTTTATTCAAATTTAAACACATATCCAGGTAAAACTGCCTAGTTCAAGATATTTGTCATCAAGTTGTCATTGTTCTTTCATTGATTCAACAAGAGGAGTTTTTACATTGAGCTCATCTCCCGAGAGAGTTAGACATTAAGAGGAAATTATGACAACGATCAACAGACGTAACTTTAACAAGGCCATATTTAGCGCCGCTGTTTTGGCTTCTGGTTCTTGGGCTAAGAGCGCTTTCGCTCAAGAAAAAACGGCAATTTGCTACAACGTGCCAGTCGAATGGGCCGGCTGGGGTAATATGCTTGAATTGATTGCCAAAGAAACCGGTATTCACGTGCCAATTGATAACAAAAATTCCGGTCAGGCTGTTTCTCAAGTAATCGCGGAAGCAAAAAATCCTGTGGCAGACGCAATGTACTTGGGGATTTCTTTTGCTATTAACGCCAAGAAAGCCGGAATTACTGAAGCCTATAAAGGCAAGGGCTGGCAATCAGTCCCCGCTAATCTGAAAGATCCTGACGGTCACTGGGTTTCCATTCACGCTGGTACCGTAGGTTTCATGGTCAATACTGAGGCTCTCGATAAAATCCCGGTGCCGCGTAGCTGGCAAGATCTTTTGGATCCGAAGTACGAAGGCATGATCGGGTTCTTGGATCCGTCCTCCGCGTTTGTAGGTTATGCCTGTGCTGTGGCTGCTAACCAGGCTTTAGGGGGCACGTTGGATAACTTCACCCCTGGTATCGACTTCTATAAGAAGCTTCTGAACAATCAACCGATCATTCCGAAACAGACAGCTTATGCTCGCTGCTTGTCCGGTGAAATTCCCATCTTGTTTGATTATGACTTTGATGCTTACCGTGCTAAGTACACCGACAAGGCCCCGATCGAATTTGTGATCCCGAAGGAAGGCACTATTCAGGTTCCTTACGTCATGAGCTTGGTGAAGAATGCGCCACACCGTGAAAATGGTCAGGCTGTGATCGATTTTGTCTTGAGTGAAAAAGGTCAGCAGTTCTGGGCGGAAAACTACCTACGCCCGGTCTTGGGTGAAATTCCTGCCTCTGCCGCCTCTAAGTTCCTGCCAGCTTCTGAATACGAACGCGTCTTGAGCATTGATTACGCCAAGATGGCCACGATTCAGCAAGCTTTCGGCGAGGCGTATTTGAAGGCCACCAAAGGTTAACCATCAAGGATGAGAGAAGATGAAATCTCGTACGATTTGGCTTTATCTCATCCCGTCAGTAATCGTGCTGCTGGCATTTTTTATTTTGCCGGTTTTACGATTACTGCCGGCTTCAGTTTCATCAGAAAGCGGTTTAGGGCTTTATTTGGAAGTAATCACTAATCCTCGTTACAGCACGAGCGTTATTTCCACTATTTTGCTCTCCATTGTGGTGACGCTTGCTAGTTTGGTGGTCGGAGGCCTGACAGGGCTTTTTCTTGAAAGACACCGTTTCTGGGGTAGAGACACTGTGGTGGGGCTGATTACATTGCCCCTGTCGTTTCCCGGTGTTGTAGTTGGCTTCATGATCATTATGCTGGGAGGCAGAAATGGTCTGATCGGATCGGCGACACAAACTTTAAGCATGGGCAAATTGGTTTTTGCCTACGGCATGATTGGACTTTTCTTGGGTTACCTTTACTTCTCTATTCCCCGCGTGGTGACTACGGTGATGGCGGCCACTAAGAAAATGGACCCGATGTACGAAGAAGCAGCCAGAACATTGGGCGCTTCGTCATTTCGGATTCTTAAAGACGTCACCATTCCTGCCTTGACGCCGGCGCTTTTTTCAACGGGTGCTTTGTGCTTTGCCACATCAATGGGGGCGTTTGGCACGGCTTTTACTCTCGCAACGGATATTAATGTGCTTCCGATCACGATCTACACGGAGTTCACGCTTTCGGCCAATATTGCTTCGGCAGCCATGCTTTCGGTTGTGTTGGGTTTGATTACTTGGGCGATGCTTGTGGCGGCGCGTTGTTTCTCCGGTACCTCGGCGACAACTGGTGCGGCATAAGGGGGTAGCAAAAATGTCTAGTTACAAGAAACCGATGAATGGAGCGACGACATTTGAAGCAGTGCTGACTGGGTTGACATTGCTTTTTTTGATGGTGCCCGTTGTTCAGATGGTGATTACGGCCTTTACAGTGAATGCCTTCAGAGGCGTGAAATCTGGCTTGACCACGCAGTGGCTCTTTAAGGTACTCGAACTTTACGGCGACACGATTTTGCGAAGCTTGCTTTTGGCGCTGATGGCGCTTGTCATTTGTGTCATTATCGGCGTGCCGGCCGCTTGGGTGTTGGTAAGAGAACAACGCAAAAAGTGGGCGGCTTTCCTCGAAGAGGCGTTCATTTTGCCTCTTTCTATGCCGGGGCTTGCCATTGGCTTAGGTATTCTTTTGATTTGGGGCGGTTTTTCCTATTTCCGTCAAAGTATTTTCTTTCTGTTGGCCGGTCACGTGATGTTCTGTCTACCCTTTATGGTTCGTTCCGTGGCCGCAGTTTTACGAGTTGAGCCGCTGTCGCAATATGAGGAGGCCTCTTCAACGCTGGGAGCAGATGCCTGGACAACGTTCAGGCGCGTTGTTGTGCCGGTTGCTATGCCCGGTATTTTGGCTGGTGCTTTGATGGTGGTGACTGTGTCACTGGGAGAATTCAATATTTCTTGGATGCTCCAAACTCCGTACACCAAGACCTTGCCGGTGGGTTTGGCCGATAGCTACGCTTCGATGCGCTTGGAAATCGGCAGTGCCTACACGTTTATTTTCTTTGTAATTCTTGTGCCGCTTCTCTCGATGATGCAAAAGTTGCCCGAGCGGTTAAACAAGATGCGTAAGGGCAAATAGTCATACGATTGAATTGTGAAGGATGATTGACAAATGCAAGAATCTGTCTCCATTGAGCTGAAAAATGTGAGCAAACACTACGGATCTACTTTGGTTTTGTCTCCGTTTTCGTTAACGTTGGATGCCGGTTGTCGAACGGTTTTGTTGGGGCCATCCGGTTGCGGTAAGACAACACTGTTAAGAATGATCGCAGGCTTGGAAACGCCCGATGAAGGCTCAGAAATTTGGATTGGCGGCAAAAATGTTACCGGGCTACCCGCAGAAAAACGTCAAATCGGTTTTATGTTCCAGTCTTACGCCTTGTTTCCGAATATGACCGTTGAAGAAAACGTAGCTTACGGTTTGACGGTCAGAAAGGAAAATCCTGAAAAGATTCGCGAGACGGTTAAGGAAATGCTTCAGCTCGTTAATCTGGAGCCCTATGCGGATCGATCGGTTTTGGCGCTTTCTGGTGGTCAACGTCAGCGCGTGGCCTTAGCGCGTGCGTTAGCGATTCGTCCGAGAGTACTACTGCTTGATGAACCGCTGACGGCATTGGATGCACTTTTGCGGCACAAGGTTCGTGAAGAACTGGCCGTTATTTTGAAGCAATTAGGCATTACCGCCGTTATTGTGACTCATGATCAGGATGAAGCCATGGTTTTGGGTGACAAGATCGTTGTTATGCAAGGCGGTGTGATCCACCAGGCCGATACTCCGAAGAATGTTTGGGATAATCCGAGCACGGACTTTGTTGCGGGTTTTGTAGGTAACAGCAATAAGTTACACGGTCGTTTAGAAAACGGTATGCTGCACTTTGGTAATGTGAAAATTGAAGTCTCTAAGTTGGCTGCGAGTAGCAAGGATCGTTTGGAAAAGGAAATGAATGGGGATGTTTTAGCATTCTTCCGTCCGGATGCAGCTACAGTGATTTGTCCGAACGGAGCTAACCATTGCAATGAACTGAAAATTCCTGTGATTGTTCGCGATTTTCATTTTATGGGTAGTTTTGTTCGCATTTCTGTAGAGCTCAAAGAGCAGGCCGGGAAGTTGGTTAAAGTGAATATGACCGAGATCTCGCCAGACATTCAGTCGGGCTGCGAGGGCTATTTGGCAATTGGGGCTGAGGACTTAATGGTTTTTAAGGGTTAAAAATGAAACCTATTTTGCATATTTCCGATTTGCACGTTGAGCCGGTTGGGAAATTGGCCTATGCCAAGGCCAACACGGCTCGCCGCATGATTGAATTGACCGAATGGCTTAAACATCATGAAAGTGAATATGAGGCCATCGTAGTAACCGGAGACTTAAGTTGTGACGGCAATATTGATGCCTACCATCTGATTCGCGCGGTATTTTCATCACTGAGTCGTCCTAGCTTCATGGTTCCCGGTAATCACGATCGCAGAAAACCGTTTTTGGAATCGTTGAGTTCTTTCTGCCCCGGTTATTTCAGTGAGCAAAATTTAAGTTTTTCTGTGGACTTGGGTGATTACTTCCTATTTCTTTTGGATACGTTGCAGCCGGGCATTCACTGGGGGGCTGTGCCCGATGCGGTGTTAGATAAGTTGGAAACTGAACTTGAAAAAGTAAACAAACCGACGTTGGTTTTTTCACATCACACACCGGTCAAACCTGGAATGGGTTACATGGATGAGCCCTTTGGTAACGCTGAGCGTCTTCTAGACATTTTGAAACGCCACAAGAATGTGCGCATGTGCACGGGGCACCTACACCGTCCAGTAACCACTTTAACAAAGACAGGAACTGTCGTTGTGACTGCTCCGTCCGTTTCGCTGCAAATGCTCCTGGACTTGACGCCTAAAGGTGGTGATGAATTTGTATTTGAAACGCCGGGCTATGCGATGCATACCTTCTTGGAAGATGGTTGGGTGACTCATTTCGGTCAACTGCCTTTCCAGAGTGACTTCAGCGGCCCCTGGCCGTTTGTCAACACCATTAATCCAGACGAGTAATCGGATTAAAGTGCAATTTATTAAGGCGAAATAAAAATAATTAACAAACTACCACTTAAGAATAAAACAGAAGTGATGATCAAGCGGTCAAACTTCAAGCAGAGATTTGTTAAAATGAGCACGCCTGATGGGAGTTCGTAACCGTCTCGCTTCTGCCTGCATCTGTGGGTTTCCATGCAGACAGAAGGGATATTTCATCATGAGCCCAAAATAAAGGAAATTCAAGATGCTTTCAACTTGGGCTCTGTTGATGGTCGCTGTTGTGACTGAAATCGCTTGGGGATGCAGCCTCAAAGCATTATCCTACTTTTCACTTAGTCGATTTTTTGCACTTATACCTATAGCTCTCACTTGTGCGAACATGTATCTTTTAGCGCGTGTGATGAGGACTCTGCCTTCAGGACTCACATATGCCATTTGGACAACGCTTGGTGCTGTTGGTGTACTCGTAGCAGGTGCTTTACTCTTCAATGAAAGCCTTACTAAGGGACAAATTTTTTTTATTGGAGTATGTATCGTTGGTGTTGTCGGCCTGCACCTTTGCTCTAAAGGATAATTATTGATAAGTTAAAGGCACCTAAGGAGCAATATAAAAAAAGATGGCGCGTAGCACTCGCCGTCTCAAACTAATTTTTGAAACTCAGCAAGTTTGCTACGCGACAGTTTGTTAACTATTTTTACTTCACGTTAATAGTACGGTATCTGTAATTAAATCAATTATGGGTACCGTGTGGTGCACATCTTAGAAAAAAACATCAGGCACACGTTCCAGAGGATTGGTATAAAAACTTCTATCATCTGGATAAATACCAAGCCTGTAAAATCTGTGGGTTCGAAACCCGAAGACGCTTTCTAATTGGGTAGTGCAGGGGAAGTTGCCCAAGCCTCTTATTGCAGTAGGTAAATGAAGATGGCAAAGTTTGAACTTGTTTGAAGCTTTGCAATTGACAGGAAGTTCTTCAATGTGATTGGTCACTGTTCGAGTCCATGGATTCAAAAAAGCAATTCGAACAGCGGGCAGAATGATTAATTAGCAGCAATCTTGTTTCAAATTGCAACATCAAGCCAAACTACACAATTTAGACAAAAATTGCGCTAACCATATGATTTTTATTGAAAAGCTCCTCGGTCAACGGGCACCATTTAGTAATCCGTACGTGTTTGATACCGTGCGGATTTTCTTTTGTCTGATCAGCATTTGCAATAAAAATGTTAGCGAATGTTATTCATGTTGCCGTTTCATTAAACGAAAAAATCCTTCAATACTAGAGATGGCCTATTTTTCAGGCTATTGGGGTCGCTACTTTTATTTATAAATAAAAGTAATCAATACTAATGTTTATACATTATTGGACTGAATTATTAATTTTTGGGAAGATCAAATCACTGATTGGTTCAGATGGTGAATCTCATTATGAAAAAATCTGTTTTTATCCTATTGGTTCTTGCGACCTTGTCTACATCGGCTGTTGCTCAACAAAGCGGGCCCTCCGGTATCGAGATGCTTGTGATTAAAGGCGGGGAATACGTGATGGGTAGCCCCGACAGAGAATTTGAACGTCAAAAAGATGAAGTTCAGCACAAGGTTAAAGTTAATGATTTCATGCTTGCCCGCTACGAAGTAAGTCAGGCGCTATACAGAGAGGTTATGGGTACCAATCCTTCAGCACACTCGGGCAATGCTTTACCTGTTGAAAACATTTCTTGGTTTGACGCTCTTTGTTTCTGCAATGCATTAAGTAAACGAGAAGGTCTTTCTGAGGCCTATAGGATCACCGAAAAGGATGGTCGTGTCGAAGTCACATGGGATCGAACCGCAAACGGTTATCGGCTGCCTACAGAATCAGAATGGGAATATGCGGCTCGCGCCGGTACCACCACGCCTTTTAACACCGGTGAAAACATCAGTGCCGACCAAACTAATTTTTATGGTACCTACCCGTACCGTGACGGTCGCTCTCAGCTTTATCGCGGAGAAACTGTCCCGATTACGAGCTTTTCTGCGAATGCATGGGGATTATTCAACATGCACGGCAATGTCTGGGAGTGGTGCTGGGATAAATACGGTCGTTATCCAACCGCCGATCTTTCTGACAATCCGACAGGGCCTGATGTCGGCCGTTACCGCGTCAACCGAGGGGGCGGTTTTAATGATTTCGGTAAGCACTTGCGAAGCGCCTACCGCGCTACTCACAACCCTGAAAATAAGACATTTAATCTCGGCATGCGTTTAGCGCGCAATGTCCAATAAATAAAGGATCCTCACTATGAAAACCACTCGACGCCAATTGTTAAATGCGGCCGCAGGTTTGTCGCTTGCTGTGGCTTCTGGTTCCCTTTGGGCTCAGAGCGCTCCCACGACCAAAAAGCTTATTGTTTATTTTTCCTGGTCGGGCAACACACGCTATATAGCTAACTTAATCGCTGAAAAAACGGGGGCTAATATCGTTGAACTTGAACTGGTGAAACCCTACTCTAGCGACTACAGTCAATGTCTTGATGAGGCCAAACGTGATCAACGAGCTGATGCCAGGCCAGAGCTTCGAACCAATATCAAAAATATTGCTCAATACGATACTATTTTTGTGGGCTATCCCAATTGGTGGGCCTCAATTCCGATGCCCATTGCGACCTTCTTGGAAAGTTATGATTTGACGGGCAAGACAATTGCGCCGTTTTGCAGTCACGGGGGCGGTCGATTAGGTCAAAGTGTGACGACGATCGGCAAACTCGCTCCGGCCTCTAGCCTCACCGAAGGCCTCTCAGTGCACTACCGTGGCGGTTCCTCATTGTCGGCTAATATTGACGAGTGGCTAAAAAATAATAAGCTCATTTAAGGGAGAACGATATGTTTGGAAGCAATTGGATGGAGTGGATTAAATCTGGGGCTTTCTTATCGTTGCTTTTTATCCTTTTCATCCTTTGCTTAGGCGCGCGTGTCACTGGAATCGTCGAGCATGAAATTTTAGGTCTAATTTTGTGCCTATTACTTTTTATTCACGCGTGTCGTCATGCTCGTTGGTTCTTCGCATTCAAAGATGGAAAATGGGGGATCAGACGTATACTGTCCACACTGACCAATTGGTTTTTAACTTTGGGATTTTTGCTTTTGCTGATCACAGGTATCATGATTTCCCCTGATCTTTTTGCGTTTCTCGGCATTGAATCGTCCATGACTTCCCGGCAGCTTCATTCGGGCGTGGCCTTTTGGCTCTTGGTGCTGATCGCTGTCCATATGGGACTTCACGGTTTGATGATTCAGCGAAAGGTGGAAAATCACCTCGGTAGGAGTACTCTTTTACCCATGGCTGCACTAACCTTAGCGATCGGTGTCATTGGCTTTATTGATCGAATGCTCTTTGAAAAACTTTTTTTGGGTTTTGCTTTTGACTTCTGGGATCCGAGTCGTCCCATATCGCTATATTTTATCTTTTACGCAGCCGCCTGCGCCGCGTTGGCCATCATTGTGCATAAAGCAATCACCGCAATGTGGCCAAAAAGCGTAGTTGCATCTCTAAGTTCTAATCTTCAGCGCTAATCCGTTAGCTTTTGATAGCTTCAGTCGCCTGAAGTGCGCTGCTTTTCTCGATGACTTTTTTTCTAAGAGACTCAAGGAATACTTCCGCCAACAGTCTTTTGGCACGTACTCTTGGCCATGCGATGACGCTGTTTACACGAAATACAGGCTCAAGGGGTAAAAACATCAACTCTTCGTCTTCGCCGATAATCCCGCCCAGACACAGTGCATGCAGTCCCCCCATTCTTACGATTCGGGAGACGTTGTAGAGCAAGTTATAACGGCCGACAATGTTAAGTTCGGCAAAGGGATGCCCGAGCCAACCGGCAAATTGATTCTCAAAGGGTTGCCGGGAGAAGAATAGCGGGATATCCTTCAAATCCGCACCACTGATTGATTTTTTATTTTTAAAACATCCGTCTCTTCTTGTGAGTAATCCCCACTGATCCGATTCTGGCATCTGTAGGTACTCAAAACCGTCCAAATCTGAAGGCAACATCATTAGCCCGAAGTCTGCTAGTCCCGTTCTCAGACGATCGGCAGTGTCCTGAGAGTTCGCATTGATAAAACGATACTGAACAGAAGGGTAACGGACTAAAAACTCATGAACTGTTTCTGCCACGATATCAAAGGTGGGTGCTTCGGCCGCGCAAATGACAAGCTCTCCAACGAGTTCATTTTTACTCATGGCTTCTTTCTTTGTTTTGTCTAAAAGAGCTAGGATTGATTCGGCTTGACGTAGCAAATAAAGGCCCTTTTCTGTTAGGGTCACACGACGAGTGTTGCGGTCAAACAGCACTTGCCCGAGTTCTTCTTCTAATTCAGCAATTTGCCTGGAAAGTGTGGGCTGTGTAACAAAAAGACGTTCCGCCGCCAAAGTGAAGCTTTTTTGGCGGGCAATTTCTACGAAGTAGCGAAGTGTGCGGATTTCCATATTTTTATTTATTTAAGATTTAAATAAATCATTCAATAAATAAGTTATTGGTATTTATTGTAAATTATCCATATGTTGGAATCACAAACAGAATCATTGCAAGTTGCATGATGTCCCGGATTATGCCTGCCAGTGTTAACGCTTCGATCCATACGTGGCTTTCAGTCTTTTTTAATCCATTTTCCGGTTTTCGAGTACACAGATGTTTGAAAGCAATACCTACTTTTTTAGGTTAAAAACTGCCTTAATAGTTAAATCCGAAGACTGTTTCGTGGGGGTATTCTTGATAGAAAATAAAGGCACGGCGTACTTTAAAGACTCCGTGCCCTATCTTCTCTTTATTTAATGTTAGACGCGAACCTGATCTGCAGCATGAAGTCCTAATTGGTAAGCTTGCTCCAGGGCGCCTGTTGATTCAATGCAACGTTCGGCCAGACCGTAGGCCAAGGCGTGTCCACCATCGCGCCAACGCAAGAAACGGCAAACGCAGTCAAAGTGAATGACGATGCCGTTCATGCTCCAGGGGGCTGATCCTCCGCAGTTTGCAAGCAAAATGGCGGAGGTTGGCTTTTTCATAAATTCTTCTCGCTTGGAATTGAAGTGATCTACTACAGCTTTAAGTTGTGCGGTCATTCCGTAGTAGTAAAGAGGGGTTGAAAACACGACTACAGGTGATTCAAGGATACTGTTCAAAATGGTCTTCATGTCTTCTGTATCCGCATCGGCGTCACCTTCGGCAATTTTCTCGAAATACTGTCTTGTGCAGGGCTCAATGTCCATGTCTGCGACATTAAAGCGAATGACTTTATGCCCAGCTTCTTCGGCCCCCTTTGTGAACGCCTGAACCATTTTATCGTTGTTGCCGTCCGTATAAGGACTTCCCATTAAAACAGTGATTTTCATAATTTCTCTCAGAAAATGATAGGTCCATCGTCAGTCCAAGAGGTAAAAGAAACAACGAGCATTGCGCTTGATTATCGTCCAATTGACTCAATTGCACTGAGAGGAGCAGAGATTTCTAACCATTAAACGGTATACATACCGAATTAAGAACCTACTGACTAATTTTTCATTAATGTACTTAGGGCATTGTATTGCACAAGCTTCAGAGATTTGACAATACCCTCAGTTCCCTTTTTGTAGTCAAGAAAATGTTGGGTCTTAAGGTGGGATTCGTAGGCCTTTTGATCTTTATAAACCTCTACAACAACGAATTTGGTTGGGTCTTCCTTTTGACTTGCACTAAATAAAAGCAGTACGCCGGGTTCAGTTTCCGTACTAATTTCCCCAACCGTCCAAACAAGTTGACGGAATTCATCAATGCGGTTCGGGTCAACCTCAATTTCAGCGATTTGAATTTTGCTTTGACCGGAAATAATTTGAGACTCCAGAAGATGTTTGATGTTTAAATGCTGTGAACTCGATTCGGCTGACATGGCGACAGAGCTCATAACCACTGAGGTCGTCAGCATGCCGAATAGAACCATAAACATTGTGAAGAAACGACGAACAGACATATTTGTACCTCCATTTTTCAATTTTGAAAATTATTTTTTCTCATCCAATAGAACAACACCAGCAGGGGGATTTTCTTTAATTGCTCCCACAATCGGATGGGCAGCATAATCTTCTTCTAACATTTGAATTTCGTTTTCTGTTAATCGAACTGCCAACGCATTGACAGCGTCATCTAAGTATTGAGCCTTCGTTGCTCCGATAATAGGAGCGGCCACACCTTTCGACCACAACCAAGCCAGAGCGATTTGGGACATTTTGCAATTTTTGGTTTTAGCAATTTCTTCAGTCCGACTCACGATGTGCATATCTTGCGTTTGCATCCGATCATATTTGCCCATTGCAACGCGATCGGTCTTCGCTCTCAACGTTGAAGCCTCCCAAGTTGGGCGAGTAAGATGTCCTGCTGCCAATGGGCTATAGGGGATTAAGCTCACTTTGAATTGTTTGCAGATCGGGATAAGCTCTCTTTCGTCTTCTCTGTATAAGAGGTTGTAGTGATTCTCCATAGCAGAGAACGGGGTCCAATGATTGTCTCGAGCGACCAATTGCATGTTAAAAAATTGATAACCGTACATAGCAGAGGCTCCGAGAGCTCTGACTTTGCCCAGCTTCACAAGCTCGTGGAGCGCATGCATAGTTTCTTCTATGGGGGTCGCATAATCGAATCGGTGAATAATATAAAGATCCAAATAGTCCGTCCCGAGCCGTTTTAGCGTGCCATCAATTTCTTTGAAAATAGCCTTCTTGGACAATCTTCCCGGGTTAAAGTAAACCTTGGAAGCGATGACCACTTTGTCACGGGAACAATAGCTTTTAATCGCTTTTCCAAGATACTCTTCACTCGTACCAGCTGAATAACCATTAGCAGTATCAAAGAAATTGATCCCTAGATCCAAGGCGTGGTGAATGATTTTTTCACTTTCCTTTTCATCCAAAGTCCAGTTATGCATGGTTCCGGCTTTTCCAAAACTCATGCAACCTAAGCAAAGTTTCGAAATTTCGATATCTGTTTGCCCTAATTTGGTGTATTGCATTTTGAACTCCATTCATCTTATTTTTCGGTATTTGCCTTTTCTATAAAACGATTAAGCAATTGGTAATGTTCTTTTGTTTCAGGTGCAAAGGGATTGACAAAATATTGTGAACTTGAAATCGCTTCGTAAACAATGAGCTGTGTATTGACACCATTTATTAGCAAGAGTTTATGCATTCTTGCAGCATTGCTTAAGAACAAATCTCTTGTGCCGCTTATGATCAGTGTTTGGGGGAATTGAGCAAGATCATTGTCGTCAGCGTAAACAGGAGAAATATATGGATTAGTTGGATTCTCCTTTCCTACGTAGACATTTTTGGCTTCTCTTAATAGCCCTTCGTATGTTCCTAAAGTGTTGTCTATTCCATCATGCGTAAAGTAAGTGTCACCGATTTTGCCGATATCAGCCCAGGGAGAACCGGCAATGATAGAGGCCGGAACTTTAATTTTTTCGTGTAATGCACGAAGTGACAGAGCAAACCCTAACGTTGCTCCAGAAGAATTTCCCAGTACGACAATATTCTCCGCACCGTATTGCTTTACCAATTCTTTATACACATTGAAGACATCGTCGACCGCAGCAGGGTAGGGATGGTCTGGCGCCAGGCGATAATCAGGACTGATGACGGTATAGCCGTATTGAGAAACTAGCGGAAAAGTTTCTATGGTTCCACCCAAATCCTTGCCTAAAACATAAGCCCCTCCGTGAAGATAGAGGATAATTTTTTTATTGCTCTTACTGCTAGTTGATGTCGGTGAAAGTTTGAATGAGGGAACACCGGCGTAGCTTAGTTGTTCAACTTGAATATTTTGTGCAGAAGCGATCCTTTTAGCGTTTTGAGTGGTGTTCTTGGTGAAATTGTTAACGATCATATGCCAGTCATTGAGATCAACCGGTTTGGCAAAATAAAGCGCATGTGGTTGGGCATTGACTGTAGAGGTAAGTTCAGGGCTAATTGGCAAAGCAGCCGTTGAGGAAGCTGCATACGCTATGTTTATTGTCGAAGCGAACGATAAAAACACACTAATGAGACAGAACGGAAATTTCATAACAAACAACAATGGAGTGTGTAAATGTCAAACTTAGTAGAAAAATGGAGAGTGGCTAGTAAGGCCACTACCCACTTAAAACCATTAAAGAAGTTTGTTGGAAGTTAGCCACCGCCGAATACCTTCTGCGGAGTAAGAGGCGCTGTGACACGAATAAGCCGTTCGCACATCGGCATTTGGGTATTTATTGCGAATGTCATCTTCACAGCTTGCTACTCCGCCGCCGCCATGAGTGACAAAGGGCAAGATGACTTTGCCAGACAGATCGTTTTGATCCATGAATGTGAAGACAGGCATGCTGACGTGGCTCCACCAATTTGGAGTGCCTAACAAAATGGCTGAATATTGAGCTAAATCCGGGACATCGTTTTGAATGGCCGGGCGTTGATTCCCTCGTAGTTGTTCTCTGGCAAGGTTAACCGTTTGACTGTAATTTTCTGGATACGGTTCAACAGTTTTGATTTCATAGATATCTGCGTTTAACTCTTTGGCAATCGCTTGTGCCACTTGACGAGTATTGCCAGACCAAGAGTAGTAAATAACCAGAACTTTTCCAGCCGTTTGTGCGCGGGCTATTGAAGTAAAAGCCGTGGCCGTTGTGATAAACATCGCTTTTAAAAATTCTTTACGAGTCAACATATTCATATCCTTGTTAGTGGTTTTTATCAATAAAGTCCGCCAATGCCCGTTAATCTTTTGTTCTAATGTCTTCAATTCCTGTGAGTGTCCAAGTGGCACAGCGTTTCTTTTGTAAGGGATCCAACGCAATGATTTGCCGTATGTCCTCTGCTGAAGAAACGTCCGCAATAACGAATCCACCCAAAACACCTCTGTAAGGGCCAAACATTTTGAAAGCTCCATCTGTTAAGTACTTATCAAGGTATGCAAGATGTTCCTTAATTAAGGGCTTCGCGGTTTCCATATCATCAATACGAACGTCAATTAAGAACAACATGATTCATCCTCTTAGCATGAATTGTTAAATAGTATTTTCCTATCATTGCATAAATAATTCTTATATATTTCTGTGTTTTTATTGTATTATTCTCTCAAAATAATATCTCTATTAGATATTGGATATTGGAAGCGATTTATAATCGGAAAAACAGTTATTAGGGGAAGTGCTCAATGAATTCGACAAGTATGCTTGATTACATAGCTGATTTTATTTTGCGGCACACGCCGCACTCCGGGGTTTTTCAAACAGAAATACCGGAGTTAAAACTGTACCGAATAACGTCTTCGAGCTTTATTGAAAGGTCTTCCGGAACGATTCAGACCTCCCTTATTGTGAAAGGACACAAAGCGACGACCATCGGTCAACAGGTATATAAATATGGAGAGGGACAAGGTCTTGTTTGTGGTGTCGCATCCCCCTCTGAGTTTCAAGTTTTTGGCGCTTCGGAAGACAAACCGTTTCTTGCTTTGTCTGTTAATTTGGATCTTCAGATTTTGATGGAATATTCCAGACAGTTTTCTTTTTCTTCAATGAAATCTCAACCGTGCGAAACGGTTTTCGTTATCCGACCGGATGAAGATTTATTAAATTGTTTTGGGATGCTCTTGCAACTACTGGAAAAACCGAAACTTCTCAATATGAGAGCTCCACTGGTGTTAAAGCTGTTACATATACTGCTGTTGGATTCAGCGTGTGGGGCAGCTCTGAGAAACTTGGCTAGCGTGGGTTCAGAAAGCTACGCAGTCTTACAATCAGTGAATTGGATTAGGGAACATTTTGCTGATAACTGTTATGTTGAAGATCTTGCTCGTCAAGCAAATATGTCTTTGGCAACTTTTTATCGTCATTTTCGACAAGCTACCGGATATTCCCCATTACAGTTTCGTAAAAAAGTACGTTTGCTTGAGGGGAGAAAGCTGTTGCTTTCCCGAACCCAAAATGTGACTTCTGTTGCTGCCGCTGTCGGTTACGACAATCTCTCCCAGTTCGTGAAAGACTATAAAGACCTATTTGGAGAACCTCCACTGCGAGATATTAAAAACAATTTGTGACCAATCACGGAGTCTCCAGTCATCGATAAATTCCTTGAATAAACTGTTATGTGATTAGGAGTGGAAAAGTAAAGGGCTTTTAGGTGATTGGTCACTTTGTTTGAACCTGAAAAACAAATTTGCACAAAATTAAGCGAGAATGTCGTTAACCATCTGACTTCTATTAGAAGGTGTCATGCTTAAGGAGCATCAAATACCTTCTCGCACAACTAAGACTGATGTGGATTTTTTTGAATTGAAAAATGATCATTTCCGAGTTAAAAGGTGACCAAAGAACTGATGTACAGGTCAATGAATTAGTGAATTTTGAGAAGATTTTGTGCAAGCAACACATTCTTTTTTAACGCAGACAGACATTGAAACTATGTTCCCAATGTCAGAAAAGTAGTGCCGCATTTATTTATCGCTAAAGGAAATGCGGGGGCGGCACAAGGATTTCTGGGAATTTCTGGTCAAAAGATTAAGATGCTTTTTATTGTCTCTCAGTGTCGCGGCCAGGGTTTGGATAAGAAATTGATAGAAATAGCCATGTCCCATTATCCAATTACCGAGGTGGTTAACGAGCAAAATCAGAAGGCAATAGGATTTTATGAGCATATGGGGTTTGAAGTTTACGATCGAGCGGCGACAGATGAACAGGGAGGGCCTTTCCCGATTTTGTTCATGAGAAAATCATAAAGTTAGACTGTGAGAGAGTTTGCGGAAAATGGGTAATCAAGGTAGAACCCTATTGGGTCTTCTTGACTCAATGACTGAAGGTTCTTTGCGAGAATTGCATCGACAACTCCTGCAAGAACGTCCCGAGTGGCTGGAAACTTACATGTTTAACGAGATCAATCTGGATGAGGACTCCCTCTGGGGTCTTCTCTTTGACTCACTCGGGAGTTTAATGCCAACCTTAGACTACGAAATATATCAATTAACCGACTTTGTCAGCGATGCACTTGACGATTCCTATTTTTCTGAGAACTGGCTGTTAAGTGATATCCAGAAACTAAAAAATCACTGAGTCTCAACGTCGAACTGCTATCAAAGACTCATCAAACGGAATTGCCTTTTGATTGCATTCTTGTCGTGTATGAGTAAATTCATTTGCTGCAATCGTCTCGTACTCAACAGCATGTAAAGGAACTTTGTTGGCAAGATTGGGAACAATTGCTGGATTCTAATCCTTTGGTCAAAAATCAAATTTTCAGTAAATTCATGCAGGAAATAGACAAGTTCTTTTATATTGAAAAATTTATTGGCTCGGCGTTTTTTTAAATATTTCCTCTTTAAAAATTATGTTGATCTGATATTTTCGATCTTTCTTAAAAAATGGATAAAGGCCATAAAAAAGGTATCAAAACGAGGCTAGCCATTGAAACAATCGTTAAATGAAGACTTGGTGAAAAATTATCTTCTAATGAAATCTGCACAGGAAGCGGAAGCAGAAGACATTGAAGCGGATAAATAGGCTTTTTTTAAAAGACTACGGAATTTTGTGATTAGCATCAGCTCGTCATATGAGGGAATTCATTAATCGAGAAATTTGTTTTGAACGCATACACTTACGTCTGTAAGTAATTCTGCTTATTTCTCCGTTCATACGGTCTTTTGATAAAGGCAACGAACACTATGGAATGGTTCCATTCGCTCCTAACTGATACAAATTCAATTGCCCATATTGCACTGATTTATGCCGCTATTATCACCATTGGACTGGCGGTCGGGCGAATAAAAATTAAGGGAATTTCTCTGGGCGTCATTGGTGTTTTGTTTGTTGGCCTTTTGTTTGCACACTTCGGTGTCAAGATTAATCCAGATGTTTTGGGATTTACCAGAGACTTCGGTTTGATTGTTTTTATTTTCTTTGTCGGTCTTCAGGTGGGACCGTCATTTTTTTCATCCTTTAAAAGTGTCGGATTAGTCTTAAATGGGTTAATGCTTTTTACAGTCCTCACGGGTATTGCCCTAACGGTTATTTTGTACTTCATATTCAGTGACCATGTTTCACTGGCACAAATTTTGGGTGTGCATTACGGAGCCATTACTTGCACACCAGGGTTGGGCGCCACAAAAGAAGCTTTGGCAGATATGGGGTACCACGGTGAAGATATCGCTATTGCCTATGCCTGCGCCTATCCGTTGGGGCTGGTGACAATTATTGGCATCGCTATTCTTTTACGTGTGATGTTCCGGGTGGATTTGGAACAAGAAGATCGTCACTGGGAAGATGAAGAAAAAGAAATTAATCAAGCTCCTGTGGTTTTCCACATATACATCACAAACCATATGCTCGATGGACTAACCATTCGAGAATGTCGTCGCCGTATTCCTCGCCCCTTTATTTGTTCTCGTCTTTTGCACAAAGGTGAGATAACCAGCCCATTTGCCGATACGGTACTTCATTACGGAGATACGATTCGTGTAGTGGCCACGCCCGAACAGAAGATGGATATTGTTGCAGCTTTTGGTCAGGAAGACAATCGTATTGATTTGGCAACGGAACACTCTCCGATTGAGCGCCAGCGCGTCATTGTTACACGCAATGAAATGAATGGACGAACTGTTGGTGATTTGGAGTTGAGTAATACCGATGGCGTGCACATTACACGTGTTTGGCGAGCCGGTATGGAATTATTCCCATACGACAAAATGCATTTGCAAGTTGGTGATATCTTGCAATGTGTTGGCCCGATTAATGCCATTAAGCGGTTAGCCGGTATTGTAGGTAATCGCCCCAAGGTGTTGGAGCAGCCCAATTTAGCTGCTATTTTCCTGGGTATTACTTTAGGAGTTTTGGTCGGCTCTATTCCATTGATGGTTCCCGGAATGCCTACACCGATTAAGTTAGGTTTGGCTGGCGGCCCTTTGGTTATCTCTATTTTATTGGGGCGTTTCGGAGCAACACTTCACTTGGCGACGTACACCACCAATGCGGCTAATTTGGCCGTCAGAGAGATCGGTATTTCGCTCTTTTTAGCGAGCGTTGGCTTGACAGCTGGCGGCACTTTTGTCGATAGCCTCGTTGCTGGTAACGGTCTTTTGTATGTTGGCATCGGTTTTATTATTACGTTTGTGCCGCAAATTTTGGTAGGTGTTATTTCCCGTCTTTTCCTCAAAATGAACTACCACACTATTTTGGGGTTATTGATTGGCGCTTGTACGAATTCGCCGATTTTGGCCTATGCGGCCTCGCTTTCTGAAAAAAGTGCAACGGCTGTTGCTTATTCCACGGTATATCCTCTGGCGATGTTCTTGCGTGTTGTTACCGGTCAAATTATTTTAGTTGCGATGTGGTCGTACGTTTCTTTGGTTTAAAGAAAAGTAAACTGATAAAAAAGAGATATTTAAGTTTTCATATCCTGGATAAACTGAAAAAAGGAATACAGATTGTCATTTGTTCATTGGCTCACTCAAGCGTATGGACGTGAGCAATACGCTGAGTTCAAAGGCTGTTCAGATCGAAAGGAATGGCTTGAAAGGATCCTATTTCAGATCATTACTTATTGCACTTTTATTGTTTTAGGTGTGGTTTGTTGTGACAGCTGATGAAGTTATAACGTGGCCGATTTATTTAACCACTTCCTTAGTTTTGGTTTTTGCTCTTTACTCCTTTGTTCCGGGCCTGGCCCTAACGGTCAGACGCTTGCATGATATCGGTGTGAGCGGATGGTAGAGTCTCTGTTATGTCCTTCCTCCCTTAATGACAGGTCTTGAGGAGCAGGCCTGGATTGTCAATGCCTTAGTTGTGTTGGGTATTTTTGTAATGCTTCTGCCTTCTAAGAGAGAAAATAATCGCTTTCGTGTCTAGTATTCTTTAAATAATTGATAAGTGGCTGTTTTGAAATGAACGGATTCTTTGCTGGCTAAATCAGGTAAATCCGTGATATTTATGTGTTGGAAGCAACTTGTAGATGCATTTTTTTGCGCTATGATGAAAAGAAAAATTGAGGTGCCCCATGCGTTTTTCGATTGTATTTTTTAGTGCGGCTGGTCACACGTTAAAGGTTATCCGCCACATTGCCGATCAGATGGGAGGAATGGATAGGACGGTGGATTTGTCCGATCCATTCTTAAAGGAGTGCACCTTCGGAAAAGAGGAGCGAGTGATTATTGCCTGTCCCGTTTATGGTGGACGAATACCGGGGATTGTGGTTGAACGGCTTCAGAAAGTATCATTTGAATCAACTCGTGTGGTTACGCTCGTAACCTATGGTAATAGGGCATACGAAGATGCGTTATTGGAATTAAATGACACAATTCTCGCCAGGGGTGGCATTCCAATTGCTAGTGCTGCCGTTGTAACGCAGCATTCGATGGTGCCGACTGTGGCGGCTAATCGACCGACTGAAATAGATTTCCAAAATCTTTCGGTTTTTGCTCGTTTTGCACTGCAAAAATACGATGATATGCACGCTGTTCCGGTTGAAGTGCCGGGTAACCGCCCCTATCGAGCTTGGAGCAAAATGCCGGTTACTCCCGTAGTCAGTGGTAAGTGTGTTCGATGCGGTATGTGTATTCAACGTTGTCCGACAATGGCCATTTGGATCACCGATCCGAAGAAAACCGATCCGTCCAAATGTATTTTGTGCATGAGATGTGTAGCAATGTGTCCGCAAGGAGCAAGGAGTCTGCCATCGGCTGCACAACAGGCCATTGAAAAAAAACTCGCTCCCGTTGCGAAATTAACGCGTGAGAACGAGTTTTTCTTCTAGCAAAGCTCAGAAATTAAGCCTTTTAGGCTTTTTCACCATTTTCAATGGCTTCAATTAATTTAGGCAACTCTTCCATGGTGTCGATAACAAAATCGGCGCCGTTGGCAAAGAACATTTCACGAGCTTTTTTACGAAGGGCAAATTGTTCCAGAGAGGGCAATTTATCCCAGGAGGCTTTGTCTAAGCCAATGATAGAACTGCCTTCCGTGACGCCAACGGCAATTAACCCGGCATTTTTACCTTCGCGCATGTCAGATACAGTATCACCGACTTTAACAATGCGACGAACGTCTTGAAGCCCGAGGCGCTTCATATTTTCAAATACCATGTAAGGCCAAGGGCGGCCAAAACCGTCGGTGTCATCTGCGGTTACAAGCATGTCAGGGTTGTAGCCAGCCTTCGATGCTTCACGAGCGACGACTTCCATCATGGAAGTGGTAAAACCGGTGGTCGAACCAATCTTGATGCCTTTTTGACGCAAAGCGGCAACAGCGTCTAAGACATAGGGCTTAATGTCACAATGCTGAGGTAGCACGGCCATCAACGCTGGTTCAAAGTCAGCGTAAAGCGCTTCAACATCATCGGAATTAGGAGTGCGCTTGTAGCGTTCTTCCCAAGCTTTTTCAATGCGGGGCATACGCAGCATCGTGCGAATGTGGTCACGCTTTAAAAGACCCATCGGTGCGCGAGTTTCTTCATCGGTGACTTCAATGCCCGCACGGCGAAAAGCTTCCATGAAGGCGCTGACAGGACTTGTTGAGCCGAAATCAACTGTCGTGCCGGCCCAGTCAAAAATCACAGCTTGAATATTAGGCATGGTTAACCTCGTCTAAATAAGCTTTGAAAATCGTTAAAACACGTTTAACGTCTTCTTCGTAAATTTCACCGATGTTGCCCAAACGGAAGGTGTCACGTTCGGTAAGTTTTCCCGGATAGATGACGTAACCATGGGACTTAAGGTAGTCGTACATACCGGCAAATGTGAAATGGGCATTTGTGGGGTAGAAGAACGTTGTGATGATTGGTCCTTGATGAGCGGCATCAATGTAGGCATCAAATCCAAGTTCTTTCATTCCGTCACGAAGCATCTTGTTGCATTGCGCGTAACGGGTGTGACGGCAGGCAATACCGCCTTCGGCTTTTAACTCTGCGATTGCGCGATGAAATGCGGCAACGACGTGAGTCGGAGAGGTGAAACGCCATTTTCCACCGTCTTTTTCCATAACGCACCATTGATCGTAAAGATCCAAAGACAAAGAACGGGCATTGCCTTTACTGGCTTGTAGTTTTTCTATATTGGCGATAATAAACGAGAAACCGGGAACGCCTTGAATGCATTTATTAGCCGAAGAAATAAGGAAGTCAATGCCGACTTCGGGCACGTTGATATCCACGCCACCAAAGGAACTCATGGCATCAACAACAAAGGTTTTACCGGCCGCCTTTACAACTGAACCCACAGCAGCGATGTCATTTAAAATGCCGGTTGTGGTTTCGCTGTGCACCATGGCAACCATCGTCACATCAGGATTATTCGCTAAAAATTCGTCAACTTTTTTAGCATCCGGAATACTGTCCCAAGCAAAATCCAACCGTTTGAAATGGATGTGGTGGTAGGTAAGGATTTGGCACATGCGTTCGGTGTAGGCGCCATTGACAAGAACCAAAACACAATCATCCGCTCCAGGGATGGACGAGAGCACGGATTCAACACCAAATGTGCCGCTGCCTTGCATCAAAACAGTTGTATATTCATTAGGATCGGCGTGAGCCAATTCAAGCAATGAGCGACGCACTTCCTGGGTCATTTCCTTGTAGTCTTTATCCCATGTGCATCGGTCGACAAGCATTTCCTCACGCACTGTCAATGAGGAGGTGAGAGGGCCGGGGGTGAGTAATTTGTAAGTATTCGGATCTTGAATATTCATAATTTTCCCAGTGTTTCTAAGAGGTTGCGGGACGAAAAAAATCGTCCCGCATTTCGCCATGTATGAAAAAGGATTATTTATTTTGACCTTTAACTAATTTTTGGTGAGCTTCAAGCAATTCAACAGTCAATGCTTCCTTGTACATTTTGGGATTGGCCGGTTTATTTTCAGCCGAAACCGTTTCGCCCTTGTACAAAGCTACCGGGTAGTACTTCAAAAGTTCCGTGCGACCATGCTTGATGATCGTTTCAGCCATCTTTTGAGCATTAGGATTGGTTTTGTCACCCTTGTCAACAACAGCAATGGCTTCTTGAAGTTGGAAATTGCCTTCGGTGGGATCGATGTAATCAATCGGCAATCCTTTGGCTTTATCGGCCACGGCTTGATGGCGCAGTCCGAAACCAACCGCCACTTCACCGGCGCGCAACTTCTTCAAAGGAGCAGAACCGGATTTTTCCAAATGAGCGCCAGCGTTCTTTTCAATGGCTGCGATTGTCTTAGCGCCTTGTTCTTCACCTTCGGCAGACAGTACAGCTTGAGTCATCAGCCAGGAAGTAGATGAACCCATGATGTCAGGTACGGAGATGTGGCCTGCGTATTCCGGTTTAGCCAGGTCGGCAATGGACTTGGGAGCCGGCAGTCCGGATTCCTTAAGCACTTGGGTATTGACAAAGAGAGCGCCAGTGTTGCCTAAAATTGGGGCGTAGTAAGAGGGGGTGGGGTTAATCGGGTCGGTCTTAAACGTCAGATTTTGGAACATCTGATTTTTCTTTTGGAAACTATCCAAATAATAAGTGCTGATCGTGACCAAATCGGCCTCAATATTTTTCCCTTCGGCAGCGATTTTTCCGCCCAATTCAGAGGTGCCAAAGGACTGCATCAGATAGGCGCCCTTGAAGCCGTTGTTGTCAAGCGCATTTTTCATAGCTTGTTGCGCTTCTTCGTCAGCGTTGGTGTAGATCACCACTTGTTTGGCGGGTTCTGATGTTGCAGCAGTCTTCTTGTTTTGGGCATCACCGTTGTCGCTGCAGGCCGACAGCCCCAAAACAGCAGCGGTTAAAACCGAGAGGGAAAGAACTGAGACGCGTTTCATACAGTTAACTCCTTAATTGTTAGATCGATTGATTCGCTTTGCGAGTCGTAGCGGATTGAAAAAAGTTTTTTAATCTGGTCAATAAGCCTTGACCATGATGGGTTTGCACGTAACCGGTCAGCGCGTCGAAAATAAGCTTCGCAGCTACGTTAGTAAGGAAAACTAAAAGCGATAAAACAAAAATTTCTTCAAATTTTTCAAAGTATTGAAGTTCTTTAATTTTTGTTGTTAAAAGCATCGTGCGCGCGCCCGTGAGGAACACAACAGCGCTGATGGTGACCATGGCACTGACGAAGAAGTACTGGAACATTTGCAACAGTGTCGGCAAAGAGTTCGGGACAATGACGCGAGAGACTGTTTTTATCCAACTGTCGCCCATTAAAGCCCCAGTTGTTTCCCAGCCGGCATTCATTTTCGAAAGTGCGGAGGTAGCCATCATGTATGGCGTGGTAAAGAAGTGCACGAGATTAGCTAACACTAAAATAGTGAATGTATTGGCTAAAGGAGTGCCGCTCATGGCAAAGAGAAATCCGATACCAAGCACCATGCCCGGAACAGTGTTGGTAATCATGGCAAAGGAATCCATTGTGGTTTGACACCACAGAGGCAGTTGCGATCGAGCCTTAACTAAAGCCGCGGCATAACAGAAAATCGTGCCGACGGCAGCCGAGACGAGAGCGACTCCGATGGAGTGTTCATAGACTTGCCAGATAGAACTGTCACTGACAATGCGAGTGATGACGTCCAACGTGAAGTAGGGCTGATAAGGCCATTGTTTCACGAAAGGTACGACAAACATCACGACAAAAACGGATAACAGCGCAAGTGAAATGAGTGCGTAGTAAAGCAAGTACAGAGCATCTCTAAATGCGTTCGTCGATACTTCGGCTTTAGAAATTTTGTTGTATCGAAAATTAAAGCGATCAACCCAACGCAGCATAACAACGGAGGCAACCGAGGGCACAAGCATTGCCATGGCGATAACAGCGCCTTCTCCAAAGTTAGGTATGGCGCCCATCATGGTTGTGTAAAGCTGTGTGGCGATGACTTCATATTCACCAGCGATGGATACCGGGATGCCAAAATCGGTAAATGAAAGGAAGAAACTTAGAATAAAGGCAGATAAAAGTGACCCAACAACCGGTCGAACGGCGGTCATGTAAAAAGTCTGCCATGGACCGTCCCCCATCAGTTTGGAGACAGTAATAAAGTTACGATCAACGTAAAAAAAGGCGTTATAAAGAATCAGAAAAGCCGGCGGCAGCGTGTAAATAACATCGGCAATCAGTAATCCCCAGAAACCATAGATAGAAAATGGGGGAGGAGCAATTAATTGACTGATGAGACCTAAACGTCCGAATGAGTAGATGACTGCAAAACCGTATGTAATAGATGGCAAGAAAAGCGGCAGCAGGACAATGATTTGAATAACTTTCTTTACGCCGGGGCGAATTCTCGTAAAGTGAAGACCGTATGCGCAGAAAAAAGCCATTAAAGTAGCGATTGCCGCTGAAATGCCAGAAACGGTGAAGCTATTGGCTAAAGCCGTCCAAAAACTGCTTTGTGAAAGCAGGGAGGTGTAATTGGTCAGGCCAATATCTCCGTTTTTGGTTAAAACAGATTGGAATAGAATACAGCCCAGCGGATACAGCAAAATAGCAGCTAATGTGAGCGTGATGAGGATATAAAGAACCTTTAGTTCTTTTTGTCCTTTGCCAAATAAAGCCGCAAGCATAGAAAATTCTCTCCATTAAGCAACGGCTTGACCGAACGCTTGAAAGGGTTGAGGTTTGGCAATTCGGGATGATGCAGGTGTTGTTTGAGGCAAACTTTCGCTAAAAAGCTTCAGAATATTGCTTCGCTTAATGTTGAGCTGTGACAGAATGAATTGTCGGATAAAGTCATTGGCCGGATTGCTGATAATCGTTTGGGGATCAGCAAACTGTGCGATTTTGCCTTCGTTAATGATGAGAACTCGGTCAGATAACGTTAGAGCCTCTTCTGGGTCGTGAGTCACAATTAATGTGGTCAGCTTATATTGACGAGCGACCGTGCGGATTCTTTCTTTGATGGACTCTTTAATGATGCCGTCAAGTGCAGAAAGCGGTTCATCCAAAAGCAAAAGGCGAGGCTTTAAAACGAGCGTACGAGCAATGGCTACGCGTTGCTTTTGCCCGCCCGACAGTTCATCAATGCGTTGATCGAGGTGTTTTCTCAAGCCGAGTAGATCGATCAGGTCACTGACTTCTTCACGAGTAGAGGCATTAGGATTGTTTCTCAGCCCGTAGAGAATATTTTCTCGAGCATTTAAATTGGGGAAAAGCGCAAAATCCTGGAAAACAATGTTAAAGCCACGATCTTTCATGGAAACGTGACTGAGATCTTCTCCATCGTAAATCAACTGGCCTTCCGTTAAGTCTGTCAAGCCTAAGATCAAATTCAACAAAGTCGTTTTTCCGCATCCGGAAGGTCCAAGAATTGAAACAATTTCACCTTGGTTAATACTCAAAGAAATATCAGAGAGAATTTCACGATCACCGAAACGTTTTGAGATATGTCGCAATTCGAGCATGAAAACGGAACTCCTATCAATAATGGGTGAAATTATTGAAGGCGCTTATGAAAGAATTTCGACGTTTAGGTGAAGATTCGGTGACAAAGAAATAAGTACAAAACTTATTCGAAATGAAATAAATTTTAAGAAACAATGAGATAGCGGAACATTGAGGAAACTGTATCTGTCATCTAGGTGTCATTTTTTAATAATTGAATTTTGGGTAAGAAAATTTTTGAATAAAAGAGTTGGTTACCAAAACCAATAATCAAATAATGATCAACCACCCAGCGCATTATGGGCTCTGCTCTCAGTGCCAGCTTTTTATTTAAGAATTTCAATGGATAAACCAAGAGAGTGTTAACTGCGCCCCTGCTTAAATAAGAGACTTTTGTCACACTCTCTTTGAAAACGAGTCGCAAAGGTTAATCTTCATCCATTTCGGCGATTGCCTCAATTTCAACTAAACAACCGAAATGAAGATCTGTAGTAGAAACAACGACGCGGCCAGGTTTGTGATCACCGAAAAATTCCGCATAGACTTCGTTGATGGGTCCCCAATATTCGACACTAGGGGTGTAGACGCGGCAAAATACCACTTGATCGCGCCTGACGCCAGCTTCCTTTAAAACTCGATCAACATTATCTAAAGCGAGTCGCGTGTGGTCTTTGATGTCACCTTTGCAGACTTCTCGAGTATCCGGATCTATGGACAGTTGCCCCGAAACATAGAGCATACCTTTGGAAATAACACCGGCAGTGTAGTGGCCCTTATTTTCGCCTTTAAACGGAGGACAAACCAACTTCATTATTTTTCTCCAATGTCACTAAAGTTAATAGAAGTTTAAGACGATTAAAAACAAATACTTTGCTTTTAATCGCATTTTCCCCATTTTTACAGCCGAAGCATTTAAGAAGACACCACTTTAGGAAATGTCAGAAGCATACGTATTAAAAAACTTATCGCTAAGGATAAGTTCTTACGCCTGTGAGATTTTTTAAAACACAATGAAATCATTGCGCTTAAGATTGTTTTCTAGTCCTTATCAGGAGAAACAGAAATGTACAGTGCTCAAGAGATCCAACAATTTTTATCGGAACAGGCGGCGCAATTAAATGCTTGTCGTCATCATTTGCATCAACATCCTGAGATCGGTCTTCAATTGCCGGAAACGTCGGCCTTTATTGAAAAAGAGTTACGTTCTTATGGCGTAGATGAAATCCATAAAGGGTTGGGTTCTTCCGCGTTGGTCGCCGTTATTCATGGGAAAAAGAAAAGCGATAAGTGGATTGGATTGAGGGCTGATATGGATGCCTTGCCCTTATTGGAGCAAAGTGGAGCCGAGTACACCTCAGTTAATGAAAAACGTGCTCACTCATGCGGACATGATGGGCATATGACTGTCGCTTTGGGCGCCTGTCGTTTCCTTGCATCACACAGAGATTTTGAAGGCAGTGTTGCCGTTATTTTCCAGCCGGGAGAAGAGGGTTACGCGGGCGCTCGCTTAATGGTAGAAAACGGCTTATTTGAGAAGTTTCCGATTGCGGAAATCTATGCCACCCACTGTGAGCCCACGCTTGAGGTCGGACAGATAGGCATTGATCCTGGCTATATCATGGCGGCCGCGGATATTTTCACCATTGATGTGACCGGTCGAGGCGGACACGGAGCAAAACCGCAGGTAGCCGTTGATAGTGTGTTGGTCGCTTCACAAATTGTTGTGAGTGCTCAGTCTATTGTGAGTCGCAACGTTAATCCGCTGCAAGGCGCAGTGGTCAGTTTCGGGGCGATTTTAGCCGGTGATGAGAACGGATCGAGTGTTTTGCCTCAAACAGCCAAACTGATTGGTACTTGCAGAAGTTTTGAGCCTGATGTTCAGGATCGGGTGCAGCAACGTCTGGGTGAAATTGCTGAAGGTGTCGCAAGTGCCTACGGAGCGCAGGCTCAGTGTCGCTACACGCGCTTATACCCGGCCCTTTTAAATCATGAACAACAAGCATTAGCCGTTAAGGAAATTGTTCGGAATTGGTTGGGAGAGGAGGGCTTAAAACCTGCTCCGCAGCAGATGACAGCGGAAGATTTCGCCTTTATGACCCAAGTGTGCCCCGGTTGTTTGTTCCGTTTGGGAATTCGAGATCCGAAGCACACGGCCAGTCTTCATGAGTGTGAGTTTGATTTCAATGACGAGGCGACTGTTTACGGCTCTACATTGATGGTTCTTATTGCGTTAAATCGTTTAAAGGCAGTTAACGCCTAACCTTTAAGAAAGGTAGTTTTCTGCGATTCGGGCAAAAACACTGGCTCCTAAAGGCAAAATTGAGTCGTTGAAATCGTAGGACGGATTGTGAAGCGAGCACGGACCGGGGCCGTGTCCCTCTTGCCTGTGTTTGCCTTCGCCGTTACCGATAAAAAAGAGTGCTCCTGGGCAGTGCTTTAGGAATACACCAAAATCTTCAGAAGGCATAACCGGCTCTTGCGTAAGGACCGCTTCTTGTCCTACCACCTCGATGGCAGCGTTTTGTATTTGGTTGATCCATTCAGGATTATTGGTAACGGGAGGTACTTGACGGATGAATTTGACTTCAGCTGTCGCGCCGAACGCAGAGGCTACGTGTGAAGCAATTTTTTTCATATGATCGGCTATAAGGTCCGTCACATCTTCTGAAAAGGTTCTTACCGTTCCCTCAATTTCAGCCGTGTCAGCAATAACGTTATAAGTTTCCCCGGCTGTGATCTTGCAAATGGATAATACAGCTGGGTCAATAGGGCGTTTTATACGAGTGATAATGCCTTGAAGGCTATTGGTGATTTGAACGGCAATAAAAAGAGGATCAATTCCGTTATTGGGCATGGCGCCATGAGCTCCACGTCCACGGACAAGGATTCGGAAAGCATTGCAGCTGGCCATTATGGTTTGCCAATTAAGGGCAATTTTGCCTTGAGGAACGTCCGGCCAATTATGGCAGGCAATTATGCAGTCTGTCGGGAATCGCTTAAATAAGCCGTCACTGATCATATCACTTGCTCCTCCGTCTTGTTCTTCACAGGGCTGAAAAACAAATTGAACCGTACCGTTGAAGTGTTGGGTCTCAGCAAGATATCTGGCGGCTAAAAGAGCCATCGTCATATGACCGTCGTGACCACAAGCATGCATCACCCCCTTATTGACGGAAGCATGAGCAAAACAATTAGCTTCTTCAATCGGCAATGCATCCATATCCGCCCGAATAGAAAGGCACTTGGATGAGTCTCCGCATTTTAAAAGAGCTACGACACCGGTACCGGCAATTTTCGTATGAACCTGATAACCCCATTGACGAAGATAATTGGCAATCTTTTCGGCGGTTACATTCTCCTGATGGCCGACTTCGGGGTATCTATGGAAATCGCGTCTTATGGCAATAAATTCTGGAGTTAATTCTTCAATGCGTTTAATTAAATTCATGATAATTGCGTGAAAATAACAACAAAAGAAGCCTAAAACAGAGTTTTAGGCTTAGTGATTAATTTCTATTGTTGAGAGGCTTGAGGCTTTTTACCTAACCATTTTTCGTAGATTTTGTCGTATTCACCATTTTCCTTAATGATTTTTAGACCCTTATTCAATTTTTCAAGTAAAGCTTTGTTGTTTTTGGCGACGGCAAATCCGTTTTGTTTGGGGTTATAGACGTGTGGAACCATCATGATGTCTTCATCGTTATGTTTAGTTAAGTAGTACAGAGTCACTGTCTTATCAACCATAACGGAGTCGCACCCGTTCATTTTTAATTCCATAAAAGCTTCGCCGATTTGATCGAAATTGGCTACGGTGGCGTTTTTGACAGTTGAGGCCAAAATGGAGCCAGTTGAACCAATTTGAGCGCAGATACGCTTGCCTTCCATGTCTTTTAAAGTTTTAAACTTGTCGGCATTTTTCTTTTGAATGACCATTACTAGACCGACATCGTAGTATGGATCAGTGAAAAGCACTTGTTTTTGCCGTTCCGGCGTAATGGTGATGGCTGCAGCCCCGACATCAACCATGTTACTTTGCAGTGCGGGGATTAATCCGGCAAATTGCATGTTTTGAATCTTTGCTTCATCGCCTACCGCTTTGGCTATGGCGTTAATCAAATCGATATCAAAACCAACAATTTCATTGGTTTTCGGATCTTTAAATTCAAAAGGCGCAAGTCCTGCATCGGTGCCGACCAAAAGTGTGCCGGCCATGGCAGAACCACTGACAATCATGGAACTTAAGAGAGCGCTTAGTAAAATTTTTTTCATGATGAACTCCAAACATAAAAGTCGATTTCCCGACAGTGTATGCGGACTGTTTGCTATCAACAAGGAGTTAACATATTGAAAAATAAAAGAAATATCCACGGAATAGACGATTATTACGAATAAATAGTCGGCAAATTTATTAATGCTTGAAATTCAAGAAGATAAATGGAAGGAACACGTGTTTTTGAAAAGATGGAATAAGTTTTTTTCTCTAGTTATTTTGAGTTAGAAATGGGTAAAAGATATTAGAAAATAGATAGCCATAACAGAGAAATTACTCTGATCATTACAAGAATGTTTTAAAAATAAATTCTTATAAAACAATGAATTAGAAAATCTTTGCCATATTTTCAGAAAATTAGAAAAGACTGTCGACAAAAATAAATTTTGATACGAGTCAAAAGAAAAAGGCTTCCTTAGGATCAGGAAGCCTTTTAAACACTTGAAAATTGCCGCCCTAGAGCTTTCTGGCCTTATCCCAAGCTTCGACAAAGAGGTTAATGATAACGTCGAGACCTCCGTGATTGACGCGGTATGGTGCGCTGGCGGCCACAATCGGTTTTCCGTGATAGGCAAAACCCAGGCCGGCTGTTTTGATCATTTCTAGATCATTGGCGCCATCGCCTCCAGCGATGGCCTGTGAATGGTGTAAACCATAAAGCATGCATAGCATATCCAAAGCACGTCGCTTACCACTGGCGTCTAAAATTTCGCCGCCTCCGGGGCCGGTGGTCTCTCCTGTGAGTACGCCGTCTTTTTCAATCAGTCGATTACAAAGGTAGCCGGTCATGTCAAGCTGTTCACACACAACTTTGGCGATTGTGTCAAAGCCTCCGGAAAGAATGTACGTTTTAAGGCCATGGTCTTTTGCAAAATTGATTAACTCAGTGGCGCCCGGCATTAATTTGGCATGCGATGCTGTGACTTCCACATAGTGGGCAGGGTGACCTTTAAACAGTTTTACGCGCTCTCTCAGGTATTCGGCAAAAGGCATATGGCCTTGCATGGCAATTTCAGTCATACGGGCCACTTCTTCACCAACGCCGCATTGCCAAGCAATATCATCAATGCATTCAAGCTCAATGAGTGTGCTATCCATATCAAGCGCAAGTAAACCAAAGTTTTTGATGCTTAGGCCATCTGGCACGCAATTAACATCAAAGCCCAGTTTATTCGCTTGTTCAACTAACTCTTGCCTTAAGGTGTTGTCGACATCATTGATACGAACAGCATCCGATTTAATCCAAATATTTTTAAGATTGAGTTTTTCAGCAAAGGCCTCAACCCCTGCTCCTTGAATAATAATGTCCATCGTTGATTACTCCGATTGATTTAAAGACTCAATATTGCAAGTACCCGCTCTGGATCCCTCGGTAACATAGACGTGATTACCGAACCGTACACGTTGGATATACTGCATGAATTTTCCTTCTTGAAGAGTGAGAATTTCTTCTTCACAATTCACTTTTTCTCTCCCGCCGATAGCTTCGGTCAGCAAGCGGGCAGAAGGTATAGGGGAAAGAGCAGACTCATTTCCTAATAATCCCATTAGTGTCATTACGGTTAAAGCGAAGTCATCATGTCCGGCCGGCTCAATATGCACTTTCTCATGTGCTTGAAATTGGTTGCCTTGGACAGCTAAAAGACTGTTAATTTCCATGGGTAAAAGACCGCCGTGGTTGCCAGCCCCGATTTCCAGCGAATCTCCCATGATAAGTCGTCCCGTTAGAGGATTATTTCGCATGGTGACCCGAAGATCGGGGCCCCTGGCGTGATCGGAGAAAATAAGAGCTTCGGAAAAGGTGCCTTTTACTCGCCCTTCTACATCATTTTCGCTACTGCCGATTTTGGGTTGTGAGAATATCATGCCCACTTCTTCGATACTCATCAATTCATCCCGAAGTCGCAGTAAATTGTTTTCACTAGGATGAGTTAACCAAAGTCCCAACGTATAGTCACCAATCATGACTATATCGTTGTCTTGAGGTTTTAGTCCATTCTGAAGATCTTTACCGGATATAACCTTCCAGCCTTTTTCTATCAACTTGCTCTTCAAGTCATAGTGGGCGCAGACTGTTCCGTGTCCATGGTCTGACATAACAGCAAGTTGCACGCCTTCTTTTTCACCTTTGGCTGTCCACCAGTCTAAGACACGCTTAAAAGCTTCATCGGCAGCCTTTCTGGCTTGACGAGTTTTGTCATTAAATATCCCGAACTCATGGCTTGAGTGGTCAGGTTCACCGATCCAAAGAATGGTGACATCCCCTAAGCCACGAGGTAATTCATGGTCAAAGAATATGTCAGTGACAAGTTTTGTTCCGTCAAAGTCTGGAAACTTCAATGCAACACCGTTTCCCCATTTCGCACAAAGGGCTTCACGCTCTTGAGCGGGAAGTGTAAGTCCTAGATCGTGAACACAACAGTTTAAGTGGCCGATGTAACGGTCTGCGTGGATATGTTGCAGACGAGTGCTGCCTGAGGAATTCGCGCAAATAACCCGCAATGTTTTACCGGCCCGCCCCAATCGATCCCCCAGAGTTGGTACTTGAATTAAATTGGATACTGCGTCTTGTGTTTCAATGCTGGAAACACTGGAGCCAATGAAAACGCTTTTTTCCGAAGGCATTTCTCGATTAAAAAAGGCATTGGCGATGATGCCGTGTCGATTAGGACGAAAACCGGAGAAAATGCTTGGGTGATTAACATAGGTCTCCGTTGGGAATGTGGCTAAATAACGACTCCAACGGTGTGATCGGGCAATGAATGCCGAAAGAGTTGGCATGTCTTCATCAATACAGTCAGGACGTAAGCCATCGAAGCCAACGATGACGAATCGAGTTTGTTTTTTAGTCATATTTATCTGCCTTGCGGTTCTAATTTTTGTTGTACAAAATCGCCCAAAATGGACATTGAGAGAGTTGAAAGGACAATGACAACACCAGGAATAACAGCAATCCACCAAGCGGTTGTAAGGTAGTCACGACCAAAACCAAGCATTGTGCCTAAAGAGCTCATAGGGGGCTGCACACCTACGCCCAAAAAGGATAGTGATGTTTCCAGCAAAATCATTCCCGGAAAGTTCAGAGTCATATTGACGACAAGAGCTGAAGCAATATTGGGCAGGATGTGACGAATGGCAATACGCCAGGTTGGAATTCCTAAGCCTTCAAGCGCATTAGCATAGCCTTCTGTGTAAGCAGAACGAGCAAGATTACGGGTCAGGCGGGCGTAACGATCCCATCCATAAACAGCCATAATGACCACGATGACTGTAACGTTGGTACCCAAGAATGCCAAGATGGTTAAGGCAAGAATGATAAAGGGTAAAGAGGCAGTGAAATCCACAGCAGCGTTGAGTACGTCGTCAACGATACCGCCAAAGCGGGCTGCCAAGAAACCTAGTGTTGTACCGATTATCGCACCGAGAATCGTTCCGGCAATCGCCAATAAGAACGATAGTCTGAGCGAGTAAACTAAACGCGAGAAAACATCCCGCCCTAATTCATCTGTTCCAAGGATGTGAGCGAAACTGGTAAAAGGCATTGTTAGGCGTGAACCTAAATCCATTTGTTCCAGGTCATAGGGGGCGATCCACGGAGCTAAAACACCGAATGTGAAAAATATGAAAAGCAACCCCGCACTGCAATAGACCAGAACATCCGAGCTTTTCTTCTGTACATTAATAAATTGAGCCATTTGTCTCGTACTCCGTTAATTGTTGCTCTTACGCAAGCGAGGATTCACAACTAGGGCCAGTAAGTCCATCGCGAGGTTGGCAATAATGAGTGAGGCGCCTGTAGCCAATACAATCAGTTGAACGACAGGGATATCACGGTTGGCAACAGACTGCACCAAAAGTTTGCCAACACCAGGCCAAGAGAAGACATTTTCAGTGATCACGGCGCCGGCCACTAAAGTACCCAAGAAAAAGCCCATAATTGTCAGAATGGAAAGCATGGCATTGGGTAGAGCATGTAACCAAATGACTCGCCGATCCGGAAGTCCTCTCATGCGAGCGGCTTTTACACAGGGCAGGCGCATTGCTTCAATCATGGCGCTTCTGGCGTAACGAGAAAAAATAGCGGCTTCAGAAGTAGCCATGGTGATGATGGGCATAATGTAGTGCCAGCCGGTTGCATTACCGTAGGAAGGTAGCCAACCTAACCAAATTGAAAAGATCAAAAGCAGCAAAACACCCATGAAGAAGTTCGGGACTGCATAGCCGAAAACCGACACAAACATCATAGTTTTATCTAAAGCCGTGTTACGGTGCAGAGCCGCGATAACACCGGCAGGAATTCCGAATAAAAGGGTCACGATGGCTGTCGGGATCATTAAGTCCAACGTTGGCCAGAAGGCATTCAGGAACACCTCTTTGACAGGTAATCCAGTCAAATAACTTGTTCCCATGTCAAGAGTGATGAATTTCTGCAGATAAACAAGAAATTGTTCCCATAGCGGTTTATCAAGACCCCATTGGGCACGAAAAGCCGCTAATGCAGTCGCATCTGCGCCGTCGCCGAGCATAATACGCGCAGGGTCACCGGTTAGATGAAGGGCGAAAAAGACGCAAGCGGTGAGCAAAAATAGTGTCACAAGCGAGCGAAACACAATACGCAGAACAAGCGCTACCATCACGCTTCTCCTTCGGAGGCCTGAAGAGCTTCGAACGCTTTTTGTTCAAAGCACGCACAGGCATGGTTATCAGAAAGTTTTGTGAGTGTCGGGACTTCTAAATGACAACGTGTCGCGGCGACCGGACAACGATTGGCAAAGACACATCCTTTAGGACGGTCAATGGGGCTTGGCATTGAGCCTTTCGGATAAAACCGAATGACGCTGGCATCCGCTCCAGGGGTACTGGCCATTAGAAGTTGGGTGTAAGGATGTTTGGGGTGTTTGAAGATTTCATCCACATCACCGGATTCCACAATACGACCCAGATACATCACCACAACGCGGTCACAAATGTATCGAACGACATTTAAGTTATGCGATACGAAGAGCATGGACATGTGGCTTGCGTTTCTTAAGTTGTATAAAAGCTCCAAAACTTGAGCTTGAATAGAAACGTCAAGCGATGCGACGGGCTCATCACAAACCAATAAAGCCGGTTCCAAAGCCACGGCGCGTGCGATGGCCGCGCGTTGAAGTTGACCGCCTGACATGACAACCGGCAATTTATTCATGTGGTGAGCGGGCATCCCTACTGCTTTTAAGACAGCCGCGGCTCGCTCGAGAGCGCTTTCTTTAGAAAGATGCTTATGAACCAACAGGGGCTCGGCAACTTGCTCAATGATGGGCATTCGAGCGTCAAAACAGCCGTATGGATCTTGATAGATCATTTGCATAGCGGCTCGCTGGGCACGCCAGGGTTTGCTTCGGGGTTCTGGAATTGGTTGATCTTTAAAAAGAACGATGCCCTGAGTGGGCTTTTGATGACCTAACAACAGGCGGGCTAGAGTCGATTTGCCACAACCGGATTCACCAACAAGACCTAGAATCTCACCGTGTTCAATCTGTACGTCAATATCTTGCAGCACATCCCAAGGTTTTTTACGTCCTAGCAGACCCTGTCGGGTGTAGTAGCAATGGCGTTTGATTTGCGCATTGACTAACGTTGGAAAGTCGGTTTGTTCCATGTTGACTAGCGACTTCATCATGTCGGTGACTTTTTGTATGCCTTCTTGCTTTTCCGAGAAAGAGGCTTCATGGGCTAGTGAGCAACGAGAACGCCAATGACTTGCGCTATCGACTTCAGATAAAGGGTTGAGTGTTTGGTGACAAGCTTCACATACTCTGCTGCAGCGACTGGCAAAAGGACAGCCTTTCCCGAGTTTGTCAGGCGGAGGAATTTCGCCGGGGATCGGTTTAAGCGTGCCCTTGACGCTTGTCATATCGGGCATCGCATCCAGAAGTCCCTCGGTATATGGGTGCGACGGATTGGGGAGAACCTTAGCGACAGGTCCCTCTTCGAGCAGATAACCTGCATACATGACAGAGACTTTATCGGCTATATCGTGAGCCAAATGCAGGTCATGAGTGACCAGAAGCATGGACATGTTTAATTTGCGGATAGTTTCTCGCAACTCTTGCAAGAGCTCACGCTGTACTACTACATCTAATGCCGTTGTCGGTTCATCGGCCAATAGCAACTTAGGCGATCCCACCAAGGCAAGTGCGATCATGATGCGCTGACGCATGCCTCCAGAGAGTTGGTGGGCGTACGAACTCATACGTTTTTCAGGTGCCGTTATCCCGACGGTTTTTAAAAGTTCCAGGGCAATGTCATGCAGGTCGTGCTTATGGGTGGCCAATACGGTTGCCGTATTGTGGTCACGGTAATTCGGATGGCGACAGGCGATGGTTTCCATCAATTGATGCCCAATCGTCCTCATGGGGTTTAAGGCGCTCATGGCATCTTGCACCACCATGGCTATTTCGGCCCCTCTTAGTTTTCTGTACTCTTCAGCAGAAAGTGTTAGAAGTTCGTTGCCTTGAAATTGAATGCTGCCGTTGATACGGCAGTTATTGCCGGCAAGACCTAAGATAGACCGTGCCAACACACTTTTGCCAGAACCGGATTCGCCGATTAAGGCATGAATGACTCCTTGCTCAATGTCGAGATCGATTCCGTGGAGCACTTCCACGGAACCGAACGATACGTGCAGGTCTCGGATGCTGATCAGAGGATCGTTTTGCATGAGATTTTTCTAGATGCGAAACCCGCCCCTTTAGCCCTAGGCTAAGGAGCGGGAAGATTATTGAAAAATTACTTAAACGACAGATTGTCAGCGTTTAAGTACAGACGGCCTTCAGTGCCAGGCGTCCATTGGACGCTCTTTTGCTTGCCATAAATCATCGGCAAGGCATAAAGCGGGCATGCTTGAGGATCATTGGCGAAGGCTTGAAGCATCTTGATCCAAGCCGCCTTACGTTTGGCCGGATCAATAGAGGTTTCCAAAATCTTGCCGTTTTCAGCAAAAACCTTGTAATCGGCGCTTGTCGTGTCGATGTAGCCCATCGAGTCCCAAGACGTACCTGGCTTGAGACGACGCCATAATTGAGAAGCGGGATCTGGGAAGTAGGCTGAGAAGCTTGCATTATTAATCATGCGGTCAGCGCCGGCGGCTTCCACCTGCGTCCAGTTTTCCTTCACCTGAATTTCAATATTTAAGCCAACAGCCTTTAACATGGAAGCGATGGCCTGGGAAACAGTCATTTCAAGAGTGTAGTAACCGGCCTGAATTCGCCAGACAATCGGCTCTCCTTTATAACCGGAAGCTTTGATCAGAGCCTTAGCTTTTTCGGGGTCATAGAGGTTTTGGTTCATTTCGGGGATGTACAAATCACCGAAAGTCTTTGATTGGAAGCTATTGGCTGTTACGGTCTTGCCAGCGAACAAGGCGTTAACCAGGAGGTCTCGGTCAATGGCATGCAAGAAAGCCTGACGCAATTCTTTGCTTTGCATGACCTTAGAAGAGCGGCTATCGAAAACTAAACCGTAGATGTTATCGATTGGGCCACCGACCACGTCAACTTTACCGTCAGAGGATAGAGGTTTGATCTGGTCGGGCGGTACTTCGGTGATGAGGTCAAATTCACCGGAACGAAGACCGGCCACACGAGCGGATAATTCCGGCACTTCAACGAAACTCAACTTGCTAGCGGGAGCCTTCTTGTTCCAATAACCGTCGAAACGAACGAGATCAAGGCGGTTGCCAGTCTTAAAGGATGAAATCTGATAGGGACCGGTGCCGATCGGATGTTTGACCCAATTTTCCCAAGAACCGGCCTTCTTGTAGCCGTCTTCAGAGATAATTTCAGACATACGGGCAGAGAAGCGACGCTCGATTAAAGGATCGGCGGCTTTCATCGTTATACGAACCGTGTAGTCATCAACTTTCTTAACTTCTTTTAGACCACCCAAAAATTCCCAGGCGGCAGGGCGTCCGGGCGCTTTTTCACCGGAGAAGCGTTCAGGACCAAAACTGAAAACAACATCATCGGCAGTAAAGTCCGTACCGTCGTGGAACTTCACGCCTTTGCGTAACTTGAATTCAACCGTTTCCGGGGAAATACGTTTCCAGGATTCTGCCAAGCCCGGTTTCATTTCACCGGTATGCGTATCGGCATAAATTAGCGTTTCGTAAATGGAAGCAACAACACGATCAATGGCATTATTGTTAATGCCTTGAGGTTCAACAGTAGGCGGAAGTTGCTGGACAGCAACGACCATATGTTCGGCACTTGCAAAGGCGGCTTGAGACAATAGACCGCATGAAATCATCATTGAGGCAAGAAGTGTTTTGCGAAACACAGTCATGAAAAACTCCATCACAAGAAAGTCAATTGATGCCGGTACAAACAAAACAACCGGCGGTAATTAAGGACAGCTATCTTGGGGAGCTATTTTGATATCGCAATGTTTCAAAATTGCGATGAAAAGATGACGATTCGATGAAAAGCGATGTGTATTTAGAAAAGGCGGGCAGCAGTAACCCTATCGTTGCCGCCTAAATCTTGAATAGTTTGGATGCCTTTCCAAAGGGAATGTTTTTTAAATAATGTTCGAACACTTTCACCTTGATCCCAACCGTGTTCGAAAACCAGTAAGCCCTTTTCATTTAAAAAAGAAGGGGCGTTTTTTATGATGTGGTCAATATGTGTGAGACCGTCAAAGCCATCGGTGAGCGCGCTAATCGGTTCATAACACAAATTTTTCAAATGTTCATCTTCTCGATGGATGTAAGGAGGGTTGCTGACGATGATGTCGTATCGCTGTGAGGCAGGAATGGGTTCAAACCAACTGCCACAATAAAAATGGATATCAGCGCCGAGATTTTTTGCGTTTGCCTTGGCAATTTCAAGTGCCTCGGGACTGACATCTGTCGCGCTAACGTTTAAGTTAGAATTTTCGAGCGCTAAGGTAATAGCAATGCAACCCGAGCCGGTTCCCAAATCCAATACGCTCAGCGCAGAATCAATAGGGCACTGAGAGAGAACAAATTCAACAATTGTTTCCGTATCAGGTCTGGGAATCAAGACAGCAGGAGTGACTTTAAAGGGGCGTCCATAAAATTCTTGTTTACCAAGAATGTATGGAACGGGAACACCCTTGGCCCGTTTTTGTACGCAGTCTTTATAGTGATTGAAAACGCTTTCTGCTAAAACGTCTTTGTCATGTGTAATGAGATAGGTGCGGTTGACACCTAAACAAGATGCTAGAAGAAGCTTCGCCTCAAAACGATCAATGAGTTTTGAGGCGTTTTGCCAAGCTTCGCTTACTGTCGGCATGGATTATTCACCTAAATTGGCCAATTGCTCAATTTGGTGCTCTGTGGTCAAAGCGGTGATGATTTCCTCCAAATCACCGTCCATGATGAAATCAAGCTTGTAGAGTGTGAGGTTAATGCGGTGATCGGTCACACGTCCCTGCGGGTAGTTGTAGGTTCGAATGCGTTCACTGCGGTCGCCTGATCCAACAAGACTTTTACGGGTGCTAGCTTCCTGAGCCTGCTGTTTGGCAATTTCATTAGCTGTGATGCGTGAGATGAGTACGCTCATGGCGCGAGCCTTGTTTTCGTGTTGGCTTCGTTCATCCTGGCATTCTACGACCGTGCCGGTCGGGATATGGGTAATACGCACGGCAGAGTTTGTTTTCTGAACGTGTTGACCGCCGGCTCCGGAAGCTCGGTAGACGTCAATGCGGAGGTCTGCCGGATTAATTTCTACCTCTCCGATTTCATCGAGTTCCGGCAACACGGCAACGGTGCAGGCAGACGTATGAACTCGCCCTTGGCTTTCGGTTTCCGGAACGCGTTGCACGCGGTGGCCACCGCTTTCAAACTTGAGTTTGGAATAAGCGCCGTCACCGATCACGCGAACAATGACTTCTTTATAGCCGCCCAAGTCACTTTCTGAAGCGGAAACAATCTCGGTGCTCCAGCCTTGACGTTCGGCATAGCGGGTGTACATGCGAAGAAGATCGCCGGCAAAGAGTGCCGATTCATCACCGCCCGTGCCCGCGCGAATTTCCAAATAAATATTCTTACTGTCGTTGGGATCGCGTGGCAGGAGCATGATCTGGAGGTCTTTTTCAAGAGCTTCCAAGTGCTTTTTGCCATTATCAATTTCTTCTTGGGCAAAATCGGCTGATTCCGGATCCTCAAGCATTTCGCGAGCGGCTTCCATGTCGGCTTCGGTGGATTCGTATTCCTTGAGTTTTAACACAACCGGCTCGATTTCAGCCCGCTCACGTGACAGATCGCGGAAACGATTCATGTCGTTGGTGACATCGGGCGAAGCCAGCATGGCATCAATTTCTTCCAGGCGTCTGGCGATTTGTTTGAGTTTACTGCGCATCGACTCTTTCACGGGCAGTCTCCTAAGATTAAATTCGATTCAAAGAAAATACTGTTGGACGGCGCAATATTAAGGCAGTCCGAAAAAAGGGGCAAAACGTTGAGCGCCGCTAACGTTTTCGCTCAAGATAAAAGCGCTTAAAACACGCTTCGAGGTGTTGACGTTCAGCGGTAGAAAGATGCTCGGTGTCTTTGAGCAAGGCCAAGTTATCGTGAATGAGCTTACGAGTAATATCGTGAGCCATACGTTTTAAAGCGGCATCGATATCATTGCCGTTTTTGATACTGTGTTTGGCGCGCTCAATGCAGGCTTCGGACAAGTCGCTTGCGCGTTCAATCATCATTTCAATGGTAGGAACGCTATTGCGCCACTGCAGCCAGTCGGAAAAATCCTTGACGCGCTGAGCAATGATGTGTCGGCTTTCGTCCACAGCGGCCAAACGCTCGGCCTTGCCGCTTTGAACTACTTTGCCTAAATCATCAACAGTGTAGACATAAACATCATCTAATCTGGCGACTTCCTCTTCAACATCACGCGGTACGGCTAGGTCAACGATGAATATCGGTTTGTGATGGCGCTCACGAATGGCTCGCTCAATCATGCCTAAGCCGATGATGGGAAGAGCGCTGGCTGTGCAAGAGACAATGATGTCAAAGCGTGAAATCTGCTGCGGTAAGTCCGCCAATTTCATGCATTGTGCGCTAAAACGAGCGGCGAGCGCTTCTCCACGGTCAAGGGAGCGATTGGCTATCGTCATTGACTTCGGGGCCTGGCCGTTGAAATGGGCGGCGCACAATTCAATCATTTCTCCGGCCCCCACAAAAAGAACGTTTAAGTCGTGTAATTCACCGAAGAGGCGGTTAGCCAATCGAACGGCTGCAGCCGACATGGAGACCGTATGTGCTCCGATTTCCGTTGCTGTACGAACTTCTTTGGCAACAGTAAACGTTCTTTGAAAAAGGGTGTTGAGCATCAGCCCTAAACCTTGGGCTTTTCGAGCAGCTTTTTCAGCCTTTTTCATTTGACCGACGATTTGTGTTTCACCCAAAACCATTGAGTCAAGGCCGCTGGCTACACAAAACGCGTGCTCAACCACTTCTAAGTCTGTCAAAGCATATGTGTGGGGGGTGAGTTCAGATATGGACAGATTTTTCTCTTCAGCCAAGAAGGCTTCGAGCGCGCCGATGGCTAAGTCTGGATCTTCAGCCGCGCAGTAAAGTTCTGTGCGGTTGCAGGTAGACAGAATCAACGCTTCGGTAATATGGCCGGACTCCTCACCCGACAGGCGCGACAAGACCCTGCCGATTGTCTCGGCAGTTTCCTCGGGACCGAATGCAACCCGTTCGCGAATAGCAAGCGGAGCGGTCGTGTGATTTAAACCTAAGGCCAGTAAGTGCATGAAAAGAAAAAGGGAAAAACTTTCCCTAAAATCCAAACAGAAGCGTAAGTGTATAGCGTATCGATTAATTTTTCCTTATGACAAAGAATCTTCCGCTTATTCCGACCAATGAAGACAGAATCCGGGCTGCCGTATTGCGTGCCAGACGACACGTTGATCGCCAGGCACTGATGAGTGCCGGAGCAACTTTTGTCCCGATCCCGGGAGTGGATATGTTGGTGGATGTCTCCGTTATGATCAAAATGATTGACCATATCAACTGGGAATTTGGTCTGACTCCTGAACAAATTGATCGTTTGCCTAGTCAAAGAAGAATTCTGGCCTACCAGGCAATCAGTTGGGCGGGCACCGTGTTGGCCGGTAAAGTCATTACGTCCCAATTAGCCATTTCTGTTTTGAAAAGTGTCGGTATTAAATTAGGAAGCAAGCAAGCCGCTAAATGGGTGCTGGTCGTGGGGCAAATTAGCGCGGCGGCTTTAGGGTTCACGGCTTTACGTTATTTGGGGCGAGAACACATTAAAGATTGTGAAAAAATTGCTCGCGAAGTCATTTTGAGGCTTTCAGCCGAAGAAAGTCGACACTCTTCGGATTAAGGCAACATTTATTTTTTTCTTAACACTCACAGTCCTTACAATTGATCCCGTTCAGTGGTTTAGAAAAAGGCCACAGCTTTTTACGTCCTTTCCATACTTGTTTGCTTCAAGGTAAGGGAAGGTCGCAATCTTTTGGAGGATATATGGCTAAAGAACTTCCTGCTTTAAGTGAAGCGGTTTTCTCTCAGGTACAAAAAGTTGCTCAGTTGGGAAAAGTTCAAAAAGCACTTCAAATCGCCAAGCGTGATGTTCAACGAGCAATGGATGAACAGGTAGAACTCTGTGAAATTCCCGCGCCGACCTTTATGGAAGAAAAGCGTGCGCAATCCGTTCTTGAACGCATGAAGGCCTATGGTTTGACTGATGTGAAGATGGATGAAATCGGCAATGTCATCGGTGTTCGCAAAGGCACTGTGGAAGGCGGCCCGATTTTGGTTTTGGGCGCACATATGGACTCCGTTTTTTCCATCGATACGGATGTGACGGTGAAAAAAGACGGTATTCGTTATTCGGCTCCCGGCATCGGTGACAATTGCTCCGGCCTTCGTGCCATTTTGCAGGTTTTAAGAGGTCTTGAAGAAGCCAACATCCAGACAAAAGGTGATATTTGGTTCGTGGGTACTGTTGGTGAAGAAGGCAACGGTGACATTCGCGGTTCTAAACATTTGGTCAAAAACAATAAGATTGACGGCTTTATCGCGGTGGACTCCACTGATGTGGGTCGTGTGCTCTACGGAGCTACGGGTTCTCATCGCTGGCGCGTGAGCATTGACGGCTTGGGCGGCCACAGCTTCGCTGAATATGGAAAGACGCCGAGCGCTATTCACGCCATGGCTCGTGCTATTGAAAAGTTTGCTGATTTGCGTCCGGCTGCTGATCCGAAGACAACCTGGACGGTTGGAACGATTAAAGGTGGGACGACTGTTAATTCCATCGCCGCTCACTGCGAAGTCGAAATTGACATGAGAAGCTTTGACAACCAATGTCTTTTGGCTTTGGAAGCGGAAATTCTTTCGAAGTTCGATGAAGCTGTCGCAGAAGAAAACGCGTCTTGGACAATTACCGATCCGGAACGCATCCTTAAGGTAACAAAAACGGCAATCGGCGACCGTCCTGCCGGTACCCGTCCGCATGATTGCCCCGTGCTTCAAGTTGCCCGCAGCGCGCAGAAAGTGTTGGGTATTGAGTTGACTCAATATGGCCGCTCTTCAACGGATGCTAATGCGCCGATGAGTGAAAATATCCCGTCGACTTGCTTGTGCTCGGGCGGACACGCTGAAAATGCGCACAATGTGAAAGAATTCTTCGAAATGATTGACACCCACTTAGGCCCGCAGCTGCTGACTTTGGCAGCTTTGAGTTTGGTTGGCGTCGAAGACGAAGAACCGTTGTTGCCTAAGAAACTCTAATCGTTATCAAACCGAATATACTGTCGGAAATTAACCTCCTTTGGGTTAGCGAAAAACCCAAAGGGGATGTGGCGTTTCTGCATTTGAGTTTTTTTTATGCGACCTTTGATTGGCGTGACATCACTTTGGGACGATGTAAAGTCCTGCGGTTGGATGTGGCAAAACTATTTAGAGCTAATTTGGGATGCGGGCGGCATGCCGATGGTACTGCCTTTAAATGCCTCTCCGGAAGCCATTCATGAAGCTGTCGTTCGTTGTGACGGCTTTTTGTTTACGGGCGGTCAAGATATCGCTCCGAGTTATTTTGACAGTCATTATCCTCAGTATTGCCAGAAACCGGCTCTGGTACGTGATGCGGTGGAATTTGCCCTTTTTGATGCAGCCCGCAACGCCCATAAACCGATTTTCGGCATTTGCCGCGGTATGCAGCTCATTAATGTGGCAATGGGCGGAACATTGATAGAAGATATTCCCAATCAAGTCGGCAGCCGAACGGAACATCGCTATGTCACGCCGGGGACTCCGACCATGCATGAAGTGGATGTATTGGGCGAGTCTTATCTCTTTAAAGCCTGTGCAGAGCAAGTCATAACAGTCAATAGTTTTCACCACCAAGCAGTTGATCGGGTTGCCCCTACTCTGAATGTGATTGCCCGCTGTTCAACCGATCAAATTGTTGAGGCGGTTCAAGCCAATGGCGATGATTTTCTGGTTGCTGTTCAATGGCACCCAGAGCGTATCTATCAGGGACGGCCGGAAAATCTGCGGCTAGTAGAATTTTTCATCGAAGCCGCACAAAAGAGATCCTAGTATGAAGAGTCCCAAAACGTATAAAGAAGCAATCGAACAAAGCCATAGAGAGGCACTCTATACGGTTGGGGCGGCACTTTTGTTATTTCTTTTTTTCTGGGGTGTTCTTTTTTTGACACAGAATTCGGCTTATTCATGTTGGGGCTTGCCGCTTTGGTTTTGGCTCTCTTGTATTGGCGGCTATCTCTTATCCGTATTGGTTGTTTGGTTATTAGTAAAGTATTTCCTGCGCAATTTCAATCTTGATCATAAAGAGGAGGAGGAGCCGTGAGTCCGTCTTGGGTCATCTTCATTCCTCTTATCCTATTTCTTTTGGCTCTGTTGCTTCTCGGACGCACTGATCCGCAAAGAACGGGTGCTGATTTTTTAAAAAGTTATTTTTTAGGCGATCGGGCTCTTAAGGGGTTCGTTTTGGCAATGACGCTTGTGGCCACCTATGGTTCTGTGAGCTCATTTGTCTCCGGTCCCGGTCTTGCCTGGCAGTACGGATTAGGCTGGGTAGTATTTGCCGCCCCTCAAATCATCACGGGTTTTCTGGTGTTAGGAGTGCTCGGCAAAAAATTATCTTTGGTTAGCAGAAAAATTGGAGCCATTACCGTTATTGATGTCATCGTGGCTCGTTTTAAAAGTCCCGCATTAGGAGCGTTTTTATCCATTGCGCTACTTTTCTTCTTCATGGCCATGATGGTGGGGCAATTTATCGGCGGTGCTCAACTGATTTCCCAAGCGGCCGGTATCGATTATGTGTTGGGACTTTTGATCTTCGGCGTCGTTGTCATTGCTTATACAACCACCGGAGGATTTAAGGCTGTTGCTATAACTGATACAGTCTGTGCCCTATTGATGCTTGTCGGAATGGGTGTGTTGGCCGCCGATATCATCGGACAGGCGGGCGGTCTGTCCTCTTTGATGCAAAAAATTAATCAAGAGGCAAACGCCGGGCAGGCACAAGCCTTTTTTACGCCAACGTCTTCGGGAGCGCTTCCCTGGACTCTTCTTTTTTCATCCTGGATCCTGGTTGGCTTTGCGACGGTAGCCCTGCCACAGTCAGCCGTTCGTTGCATGGCCTACAGACGAACGGAAGACTTGCATTTGGCCATGGTGGTAAGCACTGCTGTCTGTGGTGCGCTGATGATCGGTATGACACTTTTGGGTTTTTTGGCCCGTGGAGTTATTCCGGATGCGGAAGTTTTCGGCAATAACACCGATGCGATGATTCCTTATTTAATTTCTCATCATATGAATCCATGGGTGGCCGGTATTACCCTTGTTGCTCCGATTGCAGCCACCATGTCAACCGTTAGTTCATTATTAATTGCAGCCTCTTCTGCGATTATCAAAGACTTATTTTTAAAACGCTACAGCAACATTCCCGATAAAGGTGAAGCAGTCAGGCGGTATGCGAAAGTTTGTACTTTTTCAATAGGGTTGCTCTCGCTTCTTTTAGCAGTAGATCCCATGGACATTATTGTCTGGATCAATATGTTTGCGTTCGGGGGATTGGAAATTGCTTTTTTGTGCCCTTTGGTTGGTGGCCTTTTTTGGGCACAAGCAACCCGTTTAGGGGCATGGGCGGCTGTTTGTATCGGACTTGGTGTTTACGCATGGGCGTGTTTAGTAAAGCCCGATCTTGGCGGCTGGCACGCCGTCACTCCGGCCATTCTGGCATCAATTGCTGTTTTCATTCTTGTTAGTTTGGCAGGCCACAGAGAAAAGAACCTTGATTTTTTCCCATGAAAAAAGAGCTTGCCCCCATACGGGCGCAAGCTGGTATTAAAGATCATCCAATAAGACTAGAAGCTTGAACGGTCAAAAATTGCTTTAGGCTGCGTAAATTCAAGCAAGCCGGCAAAGCCGCCTTCTCGACCGATGCCACTTTGTTTGTACCCGCCAAAGGGAGCCGTGACGTCACGGGGAGCGTCATTGATATAAACGTTGCCGGCTTTGATTTGTTTAGCAACTTCAATGGCTTTTTGTTTATTGCCAAAGACAGCGGCATTAAGTCCATAAGGGGTGTCGTTGGCAATGGCAATCGCTTCTTCAATGGTTTTATAAGTAATCAAACAGAGAACCGGACCGAAGATTTCCTCACGAGCAATTCTCATGGAATTTTTAACATCAGTAAAAATAGCCGGTTTAATGTAGTAGCCGTGAGAGTAATCCGTAGGAATTTCTCCTGCCAGCAGTTTGGCACCTTCTTCAAGTCCCAACTTCAAATAGGCAGTAATTTTTTCAAATTGGGCCTTGGAAGAAACCGGTCCGATTTTTGTCTTAGGATCGCCCGGATCGCCAACAATATAGTCAGGGATATGCTTGAGTAGTAGCGCTTCAACGGTCTTTTTATCTTCTTCTGGAACAAGCAGACGAGAAAATGCCGTGCAGGTCTGACCGCTATTGAGGAATATAGAATCAAAAAGTTTACTGACTGCTTTTTCATAGTCGGCGCCAGGCAACCAAACGAAAGGTGACTTGCCACCTAATTCCAAGCTGATTCGCTTAATGCTTTCTAAGGCACGTTGGCTCAGCTTAGAGCCGACTTTGGTTGATCCGGTAAAGGAAACCATATCCACTAAGGGGTGAGAAGCAAGGGCATCGCCTACGGCACTGCCTTTACCTGTAACCATGTTAATAACTCCAGGCGGGAAGCCCGCTTGATCGAAAGCGTCAATTAAGAGATAGGCTGTAAGCGGAGTATGTTGGCTTGGTTTAAGCACAACGGTGTTGCCCATAAGGATTGCGGGAATAACCTTTTGGACGACCTGGCCGAGTGGGTAGTTCCAAGGGGTAATGCAAGCGACAACCCCGATCGGTTCACGATAGACTGTTGAAGCTTGCAGGCTTTCTTCTAAAGGTAGTTGCATTGCGCAATCAATATAAGATTGGGTTCTTGTGTATTGGTACACGCAATGAGACTGCACAGAAAAGCTAACCGGCGCTCCCAACTCTTTGACTTCAAGATCAATGATTTTGTCTTGGTAGCTCTCAAAGATTGTGAGCATCTTTTTCATCAGGCCGACTCTGACAGCCAACTCCGTATTGCTCCAGCTCTTAAAGGCTTCGTGCGCGGCTTTTACCGCGGCATCAATATCTTTTTCATTTCCTTCGGGAACCCGTGCAAAATGTTCAAGCGTTGCGGGGTTTTCAACCTCAATAAATCGTCCGCTTGTCGAATCGCACCAATGGCCATTGATATAAAGTTTGTCAAAGTTGTATGCCATTACATTTCTCCCAAACTTTAGCACTAACACTTTCAGTATAGGACTGCCAAAATGTTTTGACGCAAAAAATAGTAAAAACTCCCGCCTGATTCAATCAGACGGGAGTCCAGCCCTTTTGCTTAGTTAATCGTGAGGTTACTTAGCAAAGGCCTTATCGTCTTACCATTAGGTTTACTTCAGAAAGTCGCGTTTTATCCATGCGAATAAAAGAGCGGCTAACAAAATAGCGTAGCAGACGCATGCGAGCATGCAACATTCGGCCATGTCCATAAATTTCCATTGTGGAAATAGGTACCAACCGTCGCTTGCTTGGTAAACCTCGATCAACCAACGTTGGAAATCTCCCAATTCAGTACCCGCTGGCACGACCGGAGCGTCATAACCGCAATCGCCGGTTTGCTTAAACCAATCTGGCCACCATTTATCGAGTGGGAGACCAAAGTGGTAGGTGGGTTCTGTCGAGCAGCCTTGCATGCCAAACATTGCCAACGGATCATCAGAATGCACGGCGTCATGGATGCCCATCAGTTTCCAAGAGCACATCATTGTGTAGATCAAGCCGTAGAGGAAGATGCCGATACCGACGATCTTAGACCAAATCACCTTCGGTTTAATTGCAACAATGAAGGCGCCGATTGCCATTACGATATTGCCGTAACGGATGTAGACGCATTGTTCACAGGGCAGCATATGCAGCCAGTTTTGGAATAAGTAGTGCGCTAGAAGCACCAACAAGATGGACGTAAATGCAAAAAGTAGCCACGGTTCACGAGTGTCTTGCCAGGCGGCAAGCGTCCCCATGGGATCTTTTTTAAAGCTTGAACAAAACCCTTTCATGAGGCCCTTCCTTATTTCTTAGACAATTCACGGATGTTGTCGACCATGCTGTCAATCGAAGTGATAGAAGCCGTCTTCAACAAATATTTACCATTGACTACGAAAGCGGGCACGCCTTGGACTTTGGCGACATCATAGGTGCAGTCTTTCCAAGACTTCACGAGAGCCTGAACCTTCGGATCGTTCTTCTTTTGATCAAAATCGGCGCGACTCATGCCGGCAGCGTCAAGAGCGGTCTTCAAGAAAGCGTCTTCACCGGCATCCCAGCGTTCTTTCTTATCGTGGTAAGCCTGATAGAGAGCAAATTTGGCTTTTTTGTGCAAAGAGCCTTCATCTGTCGGATCGCGGCCAGCGGTTTCGTCCTCAACCCAAAGCACAGCGAGAACGTCATCACCTTGATTGCCATATTTACCTTTGGTGTGAAGGTGATAGTCCTTAAAGGTGAGTTCTTTGCCAAGTTTTTCTTTAAGGATGGGAACCACTCCTTTGTCATAGCGGTAGCAGAAAGGACAGTCGTAGGAGTAAACCTTGATTAACGTTTTATCGGCGTTAACAATCGGTTTTTCTAAAACAACGTAGTCTTGACCTTCAACCGGGGCGGCAAAAGCAGAAACGGAGAAAGCCATGCCGACAGCAGCGGCTGCAGCTAAGAATTGGCAACGTAACATATTAAATTTCCTTTTGATTTAAATGTATTGCTAAGGGCGAAGACGCATGTCTTCGCCCTGGTTTTCATAAAGAATTACTTCGTGTTGAAAGCCTTTTCAACGCTGATCGGCATTGCTTGATAACCCATCGTGTCAAGCAATTGGATTTCAACAGAAGGTTCTTTGGCGCCCCACTTGAATTCTTCGATGAAGGGATTCGGAGCAACGGCGTTTGTGAACTTGGCGCCCATGCCGGCAGTAGCCGAGTACACGAAGACGGAGTCCTTATCCTTGTAGTACTTGGTCAAAGACGTCACCGGGCTGTACCATTCGTTGCCGCGTTCCTTGCCGTATTCCCAAATTTGTTGAACGGTCATCTTCTTTTGATCGATCTTGAAGACCACCGCACGGCTGTACTTCATTGACGGAATGGCGGGTTGTTCGAGGTGGCGACCGTCACCGTTATCGAAAGCGGTGATATAGATCACGTCCTTGTTGCTCTTTTCGTCAATGCGGAAAGCGGTGTGTTGCGTCCAGGTCCAGTCAAAGCCGCCTTCACACTGATTGTTTTCACACTTGATCTTCTTGCCCTTGCTGTCCACAGGGGTCAAAACCTTACCCAACAAGTCCTTGTTCCAGCCCGTCGGGGTAGCGAGAATCCATTTCACTTTCTTGTCACGGCCGATCTTCACAATAGCCGATTGGTGACGAGAGGAAATAATGATGGAGTCGTCGGTCGGGTCATAGTCAACGGAGTTGACGTGAGCCCAGTTGCGGCCGGGACCAGCACCGGTGATATCACCGAATTGATCGGATTCATCCATCTTGGCGAGGTCTTCAGCGCTTAACGTTTGACCGGACTTGGAAGCGTCAATGTTTAAGCACACAGCACCTTGGTCCATCGTCTTCAAGACAACGTCACGCCACGGATCCAAGCTTTCCCACAATTTCCATTCGTCGAAAACTTGACCTTGTTCATCCAATTCCAAAATCACGTCACGAACAGTGTGCACGCGCTTGCCGTCGGGACGGCGATAATCTGCCGAGGACACACGCAAGAAAGCGTGACCGTTTTGAGCGTTGTCAAAGGAGTGAGAGAAGTCAGCGTAGGCCGAAGGCAGACGGCGGTTGTAGATTTCACGGCCCAAGAGGTCATACTTGGCGTAGCGTTGGCCATAACCCCAGGTGATGTTGCCGTCTTGGTCTTGTTGAAAGCCCATCATTACGCCGGAGCGATACGGATCTTCAACGTCGTAGATCGGTTCGACGTGCATGTACCAGCGCACTTCACCCTTCGTGTCGATAATGGCGTTTTGCGGATAGAAGTTCCATTGCAAAGCACCGCCGTTCGGGTTATTCCAAACAATACGGGATGCCTTGGCGTAGTTTTGCATCAAGTTGTTGACCAAATAGAGACGATCGCTGAAGGCAGGATCAGCCTTATTGACTTTGGTCTTAAACATGGAAGATTTCAGAGAAGGAATGCCGTTGGTGGCTTGGAAAACAGCGGGAGCATACATCGTATAAGATTCGCTGAATTTTTCCTTCTTACCATTGTCGTTACGCGTGTACGTTACTTCCACCGTGTTGACGTAGTCTGGATAGAGACCGAAGACCGGAATACCGCCGTGGGTGAGTAATTGGCGCTTGGAGACGTTGTATTTGATTTCTTGACCATCTTTTTTCGGAACAATACGGACGGTAGCGTCTTCAAGTGTGTAGCCGCCGTTACGGATGACAGCCGTCAACGGAGCGATGTCATAGGGATTCATGACAACTTCGCCGATGTTGCCTTGGGCAATGAAACCCACTTTGGGGCCTGACATGGCCTCAGAAGCCTGAGCGGAGATTGCGGCTGTTGCTAAAGAAACAGCAAGTGCGATGGAAGTAAGTTTTTTCATGTTGTCCTCATAAGGTGGAGATCTTTTGATCAAGACTCAGTTTATGAGGACAAGGAAAATCAACCTAGAGGGATTTTTCAGCAAAAAAATAAAAATCTCGTGTAGGTAAGTTTCAATTTTTAAAAGTTGTCTTGACGGGCCTCGCGCGCTCCCTCTTCGGTTTGTGCGTACGCTTTAAACTGAGCTCTTATCCATTGCATGGCAGGATCATGATGCGTGCGTTCATGCCAGAAAAGACATGGAACAATTGCTCCGGATTTGGCCAGTGGACTGGGAATGGTGGTGAGATAAGGATTTCTTTCTGCAATTTTTTCTGCAGTTTCCTTTGGCAACGACAATGTCAGGTCTGTGTTTTCCAAGAAGTACTGGGCACCGATAAAGTACGGGACAACAATGCGGGTTCTCTGAACGTTGTCGGTCATGAAATAGCGATCGTAATTGCTTAAATAAATATCATTATTTTGCGTGGCCGCATAGCTGTCATTAACCAGGATTCGCTCATAGTGTTTTAAATCTTCAGGATTTACAGTGCCTTTTTGGCGGTAAATCTCTACCAAGGGATGTGTTTTTCTGACGAGAATAACTTGGTCAAATGCATGCAAAGGCATGAAATGACTGCCACGGGGAACAAGACTTTTGGGATTTATCAAAAAATCGATATAGCCTTTTTGTAAGTCCTCGAAGCTGTTGTGAGAGCTGTGCAGAAAAGCGATGGAACAAAGTGGCGCTTGATCGGTAATGGCTTTGACGACATTGGGCAATAAAAACGGTATGGCATTGTCAGGTATGGCAATGCGGATGACACGCTTTAATTCCGATGGTTCAAATGTTTTTCTTTGAGTGAGTTCGTGCAACTGTCGATGAAGCTGAATAATTTCTCCGACATTGGCGATAGTGAAGTCTGTTGGTAAAAGTCCTTTGTGGGAGCGAACAAAGCAGGGGTCGCCAAAAAGTTCTCGCAGACGGGCCATTCGGCGAGAAGCGGTGGGCATCGTTAAATTCAAATCACGGGCAGCTTGAGTAATGCTGCGTGTTTCCCAAAGCGCTAGAAAAAATTCAAGATCGTCGTGAGAAATATCCATGAGAATGACTTCCTAAAGGGCCTATAAATACTTCGGCATTAATATATCAAAAAATGAAAATTTAGTTTCCCCGAGTTGAAATTTGTTTAGTAAACGAATAACAAAAGTGATTTTAAAGCTAGCCGAAATGAGCTTTAAACTCGAAGAAAAAAGAGGCGACTTTCGCCGCCTCTGAAAGAGACCAAAGATTAGAGATTTTTGACAAACAAAGCGCGTATAGCGTTCAAAATAGCCAAAATCATGACGCCGACGTCGGCGAAAATGGCCATCCACATGTTGGCGATGCCAAAGGCACCGAGAATCAAGCAGGCAACTTTAATGCCGATGGCAAACCAAATATTTTCTTTGACGATCGCCAAACACTTGCGCGAGATTTTGATGCCTTTGGCGATCTTTAGGGGATCATCGTCCATCAGTACAACATCGGCGGCTTCAATTGCAGCATCAGATCCCATGGCGCCCATGGCAATGCCAATGTCGGCGCGGGACAATACCGGTGCATCATTAATGCCATCGCCCACAAAGGCGAGTTTGCCCCTGGCTTTGTTTTGTTCCAAAAGTTCTTCAACGATTCGAACTTTATCAGCTGGCATCAGTTCACTTCGAACTTCATCAATTCCCAACTCTTTGGCAACGTGCTCGGCCACCTTACGGCTGTCACCGGAGAGCATGACGGTTTTTTGAATACCGGCTTTTTTCACTGCACGGATGGTTTCTTTTGCATGAGCCTTGATTCGGTCAGAGATGACGATGTGGCCGTGATATTCACCATTGATTGCGATGTGAACGATTGTACCGATGCTGCGGCAGGCAATTGCTTCAACATTGAGGCTTTTCATCAGTTTTTCGTTACCGGCAGCGACTTCCATGTCGTCAATTTTGGCGACAACACCTTGTCCGCTTATTTCGTGAATATCCTTAACCCGATCTCGGTTTAAGGGCAAGCCATAGGCTTTTTGCAGGCTCTTACTGATTGGGTGCGAAGATGCACTTTCTGCTAAGGCAGCCAATTCGAGAAGCTTTTTTTCTTCCAATTTGTTGTGGTGAATGGCCACCACTTCAAATACGCCTTCAGTCAAAGTACCGGTTTTATCAAATACCAACACTTTGGTTTCTGAGAGGTTTTCAAGGAAGTTGGAACCCTTGACCAAAATACCTTGGTTGCTCGCTCCGCCAATACCTGCAAAGAAACTTAATGGAATGCTGATAACTAAAGCGCAAGGGCAGCTAATCACTAGAAAAACTAATGAGCGGTAAATCCAGTCATCCCATTGAGCATCCAATCCCATACCCAGCAGGCGAACCAGTGGGGGAATAACGGCTAAAGCCAAAGCGCTGAAAAAGACGATCGGCGTGTAGACGCGAGCAAATCGAGTGATAAACGCTTCAGAGCGGGATTTACGGGAACTTGCATTTTCCACCAATTCGAGAATTTGTGAGACCGTGGAATCGCCGAAAAGTTTAGTCGTGCGGATTTTTAGTAAACCGGATAGGTTGATGCAGCCGCTGGTGATTTCATCATTAACCGTGACACTTCTTGGAAGGCTTTCGCCAGTAAGCGCGCTGGTATTAAGACTGGATTCACCTTCAATAACAACGCCGTCAATGGGCACTTTTTCGCCGGGTTGCACCACGATGATGTCGCCAATTTGTACCTCATCGGGATCAACTTTGACTAACTGACCATCTTTTTCGATATTGGCGTAGTCCGGTCGAATGTCCATCAACTCGCTGATATTTTTGCGACTTTTGCCCACTGCATAGCCTTGGAACCATTCGCCGATTTGGTAAAAAAGCATAACGGCGACGGCCTCGGTGTAATCACCGGTATTGTCGTATAAGGCGATGGCAATGGCCCCTAAAGTGGCTACCGTCATCAGGAGGTTTTCATCAAAAATCCGCCCGTTGGTAAATCCTTTGGCAGCTTTGAGCAAAATGTCGTAACCGACAATAAAGTACGGAATAAGGAATAAAGCCAACCGCAGGTAACCGGTAATAGGAGAAACCGCAACAGCAATTAAGAGTACAGAGGCGATAATGATGCGGATAAGCATCGTTTTTTGTTTGGCCTTCATTCTCTTTGATATCCTTGTTAGTTAAACGTTTGTTTAATTGTCATTGATTTAAAAAGCACCATCCCTCTACAAAATGGTGCTTCTTAATTTTTCTTAAAGTTCAATTTCACAGTCGGGTTCAACTTTCTTGCATTCCGCAAGAACGGTCTTCATCACGGCCTTGATATCCGCGCCTTCAGCAAATTCAACGATCATTTTTTGAGTCATGAAATTGACTACAACTTTAGCGACGCCTTCAACCTTAGAGGCGGCTTGTTCCATCAATTGAGCGCAGTTAGCGCAGTCAACTTCGATTTCATAGGTCTTTTTCATAGCAGAATCCTTAAATTAAATTTTTAATCAATTAAGTAATCACTTAATTGTTAAAAGGAAATATAATCCTGAAAGTTAGCGTTGTCAAGATTAAATGATCGTTTAATTAAAATGAGTCAAGAAGTTTCTTTACCGCATCATCACGGACAGCACGAGAAAGCGTTCAGTTCATTGCCTCAAACCGATAACTTTGAGCAGGTGGCAGGGGTATTCAAACAGTTAAGCGATCCGGTCCGCTGTCGCATTTTTTTGCTCTTATGTCATTCAGAGGAATGCGTCATCAATATTGCTGCTTTTATGAATATGAGCAGTCCGGCAGTTGCTCACCATTTGAGATTATTGAAATACAGCGGCTTGGTGCAAAGCAGAAGGGATGGAAAGGAAGTGTTTTATCGTGCATCGGACTCTGATTTGGCTCAGGAGCTGCATCATATTATTGAGAAGGTGATGAATCTGTCCTGCTGTAACGACTAAAAAACAAAAACTCCCGATTCAGTTGCCTGTTTCGGGAGTTTGTGGTTCTAGTTATTTATTTTTCAAGATTTCTTGCATTGATGCACTCAAGTTCAATACCCTTGAAGTCCTTGTCAACTTCAGCAACAATCTCAACTAAAGCGTCTTTTCGAATAAATGACCAGTTACGATCATCATCAAGTTCCACCACAATGGTCTGGCCTTTCGTATCCGTGAACTCAAATTTGTCTTTTGTGAGTTGCTTCGTAAAACGACCTTTGATTGTCACGAGCTGATCATCATAAGCATTTTTCTTCAAAGTGGCGATGTCGTTCATCGGGTTTAAAGAAAATCCCTGTGGTTGGCTATGATTGTTCGGGGAATTGCCGAATCCAACGGGCCCCGCAGCCATGCAAACCGGGGCAACCAATGTCATTAAAGCGGAAGCTAAAAGGGCCTTTTTCATACTGTTCTCCTTGAATCAATTTGTTCATGAGACGTATGGTAAAGAGGAAAGATTAGGAAAGAGTTAGCGTAGCCTTAGCTCGTCCTAAGTTTTGAAAATAAAAATCAGATGTGGCGAATAGGCTATAAAAAATCCCGAGTAGTGAGCACTACACGGGACGATTTACTGGTGGCTGGGGACGGGATCGAACCGCCCACACGCGGATTTTCAATCCGCTGCTCTACCAACTGAGCTACCCAGCCGCCGTAAGAGTCTCGCATTTTATAGGAAAAAAAATAGCTTTGCAAATGCTTTTTTCTTAAATGAACGTTGCAAACAATCATAATGCTTGTAACGTATTGTTTTTTCGAAAAACATAAAAATTTTTGCTACTTGATAAAAGGAAGCTAAAAAGAAAGGGAAAGTTGCTCAGACTCAGAGTTGCAGAACCGTGACCAGACAATGGGCTTTTGCTGATGAGCGCAAAGCCAATCATTGGCTTTAGAGAAATGTCCGCACCCGATGAAAGGAACGGGAGGTCTAAGTGCGGATAATGGTGACGGGTGGTTAGCCGTTAATACCAGATGATTTCCATTGCAAGACTTAATTAGTTTTTCTTTGGATTGAGCGTAATTTCCCCAAAGCATAAAAACCTTAGGAGCGCAGTCCGAGGCGGCAGCGGCTAAGAGGCTGTCGGTAAGAACCTCCCAGCCTTTCTTGGCGTGACTGGCCGGTTTCCCGTCTTCGACGGTAAGCACTGCGTTTAATAACAAAACGCCCTGACTAGCCCAACCAAAAAGCTCACCGGTGTCTGGTGCAGCTATTCCGAGATCTCTGGTTAGTTCTTTATGAATATTTTTCAGGCTGGGAGGAATTTTGCAGTTCGCTGCCACGTGAAAAGCCAGGCCTTGAGCTTGTCCTGGACCGTGATAGGGATCTTGTCCCACGATGACAACCCGAGTTTGCATCAAAGAGGTCAATTCCAGGGCTTTAAACGGAGTGCTCGGATAAATGACTGCGCCGTCGTTTAAACGCTTTTGCAAATAGGCAACGAGTGATTGCCCCGTTGTACTAGAAAAAAAGGACGACAGCAAAGGCTGCCAGTCCTTTTTGACTTCAGAAGTGTCCAATAACATTGTGATGCTTGATGACTATTGAGCACTCAGATGGGACTCAATAGCGCCCATGCGAATATGCAAGAGATTAATTTGACAGGCCAAGTTAGCTGCGCCGGCACCGGAGCCGCCACCCATCATTTTTTCTTCAAAGCGGCACTGTTCAGCAACATAACGGTCAAAAGCTGTATTGGCTTTTTCCAAAGCCGGTAAGGTTTCATTTCGGCCCGTTACACGATCAAGTTCACCGGCCTGTTGAGTGAGCTTTTCAAGTGTTTCGCGGTATTCATCGCGGGACTGTTGCAATTCTTTTTTTAAGCATTCGCGAACGGCCAAGGTCGTTGTGGCTGATTTGTAGCACTGTTCGATGGTGTCTTGGGCATTAGAGACACATGGAACCATCAAAGCAAGCAGAGAGCTGAGCAAGAGAATTTTTTTCACTTTGTTCTCCGTTCATTTATAAGATATTCTGACAACTCTGTCATGGTGTTAAAGACAAGATCGTCCGGGGCGTTCTCTTTTGCCCATTGGTCGATAACAACGCCTTCGTTATACCCTGTTTTCAATAAATATGCACGTATGCCGGCATTGCGTGCCGCCAACGAATCATTCATTGAGTCACCGATCATAACACAGTCACGAATAGAAACTCCCATGCGGTGAGCAGCCTCTATTAACATTTCTGGATTGGGCTTGACGCTGTCAACGTCGCCGGCACCCAAAATGGTTTCAAAGTAAGGCATCAGATCAAATTGAGAGGCTAGACGTCTGGCGATAGCGATCGGTTTATTTGTGACAATGGCCATTTTAAAACCGGCTTTTTGGAGAGCTTTTAGGCTTTGTGGAACACCGGGCAGTTGTTTTGTCCTGGTTCCTTCCGCTAATTTCATCTCTGAGAGGTAGCGGGGAAGGATTTTAAGCACCGTATTTTCATCGGGCTTTTCCCCACAAGATTTTTCTAACGCCCTCTGCACCAGCACCTTCGCTCCCTTGCCGATAAACAAAGTGACGTCATTGCGCGTAATCGTTTTTAAAGCAAGCGAAGTCAAGGTGTTATTGATGGCAACTGTCAGATCATCAACGGAATCCAATAAAGTGCCATCCAAGTCAAATAACAATGTGTTAGCCACGATCTCTATTCATCTCCTCGAGTTCTTTACGTCGCAACATTTCCATGTCGTGATCGATGGCTTGTCGCATTTCATCGATGACCTGTTTGTAACCGATGGGACTCTTTTTGCCGAAAATGGCGCTACCGGCTACAAAAGTATCAGCACCGGCCGCGGCTAATGCTCCGATATTTTCGACTTTCACACCACCGTCAACTTCCAGACAAATTTCGTGTCCGGTGGCTCGGGTGTGTCTGTCAATAATGCTGTGAGCGGTTGCCACTTTATTGAGTACGGCTGGAATAAAGGATTGTCCACCAAACCCGGGGTTAACGCTCATCAGTAAAACCAAATCGACTTTATCGAGAACGTATTCAAGGTAGTTTAGTGAAGTGGAAGGGTTAAACGCCAAACCTGCTTTGCAGCCACAATCGTGAATCAGAGAGAGTGTGCGATCGATGTGTCTCGTTGCTTCGCAGTGAAACGTAATGTAGTTGGCGCCGGCTTTGGCAAACATAGGAATAATGCTGTCAACGGGTTCAACCATCAAATGTACGTCGATCGGCACTTGCACGTGGGGACGAATGGCTTCACAGACCATAGGGCCAATTGTGAGATTGGGAACATAATGGTTATCCATTACATCAAAGTGAATCCAATCAGCACCGGCTTGAACGACATCTCTGACCTCTTCGCCGAGTCTGGCGAAATCAGCGGAAAGAATAGAGGGTGCGATACGACACTTGGACGAAGGTTTGGGGCGGCTGAAAATTGACATGGGCTCTTTCCCAACAAGAAAAATAAAGATGCACCAATTGTAACCGAGAGCCAAAGATCAAGGCGCTATTTTGTACAATGCTCGAATACTATTTCAGAGAAGAACCATGCGATTGAGTCGAATTTGCCTTTTCACCGCCATTGCAAGTTTGTTGGCTGCGTGTACAACTACGCCTCCTGAAAAACCGACGAAACCAGGAGAGGTTAAGTTATCTCTAAAACCCGTTGATTATGCCCAGTTGCCGGCGATGCCTGAGGAAAATTGGCAACCGGCGTTGGCAGCTTTTAAAGAGTCGTGTGAAAAAATGGCGAGCCGTCCCGGTTGGGAAGAAGTTTGCGCAAAGGCAAAATTTTTGCCGTTAAATCAAGCGAAAACATTCTTTTCAGCTTATTTCACGCCGTATCAAGCTATTGCGGAAACAGTTGATCAAAGCGGCATGGTCAGTGTCAGCGATAGTGGGAAAATGACTGGCTATTACGAACCTATTCTTTACGGAAGTCGCAAGAAAAAGACCCCATACATTTATCCATTGCACACTATGCCATCTGACCTAATTACCGTGGATTTGGCTGAAATTTATCCTCAATTAAAAGGAATGCGTTTAAGGGGGCAAATCGAAGGAAATCGCTTGGTTCCGTACGATTCCCGAGCTCAACTTGCCAAACGGAACCTAGATAAATACGCGATTGCATGGGTAGAGGACCCGGTGGCGGCATTCTTTCTTCAGGTGCAAGGCTCTGGACGTATCGTTCTACCGGATGGATCCTACATGCGCGTCGGTTACGGTGATGTAAACGGGCATCCGTACCGTGGAATCGGTAATTATTTGGTTCGCCAGGGGTACCTAAAGAGCCATGAATTATCGATGCAAAGCATCCAAGCTTGGGCAAAGAAAAATCCCAAAAAAGTACAGGCTGTTTTGAATCAAAATCCTAGTTATGTTTTCTTCATTGAACGAAAGGATCAGGATCCCAATGAAGGGCCGATTGGCGCGCAGGGCGTTCCTCTGACGGAAAAAGGCTCTGTTGCCGTTGACAGGCGCTATTACCAATTGGGTTGGCCTATTGTTGTGGATGTCGAACAAAGCAACCCCGATATGACATTCACGCGAGCCGTGGTTGCTCAGGATACAGGAGGAGCCATCAAAGGCCCGATTCGCTTTGACTTTTATTGGGGAAGCGGGGATGAAGCGGCACTGGCTGCCGGCAAACAAAACAGCCAGGTGAAAGCTTGGGTGTTATTGCCTAATGGAGTGACGCCGCAAGCCAACTAGCGCTTAGAAAAGCCCGCGATAAATAAATTGGCCGCCCAAAATAAACATCACACAGGAAAGTAAAACGATGATGATGCGAGGGCGGCTTCTCTTTGATAAGAGAGCGCCGATTTGTGCGCCAACCATAGCACCGCACCCGACCGCAATGGCCGGAATCCAAACGATGTGATTGAGAGCAGCGTGGCTAATGACGCCCACACAGGAGCTAACCATCAAAATGAATGTCGAAGTGGCAACGGCAATGTGAGCAGGGAAACCCAAAATAAAGACCATCATCGGCACATGAATAACACCGCCGCCGATGCCGAGAATGGAAGACAGAAATCCGACAATAAAAGAAAGGGCTACGCCTAATAAAACATTAAAGTGTGCAGTTTCGACCGAGAAGTTAACAGAAGAAACATTGGCTTTCTTTGATTTGGATTTGCTGTACATGAGAATAGCCAAAATGCACAGCGCGGAACCGAAAATAAGCGAGAAACTGTTGCCGGTGAAGTAGTCCGTAATGTAGCTTCCCATAAAAGCGCCCGGGACGGTAGCTAAGGCAAAGGGAACTGCTGCCCGGAACATAACTTTGTGCTGCCTGATATAGGCCCATGTACCGGAAAGGGCATTAAGCAGAACGCCAAACAAACTCGTTCCGATGACTTGCTGAACGTTTTCGAATGTAGAGCCGTTAGGAGCCATCATTGTCAACATAAAAAGCGGCACCATAATCATGCCGCCTCCGATACCGACTAATGCGCCAAATGCGCCAACGCCGATGCCTACAACAAAAAGTTCGACAAATTCAATCATGGGAGTAACTCAAGAGAAGAATTCAGTTAATCGTTAAATATAGAAAGGCAAAACTTAATTGAACACCCTCAGTATATTACGCTTGGAATGATGAAGTACGTGTGAAGTAGGTTCTTACACTTAGAAAAAGGCGACTGTTTTTATCAGTCGCCAGTCAAAATCACTTCACTTCTTTGAAGCGTTTTTCAATTTCCTCAAGGCTAACAGCGCCCTCTAAGCGGTAACCATCATCAAAGTACATAGTAGGCAACCCTTCTAGTCCGAAACGGTTAAATAGGATCATGTTCTTGTTACCCGTATCGGTTTTACAGTTTTTGGGTAGTTCCGGTGGCTCTTTTTGCTCAAGCATCCAATCGTTCCATGCTTTTTCAGGATTGGCGGCGCAATGGATTCTGTCAACCATGGCGGCTGAATTCATCAAAGGCGTGACAAAGGTATAAATGGTGACGTTATCCAGATCCTTCAGTGTGTGTTCTAAGCGCTGACAGAAACTGCAATAGGGATCTGCGAAAATGTATAAATTACGTTCGCCCTTGCCATGAACAGTTTTGATTGCTTGATCAAGAGGCAAACCTTTTATATCGATCTTTGATAAATCATCTAAACGAGCTTGGGTTAGGTCTTTTTGATTGGCGATGTCGTAAATATGACCGGCAAATAAAAACTTTACATCCTTATCTACATATAAAAGATTGCGATCAGCGACAACTTCATAAAGACCCATGGGTAGGCGTTTTGCACTGGTTGCTTCAATATTCATTTTTTGCTTAACCAATACTTTTACTCGGTCTGCGTCAGAAGGAGCGGCAAAAGCGATGGAAGCAGCCGCTAAAAGAGGGGTGATCAAAAAAGCTTTTCTCATGACTTTCTCATTATTGGATTGAATGCTTGAAATGATAGAGAAGGGACCGATAAATGAGAAAAAACTTTGTAAAGAAAAATTTTTAAAAGATTTCTTGACATCAGTAAAAAGACAATGCATAATACGCATCCTTGTCGCCGCAAGGTGGCAGTCAAGTGAAAAAAGAAAATAAAAAATATTTTCGAAAAAACTTGACAAGATGAATTTGAGTCTTATAATTCTCAAACTCGTCAGCTCGAAAAGAGCAACGAACTGTTCTTTAAAAATTGATCAACGAACCGATAAGCGTGAGTATCCGGTTGATGCGA